>Ga0209366_1000001_pt1 | contig 194091 bp, 185 predicted proteins | sample WorMetmaBAHAMAS2_FD_187391 | JGI IMG/M metagenome (GOLD analysis project Ga0209366, IMG submission 187391) | Marine gutless worms symbiont microbial communities from Max Planck institute for Marine Microbiology, Germany - Inanidrilus... | ecosystem: Host-associated > Annelida > Digestive...
CGGACCGGCCGGTCCGTGCGGAACGGCTGCGGCGAGGGGACCGAGGCAGGATCGATGATCAGCCGTGCAGGGTCGGTGCCGATCAGGTCGTCGGCGTCGTGGCCAAGCGCGCTTTTGGCGGAGACGAAGCAGAGCCGGCCGTCGGGGCCGGTCTCCCAGGCGAAGTTCCCGGCCAGGTCGGCCAGGTCCTTGTAGCGCCGCCGGGAATCCGACAGGGCCGCAGCGACATTGGCGTCGTAGGTGACATCTCGCCCCAGGGTCAGCGCGGCGCCGTCGGGCTGGGGCAGGCCGGTCAGCTCGAAATGCTTGGCTTCCTCGCCGGTGCCGATGGAGACGCGGCCCGTGGCCGCCGTTCCAAGCATACGGGCGGAATCGTGGAGCCGGGACAGCACGGTCGCGGGCACCGCCTCGAGAATCGCGCCGCCGGGCGTGTTCCAGGCCTCGGGACGGCCGTCGGGGCCGAACCGGATCATAGGGCCGGGAAAGGTGCCGAGGACGGCTGGAATGGGGGCGGATTCCTGCATACGGGACGGTCGGTTTCCCAGGACTGAGGCCGGGCGGAGGCCTTGTTTTTCAAGGGAATGGTAAGGTCCAGGGGTTAATTTGGGCTTGATGGCAGGTCCGCCGGCTCACGCAGTTTTCAAGCAGCCGGGCCTTGCGGAGCCGGCCCCAAGACACCACTGTTTGCTCATTATGGTTAAGCATCTCGACGAACACCTGCGCAACGACAGCGCCCTGGCCGACGCGGACACCTGGATCTTCGATCTGGACAACACGCTGTATCCGTCGCAGTGCGATCTGTTTGCCGAGATGAGCCAGCGCATGACCCGTTTCGTGTCCGAGTTCCTGGGGGTGAGCAAGGAACACGCGCACGCGACCCAGAAGGACTATTTCCGCACCTATGGCACCACGCTGAACGGCATGATGCAGTGCCACGGCATGGACCCGCACGATTTCCTGGATTTCGTGCACGACATTGACTACGGCCGGGTCGAGGACTCGCCGCATCTTGCCAACGCGCTGGAGCGGCTGCCCGGGCGGAAGCTCATCTATACCAACGGCACGGTCAAACATGCCGAGCAGGTGATCGACCGGCTGGGCGTCCACCAGCATTTCGATGTCATCTTCGACATCGTGGCGGCGGACTTCGTGCCCAAGCCCAACCAGACCCCTACGAGCAGCTGATCGACAAGGAAGGCATCGACCCGAAACGGACGGCCATGGTCGAGGACATGTCGAAAAACCTCGCCCCCGCGGCGGCGTTGGGCATGCGCACCGTCCTGGTTCAGTCGCACTTCGAGTGGGACTTGGGCGGTGACGCCGACCATGTGCATCACGTTGCCGAAGACCTCGCCCACTGGCTGCACCGGGCCATGGACCACCACGGCCCAGGCGCTTGATTTTTCGACAGTCGCGGGCCACATTGCCGCGCCCGTGGCCTTGCACTATTTGCTTTCTTTTCAACAGGGATTCCGCCCATGAGCTATGCGGACCTCCAGGCCGCCATCGATCGTGCCTGGGAAGATCGTAACGATATTTCACCCGCCACCACCGGCGAGGTGCGCGACGTGGTCGACGAGGTGCTCGACCTCCTGGACGGCGGTCGCGTCCGAGTTGCTTCCAAGGAAGGCGGCGACTGGGTCGTCCACCAGTGGCTCAAGAAAGCGGTGATGCTGTCTTTCCGGCTCAACGACATGACGCAGATCCCCGGCGGGCCGGGCCACGGAACCACCTGGTGGGACAAGGTGCCGTCCAAGTTCGAAGGCTGGGGCGACAACGCCTTTCGGGATGCCGGCTTCCGGGCGGTGCCCAACTGCGTGGTCCGCCGGTCGGCCTATATCGCCCCCGGCGTGGTGTTGATGCCCAGTTTCGTCAACCTGGGCGCCTATGTGGACAGCGGCACCATGGTCGATACCTGGGCGACGGTCGGCTCTTGCGCGCAGATCGGGAAGAACGTGCACATCTCCGGCGGCGCGGGCATCGGCGGTGTGCTGGAGCCGCTGCAGGCCGGTCCTGTGATCATCGAGGACGACTGTTTCATCGGCGCGCGCAGCGAAGTCGCTGAAGGCGTGGTGGTCGAACAGGGCGCCGTCCTGTCGATGGGTGTCTATATCGGCGCCTCGACGAAGATCGTCGACCGGAGCTCCGGCGAGGTCCATGTCGGCCGGGTTCCCGCCTATTCGGTCGTGGTGCCCGGCACGCTGCCGGGCCGCGCGATGGCCGATGGGACGCCCGGCCCCGGGCTTTACTGCGCGGTGATCGTCAAGACGGTGGACGAGAGGACGCGCGCCAAGACGTCGATCAACGAGCTTTTGAGGGACTGACGGACCATGCCGGTCGATCCGGTCGACTTGACCCGTGCCTTGATCCGGTGCCGATCGGTCACGCCGCACGAAGGCGGCGCGCTGGATCTGCTGCAGGAGGTCCTTGAGGGACTGGGGTTCGCCGTGCGGCGCATGCGGTTTGCCGAGTCGGGCACGCCCGACGTCGACAACCTCTATGCCCGGATGGGCGACCAGGCGCCGAATCTCTGCTTTGCCGGCCATACGGACGTGGTCCCGCCGGGCCCTGAAAGCGAATGGACGAATGATCCCTTTGCGGGCGTCGAGGTCGACGGCGTGGTCCACGGCCGCGGTGCGTCAGACATGAAAGGCGCCATCGCCGCCTTCGTTGCGGCCGCGGCGCGGGTGTCGGCGAACGGCGGCGTTCCCGGTTCGGTCAGCCTGTTACTGACCGGGGACGAGGAGGGGCCTGCCATCAACGGCACCCGGAAGGTCCTCGATGCCCTGGCCGAGGACGGCGAGCGGCTGGACGCCTGCATCACCGGCGAGCCGACCAATCCGAACACCCTGGGCGAGATGGTCAAGATCGGCCGCCGCGGCAGCCTGAATGCCGTTCTGAGAGTCAGCGGCGTGCGGGGTCACGTGGGCTATCCCCATCTTGCAGACAACCCGGTCCACCGACTGATGGCGATGCTGAGCGCGGTGACGGCGGCGCCGCTGGACGAAGGGAACGAACACTTCCAGGCGTCCAGCCTGCAGGTCACCTCCGTGGACGTGGGCAACGGCGTCCACAACGTGATCCCGGGCGAGGCGCATGCGCGGCTGAACATCCGGTTCAACAATATGCACACCGGCGCGTCGCTTGAACGTTGGCTGCGCGAGACCCTGGACGGCGCGGCCGAGGGCGGCGAGTATGAACTGGACGTTCATGTGACCGGCGAATCCTTCCTCACGCCGCCGGGCCTTTTGTCGGACCTTGTCGGCGATGCGGTCGAGGAGGTCCTGGGCACGCGGCCCGTGCTCTCCACCTCCGGCGGCACGTCGGATTCCCGCTTTATCAAGGACTTCTGCCCGGTTCTCGATTTCGGTCTGGTCGGCGCGACCATGCACAAGTCGAACGAGCAGGCCAGGGTCGCGGACATCCATGCGCTGAGCCGCATCTACGAGGTGGTGCTGCGCGGCTATTTCGAACGGGCATGATCCCGACGATCACCGTATCGGAAATCACCCAGGCGCTGTACGGCGCCTGGCGGTTGTTCCTGCGCGATCCCGTCGGGATCCAGTTCTTCGACGACGACGTGCCCGCGTTCTGGAAATCCTTCTGGTGTGCGGTCGTGATCCTGCCCGGCTATATCCTCTTGCGGGTTTTCGCCCCCGGCGATCCGGCGGCCGGCGGCGACGTGGTCCTCGGCTTTGCCGGCGAAACGGTGACCTACGTGATCGGCTGGGTGGCCTGGCCGCTGTTGATGGGGCACCTGATCCCGCTGTTGGAGCGGGAGGACCGCTATATCCGCTACATCGTCGCGTATAACTGGGCGACCGGGCCGCAGATCCTGCTCTACCTGGTGGTGACGGGGGTCGGGCTGAGCGGCGTGCTGCCGGACCAGGTCATGCTGGTTGTGGACGTCGCGGCGCTGATCTACGTGCTGTCCTATCACTTCTTCATCATCAAGGTCGCGCTCGACCTGCACGGCTGGACAGCCGGCTTTTTGGTGCTGGGCGAGTTCCTGCTGGGCGCCCTGATCCATTCCCTGAAACCGACGGGGATCGCAGGGTAAAGGGTGTACGCATACGGGGCGTTGGTGCGTGCAACGACCCTATCGCCGATCCTGGTGGGCTACCTGACAAATGCCCACGCGCTTCGCATGCTACGGATGCGCCGGGAGCGGACTTCGTTGTGCGAGCGACAACCAACGAGGCAGACACCGGATGCCTTATAGCCGACATCGAATTCGGTCGGAGCTTCCTCAAGGGCAGAGACGAAGACCGCGTCAACGCGGTGCTTATCACGTCAGACTAAAAGTTCCATCTCGTCACCAAGTGGCTGAGGGATTTGTTGGCCTGGATCCTCGCGGCCCTGCTCGCCGCAATTGCGCCTCAACCAGTGCTCAGACCGGCTTCTTCACGGACGGCGCGTCTAGGTCGAACCAGTAGATCGGTTCCTACAAGTCTCCATACACAGATGTGATTGCTGACTTCTTCACCAGAACCGGCAAAATGTGACCATGACGAGACATTCAAAGCCCGTCTTCACAGCCATTTTGTTTTCGATGGCATGCGCTGCGTCGGACGCTTCGGCGATTGAGTGTGCACTTCCCGATAAACCGAATCACACATTTGCAGTGACAGGCGACCGGGGTGTTTACACTTGGAACGACCACGGGATTAAGCGCTCATGGACCCTAAAGTGTACCGAACAGCGAGGAGATTTTGCTGTCTGTCACCGGTGGGAGCGGTACGGGGAGAATGGCAACAGCGTGATGATCTTCCGGATGCTGCCTGATGGCACTTTGATCGAAGCTTATTCCTGGGGCTCACTCGATTTCAGCAGGATCAATGTCACACCCGGTTACACCTGCACCAACTCGGGCGAATGATGACGCTGCAGGCGGCAACCGCGACCCGGATACCGACCGACAGATCATCACACCTGCGCCTTCTGGAACAGCGATCAGCCTTTCATCCGGCTCTGCATCGAAACTGAAGACGATGAACGCCTGTTGAGCCGGCGCGCCGGTCATGGCTTGTTGTGCATGAGCCCACGACCTGGGCGCGGCCTCAGGCATTCTTCCCGTAATCGACCCGGGTGAGGTAAAGGCCCATCGCCGGCGCCGTCGGTCCTGCCGCGGCGCGGTCGCGCGCCGCAAGCGCCGTCTCCACATCCGCCGCACTCCAGCGGCCCTGGCCGACCCAGGCGAGCGTCCCCACGATGTTGCGGACCTGGTGGTGCAGGAACGAGCGGGCCTCGGCGGTGACGTGCAGTTCGTCCGCCGCGCGCCGCACCTCCAGGACGTCCAGCGTCTTGACGGGTGACTCCGCCTGACATTCCTTGGCCCGGAAGCTGGTGAAGTCGTGCCGCCCCACCAGGACCCGGGCGGCGTCCTGCATCGCGTCCAGGTCCAGCCGCCGCATCAGGGGCCAGATCCGACCCCGTTCCATTGCCGGCGGTGCCCGGCGTTCGCCCAGCCGGTAGAGATAACAACGGCGGATGGCGGAGAAGCGCGCATGGAAGTCTTGGCTGACCGGCTCGGCCTCCAGCACCGCAATCGGCGCCGGCTTGAGGTGCTGGTTCAGGGCGTCGCGGACCGTGTCGGCGTCCGTGGGCTTTTCCAGATCGAAATGGGCGACCTGCCCCAGCGCGTGCACCCCGGAATCGGTGCGCCCGGCGCCGTAGAGCGTCACCCGCTCCTGGGCGAAGCCCTCGATCGCCTGTTCCAGTGCGGCCTGGACGGACGGGCCGTTGTCCTGGCGCTGCCAGCCGACGAACGGCCCGCCGTCATATTCGACCGTGATCTTCCAGCGCTGCATATCCGCTTCTACAACGCCGGACCGAGCGGATGCCAGCGCGCTTAGTTGGTCTTCGGGGCGCCGTGGCGGTGCTGCATGCCGCCGGCCCCCTTGGCGCCGGGGGCTGCGATCGTCACCGCAAGGGTCACGTCGCCCGCCTTTTCGAAGGTCAGCGTCAGCGGAAAACTGTCGCCCTGCTTCAGCGGGTCGTTGAGGCCCATCATCATCACGTGCAGGCCGCCCGGTTGCAGCATGACCTTCTCGCCGGCGGGCAGATCGATATGTTTGACCTGGCGCATGCGCGCCACGCCCTGGGCGTCCAGCGTGTGGGTGTGCAGCTCGGTTCGTGTGGAAACGCCGGTCGACGCGGCGACCAGGCGGTCGGCGCCGCCCCTGTTCATGATCGTCATGAAGGCGGCGCCGTTCCTGGCGCGCCCGGCACTGGCACGGGCAAAGGGATCGGCGATCATGATGTCGCCCACCATGACGTCGTCGGCGGCCGCCGGCAGGGCAGCCAGCATCATCGCGGCAAGCGCGAAGGTCAGTCGTTTCATCGGAATCCGTTCCTTCGTTTCAGTGCAGTCGGTTCAGGCGATGGGAAGGACATGCCTGAACGAAGGAGGGGCACGTGACCGTTGGTTGGAATGGATGGCGGTCGGGACAAAGGAGGCCTGCGCCGCACCGGACCATAGAGACGTCTGGGTAGGCTGGTACGGCGCCGGGGTCGGCAGGCCGGCGCTGTTCAGTGCCGGCGCTTCCGACTTGATCAGGACCGCCGCGAGCTCCGGCTGGACCGGAAGCGAATGGTCGTTTCCGCCGGTGCCGTGTCCGCTGTGGATCCGGCCGGTGACGGCGGCGGCCAGGTCGTAGGTGGCCGGCCCGCCACCGGGTGTCAGTTGGATCGCCAGCGGCAGACTGACCTGCAGCGCCAGTGCCCAGACGGCACAGAACAGGCCGGCCAGCGCTGCCGGCCCCAGCCGACTGCGCCGCGGCGGATGCCGGTCAGTCGCCGGCCGCACGTGCCGCATTGGGCGTTTCCTCGATGCCGATCTGGGAGATCTCGAACGGCGTGGTCTGGTAGACCTCGTTGATCCAGTTTCCGACGAACAGATGGGCGTGGCTGCGCCAGACATTGCGCGGCACGCGCTGGTCGTCATCGTCCGGGAAATAGTTGTGCGGCAGTTGGATCTCCAGGCCTTTGCGCTGGTCGCGTACATACTCGTCGCGCAACGAGCCTGCGTCGTATTCCAGGTGGTTGAACATGTAGATGTGCCGCCGGTTCCGGTCCGAAATCAGGCACAGGCCCGATTCCTCGGACTCCGCCAGGATGTCGAAACCTTCGCCTTCGGGCATGTCTTGACTCCGCACCTCGGTGTAGCGCGACACGGGCACCAGGAACGCGTCGTCGAAACCCCGCAACAGCGGGTCGGCGGGCTTGATGATTCGGTGCGAGAACACACCGAACATCTTGTGCGCAAGCTCGTACTTGGGCACGTCGTAGAAGTGATAGAGCGCCGCCTGCGCGCCCCAGCAGATGTCCAGGGTCGAATGGACGTGGGTCTGGGTCCAGTCCAGGATTTCGGTCAGCTCTTCCCAGTACAGCACGTCCTCGAAAGGCAGCTTTTCGATCGGCGCGCCCGTCAACAGAAGGCCGTCGAACTTCTCGTCCCGGACTTCCTCGAACGGACGGTAGAAATCCAGGAGATGCTGGCGCGACACGTGGGACGGCGTGTAGGTGCCGGTCGTGATCAGCGTCAGTTCCACCTGCAGCGGCGTGCTGCCGATCAGGCGGGCCAGCTGGGTTTCGGTCTTCTCCTTGTTGGGCATCAGGTTCAAAAGCCCGATCCGCATGGGGCGGATGTCCTGCCGCACGGCGTCATACTCGCGCATGACCACCAGCCCCTCGGACTCGAGGTGCTTGCGGGCAGGCAGACTGTTCGGGATCTTGATCGGCATCCGTTCATTTCCAGGGCGCAGGGAGCCAACAACTAGACGATTGGCCTCGATAATGCCACCGTCACGTTGCTCCGGCACGCGGCAAACAGCGTGTATTAGATTGATAAAATTACGCCTAATGGGTGTGGTGCGCCCTGCCCGGACAGGGCCCAAGCGCGCGTTTTCTTTGCTTTATCCGTGGCCGCGCGCTACGTTCCCGGCCGTTTTTCGGGCCAGGAACGCATGAGCGAGAACAGCCAAAATCCCGCGGGCGGGACGCCCCTCGACGCGCTGCGTCGCGAGATCGACCGGATCGACGACTCCCTGCACGACCTTCTGATGGAGCGGGCAGAGATCGTCGAGAAGGTGGCCGCGGTCAAGGGCAAGGAGGGCCTGACCGTCATCCATCCCGGCCGCGAGGTCGCGATCCTGCGCCGGCTTGCGGCGCGGCACGCCGGCCGCCTGCCGATCGGTGTGATTGCGCGCATGTGGCGCGAGATGCTGTGCGGAACGGTGTTCATGCAGGGTCCCTTCTCGGTTGCCGTCTACGCGGAAGGCGACAACCAGGGCGTCTGGGACCTGGCCCGCGACCAGTTCGGCAGCCATTCGGAGATGACGGCCTTCGGCAGCGCGCGGGAGGTCCTGCACCAGGTGATGACCGGCGCGGTGACGGTGGGTGTTCTTCCGGCGCCGGTTGAGCATGACGCGGATCCCTGGTGGCCGCTTCTGTGCCTGGCCGATGCGCCCAGCGTCTTCGCCAAGCTGCCCTTCGCCGGGTCGGGCAACGCCCGCGGCCCCCAGCGCGAGGCGCTTACGGTCGCAAAGATCGCGCCCGCGGAGACAGGGGACGACCGCACGCTGATCGTTTTCGAGACTCGCGAGGCGTTCAGCCGCGACGGCCTTGGCGACCTGCTGCGGGGCGCCGGAATGGACCCGGTGAAGCTTGTTTCCGCCAGGCCCGGAACCTGGATGCACCTGGCCGAGGTCCGGTCCTTCTTTGGTGCCGACGACCAACGCCTGGCCGCGCTTCGGGCCGGGGACCAGGTGCAACGGACCGTTTGGGTCGGCGCCTACGGCATGCCGTTGAGCCCGGCGCCTGTGACGGAAATGGCTGAGGCAGGCGTATGACGCGTCCCAAGGTCCCCCAGCCGCGGCCCGATGTCATGGAGGCGCCGCTCTATGTGGGCGGAGGGCACCATGTGGAGGGAACGGCCGAGCCGATCGTGCTGTCGGCGAACGAGAACCCGTTCGGCCCCAGCCCGCGCGCCATGGCGGCCTTCGAAGAGACGGCGCGCAACCTGCACCGCTATCCCGACGGCGGCTCGGACGCGTTGCGCAACGCCATTGCGACGCGCTTCGGCTGTGACGCCGAAGGGATCGTCTGCGGCGCCGGCTCCGACGAGCTGATCCAGCTGTTGATGCGCGCCTATGCGGGGCCCGGCGACGAGGTGATCCACAGCCGGCACGGCTTTCTGATGTATTCCATTGCGGCGACGGCGGCCGGTGCGCAACCGGTCGCGGCGCCGGAGACCGACCTGAATGCGGATGTGGACGCGCTGTTGGGCTGCGTGTCGCCGCGCACCAAGCTCGTGTTCCTAGCGAACCCCAACAATCCAACGGGAACCTACCTGTCGCGCGAGGCGCTGGTGCGGCTGCGCGCCGGCCTGCCGGACCATGTCCTGCTGGTGGTCGATGCGGCCTATGCCGAGTATGTCAGCCGCAACGACTATTCCGACGGCAGCGACCTGGTCGAGGCCTTCCCGAACGTGGTGATGACGCGCACCTTCTCGAAGGTCTTCGGGCTGGCCGCGCTGCGGCTGGGATGGTGCTACTGTCCGCCGGCGATCGCAGAGGCCCTGAACCGGGTGCGCGGGCCGTTCAACGTCTCGCTTCCAGCCCAGGCCGCCGGTATTGCCGCCGTCAACGACATCGCACACACCGACGCGGGCCGGGCCCATAACGATATCTGGTTGCCCTGGCTGCGGGCGCGGCTGGAGGGCATGGGGCTGGAGACCACGCCGTCCGCCGGCAACTTCGTGCTGGTACGGTTCGGCACGGAAGACGCCACCCAGCGGGCGCACGCCTTCCTGCTGGCGCGCGGCATCATCGTCCGGGGCATGGCCTCTTACGGTCTGCCGGATGCCCTGCGCATCACCGTCGGGCTGGATCGCGAGCTGGAAGCGGCGACGGCGGCGCTGGCCGACTTCATGGCGGCATGACTGCGCACTTCGACACGGTGGCCCTGATCGGGCTGGGCCTGATCGGCTCGTCGCTGGGTCGCGTGATCAAGCGCGACGGCCTGGCGAACGCGGTCGTCGGCAACGCCCGTTCCCAGGCCACGATGGACACGGCACTGAAGCTCGGTTTCGTCGACCGGGTGCATGCCGACCCCCTCGACGCCGTGCGCGACGCCGACCTGGTGATTCTGTGTTCGCCCCTGGGCACCTATGCGGCGCTGGCGGAACGCATGGCGCCCGGCCTGAAGCCGGGGGCGATCCTCACCGATGTGGGCTCCACCAAGTCGTCGGTCTTCGCCGCCATCGCACCGTATCTTCCGGCCGGCGTTCACCTGATCCCCGGCCACCCCGTGGCGGGGACAGAGAATTCGGGCCCCGAGGCGGGCTTTCCCGAGCTGTTCGCCGGGCGCTACTGCATCCTGACGCCGCCGGCCGGCGCGGACTCCGCCGCGGTGTCGGCCCTGCGCCGGTTCTGGGAGGCCTGCGGCAGCACGGTCGAGACCATGGATGCCCACCATCACGACCGGGTGCTGGCGATCACGTCGCACCTGCCGCACCTGATCGCCTACACCATCGTCGGCACCGCAAGCGACCTGGAGGGCCAGCTCAAGCGCGAGGCGGCCGGTTCGGAGGAGCTGGTCCAGACCCGCGAGGTGATCAAGTTCTCCGCCGGCGGCTTCCGGGACTTCACCCGGATCGCGGGTTCCGACCCGGTGATGTGGCGCGACGTTTTCTTGAACAACAAGGAGGCGGTGCTGGAGATGCTGGGCCGTTTCTCCGAGGACCTCGTCGCGCTGCAGCGGGCGATCCGATGGGCGGACGGCGACGCGCTTGAGGACTGGTTCACGCGGACCCGCGAGATCCGCCGCGGCGTCGTGGAAATGCACCAGGCGGGCAACTTCAGCCCGTTGGAGCCTAACGGTACCACACCCGAACCCTAAGGCGACGACTAGGCCCGTCCTACTCCACCAGCGGCGGCAGTTCTGCGAGCTTGAACGGGCCCAGGAACAGGTGGCCCTTCTGGGCGGTCAGCGGGACCGAGATCACCGGCGCGCCGCCCCCGGCCGGCTTCTTGGCGATCAGCGACAGCCCGGTCGTGAACAACCGGCCCGCATCCTCGCCGATCATGCCGGCGCGCACGAAGGCATCGATGATTTCTGCATAGCCGGCGATGTCGGCCTCCAAGGCGCCGATCGGACGCAGGGTCTCGTCCAGCGACAGCGTCCCGCTGCTTTTGAGGTCCACCGGCCCCCAGGCCAGGTGCAGCCATTCAAGCTCGACGGTCCCGCCGTTGGCGCGCCAGTCTTCCAGGGCAACGGCGGGTTCGGCGTCTTTGAGGGCGCCGCGCATCGCCGCATCGAGCCGCAGCCGCGAAACGTCGGTGCCCAAGGGCCCGTCCAGGCGGTCGGGCAGGCTGAGGCCGTCGACCACCATGCTGACATCGACCAGGGGGTCGGTGTGCAGGACCGGCGGCGCTTCGGGCAGGCCGACCTTCGCCGCAAGACGCTGGGCGCTGTAAAGGGGACTGTCCGCCCGGTCGGCTGACAGCACCGGGCTTTCGAGCTGGACTTCGGCGAATTCGAGACCGCCGCCAAGCCGCAGCGCGGCGAGGCCGAAGGCATCGTCCGTCTCCAGGACGAAACGCCACGGCTCGTTTCGGACATCCGCGTCGATGACCTGCCGGCCCGGCACGTCGATCCTGTAGAGCGTGAGGTCCCATGGTTTGACCGAAAAGGAGACGCGTTCTGCCGACCATGTCCAGCCGCCCGTGTCACTGACGACGGCGGGCCGGTCCAGCTTCAGCGTGATCAGGGTGGGAAAACCCGCGGTTTCGACCGTGTCGTGTCGGACGGCAATGCCCGATTCGCCCGAGTCGGCGATCCACTGCATCACGAGATCGCGCATCTGGCCGGCTGCGAAATACCAGTACGCCACGTAGCCGCCTGCCGCGACCAGGCAGGCCAGCCCGGCGACGACCAGGGAAAGGCGGATTTTGGCGGACCGTTTTCCCACGGTTATGGCGTCTCCTCGTGCGACGGGGCCGCGCTTGCACGGTGCGCGGGGCACTGTATCATGCGCCGCCGCAGTGGCCGTGTGTCACAGGCGCCCGTCGCTGTCCATCCCCGGCCCCACCGAAACCCGAACGACGCCACGACACCGTGTCCGACCCCGACCCGATTCTGGATCCCGAGACCCGCGCTGCGATGCGGGCGGTCTATCTCGAGACCGTGGACGACCGCAGCGACACCTGGATCTTCGGCTACGGGTCGCTGATGTGGAACCCGGGCTTCGATCATCGCGACTGCGGGCCGGCGATGTTGTTCGGCTGGCACCGCAGCTTTTGTATCTATTCGCACCACTATCGCGGCACGCCCGAGCGGCCGGGGCTGGTCCTTGGCCTGGACCGCGGCGGGTCGTGCCAGGGGATGGCCTACCGGGTCGCCGGCAATCGCGCCCACGACGTGCTGGGCTACCTGTGGGACCGCGAGATGGTGACCGGGGTCTACCAGCCGCGCACGCTGAGCGCCCATGTGAACGGACGCAAGGTCCGCTGCCGCACCTTCACTGCGGCGCGCGGCCACGTCCAGTATGCCGGCCGCCTGTCGATCGCCGAAACCGCGGCAATGATCGCATCGGCAAGCGGCGTCGGCGGTTCGAACCGGTCCTACCTTGCCAATACCGTGGCGCATCTTGACGAACTGGGGATCGGCGACGGGCCGCTGCACGCCATTCTTCGAACGGTGGAAGCGGGCTGAACGTCGACCTGCGGCATTCGCCGCGTTCAGGTGCACTTTGACCAGCCGCAGGACAGGCAGGTCTCGCAGCCTTCCTGGGACACCGTTCCCGGCAGGCCGCATTTGGGGCACTGCCGGCCGATGTCCTCGTCGCCGACGGCGCGGGCAATGATGCGCCGGTCGCGATCGTCGGCGGCGGGTTTGGGCAGGAAGCCGATATTGACCATGTGCTGCTCGATGACCCCGCCGATCGCGGCCAGCAGCGAGGGGATGTACCTGCCTTCCATCCAGCAGCCGCCGCGCGGGTCGAACACGGCCTTCAGCTCCTCGACCACAAAGGCGACGTCGCCGCCGCGCCGGAAGACGGCGCTGATCATGCGGGTCAGCGCCACGGTCCAGGCGTAGTGCTCCATGTTCTTGGAATTGATGAACACCTCGAACGGGCGCCGGCGCCCACCTTCTTCGATGTCGTTGACGGTGATGTAGATGGCGTGGTCGCTGTCGGGCCAGCGCAGCTTGTAGGTGCGGCCTTCCAGGCCCGGCGGGCGCTGCAGCGGTTGCGCCATGTAGACGATTTCGCCTGGCCCTTCCGTTTCCGCGGGCGCCGCCGCCGGCTTGGCGGTTTCGTCCGCCGGCGCCAGCACCGCGCCGCGCACCGGGCTCGGCCGGTAGGTCGTGCATCCCTTGCAGCCCTGGGCGTAGGCCTGGGCGTACAGGTCCTTGAAACTGTCGAAGTCGGTCTCTTCCGGCACGTTGATGGTCTTGGAGATGGAACTGTCCACGTAACGCTGCGCGGTGGCCTGCATGGTCACATGGGCGGCCGGCGGCAGGGTCTGGGCGTCGAGGAAATGGTCCGGCAGCGCCGCCTCTTCGCCGAACATCTGCCGGTAGAGCCGGTACGCGTAGTCCGCCACCTCCTCCTGCGTCTGTCCGCCGTCTGGCAGCAGGACCTTGCGCGTGTGGCGGAAGGCGAACACCGGTTCTATCCCCGAGGACACATTGTCGGCGATCAGCGAAATCGTCCCGGTCGGCGCGATCGAGGTGACGAGTGCATTGCGGATTCCGTGCGCGGCAATCGCCTCGCGGATGTCCGGGTCCAGCCCTGCGATGGTCTCGCCCGCCAGGTAGGCCTCGGCGTCGTAAAGCGGGAACGGGCCCTTCTCCTTTGCCAGGGCGACGGAGGCCAAATAGGCGGCGCGCTGCAGCCGGTGCAGCCAGCGGCCCACCAGTTCCAGCGACTCTTGCGAGCCGTAGCTGACACCGCACATGATCAGCGCGTCGGCAAGGCCGGTCACGCCCAGCCCGATCCGCCGCTTCGCCTGCGCCTCCTGGCGCTGGGCATCCAGCGGGAAGGCGGACACGTCCACGACATTGTCCATCATCCGGATCGCCGTGGTGACCAGCGCGTCGAGCGCCGGCAGGTCCAGCGCAGCGTCCTTTCCGAACGGGTCCTGAACCAGGCGCGTCAGGTTGATCGAACCCAGAAGGCAGGCGCCGTAGGGCGGCAACGGCTGTTCGCCGCAGGGATTGGTCGCCGAGATGGTCTCGCAGTAGGACAGGTTGTTGCGCCGGTTGATGCGGTCGATAAAGATCACGCCTGGCTCGGAATAACCGTAGGTCGCCCGCATGATCCGGTCCCACAGCGCTGCGGCCTTCACCGTCCGGATGGTTTTGCCGCCGAACGACAGCGGCCAGTCCGCGCCGCTGGCGACCGCTTCCATGAAGGCGTCCGTCACCAGGACCGACAGGTTGAAGTTGGTCAGGTGGCCGGGCGTCTGCTTGGCCGAGATGAATTCCTCGATGTCCGGGTGATCGCACCGAAGCGTCGCCATCATCGCGCCGCGCCGTGAGCCTGCGCTCATGATGGTGCGGCACATGGCGTCCCAGACTTCCATGAAGGAGACCGGCCCCGACGCATCGGCGCCCACGCCGGCGACCATGGCGCCGCGCGGGCGCAGGGTGGAGAAGTCATAGCCGATGCCGCCGCCCTGCTGCATGGTCAGCGCCGCTTCCTTCAGGTGCTGGAAGATCCCGGCCATGTCATCGGGGATCTCGCCCATCACGAAGCAGTTGAACAGGGTCACATTGCGGTCGGTTCCGGTGCCGGCAAGGATGCGTCCGGCCGGCAGGAATCGGAAATCCTCCAGCGCTTCCAGGAACTTGGGCTGCCACATAGACGGATCTGTTTCAACGGCGCTCAGGGCCGTGGCGACCCGTTCCCAGCTGTCATGAACCGTTTTGTCCACAGGGGAGCCGTCCGGCGCCCGCAGCCGGTATTTCATGTCCCAGACGCGCTGGGCGATCGGGCTGGGATCCATCACGCGGGAATCCTTGGCAGGTTTGGCGGCCGGGCCGGGCAGATATCGCCGGAACCATTGCGACCGTCTCCAGATGTATGCGGTTTTGCCCCGAAAGTCAACGAATGTTCCTTTTTTGTTCCTGCCGTTCCCGTGCCGCAGCCGCCCATGCTTGCGGGGGTGTCCGTCAAGGGGCTGGGGTTGTCCACAAAGTTATCCACAGGTCATGCCGGGGCCGTTTCGGGCATGATCAGCCCGTAATGGCCGCACGCCTCCCGTTCCAGCTGGGCCGTTGCCGGCTCGATGGCCTGTTCCAGGCGCTTCAGGAATTCCCGCTTGTCGAGCCCCGGCGGGATCGGCTCCAGAAAACGCATTGTGATGGTGCCGCGGTGCTTGGCCAGTTTCCGGCGCGGCCAGAACAGGCCTGAATTGAGCGCCACCGGGACCACCGGGACTCCGCCTTTCGCGTAGAGCGCCGCGGTGCCGGGCAGGTATTTACGCTTGGCCCCCGGGGGCGTGCGGGTTCCTTGCGGGAAGATCACGATGGATCGCCCCGCCGCCAGCACGTCTGCCGCCATGCGGGTCATGTCCTTCAGCGCGGCCGCGCCTGCGGACCGGTCCACACCGATCATGCCGACGCGCCAGACGTACCAGCCCCAGATCGGCACCCAGAACAGCTCGCGCTTCAGGATGTAGGCCAGGTCCGGAACGAGGAGGCAGAAGGCCAGTGTCTCGGCGGCGGACTGGTGCTTGGACGCGAAGATGGCCGGCCCATCCGGCATGTTCTCGCGCCCCTCGATCTTGAAGTCGATGCCCAGCGTGGTTTTGACGATCCAGAGGCAAATCCTAATCCAAAACCGCGATACGGCGCTGACCATCGGCCGTGGCAGCAGGACCGACGGCAGCAACAGCACGCTGAGGATCAGTGTCGCGCCGTAGAACACCAGCCCGAACACCAGCGATCGGACAAGCATGCCTATCCCGAGAGTTTGTTCCACGCGAGCCTGGTCCATGCGACGAGATACTTGTTGTATTCCCTGACGATCAAGGCGGTGGTGCCCGGCCAGCGCCACCATCTTTCGATCCGCACATGCTCGGGGAAAACCGGATGCGCCACAAGCTCCACGTCCGGCATGGCGTGGCTGAACTCCATGAGGGACCGGGGCATGTGATAGCTGGCCGTCACCAGACGGATCGACTCGTAGCCGTTGCGCGCCACCCATTCCGCCGTCTCAGTGGCGTTGCCTACGGTGTTGATTGCGTCATGGCCGAGGTCCAGGCAACAACGGGTCCGTTCGGGTGCCTGCTCGTAGGCCCGCAGCAGTTCGACCACATCGACGCCGCGATGCACGCCCGACACGAAAAGGCGTTCGCCCCGGCGTTCCGCCAGCAACCGCAGGCCGGTGTCCAGTCGCAGGCTGCCGCCGGTCAGGACGACGATCGCATCGGTCCGCGCCGACGGCCGGTCCACCGTCATGGGAATCGCATGCACGAAGGCGAACAGGCCGGCGACCCACACCAGCCACGCCAGCAGGATGACGGCCAAGGCCGTCATCCTGCGCACGCCGCCGCCGCGGCGCCTTTGCACCGCAGTCAGCCGAGCCATGACCTGGCACGCGAGAATTTCGGCCGGCGCATGCTCACACCACCTTGGTCAGCGTGCGCAGCACCGTGTGACGCGCCGTTAGCATTGCAATCAGGCCCGTGACCAGGGGCGTGGCGATGATGGCCAGCCATTCCAGCGGTCCGAACAGGCCGAGCACGGCGATCGATGCGTCCGGCTCGCGGGAGACCGCGTAGATGCCGATCACGGTTGCCGCGGCCAGGACCATGCCGGTGATGCCGCCCTTCAGGGCCGTGTACAGGGCATGGATCTGGAACTGCCGCGCGATGTAGCTGTCGCGCGCGCCGATCAGATGCAACAGATCGATCACCGGACGATGGGCGGACAGCCCGCCGCGGGTGGCAAAGACGACCATCACGATCGACGCGATGGTAACCACGGACACCACGATGAGGGCAACGCCCTGGAAGGCGCGCGTCAGCGCGACGACGGTCTCGCGCCAGGACTGGTGGCCATCGATCACCGCGCCGGGCACGGCGATCGCGAGTTTGGCCTCAAGCGCCTTCAGGTCCAGCGGAGCCCCCCGTTCCAGCGTCACATCGATCAGTTTGGGCAGTGGCAGCGAGTCCGGCGCGACACCGGCGCCCAGCCAGGGCTCCAGCAGCGTCTGCACCTCTTCTTCCGCGATCGGGCGGGCACTGGCGATGCCTTCGGTTTTAAGCAGGATCCGGATCGCGGCGGCGACATTGGCACTCGACGCGCCGTCCTCCGCATCCGGATCGTAGGCGATCTGCACGGTCAGCGACCCGCTCAGCCCGGAGGTCCAGGACTGGGCCACATGGTTCAGCATCATCACGCCGGCGAGCGCCAGGGTCGCGATATAGACCATGAAGCCGATGATCCAGGGCAGCAGGCGCGTCGACCGGTCCTGGGACAGCGGCAGGTCCTTGTGCTCTGCCAGCATGGCGTCAGGCCGTGGCCGGGGCGGTCACGGCCAGGGCCCCGTTTTCCAGGTGCAGCCGCGGGTGCGCGAACTGGCCGGCCAGGGTTTCGTTGTGGGTGGCAATGACAACGGTCGTGCCCATGCGGTTCAGTTCCTCGAACAGATACAACAGCCGCATCGCGATCGCGTCGTCCACGTTGCCCGTCGGCTCGTCGGCCAACAGCAGGCTGGGCCGGCTGATCACCGCCCGGGCGATCGCCACGCGCTGTTGTTGCCCGCCCGAGAGGGTGTCGGGCAGCGCGTTGAGATGGTCGGCCAGGCCGACCCAGTTCAACAACTCGGTCACGTGTTTCCTGATAACCGATTCGCTGGCATCGCTGACTCTCAGCGGCAAGGCGACGTTGTCGAAGGCCGACAGGTGCGCCAACAGCCGGAAGTCCTGGAAGACGACGCCGATCTTGCGTCGCAGGTCGGGCAGGTCGCGCCGCCGGATTGCGTTGACGTCCTGGCCGAACAGGCTCAGCACGCCCCGCGACGGGCGCAGCGCCAGGTACATCAGGCGCAGCAGCGAGGATTTGCCTGCACCGCTCGGGCCCATCAGGAAATGGAACGAGCCCGCGTCCAGATGGAAGCTGATGTCACGCAGCACTTCGGGGCCCGTCCCGTAGCGAAGGCCCACATTTTCGAATCGAATCACCCGCTCACCCTGAAAACACCGGTTCAGTCCGGGCGAAAACTCGCACGGAAGCGGTTATTTCGTAAAGTTCAGCCATTTCTTGCCTGTTCTTTCGGTACGCCCTATAAGAACTATAGTCGTCGCTTTTTGCACGCATCAATGATCATCAGCTGTCCGTCCTGTACTGCGCGTTTCAAAGTCGCTGCCGACGCGATCGGGCCGGACGGCCGTGTCGTGAAATGCTCCAAGTGCGGCCATACCTGGCAAGCCCGCGCCGAGGACGACGAAACCGGCGCGGCCGCGGCACCCGAACAATCCGTCGCGCCGGCCCCGCCGCCGCAACCCGAGCCACAACCCGAGCCCGAGCCCGCGCCGGAACCGGTGGCCGCGGAGGAGGAGCCGCCGCCGGCCCCGCCATCGGCAGAGGGCGAGTCCGAAGGCATTTCAATGGCCGGTCTGGACGCCGCTGTCGAGGGCCTCGTCGGCGCGGTCGAGGAAGACGAAACCAAGCCCGAATCCGAACCCGAATCGGATGCGGCCGCCGCTGAAGCGGAAGCAGAGGAGGCCGCGCCTGAACCGGAGGAAGTGCCGGCCCCGCCGGGCGAGGCCGTACCGCCGCCGCCACCCGAGCCGCCGCTGCCGTCACACAAGGACCTGGCCGGCGCGCGCAAGGGGCGGGCCGGGCGTGTCGTTGCCTGGGCCTTTGTCATCCTGTGTTGCCTGATCGCCGGCGTTGGCGCGGGGGTTTACCTGGCGCGCGAACGGCTGGTGATGCTGTTCCCGCCGTTGAACCTGGTTCTGACCCAGATCGGCTTCGGCGTGCCCCATCTGGGCGAGGGCCTGGCGCTTGCCAGCCCGCAGGCGGAACTGGACGAAGACGGGCTGAGGATCAGCGGTTTCATCGAGAACACGCGCGGCGAGATCCTGGAGATCCCGTTGTTGCGTGGCGCCCTTTGCGATGCCGACAGCCAGGAGATCTATGTCTGGACGTTCCGGGCCGACGATACCCGGGTCCTGCCTGGCGAGCGGATCGGTTACGAAACGCTGATCCAGGACGCGCCGGCCGGCGCCAAGGACATCAGGATCGGCTTCACCACCGAGGCCGAAGCCGCGGCGGAATCCGCCGCCAACGGCACGCGGAAGTTCGGGACCTGTAACTAGGACAGAATAGCGCGCCGGCAGTTCCGCCAAAGCGCCGCAGCCATGCCCTTCGAGACAGCGGCTTCGCCGCCTCCTCAGGGTGAGGTTCATGCCAAGCGCACCCACATCCTCACCCTGAGGAGCACCCGTAGGGTGCGTCTCGAAGGGTGTGGCTGTAACCGGCACGGCGCCAATTCCTCTTTTTCTCCGCCAACAATTCAATTATTCTTGAATTATGGAAATGAGCGAACCGGTGCGCGCGCTGTCTGCGCTGGCGCAGGAACACAGGCTGCAGGCGTTCCGGCTGCTGGTACGGGCCGGCCCCGACGGCATGGCTGCGGGCGAACTGGCCAGGGCGCTTGAGATCGCGCCGCCGGCGCCGTCTTTTCACGTCGGCCAGCTTGCCAACGCCGGCCTGGTGAGTTCCCGGCGCGAAGGCCGGCGCATCATTTATGCGGCGGATTTCACGAAGATGCGACGGTTGCTTGCTTTCCTGACCGAGGACTGCTGTGGCGGCAGGCCGGAAATCTGCGCGGGGCTTGCGGCACTCAAGGCCACCCCCGCACATGACAAAGTGGAGGCTGGGTAAAATGGACAAGGTCTACAACGTGTTGTTCCTGTGCACGGGGAACTCCGCGCGTTCAATCATGGCGGAGTGCATCATGAACCGGGAAGGCAAGGGCCGGTTCATGGGATTCAGTGCCGGCAGCCATCCGACCGGAAAGGTCAATCCCGATGCGCTGGTGCTGTTGAAGCAATTCAATTATCCGACAGGCGAGCTACGCTCGAAGAACTGGGACGAGTTTGCCGCGCCGGATGCGCCCAAGCTGGATTTCGTCTTCACCGTCTGCGACAGCGCCGCGGGCGAAGTCTGTCCGGTCTGGCCCGGCAATCCGATGACCGTCCATTGGGGCGTGCCCGACCCGGCAGCTTTCGAGGGCTCGGACGCGGAACGGCATGCCTATTTCGCCGACATCTACGGTCGCCTGGCAAACCGGATCTCGATCTTCTGCAGTCTTCCGTTCGAGCGGCTGGACCGGCTGAGCCTGCAGACCCGGTTGCACCAGATCGGCGAGGCCGAGCAAGAATCGGTTTCCGGCTGATGGCGGAAAGCGCAGTCAGCGCGTACCCGACGCTGGTCCGCAAGCTGTTCGCCGAGTTCCTGGGGACCGCCTTCCTGCTGGCGATCGTTGTCGGGTCGGGGATCATGGGCGAACGCCTGGCCGGCGGCAACGACGCCATCGCGCTGTTGGGCAACACGGTGGCGACCGGCGTGGGGCTGATGGTGCTGATCCTGATCTTCGGACCGATCTCAGGTGCGCACTTCAACCCGGCGGTGACGCTGTCTTTTGCAATGCAGCGGGCGCTGTCCTGGAAAGAGGCGGCCTACTACGTGGCGATCCAGGTCGCCGGGGCCTTTTTCGGCGTGGCCGCGGCGCATGTGATGTTCGGCGAGCCGGTGTTCTTCGCGTCGGAAACCATGCGCACCGGCACCGGCCAGTGGGTGGGCGAGTTCGTCGCCACCTTCGGCCTGATCGCCACGATCATCGGCTGTTTGAAGACCCGGCCCGACGTGGTGCCCTTCGCCGTGGGCCTGTTCATCACCGCGGGCTACTGGTTCACCTCGTCCACCTCGTTCGCCAACCCGGCGGTGACCCTGGGCCGGATGATGACGAACACCTTCTCGGGCATCTATCCGATGCACGCCCCGGCCTTCATCCTGGTGCAATTGTGCGGCGCGGTGGTGGTGACGCTGACCTTCGGCTGGCTGTTCGCGGTACCGCGTCGGGGGTGATCCCGTTCTACTGAAACTGCTTCAGCAGCCGCTCGATGTATTCCAGCTCCATCATCGGGCGTTCCTGCTGGCCTGAGCGGCGGCGCAGTTCGTTGCGGATGGTCCGCGCCCGCTGCAATGCGCCCTCGTCGGGCACGTTGACGTCGTTCTGGTTGACGCCGTCGCCCTCGTTACCCTGCATCCGGCCGAACGGATCCTCCTGACCCTGCTGACCCATACCGATCTGGCGGCCGGGCATCTGGCCCTGGGCGAACTGCTCCATCATCTGCTGGGCTGCCTGCTGAAGCTGGTCCAGGGCCTCGCCCTGGGGACCGACCGCCTGTCCCGGTGCATCGCGGTTGAGCGCGTCGGTGGAGTTGCGCATCGCGCCTTCGGCGCGGCCGAACGGGCGCGGGATGTCGCCCATCATTTCGCCGAACCTACGCATCAGTTCGCCGAGCTGCTTGCGCAGCGCCTCCTGCAGGACTGCGTCGGGCGGCATCGCGCCGGAGGCGTTCTCGCCGCCCTGGCCCGGTTGAGGCATGCCCTGCTGGGGCATTCCATGTTGCGGCATCCCCTGGCCCTGCTGCATCTCCTGGCGCCGCTGCATCTCCTGGAAAGTGCGGTCCAGAAGTTCGCGCTGCGCCTGGATCAGCTCCTGCAGGCCATTCAGCATTTCCATCGCTTCCATGCCTTCCGGCGACATCCGCATCTGCTGGCCGGCACGCAGGTTTTCCATCATCTGCTGCAGCTGGGACAGCATCCGCCGGGCGGCGTCCTTCATGCCGCTGCGCAGCATCTCGCGGATCCGGTCCATGATCGACTGCAGGTCCTGGCGGTCGATCATGGTCATGTCCGGATTGGGTTGCGCCATTTCCGGGTTCTGCTGCTGGAACTGCTGGGCGTCCTCCATCATCGCGGAAAGGTATTCTTCCATCGCCGCTTCAAGCTGGTTCAACAGCCGTTCCAGCTCCTCGGTCTCCGCGTCGCGGGCCAGCGCTTCCATGAGCGCTTCTTCGGCCTGGCGCAGCGCCCGGGCGGCGAGGGCCATCCGGCCCTCCTCGATCCTGAGCGCGGTCTCCCACAGCAATTCGAGAATGTCGGCATCCGAATCCGGTTCGACGGCGGCGAGCAGCCGGCGCGACGACAGGGTCAGCGCCATGAACACCACCACATCCTCGTTGTAGGCTTCCTGCTTCCAGGCAAGGCCGCGCAGCGCGCGGGACACGGCCCCCCGGTTGGCGTTGGGGTCCTGGACCAGGCGCTTGCGCTGCTCGACGATCGCGCGTGCCACCGGATGGGTGAAGATCCGTTCGGGCAGCACCACTTGAACCGGTTCGCTTTCGGTGCGCTGGCCGGCCATGTCGACGGCCACCAGGCTCAGTTCCACCGGCAACCCCGCCCAGAGGTGCGGCGTCAAGTCGAAAAAGCCCGTTCCCTCGCTGAGTTTCGGGTTCAGGCCCATCAATGGCAGACCCAGCTCCAACGGGTCCAGCATCTGTGTCGCGCGCGCCCCCATGTCGGTGCGCCGCAGGATGACCGAGGCATGGTCCAGCCCGTAGTCGTCGGTCGCGATGTAGGCAATCTGCAGGGCGCCCTGGCGGCTTTCTCCGATGTCGCCGACGGGGGCGATGACCGGCGGCATGTCAGGGATCAGGTCGAACGACCATTCTTCGATGGCCTTGCCGCCGTCGGTGATCTGGACGGTGCCGTTCTCTTCCAGCACGACCACCGTGCGGTGACCGGTCTCGCCCATGGTGGCGAATTCCGCGCTCGCCCCGGCCACGTTCAGCGCGGGCGCCTGTTCAAAGCCCGCCACCTGGACCGTGAGTTCGCTGTTGACGGGGATCCGCAGCACGCCGTCGGTGGCCTGTGCCGTCGCCGACTCCTCGCCGGTCAGGAAGACCGGCGCCCGGCCGGTATAGGCCGGCGGCGTGACCCAGGCATCCACCGTGCGAAGGTCGCCGGCTGAGATGACCGAGAAGTCTGGGCTGAAGGCATTGGCCAGCCGCGCGGGCGCCTGGATATTGGCACCCACCAGCGTCACCAGAAGCACCAGAACCACGGCCTGGCGCAGGGCATAGGGGTCATGCCGCGGCATGTCGGGGTTGGGCGCGCCGATCTTGAGGCGCTTGACCAGCGCCGCCGCCCGGGCCTGGTGCAGCCTCCACAGCCCGGTTTCGCCGCCGGCGGTGGGTGCGGGCACGTCTTCCAGGGTTTCCAGCGGCCGGTGCGGCAGGGCGTTGACCTGCTCCAACCAGCGATGGGTGTCCTGGGTGGTGGGCGCCCGGTAAAGCTGTACGCCGCGTACCAGCAAGGCCAGGAAGCCGAGGCCGAAGCCGATCAAAACCACAAGGTGCAGCCAACCCGGCAGGTATGGCAGCAGATCTGACAGGGCAAGGGCCATAAACAGCCCGATCACAGCGGCCGCAGGCCAGAAGGCCGGTCCGGTCCGCTCCCAGATCAGCGCCAGTCGCGCAAGCAGCAGCTTGCCGGTGCCCAATGTTTGGAGACGGGGTTTTTCGCTCATGTCGCTGCCCTCATGGCCGGTCCGGCATCGTCGGCCTGCGCCTGCCAGTCGGCAAGCCGATCCTGGCCCAGCAACGCCTCCAGGCTCTGCCGGGGCCGGACCACCGCCCAGCGGTCGCCGTTCACCATGATTTCCGCGACGAGGGGTCGGCTATTGTAGGTCGACGCCATCACGGCACCATACGCGCCGGCTGATTTAAAGGCCACTAAATCACCTGTGACCAATGGCGGCAGGTCCCGCTGACGGGCGAAGGTGTCGCCGCTTTCGCAGACCGGCCCGACCACGTCGGCGGCGCCGAGCACGGCGTCCGGGGCCGGCTCGACCACCGGCTGGATGTGATGATGGGCGCCGTACATGGCCGGCCGGATCAGGTCGTTCATCGCCGCATCCAGGATAATGAAACGCCGGTCCTGGCCGTCCTTCACATAGATGACCCGGCTGACCATGATGCCGGCATTGCCGGCAAGAAGCCGGCCCGGCTCGAAGGACAGGCGGTAGCCGCGTCCGCCGACGGTCTCGCGCACCGCCGCGGCATAGGCATCGACCGGCGGCGGCGTTTCGTCGTCGTATGGGGTGCCCAGCCCACCGCCGAGATCCAGATGCTCGATCCCGATCCCCTGGGCGCGCAGGCTGTCGGCCAGGTCGGCGACCCGCGCAAAGGCGGCGCGGAACGGAGCAAGATCGGTGAGCTGCGAGCCGATATGCACGGCGACCGAAACCGGGTTGACGCCCGGCAGCGCGGCGGCGCGCGCGAAGGTGCCAGGTGCACTGTCCAGGTCGATGCCGAACTTGTTCTCCTTCTTGCCCGTCGTGATCTTCTCGTGGGTGTTGGCGTCGACGTCGGGATTGACCCTGAGCGCCACATCCGCAACCTGTCCCGCATCGACCGCGATTTCACTCAACAGTTCCAGTTCCGGGACCGATTCCACATTGATCTGGTGGATCCCCAGCGCCAGGGCAGCGCGCATCTCGTCCGCCGTCTTGCCCACGCCGGAGAAGATGATGCGGTCGGGCGGAATGCCTGCTGCCAGCGCCCGGCGCAGTTCGCCCTCCGAGACCACGTCGGCACCGGCGCCGAGATCGCCGAACGTGCGGATCACCGCCTGGTTCGAGTTTGCCTTGACCGCAAAGCAGATCAGCGGATCGAACTCTTCCAGGGCATCGCGCAGCGCGCGGTAGCCATGCTGCAGGCCGGCCGTCGAGTAGCAGTAGAACGGCGTGCCGACGACACCGGCGATGTCGGCGAGGGATACGCCCTCGGCGTGCAGGACGCCGCTGTGGTAGGAAAACTCGCTCATGCGTCGCGCCCGCTCAACTGGACGGGTATGTCCTTGGATAAGGAGCGTTTTCGGACGGCGGCTTTGGCGAGCCCTTCTTTCCGCACGCCGCCATTCCGCCCCCAAGAAGGGCGGCAATCAGAAAGATCGTGATCCAGCGACGCACCGGTTTCTGCTCCTCGGAAAACAAATGTCTACAGGTAACGGCCGCGCGCCGCCTTTGCCGCGGCGCGGACCCGGTCGGGGGCGGTGCCGCCTTCACTGTCGCGGCTGGTCACGGACGCCTCCACCGATATGACAGAGTATATATCCTCCGTGATCGCCGATTCCACTGCCTGCATGTCCGCAAGGCTCAGTGCCTCCAGACCCACGTTCTTCGCCTCGGCCAGCGCGACGATCTGGCCCGTAACGTGGTGGGCATCGCGAAACGGCAACCCCGCGACCCGGACCAGCCAGTCGGCAATGTCCGTCGCCGTTGGAAATCCGCGGTCCAGGGCCGCGCGCATGCGCTCGGGCCGCGGCTCGAGGTCCGCCACCATGCCCGCCGCCGCCGCCAGGCCCAGGGCAAGGGTGTCGGCGGCCTCGAAGGTGGGTTCCTTGTCCTCCTGCATGTCCTTGCTGTACGCCATCGGCAGCCCTTTCATGACCACCAGCAGGCCGACGAAGGCGCCGATGATACGGCCCGCCTTGGCGCGCACCAGCTCAGCGGCGTCGGGATTGCGTTTCTGTGGCATGATCGACGAGCCGGTGGAAAAGGCGTCCGACAGGGTGACGAAGCCGAACTGCTGAGACGACCACAACACGATCTCTTCGGCGAGGCGCGACAGATGGGTAGTGGCGATGGCGGCCACGGACAGGTATTCCATGGCGAAGTCGCGCGCCGACACCGAATCCAGCGAATTGGCGGTGGGCCGGTCGAAGCCCAGTGCGCGGGCGGTCATCTGCCTGTCGATCGGAAACGAGGTGCCGGCCAGAGCGGCCGCGCCCAGCGGGCATTCGTTGAGCCGCCGCCGGCAGTCGGCAAAACGGCTGCGGTCGCGGCCGAACATCTCCACATAGGCCATGAGATGATGGCCGAAGGTGACGGGCTGCGCGGTCTGCAGGTGGGTGAAGCCGGGCATCACCAGATCGGCGTGCCGTTCCGCCTTGTCGATCAGGGCTTCCTGCAAGGCCTTGAAGGCGCTGTCCTGACTGTCGATCGCGTCGCGGATCCACAGCCGGAAATCGGTCGCGACCTGGTCGTTGCGGCTGCGCGCGGTGTGCAGTCGACCGGCTGGCGCGCCGATCATGTCGCGCAGCGCCGCTTCCACGTTCATGTGGATGTCTTCCAGCTCGCGCTTGAAGGTGAAGCGGCCGGCGGCGATGTCCTTTTCGATGCGGTCAAGCCCGTCGGCGATCGCCGCGGCGTCTTCGGCGCTGATGATGTCCTGCGCGGCCAGCATCGCGGCGTGCGCCTTCGACCCGGCGATGTCCTGGGCGAAAAGCCGCTGGTCAAAGCCGATGGATGCGTTAATTGTCTCCATCAGGGCGGCGGGTCCGGCGGTGAACCGCCCGCCCCACATTTCATTCGCGGTCATGGGATGATACCGGTGCGTTCACGGAACATGCATTTGGCGCTGCTGCTTGTCGGGTTGGCCGTCGCCGCCTTGCGGACCGCAGCCGCGGGCGACGTCCCCCCGGTGCAGGGCGACGTGGCGCACTTTAATCTCTACGAACAGGCAAAACCAGCGCCGGATGCCTCCTTTGCCAATGCCGACGGGACGGCGCGTTCGCTCGCCGACTACCGCGGCAAGGTGCTGCTGCTGAATTTCTGGGCGACCTGGTGCGCGCCTTGCGTCCGCGAGATGCCGGAGCTGGATGGCCTGCAGGCGGGGCTGGGCGGCGACGGGTTCGAGGTGCTGGCGATCAGCCAGGACCGTCGCGGCGCCGCCGTGGCCGAGCCGTTCTTGCGCGAACGCCTGGGCGTGTCCAACCTGGCGCTGCTGCTGGACGCAGACTGGTCGTTCGGCCGGGCGATGCAGCTGCGCGGCCTTCCAACCACCTTTCTGGTCGATGCCGACGGGACGATCGTCGGCGACCTGGAAGGGATCGCGGAATGGAACGGCGAAGACGCCCGGGCGCTGATTCGCTGGTACGTGGAGCGCGTGTCCTCTCCCGCTGGGTGAGAGGGTTGCCCCGCGCGGTTCGCGTTACCGCGTCGGGATCGGCGTGTCGCCGGAATAGTCGTAGAAGCCGCGGCCCGACTTCTTGCCCAGCCAGCCCGCCTCCACATACTTCACCAACAGCGGGCAGGGCCGGTACTTGGAATCCGCCAGGCCGTCATACAGCACCTGCATGATGGCAAGACAGGTGTCCAGGCCGATGAAATCCGCCAGTTCCAGCGGCCCCATCGGGTGATTGGCGCCCAGCTTCATGGCGGTGTCGATGGAATCGACCGTGCCCACGCCTTCGTACAGCGCGTAGATCGCTTCGTTGACCATGGGCAGCAGGATCCGGTTGACGATGAATGCCGGGAAGTCCTCGGCCGTTGCCACCGTCTTGCCCATCCGGGTGGCCAGGTCGGCGAAGGCATTGAAGGTCTCGTCCGACGTGGCCAGCCCGCGGATCAGTTCCACAAGCTGCATCACCGGGACCGGGTTCATGAAGTGCATGCCGATGAACCGGTCGGGCCGGTCGGAGGCTGCGGCAAGGCGCGTGATGGAGATGGACGACGTGTTGGTTGCCAGATAGGCGTCCGGCTTGATCACAGCGACCACCGCCTTCAGGATCTCCTTCTTGACCGCTTCGTTTTCGGTCGCTGCCTCGACCACCACGTCGCAATCCGAGAACGCGGCATAGTCGGTTCCCGTGGTGATCCGGGCGAGCGCCTGGTCCTTTGCCGCGGCGTCGATCTTGCCGCGCCTTACCATGCGGTCCATGTTGTGGCCGATCGTCTCAAGTGCGGCGTCCAGCGCTTCGGGGCTCACGTCCAGAAGATGCACGTCGATGCCTGTCAGGGCCGCCACATGGGCGATCCCGTTGCCCATCTGTCCGGCGCCGATCACGCCGATCTTGTTGATACTGCTCATGCCAACCCCTCCGCGCCGCCAGCCGGGGCGCGTGATGCTTCACGTCAGTCCTTCAGTGCCGCTTCCAGTTCCGGCACCGCCTCGAACAGATCGGCGACCAGGCCATAGTTGGCGACCTGAAAGATCGGCGCTTCCTCGTCTTTGTTGATGGCCACGATGACCTTTGAATCCTTCATGCCGGCAAGATGCTGGATCGCGCCGGAAATGCCCACGGCGATATAGAGATCGGGGGCCACGACCTTGCCGGTCTGCCCGACCTGGTAGTCGTTGGGAACGAACCCCGCATCGACCGCCGCCCGGCTGGCGCCGACTGCGGCGCCCAGCTTGTCGGCGACCTTCTCCAGAAGCGCGAAGTTCTCGCCGCTTTGCATGCCGCGTCCGCCGGAAACGATAACCCGGGCCGAGGTCAGTTCGGGGCGCTCGCTCACGGACATTTCCGCGCCGACGAAACTGGACAGGCCCGCATCGCCGGCGCCTGCAACGGTCTCCACGGCCGCGGAGCCACCCTCCGCCGCAGCCGCGTCGAACCCGGTCATGCGGACGGTCACCACCTTGGTGGCGTCCGACGACTTGACCGTTGCGATGGCATTACCCGCATAGATCGGGCGTTCGAAGGTTTCCGCATCGACGACGGCGGTGATGTCGGAGATCTGCTGCACGTCCAACAGCGCCGCCACCCGCGGCATGAGGTTCTTGCCGAAGGTCCCGGCCGGCGCCAGCAGGTGGCCGTAGCCGGATGCCAGTCCGACCACCACGGGGGCCAGGTTTTCCGCCAGCTGGTTTGCGCACTCGGGCGCGTCCGCGCACAGCACCTTGGCGACACCGGCGATCTTTGCCGCGGCCTCGGCAACCGCTCCGCAGCCGCTGCCGGCGACCAGGACGTGGATCTCGCCGCCAATCTCGGACGCGGCCGTGACCGTGTTCATGGTGCTCGCCTTCAGCTCGGCGCCGTCGTGTTCTGCGATGACCAGGATGCTCATGCGTCGTCTTCCTACCTCAAATGACCTTGGCTTCGTTGCAGAGCTTCTCGACCAGCTCGGCAACGCTTTCCACCTTGACGCCGCCCTGGCGTCCCGGCGGTTCGGAGACCTTCAGCGTCGTCAGCCGCGGTGTCGTGTCGACGCCCAAATCGGCCGGCGCCATGGTGTCGATGGGCTTTTTCTTTGCCTTCATGATGTTCGGCAACGACGCGTAACGCGGCTCGTTGAGACGCAGGTCCACCGAAACCACCGCCGGCAGGTTGACCTTGATCGTTTCCAGCCCGCCGTCGATTTCCCGGGTGACATCGGCACTGCCATCGGCAAGGGCGACCTTCGAGGCGAAGGTCGCCTGCGGCCAGCCCAGCAGCGCGGCCAACATCTGGGCGGTCTGGTTGGAATCGTCGTCGATCGCCTGCTTGCCCAGGATCACCAGCCCAGGATCTTCCTTCGCCACGATCGCCGCCAGCAGCTTGGCGACGGCCAGCGGCTGCAGCTCCGCGTCGGATTCGACCAGGATCCCGCGGTCGGCGCCCATCGCCAGGGCGGTGCGAATGGTTTCCTGGCTCTGGCTCGTGCCCAGGGACACCGCGACGACCTCCGTGGCGGTGCCCGCTTCCTTCATGCGAACCGCTTCCTCGACGGCGATCTCGTCGAAGGGGTTCATGGACATCTTGACGTTGGCGGTTTCGACGCCCGTTTCGTCTGCCTTGACTCGGATCTTGACGTTGTAGTCGACGACCCGCTTGACGGGGACCAGAACCTTCATTGCGTATCCTTCACGCGGTCACGAATCAGGAATGTGAAATGCTCGCGGCGTTTTGGCGCGGCTTGCGACCGGAGTCAAGGAGCGCTCGGACGCGGGAGCGGTTCGCCACCGGCGGGGATCTAGGCGGTGCGCAGGTCGGCGAAGCCGTGCACCTCGTTGCGAATTGCCCGGTTCGAGGCGATCTCGCCCAGGGGCGCGATCTCCCAGTCCCAGATGGTCTCCGTGACCGGCAGCTCGATCCCGAACAGCGCGTTCACATCCTCGATCACCTCGCCCTTCTTGTCGACGACGGTGCGGCGCCGGTCGGTGATCAGGCACTGCACCGCGTCGAAGGACCGCAGGTGGTTCAGGTGCCCCGCCACGATGTCGCGGCCGAAGTCCTGCGCCGTGTCGGTGTCCAGGTGAATGCGCCGGTCCACGTAAGCCAGCGGCACGGTGGCAAGCTGGGACGCCAGGTTGGCGGAGACCACAAGGTCGACCTCGGGATCGTCGACCAAGAGCCGGGTATTGGGCGTGAACAGCGTGTGCGCATCGTGATGCAGCGCCTCGGCGACTCCGGCGATGTCGGCTTCCATCAGGCTCACGTTCCAGTGCTCGGCGGCCTTGCGCTTGGCTGTGCGCAGGCGCACCACATCCACCAGGACCACCGACTTGAACCGGTCCGAGAGGTCGTGCAGCGGGATGTCCAGCAGCAGACCCGAGCCCAGGACGACCGCCTTGCGATGCCGGTCGCAGCGCCCGATCGCCTCGTGAATGACGGCCTTCGACGCCTCCATGTGCGGGTCCCACTGGGCCCTGCAGCGGTTGTACCGAGCCTCGATCGCGATCGACTCGCGCAGATACCCCATCCGGCGCGCATAGGGCGCGCAGGGAGTCGTGAAGTAGCTGACGGCCTCTAGAAGCATGGATACGGTCTCTGCATACGCGTGTACCGCGCCAGCCTACCGCGTAAACTGTTGAAGAAACGTCAAGGTCCGCTAAACCATCTAGTGCCCTGGAATCCGGGGCCAAACCGGCGTGGCGCGGCGGCGGGGAGAGAGGCCTATCGTATGGGACGCCCGGTCAGAGGTTCTTGCCGGGTTCCCAGAGGATGTCGGAAGCGCCGCCGTCGTTGGCGTGCCGGGACAGAACGAACAGAAGGTCCGACAGGCGGTTCAGGTATTTCACGGCCTGCGGGTTCACCGGCTCCTGGTCGGCCAGCGACACTGCGAGACGCTCGGCCCGGCGGACGACGGTGCGGGCCTGGTGCAGGAACGCGGCGGCGGGCCTTCCGCCCGGCAGAACGAAACTGGACAGGGGATCCAGGTCGTCGTTGATCGCATCGATCTCGGCCTCCAGCCGGTCGACTTGCCGCGGCACGATCCTCAGGGCCGACTTCTCTGAGGTCTCGTCCTCCGGCCGGCAAAGGTCGGCCCCGAGGTCGAAGAGGTCGTTCTGGATCCGGGACAGCATGGCGTCGGCCATGCCGTCGGTATGCAGCCGTGCCAGGCCGATCACCGCATTGGCCTCGTCCACGGTCCCGTAGGTTTCGACCCGCAGCGTGTCCTTGCGCACCCGGGCGCCGTTGCCCAGCGAGGTGTCGCCCTTGTCGCCGCCGCGGGTGTAAATCCGGGTGAGCTGTACCATCCTGTCCTGCCGCTGTTTTTGGGGCCGGGTCAGGCCCTTCCGACGGCCATCATAATGACCGCGAACACGACCAGCGCCAGCAATTGGAGAAGAATACGGGCCCGCATCAGCTTGTTCCCGTATTTCTTGTTGAAGTTGCCGCCGCGGGCCATTGCTATGATGCCCACCAGACAGACGCCCAGGGCGCCCATCATTGCGGCGATCAAAACGACTGTCCCCGTGTTGGCCATGGGGATGATATATGCCGTTCCGGCCTCTCCGGCCAGTGGTGCGTCAATCAAACAGGGTTGGGACCGGACGGATGCGGGTCGCCACCTACAACATTCACTCCTGTCGCGGACGCGACGGGCGGGCCGATCCCTACCGCATCGCCGCGGTGCTGGACGAACTGGATGCCGACGTGGTCGGGCTGAAGGAGGTGGAAAGCTGTCGCCGGCGGGTTCCGGACCTGGACGGGTTCGGGTTCTTCCAGAGCCTGGTGGGCTGGCACTTCGTGCCCGGCATCGCGATCCGGGAGGGGCCGGGCCGGTACGGCAACGCGCTGTTGTCGCGGCTGCCGGTGGCCCGGGCGACGGTGCACGCCCTGCCGGCGGGCGGGTTGGAGCCGCGTTGTCTCATCGAGGCTGAGATCGGCGGCGTGCAGGTGCTGGTGACCCATCTCAGCCTGGCGCCGCGCATGCGGGCGGCCCAGGTGAACCGGATTGCGGCGTGTCTGCGCGGGCCGCGGGCGGTGGCGGTGGGCGACTTCAACGAATGGAACCCGCTCAGCCGATGCTTCCGGCCGCTCGCCGGCCTGGCGGCACCACGGACCGGCGCAACCTGGCCGGCCCGGCGGCCCGTGCTGCGGTTGGATCGCCTGTTCGGGGTGTCGTCCGCTGCGGTCCACGACAGCCCGCTGGCCCGGGCCGCTTCAGATCACCTGCCGGTGGTGGGGGTGGTTCCGGACCACGATCCCGCCTCCCGTTAGGCGTTGCCGCCTAGGGCTCGTTTTTCGGTGCCGGCACGCGGACGAAGCTGCGGTAGTGGTCCAGCGTCACCCATTGCAGCCAGCGTCCGTCGGATCCCAGCACGAAGACCATCCGCCGTGCGCCGCGCCGACCGCCTTCATAGTCCAAGTCGGCTTCCCTGTAGGCGCTGTCGTGGGCGGCGGGCAGGCGTCGTTCGCGATTGTAGAACCGGTCGCCACCGATCGCGGCCCCCGGCGCGTGGCGCCACAGGTTGCGGCCGCGGCGCCAGCCTTCGTCGCGGGCTTCGTCCTTGGTCAGGTAGCAGTCCGGCAGGTCGCCGGTTCTGTGGACCGTGCTGGACACACGCACGAAGGCTTCGATGCGGGCAAGGCCGATCTCTTCGGCGAAACCGCGCAGCCATTCCCCGTGTCCGGCGGCCACCGGCTGGTCCAGGCCACAGACCGGCGCGGCCTGCGCCCAGACGGGACCCGGCCCACTGGCCAGTAGGGCAAGCAGAAAGACGGCGGCGGCGAAGCGCCGCATCAGTTGCGGCGTCCGATCAGGCCGCGGGCGATGATGCCGGCCTGGATTTCCGCGGTGCCCTCGAAGACGGAAAGGATCCGCGCGTCGACCAGCAGGCGGGCGGCACGGGTTTCCTCGGCATAACCGCTGCCGCCGTGGATCTGAACCGTGCTGTCCGCATTGGCCCAGGCCACGCGGGCGGCCAGCAGTTTCGCCATGCCCGCTTCGATGTCGGCGCGCCGCCGTGATTCCTTCGCCCGGGCCGCTGCCAGGGTCAAAAGGCGCGCGACCCCGGTTTCGACCGCCATCATGGCCAGCTTGTCCGCGATCCTGGCGAAGGCGACCAGCGGTTTGCCGAACTGGCGGCGGTCGCAGGCATAGGCCAGCCCCTCGTCCAGCGCTGCCTGGGCAACGCCCACGCCACGCGCGGCGGTCTGGATCCGCGCCGTCTCGAAGGTGGCCATCAGCTGCCGGAAGCCTTCGCCCTCGACCCCGCCCAGGAGGTTCGCGGCCGGCACCGGAAAACCGTCGAAGGCCTGGCTGTATTCCTTCATGCCGCGGTAGCCCAAGGTTGGGATCTCGCCGCCGCTCAGCCCATCGACGGGAAACGGGTCGGCGGCGCTGCCGCGGGGCTTGTCGGCCAGCAATATAGAAAGGCACCGATGGCCGGCTTCGGTCGGGCCGGTGCGCACCAGCACCGTCATCAGATCGGCGCGGCCGGCGTGAGTGGCCCAGGTCTTCGCTCCGTCGATGCGGTAGACCGGCCCGTCGCGGCGCGCCCGGGTCCTGACCGCGGCCAGGTCCGAGCCGGCCTCGGGCTCGGTGAAGACGGCGGTCGGAATGATCTCGGCGGCGGCAAGGGCGGGCAGGAACCGTGCCTTCTGGTCCTCGGTTCCGCTGGCCAGGATCAGCTCGGCGGCAATCTCCGAGCGGGTGGCGAGCGAGCCAACCGCGAGGCTGGCCCGGCTCAACTCCTCGCTGACGATGCACATGGCCGTCTTGCCGAGGCCTGCGCCCCCGTGGGCCTCCGACAGGGTCAGGCCGAACACGCCCAGCTCGGCCAGCGCGGCGATCAGCGCATCCGGTATCAGGCTGTCAGCCGCATGCCAGTCGCCAACCTGCGGGGCGACCTCCGCCGCGGCAAAGCGCCGGAACTGCTCTCTGATCAGCGCCTCCTCGCTGTCCGGCGGTCCGGCCGGGGGCGACCCCTCCGCCGCCAGAAGGTCGGCCAGCGCCCGCCGCGCCGCGGGCAGGTCGGTGCCGTGCGCGTCCTGGGCCCGGTCCAGTGCGGTGCACAGTTCCCGATCGGCGTGCCAGTCGCCGGGCCGGGCGATCTCACTTTGGCTGAGGGGTATGCCGTGCAGCACCTGCTGGACGTATTCGGCAAAGCCGATCTCGCAGATCAGCAATTCCGCAGCGCCACGCCGCGCGGCGGCCGCCTGCTCCCGGGCCCAGCGGTCCAGTTCCTCTAGCGCCGCTCGGTATGTGGCGGCCCAGGCCAAGGCATGGGCGGCCCCCTGGTGCCGCTCCAGGGCAGCCGGGTCGACGGGGCCCTCGGCAGCCACCAACGCAGCCAGGCGGGCGGTGGCCTGGGCCACCAGCCGGGTCAATGCTTCGAGGGTCGGGGTACGGTCCTTCCAGGTCCGCCCGGGCGGTGTTGCTGCCGGCGCGGCCACGTTAACCGAACATCCTGCGGAGGGCGCCTAGTCCTTCGGGTGGACGGTGGCGCCGGTCGGTCCGGGGCGGGACTTGCCCCTGCCCGAGGTCTGGCGCGATTTGCGGGCATGGCCGCCGGGGAAGGAAAGAATGTTGTCCGGCTTGCCGCCCTCCATCCGGGCTTCCAGGACCTGCTCCGCGGCGATCTCGCCTTCCGCGGTTAACGCGGCATAGGACTCGCTTTCCTCGCTGAGTAGCGGGTTACCGCGCGGATAGATGGCGCTATAGCCGCCATGGCGGTAACGCACCATGCAGGACGGTCGGCGACCAAAGGCCCAAAGATCAGACATCCAGACTCTCCATACGGCGCGCTTTCGACGCGCTTCTCTCATCCCACAGAACATGGGGTTGGGGCAATATCGGCTCAAGGGTATAGAGGCCTTTCCCTGTGGTTGCAACCGCCGGAAAACGCGGCCATTTTGGCCTCCGGCATTAACCAAACGCGGTGGATTCCAGACATGGATGCGGTCGTCGGAATCGTGCTCCCGGTGTTCGGACTGGTGGCGATCGGATATGGCGCATCCTGGAGCGGCCGGTTCTCCGAGCAGGCCAACGACGGCTTGACCCGGTACGTCTTCGTCTTCGCGATCCCGGTGCTGCTGTTCCGGACCCTGGCCACCACGGACCTGCCCGACGTCCTGCCGCTCGGCTTTCTGGGGTGCTATTACCTGGGGCTGTTTGCTGTCTTCGCTGCGGGCATGATCGTCGCAAGGGTCTTTTTCGCGCAGGATCTGGCCGGCCAGACGATTTCCGGCACGGCGGCGGGCTACAGCAATGCCGTTCTGTTGGGCATTCCGATCGTCCTGGCCGCGTTCGGCGAGGCGGGTGCCGTCCCACTGTTCCTGGTGATCGCAATCCACGGACCGCTGATGTTCCCGATCATCACGATCCTTCTGGAGGTTGCCAAGCGGCGTGAGGCCAATCTCTGGCAGCTGCCGTGGCTGGTTCTGAAGGGCCTGATCACCAATCCCATCTTTGTCGGCCTCCTGGCCGGGCTCGCGTTCAATCTGGCGAACCTGCCGATCTGGGCGCCGGTCGATCGCGTGGCGGAGTTGTTGTCCGGATCGGTGGCGCCCTGCGCGCTGTTTGCGGTCGGCGCGTCGCTCTATCGGTACCGCATCTTCGGCAACTTCACGCACTGCCTCATGCTGACGGCCCTGAAGACGCTGGTGTTTCCCGCGGTCGTCTGGCTCTTGGCATTCCATGTGTTCCGGGTCGACCCGTTGTGGGGCGTCGTCGCCGTGGTGCTGGCGGCGCAGCCGGCGGGCGTGAACGCATTCCTGTTCGCCAACCGATACGGGGTCGGCGAGGGGCGCGCGTCATCGACTGTCCTGATCTCAACCGCATTCTCGGTGCTGACCTTGTCGCTTATCCTGCAATGGCTGGCGATTGGTTGAGGGCGCGCGATGGTCACCGACGTTTGGTTCGCCAATCCCGCGGTTCAGACTCTGGCGCTGCCCATGGCGGTGGCGCTGGCGATGTCGGCGCTGTTGCGCCTGGCGGGCGGCCGTGGCGCCGGTGCCGCGCTGGCCGCCGCCGGCATCGGTGTCGGTTTCCTGGCGGCCGACCTTGCCGTGATGGGCCTGCCGGCCTTGCTGCCCCGGGCCGCCCTCGACAAGCTCCCCGCCATCGCCGTGGCGGGCGTCCTTGCGGGCGTCGCGCTGGACCTCGGCCGCGCCGGCCGCAGCGCCCGCATGTTCGCCATTCTTGCCGCGACCTTTGCGGCTGTGGCGTGGGTCGGCTGGCCGACGATCGCGCGCGGCGACGGCATGGCGCTCCTGCCGCTGGCGATCCTGTGGGCGCTTTCTGCCGGCGTCCTGGTGTCTCTGGAACGGCCGGCGGACCAGGCCACGGGACCGGCCGTGATGCTGACGGCGGCAGCGCTGGGCGTGACGGTGCTGGTGGTCCTGTCGGGGTCCACCGGCGCGGCCCAGCTTGCCGGCGCTGTCGCTGCGGCCAGCCTCGGCTTTTTTGTGGTGGCCTGGCCGCCAACCGGCTTGGCCTTTGCGGCAAGCGGCCAGCTTGGCGTCGGGCTGCCGCTGATGGCGCTGATCGCCGGACTGATGCAAAGCGGCGATATCGAGCTTTCGGTGCTGCCGGTGTTCCTTGCCGGGCGCCTGTCGGGCGCCCTGCTGCCGTCGAAGGTCGGGCTGGAGCGGGTGTTGCGTCCGCTGCTGACCTTTGCGATCGCGCTGGTGCCAGTGCTTGCGGCTGCCGGCGTGCACCGGATGGTCCGCGAACCGCTGTTCTGGTTCTGACGCGGCGCCAGCCTTGCAACCCCGGCCGTGCCCCGGTAAGACCGGGGGATGACGACACACCATGCATCCAGCCTGGGTCGGCGAATTAGCCGCCCGGTCCTGTTCCAGGGCCGGGTCCGTGCGCAGTTCGTTGAACCTCTCTCGGCTGATGGTGAGTGTCATGTCGTCTTTGAACCCTGTTGAACGCGCGTCCGCGCGCGCCTTTCCCCTCCAGAAACCCAAACATCCCACCGCCTGTTATGCGGTTCACGGCGCCGCCGACCCGGGCCTGATGCCCCGGCTGACGGGCATGTTCGCCAAACGGGGCGTGGTGCCGGCCCGGTGGCATGCCGCCGTCTCGGCCGACGGCCGGGAGCTGACGGTCGACATCCAGGTGCCGGGGCTCGTGCCGGCGGCCGCCGCGCAGATCGCCGCGGCAATGCGACAGATCTGGGGTGTGCACGCCGTCCTGATGTCTGAGAAGGTGGGCGCCTAGTCGCAACGGCCCTTGCGCGCGGATCGCTTGGTCGTCTATGCGAAGGGCGATGGGCTATCTCGATCGCATCCGTGCCTGCAACAACGCCGACTATGCGGGGTTCCTGCCGTTCATGATCCAGGGCGAACGGTTCGGCTGGGTCGCTCGCCGGTTCCTCGACCGGCTGTCACCCTGGCCCGACCTGTTTCGGACCTCGGATCGGGAGGTGGTGCTGGATCCCGCGCTGGCAACGCTGGATGACCGGACAGCCGCGCTGGCCCGGGTGGGGGCGACGCTGAACGGCCAAGGCCTCATTCACGGCTGGCGGGACGAGCTCTACGCGGTCAAGAACGCCTGGGAGGCGCCGCCGGTTCTGCTGGCGGAGCGGGCGCTGATGCCCCATTTCGGGTTTCGGTCCTACGGGGTTCACGTGAACGGCTATCTGCGCCGTGCTGAGGGGATCTATCTGTGGATCGCCCGCCGATCCGAGGACCGGCCGAATTTCCCGGGCCTGTTGGACAACATGGTGGCGGGCGGCCAGCCGCACGGGCTGGCCCTGATGGAAAACGTGGTCAAGGCGTGCGCCGAAGAGGCCGCGTTGCCGCCGGCGGTGGCCGAACGGTCTCGGTGCGCGGGCTACATCACCTCCAACGAGCAACCGGACCCGGTCCGGGTCAAGCCCGACCGGCTCTACTGCTACGACCTGGAGATGCCGGAGGGTCTGGTGCCACGCAACACCGACGGCGAGATTGATGCCTTCACTCTGATGCGGGCGGACGAGGTGATGTCGCTGGTGCGCGAGACCGACGCCTTCAAGCCGAACTGCGCCATGGTTCTGGTCGATTTCTTTCTGCGCCATGGCCTGCTGACGCCGGCCGAAGAACCGGACCACGCCGCGATCGCGGACGCCCTGGACCGCGGCGGACCGGACTAGCCGAGCCCCACCATCCGGCGGATCTCGTCCGGGGTCGTGCCCTCGTCGCGCAGGGCCTGCAGCGTTACCGACCTGTTGCGTTTGGCGAAACGCTTGCCTTCGGCATCCAACAACAGCCGGTGATGGTGGTAGGCGGGTTCGTTGAGGCCAAGCAGAGCCTGCAGCACCCGGTGAACATGGGTTGCGAACAACAGATCCTCGCCGCGGGTGACGTGGGTGACGCCCTGCAGGCCGTCGTCGACGACCACCGCCAGGTGGTAGCTGGTGGGGACGTCCTTGCGCGCCAGCACCACGTCGCCGCAGCCTTCCGGATCAACCGCGACCGTCCCGGTGCGGGCGTCCGTGAATGTCAGCGGTCCGGTCGCTGCGGCCGCCCGGTCCATGTGCAGCCGCAGTGCGTGGGCATCGCCGGCATCAATGCGTGCCCGGCGCTGGTCCGGGGCTAGGTGCTTGCAGGTGCCCGGATAGAGAGGACCATCCGGACCGTGCGGTGCGCTGGGCGCGGCCGCGATCTCTACCTGGGTCTCCTTGCGCGTGCAAAAGCAGGGATACAGCAGATTCATGTGGGACAGCGTGTCCAGTGCCGCTTGATAGTCGTCCATGTGTACCGACTGGCGCCTGACCGGCGTTTCCCACTCAAGCCCCAGCCAGGCCAGGTCTTCCAGGATGGCCGTCTCGAAGACCGGCCGACAGCGGCCGATGTCAATATCTTCGATGCGCAGCAGGCAGCGCCCGCCCGCAGCCTCCGCCTCGGTCCAGGAGAACAGCGCCGAATAGGCGTGTCCCAGGTGCAACAGACCGGTCGGGCTGGGAGCGAAGCGAAAGACGGCAGCCATGGGGCTGGATAAGGCAGCGGGTGGCGGTGTAAGTCAACGGCCATGGATCAGGGCACCATCAATCGCGGGTTGGATCATCTGGCGTCGCGCGATCGCGACGTCGCGGCCGGCCTGGACGTGGTCGGCTATCCGGCGCCGCGGGTGCGCGAGGAAGGGTTCCCGGGGCTGTTGGAGATCATCGCGGCCCAGCAGATCTCCGCCAGTGCGGCGGCGGCGATCCGCGCACGGCTGGCGGCGCTTGCCGACCCGATGCCGCCGGAACTGTTCCTCGATTTGGACGATGAGACGCTGCGGTCGACCGGGCTGAGCCGGCCGAAGATCGCCTATGCCCGTGGCATCGCCCGTGCAGCCCTGGATGGCCGACTGGATCCTGTTCGAATCGCGGCGCTCTCGGACGATGCGGTGGTGGCGGCGCTGGTGGATCTGAAGGGTGTCGGACGCTGGACGGCCGAGGTCTATTCGCTCTTTGCACTGGGTCGCCGGGATGTCTTCCCCGCCGACGATCTGGCCTTGCAGGAAGGCCTGAAGCGTCTGAAGCGGCTCGGGGGGCGCCCGGATGGCAGGACGGCACGGGAACTGGTCGCGCCTTGGGCGCCTTGGCGCGGTGTCGGCGCCCTTTTTCTGTGGCATTACTACAAGGGTGCGCCATGACACTGGTGCGCCGGCAAAAGCACGAACCGGATCGAGGGTGGATCGATGCATGACTTCTTCAAACTGGACGGCCCGCGTTTCGGACCCGCGTCCGGGGGCGCCGCCGAGCAGCTGGTGATGCTGCTGCACGGTCTTGGCGCGGACGGCAACGATCTGATCGGCCTGGCGCCGCAGCTTTCCAACGCCTTGCCGACCGCGCTGTTCGTGGCGCCCAACGCGCCCTATCCCTGCGACATGGCGCCGTTCGGCTATCAGTGGTTTTCGCTGCTGGACCGGTCGGCCGAGGCGATCCAGTCAGGAGCCCAGGCCTCGGCGCCGATCCTGGACGGCTATATCGACGAGCTGCTGGCCGAAACCGGGCTGTCGGCCGACAGGACAGCCCTGGTCGGTTTCAGCCAGGGAACGATGATGAGCCTGTTCGTCGCACCCCGGCGCGCCGAGTCGGTGGCAGGCATCCTGGGATATTCGGGGATGCTGGTCGGCGCCGACAGTTTCGCCGCGGAGGCGCGTTCCAAACCCCCCGTCCTGCTGGTGCATGGCGACGCGGACGAGATCGTCCCGGTCCAATGCACCCCGATGGCCGCCAAAGTACTGGAAGACAACGGCTTTGACGTGGAGACCCTGATCCGGCCCGGGCTGCCGCACGGCATCGATCCGGCCGGAATCACGGCCGGGACGGCCTTTCTGCAGCGTGTCCTGGGTTAAATAAAATCGAAACAATGGTTTATTAACGTGACGTGGATCGCGGAGCCATTGGTCGCACCACATCTTGTGGCGTTAGCGGATATCCGCTAACAATATCGCGGCCTTAACTGGGACCCCGACCCCTGCCGTGCCGGCTGGGAATCCGGGGACTGGAGGGATCGCTTTGACGGCAGGCTTGTCCGACTGCCCGGTCCTGGTACTGAACGCCGATTTCCGGCCGCTCAGTTACTTCCCGCTGTCCCTGTGGGCCTGGCAGGATGCGATCAAGGCCGTGGTGCTGGACCGGGTCAATGTCATCTCGGAATATGAAGAGACGGTGCACAGCCCATCGATGGCGATGCGGCTGCCCAGCGTCATATCCTTGAAGGAATACGTTCAGCCCACGACCCGCCCCGCCTTTACCCGATTCAATGTGTTCCTGCGCGACCGGTTCAGCTGTGTCTATTGCGCAAACGCCTTCCCGGCGCAGGAACTGACCTTCGATCACGTCATTCCCCGCAGCCGCGGCGGCCACACGACCTGGGAAAACGTCGTCGCGGCGTGCGCTCCGTGCAACCTCAAAAAGGGTGGCCGGACGCCGCAGGAGGCGCACATGGCCCCGCGCCGGCGCCCCGAGCAGCCGAGCACCTGGGAGCTGCAGGAAAACGGCCGCGCCTTTCCGCCCAATTTCCTGCACGAAAGCTGGCGCGACTATCTCTATTGGGATACCGAGCTGGACGACTGAACGCCCCGGCGGGCGTCAGAACCGTTCGCTAAGCCAGATCGCGACTTTTGATCCTGCCTTGATCGCCGCCGACAGCACGGGCAAGCCGGGCGCCTGTTCGGCGCCATGATCCAATGCCAGGTCGCGGTGTTCCAGTTCCTCGGCGCGAAAACGCTCGACCGTCTCGACCAGTTCGTCCTCGCCGCCCAGGGCGCGGAGCTTGTAGGCCTGGTCGGCGTAATGCTCGTCGATGACTTCCTCGACCGCGACGGTGCAGGCCATCGCCGCGGATTCGCCCATGCCGGCGGTCGTCCGGCCCAACGCATATCCGGCAACGTGCCACAGCGGCGCAAGGATGGTCGGCCGGACCCTCCGCCGCGGCAGCATCTCGTCGAAGGCCTGCTTGTGCGCCTTCTCCTGTTCGGCCATGTGGGCCAGGACGTTGCCCTTGGGGCCCCTGCCAAGCACGGCGATCTGACCTTCGTAGATCCGTTCCGCCCCCAGTTCGCCGGCATGGTCGACCCGCACCATCCGGGCCAGCGCCTCGTCCGGCGGCGGATCGCCGGGAAGATAGCGCGGTCCCGCGGTCATGCGCGCGGCTCTGGCGACGGACGCAGGGCCGCAGCGGCCGCGAATCCGGCCGTGCCCAGCGATAGCAGCACGTTGTACCCGGCCATAGAGATGCCGAACAGCTGCCACGGGATCTTGTCGCACCGCACGACCGGCCCGGCGAGAATCTGGGCCTTCAGGTCTTCGAAGGTCGTGGCGCCACCCGCCGGCGCCGAGCATGAGGTGGGACCCGCCCACCAGGCCTGCTCGACGCCGACATGATATCCGGCAAGCGCCGCATTGGCCGCCATCAAGAGCGCTGCGAGCCCCAGTCCGGCGCGCAGCCAGCCGGGGCGTCCGCGCAGCATGATCAGCGCCGAGGCAAGTCCGGCCAGGCTCCACCAGGGGATCCGCTGGTAAAGGCACAGCTTGCAGGGCTGGATGTCCAGGCCGGACTCAAAGACGTAAGCCGTGCCCAGAACCCCGGCACTGGCGGCCAGCAGCACCAGCGGCGCGGCAGGAAGTGCGCGTTCAATCATCCGGTCAAGTGTCAAGACAGTCATAGGGCAGATATAGACCCTGTTTGCCGTTCGTGCGAGCGCATCGCGACCGAATCGCGCATGCGCCTAAATCCTTACACCACAAGCCCGAGGACCAGGAATCCGCCGAAAAGGCCGGCAAAGAACAACAGTGCCAGAAGCCCCAGCCGCCGTTCGATGAACGCCCGGATCGGCGGGCCGAAGGCGTACAGCAACGCCGCGACCAGGAAGAAGCGGGCGCCCCGGCTGATCACCGAAACGGCGGTGAAGGTTGCCAGGTCCATGTCCGCGACGCCGCTGGCGATTGTGATGACCTTGTAGGGGATCGGCGTGAACCCGCCGGCGGCGACGATCCACGCGCCCCATGCGCTGTACCAGGACTGGAAGGTGATGAACTTCTCGCCATAGCCGTAGAACTCGATAATCGGCCGGCCGATCAGTTCGTAGAGCTCGTAGCCGATGAAATAGCCCAACAGGCCGCCCAGCGCCGAGGCCAACGTCGCGGCCCCCGCAATCAGCCAGGCCCGGTCCCGGGCCGCCAGCACCATGGGAATGATCATCACGTCGGGCGGGATCGGGAACACCGAGCTTTCGACGAATGCGATCAGTGCCAGCCACCACACAGCGTGCCGGTGGGCGGCGAGACCCATGGTCCAGTCGTACAGGCGTCTGAGGGGCTCGGTGAAAACTTCGGTGACGGCCATAGCGCGCAGGTCCTTGTGGCGAACTGCGCGGTTATAGCGAAAAGCGTGCGCCGGTCCTAGCGGGCCGGCGACTGGCACCCGGTCGTTGCCGTCAGTCGATGGGCAAAAGCTGTCTTTCGAAGACGACGCCCTGCTCGTGTGGATCGGCGGACGCGATCAGCAGGCCGGTGGGCGAATAGATCCCCGTGTGGCTGCCCGCATCCAGCGGGACCGTGGACAAGGCGATTAGAACCAGCGCCCATACCGACATACCCGCCAGCAGGCCGGTGCCGGCCGTGGTGGCCGAGCGTCGTTGCGCGTGGGAGGACATGATTCGTTCCTTTGGTCGTTTCTTTCGTAGTCTGTTAACCACTTGCATATGGGGCCCGGTCGTCCGGCTTCCAAGAAGGCATTCACGGGAATGTCAGGCCAGCCGGCGGCACGGGGTCCCCGGACCATCAAGAAGATATCAACCTGTTTCCTATAGAAATCTTGGGCTGGCGGGCGGCCGCACGCGGCGCCGGCTCGGTCTCTGGACCGGGTCTGACCACCAGGAACAGGATTGATGAACTCCGCACCCCATCCCGACCGCACCCTTCACCCAGACGAGATCAGCAGCGCTCCCGCCCTGAAGGGGGGGGGTGCCACCTGGAAGGTGATGATCGTCGTCGAGCAGCCGTCGGCATGCGATGCGGTTCAGGCGGAACTGGCAGGAATGGGATTTGCGGGCCGCGGTCTGGAAATCCTGTGCGCCAACGCCGCCACGGATGCCGAACAACTGATCCAGGAGCACCCAGATACCGCAGTCGTGCTGGTCGACGTCGAACTGGAAACGGATCTGGCGGGCCTGGAGTTCGTGCGTTTCGTCCGCGACGTCGCTGATGACCACAATGTCCGGATCATCGTGCGGGAGAACCGTTCCGGCGTGCCGATCGACCGCCGCCTGATCACGGATTACGACATCAGCGACCATGCTGGCCACGAGGTGCTGGCTGGCGATCGCTTGTTTGTCGCCATGCACACCGCGCTGAAAGCCTATCGGGACTCCGTCGCACTGCAATCGAATAAACGCGCGCTGGAACAGGTCATCGATGCCACGTCGACGATCTTCGAGCGGCGCTCGATGGGCATGTTTGCGCAGGGTGTTCTGGAGCAGCTCACAACGCTGATCTATCTGGACCACGGCGGCGATGCCGCCCAGACCAGCGGCATTGCGGCGATCTGCAAAGGCCCCGCGATCGATGTGGTCGCCGGGACCGGCCGGTTCACCGAACAGGTGGGTATCGATCGCCGTCCGATGATGCCGCGTCAGGTTCTGGAGGATTTCGAGACCGCCATCAAGGATGAAGGCACGGTCCGTATCGGCAATCGCGTGGTCCGAAACTTCCGGACCAGGTCGGGGCTGAACTACATCGTCTATCTGAGCGATGTGGCCACGGACGATGCGCCGTACCGTCACTTGATTGAAGTCTTCGCCCGCAACGTGGGCGTTGCGTTCGAGAACATCCAGATGAACGAGGAGCACGAACGCGCACAACGCGAGATGATCTACCGCCTGGGTGAGGCGGTGGAGACACGGTCGCGGGAGACTGGCAACCACGTCAAACGTGTGGCCGAAATCTCGAAGGTCCTGGCGCTCGGCTACGGGCTGAACCTGGAAGAGGCGCAGGTCCTGCGGGCGGCGTCGCCGCTACACGACGTGTGCATGATCGGCGTTCCGGACACCATCTTGAACAAGCCCGGAAAGCTGGAATCGGAGGAATGGGGCATCGTCCAGAACCACGCCCTGTTGGGTTATGCGATGCTGAAGGACTCCGAACATGAGCTGATTCGCGCCGGCGCGACGATCGCCCAACAGCATCGCGAAAAGTGGGACGGGACAGGTTATCCGGCCGGCAAAGCTGGCGAGGAGATCCATGTCTTCGGCCGCATCACGGCGATCGCGGACGTCTTCGACGCTCTGGGTTGCGACCGGCCCTACAAGAAGGCCTGGCCGCTGGACGATGTGATCGCCCATATGCGAGCGAAACGCGGCAAACACTTCGACCCCAAGCTGGTCGATGTGCTGATGGAAAATCTCAAGGAAGTTCTGGATATCCGCGACCGGTACGCCGACAAATACACGGCCGACTAGTCAGCCCAACCATCTTGACCCCATTCCGGTTCCTACCCATAAAGGGCCGCCGACAAGACGGTGCCCCTGTGGCGGAATTGGTAGACGCGGCAGACTCAAAATCTGTTTCCGGCAACGGAGTGGGAGTTCGAGTCTCCCCGGGGGCACCACCCTTCGCTCTTCGAGCTTCGGGTGGCAAGCCACCCTGGCACCGGAACCCACTCATCCGGCCACACCCCTCAGCATGAGGGTTTTCGTGAGGGGCTTTTTGTCCCCTTCTCCCCCCCCCCCCCCCCGGGGGGGGGGACCTGCCTGCGCGAATCCGGAGCTTCGCTTCGGCGAAGGCAGGAGGTGGCCGGAAGGGCCGGATGAGGGGTTCGGGTGCTGGCTTCTAGGACGCCCGACAAGCCGCCGGGAAGGCAATCGTCACGCGGGTGCCCAGGCCGGGCGTGCTGTCCATCGCCAGCTTCGCGTCGTGCAGGCGGGCAATGGTCGCGGCCAGTGGCAGTCCTACCCCCGCGCCGTTCTGCGGTCGCGTCAGCGAGCCGTTCACCTGGCTGAACGGTGATAGCGCCGTTGCGATCTCTTCCGGCGCCATGCCAACGCCCGTATCGCTGATCGCGATCGTAATCGTATTGTCAGCGTCGTCTTCCAGGCTGACCGACACCGCGCCGGCCTCCGGCGTGAATTTCACGGCGCTGGAGACCACCTGCGCCACCATCTGACGCAGTCTTTGTTCGTCGCCCTTGATGGGAACCACCCGCTTGGGCGTGTCGACCGTCAGGGCGACGCCGGCGTCCCGGGCCTTGTCGGTCAGGCCGACGAGCGCGCTGTCCACCACGGAAGACAGGTCCACGGTGTCCCGCTGCATGCTCAACGCACCGCTTTCCGCCTTGGCCAAGTCGATGATGCTGTCGATCATGGTCAGCAGGTTGCGGCCGCCGTTCAGCACCTCTTCCAGGTAGTCGCGGTAGATATCGTCGCCCATCGTCCCGACGGTCTGGGCGTGCATCACCTCGGAAAAACCGATGATGGCATGCAGCGGCGTTCGCAGTTCGTGGCTGATGTTGGCGATGAAGGCGGTCTTGGCCCGGTTCACTGATTCCGCCTGCTCTTTCGCGGCGCGCAGTTCGGATTCCATCCGGATTGTGCGCAAGAGATACATCACGCTGTATTCCAGCAGCAGCCAGTTCACAGGTTTGGTGACGAAGTCGGTTGCGCCGGCGACAAACCCCCGTTCGATCGAATCGACGTCTTCCAGGCCGGTCACCATCATGACCGGGACATGACGCAGTGTTTCGTCCTTCCGGATCGCGGCACAGGCCTCGAAGCCGTCCATTCCCGGCATCATCACGTCAAGCGCAATCAGGTCGGGCTTGAGTTGTTGGGCCTTCTCCAGGCCGTCCAGCCCGGCGACGGCCTCTTCGACGCGGTAGCCTGCGTTGATCAGCGTCTCTTTGAAGATCAGGCGCTGGGCGGGGTCGTCGACGACGACCAGGACCATCGCCGGCGGGTGGGAAACGAACGCATCAGGCATTTCAGGCCGCCCCTTTGGTCCTTTCGGCCAGTTCCATCTGCAGCGCGCCGCAGACGGCAGCGAATTCCTGGTCAATGGCGGCGGCCACCGTGTCCGGCGCATCGACCGACCCGTTGCGTGCGGCATCCTCCAGCGCCTTGCACTGCGCCGAAAGCTGCACGGCCCCCACATTGGCGCTGCTGGACTTCAGGCGGTGTGCGGCACTGCGCGCGGCGTCGCAGTCGTTGCTGCTCAGCGCCTCGCGGATGTTCTCCACCAGCCCTGGGGCATGTTCCAGGTAAAGCCCGATGACCTTTGTCACCAGGCTGCCGGGGTCTTTCGGCGTCGCGGCCGCCAGCGCGTCCAGCGCAGCGCGGTCCAGCGTGCCGTTTGTTGCCGTGTTGTCGTTTGCATCCTGCATCGGTTTCTCCTCTGTCGGTTCTTGTTCGCCGTTTGAATTCCGGGTGATGAGGCTCCGCTGCAGGATCTCCTGCAGCGCGTCCTGGTTGAACGGTTTGGCGAGATAGTCGTCCATGCCGGCGTCCAGGCAGCTTTGCCTGTCCGAATCGTAGGCATTCGCGGTGACCGCGATGATGGGAACCCGGATTTCGGCCTGGCTCTCTTTTTCGTGCCGGCGAATCGCCCGGGCGGCGGCAAAGCCGTCCATCTCCGGCATCTGGCAATCCATCAGGATCACATCGAACCCGCCCTGTTCGAATGCCGCGACCGCTTCCTTGCCGTTGGAGGCCAGTTCGACGTCGCAGCCGAGCGCGGCAAGGAACTCGGTCGCAACCGCCTGGTTGACCGGATTGTCTTCGGCCAGAAGGATTCGGTGGTCGAGCCCGTTCAGGGTCGTATCCGGTTGGTGCGCGGCATGGGCGCGGGTCTCGGTTTCCAGGTCCGGCGGGGGCGAGATCAGCATCTTGTCCCAAAGAACCGCGCCGATTTCCGCAAACAGTTCGGTCTGCCGGATTGGCTTGGTCAGGACGCCATTGATGCCTGCCTGCTCCGCGATGGAGCCGTCACCGCTCCAGTCGAAGGAGATCATCGCAATGATCGGCAGTTCGACCAGAACCGCCTTCGAACGAATGCGCTGGGCCATCTGGACGCCGTTGAGGCCCGGCGCCGCGATGTCGATGATCGCCAGATCGAAGGGCTTGCCTTTGTTGGCCGCTTCGGCCAGCCGCTCGATGGCGGTCGGCCCGTCCTTGACGCTTTCGGGCAGGCCGTTCCAACCTAGGATCGCCGAGGAAATGACATTGGCCGAGGTGGCGTTGCCGTCGACAATCATGATCCGCAGGCCCGCCAGGTTTCGGGACGTCGAAAGCGCGACGTTCTTGCCTTCGGTTTCGGGTAGCCGGATCGTGAACCAGAACGTCGACCCCTCGCCCGGGATGCTGTTGACGCCGATTTCGCCGCCCATCAGCTTGACCAGTTCGGCAGAGATCGACAGCCCAAGCCCGGTGCCGCCGAAGCGTCGCGTGATCGAGCCGTCCGCCTGCTCGAATGGGATGAACAACTTCCTTTGGGCGGCGGGTTCGATACCGATGCCGGTATCGGCTATCTCCATGCGGACAAGCTGCGTTTCATCGTGGTTGTCGGCGCTGATCCGGACAGCCACCTCGCCCTTCTCAGTGAACTTGACGGCGTTTCCGATCAGGTTGATCAGCACCTGGCGCAGACGGTTCGGATCGCCTTGCACGAACCGGGGCACGTCCTGGACTAACATCCCCGAGATGTGAAGGTCTTTCGACCGCGAGGACTCGGCCGTCAGATCGACGACGTCCGAGACCAGCTCGTGCAGGTCGAAATGCGACGTCGGATCGACTTCGATCTTCCCGGCCTCGATCCGGGCGAAGTCGAGAATGTCGTTGATGATATTCAGCAGTCCCTCGGCCGAGTGCTGAACGGCCTTCACGAAGCGCTCTTGCCGACGGCTCAGTTCCGTGCGCATCAACAGATCCGTCATGCCCAGAACGCCATTCATGGGGGTCCGGATCTCGTGGCTCATGTTCGCCAGGAACTGGGATTTCATCGCGTTCGCGCGGTCGGCATCCTCCTTCGCGCGGGCCAGCTCGTCGTGCGCGACCTGAAGGTTCTGGGCCATGCGTTGGAACGACCGACCCAGATCGCCGATCTCGTCGCTGCGGTTCACGGCAATCGGTACCTTGTAGTTCCCTTCGCCGATGCGCCGCGCCACGTCGGACAGGCCCGTGATCGGCTGGGCCATCCCGCGGGCGATGAAATAGGCGATCACGAACCCCGACAGCGACAGCAGGACAAGCAGGAAGACGGTGACCTTCAGGAAGTCGGAGATGCCTTCGTTCTGAATGCCCTGGAGCGTCTGGTGCATGGCTGAGATCTGTGCCTGGACTGCCTCGGCCGAGATATGCAGGCCGACGCCGCCCAGAACTTTGTCTCCGACCAGGACCGGGGCCGCCGCGTACAGGACATCGCCGCGAAGCGTGGCGATCGCCTCTCGTTTCTGCATCGATTCCCGCACGCTGGGGTGGTCGCTGACATTCCGCCCGTAACCTTCAAGAGTTTCGGTTCCGTCGTGGATGATCAGGCCGTCCGGATCGTAGAGGTGGACTTCAAGCACGGTTTCCTGGCGAAGGACCGGTTCCAGCAGGTCCTGAAGTACGTCCAGTTCGAAGTGGTAAAGCGGCTCGGCTGTTGCTGCTGCAATCTGGCTGACCTTGGAAAGGCCGAACCCTTTCAGTTGCAGTTCGAGCGCCGCGGACATCTCCGCGGCGCTCTGGACCTGCGTTTCGTCCAGCAGCTGCTTGACCCGGACCAGCGTTGCTGAGGCAACGACCGTTACCGAAATAACGACCAGGCCAAGGATCGTCAGGGCATACCGGGTCTTGAGCCGCATTTACATCGCGTCTTTAACAAGTGGATAGAGGGCCCGAAGCTGGTCCAGGTCGTCTGCGACGGGTCCGACAATCTCGTCGTAGCGCTTGACCTTGTAGTAGGCCTTGAGGACCCTCTTGCCTTCGGCGTCGTTTTCCATCGCCGCCAGGACTTGCCTGATCGCGGACTTGACGCTGTCGTCCAGGTCGCCCCTGACCAACAGGACTGAGCGCAATATCGGTGTGCCTTCGTAGAACACCTCGATTTCCGATTTCAGGATGCCTGGCGTGCGGGCGATGTCTTCCCAGTCCAGGTTGCTGATGGCGCCGGCATCGGCGAGGCCGCGGGCAACCCAGGTCGCGACATTCACTTCACCCCTGGTGAAGACGTACCCGACCTTCCCGGCCGGCGGTTTCTGGCCGCGCTTGACGGGGACAGGGTCCAGTCCGGCCTGGCGCAAGGCCGCCAGCGGATACAAGAACCCGGAGGTGGAGCCGGGATCCTCGAAGGCGACCACCTTGTCGCGAAGGTCTTCCAACCGGTTAAGGCCGCTGCCCTTCTTGCCGATCAGGACACTCTGGTACGCGGCGACGCCCTTCTTCCATTCCCGCATCAGGGGTTGCGCGTCGACCGATTCGGCGAACCAAAGGGCGGACAGGGCGGTCTCGGAGACAACATCGACCTCACCGCTGCGGATCAGGTCGGCCATTTCCTCGTTGGAGCGCGCGACGACGGGTTCCCCCGCCGTGTAACCGAGATGTCCGAGTTGCTTGGCAATGTAGTCGGCCATCGGCCCGAGTCTCTTCAGGGTCTTGACTGAGTCGTCGGATACCCTGCCGAGCACCAGCGTCTTCCCGCGTGCGGCCATTTGCAGGTCCCTATCGAAACCGGTGGCGCCCGCTGGCACCATTCCGGCGGCGAAGACCGCCAGCACGGCAATCATGCAGGTCGAAAGGCGTTTCACTGCGTTGGATCTCCTCTGCCGGCGTTCTGCGGCGGAAGCAGGGTTCGATAAAATCGAGTTCTTTCAATATCTTGTGATGGGAAATCCTAGCAAATCGCGCCTAAGAATCCCTTAAGTGGCGCCGACCCGGACCAGCTGCTCCCGACAAGGTTTGAGACCTGCCGCCCCTGGCGGGTGCGGCGGTCGCTTCGGCCGCGTGGGCCTACTGGGAGGTGCGGTTGCGCAGGGTTTCGAGATCACCTTCGACCCAGCGCCTGACCCGGCGCAGGAACTCGTTCGGCTGGGCGGACTTCAGGATGTAGTCGTCGCCGCCGGCCGCCAGGCAGGCGCGCACGGTGTCCACGTCGTCGGCTCCGGTCAGGAAGATGATCGGCCCGGTGTACTTGGCATGGGACCGCAGCCTTTTGCAGGTCTCGATCCCGTTCAGATCCGGCATGTTGACGTCAAGAACGATCGCTTTCGGTTTCTTGTTCGCCAACAGTTCCAGGCACTCCGTGCCGGACGTCGCCGTCAAGGGAACGAAGCCGCTGCGGTCCAGGATGCCCTCGTACATGCCGCGGACGATGGGGTCGTCTTCGGCCAGCATGATCATCTTGTAACTCATCGGACTTGGGCTCCGTTCACACGTCATCGGGCGGCGCGTTTGTTTACCAAACGGCCGGTTTCAGAGGCGTTAACGCTGGTGCCGGGACTGTCTCAAAGGGTGGAAAACCGGCACTTTCGCTGACAGGTTAAGCAAATCTTGGGAAAGGCGATGTAAGGTTTAGGCATGGGGGAAGGAGGCGCATTCCCAACCAGAAGTGACGGCGACGGCGACGCGTCGGAGGCCGGTTTCCCGGCCTATGCGCACGCCTGCTTCGAATACCTTGACGATGCCGTCCTGGTTTTCAGGTGGCCTCCCCACGCTGTCGGCGACGGCGGGGTCGAGATCGAGTATCTCAACGCACCGGCGGAGGTGCTGACGGGCTGGCTCAGCACGCGCACCGTCGGACGAGCCATTCCCACGGCAGACTATGCGCAACTGCTAGACGGGCTTTTCCTCCGCCTGTTCGACGAAGCCCGCGCCCGGCCCCAGGTTGCCTTCCAGCACGGGTTCGAAGGCCACGGTGGCCTGAGCTGGTTGAAGGTCTCCGCCTCGCGCGGCGCGGGCCGGTTGACGGTCGTTCTCAGCGATACCACGGACCAGAAGGAAAACGACCGCTGTCTGAAGCGGTTGCACGAGATCACGTCCGACCACGATCTCGCGGTCGACGAAAAGATCGATCGTATCCTGAGCCTGGGGGCGGAGCGCTTCGGCACGCCGATCGCGATCGTCAGTCAGATCCGCGATGGGGTCTACACCGTGGTTAATGCGGTCTCGCCGAACGGCGAAGTCGAACCGGGCCAGTCGTTCGATCTTCAGGATACTTACTGCGTTCATGTGCTGGAGGCGGCCGCGCCGGTCGGCTTTAACCACGTGGAGCAAAGCGAAATCCGCGACCATGCCTGCTACAAGAAATTCGGCCTCGAGACCTATATCGGTGCCCCGCTTGTCGCCGACGGACAGCCGTTCGGCACGCTTAATTTCTCAAGCCCAGTGCCGCGGTCCCGGCCGTTCACCGACGGCGAATTGGAACTGACCCGGCTTTTTGCGCGATGGATCGGGCTGGAAATCCAGCTCGAGCAGCGTACCGCAGCCCTGACCGGCGAAATCGAGGCCAGGAAACGGGCGGAGGCGCGCCTGCGTCAACTGGCGACCACCGACGAACTGACCAGCGTCAGCAACCGCCGGCACTTCCTTGAAGTGTCCGAGCCCGAATTCAAGCGCGCCCGGCGGCACGAGCGCGCCTTGTCGGTCATTATGCTGGATGCGGACCATTTCAAGATCATCAACGACAGCTATGGCCATCATGTGGGTGACCAGGTCCTCAGGGAACTGGCACGGCAATGCAAAGAGCTGTTGCGCGAGAACGATATCATCGGGCGCATCGGCGGCGAGGAATTCGCGATCACGCTTCCGGAAACGACGTCACCATCCGCGCGGCGGGTCGCCGAGCGGATTCGCGAGGCGCTCGCCCGTGTGGAGATCCCGCAAGATATGGGCAGCCTGCGCTTCACGGTCAGCATGGGAATCTCATCCCTGAAAAAGGGCGATGTGGATTTCACGGGACTCATGAAACGGGCGGACCAGGCGCCCTACGAAGCGAAGTCTGCTGGCCGGAACCGCACCGCTGTCTTCGGCGAGAACGACGTGCCGGGCCCTGCCCTAGGCTTCGGCGACGACGATTTGGCCGCCTCTTCCAGCGACAGCCATCTGCTGACCCGTCGCCACATCTGAGGCCGCACCGGGTCGGTCGAACCCGGTCAGTCCCGCCTGTCCGGCACGATGCTGGCCGCGATAGTTTCGTCCAGGGCCTCATAGGCGTCGTAGCCGATCGTCTCGTAAAGCTCGGCGCGCGTCTGCATCCGGTCCAGGAGAGCGTGCGTTTCGCCGGATTCCGCCAAATGCCGGTACAGCGACTCGGTCGCCTTCGCCGCCACCCGAAGCGAGGAGACCGGCCAGATCACCACGTCGAAGCCGATCTCGGCGAAGCGGTCGGCGGTCAGGTAGGGCGTCCGCCCGAACTCGGTCATGTTGGCCAGCAACGGGGCATCCAGTGCCGCGCGCATCCGGCGGAAGTCCTCTTCGCTGGTCAGCGCCTCCGGGAAAATCACGTCCGCGCCAGCCTCCAAGTAAAGCCGGGCGCGGGCGATTGCCTGATCGATGCTTTCGGCGGCGGCATCTGTTCGGGCGACGATGCGCAGATGGGTGCGGGCCCGGCGCGCCGCCCCGATCTTGCGTGCCATTTCTTCTGCCGGCACGAGCTGCTTGTCATTCAGATGTCCGCACTTCTTCGGCAGGATCTGGTCCTCGATCTGGACGGCGGCTGCCCCCGCATCCTCCAGTTCGCGGACCAGGCGCATCACGTTCAACGCCTCGCCGTATCCGGTATCGCCGTCGACAATCAGCGGCAGGTCCGTTGCCCGGGCAATCCGCCGGGTCGCGGCGACCAGTTCGTCAGGGGCCATCACCCCCAAGTCCGGCAGCCCCATCGACGCGGTCAGCGCACCGCCGGAGATGTAGAGGCAGCGGAACCCTGCACGTTTCGCCAACAGCCCGGAGAGCGCATCATGGGCACCCGGCGCGGCTAGGATACCCGGCTCGGCAAGCAATTGCGCCAGGCGATCACCCGCCGGGGCGTCGCGTGGTGCTGTCGGTGCAAGCCAGGGCTTGGTGGGGTCAAGGGTCATGGGCGCGCGGCTCCGTCCTTGTGGATCGAGAGGAACCCAGCGTGCCTGCCGCAAGGCGGCTTGACAACAGCACAGCACAAACGCGCCGCGACGGCGGCGTGACGACGCGGGATGTAATCGTTGGAACCGGTGCCTAGCGCAGGGCGTCCAGGTTGCGCGGGTCGATGGTGTGCGCTTCCTGGTCGTTTGACGCGGGAAGCCAGCGATCGGTCACGCCGGACACGACCACGACCACCCCGACGGCAACGAGGATCGCGATGGCCACCAGATGAAGGCGCCAGGGCGAGGGCTTACGGCGCTTTCCGGTCTTTCCGTAATATTCTTCGTAGTAGTCGTCTTGCGATTCCATTGATGCACCCCACTCTGGAGAGTCGCATATTTGCGGCCGCGGCCGTTCGCCGGCCGGACCGGACCCCATTACCTCTCACAACCGGGCCGCGCGATCATTGATCAGGCTCAATTCGGGCGTCAATCCGCCCGACCGCGGGGCGCGGCGGATCGCGTCGCATGTGGGGGTGCAGTGCGCCAGGCGCCCCAGATGATGTGGGGAAAAGGCAGTGCGCCCGGGAATGGGCGCCCCGGGCTAGGACTTGCCGACCGCCCTGTCGATCAGACCGCGGGCCACCTGGCGAGCCGCCTTCACCGACTCGCCGGGGCCTGAAACCTGCGCCGAGACGAGCGCGCCATCGATCAGGACCAGCAGCTGGCGTGCGAGATCGGGGGATTTCTTCGCGCCGGCTTCCTTTGCCAGGCCCGTGATGTAGTCAAGCAACAGCTTCTTGTGGTTTGCGGCCACTTTGTGGATGGGATCCTTGCGCGGGGCGTATTCGGCCGCGGCGTTGACGAACATGCAGCCGCTGAAGTCGCGCCTGCTCACATGCTCCTCGATTGCATCGAAAAGAGCCAGCAGGCGTTTGTGCGGCTTCTTCGCCTTCTTTTCGCCCGTTTCCATCAGCCAGGTGCGGAACTGTTCGTCGCGCAATTGCAGGGTTGCGACAATCAGGTCTTCCTTTGAGCGGAAGTGATTGTAGAGAGTCATCTTGGCCACACCGGCCTCGCTCAGAATTCTGTCGATCCCGGTTGCGTGGAACCCTTCCCGATAAAAGAGACTGAGCGCGGTTTCGACCAAATGGTCACGACGGGACACGGCGGCCATGATGAATTCCTCCCCTGCTTCGGTTCTTGCCCTTTGGCTTTCCCCCCGGAGGCGGCAGAATGAAGCAGGAACGGACGGTATGACAAGGCATTTTGAATCGCCTGATGCATATTAATGCTGGACGCGCAGCGTTGCGGTCCGTGCGCGATTGACTTTGGGTTCCGCGGTGAAGCCGCGATTTCTGCACCCAGGAGCCGGGGCATCGCGGGTTCTGTTTTATACAGTCGGGTCTGTTTGTTTCGGTTGCCGTCCTGGTTTTCCGCAATCAATACAGTTTGTTGGGTTCGATTGCTTTATCGTGCGCCGGCATTCGCCAAGACTCCGCGGTGTGAGGGCGCCGGGTCCGTCTCGTCCCTGGCCCGTGTCATGCGACAAGCCGGACTGGTAAGGGTGCGCACGGAGTCGGAACCGCAAAAAAAGACCAATCGACCCCGTCGATGAAAAGCCCGCATGCAAGCAGGCCGCGGCTGCAACGTCTTGCAGGCGATGCCTGCCTCGGTTGTAATGGTCGCAATGCGGGGTATTGCACTCTTTGCGTTGCTTTGCGCGCTGCTGTCGGGCGGTGTCAATCCAGGCGCCGCGGAAAAGGCGGTGGACCTGGAGCTTGTGCTGGCGGTCGACGTTTCCGGCAGCATCGACAAGGACGAGGCGGAGTTGCAGCGGCGCGGCTATATCGGTGCACTCTCCGACCCGGCGGTCGTCCAGGCGATCAGCTCGGGGCCGCATGGCCGGATCGCCCTGGCGTATGTGGAGTGGGCCGGCCTGGACTATTTCCGGATCGTCGTCGGCTGGCGGGAAATCGCCGATCTGGATGGCGCGCTCGCGTTTGCCAGGCAGATCGAAGTTTCGCCGCTGTTCACTGCCCAGCGCACCTCGATTAGCAACGCGATCTTCTATTCGATCCCCATGTTCGACGACAACGGTTTCGCCGGCGAACGGCGGGTAATCGACATCTCCGGCGACGGCCCCAACAACTACGGACCGCTGGTCACGGCGGCCCGCGACCAGGCCGTGGCGCGTGGGATCACGATCAACGGCCTGCCGATCATGAACGACCGGCCCAACCCCTGGGGCTTCCCGACGACCAAGGACCTGGACCTCTATTACGCAGACTGCGTCATCGGTGGGCCGGGTGCGTTCCTGATCGTCGCGGAGTCGTTCCGCAGTTTTGCCGGCGCGATCCGCACCAAGCTGGTCCGCGAGATCGCCGGGGTTGCCCCGGTTCACGATCACCGGCGGGGCCTCTTGGTCCGGACGGCAGGTTATGCGGGACCGCCCTGCGACATCGGCGAGAAGCAGTGGGACAATTTCATTCGCGACCGAAACCAGTTCTGATGCGGTGTCCATGACGGTACCGACGATTGATATCCATACCGACGGGCCCTCAATGCCGCGCCTGGTCCTGGGCGCCTGGCGGCTGGTTGATAACCAGGAAGCCAGGGTCAACGCCCGCTTCGTGGCCGAACGGATCGAGGCGGCGGTCGACGTGGGGATCAACGCGATCGACAGCGCCGATGTCTACGCAATGTACGAAGGCGAGCGTATCCTCGGTGCCGGCCTTGCCGAATGGAACGGCCCCCGGGACAGCATCCAGATCATCTCATAGTGCGGCCTCGCCACGATGGCGCGCACCCGGCCGCAGCATCGGATCAAGCACTACAACTCGACCAAGCAGCACATCGTCGCGTCGGTTGAGTCCGGCCTGACGGCGCTGCGCACGGACTATCTGGACGTTCTGTTGATCCACCGTCCGGACCCGTTGATGGATGCGGACGATACGGCGGACGGTCTGGAGACGGTGTGCCGGGCGGGCAAGGTCCTTCATGTGGGGGTTTCCAACTTCAAGCCCCATCAGTTGAGCCTGCTGCAATCGCGCCTGGACCGGCCATTGATCACGAACCAGGTGGAATTCTCGATCCTGCAGACGGACGTCATGTATGACGGCACGCTGGACCAGTGCCAACGGGCCCGGGTTTCGCCGATGATCTGGTCGCCGCTGGCCGGCGGGCAGTTGTTCTCAAGCAAGGAGGCGCGCGAAAACCGGATCCGCAAGGTCATCGCCCAGGTCGAGAACCGGCACAAGGGCGTGAGTTCCGCCCAGGTGATGCTGGCCTGGGTCCTGAACCATCCGTCCGACCCGATCGCCGTCGTCGGCACGGCCAGGGTGGATCGGATCCGGTCTTATGCGGCGGCCTGCGATCTACAGCTGGACCGGCAGGAATGGTTCGCGATCCTGGAAGCCGCCCAGGGCGCACCGGTGCCGTAGAACCGCTCGTTCACCAATAGCGCATGGCGGCCTCGAGCAGGGCTGTCAGGTCGTCCCGGCCGACCGCACAGGGCGCGTTCGACAACAGCCGTTGCTGCGGGAAGGCGCGGTCCACAAGTGCCGGCACATCCTCGGGTCCGTAGCCGACACCGCCCAGCCCGTTGGGGATGTTCGTTGCCCGCATCATGTCGATGACCCTGTCGGCGAGGAGTTCGCCCGCATGCCCGGCGTCGGCCCCGGCGACGTCGGCGCCCATGGCGGCTGCGCCTTTCAGATGCCGCTCCGGACAGGCCGGGCCGGTGAAGCTGAACACCGCCGGCGCGTTGACGATGACGGAGATGCCGTGCGGCACCATCGGGTGGTTCGACGGCCAGCCTTCGGCATGGTAGTCGCGCACTAGGCCGGCCACCGCATAGGACATCCCGTGCGGGAGGTGGCAGCCGGCATTGCCGAACCCGATTCCCGCCAGCATGCCCGCGAACATCAGCGCTTCGTAATCGTCCGGTGCGGGGTCGTTGACCGCCCCGACCAGATGCCGGCCGACCAGCGCGATCGCCTCGAGGCAGGCGATGTCGCTGTAGGGATTGGCGCCCTGGCTGAGCGGCCGGCGGACCGGGTCGTCCGGGACCGTGCGATGGCTGTAGGGGCGCGCCGTCAGCGATTCGAAGGCATGGCTGAACACGTCGAAGCCGTTCGCCGCAACCACGGGCGACGGAAGGGTTTCCAGGTTTTCCGGATCCAGCACGCCCAGCGTCGGTCGCAGCGCGGCACCTGCGATGCCGGTTTTCGCCTCCATCTCCAGAAGATCGAAGACGGCAATACCAGTGCATTCGGAAGCCGTGCCGAAGGTGGTGGGACAGGCGATGTGCGGTTTCAACGGGCCCGGTATCGGCTTTGCGACGCCGATCGGGGCGTTGACATAGGCCAGGAATTCGTCCGGGTGGGTAGCATAGAGGTTTGCGGCCTTGGCGGTGTCCATCACCGAACCGCCGCCGACGGACACGTAGCCGTCGAAACGTCCGTCCGCGGCGAACGTGGTGGTCGCTTTGAACGAGCGGTCCGTCGGTTCCACATCCACGCCCTCGAAGACCGCCACGTCCAGGCCGGCGGCGGCGAGGGCCTTTCGGGCCCGCGCGACCGGTGCCAGGGTCGCAACGATAGGATCGGTAAACAGGGCAACCCGGTGCAACCCCAAGGCCTTGGCGTCGGCGCCGATCTCGTCCAGGGCACCCCTGCCGAACTTGATGCGCGGGGCTTCCACGGTGAACGCCGTGTCCCCGCCTTCGATCGGGGTGAAATATGGCGACAGCGCCATCGGGCGTGCTCCTGCTGGTCCAAAGACGTGCGATCCTGGTTCCGGCGCGCGTCCCTGGTCAAGCCGGTTGGCGTTTGGACCGGCCGGCACGCCGCGATATAACGGTGCCATGGCGCGTTGGCTGACCATGGTCGCGGGGGGGGGTGCCGCGCTTTTGACACTCGGCGCCTGCGGCGGTCATCCCGAGGCGGTGATCACTGACCGCCTGGACAATCCCTTCCTGCGCAACGACCGGCCGGCCACGCTCGAAGACGATCTGATGGCCGCGATCAGGAAAAACGCGCCCGTCGACGAGGTGCGCGACTGGATGGCGATGCGCGGCGCGCCCTGCGATACACCGGACCCCGAGTTCAAGTTCTTCCGCTGCCGTTACAAGGTGCGCCAGGGCTTCTTCTATCGGGTGTGGCTGGTCGACGTGTATTTCACGCTGGAGAACACGTACCGTTTCCTTAGGGTGCGCCAGGCACTGTCGTTCTAGGGGCGGCAGGTCCCAGCGCGGAACTGGTGGAACGCCCGGCGGTCAGGGCCGCTTTTCTTGGCGGAGGATGATTTCCGACGAAAGATCGATCGGGCCGTCCACGTTCTCCTCCAGGGAGTCCAGGACCTTTTCCCTGTCGCCGTCCAGCTTCGGTGCCGGGCGGTGCGCGCGGATGTCGGGGAAGGCCGACATTTTGACAGGGTTGCCCGCGACCTTGAGGTCCGGCGTCTCGGGGTCGTCGACGGGCAGCAGCATATTCCGGGCATCGACCTGAGGGTCTGCCAGGGCCTGGGCGATATCGTTGATCGGGCCGCAGGGGACGCCGACGGCTTCGAAGACCTCCAGCCAGTGCGCCGTGTCTTCCGCAGCCAGGGCGGACTCGATCTCCGTCTTCAGGATATCGGCATGTTGGGTCCGGCCGGCGTTGGTCTCAAACCGCTCGTCCTCGGCCAAATCCACGCGCCCGATGGCGGCGCACAGCTTGACGAACAGGTTGTCGTTGCCGGCGGCGACGATGACGTGACCGTCGCGGGTCCGGTAGGCCTCGAACGGTGTGATCGCGGGATGTCTGTTGCCGATCGGGCCAGGCGCGGCGCCGGTCGCCAGAAACTGTGCGATGGCGTTTTCCATGATCGCTACCTGGCAGTCCAGCATGCCCACGTCGATCATCATCCCCTTGCCGGTCAGCTCCCGATGGTAAAGCGCCGAATTGACCCCGATGGCGGTGAACAGCCCCGCGGTGATATCGCCGATCGAGGCGCCCACCATGGTCGGCGAAGCGTCCGGGCTGCCGGTGACGCTCATGATGCCGCCCATGCCCTGGACCACCATGTCGTAGGCAGGCTTGCCGCGATAGGGGCCGCTTTGGCCGAAGCCCGACATCGCGGCGTAGATCAACCGGGGATGCTGTTCGTGGATCTCCTCCCAGCCGTATCCCAGCCGTTCCATCGTGCCGGGGCGGAAGTTCTCCACCAGCACGTCTGCCTTGGCCAGCAGCCGGTCCATGATCTTGCGGTCGTTCTTGTTCTTGAGGTCCAGGGCAATCGATTCCTTGCCCCGGTTGAGCGCCGCGAAGGTGGCGGAATGGCCGCCCAGGAAGGGCCCGATTTCGCGCCCGTCGTCGCCGTCCGGCGCTTCGACCTTGATCACCCTAGCGCCAAGGTCGTGCAACAGCATGGTGCAATAGGGCCCGCCCAGCACCCGGGTCAGGTCGATGACGGTGATGCCGGTGAGTGGACCCTGGATCGGGTCGGTATCCTGACGCTGCTTCATGTCGATCGAACGTCTAGCCTATCGGAGACGACGCCAGTTGCAAGGGAAGAGGTCTTGCCCCGCGCCGTCGGTTACGCCAGCCTGCCAACATGTCGGTTAACATTCGGATAACCAAACTGATGTTTGGCGCGCCTGGCAATCGTGCCCTCCATGTCTGCATCGACATGCAGCGCCTGTTCGCTGAACCCGGGGAGTGGTTCACACCGGGCCTTATGGAGATTGTGCCGGCGGTGTGCCGGCTGGTCGAGCCGCATGCCGGACGGACGGTGTTCACCCGTTTCGTTACGCCGGCCTCGCCCGAGGCCGCCAGCGGCCGTTGGCGCGCCTATTATGAACGATGGCGTGCCTTCACCACCGACGTCATGGGTGGCGAGATGCTGGACCTTGTAGAGCCGCTGCGGCGGTTTTGTCCGCCCGCCGCCGTCATCGACAAGACGGCCCATTCCGCCTTCGAAAGCCCCGATTTCGTCCGATACCTTCGGGAGAGGGATTGCGACACCGTCATCCTGACCGGCGTGGAAACGGACGTTTGTGTTCTGGCCACCGCACTTGGTGCCGTCGATCGCGGCTTGCGCGTGATCGTGGTCGCCGATGCCGTGACCAGTTCATCGCCTGAAGGTCACCGGGACAGCATCAACGCCGTGATGGCCCGCTTCGACATGCAGATCGAAACCGCGCGGGCGGACGAGGTAATCGCGGCCTGGTGCTAGCCTTGTGGCGGGCGGGATTTACACTCAAACGGCTTCTCGCATAGGTTTGAACATCGCGTGCACAGTCGGACCCCTTGTCACGTAGCCGGGGTGCGCGTCCAACGGGCGGTGGTTGCGGTGTTTATCTGGCCGTCCTGAGGTGTCGGGTGGTCTAAGATTGGATCTTATGGATCTGTTCCCGTCCTTGCAGGCCCTTGTGGGTGGCGTCCTGATCGGTCTTGGCGCGGCCTTGCTGCTGCTGTTCAACGGCCGTGCTGCAAGCGTCAGCACGGTGATGGGCGCCATGCTGCGCGGACCGGTCGGCCGCGCGGGGCCGCGCATGGGCTTTTTGGGCGGCATCGTTGCGGCGCCTTTTCTGTGCCGGCTGGGCGGCGTGCCTGTGCCGCAGGTCGTCGTCGATGCGCCAACCCTGATTCTGGTGATCGACGGGCTTGTCGTGGGTTTTGGTTCCAGGCTGGGCGACGGCAGTTGCAGCGGTCACACGGTCTGCGGTCTGGCCCGCTTCGCCCGACGATCGTTCGTGGCAACGGCGGTCTTCTTTATCTGTGCGACCGCGGTCGTTCTTGTTGCCGGCCGGCTTCCGGTGATCGCGCCATGACCGCCCGCGAGACGGTTGTCGCGGTGATTGCCGGGCTGCTGTTCGGCGCCGGTGTCACCGTATCGGGGGTGATCAATCCGGCTGCGGTGCTGCGGTTCCTGAACGTGACCGATGTCTGGGACCCCTCTCTGGCGCTGGTGCCGGTGGGCGCACTGATCGTGGCGGTGCCCGCATTCGCCCTGGTCCGCCGAGGCTCGGTGCCGTTTTTTGCGGCTGACTACCGCCTGCCCGGCCGCCGACGCATTGACTGGCGTCTGATCATCGGCGCCGCCCTGTTCGGGATCGGTTGGGGCCTTGTCGGGTTCAGCCCGGGCACGGCGCTGGCTGCGATCGGGACGGGCGCGAAGGCGCCGCTCATCTTCGGCGGTGCAATGCTGGTCGGTATGGCGCTTTACCGTTTCACTCTGGGCGGGCGCGGGGGGGCGCAGCTTCTACGGCACCTATTATGCCCGGCGCATGTCGCGCCGGGCCCAACGCGCGGCGGCGGACAAGCCCTCGCCCGACGGCTGACGTCGGGCGCCGACGACGCAGGGGACGCGATGTTCGGAAAGCGACTGTCACTGTTCGAGCTGTTCGGCTTCAAGGTTCAGGTCGACATCAGTTGGGTGCTGCTGGCGGTCCTGGTCACGTGGTCGCTGGCCGAGGGCTATTTCCCGCACCAGTATCCCGACCTGACACAAGTCGCCTACTAGTGGATGGGCGTTGTCGGCCTGCTGGGGCTGGCCTTCTCCATCGTGTTTCACGAACTCTCCCACTCGTTGGTGGCGCGGCACTTCGAGATTCCGATCAAGGGCATCACCTTGTTCATCTTCGGCGGCGTCGCGGAGATGGACGAGGAACCGCCCAGCCCCAGGTCCGAGTTCTTCATGGCGATCGCCGGTCCGATTGCCAGTTTCGCGCTGGCCGCGGCGCGTGGATTGCCGGTCACGGTGACTGGTGTTGCGAAGTATCTTGCGCTGATCAACCTGATCCTCGGGGGTTTCAACCTGGTTCCCGCCTTTCCCCTGGACGGCGGGCGGGCGATGCGTGCCGCGCTCTGGTACTGGCGGGGCGACTACCGGACGGCGACGCGCCAGGCCGCACAGATGGGGTCGACCTTCGGGCTGTTCCTGATCGCGATTGGAATCCTGAACTTCCTGGGCGGCAACGTGGTCGGGGGCCTGTGGTGGTGCCTGATCGGCCTGTTCATGCGCGGCGCCGCCAGCGCCTCGGTCTACCAGCTCGCCACCCGGCGGGCACTAGAAGGCGAAACCGTCGCGCGTTTCATGTCGACGCCGGTGATTGCGGTTCCGCCAAATCTGACCTTGGACCGGTTCGTCGAGAATTATGTCTATGTGCACCACCACGACTTCTTTCCGGTGGTCGTTGACGACAGGCCCCTGGGCGGTTTGACCACGCGACAGGTGGCGGCGGTTCCGCGCGATGCCTGGTACCGCGTGCGGGCGGAAGAGGTGATGATCCCGCTCCACCGGGACAACACGATAGGGCCGGACGCAGATGCGATCCGTGCGCTGTCTCTGATGCAGTCGACCGGAAACAGCCGCCTGATGGTGGTTCAGGACGGCCGCCTGGTGGGGATCATCTCGCTCAAGGACCTGTTGAAGTTTTTCGCCCTGAAGGTGGACCTGGAGGGCATGGGCTGACGCCGGTCCCGGCCCGGGCGGTCATTCAAGGTCCAGGTCCAGGATTGCGAGTTCCAGGTCCTCCTGGTCGCTGACCGCCGTGCCGGTCACGTCGTCCCAGTTGTCGACGATGGCAAGACCGGCCGCCGGTTCTGAAAGGTCGGTTTGCGTCTCGACCACAGCGACGCCGGCGGTTGCCGGGTCCAGCACCGCTTGCGGTGCCGGGGCCGGTTCCAGTCCCAGAGGCAACGGCGTCGCCAGCCCCAGAACGAAGGCCAGCGCGATCGCCGCGAAGGCTGCGACGGCCGGCAAGCGGGTCGGAAAAGCGAAACCGGCGAACGGCCGCCAGGCGCCGTCGCGGCGACGTACTGTGGCGGCTTCGGCCGGCAGGGCTTTCAGCCGGCTTGCCAGGTCCTCGGAAGGCAGCGGTGCTTCCGCCGGCACCAGAAGCGCATCAAGGGCCGCGGCCTCCACCCAGATCCGGCGGGCCCGGTCCGAGCGACGCAGCAGCGCCAGCGCGGCCTCCATTTCCGTTTCCGGCCATCGTTCCGGTGCGGCGCCGTAACTCTGCATCAGGGCGTCCAGCCGCGTTTCGTTCATCTCCATGGCATTACTCCTCGGACATGCCGTTGTGTTCGAAGCGCCGCCTCATTTCTCGTCCAACAGATCGGCGGACACGGGCGAAAGCATCTGGCGCAGGCTGCGACGGGCCCTTGCCAGCAGCGACTCAAGCGCCTCGACGGTGACGCCAAGACCCTCCGCGGCCTCGCGCTGGCTGAAGCCCTGGAAGTGCACCAGGACCATGGCGCCGCGTTGGCGTGCCGGCAGGGCGGACAGTGCCGCGGTCAGCGCCCGCTGCCGGTCAAGCCGCACCCGCAGCGGTGCCTCGCCGTCCCATGCGGACTGTTCCAGCTCGACCACGTCCAGCGGCATGGTGCGTGGTTTGCGCGTGCGGTCGATGCACAGATTGGCGGCCACGCGCGTCAGCCATGTCCGCAGCAGGGCGCCGCCGGGTTGCCACGTGTCCGCCTTCCGGAACAACCGCAGGAAGGTTTCCTGCGCCACGTCCTCGGCTTCGGCCCGGTCGCCCAGCATGTGCCAGGCAAAAGCCGTGACCGGGCCCAGGTGCCGGTCAACAAGGACCGGCCAGGCGGCCGCGTCGCCTTCGACCACGCGGCGGATGAGCGCGTCATCCGCCGCACGTTCGTTTGCCTTTTGCACCACCCGTGCGTCCATCTGGATCCGGTACCGCTGTCAGTCGTCGTGACGGCTGCAGGTGCCCGACGGCGGGCGTCCTGCGCTCACCGCTTGCGGCGCCAAGACTGTTGAGGCAGTTCGCTCGCCTCCAGTTTGCCGTCGCCGTTGGCATCATACCGCGCAAACCAGCGGGCGGACGGGTTCTTGACCTCGTCCTGCGAGATCGTGCGGTCGCCGTCTACGTCTGAGAGATCGAACAGCGTGGTCGTCCGCATGCGTTGGAACCATGCGCCCCGCCGCCGGAATTCTTCAACCGAGAGTTTCCCATCGCCGTCGACGTCGGCGGCGAAGAACAGGCGGTCCTGCTCGGCAGCGATCTCATCCAGTGTCATGGCCCCGTCGCCGTTCACATCGAGGAACTCGATCATGCGTTGGGCCTTGCCGGACCTGTCGCCGCGACCGTCCGGTCCGCCATTGCCCCGACCATTCTGGGCCAGGGCAATGCCCGAAGCCATGGTGACCGCCAAGACGCTGACCAGGGCCAAACGGCCGCCGAAGCGCGCGAAATGCAGCATTTCCAGTCTCCTTGTCCTGCACGCCGCCCGGGATGGCGGCACGTTTCAGGTGTTACACGGCCCCGGGTGCGGAAATCCGTCGTTTGAGGATGGGATTTTTGACAAGCCTTTGGTCTTGGTCTACCGGGACAGGCCCGCGCGGCACCTCCGCGACGGCGAACACTGGAAAAAGGGGAGAGCAGCATGAAGGTGGGATTCATCGGCCTGGGTCTGATGGGCCAGGGCATGGCGCGGAACCTGGTGGAAAAGGGCTTTGCGGTGACCACCATGGCCCATCGCAAGCGCGACGCGCTGGAGCGCCTGGTCGCGCTGGGGGCGAGCGAGGCGGCGGACCCGCGCGGCGTGGCTGCGGCGTCCGACATCGTCTTTCTCTGCGTCACCGGCAGCCCTCAGGTCGAGGCCTGCATCTTCGGGGAAGACGGGATCCTTGCCGGTGCGCGGCCGGGCCTGATCGTGGTCGACTGTTCCACCAGCCTGCCCGGATCGACCGAAAAGGTCGCCGCGGCGCTTGCCGAGGCGGGTTGCGGGTTCGTCGATGCGCCACTGACCCGGACACCGATCGAGGCGGGAAAGGGCACCTTGAACGCCATTGTCGGCGGTTCGGCAGAGACGTTCGCAAAGGTCGAACCCGTCCTGCAGGCGTTCTGCGAGAACATCTTTCATGTGGGAGACGTTGGCGCGGGGCATACGCTGAAACTGATCAACAACTTCATGGCGATGAGCCATGTTGCGGTCACGGCCGAGGCGTTCGCGGCCTGCCGTGCCGCCGGCATCGACCCGCAGAACCTCTACGACCTGATTTCGGCCGGCGGCGTCAACAGCGGGCTGTTTCAACTCATTGCCGGCGGTGCGGTCGAAGGCGACCTTGAGCGCATGAAGTTCGCCATCTCCAATGCGCTGAAGGACATGACCTACTTCACCGAGTTCGCCGACAACACCTCGCTCCAGGCTGCGGTGGCCCGTGCCATCCGGCAGGATTTCGAAGACGCGGTCCAGCGCGGCTATGGCGACCGCATGACCCCGTCGATGATCACCGCCCAGTACGAACTGAACGGATTGGCGGACGGATGAGGCAGGCGACGGTCATGCCTTGGCGAATTGCGGACCCAGATAGCCAGCCTGGCTGATCCCCATCAGGGCGACCATCTCCCAGGGGACCTGCCACAGTGCCCCGTCGATGAAGCTCTTGCCCAGGAAGACGACCAGCAACAGCACGGTCCAGAACACCATTTGGGCGCGTGCGATGGAGAGTGTGTCGCCGGAGACCGGGTCCGGGATCGTGATCAGATCGGGAAGCCGCGGCCGGGGTGGCTGAACTGGCTCCTGTACCGGCGTTGCCGTTTCGCCTTCGTCGCTGGTGTCCGGCTTGCTTCCGCTGCGTCTGAGAAACTGCACGTAGCTGATGCCGCCGGTGCCCAGCGAAAGGCCCATCAGCACCACCAGCGACTCAGGGATGTTCGGCACCTGAAGCTCCTTGATGCCGAATGCGAACACGCCGGTCCCGATGGCGGCCGTCCAGCGGGCAACCTGTGTGCGCGCCAGCGACAGGCGCCCGTCGCGGCCGCAGTTGAGGGCGAAGGCGCTGCCGCGCGCGCGGCGGGTGATCCAGCCGAGAACGAGAACCGGGATCACCACAATCGCAATCGCAAAGGTGTAGACCACCGGTGCGTTGGCGAAATAGACCGAGCCTTCGCTGATGGCAATGCCGGGATCCGACGCGTCGGCAGGATCCCAATGAAGGACGGGGCGGCCCCGGAACACGGGCTTGTAGAGGGCGGCTTCGTATTCCTCCAGGCTGAAAAGCAGCACCGTTCCGCTCCGGAAGATCGGCCTGCCGCCGTCAAGGCCAATCGCCATTGCTTGGTTCATGCCCATGTCCACCAGGATCGCCTCTTTGAAGGTGCGGATTCCATCGCCGAACGGCGTGCGGGGCTGGTGCAGCACCAGCTTGGGGTTTTGCGCCCGCGTGATCCTTGCCGAAGCAAAGACGGTAATGACGTGGCTGATGAACTGGCCGTCTTCCACAAAGATCCGAACCGGATCGGCGTTGCCGTCCTGGGCATTGGCGGGCAGCGCGAAAAGCAATCCAAGAAGGAACCCGGCGAGCCGCCGCATGAAGGTTTCCTTTCTACCGTCGGTGCGAGGTGCGGCGATCAGGGTAACCCAACCTGCGATGGAACAGAATTGGCGATCGACGGGGCGGGCCCCGGCGCTAGTTCCGGCTGCGCGCGCCCGCATGATCGACGATCGCCTCGATCAGGCGGTCGATATCGGCTTTCAGAGCCGCAAAACCGCCGGTCCTGGCGAAGGTCGTCTCGTCCATGTAAAGGGCGCGGCTGATCTCGATCTGCAGGCTGTGGCGTCCCCGGGCCGGGTCGGAGTAGGCGCGCACCAGCTCGACGCCCTTGTAGGGGTCGTTGACGGTGCATCGGTAGCCCAAACCCTCGATGGCCTCCTGGACGAAGGCGGTGAAGGCGGGGTCGCAGGTCGTGCCGTCGCGGTCGCCCAGGTTGAACTGGGGCCGGTCGATGTCGGGGCCTTCCGGTGAAAGAGGGCCGCTGACGGACGGCATGGAGTGGCAGTTGAGGTGCCAGACTGCGCCGTGGCGGGCATGGGCGTCGTTCAGTGCCGTGCGCAGTCGCTCGTGGTAGCGGCGATAACATCTGTCGATCCGGGCCTGCACCTCGCGCACGGTCAGCTTGCGGTTATACATCGGCCCGCCCGTGGGTTCGTTCCGCCAGATCAGTCCCACGCCCAGCGCGGACTTGGTGCTCGGCGCGAGTTCTTCCGGCCATGCGCCCAGGATCAGGTCCGGATCGAGGTCGGACAGCGGGCGGTTGGGGTCGATGTAGCTGCGGGGAAACAGGGCCGCCAGCAAGACGGCACCGCGCGCCGGGGCGCCGTCGAACAGCGCGTCCACATCCATGTCCTCGGCCAGGCGCAGGCGTTCCGGCGGCACGACCGTGCGGAAGTCGTCGGGATAGTCGGCACCGCTGTGGGGCGAATCGAAAACGACGGGGGCGCCGCCTGCATCGGGGCGCCGTTCGTAGAGGACACCGTCGATCCGGGTTTCGCCGACGGTGCCTCCGCCGCGAGACGTGTGTGGCTGGTTCATATCGGAGAGTATCCGTGACCGGATTGACCCGTCAAGCTCCGCCGCGGTGCGTTGGCCACCCGTTCGGACGGTCGCGGACGACAGGGACGTGCCGGCAATCTGCCGCTTCATGGCTCTTCGAAACCGGTATTGTGGTGGTGGCGCATCGGTGCGCGCGGCATAATCGATGCGGTTTGAGTACCGATGCAAACTTCTGATAAGGGGGACTCGATGGAATATGCCTTACCTGTCGCCTGCGCCGTTCTGATTGCCGCCGTGAGCGCCTGTTCAGGCGCGACGCCCGAAGAACGGGCGGCACGGGCCAAGGAAAGCTCGTTCAAGGCACAGGAAAGCATCGCACGCGAGCGACTGAAGCTGGTCGACCAGTATCGGGACTGTGTCATCGCGGCGGATGAGGATCTCATGAAGATCGAGGCCTGCGACACCTATTTGAAGGCCGCGGAGGCGCTGCAATAGCCGGACGCCGCGGCCGCCCGGTTGTCGGTTCCCCCTCGATAGCACGGCCGGTGAGGCCGGTCTGAAGCATGCGGCGAACCCACGCTGTCATCATTGCCCTGATTGTCGTCGTGGCCACCGGGCTTGCCTGCATGCCCGGGGCGCGGGACGTGATGCGGTCCGGCACCGATGTCCTGTTTTGGTTGCGCAGTGTTGCCGGCATGGCGCGGCCGCCTCGGGACAGCGCCGTCGCGGTCATCGCGGTGGATGAGCGCACCTATCGCACGCCACCCTTCCAAGGCCTGCCGCGTGTGTTGTGGGCGCCGCAGATCGCCGCCGTGATGGAGGCAGTCATGGCGGCCGAGTCCACCGTGGTCGGCTGGGACATCGTCTTTCCCACCTCCGCCGCGGGTTTTCTCGGCGATCAGCGGTTTGACCTGCCGCTGTTGCAGGTGCTGGCGCGGGAACGCCGCAGCGGGCGGGTCGTGCTGGGGGCGACACAGCTTGGCGACGAGCCGATCCTGCCCAACGAACGCATGCGCTGGGCGGTCGGACATTCGGTCAATATCCGCTCGCTGAACCTGCATACCGATCCGGACGGTGTCGCGCGGGCAGTGCCCCTGTTCGTGCAGCGCGAGACGGAAGGCGGCGTGGTCAGCGAGCCGGCCTTTGCCTTGGAGCTGGCGGATCGGCATCGGGGCATGGACACAAAGTCGCCGGACCGGCGCGACGCACGGGATGCCGTGCTGCTGCTGAACTACACCGACCCGCCCGGTGCGGTGCCGACCTATTCCCTTGCGGATCTGTGGCACTGTGCGGAGCAGGGGCGGACGGAGTTCTTCGCGGATGCCTTTGCCGGCAAGGTCGTCGTGTTCGGCACTGTCCTGGACGCTGAAGACCGGGTCCCGTCCTCGGCGCGGCTGGTGACCCGGCCGGACGGCGAAGGCTGGCCGGAACCTTGCACCCGGGCCCTGCCGCAACGCCAGGCGGACCGGCTGGTCGCACGCGGCACCGTGCCCGGTGTCTATATCCAGGCAACCGCGGTTGGCAATCTGTTGAACGGAGACCATCTGCGCGAAATGCCGGGCTGGATTGTCACTCTCGTCGTTTTTGCGGCAGCCGGGCTGTGCGGCCTGGCAGTCATGCGGTTCCATCCGCTGGGCGCCGGCGTCGTCTGGCTGGCGGTGAGCCTGGCCTGGTCGGCCATCGCCCTGGTGCTGTTCGGCCGCGGCATCGCTTCGCCCCTGTTCGAGCCGGTGCTGGCCAGCGCGCTCACCTTCGCCGCCGCCAGCGCGTTCCGGGTCTCGGTGATCGACCGCGACGAACGGCATATCCGCGAGGCGTTCGGTTACTACATGGCCCCGGCCCTGCTGGAGCGGCTGGTCGAAAGCCGCGAGATGCCGGCGCTGGGGGGTGAAGAGCGCGACATCACCGTGCTGTTTTCCGACCTTGCCGGTTTCACCGCCTTGTCGGAACGCACTGGCCCGCAGGAGACCGTGTCCTTGTTGAACGACTATTTCTCGGAACTGACCGAGGTGGTCGAAGCCCACGGCGGCTATGTAGAACGCTACTACGGCGACGGCATGCTGGCGCTGTTCGGGGCACCATTGGCGGACAGCGACGACCGGCGCCACGCGGTGGAGACGGCGCTGGCCTGCCAGGTGAGACTGGCGCAGGCGCGCGACCGGCTTGCCGTGCCCGACGGCGTGGTGCTGAACACCCGGATCGGGATCAACTCCGGGCACATGGTCGTCGGCAATATCGGCTCCGCGCGCCGGCTGAACTACACGGTGATCGGCGATGCGGTGAACCTTGCCGCCCGGCTGGAGGGTGTCAACAAGGTCTATGGAACGCGCATCCTGATCAGCGATGCAACCGCGTCCGCCTGTGGCGACGGGGTCGTGCTGCGCGAGATCGACACGGTGCGCGTTGTCGGAAGAACCGCCCCCGTTACCTTGTTCGAACCGATCGGTCTTGCCGGGGCTGTGGCGCCGGATGTGATGGACAAGGTCGTGCGTTACGGTGCCGCGCTGCAGGACTACCGGGCCGGGCGGTTCCAGGACGCGGCGGCGGCGTTCGACGAGATCGGCCCGAGCGACCCGCCCGCGGCGGCCATGGCCCGACGGGCGCGTGTTCTTTCCAGCGAGCCGCCGGATCCGGACTGGAGCGGGGTCACCGACCTGGACACTAAGTAGCGGCGGGCGGTCTTTCCAGGTCTGCCACCGCCGTCATCTCGTGGCTGAGATCGGGTTCGCCGCAATGGCGCAGGATCTCGGCCCGGGCCGCGTCGCGCAGGCGCAGCGCCAGCGCCCAGTCTGACGCTTCTTCGAAATCGGCCGGATCGATCGGCTGGCCGATCAGGACAGAGATCGTTCCCTTGCGCGGGAACCAGCCGTCTGGCCGCAGGATCGAGCGGGTGCCGCGGATGGTCAGCGGCACGACTGGAATCCGGGCTTCCGCTGCTGCTACGAAGGCGCCCATGTGAAACGGCAGCAGGCCCGGTTCGCGGCGAATGGTTCCTTCCGCGAAGAACAGGGGCGGCTGGTCTCCGGTCGCCCTCTTGGCGACCTCCTTGGCGTCTTCGACACCCTTGCGACTGTCGAAGCGCTCGATGAAGGCGGCGCCGATCTTGCGCAGCGGGATGCGCGCCGGCCATTGCCGTACCAGCTCTGCCTTGGCGATGAAGATGACGGGGCGGGGCAAGGTGGCGCCAAGGACAAATCCGTCCAGGTAGCTTGCATGGTTCGAGACCATGACGCACGGCTGGGCCGGCGACGGCAGGTTCTCGACACCGCGCAAGGAGACCTGGATCCCTGACAGGCGCGCCCAGAGCCTGAGCCCCCTGCCCAGAACCGACCATCGCCACCGGCGCGGCGACAGCACGACGGCGAACCAGGTCAACGGCGAAACCAGCCCGAACACCAGGCCGGCCAGGACGGCATAACCCAGCGCATGCAGTGCCCGCAGCGACCGGCGCGCCTGGGGCATCAGGCCTGCCGCACTCAGCCGGACCACCTGCCACCACAGGGCGTGTCGCTTGCGTCCGATTAATCCGGTCTCGTAGAGCTCCCGGCAGGCCGCGCGCCGGATCTTGCCGCTGGACGTCTTCAGAACGGTGCGCGGCGGCGCGAGCGCGATGTCGTTGGGCGGCGTGCCCACCAAATCGACGGCCAGGTCGTTGATCCGCGTGCGCAGCGTCGCCTGGTCGGCGGGCGCACGCTTGCGGGTTTCCGCCAGCAGGACCAGGCGTTCCGTGCCCGTGTCCGGGTCGGTGCTGCCGAACACAGCGACGTTGCCCTTCTGCACACCGTCCAGATCGCCGACAGCCTCTTCCAGTTCCTCCGGGTAGATGTTGCGCCCGGCATGGATGATGATGTCCTTGGTCCGGCCGGTGATGAAGATATCGCCCTCTGCGGCATAGGCCAGATCCCCGGATTCCAGCCAGTCGCCGTCGAACAGCTCGCGGGTCTTCTCGGGGTTTCTCAGATAGCCGCCGGTGGTGGACGGCCCCTTGAACTGGAGCCGGCCTTCCTCGCGCTCGGGGACTTCCCGGCCTGCGGCGTCGACGATGCGGACCTCGTGATTGGGGATCGGCCGGCCGCAGGCGACGAACCGCAAGGCTGTCGTGTCGGTTTCCGCCGCCGGGACCGCCTTGCCGTCGGTCATCAGGGTCTTTCGTTCGATTCGGTCGATGACAGGGCCGCGATCCAGGGGCGGGAAGGCGAGGCCCACCGACGATTCGGCAAGCCCGTAGACGGGCATGAAAGCCTCCCGTCTGAACCCGGCAGCGGCAAACCGTTCGCAGAACCGCTCGACCGTCTGGGGGCTGACGGCTTCGGCGCCGTTGCAGGCGACCCGCCAGGAGCCGAGGTCCAGTTCCTCCAGCGCGTCGTCTGGGATGCGCTTGAGACACAGCTCGTAGGCGAAGTTCGGTGCCGCCGACAACGTGCCGCGATACCGGTGGATCGCCGTCAGCCAGCGCTGCGGACGGGCCAGGAAGGCCAGCGGCGGCATGATCACCAGATGCACCGCGTAGACGAGACTGCCGAGCCAGGCGCCGATCAGTCCCATGTCGTGATAGAGCGGCAGCCAGCTGACGAAGACGTCCTCGGAGGTGACCTTCATGGCCTGTGCCATCGACCTGATGTTGGCAAGCAGGTTCGCGTGCGTCAGGACCACCCCCTTCGGTGTTCCGGTGCTGCCGGAGGTGTATTGCAGCAAGGCCGTATCGCGGGCGGTGCGCAGGGGAAGGTCGGCCTCGGCCTGGGCGCCCGCCGCTGCCAGTTCCTCGGGCGTCGACACGACTTGCAGGATTTCCACCTGGGACTGCAGCAGCCGTGCGACCGGCTTGGCCTCGTCTTCCACCACCATGTGGCGCGCCCTGCAGTTCTCGACGATCCGCGCGTGCCGCCGCAGGTGATCCTCGATCTGACTCGGCCGCAGCGGTGGGTAGATGGGCGCCGGGACGCCGCCAGCCATCAGGATGCCGAAGAACGTCACGAAATAGGCCCGATCCGTGGGCAGCATGATCACCACGGCCTCGCCCGGCTGAAGGTCGCTGTGGCGCAACCCTCTTGCCACGGCGGTGGCCTCGCTTTTCAGCGCGCCATAGGTGAGGATCTCGCCCTCGCCCTCGTCACTGTAGATCCTGATATGGGGCCGGTCCGGATGGCGGGCGGCATGCCAGTCCAGCACTGCGACCAGGGTGTCGGCCTCGGGCGGTGCGACCTCCGCGGCGCCCAGTCCCGCCGCCTCGACCACCGGCGCGGCCGTCGCTGCCCGGGCCCCGCGCGCGCCGATCACCGCCCTCAGCAGGTCGCGTGGCGTTTCCATGCTTGCAAAGGTCTGTTCGGGCACGGTCACGTCGAAGGTGCGCTCGACCCGCAGCACAAGCTCGACCCGTCCCAGGCTGTCGAAGCCCAGGTCCTGATCCAGCAGGCTGTCCAGCGTCACCGGCCGGTCGGCCATCTGGCCGGGATGCAGCTCCTCGGCCAGCGCGGCGACCACCGTCAGGAGCTTTTCAGCCTTGTCCGCGGCGGCATCCATGGCACCGTCAATAACGGTCTATGGCGGAGATGGAATTGATATGGATTGGTCTCCCGTAAAACCCGCAAGGGTGGTGTCCAACAGGCCGGTGAAGGATAATCCAACGGACGGTGGCAGGGGAATAAGGCGCCGCCGTGCGTGTCTATAGATCGAAGGAATGGCTTCACCAGACGCCGTTCAACTGACGCGGTGCTTGCAATGCCCGATTTCGCCCTGTTGCTGGTCCAGGAGATCCCCGCGCTGAGACGGTATGCGCGCGCCCTGGCCCGGGATCCGGTGCGTGCGGACGACCTGGTGCAGGATTGCCTGGAACGGGCCGTCAGCCGCCAGTCGATGTGGCGGCAGGAAGGCAGCTTGCGCGCCTGGTTGTTTTCGATCCTGCACAACCAGTTCGCGAACCAGGTCCGCCGAGACAGCCGCAGGCCGGATGCCGCCCCGCTGGAGGCGGTGGCGGAAATCAGACGGCCGGCACCGCAGGCGGTCCAGACCGAAATGGCCCAGGTGGCGCGCGCCATGGACGCGCTGACTGAACGGCACCACGACGTGCTGTTCCTGGTTGCGGTCGAGGGGCTGACCTATATGGAAGCGGCGGATGTCCTTGACGTGCCGATCGGCACGGTGATGTCCCGCCTGGCGCGAGCGCGAGAACGGTTACGCGCCCTGTCGCAGGAAGGCGCAGGCGGGTTGCGGAGAGTTAAATGACGGCACAGTCTGAACGCGTAAACGAAGACGATCTCCAGGCCTATGTGGACGACGTGCTGGAACCCGCGCGGCGCGCGGCCGTGGAGGCCTATCTGGCGGAGCGGCCCGAGGGAGCAGAGCGGATTGCGGCCTATCGGACGCAGAACCGCCTGTTGCAGGCGGCCTTTGTCGCGCCGGCCGGCCAGGACATCCCCGACCGACTGTTGGATGCCGCGGCGGGACGTCCGCGCCGGACGGCCCACTGGTGGCGCCAGATTGCCGCTGCTGTTGCCATGGTCGCGGTCGGCGGCGCCGGCGGATGGTTGGCCCACGACGCGGCGGTGCCGCCACCTGTTGTCTTGGACATGGCTGCGCGGGCGACGTCTGCCCACCAGGTCTATGTGGTCGAGGTGAAACACCCTGTTGAGGTCGGTGCAGAGGAGGAAGAACACCTCGTCGGGTGGCTCTCCAACAGGATCGGGCAAACAATCGAGGCGCCCGACCTTTCACGTTTCGGGTTCCAGCTGGTCGGCGGGCGGCTGTTGCCGGCGGGCGGCCGGCCGGCCGCGCAGTTCATGTACGAACGCGCCGACGGCCAGCGGATCACCTGCTATATGACCGGCAGCGAGGACGGGCGCGAAACGGCCTTCAGGGTCCAAGAATCCGACGGCGTCACGGCGCTGTACTGGTTGGAAGGCGGCCTGGGATACGTCATGGTCGGCGATGCGGAGCGCGACGAGATGGTCCAGATGGCGCGCGCCGTCTATGACGAGATGAACCGGGACGTGTACCGGCGCTAGGCAGGCCCGGTCAGCGTAAAGATCTCCACCGGCTGTTCCTTGCCGCGCACCGGGGCGGTTCCGACCCGTCGCAGCGGCACGCCGTCGCCCGCGGATCCCGCGGTGGACTCGGACAGCAGGACCCGGGTTCCGTATTCCTTGTTCATCGCCTCCAGGCGCGCGGCCAGGTTCACGGCGTCTCCGTAGACCGTGTCGGTCTGGCGCTGCCCGCCGCCGACGCTGCCGGCCGCCACCTCGCCGGTGTTCAGTCCCAGCCGCACGCGCAAGCGTTCGCCCTCGAAGGCCTGTGCATCCACCAGGGCCTGGATCTGCGCGACGCTGCGGATCGCATTGGCGGCGTGCCGCTCGTCCTCCAGCGGCACGTTGTAGGTGGCCATCACGGCATCGCCGATAAACTGAATGATGACACCGTTGTTTTCCGCGATCACCCGGGCCACCGCCTCGAAGAAGTTGTTCAGCATCGCCAGCACGCGCTCTGGCGGCTGGGATTCCGACAGCCGTGTGAACCCTTCGATGTCCAGGAACAGCACCGTTGCCTGCCGTTTTGTCGGGGCCAGGACGCCGCGGTCGGCGATCAGGGCCTGGGCGACTGCCTCGGGCACGTACTGCCCGAAGGTCTGTGTGACCAGGTCGCGTGCCTGCTCCGCCTCGGCCCGGGCGCGTACGATCACACGGGCGCGATGCACTGCAATGGCCAGGATCAGCGAGACCGTCACAAGCGCGACCGTTTCCTGCATCCGACTACCGGTGCCGATGAAATTGGGGTTCAGGAATACGGCGACATAGTCGTCGAGTGTGGGCGGTTGTGGGATGTCGCCCCAGTCCAGAACTGCAGCCTTGTCCATTGTCGACAGCGCCCAGCCGAACGCGGCCCACCAGGCAGCCGCGCCGACAAGGCCTGCCCAAATCACCAGCCAGGGAGAGAAACTCAGGGCCGCAATGGCCGGGGCCAGGAAGACGAAATTGAAGACGTCGATCCGGAACGCAAGGATCGACGGCAGATCGGGTCCCATCGCCGGCAGGCCTAAGACGACCGCCGCGACAATCACGATGACGTCGACCGTGATGAACAGATAGCGCGTCCACCAGCGGTCCGCCGGCGTGCCGATGAGGCGGTACTGGAGGATCGTGATCACGGCGACCATGGCGGCCACGAGAGCGACGTAGAGATTGGCGCGGGAGATCACGTACCATGCTGCAACGATGAAAACCGCGACCAGCTTGCCGCGCAGGAGGACGCGCAGTCCCGCCTCTTCCGCCCGCGTCAGGGTCAGGGCGAGATCGGCTTCTTGCTTGGCTGCGTTTTGGCCGGTTTCCGGCATGGTCTGGGCCTCCGGAGCGTTTCAGATCGTCAAGACCATCGGATCCGTTGACCGATCTACGGGCCAGCCGTTCAGGCGGATCGGTCTTTTCTCGTAGGCCGGCAGCACGACCGCGAACTCCGAATAGCCGGGCTCGAAAACGCCTTCGCGGTGGGCGAACAGCAGCACCTTGTCGGGCGTGGTCTCCATCACGATTTCGATCTCGCAAAAGTGCCCGCGCTGGTAGGCGGTCGTCTCGCCGTCGTCCTCGTAAAGCCGAAAGCCTGTCTTGCCCTCGCGGCGGTGGGGAAAGACCCACAGCATCCGGTCCGTGTCCTCCATCGGCGCCACGGGCCGCGGGTTCGCGTTCATCGGCAGGATGGCGCCGTCCCGCGCCAGCAGCGGCACAACGTCCAGCGGGGCCGGGACCACGATGGTCTTGCCGCTGCCGTACCAGGTGCCCCGATTGACATCGACCCAACCATCGGGGCCCTTGGGAAGGTAGACGGACCGTTCCTGCGCGCCCGGTTCCACGACCGAAGCGACAAGCAGTTGGTCGCCCAGCATGAAGTCGTCGTTTTCCTGGAATGCTCGCGGGTCCTCCTCGAAATCGTAGAAGGTCGGACGGACAATCGGTTCATTGTCGCGATGGGCCCGCAGATAGAGCGTGTAGAGATAGGGCATCAGTTGATAGCGGAACTGGATTGCGTCGCGCACCAGGTCCGCGACCTGCTCATGCATCCATGGCACCGTGTTCGATCCGTCGTCATTCCACGAGTGCATCACGAAACGCGGGTGGAAGATCCCGTTCTGAACCCAGCGGACCAGCAGCTCCGGGTCCGGCGCCGGGCCGGCAAAGCCGCCCACGTCGTGGCCCAGATTGAAATGGCCCGAGAGGCTCAGCCCCAGGCCCATGCGGTTGTTGTATTTGAGAGTTCGCCAGGACATGGCGTTGTCGCCGGTCCAGGTCTGCGCATAGCGCTGGAGACCGGGGCACGCCGCCCGCGACACCACATGCGGCCGGATCTCGGGTGAACGCTCGATCTGTTTCTCGCGCGAGGCCCGTGTCATCAGCATGCCCAGCACCGGGCGGACAAGGCGAGCCGCCACCGGTGTGCCGAACCCGTCGCACACAGCATCGGGGTCCCAGACCTCGAACTCGTTATTGTCGTTCCAGGTCGCGGCGATCCCCTGGTCAAGAAGCGTCTCGCCCACCCGGTCCTGCCACCAGGCGACGGTCGCGCGGTTCGTGAAATCCAGGTATGCGCCGGGACCGCCCCAAAACGGCGATTCGACCGGGCCGCTTCCGTCCTGTCTTCGAATGAACAGCCCGTCGGCGGCCGCCCGGGCATAGGCCGGATGGTCGGTGAGGAGACAGGGTTTGATGTTTGCCGCCAGCTTGATCCCGTACTGCCTGAGCGCGGCGCTGAACCCCGGCGGATCCGGGAAGCGGTCGCGGTTCCATTGGAAGACGTGTCGTCGTTCGCCGGCCGCGCTGTATCCGGACGAAAGCTGGAAGGCTTCGCAAGGGATGCCCCGGGCATCGCATTCCTCCGCGAAGGCAAGGATGCCGGCTTCGGCGCGGTCGGTCTCGGTGATGTTCATTGCCGAGCCGCAGAAGCCGAGGCTCCATTTCGGGCCAAAGGCCATCGGTCCCGTCAGGACCGCGAACTTGGAAACGACGTCGCGCACCCGCGGGCCGAAGATGACGTAATAGTCGAGGTCGCCGTCCTCGGCGCCGTAGTAGCGGTAGAGGCCGTGGTAGTTGTCGATCTCGCACCCAAGGTCGAACACGCCGGTGGACAGGTTGTCGTAGAACAGACCGTAGGCGATCCCGGTCCGCGCCTCCTTGGTGATCGTGAAGGGAATGTGCTTGTACAAGGGGTCGGTCATCGCGGCGTCGTAATTGAACGCATCCAGGCCGAGCATCCGGAAGCGGCGACCGGCGCGGTTCAACGGCCCGGCTTTCTCGCCCAGCCCGTAAATCCGGTCTCCTGGGGTCCGAACAAGCGCATGAAAGACCGACCCATCCGGTTCCAGCCGATATGGCTCGCTCGGGCGGTCCGCGGCAAAGGCTAGCGGTGCATCGATGCCGGCGTTCGGGCCGGACCAGTGGATGTGGAAGGGACGGAACTGCAGGCCCAGACGCAGGGTTTCCGTCTGAATGGAAAGGCCGTCGGGGCGCTCGTCGACGGCGAAGTCCGGTCCGGGACCGTCGAGACCCGAAAGCCGCGACAGCCCTTCCCACGGCATCTCGCGGCCGTCCGGGGCGACGGATCAGATCTGCGCCATGCGGGGTTCGCCATTCGGCAGGAACAGGACGCGGACGATGTCGTGCGCAAGGACGTACAGGCAGACACGCCCGCCCTGCCGCAAGGCAAAGTCCAGCCGGCACCCGGTTCGTCCCTGAAAAGCGGTCACCTCGGGGATCGCCATTGCAGGCCAGTCTAGGGCATCAGCAATGCCGTTTGAAATGCCCCGATCGGTGCGATCTCGTCGCGCGATCGCGGCGACGGGCGAGGAGGCCTTCCCCTGCGGCGGTTTCAGCCGCTGGCCGCGCGGGGGCTGGCGGCGACGCGGTAAGCCGGAAAGCGGATCGTGACCACGGTGCCCTGTTCGACGACGCTCTCGATCTCGATTCGGCCGCCATGCAGTTCCACAAGCGACTTCACGATCGGCAGCCCCAGTCCGGTTCCTTCGTACCGCCGGGCGATGGTGTTTTCGACCTGCTTGAACAGCTCGACAATTGCGGGGAGGTCGGCTTCAGCAATGCCGATGCCGGTGTCCGCCACCGAGATCCTGAGATCGCCGGCGTTTTCGATAGTGGCGCCGATCGACACGAGGCCGCCTTCGGGTGTGAATTTCACGGCGTTGGACAAGAGGTTGATCAAGATCTGCTTCAGCGCACGCTCGTCGGCATGGACCAAGGGGATACCGGTGGCGATCGAAAGCTCCAGGCGCAGCTTTCCGGCATTGATCCGGTCGCGGACGACCTGTACCGAGCCATCGATCACCTCGGCGATATCGATGTCTTCTTCGTTGAGCTCGAACTTCCCGGCCTCGATCTTGGACAGATCCAGGATCTCATTGATCAGGCTGAGCAGGTGCTGACCGCTTTCGTGGATTCCCGTGGCATAGTCCCGATAGGGCTCCGGCATGACGGGACCGTAGATCTCCTTGAGCATGACTTCGGAGAAACCCAGGATCGCGTTGAGCGGCGTTCGCAGTTCGTGGCTCATCGTGGCGAGAAACTCGGACTTCGAACGATTGGCCAGTTCGGCCTGTTCCCGTGCGCGGTGTTCGGCCAGCGCCGATTCGACCACCGCCGTGATATCCGTGCCTGTTCCGCGGTAACCCCTGAAAATCCCCTGCTCGTCGGTGATGGGGATCCCGCTGATCGACCAGTGAAGGGGACGGCCGTCTTGCGTCAGAAACGTGTACTGAAAATCGCGGAATGGCTGGCGGGCGGCCAGGTCGGCGAAATGGGCCTGCCACTTCTAGTCGTCCGGATCGGCCCAGCCCAGCTCCCGCCGGGTCCGACCGAGGACCGCGTTCGGGTCCAGCCCGGTGATTTCGGCCCAGCGGTCCGACAGGTAGGTGAAACGCAGCTCCTCGTCCATCTCCCAGATCCAGTCTGACGTGACGTCGGCGACGTCGCGGAACCGCTGCTCGCTGACCCGGATTGCCGTCTCGGCCTTCTTGCGGTCGGAGATGTCCAGACTGAGCCCGTCCCAAACGATGGTCCCGTCCGACGACCGGCGGGGGCGGGCAATGGTGCGCAGCCACTTCACCTCACCGGCGGTGCTGTGCACGCGGAATTCGATGTCGAGCCGGTCCATCGTCTCTGCCGACCGCAACACCGAATCGCGCCAGGTGGCACGGTCGTCGCTGACGATCAGTTTGAACAGCGCATCGCCGTCCTGCATGGCTTCGGCCGCAGTCAGCCCCATCAGGTTCCGGATGCCTTCGCTGCAATAGGCAACCTCGATTCGGCCTGTCTCCAGCATCACGAGACGAAACACCACGCCGGGCAGGTTGGCGGTGATGCGCTGCACTAAGGCGGCAGTTTCCTCGACCTGTCGGCTCTGCTGCACCCGGTGGGTGATGTCCGTATAGGTCGTGACGAAGCCGCCATCGTCCAGCGGACGACCGACGATCTCGATGACGCTGCCGTCGGGCCGGGTGCGCTCCAGGCGATGCGGCTCGCCCTTGCGTGCAGCAGCCATTCTTTCGGCCACCTGCTGCTCGATGTCGCCGGGGCCGTACTCGCCGCAGTTCGCCTTGTAGCGCACGAACCGTTCGAAGGGGTCGCCGGGCGCGAACGCGTCTGCGGGGAGGTTCAGGATCTCCAGAAACCGCCGGTTGAACGAAACCACGTTCAGGTCGCGGTCCACATGGCTGATTCCCTGATCGATGTTGTTCAGGCACGTCTTCAGGGAGTCCTTTTGCGCCTCGACCGCGGTGATCGTGTGGAACGCCTCGGTGACGTCCGTATGCGCGACCAGCGCACCTTTCCAACCGTCAGAAACAAACGGGGTGACCGTGCAACTGCACCAGCGGATCTCTTCAGGGGAGAAACATTCATAGGCCATCGAAAATGAGGGACGCTGGCCCGCAAGGACCTGACGAATACCTTCCGCGATGGCGCCGGAGCCGGGCGTGGCGGCGCAGAGGTGGAAGTAGTTCTGCCCGACGCCATAGGTGCTGCCCCCATAGCCGTTCGCTCGGGCGAACCGACGCCAGCTTTTGTTGACGGCGACGATCTGTCCGGCCAAGTCCAGAACCGCGACATTCGCCTCAAGCGCGTCAAGAACCGATAATTCCGCTTTGATGGTGATAGCGCTGCCCCCGGTGACTGCCAAAAACCGACACACCTCTACCGCTGCCATTGTCATCAATGCGGTTTAACCGACTGTTAATCCCGTTGCGCCGTTAGCCGAACTCCTGGTCGCAGCTGTGACTAATGCGTGGGGAGAGCGGTCAATTCAAGGAGACGGTCGATCCGTCCCCGGTCCCACCGCTGCGGCGGCATTGGTGTCTCTCCGCTGGTCAAATCGACACCGAAGCCGCTTTCCAGGGTTACGGCGTAGCCAGGCACCGCGGTGGAAATCTCGATCTGCCCGGATCTGGCGAAGGCGATCGAACCACTGTCCGTCACCTGAACAACGCAATCCGCCGTCTGCAAAAGAAGCGATGCATGCGGGGTCCGAACCTCGAAGCCGGGACGCGCAGCGGCAGGTGCGGTGTCGATCCGCAGTGTTCCGCAGGTCAGTTTCAGAAGGGTTCCGTCAGTCCCTACCGCCGTGATGACGAAGGTCGTCCGTGATCCGGCCCAGACGGTGTAGCCGTCGTCGAAAGCGATCTTCAGATGCCCACCGGGACCGGTGACGATCCGGTCATTGCGGTTCAGGCGATCGCCGGAGGTAATCATCCGGGGGACAGCAGCGCGCAGGGCGCTTGAAATCCCCCTCTTTACGGCCACGGTGGCAACGCCGTCGCCTTGCGCCTGCGCCGAACTGGAGGTCAGCGCCAGGGCAACCAGCAGTCCGGTTAGGATTGAGCGGCCAATGCCGTGATTCCGCCCGGCGAACATCTAGGACGCGGTTCCACTCAACAGGGTCGCCAGACCGTCGAGGTGAAGCTTCCAGCCCGCTTCGTGCGCCTTTCTGAGCGCCGGCCCCTGTTGTTCGGGAAAACGATCCCATCCGGTATGGATCACCGCCAGCATCGTCCCGCCCGCCGCAGGCGCGATCGTGAATCGCACAATGGTCTGAACCGGCCAGTCATCGTCTTTCCAGGTAAGCTCCAGCGTCGCCGGCGGCTCGAAGCGCGTGATCTTCCCGCTGGTAACCACGGTGCGGCCGTCGCCGTCGCGCCATTCCTCCCGAAAACTGCCCTGTGGCGCCGCTTCAAGCCGAACATAGTAGCCCCACCAATTGGCGACCTTTGCCTGATCGGTGAGGGCGGTCCAGGCGGTCTCGGGCGGACAGGCAAGCGCACGGCGAAGAACGATGGCATCGGACGACGGTTGGCCCTGCATTGGTTTTCTCCCCGGGAACCGTCCGGGACGGTTCGACGCGTTGCGCCGATGCTAGCAGGTTTTCCGTGCCGGATGCGGCCTGGCGGGATTCGGGCTAGGCTTGTCGCCAGACCAGGAACAGGGGGATGGATGAATGGCAGAGGCAGAGCTCGTCTTCAAGGCGGCCAACATGCTGGGCGAAGGGCCCACCTGGTCCGAGGAGGAGCAGGCGCTTTACTGGGTCGGGATCATCGACAAGAAGGTGCATCGTCTGGAACTGTCGACCGGCGCCTTTCGGACCTGGGACGCGCCCGATTTCGTTGGCACGATGGCGCTCCGCGCGCACGGCGGGGCGATCGTCGCCCTGGCGAGCAGCATCTGCCTTTTGGACTTCGCGACCGGCAATTTCACCGAACTATGCCGGCCGGAGGCGGACCGGCCGGCCAACCGGTTCAACGATGGGAAATGCGACCGCCAGGGCCGCTTCTGGGTCGGCTCGATGCAGACCAACCTGAACCCGGACGGCTCGCCGCGCCCGATCACGCAGACCTCGGGCGCGCTGTGGCGGATCGATCCGGACGGAACGGCGACGGACATGACCGGCCCGACCATCCGGCTGTCCGACACGCTGGCCTGGAGCGCCGACAACCGCACCATGTATTTCGCCGATTCGCTGGAACAGACCATCTATGCCTACGACTTCGACCCGGGGGGCGGGAAGCATCGCCAATCGAAGGGTGTTCGCCCGGACGGAAGGCTACGGTGTGCCGGACGGCTCGGCGATCGACGAAGAAGGTTTTCTGTGGAATGCCCGGTTCGGCGGTGCCTGCGTGATCCGCTATGCGCCCGACGGGACCATCGATCGGATCGTCGATGTCCCTATCACCAACCCGACCAGCTGCACCTTCGGCGGACCGGACCGGCGGACCCTGTTCATCACCTCGGCACGGGAGGGGTTGAGCGCGGCACAGATCACAAGCAACCTGCGCGAGGGCGATCTGTTCGCCCTCGACGCGGGAGTGACCGGGCCACCCGACGTCCGGTTCGCCGGGTAAGGGAGGTCGGCCCGATTAACCCTTGACGCTGCCGGCGGTCAGACCGCTGACCAGGTAACGTTCGCACCACAGGAAAATCACCAGGATCGGCACCGTGACGATCACAGATCCGGCCATCAGGTACTGACGCGGGACCTCCGAGCTGTTCATGGAGACCAGCCCGCGCGACAGCGTGAAGATGTCCGGGTTGTCCAGGAACATGAAGGCGAACAGGAATTCGTTCCAGGCGATCATGAACACGTAAAGCGCCACCGAGGCCAGTGCAGGAAGGCTGAGCGGCAGGGTGATGCGCCAGATCACGCCCGCCCGGGTGCAGCCGTCGATGATCCCCGCCTCCTCCAGTTCCGGCGGAATGCCGCGGAAATAGCCTTGCAGCATGTAAAGCGCCACCGGGATCGTCGTCGCCGGATAGACGATCAGAAGGCCCAGCAATGTGTCGCGCAACGCCAACTGGCTGAACACGCTGTAAAGTGGGATCACCAGCACGATGGCAGGGAACATGTAGATCAAGAGGATCGATCGCGACAGGATCGCCCGGCCCGGGAAACGCAGGCGGGAGACTGCATAGGCGCCGGGAATCGCGAAGGCCAGCGTCAGGATCACCGTGCAAACGGATACGACCGTCGAGACCAGGATATAGCGACTGAACCGGAAGGTGGTCAGGACTTCGTAGTAGCTGTCGAAAAGCTCGCCCAGCCCCTGGGTCAGGTCTACGGTGAAGTCCAGGGGGTTCTCCAGGAAATCCGCCTGGTTCTTCAGACTGCTGATCAGCATGGCGTAGAACGGCAATGCGACCAACACGACGAAGAAGACCATGCCCACGCCGCGCAGCGCACGCAGCACCACGACCTCGGTCATGTAGCGGCCCATGACGTCCAGGCTCTGGTCATGAAGGCAGCCACGCAGGGACCAGGCGACCACGAAGTGCAGGACCAGCGCTCCGCCAATACCCCAGACCGGTGCCTCACCGGGACTGAGCCCGAACGGCGCCCCGCCATTCAAGCCCACGAAGACAATGAAGCCGGTAACGGTTGGCCAGAAATAACGCTCGACGACGTTCGGCCGGCCGTGTGCCCACAGCGCGTAGACCAGCCCCGCCAGGGCGCCGGCAATCAGACCCGCGCCCAGCGGCACCGTCGTCGACAGCCCGCCAAGCAGCGCGGCGACAACCGCCCAGATGATGGTGCCCAGGAAGGACCACAGCGCGCCCAGGATGACGGAAAGGATCGTGCCCAGATGCCGTTCCATCACATCTCTCCTTCCGGTCCGAAGCGGAAGTAGATGAACATGAAGAACGCGAGCAGGAAGAAGATGACCACCGACACGGCGGCGCCCGCTCCCAGGTTCGCAAGCGCGAAACCTTGTTCGTAGACATCGACCGTCAGGGTTCGGGTGCCCGCGGCGCCACCGGTCAGCAGGAAGATGTCGTCGAACTTGTTGAAGGTCCAGATGAAGCGCAGCAGGAACAGGACCGACAGGATGCTGATGAGCTGTGGCAGAGTGATGTACCGGAAAATCTGGAACGGCGTTGCGCCGTCGATCTGGGCTGCCTCGTAAAGGTCGCTGGGCAGGGACTGCATCCGTGCGAGAATGAACAGAAAGGCCAGCGGGAAATAGCGCCATGCCTCGAACGCAATCACCATGGCGAGCGCCAGCGGGAAGCCCATGGTAAGGCCAAACATCTCGATCTCTACCGACCGGACGCCCAAATAGTTGATGGAACTCTCAATCGCGCCGAACTGGATCAGCAAGGCGTTGATGGTTCCGCTGAACGGGTCCAGCAGGAATAGCCAGGTGAACGCAACGGCGATCACGGGCGAGACATAGGGAAACAGGAATAGGCCGCGCAAAAACGCACGCCCCTTGAAAGAGGCGTTCAGGAGTTGCGCCGCAAACAGCCCCAGGATCATGGAACCCAGCGTGCCGAATATCGTGTAGGCGATCGTGACGTTCAGGACCGTCCAGAACTCCCGCTGCTCGAACACCTTGCGGAAGTTGTCCAGGTTGAACTCCAGGCTGGTCAAAACGTTGATCGCATTGCCTGCCATCTCGGGCTTGGTGTCGCGCGGCGAAACCCTCGCCTCCAGAAATGCGGCGTCGACCTCGAAAACCAGGTTCAAGCGCTCGCGATGGCGCGGTTCCCAACTCCCCAACTGACATGTCAGCGATTGGCCGGCGATGACGCAGCGCTCATCGCCTTCGACCAGCGTCAGGCCCGTCGGCAGGGTATCGGTCAAAACGATATCGGTGATCTCGCGTTTGTCCGAGCTGTTGCGCAGGCGGTACTGGATCGTGATCTGGTCGCCGGGCGCTTCGGCCTCGCCGCGGACGCGTTCGTTGGCGATCGGTGTCGGCGCACGCAGATCGCCCAGCGTGACCGGCTTGAAGCTGATCCAGAAGCTGGCCAGAACCGGAAACAAGACGACCGCGGCGACAATCAGGAATGTGGGCCCCAGCATGACGGCGGCGAGGCGCGCCTCTTCTCTGGCAAGCGTTCCGGCCTTGCGGCGTCGCGGAACAGCGCCAGCTTCGTTTGCGATGGTTGCCATGTCGGCTCTCCCCCGAGAACAGCCAAGCCACAGTGCCAGGGTCGCAGGAACGTCCCGGCGGAACCCCGTGAGAGGGTCCCGCCGGGATCGGCGCGATTACTGGATCCGCGCCAGTTCCTCGTTCAACAGTGCGACGGTTTCTTCCGCCGAACGCTCACCGTCGATGTATTCGCGCATCAGCCTGTTGAAGACCTGCGCATTGATGATCTTGGAAGCCAGCGAGAGCTGACCTTCCTTGACGCCCCACCGGTTGGCGGTCTCCAGGCCGGAGACGATCATCTCGATCTGGTCCTGCGGATAGAGTTCCGACAGGGGCTTTTTGCGATCGACGCCCACCGGCAGTTTGGCCCAACCGTCGACGAACTTGGTCGGGTTGTCGGTCGTTCCGCGACGCACAGGGAACTTGCCTTCCGGCGCGATCGACAGCGTGTTGAGATAACCCTCGTCCATCGAGTATTTCACGAACTCGATGGCGGCATCCGTGTCCGCATCGTTGGTGATCCCGAAATAACGGACGTCGGCCCAAGCCGAACCGTTCGGGTTGTTCGGGCCGGACACCGTCGTGACGACACCCGTCTTGCTGGCCAGTTCGGGCGAGGTCGGGTCGTCGTTGATGGTCGGCGGCGCGGAGTCCCTGAGGCCCGCAAGTTCGTCGAGGATGAAGGGCGACCAGATGATCATTGCCGCCTTACCAGCGAAATAGAGCTCGCGGGACTGCTTCCAGTAAAGGTCCCCCGGCGGGCTGGCTTTCGCGATGGCCTTGTAGAAATCCAGGACCGCGACGGTCGCCTTTTCGTCCAGCTTGGCAACGCCCTTGGCGTCAACCGGCGATACGCCATTGGCCAGGAACACATGCTCCAGGACCTGGCTCATGAAGTTCTCGTCGATCTTGGTCGCCGCGACGAACCCGTACATTTCCGGCGGGTTGTGCAGTGCCTCGATGGCCTTGATGATGTTTTCGTAGCTGGTCGGCGCCGCCAGGCCCTTCGCGTCGAACAGGTCCTTGCGATAGACGACCATCTGCGTCCAGCCATCGACGGGCACCGCGGCGATGTCTTCGCCAAACTTCGCCATCTCGATCGCGCCCGGCGCAAAGGTCGACGTGTCCAGCGCTTCCATGGTTTCCGTCGCGGCCTCGGTATCCAGGATACCGGCCTCGCTCCAGGGCAGGACATACTGCAGCGTCAGGTAGATGACATCGGGCAGATCGTTCGCCGCGAAAGCGGCGGTGGTGCGGGTGCCCAGATCCTTTTCCGGCACCGGAATGACCTGAACCTTGATGCCGGTCTTATTGGCGAAGTCCGCCGCCATTTCCTGTTGCTTGGCCAGACGGTCGGGTTGTTCTTCCGTCGTCCAGAACCGGAGTTCCTGCGCCGATGCCGACATCGACAGCGCCGCCGTCATGGCCGCGCCCGCCACTGTCGACAGGAGCACACGTAGAGCAGTCTGTTTCATCCTAACCTCCCTATTGAAAATTCAGTTCCCTGGTTTGTTGTGCATCGCGGCAACTGCAGCGCCGCGATGCCGGATTTCGTCATTCATGTTGTGCGGCCGTCCCTCCCTGTTCCTTATCCCCTGTTATGCCGCGACCGCCTCACGCTACCATGCTGGCCGGCGGTTGGGTGTCAGATTGTCCCAACAGCAGTTTCGGTTTCCAGACCTGCTGAAGATCGGCCGGATCGGCGCCGGCCATCCGTGCCAAGAGGATATCGACCAGCGCCTTCCCCGCATCATGAATGGGATGGACCACGGTTGTCAGCCCAAGATCGGAGAGGCGGACCGTCGGTGCGTCGTCATAACCGATGATCGAAACGTCCGCGCCGGGCCTGAGTCCGCGTTCGCGCAGGACCCGGACCAGGCTGTGCGCGATCCCGTCGCTGGCACAGATCACCGCCGTCGGCCTGTCCTCGCGGTCCAGCAAGCTCATGATTGCCGCTTCGTCCAGACCGGGCCGCATGGACGTGCGCATCATCATCCCCTCGTCGAAAGCTATCGACGCTTCGCCGAGCGCTTCGCGATATCCCTGTTCGCGGTAGGCGGCAAAGGCGTAGGTGTCCTGCACGCCGATATAGCCGATCCGGCGGTGGCCCAGCCCGATCAGGCGCTTGCAGGCGATCTTGATGCCGTAGGTGCCGTCCATGTCGAGAAGAGGATAGGGGCGAACCTCGTCTGTGCGTCCGTGCGCCACGAACGGAAACCCCCGATCCAGGAGATAGGAAATCCGCACGTCCGTTCGGCGCGTCCGCGCCACGATTGCGCCGTCGACCCGGCGGCCCGCCACCAAACGTTGTAGGCCTCCAGTTCTTCCGCACCTTCCCGGGCGGTGACCAGCGTCAGGTCCAGCCGTTCCTCGGCCAGGCGTTCGCCGATCCCGGCGATCATCTCCAAAAAGAACGGATAGGCGTGACCGTCCGGGTCGATCGGCATGACCAGGCCGATCGCCTCCGCACGGCCGGATTTCAGGCGGCGGGCATTGAGGCTGGGGGCATACCCCAACTCGCGGGCCGCCGCGACCACCCGTTCGCGGGTCGCCTCGCTGACATCGTCATAGCCGGCCAGCGCCCGCGAGACGGTCGTCTGCGACAGATCCAGGTGTTTGGCGAGGTCTTTGAGCTTCATTGCCCGTGGTCGCCCCCCTTGCGACCGGCTGTTTTTGATTCGCAGATCGTCACCGGTCCTGCCTTGGCATCCAGATCGATTTGGATTTGGCCACATTTAAGCGCGAATGAACGTTTGGGGCAATCAAATTGTGGCAATCGCGCGGTCGGTGATTCCTGGCTGTGTCCGTGCAAGTTTGTTCATTCACAATAACGCTTTGACGCAACGGGTCGTTCCGAACAGTCCAGGCGTAGGGTTGGAAAACTTGCGCCGACACTGTTCTTGACGAAACATCGTTCCGGCCAAGTCGATTTTGATCTTCTCATTCGAACCCTGTAAGAAAGACGGAACCGTGGCGTGAACGACCGCGGCAGAACATATGGAGTAGGCCTTCGGTCAGCGCCGGTCGGTGCGGGATGAAAAAGGGGAAACGGCCGATGAGCACGGACGGCATTGGGCGCGCCTTGCGGGACCGGGCGATCGAGATCCTGCGGACCAACGATCAGGGCGGTTATACGATCCCGACCAAGGGTCTTTATCCGTTCCAGTGGAACTGGGATTCCGGTTTTGCCGCGCTCGGCTTCGCCGAGTTCGACGAGCCGCGGGCGTGGCAGGAGCTGGAGCTGCTGTTCAGGGGGCAATGGGACGACGGGATGTTGCCCCATATCGTCTTTCACCAGCCCCAAGACAGTTACTTCCCGGGACCGGACGTCTGGGGCACGTCGCACGAGCCGCCGACGACCGGAATTACCCAGCCGCCGGTTCTTGCCACAGTAAGCCGCTACATGTTGGAACATGCGACGGACCCGGATCTCGCGTCGGAACGGGCCGCCGCTCTCTATCCCAAGATCCTCGCCTGGCACCGTTGGTGGTGGAGCAAACGCGACCGCGACGGAAGCGGACTGGTCGTGATCTATCACCCCTGGGAGACCGGGCGCGACAACAGCCCGGTGTGGGACGAGGCGCTGGCCCGCGTGGAGCCCACGAAGAAACCCTACCAGCGTCGCGACACCTCACTGATCGATGCGTCGCATCGGCCGCACGCTTACGAATACGACCGATACCTTTTTTTGGTGGAGCTGTTTCGCGACTGCGGGTACGACCCCGACGCGATGGCCGCGAAGAGCCCGTTCAAGGTGGCGGACGTGGGGATCAACGCAATTCTCCAAGGTGGCAACAGGGACCTTCTGGCGCTTGCCGAGCGGTTCGGGACGGAGGCGGAGAGAGCGGAGATCACGACACGCATCGCGTTGAGCGACGGGGCGTTCGAGCGGCTCTGGTCGCCCGAGCGATCCTTGTATCTGTGCCTGGACCTGGTATCCGACCAACTGATCGACATTGCGACGTCGGCGTCGTTCCTGCCTTTATTCGGCAGAGTTGCGGATCCGGCACGCGCGGCGCTTTTGGCCGATCAATTGCGGGCCTGGGGTGAACGATGCCGGTGGCTGGTCCCGTCGCTGCATCCCGACGACACGCGGTTCGAGCCGTTTCGGTACTGGCGCGGCCCCCTCTGGTTCGTGATCAACTGGCTAATCGCGCGGGGCCTCAACGCGTATAAGATCGACGATCTGGAGAAGAGGCTGCAGGGAGACACTTTAAATCTTGCTGCCAACTTCGGGTTGCATGAGCACTACAGCCCGGTCGATGGCGAAGGCGGCGGTGGCGATACCTTCACCTGGTCCGCAGCCGTCGCATTGTCCTGGGGAGCCGCGCACGCCGCCACGTGATCACCAAAGCGGCCCGATGGTTTCGCCGTCGTGACACCATTATAATGGTGCGCTGATTGCGGGCACACGGGACCGGGAATGGCGGATAGATGAACCAGATCGATCTAGAAGGACGGCACGCGGTCGTGACCGGCGCCGCCCAAGGCATCGGACGCGCGATCGCCGAACGGCTGTTGGCATCCGGTGCGTCGGTCGCCTTGTGGGACATGGACGAAGCGCTCCTGACGGAAACGGCGGGCGCACTGAACGGCGTCGGCCGGGTGATCTCGGTCCCTGTGGACGTCACCGATCCGGCGGCGGTCGACGCGGCGGTCACGGCAACGCTGTCCGGCCGCGACAGGATCGACATCCTGTGCGCCAATGCGGGCATCGCCGGACCATCGCTGAAGCTGTGGGACTATACGCCCGAGGCCTGGCGCGAGGTGATCGACTTGGACCTGAACGGGGTCTTCTATTGCTGCCGCGCCGTCGTGCCCTTGATGATGGAGGCGGGCTACGGCCACATCGTCAACACGGCCTCGATTGCCGGCAAGGAGGGCAACCCCAACGCCTCGGCCTACAGCGCCGCAAAGGCCGGCGTCATTGCGCTGACCAAGTCGCTGGCCAAGGAACTGGCCGACCACGATATCGCCGTGAACTGCATCACCCCGGCGGCGGCCAAGACCCGGATCTTCGACCAGATCAGCCAGGAACACATCGACTACATGCTGTCGAAGATCCCGCGCGGGCGTTTCCTCCAGGTCGAAGAACTCGCCGCGATGGTGGCGTGGATGGTGTCGGAAGAGAACAGCTTCACGACGGGCGCGGTCTTCGATCTTTCCGGCGGCCGCGCCACATACTAAGACGCTAAGCCCGCGGCGGGGGCAGCCTCTCGGGGCCGCTTTACAGGTCGTTCGGATTGCCAGCCTTCAGGGTCATGGTGTGACCGCCCCATTGGTACTTGTCATCACCCACGGCAACGAACTGGCCGCAGTTATCCTTGACGTGACCGGTCTCGGTCCAGTCGACACAGAAGTTGCCGTCCTGATCCAACGTCCAGACCCCAGAATCGGTCTTGGTTGCTTCGGTTTCGACGACTTCGGCACGGATGCTTCCGTCGGAATCAACGAAGGCAAAGGCACCGGTCTCTTCACTGTGCACCGTGTTGCCCACGAAAGCGGACTGCACCTGTTCCTGGTTCAAGGGTTGCTGGCTGGTCGAGCTGCAACCGCTATCGTCGGACATGCCGACCGCAAGAGGTGCCGCAACAAAGATCACACTTGTGGTGAAGCTGAACCATCGTTGCAGACGCAATCGCATCGCGGCCTCCATTCCGTTTCGAAAAGGATAACGCAGGTGCGAATCTAACCTGCATTCCTGTGCGACTGAAGATGTGTCGGCATCGGTTTCGTGTCCGATTCCTTGCCCGAACCTTTACAAGTACGCCCCGGACTCACCGCTTCCATCGGCGTTTGTCGGCGCGAAGAAAAAAGTTTGATTCGGAAATCAGTGCACTAGCAGACACGCATCCGGCGAAACAGGACGTGTACCTGCAGTGATCTTGGAGCGGCTGTTGAGGGCGTGCCGCGAACGTCGCTCGCTGTTGGGTGTTTGTCGACGATCGCCGCAAATCCTTTTGCTGTATCGATGGAAAAGCTGCCACACCGTCGGCCAGTTTCTCGGCATGGCAATAACTATATGAAATAATTGCCAGATTCCCTGCATCGCGGTGATAACCTTCAAGGGCACCGCGGCAAGAGGCCATCGTGCAATAGTCCGGATAAATCGAACAGGCTCGCAGTGCCACGTGCAAATAACGGCGGGGCGATCGCCAGACACTCCTTGCAGGCGACGTTGAAGTCGAGAGACGACGACTTCAAGTCTACCTCATGGACACTGCAACGCGCCCAAGTCGCGCCGCTATTGTTAAGGTTAAATTAGCTCTTTTCCTTCAAAAGCCATCGTGGAACTGGCACTGCCAGTTTCAACCCCGAGTTCTAGAACTAGTCGGAGTTTGAAGAATGGCTGTACGTAAAATGGTGAAGCGCGCTAAGCCGAAGACGGCGCGCAAGCCGGCTGCGAAGCGCACCACGGCGCGTCGTAAGCCGTCGACCCGGACGTCGCGCACGACCGCGCGTCGTTCGACCGCACGGAAGACCACCGCGCGGAAGACCACGGCTCGCAAGTCGCCGGCGAAGCGGAAGACCACCGCTCGCAAGACGACGGCTCGCAAGTCGCCTGTGCGTCGGAAGACGACCGCCCGCAAGACCACGGTCAAGCGGAAGACCACGGCGCGCAAGTCGCCCGTGAAGCGGAAGACCACGGCTCGTAAGTCGACCGCCCGCAAGACGGTTCGTCGGAAGACGACGGCCCGCAAGTCGCCGGTCCGTCGGAAGACGGCTGCCAAGCGGAAGACGACCGCGCGTAAGTCGACCGCTCGCAAGACGGTTCGTCGGAAGACGACGGCCCGCAAGTCGCCGGTCCGTCGGAAGACGGCCGCCAAGCGGAAGACGACCGCCCGCAAGACGGCTCGTCGGAAGACGACGGCCCGCAAGTCGCCGGTCCGTCGGAAGACGGCCGCCAAGCGGAAGACGACCGCGCGTCGCTCGACGGCCCGCAAGTCGCCGGCGCGTCGCAAGATGGCTTCGGCCCGTCGGCCGGCCGTTAGGCGGGCGAGAAAAAAGTAGTGTCGCGTAAGCCGGTCGGTGGCGGTTTCTTAAAGAAGATAGAAATCGTCAAGACCGGTGGCCGGACGGAGATCGTCGCAGCGGCGAATCGCCTGATGGCCAGCCGCGCCAAGCACCTGATCATGCAGGTGCAGACCAAGGACATGGTTATGGCGCGGACGGTGATGCAGAAGATGGGCATCGCCGGCACGGTCAAGAACTTGACCGGCACGAAGTCGTCAACCGTTAAGGTGGCTTGATTCTTATCGTTGGCGGGGCCGTCATCCTGGCGGTCCCGTCACGCTTTTCGGGCGTATCGCCTACTTCCCGGCTCGCTTGAACAGGTCCCGGTAGAAGTCGAAGGCGGCCATGGACAATGCCAGGATCGACACGATCGTCAGGTCGGGGTCCGGCACGAATGCCACGATGATGCCCAGAAACGCGAACAGCACCAACAGGGCGACCAGCGCTATTGTCTTATCGATCATGGTTCGGATCGTACCTCCCGTAGGCCTTCGCGTTAACCTTCTTCCGACAAACGCTGTGCCAGCCAACGCGCTGTCCGCAGCAGCCGGGCGTCGTCGCCCCGACGCCCGACAAGCTGTACCCCCATGGGCAGGCCGTCGGTCGCCTGCAGCAGCGGCAGCGTGATTGCGGGCGTTCCGCACAAAGTCCAGATCCCGTTGAACGCGGAACTGCCCGTGGATTGCAGTCCCTTCGGTGCCGGGCCGGGTGCGGCAGGCGTCACAATGACGTCGTAGCGGTCGAAAAACGCCTCCAGCCCGGCGTTCAGGACCTCGGGCCAGTCGCACGCCGCCAGGTAGTCGCGGGCCGGGATGCCGTTACCCTCCTGCAAGGCCGCCTGCATCTCCGCGCTCAGCCGGTCGGCCCCGCGGGCCGCGTAGCCGTGGAAGTTCTTCGCCATCTCCGCGAAGTTGACGATCTCACGCTGGCGGATCGCCTCGCCGAACGCACCAGGCAGGCCGATCTCGTCGCAAATCGGGTCGAGGGCCTCGCCAAGCTCGCCGAAGGCGTCCCGGGTGTCCTGGTCCGCCGTGTCCCAGGCAGGCTGCCGCACGAAGGCAAGGTTGGGGGTCATCGGCGGATCGGTGCGGGCGATGTCCAGGAGCCGAGGCGCGGGTGCGAGTTTTGACGCGGAGTCGCCCTCGTCATAGCCGAACAGCGTCTCGGCCAGCAGCGCCGCATCCTCGACCGAACGGGCGAAGACCCCCACCGTGTCCAGGCTGGGTGACTGGGACAGGACGCCGGTGCGGGGGATGGCGCCGAATGTGGGTTTGTAGCCGACGCCGCCGCAGAAGGCGGCTGGCCGGATCACCGATCCGCCGGTCTGGGTGCCGATCGCAAGCGGCACCATTCCCGCGGCGACGGCGGCGGCGGAGCCCGAGGAAGAGCCGCCGGGCGTATGGTCGGGGTTGTGCGGGTTGCGGGTTTTGGGCGGACCGAGGAATGCCAGCTCCGCCGTGGCCGTCTTGCCCATGATCAGGGGCCCCGCCTGCTTCAGCCGCGTGACGACGTAGGCGTCCTTCTCGGGCTTCCGGCCCGCATCCAACACGGTGCCGTTTTCAGTCGGCACGCCGGCGGTGTCGATGATGTCCTTGATGCCGACCGGCAGGCCGTGCAGCGGGCCGATGGACCTGCCCGACGCGCGATAGGCGTCCAAGGCTTCGGCCTGTGTCGCAACATAGTCGGGATCCAGCCAGGCCCAGGCCTCCAGGTCGCGACCGGCCTCGGCCGCCGCGAGACACTCGCGGGCAAGCTCGCCTGCCCGCAGGGAGCCGTCCGCGAGGCGGTCACGCAATGTCGTGGCGCCCAGCGCCAGGTTTCTGTCCGCCACCGTCTGCTCCTACTGCCCGTAAATCAGGTTGGGCAGCCAGAACGCGATGTTCGGGAAGATGTAAAGCAAGGCCATGCAGATGAACACCATCGACAGGAACGGCATGCACCCCTTGAATATCTGCACCAGCTGCACGTGTGGCGGCGCAATCCCTTTGAGGTAATAGGCCGACATTGCCATGGGCGGCGTCAGGAACGAGGTCTGCAGGTTCAGCGCAACCAGGATCCCGAAGAACAGCGGATCGACCCCGAAAAAGGACAACAGCGGCAGGAAGATCGGCACGAAGATGATGATGATCTCCGACCACTCCAGCGGCCAGCCCAACAGGAAGATGATCAGCTGGGCAAGCAGCAGGAAGGCCAGCGGCGAGAGGTCGAGGCCGGTCACGAACTCGGAGACGAGGTGCTCGCCGCCCAGGTAGGAGAAGACCGACGAGAAGGTCCAGGACCCGACGAACAGCCAGCATACCATCGCCGTTGTCCGGACAGTCAGATAGACCGACTCCCGCAGGCGGTCCCAGGTTAGGGCGCGGTAGATAACGGCAAGCAGCAGGCCGCCCAGGGCGCCGACTGACGCCGCCTCGGTCGGTGTGGCGAGGCCCGCCAGGATCGCGCCGAGCACCGCCAGAATGAGAAAGGCCAGCGGAAAGAAGGACGACAGCAGCATCAAGACCAGTGCGCCGATCGAAATGTCGGGAATTTCGTCTTCCGTGGGCTTTGGCGCCAGGTTCGGCTGCACGATGGCCCGTCCGATGACATAAAGCAGGTAGAGGCCGGCCAGGAGCAGGCCGGGGAACAGTGCCCCCGCATAGAGCCGGACGATCGAGACGCCGGAGGCTGCCGCATAGACGATCAGCATGATCGAGGGCGGAATGAGAATGCCGAGCGTTCCGCCGGCGCAGATGACGCCCGAGGCGAAGCTTGTGTCGTAGCGGGCCTTCAACATGGCTGGAAAGGCCAACAGGCCCATCAGTGTCACCACCGCGCCGACGATGCCGGTCGCCGTCGCGAAAAGGGCGCAGGTGATCAGTGCCGCGACGGCCATCGAGCCCGGCACCCGTTTCGCCGCGATGTTCAGCGTGGTGAACAGCCGGTCGACGATGTTCGCGCGTTCGACGATGTAGCCCATGAACAGGAACAGGGGCACGGCCGTCAGCACTTCGTTCGACATGACCGAATGGGTCTGGTTCACGAACAGGTCGAATATCCGGTTGTTGAAGAAGCCGTCGATCCAGGTTTCGAACTGGACCCAGGAGTCGGCGCCCTGGTCGACCGCCCGGTTATGGGCGCGCCACATGCGCGGCGCATCGAAGTAGGCGTAGTAGCCGAAGGCGATTCCCATGGCCATCAGCGTGAAGGCAATGGGGAAACCTAAGAAGATGATCAGGATGAACAGCCCCAGCATCATCAGGGCAATCTGGGGGTCAGTCATCGGTTCGATGTGTCCGTGTCTTGCGCGTTTCCGTTGGCCTTAGGCTCCAGATAGTCGATCGCCTCGGTGCCGTGCTTGAGAACGTCGCGTTCGGCGCTTTGGGCCAGCGCCACTTCGGTTTCTTGAATATCTTCCGCTGCCCGCAACCATTCGCCGGTGCGGATGCACACGATGCAGCGACAGACCTGGGCGACGCCCTGGATGAACAGCAAAATGCCTGCCACGACGAGGATCGTCTTGAACTGGAAGACCGGTATTCCCGCCGGGCTGTTGACGCTGACCTCCATATATTTCCAGGAACGGGCCGTATACTTCCAGCCGGAGAAGATGAGCGCCAAGACACCGGGGAAAAAGAAGATGAAGTAGAGGACGAGTTCGACCTTGGCCTGGGTGCGCGGCGACCACAGGCGATAGATGAAGTCGCCCCGGACGTGGCCGTCCCGGGACAGGGTGTAGGCGCCCGCCATCATGAACAGCGTTCCGTACATGATGTAAGAGACGTCCAAAGCCCAACTGGTCGGCGCGTTCAGGACATAGCGGACGAACACCTCGTAGCCCACACCGAACGCCATCACGATGATCAGCCAGGCAAACGCCTTCCCGAACCATGCCGAGATCCGGTCGGCAAACATGATATAGCGCTGCATCGGGGTTTCCTGCCCGTTCTTGATCGACAACACCCGGCGACCGTTTTACCGGTTCGCCGGGTGTGGCATTTTCGGCCTCGGCCGCTGAGCTTTAGATTTTCAGCTTGCCGGGGAAATAGTGCTTGTACGCCAGTGCGTAGTCCGGCGCGTTCATCAGTTCATAGAACACGACCCGCTCGACCCACGCACGCTGGCTGTCCAGGACACGCTTCATGAACGCGTCCTCTTCAAGGATCGGGATCAGCTCGTCCCAGGCCTTGATCTGCGCATCGAGGATCTCCTTGGAGGTCCGATGCACGGTCACGCCGCTTTCTTCCTGCAGCTTGACCAGGTCGGCAGAGTAGGTGTCCAGCGCGGTCGAGGTGTTGGCCGTGCTGGCGGCTTCGACGCCGTATTCCAGGATCGCCTGCAGGTCTTCGGGCAGGTCGTCGAAGAAGTCCTTGTTAAACAGGAACTCGAACGACTCGCTGGCCTGATGGTAGGACGACAGGAAGCAGTTCTTCGCCACGTCCTGGGCGCCGAAGCGGCTGTCGGAGGTGGGGTTGTTGAACTCGAAGGCGTCGATCACGCCGCGTTCCATGGCCGGCACGATTTCACCGCCGGGCAGCTGGGCGACGCTCATGCCCATGCGCTGCAGAAGGTCAGCGGCAAGCCCGACCGTGCGGTACTTGAAGCCTTCAAGGTCGGCGGCCGTCATCACGGGTTCCTTGAACCAACCGAACGGCTGCGCCGGCATTGGGAAGCCGTAGAAGCCATAGACGTTCAGGCCCATGATTTCCTGGGTCAGTTCCTGATACAGCTCCTTGCCGCCGCCGGCCTTGAACCACGCCAGCATGGTGGTGGCGCTGCCGCCAAAAACAGGGCCGGTACCGAATAGGGACGCCGCCTTGTTCTTGCCGTACCAGTACACCGGCACAGTGTGCGACGCGTCGAGGACGCCGTCGTTGACCGCATCCAGCACCTGGAAGGCCGCGACGACCGTGCCCGCCGGCAGAAGATCGACCTTCAAACGGCCGCCGGACATCGCCTCGACCCGGTCGACATATTCCTTGGCGAAGTCGGTGAAGATGTCGGATGCGGACCAGGACGTCTGCATCTTCACAACGATCGGGCTCTGCGCGTTGATCGATGGAGCGGCCAGGCTTCCCGTCGCGGCGCCGGCGCCGACCGCCAGCGCCCCTTTGAGGAACCGGCGACGCGCCGGCTTTTCATGTACCTTGGTCTGTTTCGTCTTGGTTGTCATAAAATCCTCCCATTGCGACCGCGCCGCCAGTCCGGGTTGCCGGCTCTCGACAACTGGTTTGCCCAGCCTCTCACCCCCGGGATTTGGACGCGTCGTATACGTAGACACTGGCCGAGCGGTGCCGGATTTTAAACAGAACTCCCACGATGCGGAAACTGGACGCGGCAAGAACGGAGGCGTTGGCGCGGCGGACTGGGCGCTCGGATGATTTTACACCGTCGCGGTCGCACTCCGCGGCGACACGAGACACATAGGCGTCACCGTGGTCGTCGCCGTCACTGCGCGCTCCGGCTGTTCAGTGCGTCGTGCCGGTCCCTGACCGGCTTGGCCCAGCGGCTCTTGATGTAGAAAAGCACCGCGATGATCTCGTCGTCTTGCAACGTGTCCTCGTAGGCAGGCATGTCGCTTTCGTACCCGCCGCCGGCCAGTGCCGCGGGGCCGTACTTAGTCAGCTCGAAAAGCTGGACGTCGGGATGGTGCCAGGTGTGGCCGGTTTCGTCGTGGGGTGGGGCCGGCAGCCGCCCATTGGCCAGCCGCTGGCGCCAGTTCGGTTGACCTTCCAGGTTCGCGCCATGGCAGGCGGCGCATTCGCGCCAGTAGATCTCGCGGCCCAGCGCCACCGTCCGGGGATCGTCCGGACGCAGCGAAGTCGGACCGAAGCCGTCCCATATCCGGTCGTGGAACAGCGCCATGGCGCCGGCCACCGCAATGGCGGCAACGATCAAACCTCTAGGCAAGGGTCGCGTCGCCGTCATGCGCCGTCCGCTCCGGCACCGGCCAGGTCTTCCAGGATCGGGCAATGGGGCCGGGTGTCGCCATGACAGGCCTCGACCAGGTGCGACAAGGTCCGGCGCAGGCTTTCCAGTTCGGCGATCTTATCCTCGATACGGGCCAGGTGGCCCTCGGCGATCGTCTTGACGTCGGCGCTGGCCCGATCGCGGTCCTGGTACAGAGACAACAGCGCCCGGCAGTCTTCGACCGAGAATCCCAGGCTGCGCGCCCGGTGCAGAAAGGCCAGCCGGTGCACGTCCGCCTCGTCATAGTCGCGGTAGCCATTGGCCCGGCGGGCGGGGGTCACCAGGCCGATCTCCTCGTAGTACCGGATGGTCTTGGCCGGCAGTCCGGAACGGTTTTCGGCGTCGCCGATGTTCATCTCACCGGTCCTCCAGCCGCGCACCCTTCAGGCGCAGCGCGTTGGCGATCACCGACAACGAACTTAGGCTCATCGCGGCTGCGGCGATCATCGGGTTCAGAAGAATGCCGAACAGCGGAAACAGCACGCCCGCCGCCACGGGCACGCCCAAGGCGTTATAGATGAAGGCAAAGAACAGGTTTTGCCGGATGTTGCGCATGGTTGCGTGGCTCAACCGGCGGGCGCGGACGATGCCGCCCAGCTCGCCCTTCACCAGGGTGACGCCGGCGCTTTCGATTGCCACGTCCGTCCCGGTTCCCATGGCGATGCCGATATCCGCCTGGGCCAGCGCCGGGGCGTCGTTCACCCCGTCCCCGGCCATGGCGACGACCCGGCCCGCCTCCTGCAGCCGGCGCACGATCTCCTGCTTGCGTTCGAGCAGCACGTCGGCCTGCACTTCGTCGATCCCGATCCGGCGCGCCACGGCCCGGGCCGTGGTTCGGTTGTCCCCGGTCACCATGAAAATGCGCAGGCCCTCCGCCTTCAGGGCGCGAATGGCGATCGGCGCGGTATCCTTGATGGGGTCGGCCACCGCCGCCAGGCCCGCGGCCCTGCCGTCCACGGCCACGAACATCGCCGTTGCGCCGTCCTGGCGGTGCCGTTCCGCGGCCTCCGCCAGGGGCGCCGTGTCGACCCCGTGTTCCGCCATCAGGTCCTCGGTGCCCAGAGCCACGCGCCGCCCGTCCACTTTCCCGGTAACGCCTTTGCCCGTCATCGACAGGAAATCCTCGACCCGGGACAGGGAGACGCCGCGCTCGCTGGCGGCGGCAACGAAGGCCTCGGCCAGCGGGTGTTCGCTGACCTGTTCCAGGCTGGCCGCAAGGTGCAGAAGCCGATCCTCGCCGATTTCGGGCGCCGCGACCAGCTCCGTCAGAACAGGCCGGCCTTCGGTCACCGTGCCGGTCTTGTCGATGACCAGGGTGTCGACAGCCTCCAGGCGTTCCAACGCGGCGGCATCCTTGATCAGGACCCCGGCTTGGGCACCGCGGCCGGTGCCCACCATAATCGACATGGGCGTCGCCAGGCCCAGGGCGCAGGGACAGGCAATGATCAGGACCGACACGGCGGCGATCAGGGCATAGGCCAGCGCCGGGTTGGGGCCGATGATCGCCCAGACGGCGAAGGCCAGGATGGCCGCGGCGACGACGGCGGGAACGAACCAGCCGGCGACCACGTCGGCGACGCGCTGGATCGGAGCCCGGCTGCGCTGGGCGTCGGCCACCATCTGGACGATGCGGGCCAGCATCGTGTCGGCGCCGACCTTTTCGGCCGTCATGATCAGCGTGCCGCGGCCGTTCAGGGTGCCGCCGATCAGGGCCTGGCCCGCCGACTTTTCCACTGGCACCGGCTCGCCGGTGACCATGGATTCATCGACCGCACTGCGTCCGTCCGCGACGCTACCGTCCACTGGCACGCTTTCGCCCGGCCTGATGCGCAGGCGGTCGCCGACCTGAACGCGTTCGAGCGGGATTTCGGTCTCAGTTTCGTCGTTGCTGATCCGGCGCGCGGTCTTCGGTGCCAGGTCCAACAGGGCCCGCAAGGCATCGCCCGTGCGTTCCCGTGCGCGCAACTCCAGAACCTGGCCCAGCAGCACCAGCGTGATGATCACGGCGGCCGCCTCGAAGTAAATGCCGACCCGGCCGTCCGGCCCGCGGAAACCGTCGGGAAACAGCCCCGGCGCGACAACCGCGACCAGGCTGAACAGGAAGGCCGCGCCGGTGCCGACGGCGATCAGGGTGAACATGTTGAGGTTGCGGGTGACCAGCGAGCGCCAGCCGCGCTGGAAGAACGGCCAGCCGGCCCACAGCACCACCGGGCAGGCGAGCGCAAGCTGGGCCCAGGGGTTCCAGGCGCCGTGCAGCATGGCCGACAGGGGCGGCAGCATCTCCCCCATGGCGATCGCCAGCAACGGCACGGTCAGGGCCGCGGCGAGCCAGAAGCGGCGGGTCATGTCGTTCAGCTCGGGATTCGGTTCCGGCGTTGCCGTCACTGTCACCGGTTCCAGGGCCATGCCGCAGCTTGGGCAGGCGGCGGGCCCCTCGCTCCAGACGTCCGGGCACATGGGGCAGATATAGCCGCCGCGCGGGTCGCTGCGGGGCGGGGCGTCCCCGGCGGCGTGGCTGTGGCAGCAGCCCGTGTGTTTCTCGCCGGTGGTCTCGGCCGTCATGGTCATGGCGTGTCCGATGAAGTGGTGTCGCTTATGGGACGACACATAATCCTTCCAGTGACTGGAATGTCAAGCCACGATCGCGGCGGGGACCGCCGCTTCAGTGGGCGTGGTGGTGGGCTCCCGCTGGCGACCCGTATACGCGCAGTCTGTTGTAGAGGACCATCCGATGCGGAGTCAGCAGATCCGGCGTCTTGAGATGAGCGCGCAAATGTACCAGGCGCAGGCGGCCGCGCATCTCCGCGATGGCGGTCACCTGTTCCGTAAGGGTCTCGGGCGTGATCGCGCCATCGGCGAATGCCTGGTCCAGGCGCCGTTCCAGGTCCACATAGGTGCGGCCCAACGCCTTTGCCTCGGCCTGCATCTCCGCAAACAAGGCCTCGATCTTGCGGCGCTGCTCCGGGCTCAAGGCGATCTCGTCGGCCATCTCCAGGAGATGGGCGGGCCCCGGCATCCCGTTGAGCTCGGCCGACTTGGCGAACCCCCAGCCCCGGCCATTCAAAAGGTCGTCCACGTCCTGCGGCGACAGTGCCTTGATGGCGCGGGTCTCCTCACCGGCGTAGGCGGAACGATGGTCGTGCCGATCGGCGGCAACGGCAGGGGCCGCTGCCAGAAGGGCCCCCATCACGAGGGTGACAACTCCGGCCAATGCGTGCATGACAGCCTCCGTTCCAGGTTTTGCATGGGAGCACTGTGGCAGCGTCAACCTGGGGGCCGAAGCGTCCGGATAGGGCTCACCTCCCTCTGCCTCACACAGTCTAGTCTTTCTGACAATAGTTAACCGTCCAGTACGGAGGCAATACAGGCACCGGGCTTGGTGTGTCGTCGGGAGATAGGATCTTTATGTCGTCGGTGGTCTCATTGTCGTAGATCATCCTGCCAAAGACGAGACCGTAGCCTTCCTGAAGCATGATCGGCTCTTCCTTGAGATACTCTGCTGTATGTTCGTGCTGAGGCACGTGCTCGACTGTGAGGGTGACCTCGGCTGCACCACCGGTTCGGGCTGTTCCGTAGTTCGGGTTTCCGGCGTCATATTGCTCGGCGCCCCTGAGAAACTTCCCATTCGCGCTCGCGTACTGAGTCCAGCCATCCGGGCACGCATTATCGAACGCGGCGATCGTTCCCGGCGGAACGCCGCAGCCACCAAGCAGAACTGGAACGGCTACTGCAAAAAGAGCGAGGCCTTTTTGGAAAAGCGCGTTCATCTTTCCCCCCCTTGTTGAGATCAAAAGTCTCTAATGCAGTAGCACCTAACGCGCATTCCTTCTTTGCCTTGAGGCAATCGCGGCAATTCGTCTTTCTTTGGCGCGGACCCCATTGCAGACGCTGGCGGGCGCTCCGAGCCCGCTCCTTTCTTGGGAAAGGTTGGGCAAACTACTGCCAAGCAGAAGAAGAGAACGGAATCATCGGTGACTGGCTGGGTGGCGACTTCGCGTGTTCAGCAAAGCCCTAGCCTAATCCTTCCGCTCACATCACCGCGCCGATCTGCCAGGGGATGAACTCGTTGTCGCCGAAGCCCTGGGCCTCGCTCTTGGATTTCTCGCCCGAGGCGACGCGCAGAACCAAGTCGAAGATCTCCCGGCCCTTGTCGTCGATCGTCGCCGCGCCGTCGGCGATGGCGCCGCAGTTCACGTCCATGTCCTCGGCCATGTGTTCGTACATGGCGGTGTTGGTGGCGATCTTGATGCAGGGCGCCGGCTTGAAACCCGAGACCGAGCCGCGGCCCGTGGTAAAACACACCACGTTGCAGCCGCCCGCCACCTCGCCGGTGATCGAGCAGGGGTCGTAGCCGGGCGAATCCATGAAAACGAAGCCCTGCGCCGTGATCGGCTCGGCATAGCGGTAGACGTCGACCAGGTTGGTGGTGCCGCCCTTGGCTGCCGCGCCCAGGGACTTCTCCAGGATGGTGGTCAGCCCGCCCGCCTTGTTGCCGGGGGACGGGTTGTTGTTCATCTCGCCGCCGTTGCGCGCGGTGTAGTCCTCCCACCAGCGGATCCGGGCCAGCAGCTTTTCAGCCACCTCCGCCGACACCGCCCGGCGGGTCAGCAGGTGCTCGGCCCCATAGATTTCCGGCGTTTCGGCCAGACAGGCCGTGCCGCCGTGCCGGACCAGCAGGTCCGCCGTCGCGCCCAGCGCGGGGTTTGCGGTGATGCCGGAATAGGCGTCCGAGCCGCCGCATTGGAGCGCCAGCTTCAGTTCGCTGGCGGGCACCGTCGACCGGCGCGCCTCGTTTGCATGCGGCAGCATCTCGCGGATCATCTGGACGGCTGCGTCCACGGTGCGCCGGGTGCCGCGGGTGGTCTGGATGTTCATGGTGCGGAACAGCGGCCCGCGCTCGATCCCGTAGGCCTCCAGCAGAAAATCGATCTGGTTGACCTCGCAGCCCAGCCCCACCATCAGAATCCCCGCGAAGTTGGGGTGGCGGGCATACCCCCACAGAGTGCGTTGCAGGTTGGCGTATCCGTCCCCGGAATCGGCCATGCCGCAGCCGGTGGAATGGGTCAGCGCCACGACGCCGTCCACATGGGGGAAGTCCGCCAAGCCCACCCCGCCGTCGAAGGCGGCCGCGATATAGCGGGCCACCGTCGCGGAGCAATTCACCGAGGTCAGCACGCCCACATAGTTGCGGGTGCCGACCCCGCCGCTCTCCCGCCGGAAGCCCTGGAAGGTGGCCTGGTGCCCACCGGTCACATAGTCGGTGGGTTTCTGGGTGGCGCCGATGGCGTGATCGCGCTCGAAGGCGGCCATCTCCACATTGTGCACGTGTACATGGGCGCCCGGGGCGATCGCCTCGGACGCAAAACCGATGATCTGGTCGAATTTTCGGATTGGCTCGCCGTCGGCAATGGCTTGCGTCGCCAGTTTGTGGCCGCGGGGAACATGGTCGCCGCAGGTGACGCCTTCGCCCGGCACCGCCGTGCCGGGCAGGATGTCGGCCCGCGCGACGACCACGTTGTCCGCGGCATTCAGCCGGATCGTCAGGTCTGGCGTTGCGACCGTGTCGGCCATGATTCCACTCGCCTCCGTATCTTCGGTTTGCGGCGATTATAGTTCAGACGGCCGCCCGATCAGAAGTCGATCCGGGCGTCCGTCCATGCGCCGTCCGCGGCGCTGGATCGGACAGCCGCATCGATGAATTTCACGCCGCGCGCGCCGTCCTCGACGGTCGGGAAGGGCCATGTCTCCGGCGCGTAAACGCCGTCGACGCGGCGGGCCACAACGGCGTCGGCGACTTCCCGGTACAGCGTCGCGAAGGCCTCCTGATACCCCTCGGGGTGGCCGATCTTGAGCCGCGTCACAACGTCCGCCTCCGGCCCCAGGCCGGGGCCGCCGCGGGCAAGCGTGCGCACGGGCGCATCGATCGGCATGTGCCGCAGATAGTTCGGGTTTTCCTGGAACCATTCAAGCCCGCCTTCGGCCCCGAAGATCCGGAACCGGAGACCGTGTTCGGCGCCCGCGGCGGCGTTGGTGACCCAGAACGTTCCCCAGGCGCCGCCTTCGAACCTGAGATGTGCCATGGCGCAGTCGTGCACGATGCGGCCCGGCACGATCGCTCCGACCCTGGCCGAGACTGCCTCGACCTCCCGGCCGGCCACGAAGCAGGCCATGTGATGGGCGTGGCTGCCGATATCGCCAAGGACCATGGACGGCCCGGCCTTGGCGGGATCGAGACGCCGGGGTCCCTCTCCGCCGGACTTCTCTGCTTCCTTCAGGACAGCCATTCCCGGCTGGATGTACTCCGCCTGGACCATGCGGACGTCGCCAATGTCGCCCGCCGCCACCATGGCGCGGGCCTGGCGGACCATTGGATAGCCTGTGTAGTTGTAGGTGGTGCAGAAGACGCGCTCGGCCTTGCGAACCCGGGCTGCGAGGTCGATCGCATCTTCCAGCGTCGTCGCCAGCGGCTTGTCGCAGATGACGTCCAGGCCCCGTTCGAGTGCCAGACCTGAGTATTCGTGGTGGCTGTCGTTCGGGGTCATCACCGCAAGGACGTCGATGCCGTCCTCCCGCGCCGCTTCGGCGTCCAGCATTGCGGGAAGGCTGCCATAGGCCCGATCGGGGTCCAGACCGACCGAGCGGGCCCCCTCCTTCGCCCGGGTCGGGTCCGATGAAAGGATCGAGGCGACGATCTCGTAGCAATCATCCAGCCGTGCCGCCTTGCGGTGCACCGGCCCGATAAACGAATCCGGTCCGCCGCCGACGACACCCAGGCGCAGCCGGCGGCCGAGCCTGGCAATGGTCTCGCTCATCTGTTCCCCTCCCCGTTCACGTGATCGGCGGTGGGGGACAGGCTGGCAGCTTTTGGAAGCGCGGTCAAAACCGCAAAAGAAAAGGGCCGCGCCGAAGAACGCGGCCCTGACTTAACCCCGAATTCTCTGGGCGACCGTCAGACCGATTGCGGTCGTGTCAGATCGCTCAGGTCCTCGGCCTGTTCGCCGAGTCGATCGGCTAAACGGGCCAAGCGTAGGCTCTTCGCGCGCAGCGGCTGGGTGTTGATCTTCGAAAGACTGCTGCGGTAGTTGGTGAGGTTGTCGCTCAGCCGCCCGATTGCCGTATCGAGCCGCTTGACCTCATCCTTGAAGCTTTGACAAGCCTCTCGCTGCTCGGCAAGCGCCTCGGCAAGAGCCCGCTGCAACTCTGCAAACGCGGCGCTCAGTCTCTCCTGCGCCCGCCGGCGGGCTTCTTCCCGCTCGGACAAGTCCTGTTTTTTGCGTGCCTCCAGGTAAACGACGTTGCCCATGTCCATTTCTTCTAAAAGCAGCGCCTTGTGCGCCGCCCCCCTTCCTATTGTTCGGAACACGGACCACCGTCGGTGCCGCGACTTCCCAGACAGTCTGCAATTGTCCCATGGCGCCGCCGCCGCTCAAAGAGTTAAGCCTGAATTAACCGCATTTTGCCCGCATGGGGGACTCCCGGTTTGGTTAACCACCGTCAGCGGTTGTGTGTGTCCGACGTCCGATAAATCGAAGGAGGTAAGGTCAGGTGCGACTCGCGCCCCAATTTGGTCGATTTCTGTAAGGTATTGAATTATCTATGTAAAAGAGCCTTTTCGTATCCAAGAAGACAGGAGCGGCGTTCAATGCCGTTTGACCAGGAGCACACGAATCGGTTTGCTTTGGCGGGAAGGTTAAGCGCGTATGGTTAGGGGCGGGGAGGAAGCCACGTGGAAACGGTCAGGACAGGGCTGGAACGCCTCTACACGGGCAGGAGCCGCGTGGCGCTGTTCTTCCGGCTGTGCCTTCTGGGTTTCGATGTACTGACGATCAGCCTGTTCCTGGTCCTCACTTTCGTCGACGAGCATGCGCCCTGGGTCACCTATGTGGACATCGTCGTCGCCCTGGTCCTGACATTCGACTATGTCGCCCGCTTCTGGCTCGACAAGCGCAAGCTCCACTTCTTCTTTCATTTTTCGAACTTGGCCGACCTGGTGGTGATCGGCTCGCTGATCGCCCATGCGTTTGTCGAGAACCTGGCCTTCCTCAGGGTCTTGAGGGCGCTTCGGTTGCTGCGCTCCTACCATGTCCTGGGCATGCTGCGCGGCCGCCACAAGTGGGTCCGAAACCACGAGGAAGTCCTGGTCAGCACGCTGAACCTGGTGGTTTTCATCTTTATCTGCACCGCCCTCGTCTATGTCACTCAGGATGACATCAATCCGGCGATCTCGACCTATGTGGATGCCCTGTATTTCACGATCGCCACGCTGACGACGACCGGGTTCGGCGACATCACCCTGCAGGGCGATGCGGGCAAGATGATGGCCGTGCTGATCATGGTGTTCGGGATCTCGCTGTTCATCCGCCTGGTCCAGACGGTGTTTCGCCCGGCCCGGGTGCGCTACCGCTGCAAGGAGTGCGGCCTGTCTCGCCACGATCCCGATGCGGTGCACTGCAAGCATTGCGGCGAGGTCCTGAACATCCCCACCGAAGGCGCGGTCTGATTGGTGCCAGGCGGCAGCCAGACCCTTCGAGACGGCCGTCTCCGACGGCCTCCCCAGGGTGAGGGTGAGAGAAAACCTCATGGTGAGGAGGCGCGCGGCAGCGCGCCGTCTCGAACCATCTGGCTGCGACCGCTTCTGTGCCTGGGCATGCAGCAATCCTGCTTTAGTCCCGCTCGGCCGCGTAGCGTTCTTCCAGGGCGTAGTAGTCGTTGAAACCCACGAGGTCCTTCAGGGTCTCGAAGTCGGTCAACAGAGGTCCCCGGTCCGCGTCGCTGGCCAGCGCCTCCAGAACCGCCGTCATCGCCCGGGTTGCCGCGCTGAGAAGGGTGACCGCATAGACCGCCATGGAGAAGCCGAGTTCCTCGAGCCGGGCGTGCGGCAAGACCGGCGTCTCGCCACCTTCGACCAGGTTGGCGAACTTCCAGCCGGGCACCTCGCGTCCCACGACGGCCAGCTCCTCCTCGGTTTCCGGCGCCTCCACGAACAGGATCTCCGCCCCCAGCTCGGCGAAGGCCTGGGCGCGGGCGATGGCTTCCCCCAGGCCATGCTCGTGACGGGCATCGGTCCGGGCGACCAGCAGGATGTCGCTGCCCTCGTTGCGGGCATCGACCGCGGCCTTGATCCGGTCCAGGGCCTCGTCCCGCCCCACCACTGCCTTGCCGCGGGTATGGCCGCAACGTTTCGGCGCGACCTGGTCCTCGATCATGACGGCAGCGAAGCCGGCCCGCGTGTAGCCTTCGACCGTCCGGCGGATGTTCATGGCATTGCCGTAACCGGTATCGCCGTCGCCCAGGACCGGGATTGAAACCGCCTCGCAGATCCGCCGGCCCTGGTCGACCATTTCGCCGTAGGAGATGAGGCCGGTGTCCGGCAGGGCCAGCCGGGTCGCGGCGACCGAAAAGCCGCCCATGAAAGTTGCCGGAAAACCCGCCATTTCAGCCAGATGTGCCGAATAGGCATCGAAACAGGCGGGGACGGTGAGGATGCGGCCCCGAGACAGCAGGGTTCGCAGTTTGTCCGGTGGTGTTGGCATGGCGGCGCGCCTCAAAGCTTGAAGGGGATGTAAAGGACGAGGTCCGGAAACACCGTGATCAGGAAGGCGGCGAACAGCAGCAACACCAGTAACGGCGCGACGCCGTGGGCCACTTCGCCCATGGAGGCCCGCCCGACAGACTGGATGACATAGAGGTTCAGGCCGACCGGTGGGGTGATCAGGGCGCACTCGATCATGATCACGAAGAAGATCCCGAACCAGATCGGGTCGATGCCCAGCGGCAGCAGCGATGGCGCCAGGACAGGGACCATGATCAGCATCATCGAGAGGGCCTCCAGGAACAACCCCATCAGCACCAGAACCACGCTGATTGCGATCAGGAACAGCCAGGCTTCGTCGAAATTGGCCGCCAGGACGGCGGAGATGTCCTGGGGGATCCGATAGAGCGTGATGGCCCGGCCGAAAACCTTGGCGCCAGCAACGATCAGCAGGATCGCGACGGTCGTCACCATGGATTCCATGACGGCTTCGCGCAGCTTTGCCCATGTCATGGTGCGCAACACCAGTCCGGTCAGGATCAAGGCAACGGCAAGCCCCACCGCCGCCGCCTCGGTGGGTGTAAAGATGCCACCATAGATGCCGCCAATGATGACCCCGGCCAGGACAAAGGTGGGGGCGGCGCGGATGGTCGTCTCCAGCCGCTCGCGCGCACCGGCGCGGGGGCTGGGCCGGTAGTCGCCGCTGAACCGCGCAAACAGCATGGAAAAGACCACGAACAGCGCCAGCAGCAGGATACCGGGCCCGATCCCGGCCAGGAACAGGCGGGCGACCGACTCCTCGGTCACGAATCCATAGACGATCATCGGGATCGACGGCGGGATCAGGATGCCCAGGGTCCCGCCCGCCGCCAGCAGCCCCAGGACGAACCGCCGGGCATATCCGCGGGCGATCATCTCCGGGATGGCGACGGTCCCGATGGTGGCGGCCGTGGCCACCGAACTCCCCGAGATCGCCGCAAAGATGCCGCAGGACAGGATCGTGGCGACGGCCAGCCCTCCCGGCCAGTGACCGACCCAGGCCTGGACCGCCGCGAACAGGTCGCGCCCGACGCCGCCCTTCAAGAGGATGTTGCTCATCAGCAGGAACAGCGGCACGGCCAGCAGGATGAAATTGTCGATGGTGCTGAGCAGACCCTGCGGCACCATCAGCGGAGAGAACCCGCCCAACACCAGCAAGACCATCCCCAGACCGCCGAGCGCAAAGGCCACCGGCACGCCGGCGAACAACAGGGCGAACAGGGCCGCCAGAATTGCCGCTGCGGTCATCCGCCAGCCCGCGTCATGGGTCGCTGCTTTCCTGCAGCGGCGGGGGTGGCGCGCCACTGGCCAGCCGGGTAAGCTCCGCGCAGCACTGCAACAACAGGAGAGCGGCACACAGCGGGACGGCGGCCTCGCTCCACCAGTTGGGGATGTTCAACATCGTGCCGGTGGAGCGGTTTTTGACCAGCGAGTCCCAGGCAATGTCGGTGCCGTACCAGACGGTTACCGCGCAAAAGGCCACAATGAACAACAGCGAAAAGGCCTCCGCCGCGGCCAGCGCGCGCGGCCCGGCCATCCTGAGGAACACCGTGATGCGGATATGCTGGCGCCGCCGGATCAGGAGGGCCATGCCGAGATAGGTACCCCAGACCAGAAGCAGCCGCCCCAGCTCCTCGGCCCAGATGGTGGGTGCGTTGAACACGTACCGCACCACGACCTCGTAGGTCAGCATGGCACCGGTCGCCAGGAACAGCCACGCCGCCGCCCGGCCGGCAAGGGCGCAAAGTCGGTCGATCGCGGACAGCATGGATGCAGGTGGGGCGACAGTGCGAACGGAAAGGCGCCGGCGGTCCGTGTCAGACCGCCGGCGCGCTGGGGCTACTGGCTTTCGTGCTTGCGCAGCAGGGCCCGGGCCGCCTGCTGCATCTCCGCGCCAAGGGCACCGGCGGTGTTGCGGTAGTCGTCATAAACCGGCTGGGCGCCTTTGCGCCAGGCGTCGACCTCCTCTGGCGACAGCTCGTAGACGGTCATGCCGTTGGCGCGCGCCGCCTCGTAAGCGTCGGCCTCGATCTGGCTCATGGCGTTGCGAACCGCATCGTCGGCCTTCTGCGCCGCGGCTTCGATGATGGCCTTGTGGCCGTCGGGCAGGCCCTGCCAGAACTCCTCGTTGATCAGGACGATGAATTCGATATCGGCGTGGTTCGTGACCGTGATGGTGTCCATCACGTCCCAGAGTGATCGGCTCTTCACGCCCGAAACGCCGGTCATGCCAACGTCGACGGTGCCCCGCTGATAGGCGAGATACTGCTCCGAACCGGAGATCAGGGTCGGCGAGCCGCCGACTGCCTCGATGAACTTGCCCAGGGTCTTGCCGAACACCCGGACCTTCTTGCCTTTCACGTCCTCCTGGGTTTTGAGCGGCCCGCCCTTGGACAGCATGATCGCCCCGCCATAGGCCTGCCACCACAAGACCCGGCTGCCGGTTCTCAGGATCGCCTCGTCCAGGGGGCCGCGGATCGTGCCGCCCTTGGCTGTGGCCGCGCGCACCAGTTCCTCGGTGTTGAACAGGAACGGCATGTAGAAGACGTCGACCGCGGGCACTTCGCCCACGAAGCGGGTGAGCGAGGCGCTTCCCATTTCGATCGCCCCTGATCCGACGGCCTGGGGGACTTCCTTGTCCTTGTAGAGTTGCGCGGAATCGTAGATCTGAACCTCGATCGCGCCGCCCGACTGGGTCTCGACCTCGTTCTTAAACAGAAGCAGGTTCTGGCCGAGATGGCTCTTCAGCGGCAGCTGCAGGGTGATCCGCAAGACCGTGTCCGCCGCCTGGGCGGGCAGTGCCGCTATAAAGGCCACAGCGGCCGCCGCAGCCAGCGTCTTCCATGGTGCCATCGTTTGGGTCCTCCCGTGGTGCCCTAGGATTTGTTGCCGGCAGTCTACGGCGTGTTGCAACCGCGCCTCAACACGCTTGCTGCGACACGTTGCACTCGGTGTTCAAAGGGGTCAGTCGCCTGGGTGCCGGCTCAGCCCGCGCGGGGGTCGGCGAAGGCGTCGTCCAGGCGGGTCAGGCCGTAGCGGCGGGCGGCGGCCAGGGTCTCGGTGTATTCGGCGTGGGTCAGGCGGCGGGCCAGCTCGGGCGTGTCGCCGGCCTTATAGCAGGGCCGGTACTGGTCCATGATGTTGATATAGGTCGCCGGAGAGATCTCTTCGGCCAGGAACCTGAAGATCTGGTCGCTGGTGGCCAGGCCGTTGGGCATCACCAGGTGCCGGACGAGGAGACCGCGCTGGGCAATGCCCTGTTCGTCGATCACCAGGTCGCCGACCTGCCGGTGCATTTCCGCCAGCGCGGCCTTGTTGAAGCCGGCATAGTTGCGCACATGGCTGTAGCTGTGCGCGGCGTCGGAGTCGCCGTACTTCACATCCGGCATGTAGATATCGACCACCCCGTCCAGCAGGGCCAGCGCCTCCAGGCTGTCATAGCCGCCGCTGTTATAGACCAGTGGCAAGGACAGACCGCGTGGCGCGGCGATCGCGAGGGCTTCCAGGATCTGGGCGACCACATGGCTGGGCCCGACCAGATTGATGTTGTGGCAGCCTTGATCCTGCAACTGCATCATCATGTCCGCCAGCTCTTCGGCGGAGCGTTCCTGCCCTTCGCCTTGCCAGGAGATTTCCCAGTTCTGGCAGAAGACGCAGCGCATGTTGCAATGGCTGAAAAAGATCGTGCCCGACCCGTTGACACCGCGCAGGCAGTCCTCTTCGCCGAAGTGCGGACCGTAGGAGGCAACGACGGCGCGCGTTCCCGTGCGGCAGGCGGCGCCCTTTATCGTGCGGGTGCGGTCGATGCGGCAGTATCGGGCGCACAGGTCGCAGGACCGCATGTGATGCCCGGCGCGTTCCACGCGCCGGGCAAGCTCGCCCGTGGCCAGCAATCGGCGGTAAGCGGGCTCGAAATCCGGTGCCCGGGCGCGCGCCCGGTCCGGTGGGTGCGATAGGGCTGTCACAATTCGCTTTCCAGGGTATCAGCGATTGTGATCATGGCCCGCGTTGGTGCTGGGCGCCTTGATTTAGGTCAGTGGACAGGCGCACGGGCTCAAAGCGGTTTCGTCAGCAGCACCCAGGCGCGGCCGTCGTTCTGCCAGCCGTCCTTGACCATGGGCCGGCTTCCGGCTTCGCGGTAGCCGCACCGTTCATAGAGCCGGCGGGCGCCGGGGTTCGCATCCGAAACGATGACGCTCATCCCCCGTTTGCCGGAGGCTCTCGCCAGCGCATCCGCCTCCTCCAGCAGGCGGCCGCCAAGTCCGTTGCCGCGCTGTGCGGGCAGGACCGCCAGGACGTTGACGTACCAGGTGCCCGGCGCCAGGTTCTCCAGTTCCTGCAGCGGCCGGAACATCGCGGGCATGTCGGCAGGGACCGGGGCCGGCCGGTCGGGGATCTCGTACCCGATCAGGCAGCCTGCCGCCGCGCCGTCGTGGTCGATCATGACCGCATTTCGGTAGGAAAAACTCCCCTCCTCGCGTTCCGCCCGGCCGACGCCGACCTCCCACGCGGATTGGCCGGGCGCCGCCATCTGTTCCCACAGATAAAGCGGCAATCCTTCGCCGGCGTGATTGACCAGTTCCGCAAGGACGGGGGCATCTTCGATGCGTCCGGCGCGCAAGGGTGGCTGCAGGTCGATCATTTCTCGCTCCAGGACACGGCGTCCGCAAGCACATGGGCAACCACGTTACGACGCGTGCAATGGCTGATCAAACCGGACTATGCTGCGCCCGGATGGGTGCAGGGTGGCTGGCCTGCGACAGGAATGGAGGCGACCTATGGCGGCGGAGACACCGATTTGCGATTTCGGATGGAAGGCGGTGGATTTCTCGCTGCCCGACCTGGACGGGACGATGGTGTCCCTGGCCGATATCAAAGGGGAAAAGGGCACCCTGATCGCCTTCATCTGCAACCACTGCCCCTATGTGAAAGCCGTGGTCGACCGTCTGGTGGCCGATGCGAAGACCCTGCAGCAGGAAGGGATCGGCGTCGCGGCGATCATGTCGAACGACTATGTCGCCTATCCCGACGACGCCCCGGAACAAATGCAGGCGTTCGCCGACGCGCACGGTTTTACTTTCCCCTATCTCCTGGACGAGAGCCAGGAGGTCGCGCGCGCCTATGACGCGATCTGCACGCCGGATTTCTTCGGCTTCAACAAGGACCTGGCGCTGCAGTACCGGGGGCGGCTGGATGCGTCGCGGCGCGAGGCCGTGCCCGGCGCCCGACGCGAGCTGGTGGAGGCGATGCTGGAAGTCGCCCGCACCGGCAACGGCCCCCGCGACCAGGAGGCCAGCATGGGCTGCACCATCAAGTGGAAGCAGGTGGCCTGAGCGGGAAACGGTTTCAGGCGGCCTGTCGCGGGCCTTCTAGCAATTGCCGGACGCGCGCCCGGTTGTCCTCGTGCTCGGCGAAGGCGATACCGACGCTGTTCTTGTTGATCCAGGCGACCATTGCGTCGATCCCGGCGGTGTCGCCCACATAAAGAACCACTTCCGCCCCTTCCGCCAGGTCTTCGACGGGTTCGCAACGCGCGCCGGTCTGTGACAGGTCGGTGATGGCGCATTCCTGCGTGTTCCCGTCGGCGCTGATGCGGGCTTCGATACCGACCAACGACCGATCGCCGTCCCGGCGGTCACCTGCCTGGGATTCGCGGAGCTTCTCGGTCATCGTCTGCCGCAGGGTGCGTGACTTCTCCGCCAGGTCGTCGGCCTTGGCCTTGGACTCGTCAGCCTGGGCGCCGGACTCGGTGCTGGCGCGGGAGACTTCGGCGATCAACGAAGAGACCTCGTTGGATACCTGGGAGACGAGCTGGGCATTGGTCGCGACTTCTTGAATTGCCGAGCGCTGCTCGCTCACCGACGTGGCGATTTGCTGGGAAATCCCGTCGATCTCACGGTTGGTGGAGCCGATATGGCCGATCGCGTCCACCGCCTCGGCCGTGGCCGACTGCATGGTGCTGATCTGTCCGGTAATCTGCTCGGTCGCCTGTGCCGTCTGGTTGGCCAGGTTCTTGACCTCGTTCGCCACCACGGCAAAACCTTAGCCGGCATCACCGGCGCGGGCCGCCTCGATCGTGGCGTTCAGGGCCAGAAGGTTGGTCTGTTCCGCGATTTCGGAAATCAGCCCCGCGACATTGCCGATCTTGTCGGCGGCCTCGGCAAGGCCCTTGATCGACGTATTGGTGCGCTCGGATTCCTCGACGGCACGTTGGGTGATGTCCGTTGCATGGGTCACCTGACGGCCGATTTCGTCGCTGGAGGCTGACATCTCCTCTGCTGCGCTGGCAACGGTCTGGACGTTGTGCGATGCCTGCTCGGCAGCCTTGGCGACGGCCTTGCTCTTGTCCTGCACATCGCCGGCCGACCGGTTCACTTTGTCCAACAGCTGGTTCATGTCTTCGATGCTGGCGACCATCTCGGTGACCGACGAGGTGACGTCTCGCTCCAGTTCATCGCACAGGTCCAGCATCTTCTTGCGGATCTCTTCCTGGCGCCCGCGTTCCTCCGCTTCCTTTGCGGCGCGGATCTCCTCCATTTCGATCAGCTTGGTCTTGAAGGTCTGGACCAGCCGGCCCAGCTTGCCCACCTCGTCGTTCGATTTTGCGTCGAGATCGACGCTGGTATCGCCTTCCGAAAGGGCCTCCAGGGCCGAGATGGCCCCGTTCAGGGGGCGCACGATGACCCGTGACAGGACCATGGCAATGCACATCGCAAGCAGCAGGTTGGCGATGACAACGGCGATCTGGATGATGGTCTGCGTGTTGACCGACTCCTCCGCGGCAAGACGAAAGGCGTACGCCTCGCTGGTCACGGTCTCGACGATGTCATACAGCCCTGCCTCGAGTTGTTCGCCCAGTTCCTTCCGCGCCGCCATGTCGCCGCCGCCTGCCAGAACCTCGCGGTTCATTGCTACCCAGGTGACGGCCTGGTCGTGCGCCTGCTGCATCGCAAGGCGCGTCTCTTCCGACAGGGCCCGTTCCTGGGCAAGTTCGATCTCCTCCAGGAATTCCTCCTGCAAGCCGTCGAGGTCGCCGCTGGCGTTCCCGTTCACGGCGGCATCGATCTGGGCGAAGTGCGTTTGGGCCGACTTCGCAAGACTGATGGCCAACAGGGGTTTTTCATAGAGGTCGATGGCAATGCGGCCCATTCCGGCAACCGAAAAGACCGCATAGGCGCCCAGCGCGCCGGTCACGGCGACGACCCACAGGATTCCGAGGAAGAGCTTCACGGCAATGCGCATGGCAGACCGATATCTCAGTTGTTTGGCATCCGTCTTGGTCCGCAAGCCGGTCACCGACATAGCCCCCGGACCCTGCCCAATGTCCGCTGATCGGGTGAAGAATTCTTTAACCTTGAAAGGCGAGCCCGACCGCGGCTCTCCAGATACCGCAAAGAGAAGCCCCCATCCCGGCGGGCCGGAATGGGGGCTGGAAGAAGGAGTGGACGCCGCGGCTACTTCGGAAGCTGGCCCAGCACGCCTTCCACGTACCAGTCCATACTCAGAAGGGCGCCGTCGTCCATGACCTCGCCGTCCTTGACCACGACCTTTCCGCTCCGGTCCTTGATCTGGCCGGTGAAGGGATGCAGCGTGCCGGCCTCAATCGCATCGGCGGCTTCCTGGGCCTGCTTCGCCACGTCCGCCGGGATGACGGCGTTGAACGTGGCCATTTCGACCATGCCCGTATCGATGCCGCCCCAGGTGTCCTTGGACACCCAGTTACCATCGAGCACCGCCTGGGCGCGTTCCACGTAGTAGCTGTCCCAATTGTCGATGATCGCGGTCAGCTGCGCTTTGGGCGCGAACTTGACCATGTCCGAGGCCTGGCCGACAGCCAGCGCGCCGCGCTGTTCGGCGACCTGCAGCGGCGCCGGGGAATCGGTGTGCTGCAGGATGATGTCGGCGCCCTGGTCGATCAGCGCCTTGGCCGCGTCGCCTTCCTTGCCTGGGTCGTACCAGGTGTTCACCCAGATGACCTTGACCTCGGCGTCGGGATTGACCGTGCGCATGCCCAGCACGAAGGAATTGATGCCGCGCACGACCTCTGGGATCGGGAACGATCCGATATAGCCGATCGTGTTGGTTTTGGTCATATGGCCGGCGATGATGCCGGCGACATATCGGCCCTCGTAGAACCGGGCCATGTAGGTGTTGACATTGTCGGCCCGCTTGTAGCCCGTCGCATGTTCGAAACGGACGTTGGGGAACTGTTTTGCGACCTTGACGGTGGGGTTCATGAACCCGAAGGAGGTCGTGAAGATCAGGTCATGGCCGGACGACGCCATCTGCCGGATCACGCGCTCCGCATCGGGGCCTTCCGAGACGCTCTCCACGAAAGTCGTCTCTACCTTCTCGCCCAACGCCTTTTCGACGGCTTGGCGGCCAATGTCGTGGCGGTATGTCCAGCCGTGGTCGCCCACGGGTCCCACATAGACGAAACCGACTTTGATCTTGTCTTTCGCAACTGCCGGTGGCGCAACCGCCAGTAAGGCCGCTGCAGCGGCGGTAAGTGCCAGTCGGGCAAGGGTTTCGCGTAGCATACTTGGCTCCCTGTTGGTGTTTGAGGGCACGGTTTCCTGTTTTGACCGGCCAGTCAAGCCGCGGGATGGAAGACCTTCCCGAGGCATGCCGGCGCGTTGAGGCGACCGCGGACGCTTTCCCTGGAGATCAGAACCAGTACCAGGATCGTCGCGAGATAAGGCAGCATCGACAAGAGCTGCGAGGGGATGGCGACGCCTACCCCCTGGATGTGAAGCTGCAGCATGGTCACGCCGCCGAAGATATAGGTGCCGAGCAGAGCGCGGACCGGCCTCCAGGACGAGAACACGACGAGGGCCAGCGCGATCCAGCCGCGCCCGGCGGTCATGTTCTCTGCCCACATCGGGGTGTAGGCCAGCGACAGGTAGGCGCCGCCCAGCCCGGCCATGGCGCCGCCGAACAGCACCGCCAGGTAGCGGACCAGGATCACTGGGTGGCCGATCGAATGGGCGGCATCGTGGTTGTCGCCGACGGCGCGCAGGATCAGTCCCGGCCTGGTCCGTAAGATGAACCAGGCGGTGAAAGCCACCATGAAGAACGAGAGGTAGACCAGGAAATCGTGCCCGAAAAGCAGCGGACCCAGAACCGGCATAGTCGACAGTCCGGGGATATCCAGTTTGGGCAGGCCGGCAAAGGGTGTGCCGACGAAATTGGCCCCCATCAGCGCGCTGAGCCCCACGCCGAAGATGCTGAGCGCCAGGCCGGTCGCGACCTGGTTGGCGAGCAGGGTCAGCGTGAGGACCCCGAACAGGAACGACATCACCATGCCCGCCAGCGCACCCGCCACCACCGCCAGCATCCACGATCCCGTGGTCACGCCCACCGCGAAGGCGGAAATGGCGCCGACCAGCATCATGCCTTCGACGCCCAGGTTGAGCACGCCCGATCGTTCGGCCACAAGCTCGCCCAGCGCTGCCAGCAGCAACGGTGTAGAGGCGCTGATCACGCTGAGCAGCGTGGGCACGATCCAAACGAGGTCGCCGCTCATGTCGCCGACCCCCCGGCCGGTCGTGACAGCCGGATGCGATAGCGGATCAGCACGTCGGTCGCCAGCAGGAAGAACAGGAGCATGCCCTGAAACACGCCGGTAATTCCCAGCGGAAGGCCAAGCTCCATCTGGATCGTTTCACCCCCCAGATAGGACAAGGCGACCAGAAGGCCGGCGAACAGGATTCCGATCGGATGCAGCCGTCCCAGGAACGCGACGATGATCGCGGTGAAACCGTAGCCGGGCGATATGACCGGGACGATCTGGCCCACCGGGCCCGCCACCTCGAAGGCTCCCGCCATGCCGGCCAGGCCGCCGCCGATCAACAGCGTCAGCCAGATCAGCCGCTTCTGGCTGAAGCCCGCATAGGCTGCGGCGCCCGGCGCCAGGCCGATCACCTTGATCTGGAATCCGATCAGCGTTCGCGCGACCACCAGCCAGGCGACCAGCACCGCGGCCAGCGCGAAGAGGGATCCAAGATGCAGCCGCGTGCCGGACCAGATCACCGGCAGGGTGGCGGCGTCGTGGAACACGCGCGATTCCGGGAAGCCATACCCTTCCGGGTCCTTCCACGGCCCGTGGACCAGGGTCCTGAGCAGCAGGACCGCCACGTAGGTCAGCATCAGGCTGGTCAGGATCTCGTTGGCATTGAAGCGGGTCTTGAGCCAGGCTGGGATGGCGGCCCAGGCCATGCCGCCCAACACGCCGGCCACCACCATCGACGGCAGCAAGAGCGCGCTGTCGCTGTCGTGGAACGCAAGCGCCAGCCCGCCGCCGCCAAGCGCCCCCAGGGTCAACTGGCCCTCGGCCCCGATGTTCCAGACATTGGCGCGAAAGCCCAGCGCCAGACCCACGGCGCACAGGATGATCGGTGTCGCCTTCACGAACAACTCGCTGAACCCGTAGGCGTTGCTGATCGGCGCGATGAAGAACGTATAAAGCGCCAGGAATGGGTTCTTGCCCATGGCGCCGAACAGGATTGCGCCCGCCACCAGGGTCAGGCCCACGGCCAGGAACGGCGTCAGGTAAGCGGCGGTTCGGCTGATCTCGCCGCGCGGTTCCAGCCTAAGCAGCACTTTCCGCCTCCGGCTGGGTCTCGCCGTGGATGCCGCCCATCAGCATCCCGATCTCCTCGACGGTCACCGTCGACGGGCCCAGGCTCGCGGACAGCCGTCCTTCGGAGATGACGGCAAAGCGGTCGCACACGGACAGGATCTCGTCCAGGTCCTGGGAAATCATCATCACCGCGGTGCCGTCGTTGGCGAGATCGATCAGTGCCTGGTGGATTGCCGCGGCCGCACCGGCGTCGACGCCCCAGGTCGGTTGCGAGACGACGATCAGGCGCGGCGCCTGCAGGATTTCCCGGCCGACGATGAACTTCTGCAGGTTGCCGCCCGACAGGCTGCCCGCGTCGGCGTCGATACCGCGCGTGCGCACGTCGAACCGCTCAATCACCTGACGGGCATAGGCGTCCCGCGCATTGGTGAGGATGACACCGTTGACCGTCAGGCCGCGCCGGTCGTAGCCGCTGAGATAGGCGTTGTCGGCCAGGCTGAGGTCGGGGACGGCGCCATGGCCCAGCCGTTCCTCGGGCACGAAGGCGGCCGCGTAGGACCGCCGCGCGCGCGGACCCAGCCGTCCCACGGGACTGCCCATGATCGTGATCGCCGCGTGGTCCGCCGTCGGCGTTTCGCCCGACAGCGCGTTCAACAGCTCGGTCTGCCCGTTGCCGGCGACACCGGCGATGCCGAAGATCTCGCCTTCCTGCACCTCGAAACCGACGCCTTGAAGATCGACGCCGAACTGGTTCCCGCTGGGCACGGTCAGGTCGCGGACAACCAGGCAGGGCTTGCCGCTGGCCGGTGCCGTGGTGTGCTCGGGCGTCTTCAGTTCCTCGCCGATCATCATCTGCGCCATGTTCTTGGCGGACTCCCGGGTCGGGTCGCAGGTCTCCACGACCCGGCCGCCGCGCAGGATGGTGGCGGCGTGACACAGCGCGCGGATCTCCTCCAGCTTGTGGCTGATATAGAGGATGGCGCAGCCTTCATCGGCCAGGCGGCGCAGTGTCTCGAACAGCCGGTTGACCTCTTGCGGCGTCAGCACCGAGGTGGGCTCGTCCATGATCAACAAACGCGGGTTCTGAAGCAGGCACCGTACGATCTCGATGCGCTGGCGTTCGCCCACGGACAGCGTGTGAACGTGGCGGCGCGGATCCAGCGGCAGACCGTAGCTTTCGGAAATCGATCGAATCTGATCCTCAAGCGTGCGCGGGTCGGGCGCCTCGTCCATGCCGAGCGCGATGTTCTCGGTGACCGTCAGGGCCTCGAACAACGAGAAGTGCTGGAACACCATGCCGATGCCCAGCTTGCGGGCCTGATGGGGATTGTGAACGTTGGCAGGCGCGCCCTGCCACAGGATCTCGCCCTCGTCGGCGCCCAGCACGCCGTAGATGATCTTCACCAGTGTCGATTTGCCGGCGCCGTTCTCACCCAGAAGCGCGTGTATCTCGCCGGGACGGACGCTGAGGTCGATATGGTCGTTCGCCAGGCAGCCGGGGAAGCGTTTGGTGATGCCGCGCAGTTCCAGCTGCGGTGTGGTGTTCGCCGCCCCCCGTTCCATGGCGTCTGTCGCTATCCCGGTTCTTGTCGTTGTCACGCGAGTGTAACGCCAGTCGGCACCCGGTTATAGGGGGTCGGTTACCCCTCTCCCCAGGGGTTAAGCCAGCTCCATCTGTCGCAGAAGGATCTGCGTGATCACGCTGTCCGACAGGCCCATGTCGCGCACTATCGTCATGTGGTTGCGGCCGGCCATCGGCTGCAGGGTCGCGTCGATGCCTGCGGCGGTGAGGGCCTGGCGGTAGTCGTTGGCGTGGCGTGCATATTCTTCCGATTCGTCGGCGCCCAGGGTGATGACCACAGGCCCGTCCATGTTCTTGGGCAGGTGCTGCAGCGGGCTGTTCGGCGCGACGTCTTCCGGCGCCAGGTGCAGTTCGGCGTTGAGGTAGCAGAGGCGGATCGGTTCCAGGTCGTAAAGGCCGCTGACGGCGACCGCGCCGGCGACGGGCGCGGCGTGTGCGGGCTGTCGCGCCAGCATCATGGCGACGATGTGGCCGCCTGCGGAATGGCCGGAAATGTAGATCCGGTTCGGGTCGCCGCCATGTGCGGCGATGTTGTCGTTCACCCAGTCCAACGACGCGGCGCATTGGCGCAAGAGCTCGCCCATCGACACCCCCGGCATCAGCGCATAGTTGACGACGACCGAGATGCCGCCCGCCGCGACCACCGGGGTTGCGACGAAGGCGAAGTCGGCGCTGGAAAAGGCGCGCCAGTAGCCGCCGTGGAAGAACACCTGCACCGGCATCGCCGCCCCGGGGTTTTCGGGCAGATAGAGATCCAGGTACTCGTCTTCGGATGCCCCGTAGGCAAGGCCGAGGCGTGCGGTCACCGTGGTGCGGGTCCGCGCGCTTTCGGCCTGGTACCAGTTCACATGGTCCTGGAAGTCCGGAACTCGCCTTTGGTTGTCGTATTGGAGATCGAGCGCCTCCTGGTCGTAGTCCCGGTAGACTTTCGTCATCGCCTGCTGCCTTTCTTGCTGGTCACGAGCCGGAGAATCCGCCGTGGCGGAAATGCCGTCAACCGCCCATGTCGCGCCGCCGCCGCTTTGAAACAAGGACCTGCGCGGCTACACTGCGGCGCGGCGCAAGACCCACACGACGTCGGAAAACGGGGGCCACGAAGAAGATGGCGAGCGCAGGGGTGGATAGACGGCTGAAACTGGGCATGGTGGGCGGCGGCAGGGGCGCCTTCATCGGCGAGGCCCATCGGATTGCCGCCCGTCTGGACAACAGATTCACGCTGGTTGCCGGCGCCTTGAGCGCGGATCCCCAGGTTGCACTGTCGTCTGGCGCTGATCTGGGCTTGGACGCGGACCGGGTCTATACCGACTTTAAGGCCATGGCGCAGGCCGAGGCGACGCGCGCGGACGGCATCGACGCGGTCAGCGTGGTCACGCCCAACCATCTGCACGAAGCGATCTGCCGGGCCTTCCTGCAGGCCGGGATCCACGTGATCTGCGACAAGCCGCTGGCGACCAGCCAAGCCGCTGCGCACGATCTGGTGGCGACGGCCACGGCGGCGGATTGCCTGCTGGGCGTCACCTACACCTATACGGGCTATCCCATGGTGCGCGAGGCGCGCGCCCTGGTCGAGGCGGGCGACCTGGGGGAGATCCGCCTGGTGCAGGCCGAATTTGCGCTGGGCTGGCTGACGACGCCGCTTGAGCGCGACGGTGAGTCGAAGCAGGCCGCATGGCGCACCGACCCCGCGCGGGCCGGGCCGTCATTCGTCGTCGCGGACCTTGGCACCCACTGTTTCCACCTGGCCGAGTTCGTGGCGGGCCAGAAGGCCGAGCGTCTCGCCGCGGACTTGCATACGTTCGTTGACGGCCGGCCGCTGGAAGACAACGCGCATCTTATGCTGACCTATGATGGCGGTGCGCGCGGCACCATCTGGGCCAGCATGGTGGCGGCGGGCGAGAACGTGGGATTGCGCCTGCGCGTCTACGGCACCCGCGGCCATATCGCGTGGTTCCAGGAACGGCCGGACGAGTTGCGTTTGGCATTCGGCGGCGAGCCGGCGCGGACCCTGGTGCGCGGCGGGCCCGGCCTGTCGGAGGCGGCGCAACGCGCGACCCGGATCGTCGCGGGACTGCCGGAAGGCTACTACGAGGCCTTCGCCAATCTTTACCGGGACTATGCCGACCTGATCATCGCACGCCGGACCGGGACCGCGCCGGACCCCTTGAGCCTTTGGGCGCCGACGGGCGCGGACGGGGCGCGGGGGCTCGCCTTCGTCGAAGCCGCCCTCTCCTCGCAGCGCAACGACGGGCAATGGACGGTGATCGGGTGACGGAGGCGGCCGGGATCGCTTATGCTGCAACGGATATCACCGACGCTTCGGCGCCTGGGGACCGGAAACCGAGATGATGACTGCCTTGATGCGAAGCTGGAGGACCGTAGCCGCAGCGCTTGCGGCGATGATGGCGACCCAGGGTGCGGCGCTGGCCGACCTCTCCGGCTTCCAGGGGCGCTGGCGCGCCGTGGAAATGGAAAGCTCGGACACGGAAGCGTCCAAGGGGATTGCGCTGGAGCATCTGAGCGCACGAATCGATATCGATGGTGACGAGATCCGCATACGCGGCTCGGCCCTGGTGGACACCGGCGGCGACTCGATCCGGTTCATTCCAAGCGCCGTGGACATAGTCTTCTTCCAGTCCGACCGGCCAGCCGTTCTGGCGCCGATGGATGCGAAAAGCAAACTGCTGGGAGGCCTGATCTCGGACCCCGAGGTGGTCGACCCGCTGGCTGGCGAAACGCTCAGATGGGCCCGGACCGACGAAGACGGGATCGTGTTCTACCGTTTCGCGATCAACGATGCGGGGGCCTATGCGTTGGGCAAATACGAACTGGAAAAGGCCGGCGACGGCCTGACTCTGACCTACACGGCCTATGCCCAGGGGCGCGCGCCGGTCACGTTGCGGGCGGTCCTTGAACGGACGGGAGACTGAGGCGATGCTGCTGCGAGCACTGCCGGCGCTGGCCCTGGTCTTTTCACTTGCGGTGACCGCCTTGCCAATACCGGTTGCGGCGGAAACGGTCATCTCGGACTTCCACGGCGTCTGGGTCGGCGAGGCCGTGTCGCGCAACCTGAAGACCGGCGCTGAAGAACGACGCGACATCACCGCGGAATTCAGGAAACATCGCCGCGGCGGGGTCCAGATGGACCGCGTCGCCGTCATCCTGGTGGACGGAAAGCGCGCGGCCCCCGGCGTGAAACGCCGGGTCACGGAACAGGTCTTTAGGCCGGCGGAAGACGGGGCTTTCTATGTGGAGATCCCGAAGCCGAACCCGTTCAAGGAAGCCGAAGAGATGCGCGCCATCGACGGCGATGCGGTGCGCTGGGCCAGCCTGGACGGGAACCACCTGCTGATCTACTCCTTCGCCGTGTTGGACGACGGAAGTTTCGAGTTGCAGGCACTGGACAGCGCCATCGACGGTGACCGGCTGGAGATCAGCTTCCAGCGGGTGATGGACGGCAAGGTCGTTGTCGAGCTGGAGGGGATGGCGGTTCGGGTGGAGTGACAAACAGCCCCTCTCCCTGGAGGGCAGGGGGGTTGGGGTGAGGGTGTTACCGGCACCGGAACCCCCTCATCCGGCCGTTCGGGCCCCTTCTCCCCCCGGGGGAGAAGGGGCCTCTAACGAGCCGTCCAGCCGCCGTCGACCGGGAGCGTGTGGCCGGTGATCATGGCGGCGGCGTCGCTGGCCAGGAACATGATCGCGCCGGCGACCTCCTCGGGCGCAACCAGGCGGCCAAGCGGCGTGTTGTCGATGATTGCGTCTGTCATGCCCGGCTCTTGCAGCAGCCCTTCGGTCAGCGGTGTCGCGGCGAAAGTGGGCGCAACCGCGTTGACGCGGACACCCCGGTCGGCCCAGTCCAGCGCGAGGGCCCGCGTCATGTTGACGATGCCCCCCTTGCTGGTCTGGTAGGCCGGGTTCGGATAGAGACCGCCGCCCACCAGGCCCATGATCGAGGCCACATTGACGATGGCGCCCTTGCCCCGGTCCAGCATTGCCCGGCCGACCTCGCGGGCGCACAGGAAGGTCCCGGTCAGATTGACCTGCAGAACCGCATCCCAGGTTTCGGTCGGCATCTGCTCGGCCGGCATACGGGCGCCGCGTCCGGCATTGTTGACCAGGACATCGATCCGGCCGAGATCGTCGAGCACGTGCCGCACGGTATTGACCACTGCGTCCTCTTCCGCGACGTCCAAGGTCCTGCTGAGGGCCGGGACACCCGTCTGCCCGATCTCTTCGGCGACCGACTGGGCGGCGGCGTCGTCGCGGTCGCCCGGCCGATGCCGCTGCCGGCACCGGTCACCAGCGCCACGCGGTTGTCGAGCCGGAAGAGGGAGGTGGGGTCTGTCATGGTGGGATCTTTCGTCTAGATCCGGGTGAGCGTAAACCAATGTATGATCGTCAACAAATAGTGCGCAATGCAGCCATATGCTTCGTGACGCAGCGCTGCGCGCTGCGTCACGAAGCATATGGCTGCCGCGCGCGCTTACTCCAGCACCTCGGCGGTCTCCATCAGGGTGATCGTCTGGTCCAGATCGACGATGCCGGCATCGGACCCCAGGCCCGTCGCCACCAGACCGGACGCGGCGGTGCCCAGATGGCAGGCAGCCTCCACGTCCCAACCCTGGGCCAGGCCGGCAATGAAGCCGGCACAATAGGCATCGCCGCATCCGGTGGTATCGACCACGTCGATCCGAAAGGCGGGAATGCGCAAGCGATGCGTCGCATTGGCCAGATACGACCCGCGTGCACCCCATTTGAAGATGCAGGTGCTCGCCCCCCGGTCGAGGAAGAAGTCGGCGATCGCGGCGGGCTCGTGCAGGCCGGACAGCACCACGGCTTCTTCCATGGAAGGCATGAAGTAATCCACGTGCGGCAGGCAGGGTTCCACCAGGGCCAACGTGCGGTCGCTGGGGGCGATCAGATCGAAGGTGGTGGTGCAGCCGCGTGCCTTGGCCGCCTCCAACAGGGCGGCGGTGGGCGCACCATCCATGGCGTTGAGAGGGCCGGTGCCGCCCATGTGTAGGAAGCGTGCGTCGCACACCGTGTCGTAGTCCGCCAAGCCCAGGGACAGGTCGTCAGAGGCGCCGCGCACATGCAGCGCCGGCCGGTCGCCATTGGGGCGCACGTTCAGGATCGTCGCCGATGTGGGCACGCCGTCGATGCGTTGCATGGCCTCGACATCGATGCCGAGACGGCGATAGGTGTCGAGGACGAAATCGCCTTTCTCGTCGGCGCCGACGGCGCCCACGGAGCGCGACTTCAGGCCCAGTTTCGCGCAGTCGATGACCGTTCCTGCGGCGGTTCCGGCGACCGTCAGCCGAATTTCCTCGATGAAATCCACACCGCCCCCGGGCGGGATCCGCTCGACGGGCCGGCCCAGGATATCCAGGATGGTCAGCCCGACGCAGGCAACGTCGAATGTCATGTGCTAGCGCCTCAGGAAGATTGCGTAGAGTTCGGCCGAGCCGATCGCCAGCCCGACCACGACGACCAGGATCGTCAGCACGACGATCCCGGCCTTGACGACGCTCTTCAACGGTCGGCCGGTCTGACACAGGGGGACCAGGTTGAAGGCGAGCCCGCCGACCACCACCAGGACCGCCCCCACGCCGAACAAGGTCAGCGAGAAAGGCTGGAAGATCAGCGCCAACGACAGGACGCACAGGCCGAGGATGGCGTTTCTGATCGCCGCCGCCTGCCGCGGCGACATCCCGTTGGACGTATCGGTCTGGCTCATTGGCTCACCCGATTTGAGAATTGGTCGAACACGTGGGTTTGGCCGTCCCGGAACCGGACGTGCAGTCGTTCGCCCTGGTTCACCCGGATCGACCGGTCGACAACGACCCGGAGGTCGCGCCCAGCCTCGACAAGGTGCAGCAGGTTTTCCGCCCCCATGGGCTCGATCAGGTCGACCGTGGCCGACAGGCTGTCGGCGGCCGGTTCGGACACCAGTTCCATCCCGCGCGGCCTGACGCCCAGGGTGATCTCGGTGTCGGGTGCGATCTGCGACACGCCGGCCGGCACGGCCAGGCCGACGTCCTGCTCGATGGTGCGGAACCGGACGTTGCCGTCGGCGTCGCCGATTAGCGTTGCCGGCAGCAGGTTCGTCTGCGGCGTTCCGATGAAACCCGCCACGAACAGGTTGGACGGCCGGGCGAAGATCTCGTGTGGCGAGTCCACCTGTTCGATGACACCGCCGCGCATCACCGCGATCCGGTCCGCCATGGTCAGCGCCTCCAACTGGTCGTGGGTGACAATGACCGTGGCCTTGTTCAGGCCCGACAGCACTTCCTTGATCTGCCCGCGCATGGTCTCGCGCAGCTGTACGTCCAGCCGGCTCAGCGGTTCGTCGAACAGGAAGCAGTTTGGGTCGCGGATGATCGCCCGGCCCACGGAGACGCGTTGTTTCTCGCCTTCCGCCAGCGCGCCCGGCATCCGGTCGAGAATGCCGTCGAGGTCCAGGACCTCGGCCAAGTGGCGGACCCGCCGGTCGATCTCGTCTGCGCCCATGTGTTCCGCGTGCAGCGGATAGGCGAGGTTCTCCGACACCGACAGGCTGGGATAGAGGGCGTAGAACTGGAACGCCATCGCTACATTGCGTTGCGAAGCGGTCAGCTGGTTGACGCGCTGGCCGGCGAGGAAGATGTCGCCCGCGGTCGCTGTTTCCAGACCGGCGACCATGTGCAGCGTGGTGGTCTTGCCGCAACCCGACGGCCCCAGCAGGCACAGCACCTCGCCGGCGGCAACGGACAGGTCCACCTGGTCGACGGCGACCAGGTCGCCGAACCGCTTGGTGTTTTGTTTCAGATCGATGGTCGACACGTTTCCCGCCCCTACCGCTTGATCGTGCCGAAGGTGACGCCGCGCAGCAGGTGTTTCTGCAGTACGAACACCACGATGAAGACCGGGATCAGGAACAGGGTCTCGATCGCGGCCAGCAGGCCCCAGCGCACGCCGATGTCGCCGCCGATGGTCTGCGCCATGGCGACGGGCACGGTGCGGGTGTCGATGCCGGTCAGCAGCAGCGCGAACAGAAACTCGTTCCAGGTCAGGATCAGACCGAACACGGCCGTGGCGGCGAGGCCCGCGATCACCTGGGGCATGCAGATCCGGAAGAACACCCGGGTCTCGCTGCTGCCGTCCAGGCGGGCGGCGTCTTCGACCTCTGGCGACAGCTCGTCGAAGAAGCTTTTCATCATCCAGATTGTGAAGGGCAGGTTGAAGGCGGTGTAGAGCAGAATTATGCCGGTGTAGGTGCCGCTGAGACCGGCGATCCGGAACATGATGAAGATCGGAATGATCACGATGATCGGCGGCAGCATGCGCGTCGTCAGGATGATGAACAGGTAGGTGTCATTGCCCTTCAGCGGATAGCGCGAGAACCCGTAGGCTGCGAGCGTCCCGATGATCAGGGCGAGCAGCACGCTGGATCCGGCGATGAAGATGGAGTTGAAGAAGAACCGGTCGAAATAGGTGTCGACGGCGGCCTGGCCCTTGATATAGGCGCGGGAGAAGACGCTGTAGAAGTTCTCCAGCGTCGGCTCGAACAGGATCTTCGGCGGCACCGCCAGGATGTCGGCGTTGGTCTTGAACGCCGTCAGGATGATCCACAGGACCGGGAAGAAATAGACGAAGCTGATGATGCCGGCAAAGGCCGCCCAGCCCCATCCGGCCTTCCCGATTTCGCGCCGTTTCATTTGCCACGCCATGCCTCAGACCTCCTGGCTGCGCTGGCGCGCGAAATAGAGGTAGAGATTGGTCAGCACGATCACGATGAACAAAATGATGTAGGCCAGGGCCGAGGACTGGCTGGTCCTGAAGTACTGGAAGGACAACCGGTAGACATAGACCGCGATGGTCTCGGTGGAACTGCCCGGGCCGCCGTCGGTGATCAGGAAGACGACGTCGAACAGCTTGAAGGCTTCGATCGTGCGGAACAGCAGCGCTAACAGCAGGAGGCTGCGGATGTAGGGAAAGGTGATGGTGCGAAATCGCCGCCACCAGGAGGCACGGTCGATTTCCGCGGCCTCGTAGAGGTATTTCGGCACGCTGACCAGGCCTGCCAGGACCAGCAGCATCACGAAGGGTGCCCACATCCACGCATCGGCGAAGACGATGCCGGCCAGCGCTCCGGTCGTGTTCTTCAGTAGGATGAAAGGCTCGCCGGTGAAGGCGCGCACCGCTTGGCTGAGCAGCCCGAAGGTGGGCTCGTAATAGAAGCGGAAGAAGGCCCCCACCGCGACGAAACTGAGCATCATCGGGGTCAACACCAGCATCAGGAGGATCCGCCGGCCGGGAAACTCCTTCTCGAACAGCAACGCCAACAGAAAGCCGATGACCATCTGCAGCGACACCGTCAGCACGACCACCAACGCCGTGGTCTGCAGCCGGTCCCAGACGTTCGGGTCGGTCAGGACCTTCTCGTAGTTTGCGAAGCCGGTGAATTTGGGCGGCGCCAGGCGGTTGACCCGGAACCGAAAGAAGCTGAGACCGAAGGGCCACATCAGCGGGAAGATGTTCATCACGAACAACAGCGCGATGGCGGGCGCCACCAGCAGCGGCCCGGGATGCCGCCCCCAGGCGTTCATGACGACGCTGATCACGACGCCGGCAACGGCGACCAGGCACACCCAATAGGCCACGTCCAGCGGCAGCAACCAGACCGAGAGCGGAATCACGATCACGGCCAGCAACAGCGCCAATCGCCATTTGTCGGCGTGGGTGCGAAAAAGCCGGACGCGCGGCCGATGGTCTCTGTGGTTGCGGTCATGGCCTCAAGTCACGGTGCTCAGTCGGGTGGGGTGAGGGAACAAGTCAGGCGGCCGGCCGTAGCCGGCCGCCATGTCCCCGTCACGCAGTCCGGCCGATCACTCGATCAGGCCCGATTCGCGGAGCAGTTCGTCCTGGAAGGTTGCGATATTGTCCAGCGTGTCCTTGGCGGATTGCTGGTCGGTGATCGCCTTGTCGAACTCCTCCTGCTGCTGGATCAACAGCTCCATGAAATCCGGCACATGCCAGACGTCCTTATGCCAATCCAGGCTGGGACCGAAGGCGTGGTTCCAGGGGCGGTAGGTGGTGTTTTCCGGCGAGGAATAGACCTCCTTGATTCCGCTCTGGCCACCGGCGGCCGCGAACTTGTGCTGAATCTCTTCGGACAGCCACCACTTCACGAAGTCGATCGCCTCGCGTTCGATCTCCGGGGTGTTCCAGGTCATCAGCACGAAAGGCTGGCCGCCGATGTTCGCGGTCCGGTCGATCGATCCGTCGTCCTTCTTCAGACCTGGGGCCTTGGCGAAGTTGACCTTGTCGTGGACCTTGGACGTGTCGGCCGAGATCGCCGACTCTCCGAAGCCGATCCACTGGATGATCCAGGCCACCTTGCCCTCGCGGAACAGCTCGTCGACCTTGAAGATGTCCATCGATCCGGTCTGCACCACGGGCGGCATGTACTGCAGCAGCGACAAGTAATGCTGGAACGCCTTCACGGTGTCGGGCGAGTTCACGACGCCCAGGGCCTGGCTTTCGGGTGCTTTTGTCTCGTCCCAGATGTCGGCACCATGCTGCCAGATGAAGGCGTTGATCTGCATGGTCGAAAAGTCGTAGCCCTTGCCGGCCTGATAGGCGATCCCGAAGAAATCGTCTGTCAGCGGCTGGCCCATCAGGTTGTCGCCGGCTTTGCGACGGAAGAACTCGCCAAAGTCGGCGACCATGTTCCAGTCGGCGTTGTTCATCTCCTCAGGCGTGCAGGGCAGGTCGTAGCCGTAGCGCGCCTTGAACGCGGCGCTTTCGCCGTCGTTGCAGAATACGTCCTCACGATAGTAGGTCACCAGGACGTCCGGCATCTGCGGAAAGCCGTAATAGTTCTCCGACTTGTGCGGATAGGTGGAATAGGCGTCGACCAGGTTTGGGTTGAGCGCCGCGAAGGTCGCCTGAAGCTCCGGGTCGGCATCGATGATGCCGTTCAGCTTCTTGTAGTAGCCGCCTTCGATGAACATCCCCAGCCACTGGCTGTCGGACACGGCCATGTTGTACCGCTGTTCGCCGGAGGTCAGTGACGCGCTGAGGCGGGTCTGGAAGTCCGGCCAGGGAATGAAGTCGGGCTCCAGCACAACATTGTTGCCGCTGGGGGCTTTGTAGTGCTCGTCCGCAAGCTGCTTCATGATGCGCGTCGGCGGCCAGTCCGGCACCGCCATGCGCAGGGTAATGTCGTCCGCCGCGGCGGTCGTCGCCCCGGCGATGCCGGTCACCGCCAGCGCCACCGCGGACACCAGACTGCCGGTCAGTCCCATTGTCTTCTTCATCGTGTATTTCCTCCCTTCAAGGTTGTCGGCGCCTTATCCCACCTGCGCCTTCTGCAAACTCATCGGATCGCCGTGCCGGTTTCCCGGCTGAACAGGTGTGTGTGTTCTCCAGCGTGATCTTGACCGACACCGCGTCGCCGACGCCGTATGCGACCGCCTGTTCTTCCGGCAGGACCATCTTGAAGCCGGTATCGCCGGCGTTGAGGTCCAGCACCGTGATGTCGCCCAGCGGCTCGGTCAAATGGACCTTGGCGTCGAAGCGCGGCCCGTCGGCATCCCCGTGCGCCGGCGCGACGTCCTGTGGCCGGAAACCGAACACCAGGTCCGTGTTGGCCGGGAATGCCGCCAGGGCGGCGGCCCAAGGGCCGCCCTCCAGTTCGGCGAACGGCGTTTGGATCCTGCCGCCGTCGCCCCGGCTGACGGCCGGGATCAGGTTCATCGCCGGCGCTCCCACCAGTGTGCCGACGAAGCTGTCGGTCGGCGCCTCGTAGAGTGTGTCAGGCGTGCCCGTCTGCACGATCTGGCCCTCGTGGATGACCGCGATGCGCTGGCCCATCGTCAGCGCCTCCAGCTGATCAGGCGTTGCATACAGCATGGTCATCTGAAGCTCGCGATGCAGGCGCTTGAACTCCGCGCGGGTGTCGTGCCGCAGCTTTGCGTCCAGGTTGGTCAGCGGCTCGTCCAGCAAAAGCATGGCGGGACGCCGGATCAGGGCACGGCCGATCGCCACCCGCTGCTGTTCGCCACCGCTCAGCGTCGGCGGCTTGCGGTTCAGCGTGTGCGAGATCTTCAGCATCTCGGCGGTCTCGCCGACCCGCCGGTCGATCTCGCCGGCCTCCAGGCGCGCCTCCTTCAGCGGATAGGCAAGGTTGTCGCGCGTGGTCAGATGCGGATAAAGCGCGAAGGACTGGCAGATCATCGAAATGTCGCGCCCCTGCACGGGGCTGCGGGTGACGTCCTGGCCTGCGAAGACAACCGTTCCGGCGTCTGGCGTCTCCAGGCCGGCGATGGTGCGCAGCGTCGTCGTCTTGCCGGCGGCGCTGGGGCCCAAGAGGTCAAAAAACTCGCCCGCCTGGACGTCGAGCCTGATATCGCGCAGGGCCTCGATCGAGCCGTAGCGTTTCGCCACGCACTGCATCTGCAGCGCGGACATCTCAGCATCCCCCCGGCGCGGCGCTGCTGCCGCGAACCATCAGTTCCCAGGGCAGGACGCAGTCCCGGGCCTTCAGGTTGTCGTTGGCCAGGCGCTCCAGCATCAACCGCATCGACGTTTCGCCGATTTCGCGCCGCGGCTGGCGGACGGTCGTCAGAGGCGGATCGTAACAGCTGGCGATCTGAAGGTCGTCGAAGCCGACAACGGACACATCCGCCGGCACCGCCTTGCCGAATGACTTCAGTTCCGCGATGGCACCAATCGCCATTTCATCGTTGGCGCAGAAGATTGCCGTCGGGCGCGGCGTCGCTTCCAAGAGACGGCGCACCGCCCGGCGGCCGGACTCGATCGAGAAGTCTCCCTGCTGGACAGCGGCTTGCGAGGGTTGCAGGCCTGCGTCTTCCAGCGCCTGCTCAAAGCCCTGGAGCCTCTCTGCCGTCAGGATATTCCCCTCAGGGCCGGTGATATGGGCGATGTGCTGGTGACCCAAGGACGCCAGGTGTGCCGTCGCCGCCGCCGCCGCTGTGACGTTGTCGATGCGGACGGTGGGGAAGTCGTGCCGAGGCAGCCGCTCGCACAACACGACCAGCGGCGGCAAGGTACGCCGGTCCGTTCTTTCCGGTGCGTCCGCAAAATAAGGCGGCCGGCCGTTCAACAGCAGCATGCCGTCGGCCTGGTGGCCGCGCACGTAGTCCGCGAAGGTGCGTTCCTTTGCGAGATCGTTTTCGGTATCGCCGATCAGGACGTTGTAGCCGCGGGCCGACGCGACCGATTCGATGCCTGAGAGGATTTCGGAGAAGAACGGGTTGCCGATATCGGGCACCAGCACCACGATCATCCGGGTTTCCATCCGGCGCAGGCTGCGCGCCATGGCATTGCCCGCATAGCCGGTTTCCCGGACCGCCTTTTCCACGCGTTCGCGGGTCTGACGGGAGACCACGCCGGGGTTATGGAGGGCGCGGCTGACGGTTGCGGTCGACACCCCCGCAATGCGCGCCACATCCTGGATGGTGATCGGCGAAACCGCCATTTCCCCCTGTCGCCCATCTGTACGGGCACGGCCTTTTTCAGCCTGTGTGCCCTTGTTTGTTGGTTTCCCTGGTTCGGGCTTTCACTTTTGTACGTGTAATCCATTTCAGACGTAATGTAAAGCTTTACATTTTGGCGTCATGCGACATATAATTGCGCGCTCTTGTAATGCATTACATCCGTCTCGGCACCGGCTGCCATCGGCGCGCCCGATGCACGGGGGAAAGACCAAAACAACAGCACCATCAGGGAGGGACATCGCGATGGAAACGCTCAAAGGGCCTGCCATCTTTCTTGCCCAGTTCGCCGGCGACGAACCGCCGTTCAACAGCCTGCCGGACATTGCCAAGTGGGTGGCGGACATGGGTTATGTGGGCGTGCAGATCCCATCTTGGGACGGCCGGCTGTTCGACCTGGACAAGGCCGCTGAAAGCGACGCCTATTGCGACGAGGTCAAGGGCATCCTGGGCGAGGTTGGCGTCCAGGTCACCGAGCTGTCCACCCATCTCCAGGGCCAGCTCGTGGCGGTGCACCCAGCCTATGACGAGGCTTTCGACGGGTTCGCCCCGCCTTCGGTGCGGGGCAATCCCGGCGCGCGCCAGGAATGGGCGGTCGACCAGCTCAAGAAGGCGGCCAAGGCCTCAAAGCGCCTCGGCCTGAATGCCCACGCCACCTTCTCGGGCGCTCTGGCCTGGCCCTATGTGTATCCCTGGCCGCAACGCCCGCCGGGCCTGATCGAAACGGCGTTCGACGAACTTGCCGCCCGGTGGCGACCGATCCTGGACGCTTTCGACGAGGCCGGTGTGGACGTCTGTTACGAGGTCCATCCAGGCGAGGACCTGTTCGACGGCGCGACGGTTGAGATGTTCCTGGACCGGGTGGACGGGCATCCGCGCGCCAACATCCTCTACGACCCCAGTCACTTCGTGCTGATGCAGCTGGACTATCTCGACTACATCGACCTCTATCACGACCGCATCAAGATGTTCCACGTCAAGGACGCAGAGTTCAATCCGACCGGCCGGCAGGGCGTCTACAGCGGTTACCAGCCCTGGGTGAACCGTGCTGCGCGGTTCCGGTCGCTGGGCGACGGCCAGGTCGATTTTGGTGCCATCTTCTCCAAGCTTGCCGCCTACGACTTCGCCGGCTGGGCGGTGCTGGAATGGGAGTGCTGCCTGAAGCACCCCGAGGACGGCGCCCGCGAGGGGGCGGTCTTCATCGCCGACCACATCATCCGGGTGACCGAAAAGGCGTTCGACGACTTTGCCGATGGCGGAACTGACATGGCCGCAAACCGGCGCATGCTGGGCATCGGATAAGGGGACGGATCATGCCAATCGATGCAGCGAAAGACGCCGCCGCGACGCGGCGGCTGAGGCTGGGCATGGTCGGCGGCGGCCAGGGCGCCTTTATCGGCGCGGTGCACCGCCTGGCAGCCCGGATGGACGATCGCTATACGCTGGTGGCAGGCGCCCTGTCCTCCGACCCGGAACGCGCGCGCGTGTCCGGCGCCGAACTGGGGTTGGATTCCGACCGGGTCTATGCCGACTATGCCCAGATGGCCCAGGCGGAGGCCGAGCGGGAGGACGGGATCGACGTGGTCTCGATCGTCACGCCAAACCACATGCATCACGGGCCGGCCACGGCGTTTCTGGAGGCGCGCATCCATGTGATCTGCGACAAGCCGCTGACCACATCGCTGGCCGATGCGGTGGACCTGGTCGAGACGGTGCACAAGTCCGGTCTGGTGTTCTGCCTGACCCACAACTATTCGGGCTATCCCATGGTGCGGCAGGCCCGGGCCATGGTGCGGGACGGCGAGCTTGGCGAGATCCGCGTCGTCCAGGCCGAATACCCCCAGGACTGGCTGTCGACCAGGCTGGAGGAAACCGGCATGAAGCAGGCAGACTGGCGCACGGATCCGGCCCGGTCGGGTGCCGGCGGCTGCATCGGCGACATCGGCACCCATGCCTATCATCTGGCGGGCTTCATCACCGGCCTCAAGGCCCGGGAACTGTGCGCCGAACTGACCACCTTCGTGGCGGGGCGGCGCCTGGACGACAATGCCCAGATCCTGCTGCGCTACGAAAACGGCGCTCGCGGCATGTTGTGGGCAAGCCAGGTCGCCCCGGGCAACGAGAATGGCCTGAAGGTCAGGGTCTATGGCGAGAAGGCCGGGTTGGAGTGGCACCAGGAGGATCCGAACAGACTGGTCTTCACCCCGCTGGGCGAAACGCCGCGCGTCATCACCCGCGGCGGCGCGGGTGCCGGCGCATCGGCGAACCGGGTGACCCGGATCCCGCCCGGCCACCCCGAGGGCTATCTGGAGGGCTTCGCGAACATCTACAGCGACGCCGCCGAGCTGATCGGTGCGCGGCTTGAGGGGCGCGAGCCGGATCCGGAAGCCTTGCTGGTGCCCACTGTGGAAGACGGTGCCCTGGGGATGCGCTTCATCGAGGCCGCCGTTCAGTCCAGCAGCGCAGGAGGTGTCTGGACGGACGCGACGCTGGAGGTCTGATCCACGCAACCGCAATCGCCCGGCCGGGCGAAGTTCCCATGCTTGCATACTATCGTAAGACTTTGTTTACCAAACGGGGCATACGTTGGTACACCAAACGAACGCGGCAGGGGTGCGGCGCGAGGGATGACCAGCGAACATGCATATGATCTACTGATCTTCGGCGGTCTGGGGACACTTTTCGCTTATATGCTGGTTCAGCGGCCGCGCATTCCCCGCGGCAACCGGCCCTACAATCTGATCGTTGTCGGCTTGTTCCTGCTGTCCTGCGGGGCGGTGGTGGACGTTCTCGACAATCTGCATCCTCTGAATGCGGTCTACCCCGAAGTCCGCGAGTTCGTGAAACAGGTCGGGTGTTTCTTGCTGGGCATTTGCCTGACGGGTGCGGGCCTTGCCCTTTGGGTTCCCGCGATCGTGTCGCTGGGCGACGAGATGGACGAGCGGGCCTCCGCCCAGCGGGCGCTGGAAGACGTGCGCGAACACCTGATGTTCTCGCTGTCCCGGGCGGAAGAGGCCAGCCAGGCGAAATCGAACTTCCTTGCGACGATCAGCCACGAGCTGCGCACCCCGCTGAACGCCCTGGTCAGGTATGCCGAGGTGCTGGAGTCGGAGATGCTTGGTCGGATCGAGCCGCCGGCCTACCGCGACTACGGCCGGAACATGCTGAAGTCGGCGCGCCACATGATGTCACTGGTGAACGAACTTCTGGACATGGAACGCCTCCAGTCCGGCCAACAGACATTGAACGAGACCGAGATCGAGGTCGATTCCCTGATCCGCGATGCGCTGCAAATGCTCGACCGTCGCGCCGAACGGGGCGGGATTGAGTTGACCGGGAACTGTGCGGTCACCGGCCTGAAACTGCGCGGCGATCATCACAAGCTTCAGCAGATGCTGCTGAACCTGGTCGAGAACTCCATCAAGTTCGGCAGCCGCGACGGAATCGTCGCGATCGAGGCGGGGCAACAGGACGACGGCGCCATCGTGCTGTCGGTTGCCGACAACGGGCCCGGCATCCCGGAAGAGCGCCTGCAGAAGGTCCTTGAACCGTTTATCGGCACCCACAACCCGATGGTCAGCGACGGCGGCGGCCTTGGCCTGGGCCTGGAGATCACCAAGAAGCTCGTCGAGGCGCACGGCGGAAGGCTGGAACTGACCAGCAAGCCCGGGAACGGGACGGTGGTGTCCCTGTTCTTCCCGCCCGTCCGGACCCTTGGGCCAAGCCGGGCGGCTGCCGAGTCGGGCGAGGCCGCGTAGGTCCCTGTACGGCGATCAGGCTTCCCGATAGGCGTAGCGGCCTACTGTCGGCTCGGCCTGCCACCAGGTGTCGAAGAGGTTGCCCATCGCCTGGGTGCTGCCGCATTTTGGGGCACTGCGCCTCGTGGCTGCCGGAGGGAACGTTAAAGGTGTGACCGCAGTCGCAGGACACTTCGAAGCCGCCGTCTTGAGCTGGGTGCTCGTATCTGATTTCCATTTCTCGAACGTCTTTTAGTTCATTGCCGATAAGCGCACAGGTGACCGATGACGCGCATGTTGTCGCGCGCCTTTCATGCATGGCAGTCATGCGCTGCATGCAGAATCGGCCGTGCGCCATGGCCGGGATTATCAGACAGGGTTCGTATAAGCCGTCTTAACGCCGGTGTAGAACTCCGCTGCATAGCGGCCCTGTTCGCGCGCTCCGTAGGACGAGCCCTTCCGGCCGCCGAACGGGACATGATAGTCCACGCCCGCCGTCGGCAGGTTCACCATCACCATGCCCGCCTGGGAATGCCGTTTGAAATGGCTGGCATGTTTCAGCGAGCCGGTGGCGATTCCGGCGGACAGGCCGAATGCGGTGTCGTTGGCGGCGTCCAGCGCCTCGTCATAGTCCTTGACCCGGATCACCGAGGCGACCGGGCCGAACACCTCTTCGCGGTTTATCCGCATGTCGTTGCTGGTTTCGGTGACCAGTGCCGGCGCGATGTAGAAACCCTCGGTGTCGCGGTTGAGCCGCTCACCGCCATGGACCACGTTGCCGCCTTCGTCCTTGGCAATGGCGATGTAGTCGAGGTCCTGGTTGAGCTGGCCTTCGTCCACGGCCGGCCCGATGTGGGTGCCTTCCTTCAGGGCGTTGTCGACGACCAGGCCCTTCATCCGGGCGACGATGGCATCGACGAAGCGATCATGGATCTGCTCGGTCACGATCAGGCGCGAGGAGGCGGTGCAGCGCTGGCCGGTCGAGAAGAAGGCGCCGTTGACGGCGCATTCCACGGCCGTGCCGAGATCGGCGTCGTCCAGCACGACGAAGGGGTTCTTGCCGCCCATCTCCAGCTGGAACTTGGCCATGCGGCCGGCGCAGGTTGCCGCCACCCGGCGGCCGGTTTCGACCGAGCCGGTGAACGTCACGGCAGCGACGTCCGGGCTGTTCAAGATGGCGTCGCCGACCGTGCCGCCGCCGCCCATCACCAGGTTGAACACACCTTCCGGCAGCCCGGCCCGATGGATGATGTCGGCCAGCGCCCAGGCGCACCCCGGCACCAGGCTCGCCGGTTTGAAGACCACTGTGTTGCCGTAGCATAGCGCCGGCGCGATCTTCCAGGCCGGAATGGCGCTCGGGAAGTTCCAGGGCGTGATGATCCCGACGACGCCCACCGGTTCGCGGGTGATTTCCACATCCAGGCCCGGTCGGACGCTGGGCAGTTTTTCGCCTGCAAGCCGCAGGGTTTCGCCGGCGAAGAAGTGAAAGACCTGCGCTGCGCGCACCGTTTCGCCGATGCCTTCCGGCAGGGTCTTGCCCTCCTCGCGCGCCAGCAGGGTGCCCAGCTCGGTCTTGCGCGCCAGGATCTCGTCACCGACGGCCTTCAGGACATCGTGGCGCTGTTGTATGCCGCTGTTGCCCCAGCCGGGTGCTGCGTCCCTGGCGGCGGCGATGGCCGCCTGGGCCTGCGCCGCATCCGCCTGGGCATATTCGCCGACGACGTCGGCGACGTCGGAGGGGTTGATGTTCGCGGCGACACCGGCGCCGTCGCTCCAGGCTCCGGCGATGTAGTTCTGGTGGACGGACATGATTTCGATCGTTCCTTTCCGGTTTGCCTAAATCAGGCGTCGTTCTGTCAGATTGCGCATCAACGCGCTGGTGCCGGATGTCCAGGGCGCGATGCGGTCGCTGCGGTTGACCCGGTTGACCAGCCGGCCCAGCCGCGCCGAGGCGATGGTCACGATGTCGCCCAGCTTGTGGGTGAAGCCGCCGCCGGGCGCGTCCCGGTCCTCGGTCGGCGCGAACATCGTCCCTAGAAAAAGCACAAAGCCGTCGGGGTACTGATGGTTCGGACCGATCGCCTGGCCGACGAGGTCCAGCGGGTCGCGGCTGATCATCGCCATCGAACTGCTGCCGTCCAGGCGATAGCCGTCCGGACCTTCGACCGTCAGCTCGATCTCTGTGCGGCGCACGTCGTTGATGGTGAAGCGATCGTCAAAAAGCCTGATGAACGGACCGATCGAACAGGATGCGTTGTTGTCCTTGGCCTTGCCCAGCAACAGGGCGCTGCGGCCTTCCACATCCCGCAGGTTCACGTCGTTGCCCAGGGTGGCGCCCACCGTCACACCCTGGGAGTTGACCGCCAGCACGATCTCGGGCTCGGGGTTGTTCCAGTGCGAGATCGGGTGGATGCCGATCTCCGCACCGGTGCCGACGGCGGACATGGGCTGGCACTTGGTGAAGATTTCCGCATCGGGCCCGATACCCACCTCCAGGTATTGCGACCAGGCGCCCTGGTCTATCAACACTTCCTTGATCCGTTCGGCCTCCGGCGAGCCCGGCCTGACCTCAGCCAGATCGTCGCCGATGATGGCGGTCACTTTCTGGCGGGTCTCCTCGGCGCGCGAGGGGTCGCCGCCGGCCTGCTCCTCGATCACGCGCTCCAGCATGCTGGAGACGAAGGTCACGCCGCTGGCCTTGACCGCCTGCAGGTCGCAAGGCGCCAGGAAATGGGGCACCGCCGGGTCGCGGGCGTCTTCGGCGGTGTTGGCCAGCACCGGCTCCAGTTCGGCGAGGATCGGGAAGTGCTCCACGTCGCCGACCAGGCTGTCCAGGTGTGCGTGTTCCAACAGCATCGCCATGGTGGCGCCCGCATGGCTGAGATCGCGCACCAGCCCGTCGCGCACCAGGCAGGGTGTCGGCCCCGGATGCTCCCCCGGCAGCCAGACACGCCCCACCAGCAGCGCCTGGTCGGCATCGTCTGGCAAGCTGTTTGCTGCGGTCAGTCGGTCCTGCATGCCTCCCCCGTTTCCCGCTGTTCGTTTGTTGTCGCGGCAGGGCACGGACCCGTGCCGGGCGCAACCTATCACGGCCAAATCGCCCATGTCATTTGGCGCGGCGCCTTGCAGGTACCCGCTCCAACGTCAAGCGGGACGAGGGGCCACCAACTGTGGGAATGTGGTCCTGCAGCCTGGCGTGGAAAACAACGGATGGAGGAATGGGCGATGGCCGAGCGGCTGGCGGACAAGGTGGCACTGGTGACCGGGGCCGGGTCGGTGGGGCCCGGCTGGGGAAACGGCAAGGCCACGGCCGCCCTCTTCGCGCGGGAAGGGGCGGCGGTCTTCGGTGTCGACATCAACCCGGACGCGGTGGAGGAGACCCGCTCGATCGTGGAAGCGGAAGGCGGGACGATGGCCGCCCATGCCGCGGACGTGGCGGATGCCGCCTCCGTGCGGGAGATGGTTCGGGCCTGTCTGGACCGGTTCGGCCGCATTGATGTTCTGGTCAACAATGTGGGCATCGTCGCGGTGGGCGGCCCGGTGGAGATGGAAGAGTCCGCCTGGGACCGCAGCATGGATGTCAACCTGAAGAGCATGTTCCTCACCTGCAAGCACGTCCTGCCCGCGATGGCGGAACGGAAAAGCGGGGCGATCGTCAACATCGCCTCGATCGCCGGTATCCGCTGGACCGGCGTCCCCTATGCCGCCTATTACGCCAGCAAGGGCGGCGTCCTGGCGTTTACCCGCGGCGTCGCGCTGCAATATGCGGGCGCCGGGATCAGGGCGAATTCGGTGCTGCCCGGGCTGATGAACACGCCCATGGTGCATGCCGGTCTGACGGCGGCCTACGGCGAGGAGGGGGACTTCGACACGCTCGTCCAGGTGCGCGACGCGCAATGCCCGATGGGGCATATGGGCGATGCCTGGGACGTCGCCTATGCGGCGCTGTTCCTGGCCAGCGACGAAGCCAAATACGTGACCGGGACGGAACTGGTCGTAGACGGCGGCATCACCGCGAAATTCGCCTGATGTCCTTTCACTGCTGCCTGAATCGCGGCATGGTTCGCGGCCTGGGTGGCCCCAGGGCGCCGTTCATGGCCCGGCCGGGCGTTTGAAAAGGAAGACCATGGCATCGGAACCCGAAAGCGAGCGCGGATTCCAGCGGCTGCCTGAGACCGAAGTGCGGTACGTGGCCATCAAGGCCGCCGGCGTTCTGAGCGACGGCGACTACGAGCAGTTCATGCCGGTGCTGGTCGAAATTATCGAAGAACACCGGCCGATCCGCCTGTTCGTGGATCTCACGGAGTTCAACGGCTGGTCTGCGCACGCGCTATGGGACGACTTCAGCTTCGGCCTCCGTCACGCGCGGGACTTCGAACGGATCGTCCTGGTCGGCGATGCCCGGTGGGAGGCCCTGGTGGCGCGGATGGCGAACGCTCTGATGAAGTGCGACGTGCGCCATTTCCGCACCGCCGACCGACAGATCGGCTGGGACCATATCCTCGATCTGGACTGAGCCGGGCCAGATCCGGCCTGCGGGCGCTCAGGCGGCCGCCTGCTCGGTATTCAGGTGGGTGGCAAGCCGTTTCTCGGTGTCGCTGTCGGTGTCGAACGCGACCCCAAGGTCGTTACCGTCCTGCCTGACCACCTCGGCGTCCACTGGCGCGAAGCCGGGGATCTCAAGTACCATGCGGTCGCCGCGGTCAAGCGCCGGAAGCCCTCGACACAGTGCGCCACTGGCGGATAGGGACCGAATCTCGCAACCGTGCCACCGGTCTGCAACCTTCGCCCGGGTCACTGTGGCGATGCTGTCGCGTTCGTGCAGGCGGCGTTCGCCCGCCCTGTAGGTATTCAGGATCTCTGACAGCCTGGCCTCTAGGCGGGTCGCTTCTTCGGCGACAGCTCGAACCATCTCGCGGGATTCGTCGGCCTGGCGATCGGAGTCCCGACAGTGGGCCGAAACGTCGGCGATATTGCTGGAGACGCCGCCAACCACCTCCGACACATGCTGCGCCTGACGGGCGATCTCGATGATGGCGCCCTGCTGCTCGGTAACCGCCGTGGCGATCTTTTCGGAGACTTGGTTGATTTCCTGGCTGGTCTTTCCGATCCCGGCGATCGCGTCGACCGCTTCAGACGTGGCAACCTGCATCGACTGGATCTGGGACGAAATCCGTTCGGTCGCCTGGGCGGTCTGGTTTGCCAGGGATTTGACCTCACCGGCGACGACGGCGAATCCCTTTCCGGCATCGCCGGCGCGGGCAGCCTCGATGGTTGCGTTCAGCGCAAGCAAGTTGGTCTGCTCGGCGATTTCGGAGATCAGGCCGACGACCTCGCCGATCTGCTGGGCCGCCTCCGAGAGACTGCGGACGCTGTCGTTGGTTCGTTCGGTCTGGTCGACCGCGCGTCGCGCGATGTCGGTGGCGTGGCCGACGTCGCGCCGGATGCCGTCGGTGGTCTGTGACATCTGTTCCGCGGCCCCGGCAACGGCCTGGACGCTGGACGAGGCATCCTCGGCGGATGTCGAAACCGAGGCGCTTTGGCTCTTGACCTGCGATGAGGCCGCGCTCATCCCCGTGATCAGGTTGGTCAGGCTATCGACGCCGGCAGTGACGCCGGCCACCGTCTCCTTGACCTCGGACTCCATCTCACTGCAGACGCGCTCCATTCCTTCCTGCAGCGCCTTTTGCCGTGCGCGTTCCTGCGCGGCCTGGTTGGCACGCAAACGCCCCATTTCGATCAGGTTCGTCCGGAACACGGTGACGACACCGGTCAGCGCGCCTATTTCATCGTTCGCGGTTTTGGGAATATCCACGTCGGTGTCGCCGTCGGACAGCTTTTGCAGGGCCGAGATCGCGCGTTTGAGACGGGTCACCACGAAATGCCCCATCAAGAGACCTATTGTGATCGACCAGACCAGGCCGGCCGCCGCCACACCCAGCATGATCTTCTTCTGCGTTTCGACGTCTTCCTCGGCCTCCAGGCGGAACATGAAGCCTTCGGCGGTGGCCAATTCAACCGCATCGGTCAGGGCGGTGGAGATCTCCTCCGTCATGGCGACGTATTCCGTTTCGTTCACCGGGGTTCCGACCAGGATGGCATCGTTCTGCTGTGCCCAGGCTTCGACTGATGCGTAGAGCGCGACAAGCGTGGACTGGGCTTCTTCGTCGCCGGTTCGTTCCGCGGCGATCTCGAGATCGTCCAGGATGGTTTCCTGACGTTCGGCAAACTGCGAGAGGAGTTCTTCGGTGCCCGCGTCGGTTCCCTGGCGGAGTCGGGCAAATTCGGACCTGGCCAAGGCGAACTGCGTCTCGGCGGACCTGGTGAAGTTGATGGCCATCAACGGTTTTTCGTACATGTCGATGGCGACTGCTCCGATCCCCGTGATGGCGGAGACCGCATACCCCCCGAGCAGCAACGTCATCGTCGTGACGGCCAACACCCCCATAAGGAATTTGACCCTGAGCGACACGATGCGCCTCCCTGTATGGTCATTCTTGTTATTGCGCCTTGATGGTCAGCCTCATTTTAGGGTGCAGGCCGCAACGGACCTTGAATGTGCCGGCCTTGTCGAAGGCCAGTTCCGCGTCCGTGCCCGGGTCCTGCATGCCGCTGTTGAACCGCATCTTCGCAATGATGATGTTGTGTTTGACGTCGTCGTCGTTTCTGAACACGACGGTGTCACCGATCGCCACGTTCAGCGCGGATTCGGAGAACTTCTTGCCCGCCTGGCCGATCGTGTGGGATGTGCTGGCGATCGCCACCGCACTGCCCAGCGACAGAACGCAGGCCGCGGCGACCAAGGTCTTCGTACGAGACATCTTTGAGGTGCTCCTGGCATTTTGACGAGGGCCGTGCCCTCGTGCTGGTTGCGGCGCCTTGGCGGTTGGGCCAGGCACCGTGGGTAGGCAACTCTGAAACCGACCGTTTCAGGCCGGATATGTGAATACTGGGGCAACCACTAATCTGAGCACCGAGGATCGGCTGGTAGGGTAAAGATTTTCCTAAATGCTAGTTATTTCGGACGCAGCCCGCCGCGGACTCGCGCGGATGTGATGGTGTTTCAACCAAAGCGAGAGGAAAACTCACCTAATTCGCGCAGCTATGTGCTGATTGGAGAGATCCCGGTCGGGAGGAATCGCCTGGTCGCGATTGCCTGCTTTGTGGTGCGAAGAGGCTACGGCATTCCGTGCGCGGTTTCTTCGATCAGCCAGTCGACCACGTCCCTGAGCGCCTCTTCCCGGTCGGCACCGGCCGCCAGCGCGGCCCCGTAGACGTGCCGTTGGGTGTGGGAACTGGTGCCCCGGTTCACGATCTCGCGGGCATGCTCGATCTCCGCGATACAGCCGAGCGTTTCGGCGTCGTACCTGATCAGGTCGATCAGTTCCTCCAGCAGTGACGCGAACGGCACGGCGGCCCACTTGCCGAAGTCAACCAGCGCGCCGTCGGTGCCGTAGCGCTGGGCCCGCCACCGGTTCTCCTCCATCAGCATTTGCGGATAGAGCCGCCACCGCTGATTGTCCCGACGCAGGCGGATCAGCATATGCAGGACGGCCTGGTAGAGGGCGGCGATCGTGATGGCGTCGTCCAGCCGGGTGCACATATCGGTGATGCGCATTTCCAGGGTGGGGAAACGGACGCTGGGCCGGACGTCCCACCACAGCTTGGTGCCGTTGTCCAGGACGCCCACGGAGACCAGGTTTTCGATCAGCCGTTCGAATTCGCTGAAGCTGTTGAAATGCTCGGGCAGACCGGTCCGCGGCAGGTTGTCGAACACCGACAAGCGGTAACACATCAGTCCCGTTTCCTCGCCACGCCAGAACGGCGAGGAAGTGCTGAGCGCGAGCAGGTGCGGCAGGAAGTAGCGGACCTGATTCATCATGTCGATCCTGAGATCCGCGTTCTCGATCCCGATATGGACATGCATGCCGCAGATCAGGGCACGCCGGCCGACCACTTCCAGCTCGTCGGCGATCTGTTGGTAGCGGTCCCGCTCCGTGGCGCGCTGTGCTTTCCAGCTTGCGAAGGGATGGGTGGAAACAGCCACCGGCGCCAGACCGAACGCGTCAGCCAGTTCCACGATCTTGGCTCGCATGGCGGCAAGTTCAGCACGCGCTTCGTCGAGGCTGGCGCAGACGCTGGTGCCGACTTCGATCTGCGACCGCAGGAGTTCCGGACTGACCCGGCTGCCCAGCGCCGCTTCGCATGCCGCCATCAACTTCTCCGGGATTTCCGTTACCAGGTCGCGCGTCTGCCGGTCGACCAGGAGATACTCCTCCTCGATCCCGATCGTCCGCGCTGCGGTTTCCCGTGCCATGTCAGGCCCTTACGCCGTTCCAGAACAGCCGGCCGCAATCCTCGCAGACGGACGTGCAGGGGACATGGACATAGATCAATCGCCGCCGGGTGCTATTGATAGTCGATGAAGCTGTCGATGACGGCGCGATCGTATCCGTCGCTGGCTTTGATGAGCTGACGTGCGTAGGGGTTCTCGGCGTCGCGGGCGGCGAGACGCTCGGCATCCAGGCTCTCGACGATGCGGCCATGCTGCATGATCGCCACGCCCTGGCACATATGCGCCACGACCGACAGGTCGTGGCTGACCATCAAGAACGTCAGGCCGAGCGCCCGCTGCAGCCGGTTCAGCAGGTTGAGAACTTCGGCCTGGATCGACACGTCCAACGCCGATGTGGGTTCGTCCAGCAACAGGACCTTCGGCTCCAGGATCAGGGCCCTGGCAATGGCTATGCGCTGGCGCTGGCCGCCAGAAAGCTGGTGCGGGAACCGGAACCGGAACTCGGGCCCCAGACCCACCTGCTCCAGGGCGCTCAGGACCCGCCGCGTGACGTCGCCCAGTCCGTGGATCCGGACCGGTTCCGAGAGGATCCGGTCGACGGTGTGGCGGGGATGCAGGGACCCGTACGGATCCTGGAACACCAGCTGCACGGTCTTGAAGAAGGCCAGGTCCCGTTCCTTGGCCAGGGTCCGTCCATCAACCGCCATGTGGCCGGTCCAGTTCGGTGCAAGGCCGGTCAGCGCACGCAGGACCGTCGTCTTGCCGGACCCCGACTCGCCCACCAGGCCGAACGAGCGGAGCTGTTCGACCTTGAACGAAATGCCGTCGACAGCCCGGACCTGGTCGGCGCCCTCGCCGAAGGTGACCGTCAGATCCCGGACCTCGATCATCGTCGACATCTCAGGCGTCCAGCCATGCCGGATCGCGGTCGAGAACCTGCAGCATCCCGTGCTGGTCGTCCAGTCGCGGCAGGCAGTTCATCAGGCCGCGGGTGTAGGGATGCTTTGCGGCCGCAAGGTCCTTGGCGGCGACTTCCTCGACAATGCGGCCCGCATACATCACCAGCACGCGGTCGCAGAAGGTGGCCACCAGGGGCAGGTCGTGGCTGATGAAGATCAGACCCATGCCGCGCTGGGTCACGAGGTCGTCGAGAATGGCGAGGACCTGCAGCTGCACCGTGACGTCCAATGCCGAGGTCGGCTCGTCGGCGATCAAGATGTCGGGATCGGGCGCCAGCATCATGGCGATCATGATGCGTTGGCCCATGCCGCCCGAGACCTCATGGGGATAGGAACGCATCACCCGTTCCGGGTTGCGAATGCGTACCGCCTTCAGCATCTCCAGAGCCATTTCGCGGGCACGGGGCGGGCTGATCCCGCCATGCGCCTGAAACGCCTCGACGATCTGGTCACCGACCCGCATCACCGGGTTCAGGGAGAACTTCGGGTCCTGCATCACCATCGAAATCCGCTTGCCGCGGATGGCGCGCATCTCCGCCGCGGACGCGTGCACCAGGTCGACGCCCGCGAAGTCGACGGCGTCGGCTTCGACGCGCCCGGGCGGCGGCGTCAGGCCCAGGATGGACCGCCCGGTCTGTGATTTCCCCGACCCCGACTCGCCGACGATGCCCAGCTTCTCGCGGCCCAGTGCGAAAGAAACCCCGCGGACCGCTTCGACCGGTCCTTTGCGGGTATCGAAGGTGACACGCAGGTTGCGCACGTCCAACAGAGTCCCGGCCGCCATCGCCTAGTGTTCGCCCTTCGGGTCCAAGACGTCGCGCAGGCCGTCCCCGATCAGGTTGAAGCCCAGGGAAACGACGAAGATCGCGATGCCCGGCATCGTTGCGACCCACCATTGGTCCAGCAGGAACTGGCGGCCCGCGGAGATCATCGCACCCCACTCGGGCGAGGGCGGCTGCGCGCCCAAGCCGAGAAACCCGAGACCGGCAGCGGTGAGGATGATCCCGGCCATGTCCAGGGTGACCCGGACGATCAAGGAAGAGGTGCACATCGGCATCACGTGGCCTGTGATCAGACGAAACCGCGATGCACCCTGAAGCCGGGCGGCAGCGATGTAGTCGGCATGGCGCACGACGATGGTCTCGGCGCGCGCGATCCGCGCATAGGGCGGCCAGGCCGTCAGCGAAATGGCGAGGATTGCGTTCTCGATGCCCGGCCCCAACGCGGCAACAAAGGCAAGCGCCAGGATCAGGCGCGGAAAGGCCAGGAAGATGTCGGTGATACGCATCAGCACGGTGTCGATCACGCCGCCGAAGAAACCGGCCACGGTGCCGATCACCAGGCCGACGGGCGCCGCCGTGATCGCGACCAGGACCACCACCAGCAGGGTCCGCCGCGAGCCGTAGACGATCCGGCTGAAGATATCCCTGCCCAGATGGTCGGTGCCCAGGATGTGCACGCTGTCTGGCGGTTGCAGGCGGGCATTGAGATCCCCTTCGATCGGGCTGAACGGAGCGATCAGCGGCGCGAAGGCCGCAAGCAGGATCAGAACGACAAGGATCGTCAAACCCAGCATCGCCAGGCGGTTGCGCCGGAAGGCCAGCCAGGCCAGGTAGGCCCGTCCCCACCGCGCCTGTGTCCGGGATGCCGGCGTGTCGGACAGCAGCCAGCCCCGCAGCCCGCCCGGGGCGGCAGACGAACTGGCGGTAAGGTCGGGCATGGTCATCGGGCCCGCGGGTCCAGAAGGCGGTAGAGCAGGTCGGACAACAGGTTCAGCCCGATAAAGACCGAACCCACGACGATGGTCCCGCCCAGGACCGCGTTCATGTCGGCGTTCAGGAGTGAATTCGTGATGTAAAGGCCAAGTCCCGGCCAGGCGAACACGATCTCGGTCAGCACCGACCCTTCCAGCAGATTGGCGTAGGACAGCGCGATCACGGTGACCAGCGGCACCATGACGTTGCCCAGCGCGTGGCGCCAGATGACCCGCCACTCCGAGACGCCCTTCACGCGGGCCGTGATCACGTATTCCTGTTGCAATTGGTCCAGCATGAACGAGCGGGTCATGCGGCTGATATAGGCCAGGGAGTAATAGGCCAGGATCGAGGCGGGCAGGATAATGTGGCTGATCGCATTCCGGAAAATCTCGGTTTCGCCGCGGATCAGGGTGTCGACCAGCATCAGGCCGGTCACGGGCTCGATCATGTCCTCGTAGAAGAAGTCCAGCCGGCCCGGCCCCGATACCCATTCAAGCCGCGCGTAAAGCACCAGCAGCCCCATCAGCCCCAGCCAGAACACGGGCACCGAGTATCCGATCAGCCCGATCACCCGGACCAGGTGGTCCGGCCAGCGGTCGCGGTAGACCGCCGCCGACACGCCGGCAGGAATGCCCAGGAACACACCGATCAGGGTGGCGACGGTGGCCAGTTCGATGGTGGCCGGGAAGACACGTCGAATGTCGTCCAGCACGGGCTTGGCCGTCAGGACCGACATGCCGAAGTCACCTTGCAGAACCTTCCAGATGTAGTTCAGGAACTGCTGCCACAGCGGCAGGTGAAGGCCCATCTCGATCCGGACCCGTTCGACGACGTCCTGTGGCGCCCGGTCCCCGACCGCCGCCAGCACGGGATCGATCGGCAGAACCCGGCCGATCAGGAACGTCACCAGCAACAGTCCCAGAAAGGTCACCGCCACGGTGGCGGCGAGTTTCAGGATGACGCGGACGGGGCGCGGCAAAAGGCGGGCCCATGCGGGCCCGCCTTTATCGGTCGGAACGGCGGTGTCGTGCATCGCCGCCGGATCAGTCCTTCGTCACTTTCGTGTAGAAGTTGCTGTCGAAGGACGGCCCGAGGATCAGCCCGTTGACGTTATTGCGCAGGGCGGAAACCTCGATGTCCTGGAACATGATGACGAACGGCGAGGTCTGCTGATGCTGTCTCTGGATGTCCAGATACATCGTCGCACGTTTGTCGGGGTCGGATTCCAGAACCGCGGCATCCGCCAACTTGGTCATGTCCGGAATATCCCATGAGTTCCGCCATGCCAGCGGTTTGGACTTGGCATCGTCGGAATTGTCCGGGTTGCGCGCGAAGGTGTCGGCGTTGGTGTGCGGATCCTGGTAGTCGGGTCCCCATCGACCGATATAGATGTCGTGGTTGCGCGCCCGGTACTTGGTCAGGGTCTGCTTGCCGTCGCCTGGAAGAATCTCCAGTTTGACACCGGCCTTGGCGAAGGTTGCCTGGATCGACTGGGCAAGCGACGTGATCAGCGTCGTGTTGCGCGTATCCATGGTGACGGTGAAGCCGTCCGGTACGCCCGCTTCTGTCAGCAGCGCCTTTGCCTTTTCGACATTCAGCGTGAACGGCTTTTCCTCCAGCGCGCCGAGAAAACCCTTCGGCAGGAAGGCCTGGTGAACCGTTGCACGGCCGTTCAGGATGGTGTTCGCCATCGTGTCGTAGTCGATCAGGTATTTCAGGGCCTGGCGGACCTTCGGATTGGACAGGTGCTCGTTCTTCTGTGACAGCCCGAGGTAGTAAATCGCGCCCTTTTCCTTGGCCATCGTTTTGACGTTCGGGTCACTGGCGACGGCCGCCAGCTGGTCCGCTTCCAGGTTGCGTGCGACGTCCACATCGCCCTTCTGGAGCAGCAATTGCTGGGTTGCGGATTCGGGCACGTGCCGGATCAGAACCCGCTTCATGGCCGGCTTGTCACCCCAATAGGCTTCGTTTCGATCGAGGCTCAGCGAGGTGTTCGGCTTCCAGCTGCGCAACACGAACGGTCCCGATCCGGCATAGTTCGTGCGCAACCAGGCATGGCCCAGATCGCCGTCCTTTTCGTTGCTGAGAACCACTTCCTTGTCGACAACCGATCCGACGGTCGCCGTCAGGCAATACAGCACGAAAGTCGGGGCGTAGGCCTGGTCCGTCTCGATTTCCAGCGTATAGGGGTCCGTCGCCCTGATCTTCTCGGCGACGTTGTCGGGCGTGAACCCGAACTGGGTCAGGATGAAGGCGGGGCTCTTGTCCAGCAGGATCACCCGGTGCAGCGAGAAGGCGGCGTCCTCTGCCGTCAGGTCGTTGCCGGACGTGAACTTGATGCCCTCGCGGATCTTGAAGGTGAAGGTCTTTCCGTCCGGACTGACGGTCCAGCTTTCCGCGACCACGCCATAGATGTCAGAGACGTTTTCGGTGTCGTATCCGATCAGTCGATCGTAGGCATTCGCCGCGTATTCCGCCGCCGTGAATTCAAACACCTCCGCCGGATCCAGGGTGATGATGTCGTCGATCTGATACGCCATGACCAGCGCATCCTTGGGCGTGTCAGCAGACGCCGGCGTGCCCAAGAGCGACGCCGTCGCGACGACGGCTGCAAGTGCAATGTTCGTGGTGAAGCGTCTCATGCCTGGCTCCTATTCTGTTATTGGACCTTCCCGGTGCGCGATGACAGGGCTGCCGACCGGAAACCCGTTCCCGTGCGGGCTGTATTCGGGTCATTCCCCAGGTCTTAACGGTAGAGCAAGCTTCTCGATCGGAAAACCGGTTTCTTGAGGCTTGTGGTGCCGCTGGCCCGGATCCCCGGAAGCATACCGACGACCTGTTCCTGACAAATGTTCTTTTTTTGTTCTCATCGATGGGGCCGCGTGCCCACGACCGATGGCCTGTTGGGGCCAGGAGCAACCAAGAATCAAGGCTTTGTCCCTAGATTCACCGTATGACTCGCGGGGAATCAACGCGTCCGACCCGCCGCGGCGGGATCGGGACCACACTCAGAAATGCCTTCGTCGGCGTTTCGGCGTTCTCTCTGCTGGCCGCCGTCGTGGGTTTCGGTGCGATGTGGGTGATCGACCGCGCGCAGAATGAGGTGATCGGTCAGGGCGTCCCGGCCGTGATCGATGCAAAAAGCCTGGTCGAAAGCAGTTCGCGCATCATTGCCACGCTTCCCGCCTTTGCCAGGGTTTCCAATCACGCCGAGCTGATGCAGTACAAGCGCCGCCTGGACGAAGACGAACGGCGGATCATGGCCCTGCTGGCCGCGTTCGAGGAACGCGGCTTCGGCCGGAACACCGTGGCGGCGCTGCGCTCCATGTTGGAGGACATGTCCAAAAACCTCGTGGCGCAGGTCGAACTTCTCAGCGGACGCCTTCAGCTTGCGGAGCGGCAGGCGGCGGCTGCGTCAGAGGTGTTCGAGAACACGGACGCCATCGTCGGGGAATTGCGTCCGGCGATCGTCGCCTTGTCACGGACGCTGCAGGCGAACAGTGCGCGTCTCTTGGAGCAGGCGGACCCGGCCGGGACGGTTGAGTCGGAAGGGGCGCTTCGCCGTGCCGTCGGTCAGGATGCTCAACAGCTCGAACGGATGCTTGAAGTGCGTTTCCGGGCCGAGGTCGCCCGGCGCACGGTCGAGCAGCTTCTGTTGGAAGCCGACTGGCGCAAGATCGAGGATCACCGGGCCGACTACGATCGTCATCTTGAGGCGCTGCGGCTTCCCGTGGCAGGGCTGGAAGACCGGCTCCGCCACCAGCGTCTGTCGTTCTGGATTGATGGTCTGATCGAGACAAGCACCACGCCGAACGGCGTGTTTGCCGTGCGCAGCGCGTTTCTGGATGTCAGTCACGAAATCGAAGTCCTGAGTGCGGAGAACACATCCTTGTCCGTCGAGATCAACGGCCTTGTCAGCGCTTTGGCGGAGGAGGCGTACACCGCGATCCAGAATGCGGCCGGACGGGCCCGGCTCTCCAAAAACACCAGCCGCTATGCGCTGGTTGCAATTGCCGTTCTCGCCTTTGCCGTTTCCATCCTGTTCGTCTGGCGCTACGTGACCAGAAGCGTTCTGCATCGGCTGAACCACCTCTCCGACATGGTTCATCGGCTCGCCCATGGCGACCTGACAGTCGAGGTTGCCGTCACGGGGTCGGACGAACTGTCCGACATGGCGGAGGCCGTGCAGGTCTTTAAGGACAATGCCGAGCGATTGCGCCAGCAAGAAGACGAGATTGCCCTGCACATCGAAAAGCTGGCCGCATCGAACGCGAGCATGCAAAGGGTCATGACCGCCCTGAAGGAAAGCGAGGAACGGTACGAACTGGCGGTGGAGGGGGCGAGCGTCGGGCTGTGGGACTGGGACACCCGCACTGGTGCGCTTTATTGGTCGCCCCGGTTCAAGGAGATCCTGGGCGTCAACGACGAGGTGGTCGTCCCCAGCTTCGCGGAGTTCAAGGATCGCATCCACGGCGACGACAAGGAGCGCGTCCTGGGCGCCCTGCGCGCCCATCTCAACGAGCGCGAACCGTTCGTCATCGAGTACCGGATCCGCCAGGAAAGCGGTGATTTCATCTGGGTTTCGTCGCGCGGACAGGCCATGTGGGACGCGGACAGCCGGCCGACGCGGATGGCCGGCTCGATCGTTGACGTCCAGGACCGCAAACTGGACCAGATTGTCCGGTCCGAGTTTCATCGGCTGGCCTCGGAGGATACCCTGGGCCTTGAGGAGAAGGTGCAGGAACTGCTGCGCCTCAGCCTGCGCTATCTGGGGCTGTCGATCGGGCTTGTCGCGCGGATTCAGGATGAGCGCTATGAGGTGATCTTCGCCGAAACCCCGGACAATCTGATCGAACCCGGGACCGCCTTCGACCTGCGGGAAACATACTGTGCGCAAACGCTGGAAGCGGACGAGGTCGTGTGTTCCACCATGCGGCGCAGTCGGAGATTGCGGCGCATCCCTGCTATGCGAACACTGGTCTTGAGGCCTATATCGGCATTCCGCTAGTTGTGAACGGGCATCGGTACGGCACGGTAAATTTCTCGGACAGCAAGCCGCGTCAGACCGGTTTCACGGACCGCGAACGCGCCTTCCTGGCGCTGATTGCGCAGTGGATCGGCTACGAGTTGGGGCGCAAGGAGCACATCGTTTCGCTGGAGGAATCACGGGAGAAACTGCGCCAGAAGACCGAGGAACAGCGCCTGATCTTTGACAGCGTACCGGTCAGAATCTGGTACAAGGACGACGAAAACAAAATCCTGCGCCTCAACCGCCGGGCGTCGGAAGCGATGGACCTATCCGTCGGCGAGACGGAGGGCGCCAACTACTATGACCTGTTGGGCGAGGCGGCGACGCGGTTCCACCGCGACGACCTGGAAATCATCAATTCCGGCAAACCGCGCATGGGTGTCGTCGAGCAGTACACGCCGGCGGGTGGGCGGCCCGTTTGGCTGCGGACCGACAAGGTTCCCTATACGGATCCCAAGACCGGCAAACGAAACATCCTGATCGCCTCCAGCGACATCACGACCCAGAAGGAAGCGGAGATCCAGCTCGCCGCCTCCGTGGAAGAGCTGCAGCGTTCCAATGCCGAGCTCGAGCAGTTCGCCTATGTGGCCTCGCACGACCTGAAGGCACCGTTGCGCGGCATCGACAACCTCGCCAGCTGGATCGAAGAGGACATGGGCGGGGTCATGAACGAAGAAAGCCGCGAGCATATGGGGCTGTTGCGGGGCCGGGTGCGCCGGTTGGAAGCGCTGTTGAGCGACCTCTTGGCCTATTCGCGTGTCGGTCGGGTCAAGACGGAAATCGCCCTGGTCGACATGGACGATTTGATCGACGAGGTCTTCGATCTGAACCGGCCCGGCGACGGCTACACCCTCAAGAAGACCGGAGAGATGCCAACTTTTGCCACTGCCCGGGTCCCGATGGAGCAGTTGCTGCGCAATCTTTTCAGCAATGCGCTGAAGCACCATGACAGGGACACCGGCGTGATCGAGGTGGGGGTGACCAATCGCGGCGACCGGTACGAGTTCACGGTCAGCGACGACGGGCCGGGAATCCCCGTGGAACTTCAGGACCGCATTTTCGGGATGTTCCAGACCTTGAAGTCCCGCGATGAGGTGGAGGGCAGCGGCATGGGCCTGGCGATCGTCAAGAAGCTGATCGAGTCTCTGGGGTGCCGGATCGAGGTGGAATCGGACCCGCAGCGGCGGCGCGGCACCTGCTTTCGCTTCACCTGGCCCAAGGAATGGCCGGAAACCAAGGCGGCCGCGTTCCAGTCGGCCGCCGAATAACCAGTTGTTAGGAAGACTGCGGAACACTGGGCCCGGTATCGGACCGTCGCCGGATCGCCGAAAGCACAAGAGCCGGGTTGAGATTTCATGCCCAATCGAACCGTGACCTTCCTGTTGGTCGAAGATGACGATGTCGACGTGATGGGCTTTCGGCGCGCGTTGAAGCGTCAGAAGATTGCCAACCCCGTGGAAGTCGCCCGCGACGGCGTCGAAGCCCTGGAACGGCTGCGCGGCCTCAACGGCAAGGAAAGACTCAAGCCGCCCTACATCATCCTCCTCGACCTCAACATGCCCCGCATGAGCGGCCTGGAGTTCCTGCAGGAGATCCGCCAGGACGAGGAACTGCACCACGCGATTGTGTTCGTCATCACTACGTCGCGCGACGAGAAGGATCGCCTGGCCGCCTACGACCAGAACATTGCCGGCTACATCGTCAAGTCGAACGCCACGGAGAGCTTTCAGCATGCGCTGAGCATGCTGGACAACTACTGGCGGGTGGTGGAGTTTCCCTGACCTGGAACGTCAGGTCCCTGTGCGGTCACGGTGCTGCGTCAGCCAGGCTTAGAATTCCTGCGGGGGCAGCGGCTTGGTGATGTAGAAGCCCTGGATCTCGCGACAACCCAGATTGCGCAGGAAGACAAGCTGCTCCTGCGTTTCGACACCCTCGGCCACTACGCCCAGTCCAAGAGCCTCGCTCAGCGCGATGATCGTTTTCACGATCGCGGCGTCCGTGGAGCTTTCGGGCAGGTTGTGCACGAAGCTGCGGTCCACCTTCAATTTGTCCACCGGCAGGTGTTTGACATGGGCGAGCGAGGTATAGCCGGTGCCGAAATCGTCGATGGCGATGTGCATACCGGTCTCGCGCAGGGCCTCCAGCTGCTCGACCACGGGATCGAAATTGTCGATCATTGTTGTTTCGGTGATCTCGAGTTCCAGCTGCGAGGGCGGCACACCGGTCGCGTCGAGGATCGGCAGCAAACGTTCCAGGATGTTCGTGCGTTTGAACTGGACGGCCGACAGGTTGATGGCGATCTGGATCGGTCCCAAGCCGCTTTCAGACCATAAAGCGGCCTGGCGACAGGCCTCCCGGAAAATCCAGTCGGCCAGATCGACGATCAGGCCGGTCGACTCCGCAACCGGGATGAACTGGTCCGGCGTCACGTTGCCCAGTTCGGGGTGTTCCCAGCGGGCCAGGGCTTCGACGCCGGTCATCATGCCGGTCAGCGCATCAAGCTTGGGCTGGTAGGCGAGGTAGAGACCCTCGCCCCTCAGCGCGGCCTCCAGGTCCCGCTCCATCGACTTCGCGCGCTGGATGCGTTCGTTGAGCTTCCTGTCGAAATAGCAGTAGGTCCCGCGGCCCAGTTCCTTGGCCCGATAGAGTGCCGCGTCGGCATTGCGGAACAGCTCGTCCACGTCGCTGATGCTGGTGTCGTGGATGGCGATCCCGATGCTGGTGCCAGTAACGACCTCGGTGCCTTCGAAATCAAACGGCTCGGCGATCGCCTTGATGATCTTGCCTGCAAGCGTCGCGGCGTCGTCGGAGGACTCCATGTTGGTGGAGATGATCGCAAACTCGTCCCCTCCGAGACGTGCCACGGTGTCCGTCCGGCGCGTGGATTCGGTCAACCGCTCGGCCACCCCTTTGAGTAGGGCGTCACCCACGGGGTGGCCCAGGGTGTCGTTGACGGACTTGAACCTGTCAAGATCCAGGAGAAGGAGCCCGGTCAGTCGCTCCGCGCGTTCGGCATGTTCCAGGCCCTCGCGCAGCCGATCGGAGAACAGTGAGCGATTGGCCAGCCCGGTCAGCAGGTCGTGCTCGGCCAGCCGGCGGTAGCGGTCTTCACTCTCTTCCGCCCGCTGCAGAGCGGCCTGCAGCTTGTCCTTGGTCATGGCCAGGTCTTCGGCCAGGCCGATGTATTCCGAGGTCTGGTTCTGGATCAACTCGTTCGCGGCGCGTAGTTCCAGGGTCTGTTCGAAAAGCTCCTGCTTGCCGCGCGCCATCTCGAGCGCATAGCGAATCGAGCGTTCAAGGCGCAGGGCGCTGAGGTCGGACTTGACCAGGAAATCGGCGACACCGACGCGTGCCGCCTGCAGGTCCACTTCACGGCTTTCTTCGCCGGTGAGCAGAATGAAGGTCTGCGGCCGTTCCGGATGCAGGACCTCCTGGATCAGGTCCAGCCCGGTGTGACCGCCCAGGTGATAGTCGACAAGGTAGAGGTCGTGCTGTCTGTCCTTGACGAGCTCGATGGCCTCGCTCCAGACACGAACCCAGTCGAGCTCCAGCGCCTCGCCGAAGACCTGCCGCAGCAGGCGCTTCGTGGCGCGGTAGTCGACCTCGTCGTCATCGACCAGCAGTATCCGGGGAACGAGTTGGGGCTCGGTCTGGCTGCCGGTTTGTATCAGAGCGGCCTGTTCCATTGACCTCCCCATCACACCGTGTTTACCGGCGAGTATCGCGCAGGCCGTATTGACAATTGGTGTATGGAGACCCGTCCGAAAGGCTTCGGAAGTAACTGTTTTACAAAGATTTTACCACAAAACCGGCGGTCCCTGGGGCTACTGTTCCGCCGACCGATACCAGGGTGGCGGCAGATGATGTTGCGATTCCGTAACGAACCCCCGCCTGTTCGGCCATCGATCTGGGCCGGGTGGCGTCGTCGGTGGCCTGTCCTGGCCGGTTTCCGGTGTTGTCAGTCAGGCGTAAGCTAGTCGAATGATCGACCGGTTCCGAAACCGGGGTGACAGGGTCGCCTGACATCAGGAACCGCGAAACGGCGCTCTCCGAATCGCGGTCACGTGTATTGCTGTTGCCGTTATCGGCGCCGGCCTGGCGGCCGCCTTCTTTCCCGGCATCATCGACGCGCTAATGCTGTTCGATGTCGCCGCCGCCGTGGCCTGGTACCGGGAACTCGGTGGATGGGGTGTGCTGGGTTCGGTGGCGATGATGTCGATCTGCGCGCTGACGTTTGCGCCGGCGGAGATCGTTGCCATCGCCAACGGCATGACATACGGGCCTGTCTGGGGCAGTGTGCTGACATGGGCCAGCGCAATGATCGGCGCCAATATCGGTTTTGGCTTTGCCAGGGCGATCGGGCCGGGGGTGATTGTGCGGGTGATCGGTGCTGAACGGTTCGAGGGTGTCCGCCGCTGGACCAACCGGCGGGGCTCGGTGGCATTGCTGGTGGCGCGCTGCATTCCTCTTATTCCGTTCTTCGCCCTGAACCTTGGTGCCGGCGCCGTCGGAATGCGCTGGTGGACCTATAACTGGTCTACCGGACTGGGAATTCTGCCTGCCGCAATCATCTTTACGGCCCTTGGCGACCGCGCGATGCACTGGCCGTTCTATGTGTGGTTGCTTCTGGCGGCCGGCGTACTGGCAGCGTTGATGCTGTGCCGGCGCCTGGTGCGCGGATTGGGTGTTCGTTGAGGCCGCGATCGGTGCGACGGCACTCGCCAAAAAAGCGTTGGGCTCCGCCTTAATACGCGCTATGGTATTGGCGGTTATATAAAAATGCCCGTTCAATTCAAAATCGATCGCGACGCCGGCCTCTTGCTCTGGGAGATGGATGGACGCATCCTGCCGGGCGAGGTCCTGATCGCGATCGGCGAGGTTGGCCGCCACCCCGACTTCGATCGGGGTTATGACGAACTGATCGTCTTTGGCCCGGCAACGCAGCTCAATTCGTTTGACGCGCGGACGCTGCAGGAGACCCAAACAAGATCAAGGCGAGCTACGGTGACGCGACCATGCGCAATGTGCGCAGCGCCGTCGTTTGCGCCAGCGAGCATGCCGCAATGGTCACCAGGCTGTGGCGCGCTTTGGCTATTGCCGACGAGAATATCGGCCTGGACATCAAGATCTTCGAAGACGTTACTTCGGCGCGCGCATGGCTCGACGGTGCCAGGTCCGACAACCGGGAGACCGGATAGCCGCCGGGCGGGCGCTGCGCCCGCCTAGCTGAGGAACGGCAGTTTCAGGCCTCGGTCGCGGGCGCACTGGATGGCGCTGTCGTAGCTGGCGTCGGCATGGCGCATCACGCCGCTGCCCGGGTCGTTGAACAGCACCCGTTCCAGGCGCCGGGCCGCAGCATCGGTGCCGTCGGCGACGATCACGACGCCGGCATGCTGTGAGAAACCCATGCCCACGCCGCCGCCGTGGTGGATCGACACCCAGGTGGCCCCGCTGGCCGTGTTGAGCAGGGCGTTCAACAGCGGCCAGTCGGAAACCGCATCAGAGCCGTCGCGCATGGACTCGGTCTCACGGTTCGGGCTGGCGACCGAGCCGGAATCCAGGTGGTCGCGGCCGATCACGACAGGCGCCTTCAGGGTCCCGTCTCGCACCATTTCGTTGAAGGCCAGGCCCAGGCGGTGCCGCTGGCCCAGCCCTACCCAGCAGATCCGCGCCGGCAGGCCCTGAAACGAAATCCTTGCGCGCGCCATGTCCAGCCAGGTGTGCAGGTGGGGGTCGTCGGGGATCAGTTCCTTGACCCTGGCGTCGGTCTTGTAGATGTCTTCCGGGTCGCCGGATAGCGCAACCCAGCGGAACGGGCCCACTCCTTTGCAGAAGAGGGGTCTGACATAGGCCGGCACGAACCCCGGAAAATCGAAAGCGTTCTCCACGCCGACCTCCAGGGCCATTTGCCGGATGTTGTTGCCGTAGTCGAAAGTGGGAATGCCCTGGGCGTGGAAATCCAACATGGCGCGCACCTGAACCGCCATGGATGCCTTGGCCTCGCGCACCACACGGTCCGGGTCGGCGGCGATTTCGGCGTCCCACTCCTCAAGCGTCCAGCCGATCGGAAGATAGCCGTTCAGCGGGTCGTGCGCGCTGGTCTGGTCGCTGACGGCTTCCGGGCGCACGCCGCGTTTGACCAGTTCCGGAAAGACCTCGCCGGCATTGCCCAACAGGCCGACCGAAACCGGCGTGCCCGCGTTCCTGGCGGCCTCGATGATGTCCAGCGCCTCGTCCAAGCTGTCGGTGTGCCGATCCAGGTATCCAGTCCGCAGCCGCATGTCGATGCGCGACGGACGGCATTCCACCGCCAGCATCGACGCCCCGGCCATTGTCGCCGCCAGCGGCTGAGCACCGCCCATGCCGCCCAGCCCGCCGGTCAGGATCCATCTGCCCGCAAGGGCGCCGCCATAGTGCTGGCGCCCCATCTCTGCGTAGGTTTCATAGGTGCCCTGGACGATGCCCTGGCTGCCAATATAGATCCAGGAGCCAGCCGTCATCTGGCCGTACATCATCAGGCCTTTCTGATCGAGTTCGTTGAAGTGCTGCCAGGTTGCCCATTCCGGGACCAGGTTCGAGTTGGCCATCAAGACCCGCGGCGCGTCGGCATGGGTCTTGAAGACCCCGACCGCCTTCCCCGACTGGACCAAAAGCGTCTCGTCGGCTTCCAGTTCGGTCAGCGCCTTCTGGATCTGGTCGAAGCAGGTCCAGTTCCGGGCGCACCGGCCGATCCCGCCATAGACCACCAGTTCCTCGGGTTTCTCGGCGACCTCCGGGTCCAGGTTGTTGCGCATCATGCGAAATGCGGCCTCGGTCAGCCAGGATTTGGCGGTGAGTTCCGTGCCGTGCGGCGCTGTGATGACCCGGGTGTTGTCGAAGCGGTCGGTCTGTGTCATGGCTCGTCTCGTTCCTGCGGCTCCGGTCGACCTGCCGCCATATGAGCGGTGCGCAGGCGGCGGCGTCAAGCATCGGCCGAAAATCCAAGGCTGGATAGTGGATCTGTACGACCTCGCACCGGGCGATACGCCCCTTCTCATGAGCATCCCGCATGTGGGGGAAGCCATCCCGCCCGACCTGGCCGCGGGCATGACGGCTGAGGCCCGGACGGTGCCCGATACCGACTGGTACCTGGACCGGCTGTACGATTTTGCCGGGGCGCTGGGGGTCACCATCCTGAAGGCGCGGTACTCGCGATACGTCATCGATCTGAACCGGGACCCGGAGGGCAAACCGCTCTACACCGGTGCCAGCAATACCGAGCTAGTGCCCACGTCCAGCTTCGATGACGCGCCGCTTTACGATGCGGGCGCCGTTCCCGATGCAGCCGAAATCGCCAGGCGCCGCGACGCCTTCTGGACGCCCTACCATGACACGCTTGCCGCGACCCTGGCCGGCCTGCGGCAGTGTTTCGGAACCGTTGTCCTTTTCGACTGCCACTCGATCCGTTCCCGGGTGCCGCGGTTCTTCGATGGCCGCCTGCCGGATTCCAATGTGGGCACGGGCGGCGGCACCAGCTGCGATCCAGAACTCGCGGCGCGGCTGACGGCGGCCCTGGGGGCAGACGAACGTTATTCCCTGGCCGTCGATGGCTGTTTCAAGGGCGGTTACATCACCCGGCACCACCGCCGCCCGGCAGAGAACGTGCACGCGTTCCAGCTGGAGCTGTCGCAGGCGACCTATTCCGACGAAGGCCCGCCGTGCGTGTTCCGGGATGCGCTTGCGGACCAGGTCCGGCCGGTCCTCAGGCAGATGCTGGTCACCGCGCGCGACTGGGCGGCAGACAGATCAGTCTGAGGGCAGCAGGTCCGGGGCGAACGGCACGAACCCGCCAGACCGCACCATGGCGGTGATCGCGGCGATGTCGGGCGCGAAATAGCGATCGGTGTCGTAGCGGGGCACCGCCGCGCGGATCTGGGAAAGCACCTTGGCGAGCCGAGGCGAGGTGTGCAGGTCGGAATGGAACTCCACCCCCTGGGCGGCCGCCAGCAGTTCGATCGCGACGATCCCAGCGGAATTCTCGGTCATCTCCTGCAGCCGCCGGGCGGCGTTGGTTGCCATGCTGACATGGTCCTCCTGGTTGGCCGAGGTGGGCAGGGAATCGACGCTGGCGGGCGTTGCCCGCTGTTTGTTTTCGCTGGCCAGCGCCGCCGCTGTGACGTGGGCGACCATGAACCCGGAATTGAGTCCGGGATCCTCAACCAGGAACGGCGGCAGGCCGCTCAGCGTTGTGTCGATCAGCATGGCGATCCGGCGTTCGGCAAGCGCCCCGATTTCGGCGATGGCAAGCGCCATGCTGTCGGCCGCAAAGGCCACGTGTTCCGCATGGAAGTTCCCGCCCGACAGGATCGCACCGTCGGCCGGAAAGATCAGCGGATTGTCGGAAACCGCATTGCCTTCGTTTTCCAAGGTCGCCGCGGCGAACCGCAGTTGCGCGAGGCAGGCGCCCATGACTTGGGGCTGGCAGCGCAGACAGTAGGGGTCCTGGACCTTCGCGCAGGCGATGTGCGATTCGCGAATGGTGCTGCCGTGAAGCAACGCCCGCATTGCCGACGCAACGTCACGCTGGCCCTGGTGCGGGCTGAGTGCGTGGATGCGTGCGTCGAAGGGCGTATCCGAGCCCATTGCCGCGTCGACCGTCAGGGCGCCCGCCACCAGAGCCGCAGAGAACAGCTTCTCCGCCTCGAACAGCCCGGCAAGACCAAGCGCCGTCGACACCTGTGTGCCGTTCAAAAGCGCCAGGCCTTCCTTCGGTGCAAGCTCCAGCGGCTCCAGGTCCGCTTTTTCGAGTGCGGTCAGCGCCGCCATTTCCTCGCCTTCGAGGCGGGCGCGGCCGATGCCGATGAGGGTTGCGGCCAGATGCGCCAGGGGCGCCAGGTCGCCGCTGGCACCGACCGATCCCTTGGCTGGCAGGCAGGGCAGCAGATCCCGTTCCAGCATGGCGATGAGCCTTTCCACCAGAACCCGCCGCACGCCCGAATGGCCGCGGGCCAGGGCGTTGATCTTCAGAGCCAGGGCCAATCGCACCACACCTGGTGCCAGGTCGGGACCCGTGCCGACCGCATGGGACAGCACCAAGTTCCGCTGCAGCGCCGCCAGCTTCTCGTTCGGGATCGCTTCGGAGGCCAGCCGGCCGAAGCCCGTATTGACACCGTAGACGGTGTCCTCGCCGGCCAGCACGGCGCCGACGGTCGCCGCCGCTTCATCGATCCGGTCCCAGGCGTCAGAGGCCAGCTCGATCGGGTCGGTGGTGGTGTAGACCGCGCGCATCTCCGCCAGGGTCATGGAGCCCGGGCTGATCGAGATCGTCGTCATCGGCACGTTTCCTTTAGATGTCTTGCGGCGGCGCATTCCGCCCGGCGACGATCCGTGCCTTGAGGGGACGGGCGCCGATGCCGTAGGCGAGTTCGCCGGGACTGCCGATCTTCCACAGGGCCATGTCGGCCGCCATGCCCGGTTCCAGCGTGCCTACCGTGTCCGCCAGCCCCAGCGCCAGCGCGGCGTTCCGGGTGACACCGGCCAACGCCTCTTCAGGCGTCAGTCCGAACTGGGTGCACGCCATGTTCAGCATCAACAACAGCGACGTCACCGGCGAAGAACCGGGATTGCAGTCGCTGGCAACGGCCATGGGAACACCGTGCTGGCGGAACCCGGCAACGGGCGGTTTGCGGGTTTCGCCCAGGAAGTAGAACGCGCCCGGCAGCAGCACCGCCACCGTCCCCGCCGCGGCCATTGCGGCCACCCCGGCCTCGTTGGTGCACTCCAGGTGGTCGGCGGACAGCGCGGCATAGCGGGCGGCCAGTGCCGCGCCTTCGAGATCGCTGAGCTGGTCGGCATGCAGCTTGACCGGCAGTCCGTGACGGGCCGCGGCGTCGAACACCCGCGCGGCCTCGTCGGGCGTGAAGCCGATCCCCTCACAGAAGGCATCGACCGCATCGGCGAGGCCCTCCTTCACCACGGCCGGTAGCATCTCCTCGCAGACGAGATCGATATAGGCGTCCCGGCGCTCGGCGTAGTCGGCGGGCAGGGCATGGGCGCCCAGAAAGCTGGCCCGCACCCGGATCGGCAGGCGCGACCCCAGCCGGCGTGCAACCCGCAGCATCTTGACCTCGGTCGCGGTGTCGAGGCCGTATCCTGACTTGATCTCCACGGTGGTGACGCCGTCCGCCGCCAGCGCGGCAACCCGGCCCGCCGCGCTGGCCAGCAGGTCCTGCGGCGCGGCGGCGCGGGTCGCCCCGACGGTTGCCCGGATGCCGCCGCCGGCGCGTGCGATCTCTTCATAGGTCGCGCCGTTCAGGAGCTGTTCGAATTCGCCCGCGCCGTTGCCGCCATAGACGAGGTGGGTGTGGCAGTCGATCAGGCCGGGCGTCATCCAGGCGCCGTCGCCGTCGTGCAGATGCCGCGCCAGATGATCCGGCGGCCCCGGCAGGTCTCTCGCGCGACCGACCCAGGCAATCCGGCCGTCGGCAACGGCCAGCGCACCGTCCTCGATCGCGCCGTAGGCGACGCCGCTGCCGGTCATGGTTGCCAGATGGACATTGGTCCACAGGGCATCCCAGCTTCGATCGGGCATGTTCGGGTCCCGTTCGGAAAGTTGCTATAGATCGCTAGACGTAAAGTGGAGGCCTTGGCGTGGTCAAACTCTATTTCGATCGGGCACGGCTTTCTGACGGCTGGGCGAAGGACGTCGTGGTGGAAATCGGCGCCGACGGCCGGATCGTGACGGTCACCACAGACAGTGCGGCCGGATCGGCGCGCCGCGTCCCTGGGGCCTGCGTGCCGGGGATGGCGAATCTGCACAGCCACGCCTTTCAGTGGGCGTTTGCCGGCCTGACCGAGACGGCGGGACCCAGTGGTGACAGCTTCTGGACCTGGCGCCGGCGGATGTACGATTTCGTCTCCCGCTTCGACCCCGACATGCTGCAGGCGGTCGCCGCGCGGCTCTACGTGGAAATGCTGAAGGCCGGCTACACGGCGGTGGGCGAGTTCCATTACCTTCACCACCCGCCTGACGGCGGGTCGTACGACGACCGGGCGGAGATGAGCGAACGTATCGTCGCAGCGGCCCGCACCGCCGGGATCGGGCTGTGCCTGTTGCCGGTCCTCTACATGCAAGGCGGCTTTGACGGCGCCGCGCCGGCGGAAGGCCAGCGGCGGTTCGTCCACGATGCAGAGGCTTACCTGCGGCTGATCGACCTGATGGCGGCGCGCCATGCGGCGAAGCCGGATTTCCGGTTGGGCATTGCCCCGCACTCGCTGCGCGCGGTCGCATCCGACGCGCTGGGCGCGGTGCTGGCGCATCTGCGCACGGCCCTGCCCGATGCGCCCGTGCACATCCACATTGCCGAACAGAAGAAAGAGGTGGACGACTGCGTGGTCTGGTCCGGCCGGCGGCCGGTTGCTTGGCTGTTGGACCATGCGCCGGTGGACGGGCGGTGGTGCCTCGTCCACGCTACCCATCTGGACGCCGCCGAGCTGTCGGCCCTGGCCGGCAGCGGCGCCGTCGCCGGCCTGTGCCCGACCACCGAGGCCAATCTGGGCGACGGCATCTTTCCGGCGGTGGCCTACCTCCAGGCGGGCGGCCGTTTCGGCATCGGATCGGACAGTCACGTCGCCGTCGCTCCGGCCGAGGAACTGCGGCTGCTGGAATACGGCCAGCGGCTCTCGCACCTGGGGCGCAACATGCTGGCCGGCGGCGAAGGCCGGTCGACAGGCGCGCGCCTCTACTGTGCGGCCGCGCAGGGCGGCGGGCAGGCGCTGGGCATGAAAACAGGTGTCATTGCGCCAGGCTACCGGGCCGACTTGGTGGTGCTGGACCCGGCGGCCGTCGGCCCCGCGCGGCGCGAAGGCGACGCGCTGTTCGACGGCTGGATCTTTTCCGGTCCGCACCGGCCGGTGGCCCAGGTCTTCGTGGCGGGGCGGCAGGTGATTGCCGACGGGCGGCACGCGGAAGACGCGCAAACGGCGGAGGCCTGCCGCGCCGCGCTGGCAGGGTTAGCCTGAAGGCGGGGCAGCGCCGTCGTTGAGCGACAGCGCCATGTGCAGTGTGCTGACCCCGCGGCCGCCGTGCCGGATCGCGTCGGGTTCGGTTCCCCAAACCCGGAAGCCAAACTCCTCATAGAGCCTGCTGGCGGCGCCTCTATCGTCGGTGGCGCTGATCTGAACCTGGGTGACGCCTTTCAGGGTGCGCGCGTGTGCCAGGGCCGCCGTCATCAGGGCGCGGGCCACGCCGCGGCCGCGGTCTTCCGGGCGGACATACATGCCCCAGAAATGGACCTTGTGGGCCATCTTGCGTTTGGGTTCGCGGTAGAGCCCCAGCATGCCGATGAGCGAACCGTCGATGGCGCCGAATACGACCGACGAGTCCGGACCGCGACCCAGCATCTGACGCACGGTATCCGGCGGTGCCGCATGGTCGTCTTCCGGCGAGGCCGCGAAGGCCAGCGGCGCGTCTTCGAGCGCCTGGCGCCTGAGGGTGAACAGCGCCTCGGCCTCGGCGGGCTGCAGGATGCGGATCTCCATGGCTTGCCGTGCACCTGGCCGCGGTTGGGACGGAGTCTCAGCCTACACCATCCGCAAAACCGTCTGCACCAGGATCAGGATCGCCGCAGAGGCGACAGCCAGGAAGGTGAGCTGCATGCCGCGCACGCGCAAACGAAAGTCCTCATCCTCTTGGCTGACGCCATAGACATGGACCAGCCGGCCCGCCAGCAGCACGACCCCCAGCCCATGGATGGCCAGGACGGGCGCGCCTTGCAGTTCGGCGAACCCGATCAGCAACAGGGCCATGGGCACGTATTCGGCGAAGTTCGCCTGGGCACGGGAAGCCCGCAACAGGCGCTGGTCACCGCCGTCGCCCAGGGCGACCTTGGCGGTCCGGCGTGTCCGAATGACCCGAATGCTGAGGAAGATCAGAACAAAGGCCAAAAGAGCGGCGTAGATCGGCGTGGCTGTCAGCGACATCGGCTTCGTCCCCCGTGGTCTTCAGTGAATACGCGCGGCCGGGACCGGCGGATCGACAGGCGAGCCGCGGTTGTTGCCACCGCCACTTTGACGATGCGAGAAACAATGTATACATTGTTCTGCGGAGATAGTCTCGCGTGCCGGTTCGGGCTCCGGCACCTCCCCGAAAGGACAGGCCGAGCGTGGCGACCCACGACAATTCATTCCACATCGCCGTGATGCCGGGAGACGGCATCGGTTGCGAGATCATGGATCCGTGCCTCGACCTCCTGCAACGGGTGCAGCGCGCGGCGGGCGGATTTGCGCTGAAGTTCGAAACGCTGGAGGCCGGTGCCGATCTCTACCGCCGGACCGGGACGGCGCTGCCCGAGGAGACCTTGCGCCGTGCCGGGGCGGCCGACGCGATCCTTCTGGGCGCCATGGGTCTGCCGGACGTGCGTTATCCGGACGGCCGGGAAGTGGGGCCGCAACTGGACCTGCGCGAGGAGTTCCAATTGTTCGCCGGCATCCGTCCCGTGCGCACCTTTCCGGGCCTGCCTGTGCCGCTCAGCGATCCGCGCGCGGCGTCGCTCGATTTCGTACTGATCCGGGAATCGACCGAAGGCCTGTTCAGTTCCCGGGTCAGGACGGAGTTCAAGGATGGGGCGGCGCGGGACTTCCTGGAAATCACCCGGCCGGCCAGCGAAAGGCTGTTCGATTTCGCCTTCCGGCTTGCCCGGCAGCGGCGCGAGGACGGTCATCCCGGCCGTGTCACCTGTGTCGACAAGTCCAACGTTCTGGGCGCTTTCGCATTCTTCCGCGAGATCTTTCACGAACGCGCCAAGGCGTTTGCGGACGTGGACGCCGATGTCTGCTACGTGGACGCGATGGCCCTCCGGTTGATCCGCAATCCATGGGCCAACGACGTCGTCGTGACCGAGAACCTGTTCGGCGACATTCTGTCCGACGCTGGGGCGGCCCTGATGGGCGGGATGGGTTTCGCGCCGTCGGCCGACATCGGCGAAGACCGCGCGGTGTTCCAGCCCTGTCATGGCACCGCGCCCGATATCGTCGGCACCGGAAAGGCGAACCCGACGGCGATGTACCTGTCCGCGGCTTTGATGCTGGACTGGCTTGGCCAGCAGCATGGCGAATCCGCTTGCCGGGATGCCGCGATGATGCTGCAGGGTGCGGTTGAACGTGCGTTTGCGGCGGGAACGCTGAATCCGTGCGAGACGGGCGGGACGGACGGGCTGGCGGAGATCACCCGGCGCGTGATCGACGAACTGGACTGACGCCACCGCCGGGATCGGTCAGCCGTCGCCGTAACGCAGCACTTTCACCTCTTCCATCGTCACCAGGCCGCCCGTCATCATGTCGTCCAGCGCAGGCAGGAAGGCGTCGACCTTCTCCTCGCTGTCGACGATCTCGATCACCAGCGGAAGGTCCTGGGACAGGCGCAGGATCTTGGTGGTGTGCAGGTGGCTGCGGTGGCCGTAGCCCATCGGTCCCCGCAGCAGCGTCGCGCCGGCGAGACCTTGTTCGCGTGCCTTCAGAACGATCGCCTCGTACAGCGGCTTGTGTTCGTGCTTGTCATCCTCGCCGATGAAGATGCGCAACAGGACGGCCTTTTCGGGAATCTGCATCGTCTAGAGGCCCTTCAACTGGTTGAGGCTGACCGCACCGCTGTGTCCCAGCCACACGCCGACCAGGCACAACAGCAGCGACAGCAAAATATAGCCCGCCGCGTAGACCCACTCGCCCTCCATCGACAGGGTGAGGGTCTGCAGGCTGAAGGAAGAGAAAGTCGTGAACCCGCCCAGGATCCCGATCATCACGAACTGACGCGCCTCGGACGGCACGAACATCCGCCCGTCCGGGCCGGTCAGGGTCGCGACGAAGCCGATGATGGCCGATCCGACCACATTGACGGTCAGCGTGCCCCAGGGAAAGGTCTCGCCGAACCGTTCCGCGATGAAGCCCGAGCACCAGTACCGCCCGACGCCGCCCAGCGCACTGCCGATCGCAATCCAGAGATAGGTCATTGTCCGACGCCCCGCCGCACCAGTGGCTCATGCGCCCTAACATGCCGCGCGGAAGCCTCCGACCACAAGGGTCGGCACGTCGGGATCAGCTGGAGAAGGCGCGGTTGGCGCTGTAGGCGCCGTAAAGGGAAACGAAGAACGGGACGCAATAGGTCAGGCCGAACTTGATCCAGTCCACGCCGACCCACGCCATGAGGGCGTCGCCCTGGTTGATCAGATTGAGCAGGGTTCCAACGACCACCATGACCAGCAGGCTCTGCCGCAGCACCGCCCATCTGAAGGTTCTGCGCAGGGGCGTCATCTCAGCCGTTTGGGTTTTCGATGCGGTGGTCATTGCCTTGCCTCCGCCCTTCTTCCTGCCGGCCCGCACCAGCCCCAGGGTGCGGGCCGATGATTGCCGTCGCTATTCCGCGGCGAGCGCGTGGTGGTCGATCACCTCGCCCCGGGCGGGATAGTTCTTCTCGAGCGCGAAGTCGAGCGCGCCCAGGATCTCACGGAAGTTCGGACGTGCGAAGGGCATCGTCTGAACCGTGCCGAAATAAAGCGTGCCGTCCGGCCGCACCAGGTAAAGGCCGGGCTCGCTGAACAGGGCGGGCTCGTCGATCCCGATCGACGTCTTGCCCCGGCTGGTGGAGATGTAGAGGCCCCATTCGCGCGCCTTGTCCAGGTCCAGCCCATACCCCAGGGAAAGGTTGGGCAGGTTCCATTCGGTCTTGGTATCGGTTGCCCGGGCCTCGTCGTCGCTGGAGATCGCCACCACCGAAACGCCCCGTTTCTCGAACTCGGGCAGCTTCTGCTCCAGATCACCCAGATACTTGGAACAGATCGGGCAATGCCGGCCGCGATAGAAGACGACCAGGGTGAAATTCTCGGGCGTCTGGTCGGACAGTCGCCAGGTGCCGCCACCAACCGTGGCGACTTCCAGATCCGGAACGGGCTGGCGGGGGACGAGGTGGGTGATGGCGGCCATGGGCCTGCTCTCCTTTTTCGTGTGGCTAGTTGTTGTCCCGACCCGATGTGGTGTCAAAGGGCAGCCAGTGCAACGGTCTCACAAAGCCTTGATCGCCAGGACAGCGGCCTCATGCGCCGATCGCGGTGCGCAAATGGAAGGATTTCGGCCGGGTCAGCTGCTCGTAGCCCAGGACCGACAGGGTGCAGCCGCGGCCCGATTCCTTCACCCCGGTCCAGGCCAGCGCCGGATCCAGATAGTCGCAGCGGTTCATGAACCAGGTCCCGGTCTGGACCCGCTCGCCGATGGCGAGCGCCGCGGCTTCGTCGGCGGTCCAGACCGACGCGGTCAGCCCGAAGCGGCTGTCATTCATCAGCGCGATTGCCTCGTCGTCCGAGCCGACCTTCATGATGCCCACCACGGGGCCGAAGTTCTCTTCGCGCATCAGCCGCATGGAATGATCCACCGCCACCAGGGCCTGGCGCGCGCAATAGGCCGAGCCGGGATGCTCGGCCAAAAAGGCCGCTGAATCCACCAGGGCCCGCGCCCCGGCTTCGACCGCTTCGGCCACCTGGCCGCGCACCAGGTCCGCGGCGGCGGGTCGAACCATCGGGCCCAGGGTCGTCTCGGGATCCAGGGGATTCCCCAGACGGTAGCCGGCGGCCAGTGCCGCGAAACCCTCGACGAACCGGTCGTAGACACCCGCATGGACATAGATGCGTTCGATGCCGCAGCAGGACTGGCCCGAATTGAAACAGACCCCGTCCACCAGGTTCTCCACCGCATGGTCCAGGGCCGCGTCTGCGCGCACATAGGCCGGGTCCTTGCCGCCCAGTTCCAGGCCGACCCCGGTGAAGCTTTCCGCGGCCGCGGCGTTCATGGCGCGGCCTGCCGGGACCGAGCCGGTGAAGGCGACGAGATCCACTGCCCCCTTGTGCACGATGTCCAGGGTTATGTCGTGGTCCAGGTGCAGGAACTGGAACACACCCGGCGGCAGCCCGGCTGCGTCGAAGGCGCGCTGGTACCGTTCCGCGCACAAAGGCGTCTGGGACGAGTGTTTGAGGATCACCGTGTTGCCCGCCATCAGGGCTGGGATCACCGCGTTGACCGAAGTGAGGTAGGGATAGTTCCAGGGCGCGACCACGAACACCACGCCCAAGGGCGCGCGCCGGATGAACCGGGTGAAGCCCGGCTGGGGCGCGACCGCGACGTCCGCCAGCGCCGCAGGCGCGATGTCCAGCATGTGGCGGGCCCGTTCCTCGAAGCCGCGGATCTCGCCCGGGCTTTGAGAAATCGGCCGGCCCATCTGGCGGGTGACCTCTTCGGCAATCGCATCTCCGTCGGCAAGGAACGCATCGACCGCGGCGGACAGCAGGGCCTGGCGTTCCATAACGCCAATGGCGGCCCAGGCCGCCTGGGCCGTTCGTGCGTCCTCCAGGGCCTGCGCCACCGTCTGTGCGTCCGCCAGCGGCCGTTCCACAAAGATGCTGCCGTCGATCGGTGAAACGCACTGCAGGATCCCGGCCATACCCTTTTGCCTCTTGGTCATTGTTCGTTGCTTGGGAGGCCGACCCTAGCGACGGCAGGCAGTCGCCACAAGCCGCCAGCCTCCTGACAAAAAGATGGCAACAAGTGTGGCGGCGAACCCTGGTATGGGCGAGAGCGGTCGTGCCACACTGTCCCCATGGCAACGGAGGAAAAGACGCGCGCGACGGACGGCCTGACGGAAGGACCGGACGGTCAGCACCGGTGTTGGTGGCCGGGCGAAGACCCGGGCTATATCGCCTATCACGATCACGAATGGGGATGGCCCGTCGACGACGACCGGCGCCTGTTCGAGAAGATCTGCCTGGAAGGTTTCCAGTCGGGCCTCAGCTGTCTGACCATCCTGCGCAAGCGCGAGAATTTCCGCGCCGCCTTCTCAGGCTTCGATTTCGAACGGGTCGCCCGATTCGGCGAGAAGGACGTGGAACGGCTGCTGGCCGATGCGGGCATCATCCGCCACCGGGGCAAGATCGAATCGACCATCAACAATGCCCGGCGCGCCTGCGATCTGGTCTGGGAATGCGGGTCGCTGGCGGCCTATTTCTGGCGCTTCGAACCGGAACCGCAGGCCCGGCCCAAAAGAATGGACCGGCAGACCCTGGGCGGGCTCTCCAAATCCGCCGAATCGACCGCGCTCAGCAAAGACCTGAAGAAACGCGGCTGGTCCTTTGTCGGGCCGACCACGGCCTATGCTTTCATGCAGGCCATGGGCCTGGTGAACGACCATCTGGACGGATGTGCGGTTCGGGCTCAGGTGGAACGCGCACGCGAAGCGTTTGTGCGCCCTGTCTGACGCGTTTGTTCCGCGGCGCTCTTGTTCCGTTGGTGTCGATTCGCTTTCTACATTGACCGCGCCGCTGTTGAAGAGGCCGGCTGCGTCCGCTCCCGAGAAGCCGCTCAGGACCGCGACGGTCTCGAAGTCTGCATCGCCGCCGGTGCCATCTGAATCCACCTGAACAACACTGTTGCCTTCACCGTCGTCGTTGACGCTCAGCACCTCGGTGATGTCATCAAAGGGAGCGTCGATCAGGTCCGCGATGTTGAGCACGTCACTGTCTGCATCGAAGTCCGTGATCGTGTCGACACCGCCGCCGCCGAGGGTGAATGTGTCGTCGCCCGAACCGCCGGTCAGGGTGTCATCTCCCGCTCCGCCATCGAGCGTGTCGTCGCCGGATCCGCCGAGCAGCAGGTCGTCGCCTTCGTCACCCATCAAGCTGTCGTCGTTCCAACCGCCATACATGCGGTCTGCACCGTCGCCACCGTTCAACGTGTCTCGTCCGATAAACCCGAACAAGTCATCGTCACCTTCGCCGCCTGAGATCGTGTCGTTTCCAAATCCGCCGAAGATGTCGTCGCCGCCGTCCGTGCCGTCGATGGAATCGCTGAACCAACAGCCAATGATGAGGCTTCCATCTGCCTGGTCCGCGTTGAGCTCTTCGTCGGTACCGTCTTCTTCGTGTTGGTCCAACGAGACCGGAGCGGGTTGGTCCTCTGACTCCGCCGTGTCCGCTTCGTCGTCGTCTTCGTCGTCTTCGTCCTCGTCGTCGTCCTCATCGTCCTCGTCGCCGTCTCCGGCCTCTACTTCGTCTTGTCCCGGCTCATCTTCGTCGTCATCGCCGGCGGCCACCAGCAGTTCGTCGTTGCCGTCCTCGTCTTCCGAGTCGTCCTCGTCTATGCCGTCCTCTTCGGCCGCGTCGCCCTCGGCCTCCGCGACCTCTTCGCTGCTGGCTTGCACGATGTCGTCTTCGTCATCTTCATCGTCGTCCCCAGTGATCTCTTCGGCAGTCTCTTCGCCGTCCGCGACTTCTTCGGCGCCGGCGTCATCGGTCGTCTCATCAGCGTCGCTTCCGACCACCTCGACAGGTGCGTCACCGCCAGCTTCTGCAATTCCCTCGTCGCCGGTCGCTTCGGCGCTCTCCTCGTTGCTTGCCTCGGAGGCACCTTCTTCTGATTCCGCCTCGCCACCGTTGATTTCGACGTCGGCGATGGCATCTCCGTAGGACGACCCGGACCCAGACGATCCGGTACTGTCGTTGTCTGTGCCGCCGGCAGGTGTCGAGGATCCTTGGGTTTCCGGCGGCGAGTTGTCGTCATCGGGGTTCAGCGGGGCGATATCGATCGTCCGTGGTGCCGAGGTGTCGCCGGTGTCGCCAAGCGATGGCGTCGAGCCTTCATTGTCGTCGCTGCCACCGCCCAGTGTGTCGTCGACGGCTCCGCCGAGCAGCGCATCGTCACCTGCTGTTCCGGCCAACGGATCGGATCCGTTGTCGCCACTGTCCGGCTGTGCATGGATCTCCTGATCAGCAAAGACCGGGCCGTTTCCGCCGGGGCCGAAGACCGGCATCGTGAAATCAAAAACCGCCTGGCCGACGGGGATGTTACCGCCGTCCCTTCCTTCGGATGAAGAAGGCGTGTCGCCGTAAGAAGCGCTTTGCGCCTGGCTGGCGGAGTTTCCGCCGGGGCCGGAGGCGCTGCCCAGCACGGCAACGCCGTCTTCAGGCGACCTGTCGTTGGCGACTGACTGGCTGTTTGCGTCAGGATTCTGAGCAGCGGCGATGGCCGCCTTCCGTTTTCGGTGACGGATTTCGAACCGTCCTGATTACCGGTTTCAGCAGGGTTCCTGGCGCGCAGAACGGGATCTGCAGCGTCGAGAATGATAGCGGCGTCGTTGCCAGCACTCCCGTCCGTCTTCAGCGCAAGACTGTCGATCTCTGGGAAGGATTTGTCGCCTGGCAGGACAGCCAAATTCTCCGAGGCAAGAATGCCTTGTGCAATGCCCTCTGCGCCCAGGCCGGGCATGCCGCCGGCGACAAGTAACTCCTGCGCCGTTATCACATCGCCGTCGCTGGTTATGAACAGCGGCGGGACCTCGGCCAACGCCGACGCAGCGAGGTCCTGGATGACGACCCGGCCGCCGTTGTCGAAAAGTATGACGAGGTCACCGTTCTCGGTGGTGAATTGTGCTCTGTCCACCCAGAAGGCAAGCGCGTACCGCGCCCCCGCCTGGGCTGCCATTACGACCTCGGCGCCCGGTGGCGGCGCTTTGACATAGATGATGGGCGCCCGGCTGTCCGCGCCGGCGCCGCCGATCAGGTCTTCGGTTTCCACGGGTTGCTCCCTGTCCGCTTCTTTTTTTCCCCGCGGTCATTAAACGCTGAAACAACGAAAGCTCGATTAAAGATAGAATTTTAGGTATTAACCATGCTGCGCTTTGTTAACCATTTGGAAACACTGAAGTATCTTCACTGGCTTCGCCCGCGGCGGAGGGTGGGCTTCTAACTTGATGGCGATGTTTTCGCTCACACTCGGCGATCAATGGTGGTAAACCGCCCGCTGCCCCGCGCCGGTTGCAGGAGCGGCCCGGGGTGGGGTGAGAACGACCGAGGAATACCCTTCATGGACATTGCGACGCCGCAGGCAGACGTCGAAGTGCGCGGCACCAGCCAAACCGCTTTGAAGAAAGCGATCCTGGAGCACCTGGCCTATTCTGTGGGCAAGGATGCCGACCATGCGGTCGCCCGTGACTGGGCCGTCGCCCTGTCGCTGGCGGCGCGCGACCGGGTGATCGACCGGTGGATGCAGACCACCCGCGAGGTCTACCGGACCGACGCCAAGCGGGTCTATTACCTGTCGATGGAGTTCCTGATCGGCCGCCTGTTGTCGGACACGCTCTCCAACCTGGGAATCCTGGAAACGGCAAAGGCGGCACTGGACGAGCTGGGCGTCCGCTACGACACGATCGCCGAAAGCGAGCCCGATGCGGCGCTGGGCAATGGCGGGCTGGGGCGGTTGGCGGCCTGTTTCCTGGACAGCATGTCGAACTTGGGCATCCCTGCCTACGGACACGGCATCCGCTACCGCCATGGCCTGTTCCGCCAGAAGATCGGCGACGGCTGGCAACTGGAAGAAGCCGAGGACTGGCTGGCGCAGGGCAATCCCTGGGAGTTCCGGCGGCCGGAGGTGCATTATCCCATCGGCTTTGGCGGGGTGGTTGCCGCCGCCGAAGGCGACCGCGCGGTCTGGACACCGGGCGAGACCGTTCTTGCCGCCGCCTTCGACACGCCGGTCGCCGGGTGGGGCGGGCACCATGTGAACACGCTGCGCCTGTGGTCCGCCAAGCCCACTGGCGGTTTCGACCTGGGCCACTTCAACCAGGGCCAGTTCCTGGAGGCGGCGGCACCCGAGGTGCTGGCCGAAACCATCTGCCGGGTGCTCTATCCCGACGACACCACGCCCGAAGGCCAGGAACTGCGGTTGAAGCAGGAGTATTTCTTCACGTCGGCGTCGCTGCAGGACCTGTTGCGGCGTTTCGTGAACCACCACGACGACCTGGCGCGGCTGCCCAACCACGCGGCGGTCCAGATGAACGACACCCATCCGGCCATCGCGGTACCGGAACTGGTGCGGCTGCTGGTTGATGACCACGGCATCGGTTTCGACAAGGCGCTGGAGATCACCCGGGGCTGTCTTGCCTATACCAACCACACCCTGTTGCCGGAGGCGCTGGAACGCTGGCCACGCGGCCTGGTCGGCGCCATCCTGCCGCGCCACCTGCAGCTCATCGAACGCATCGACCAGGGGTTCGCAACCGTGGTCGCCAAGGCGCAGCCGCCGGTGGATTTCGAGGCGGTGCGTATCCTGGACACCGGCGGCGACGCGGTGCGCATGGGCAACCATCGTATCAACGGCGTGTCGGCCCTGCATACCGACTTGATGCAGCGCACCGTCTTCCACGACCTCAACACGGTCCTGCCGGGCCGGATCGTCAACCAGACCAACGGCATCACGCCGCGCCGCTGGATGAAGGTGTGCAATCCCGGGCTTTCCAAGCTGGTCGCGCAAGCGATCGGCGACGGCTGGGTGGGCGACCTGGAGCGGATCGAGGCGCTGGCGCCGTTCGCCGATGACGCGGGCTTCCGCGCGGATTTCCGCACGGTCAAGCAGGAGAACAAGCGGCGGCTGAGCGACCGGATTGTTGCGCTGACCGGCCAGAAGGTCGACCCCGACGCCATGTTCGACGTGCAGATCAAACGCCTGCATGAGTACAAACGCCAGCTGTTGAACGCGCTGGAGGCGGTCGCCCACTACCAGGCGATCCAGCAGGCACCGGATGCCGACTGGCAGCCGCGGGTCAAGGTGATCGCCGGCAAGGCCTTTCCCGGCTATGAGATGGCGAAGCTGATCATCAAACTGATCAACGACGTCGCCAAGGTGGTCAACGCGGACCCGGCCGTGCGCGACCGTTTCAAGATCGTGTTCCTGCCGAACTACAATGTCTCGCTGGCAGAGGTTATCATTCCAGCGGCCGAGCTGTCGGAGCAGATCTCGACGGCCGGGATGGAGGCATCGGGGACCGGCAACATGAAATTCGCGCTGAATGGCGCGCTCACCATTGGAACACTCGACGGCGCCAATGTGGAAATCGCCGAGCGGGTGGGCGCGGACAACATCTTCATCTTCGGCCTGACCGCCGACGAGGTTGCTGCCGCGCGTGCGGCCGGCCACGACCCGTGCCGGTACATCGACGCCAGCCCGGCACTGGCCGGCGCGATCGATGCGATCGCCTCGGGCGCTTTTTCGCCCGACGACCCCGACCGGTTCCGCGCCATCACCGACGACCTGACGGGTCACGACTATTTCATGGTGACCGCGGACTTCCACGCCTACGCCGCCGCCCAGCGAACGGTCGATGGCGCCTATGGCGACCAGGACGACTGGACCCAGCGCGCGGTCTTGAACACCTCCCATGCGGGATGGTTCTCGTCCGACCGCACGATCCGCGGCTATGCCCGCGACATCTGGGACGTTCCGGTCGGGACCGGCTGATGGCGAAGGCTCCGGTCGCGGAACGCACACGGGCCGCCGCCGATCCGGCGCGGCCGCCGGCCGGTGAAATCCAAGCTTTGGTCGAGGCGCGGCACGCCAATCCGTTTGCCGTCCTCGGGATGCATGCGCGCGACGGTGCCATTGTCGTCCGCGCCTTGGTCCCAGATGCGCAGGAACTGGAGGTGGTCGACGCCCGCACCGGCCGCGTGCTTGCGCCGCTTGCGCGGGTGCACGAGGCCGGCCTGTTCTGCGGCGCGGTGCCGAGACGCAAGAACCCCTTTGCCTATCGTCTGCGCGCCCGCAAGGACGGCCATCAGTGGGAATTCGAGGATCCCTACCGCTTTGGTCCGGTGCTGGGCGAGATGGACGAATACCTGATCGCCGAAGGCACCCACCAGACCATTTACGACCGGCTTGGCGCACACCCCGTGACCCACGAGGGCGTTGAGGGCTGTCACTTCGCGGTCTGGGCGCCGGCGGCAAGCCGGGTTTCCGTGGTCGGCGATTTCAACGGCTGGAACGCGCGCTGCCATCCCATGCGAAGCCGGGGCACCACCGGCGTCTGGGAGATTTTCCTGCCGGGAATCGGCGACGGCGAGATCTATAAATACGAGATTCGCGGGGCGGACGGCACGATCCTGCCCATGAAGGCGGACCCGTGCGGCTTTGGCGCGGAACTCAGGCCGCGGACCGGCTCGGTGGTGCGCGACCTCCGGCATTATCATTGGGGCGATCAGGACTGGATGGCCGGCCGCGGTGTGGCGATGGCGCGGGAACGGCCGGTCTCGATCTACGAGGTCCATCTGGGTTCCTGGCGCCGGGTCCTGGAGGAGGGCAACCGGCCGCTCAGTTACCCGGAGCTGGCGGAACAGCTGATCCCCTACGTCAAGGACCTGGGCTTCACCCATATCGAATTGCTGCCGGTCAGCGAGTATCCCTTCGACGGGTCGTGGGGATACCAGCCGGTCGGCCTGTTCGCGCCGTCCAGCCGGTTCGGCACGCCGTCGGAATTCATGGGGTTTGTCGACGCCTGCCACGGCGCCGGCCTGGGCGTCTTGATCGACTGGGTGCCCGGCCACTTCCCGACGGACGAACACGGTCTCGGCCGCTTCGACGGCACCCACCTCTACGAGCATGGCGACCCCCGCAAGGGGTACCACCCGGACTGGAACACGCTGATCTACAATTACGGCCGGCGCGAGGTGCGCAACTACCTGCTGGCGAACGGACTGTTCTGGCTGAAGAACTATCACATCGACGGCCTGCGCGTGGATGCGGTCGCCTCGATGCTGTACCTGGACTACAGCCGCCAGCCAGGCGAGTGGATCCCCAACGAGCATGGAGGCAACGAGAACCTGGAGGCGATCGACTTCCTGCGCCGCCTGAACGAGCTGGCCTATGGCGAGGTGGATGGCGTCGTCACTGTGGCCGAGGAATCAACGGCCTGGCCGGGCGTCTCGCGACCGACCTATCTGGGCGGGCTGGGCTTCGGCTACAAGTGGAACATGGGGTGGATGAACGACACCCTGGACTTCATGAAACGCGACCCGATCCACCGGCGCTATCACCACGACCAGATGACCTTCGGCATCCATTACGGTTTCAGCGAGAACTTCGTGCTGCCCCTGAGCCATGACGAGGTGGTACACGGCAAAGGCTCGCTGCTGACCCGGATGCCGGGCGATACCTGGCAGCGTTTCGCCAACCTGCGCGCCTACCTCACCTTCATGTGGACGCATCCGGGCAAGAAGCTGTTGTTCATGGGCGGCGAGTTTGGTCAGGAGCGGGAGTGGAACCATGATGCCAGCCTGGACTGGCACCTGCTGGACACCGATCTTCATGCCGGCGTCCGCGACCTGGTGCGCGACCTGAACTGGCTCTACCGGTCGCTGCCGGCGCTGCACCAGCGGGACTGCCGGGCGGACGGTTTCGAGTGGCTGGAAGCGAACGCCGCGGAGGATTCTGTGCTGGCCTATCTGCGCCGGGGCGAAGACGGCACGCCGCCCGTGGTGGTGGTGTGCAACTTCACGCCGACGCCCCGGGAAGGTTATCGCATCGGCCTGCCGGAACCGGGCCGCTGGGTCGAGCGGCTCAACAGCGATGCCACCTATTACAGGGGCTCCGGCATGGGCAACCTGGGCGCGGTGGAAAGCGAGCCGGTCGCCTGGCACGACCGCCCCCACTCGGTCGAACTCACCCTGCCGCCGCTTGCGACGGTGGTGCTGGAGCGGGCGTAGCGGCGAAAGCGCGCCGCTTGCAGCCATGCCCTTCGAGACGCGCCCTTCGGGCGCTCCTCAGGGTGAGGATGTTGGTGCGCTTGGTAGAATCCTCACCCTGAGGAGGTCGCGTAGCGGCCGTCTCGAAGGGCGTGGCTGCCACATTGCGTGGTCTTGCCGACTTACGTCACGACGTCCGGTCCGTCCCGGCCCGTCCTGGCGCTGATGCCGGCGATCTCATCCGCCGCGGCGATCAGCGGGGCCAGCGCTTCCTGCGGATCGGTGCCGTGGCGCGCGGGGTCGGGCTCGTAGGTCTCCAGATAAACGCGCAAGGTCGCGCCTTCGGTGCCGGTGCCGGACAGGCGCATGACGATGCGCGCACCGTCGTCGAACAGGATGCGCACACCCTGGTGTTCCGAAAGCGAATCGTCCACCGGGTCCTGGTAGCTGAAGTCGTCGGCACTTTCGACCGTGCGGTCGCCGAACCGTCGACCCGCAAGTCCGTCCAGGCCTGCGCGCAGATCGGCGATCAACGCATCGCCCAAGGCGCTGTCCAGGGCCTCGTAGTCGTGCCGCGAATAGAAGTTGCGGCCATGGCGCGTCCAGTGGTTCTTCAAGATTTCGGCGACGGACTCGCCACGGGCCGCCAGGATGTTGAGCCACAACAGTACCGCCCATAGCCCGTCCTTTTCGCGGACATGGTTCGAGCCGGTGCCCGCGCTTTCCTCGCCGCACAGGGTGACGCGGCCCGCATCCAGGAGGTTGCCGAAGAACTTCCACCCCGTGGGCGTCTCGAAACAGCCGATGTCCAGCGCTTCGGCCACCCGGTCGACCGCGCGGCTGGTAGGCATGGACCGCGCGACGCCCGCGAGGCCGTCCGCGTAGCCTGGGGCCAGGTGGGCATTGGCTGCCAGCACCGCCAGGCTGTCGGACGGCGTGACATAGACGCCGCGGCCCAGAACGATGTTGCGGTCCCCGTCGCCGTCCGACGCGGCGCCGAAGTCCGGCGCGTCGGCCCCGAACATGGTGTCGAACAGCGCCTTCGCATGGGCCGGGTTGGGGTCGGGATGGTGGCCGCCGAAGTCCGGGCTTGGCGTGCCGTTGACCACCGTGCCGGCGGGGGCGCCCAGGGCGTCTTCCAGGATCGCCTTGGCGTACGGGCCGGTCACCGCATGCATCGCGTCAAACGACATGCGAAAGCCGCCGCGGAAAAGGTCGCGCAACTGGTCGAAATCGAACAGCGTTTCCATCAGGGCCTGATAGTCCGCAACCGGGTCGATCACTTCCACAGCCATGGGACCGCACTGCGTTTCGCCGAGCGTGTCCAGGTCCACGTCGTCGGAATCGGGCAGTGTGACATAGCTGTCGATCTGCTGGGTCCGGGTGAAAATCGCGTTGGTGACCGCCTCGGGCGCCGGGCCGCCGTTGCCGATGTTGTACTTGACGCCGAAATCCTCGGTCGGCCCACCGGGGTTGTGGCTGGCGGAAAGAATGATCCCGCCCTTCGCCTTGCGCTTGCGGATCACGCAGGATGCCGCCGGCGTGGACAGGAGTCCGCCCTGGCCCACGACGATCCGGGCGATGCCGTTGGCCGCCGCCATCTTGATGATCGTCTGGATCGCCCGGTCGTTGAAGTACCGGCCGTCTCCGCCCACCACCAGGGTCTGACCGTCCATGCCGCCGACGGCGTCGAAGATGGACTGGATGAAGCTTTCCAGATAGTGCGGCTCCTGAAACACCGGAACCTTCTTCCTGAGCCCAGACGTGCCTGGCTTTTGCCCTTCAATCGGTGTTGTTTCGACCGTCTTCGTTTGCATTCTTCGCCTCCCCGTTGCTCAAGCAGGATAGCGCAACACCGCGCGTTTCCGCCATCACCGTGGCCAGCCGGTGCCAGTCCGGCGCCGAAGCAAGCGCGTCCAAAGGCGGTCCTGGACGGCGCCGCCAGTTCGGATGCTCGTCGATCGTGCCGGGCAGGTTCGCCTGCTCGGTCTCGCCCACCATGTCCTCGAACTGGACGATGGCAATGGGCGCGGGCGTGCCGGCGAGAAATCGATGGATCGCTTACAGGGCCGGTGCCGGCATCTCTTCCGGCGGGTCCTGCGGGTCGATGCCGTCGGGCAGCAGGCCTTCTTCGGCGAGCCGGCGCAGGATCGCCCGTTTGGCTTCTGTCCTTTCGGCGCGCGCACCGGCGGCTGCCTCTTCGGTTGCCAGATGGCCGACCCGGACGCGCCAGTCGATGTCGCGTCCCTGCTAATATCCGCGAGAGGTGGGCAGGTCGTGGGTCGTGGCCGAGGCAAGGGATGCGGGCGGGTAGGCGGAAACCGGACGGAAACTGCCATCGTGGTCGCGTTCGAAGTCGAACACCCGGTATCCAAGCAGGCCGGACTCCGTCAGCGCGGCGCGCAGCATCCGGGGCACGTTGCCCAGATCCTCACCGATCACCACACAGCGGTTACGGTGGGACTCCAGCCTGATGATCGCCAGCAGGTCGTCCACCGGATAATGCACATAGCTGCCGGCGGCGGCACCGTCGGCGGGCACCCAGAAGCAGCGCTCAAGGCCCAGGGCATGGTCGATCCTGAGCGCGCCCACATGGCGCATCGCCCCCTGCAACACCGCGATGAACAGATCGTAGCCGGTTTCGCGCAATGCGCCGGGCAGCAACGGCGCCAGTCCCCATTCCTGGCCGGCCGGGCTGAACTTGTCGGGCGGCGCGCCCAGGCTGACGCCCCGGGCATGGACCTCGGGCATGGCCCAGGCATCGGCGCCTTCCGGATCGACCCCGACAGCCAGGTCGCCGTAGAGGCCGATGGGCATGCCGCGTTGGAGCGCCCGGCCCTGGACGGCGGCAAGCTGGTATTCGGTGAGCCACTGCGCAAAGCACGCCCGGTCGATCCGCTCGACGTTCTGCTCGGCAAAGGCATCCACCTCCGGCGTGTCCGGTGACCGGTAGGCCGCGGGCCAGTCCTGCCACGACCCGTTGAAGTTCTCGCTCAGCGCCTCGAACAGCGCATGGCGGTAAAGCGGAACGCTGTGCGCGCGGACAAAGGCGTCGAAAGAGGCCTTGATCTCGGGCTCCGCGCCAGATGCGGTGTTGAACCGGGCGTAGAGGGCGTCCAGCCGCGCAAACTTCAAGGCGGCGGCGGACGGGTAGTCCACCAGCTCAACCGCTGCCAACGCCGCCAGGGTCCCGGCCGGGCCGGACTCGGCGGCGCCTTTCACAGGCACCGCGTCGAGCGCGATATGCAGCGGGTTCAGGAACAGGCGGCTGGAAGGCGAATAGGGACTGATCCGTGCCGGCTGGGACGGAAACAGCGCATGCACCGGATTGATGCCGACCAACGCGGCGCCCGCCTCGGCAGCGGATTCCACCAGCACGTCCAGATCGGCGAAGTCGCCGATCCCCCAGCTGCGCGATGAGCGCAGGCCGTAAAGCGGGGCGGCGACTCCCCAAACGCGATCGCTGCATCCGAGGTCGGGCAGGCCGAAGGCGCGGGGCGGCGCGACGATCAGGCGCGTGGAGGTGAGACCGTCGGGCAGGTCGAGCGCAAGCTGGTGGTATCCGCAGGGCAGGACCGGTTCGAATCGCAGTTGCAGGGCGGTTTGCCCGTCTTCGCCCGGCGTTGCCCGGCCGGAGATGGTGTCCCCCTCTTCGGTTTCGACCGTCCAGTCGATCGGGCTTGTGGAATGACCGGATGGCAGGTTGAGCGGGACGGTGATGCCTCTTGCCTCCGCGGCAATGAGCACCGGAGGAAGCGGGCGTTCGTTTTCCGCGTCCAGTTCCGCCAGCGCCGCGGCGATGGCCGCGTCCGATCCGGCATCGAAACCCATGGCCGCCAGCAGCGCCCGCTTGCTGTCGTCGCCGACGACCTGAAGGGTGCCGTCGATGCTGTGATAACTGAGCGCGATGCCCGCGCGGCCGGCCAGCCGGTCCAGAAGGGCGGTATCCTGCTGCATGGACTCAGACAGGCCGGTTCCGCCCGACGGGCGGCGCGGGGCCGCCCAGTCGAGGGAAAACACCAGGACCGATCGCCCGGGCACGGGATAGCCGGTGCCCGGCCTGAGCGGCTCTTCCGCCTCGCCCCGCAGCGCCGGCGCGCCGGTATCGATCTCCCGGCGCCAGACGGCGTGCGCCGGGGCCTCCGGCAGGGTGAAGCTGACGGACTGGTCGTGCGCGTTCATGATTACGAGGACCGTCGAGGGCCGGTCGCCCGCGCTGAGCATCAGGCCGATACAGCACGCCAGTTGGTCGTTCCACTGGGACGGCGTCTTTTCCTCGCCATCCGGCGTCAGCCAGGTGACGTCCTTGAACCCGTCGGCCGTCTCCTCGGTGCCATGCAGGAATGCGGTCTGGCGGAATACCCGATGCGCCTTGCGGAATCGCAGCAGTCGGCGCACGAACTCCCGCAAATCCGTTGCGCGATCATCCAGCCGGTTCCAGTCGATCCAGCCGGTCTGGTTGTCCTGGCAATAGGCGTTGTTGTTGCCGTTCTGGCTGCTGCCGATTTCGTCGCCTGCCAGCAGCATCGGCGTCCCCTGGGACAAGAGCAGGGTGGCGAGCAGATTCCGTTTCTGCCGTTCGCGCAGGTCCAGGATCGCTGGATCGTCGGTCGGGCCTTCGACGCCGTAGTTTCTGCTGTAGTTGGCGTCGTGGCCGTCCCGGTTCTCCTCGCCGTTCGCCTCGTTGTGCTTGGCTTCGTAGGAGACCACGTCGTGCAGTGTGAAACCGTCGTGGGAGGTGATGAAGTTGATCGAGGCCCAGGGCCGCCGTCCGTTGTGTTCGAACAGGTCGGCCGAGGCCAGCATGCCCGGCGTCATCGCCGGCAGCATGCCTTCGTCGCCGCGCCAATAGCGCCGCACCGTGTCGCGGTAGCGGTCGTTCCATTCCGCAAAGCCCGGCGGAAAGGCGCCGAGGCGATAGCCGCCCGGACCCACGTCCCAGGGTTCGGCGATCAGCTTCACCTTGTTCGGGACGGGATCCTGGCGCACCGCGTCCAGGAACCCGCTGCCATGGTCGAAACCGTGCGGCTCGCGCGCCAGCGTGGTGGCGAGGTCGAAGCGGAACCCGTCCACCCCCATCACCTGGACCCAGTGCCTGAGCGAGTCCAGCACCATCTGCAGGACCCGGGGATGGCTGAGATTGAGCGTGTTGCCGCAGCCCGTGTCGTTGACATAGAAGCGCGGCTCGCCCTCGATCAAACGGTAATAGCTGGCATTGTCGATGCCACGGAAGCTGAGCGTGGGGCCAAGCTGGTTACCCTCGGCGGTGTGGTTGTAGACCACGTCCAGGATCACTTCGATGCCGGCCTGGTGGAAACGGCGCACCATGGTCTGGAACTCCCACACCTCGCCGGCGCTGAGATAGCGGGTATCGGGCGCGAAAAAGCCGATGGTGTTGTAGCCCCAGTAGTTCCGCAGCCCACCCGCCACCAGGGTTCGGTCGTCGGTCAGGGCATGCGCCGGCAACAGCTCGATGGTGGTGATCCCCAGTTCCTGCAGGTAGTCGACCATCACCGGCGTGCTGAGGCCCAGGAAGGTTCCGCGCAGATTTGCGGGGATGTCCGGGTGCATCATCGTCGCGCCGCGGACGTGGGTTTCGTAGATGACTGTGTCCGACCAGGTGACGCCCGGCGGCCGGTCAGAGTCCCAGGAAAAGCTGATATCCGAAACACAGGACTTGGGAACGGCAAAGGCGCTGTCGCGGCGGTCGATGGAGAGGTCCTCGCGGCCGCTGCCCACCCGGTAGCCCATCACCGCATCGCTCCAGCGCAGGTTTCCCTTGATCGATTTCGCGTAGGGGTCGATCAGCAGCTTGTGGGGGTTGAACCGGTGGCCTTGTTCCGGCCCCTAGGGGCCGTGGACGCGATAGCCGTAAAGCTGGCCGGGGCCGATCTCGGGCAGAAAGCCGTGCCAGACCTCGTCGGTGTATTCGGGAAGCGCGATCCGGTCCGTTTCTTTGCCCGTGCGCGAATCGAACAGGCACAGTTCGACCTTGGTGGCGTTGGCGGAGAACAGCGCAAAGTTAGTGCCGGACCCGTCCCAGCTGGCACCCAGGGGGTAAGGACTGCCCGGACGGACGGAAACGTTGCGTGACGGCATCGATGGGTCTGCGCTAGGCGGCCGCGGCCGCGCTGCCGCGTGACAGCAGCGAGCGATAGAGCGAATGATAGGCCTTTGCCGGTGCCGCCCAGCCCACATCCTGCGCCATTGCGCGGCGTTGGGCGGCGCGCCACTGGCGGCGGTCCTGGAACAGGTCGCAGGCGCGGGCAAGAGCGGCACGCAGTGCATCGGCGGTAACCGGCGCGAACTGGAACCCAGTGGCGACCCGATCGCGAAGCGCCGCCAGGTTGGCGTCGATCACCGTATCGGCCAACCCGCCGACCCGTGCCACCACTGGCAGGGTTCCGTAGCGAAGGCCGTAAAGCTGGGTCAGGCAGCAGGGTTCGAAGCGCGACGGGATGATGATGGCGTCGGCGCCGGCCTGCATGCGGTGCGACAAGGGCTCGTCATAGCCGATGACAACGCCGACCTGTGCCGGGTTCCGCGTGGCGGCCTCAACGAAAGCCTTTTCGATTTGTGCATCACCCGATCCCAGCACCGCCAACTGCGCCTTCCTTGCGAGGATCAACGGCAGCGCTTCCAACAAGAGGTCCAGACCCTTTTGCTCGGTCAGCCGGCTGACGACACAGAACAGCGGCACGTTCCGGCGCCGCCTCAGTGCAAACCGTGCCTGCAGGGCGCGTTTGTTGGCCGCCTTCGCCGTCAGCGATCGGGCGCCGTAGGGCGCGTCGATGTTGGGGTCGTTCCCCGGGTCCCAGACTGTCAGGTCGATGCCGTTGACGATGCCCGTGACCGCACCGCCCCGGCCGCGCAACACGCCGTCCAGGCCCATGCCCCAGCTTTCGGTCTGGATCTCCCGGGCGTAGGTGGGGCTGACCGTGGTGATGTGGTCGCTGTAGACCAGGGCCGCCTTCATGCAACTGATCTTGTCCCAGTATTCCAGCCCGCTGAAGCTGAAGCTCTCCGGCGGCAGGCGCAGGGTCTTCAAGAGCGGCTTGGGAAACAGGCCCTGGAATGCCAGGTTGTGGATCGTGAAGACCACCGGCGGATGCGGCCGGCCGGAATACCGGAGGTAGGCTGGAACCAGGCCGGCCTGCCAGTCGTGCGCATGCACCAGGTCCGGGCGCCAGGCGCCGGCATTGCCCAGCGCGATCTCGCGTGCCGCCCAGGACAGCGCGGCGAACCGCAGGTGGTTGTCGGGCCAGTTCTTGCCGTTCGGCCCCAGATAGGGATTGCCAGGCCGGTCGAACAGGTGCGGCGCCTCCAACGCGATAACCTGGAGCCCGCCTTCGGCGCGCCCTTCAACCAGGCGCCCCGCGCCGCCGAAAAGGTCGGGCCGGCGCGCCACCTGTTTCGCCGCCTTCAGCTTTTCCCGAACGGCGGGATAGGACGGCAGCAGCACCCGCGCGTCGCAGCCCAGCAGTTCCAGCGCGGGCGCCAGCGCGCCGGCCACGTCGGCCAGGCCGCCGGTCTTGATCAGCGGATAGCATTCGGACGCGACGAACAGGCAGCGCATCGGTTCAGAGGTCCAGCTTGTCCAGCATCGCTTGGGTGATCAGGCAGACACCGTTGTCGGTGCGACGGAACCGCCGGGCATCCTCCTCCGGATCCTCGCCGACCACCAGGCCGGCCGGGATCTGGACGCCGCGGTCGATCACCACCTTGGACAGCTGCGCCCCGCGGTTGATCGTCGCGTAAGGCAGGGCGACCACCTGGTCCAGCTGGCTGAACGAATGGGCGTGCACGCCGGTGAACAGCAGGCATTGACTGATGCTGCTGCCGGAAATGATGCAGCCGCCGGACACCATCGAGCTGACAGCCTGGCCCCGTCGGTCTTCCTCGTCGTGAATGAACTTCGCGGGCGGGGTGATCTCCGCATAGGTCCAGATCGGCCAGTCCTGGTCCCATAGGTCCAGTCCGGGATCGAAATTGGTCAGGTCGATGTTGGCCTGCCAATAGGCGTCGACCGTGCCCACGTCGCGCCAATAGGCTTCCGCGTCCGTCGAACTCCGCACGCATGAATCGGTGAAACGGTGGGCGACCGCCTTTCCGTTCTCGACAATATAGGGTATCAGGTCCTTGCCGAAATCGTGCGACGAGTTGGGGTCCTCCGCATCGCGCCGCAACAGCTCGAACAGGAACTCTGTTTCGAAGACATAGATGCCCATGCTGGCCAGGGCCATTTTGGGATTGCCCGGGATGCCCGGCGGGTCGGCGGGTTTCTCCAGGAAATCGAAGATCCGGTCTTCGTCGTCCACATGCATGACGCCAAAGCCGGTGGCTTCCATGCGTGGCACCTCGAGGCAGCCCACGGTCACGTCGGCGCCCTGGGTCACATGCTGTTCCAGCATGAGTTCGTAGTCCATCTTGTAGATGTGGTCGCCGGCCAACACCACCACATGGGTCGGGGCATAGCCTTTGATGATGTCGATGTTCTGGGTCACCGCGTCGGCCGTTCCCAGATACCGCTGTGTCTCCGAGACCATCTGGGATGCCGGCAGAATGTCGAAGCCTTCGTTGCGTTCGGCCCGGAAGAAGTTCCAGCCGCTCTGCAGATGGCGGATCAGGCTGTGCGCCTTGTACTGGGTCGCCACGCCGATGCGGCGGATGCCGGAATTGAGCGCGTTCGACAGGGCGAAATCGATGATGCGCGACTTGCCGCCGAAATAGACGGCAGGCTTCGCGCGCTTGTCGGTCAGTTCCATCAGCCGGCTGCCGCGGCCGCCGGCCAGCACATAGGCCATCGCGCCGCGCGACAGCGGCCGGGGCCGGTCTTCTCCGTTGCTCATGATTTCCGGGCCTCCCGTTTTTGGCCACGTCTCACTGGGCGCGCAGCCGCTTGATTTCGTTGATCAGTCCGTTCGTCGATGCATCGTGGCTTTCGACCGGCGCATCGCCGGCCAGTTCCGGCAGGATGGCCTGGGCAAGCTGTTTGCCCAGTTCCACGCCCCACTGGTCGTAGGAATTGATGTTCCAGATGATGCCCTGGACGAAGATCTTGTGTTCGTAGAGCGCGATCAGGCGGCCCAGGGCGAAGGGGGTCAGCCGCTGGTACAGGATCGAGACCGTCGGACGGTTGCCTTCGAATACCTTGTGCGGCAACAGCTCGTCGATCGCATCGGCGCCCAGCCCCTGGCCTGCAAGTTCCGCCTGCGCTTCCGCCTCCGTCTTGCCGAAGGCCAGCGCCTCGGTCTGGGCCAGGAAGTTGGCCAGCAGCTTGTCGTGGTGGTCGCCCAGGGGCGTCTGGGTTTCGGCGGCGGCGATGAAGTCCGCCGGGATCAGCTCGGTGCCCTGATGGATCAGCTGGTAGAATGCGTGCTGACCGTTGGTGCCGGGTTCGCCCCAGATGACCGGCCCGGTGTCGTAGTCGACGCGGTCTCCGTCGCGGCGCACGAACTTGCCGTTGCTCTCCATGTCGCCCTGCTGCAGGTAGACGGCCAGGCGGTGCAGATGCTGGTCGTAGGGCAGGATGGCGTAGCTGGCCGCACCCAGGAAATCCCGGTACCACAATCCGATCAGGCCCAGGATGACGGGGATGTTCCGCTCCAGCGGAGCGTCCCTGAAATGCCGGTCCATCGCGTGCGCGCCCGACAGCAGCTCTTCGAAACAGTCCATGCCCACGGCAAGCGCGATTGGCAGGCCGATGGCCGACCACAGGCTGTAGCGTCCGCCGACCCAGTCCCAGAAGACGAACATGTTGTCGGTGTCGATGCCGAAGGCCGCCACCGCGTCGGCGTTGGTGGAGACGGCCACGAAATGGCGCGCCACCGCCGCCTCGTCGCCAAGCGCCTCCACGGTCCAGGCCCGGGCCGAGGCGGCGTTGGTCATGGTCTCCTGGGTCGTGAAGGTCTTCGACGCCACCACGAACAGGGTGGTTTCCGGATCCAGCCGCGCCAGCCTGTCGGCCAGGTGGGCGCCGTCCACGTTGGACACGAAATGCGCGCGCAGGTCCGGCCTGCCGTAAGGCATCAGGGCCTCGCACACCATGTAGGGGCCCAGGTCCGAGCCGCCGATGCCGATATTGACGATATCGGTGATGGCCTTGCCGGTATGGCCGGTCCAGGCGTCGCTGCGCACCCGTTCGGTAAAGTCGCGCATCTTGGCGAGCACGGCATTCACGCCGGGCATCACGTCCTCGCCGTCCACCTCGATCGGATCGTTCGACCGGTTCCGCAGGGCCACATGCAGGACAGCGCGGCCTTCGGTGACATTGATCTTCTGGCCCGAGAACATGCCGTCCCGCCACGCTTCGAGTTCGGCCTGGCGTGCCAGGTCGGTCAACAACGCCATGGTCTCCGCCGTGAACCGCCCCTTGGAATAGTCGACAAGAAGGTCGTCGAACCTGAGCGAGAAGTCCTGGAACCGGTTGGGATCGCGGTCGAACAGGTCGCGCAGATGAACGCCGGCCATCTCGTCGGCGTGCCGCTTCAGCGCCGTCCAGGCGTGCGACGTGGTCAGATCGGTCATCGCGGCAAATCCCCCTTTGCACCCGCCTCCGCATCGTTGGCTTCACTCTACGCGTTTGGGTGCAGGTGAGTCACCTGTGAGCGGGACGGCGGCGCACGGAACAGGCGACATGGCCCGCCAAACTGATATTGTCGCGCGATGGACCCATCCCCGATCATTGCGGCGCGCGGCCTGGTCAAGCGTTATGGCGATTTCGAGGCCGTGAAGGGCATCGATTTTGTCGTTGAGCCGGCCCAGTGCATCGGCCTGTTGGGCCCGAACGGAGCCGGCAAGACCACGACCATGCGCATGATCATGGGGCTGTCCACGGTGACCGACGGCGCGCTGACCGTGTTCGACCGTCCGGTCCAGGCGATGAACCGGTCGATCAAGTCGCGGATCGGCCTGGTGCCCCAGGAGAACAACCTGGATCCCGACATCACGGTGCGTGAGAACTTGGAGGTCTACGGGCGGTTCTTCGGGCTGCCGGCCGACACGGTGTCGGGGCGGGTGCCGGAACTGCTGGATTTCATGCAGTTGGGTGACCGTGCCGGTGCGCCGGTCATGCAGCTTTCGGGCGGCATGAAGCGCCGGCTGGTGATCGCCCGTGCCCTGATCGGCGATCCCGAACTGGTCATCCTGGACGAGCCGACCACCGGGCTTGACCCCCAGGCCCGGGTGCTGATCTGGAAGCAGCTTCTCGAGCTCAAGAAACGCGGCAAGACCCTGCTGTTGACCACACATTATATGGACGAAGCCCAGCGGCTGTGCGACCGGATCATCGTCATCGACCAGGGCGGGATCCTGGACGAAGGCTCGCCCCAGGAACTGATCGACCGGCACGTCAAGGGGCACGTGTTCGAGGTCCAGAAGCCCCTGCCGCCCGGCCTGGTCAACGGCCGCTGGGACCGGGAGGATGTGGGCGACGCGGTGCTTTATTACGTGCAGGCGCCCCGGGACATCCTTGGCGACATGCCGGAAGACGCGATCTATCTGCACCGGCAGGCCAACCTGGAGGACGTGTTCCTGCGTCTGACCGGCCGTGCCCTGAGGGAGCCCTGATGAGCATCGACTCGCCCGCGACGGCCTATTCGCTGGCCGTCACCTGGCGCCAGTATCTGGTCTGGCGCAAGTTGATCTGGTCGTCGCTGGCCACCAACGTGGCGAACCCGATCCTGTTCCTGTTCGCCTTCGGCTTCGGACTGGGACGGTTCATCGAAACCATGGACGGGGTGGACTACCTGGCCTTCGTGGTCCCGGGCATGATCGCCTATGGCGCCATGTTCGCCGCCTCCTTCGAAACCTCGATCGGCGCCTTCACGCGGTTCTATCTTCAGAAGAACTGGGACGCCGTGCTGTCGACGCCGGTGACCTTGCGCGAGCTTCTGTTCGGCGAGGCGCTGTGGGCGTCGTGCAAGGCGATGCTGTCGGCTGTCTGCGTGTTGGTGGTGGGCGGCCTGTGGGGCGGCATCCCGTCGCTGGGCGGCGCGCTGTTGGCCCTGCCGGCGGTGTTCCTGGCGGCGTTCTGTTTTTCCTGCTGCGGGCTGGTCGCCACTTCGATTGCCAAGGGCTACGAGTTCTTCAGCTACTATTTCACCTTCTGGGTCACGCCGATGTTCGTGTTCTGTGGCGTGTTCTTCGAGATCGACCGGTTCCCGCCGCTGGTCCAGGCCGCTTCCTGGGTGCTGCCGATGACCCACCTGGTCGCGGTGATCCGTCCGCTGTCGATCGGCCAGCCGCTGGACCCGCTGTGGGCGGCCGTCCATTTGGGTTATCTCCTGGTCCTGACGACCGTCGCCTTCCTGATCGCCTACAACCGCAGCCGGCGGCGCATGTTCGATTGAGACGGGGTGACGGCGATGCATGATCTCAGCGGAAGGACCGCGCTTGTCGTCGGCGGCAGTTCCGGCATCGGGCGGGCGACAGCGGCCCTGATGCTGGACCGGGGTGCGGCGGTGTGGATCGCGGGCCGCACGCAGGCGAAGCTCGATGCGGCGCTTGCTTCGTTCGGTGCCGACGCCCGTGCCCAGTCCGTCGCCCTGGACATGACCGACGGCGCCTCGATCAAGACAGGCCTTTCGGGCATCGAGGATGCGTCCCTGGACGCGTTAACCGTCACCGCCTCCAGTGCCGTCCACGGCCCCTTTTCGGAACTGGCGGTGGAAGAGGCGCGGGCGATGTTCGATTCAAAGTTCTGGGGGCCCTACCGCCTTGCGCGCGCGGCCCTGCCCAAGTTGCGCGACGGCGGCGCGATCACCTTCTTTTCCGGTGTCCTCAGCCGCCGCCCCGGATTGAACTGTTCGGCCCTGGGGGCGGTCAATGCCGCGGTCGAGGGGCTGGCGCGGGACCTTGCCCTGGAACTGGAGCCGCGCCTGCGGGTCAACTGTGTTTCGCCCGGCATGGTGCGGACCGAGGCTTATGCGAAGGTGCCGGCGGACAAGCGCGAAGCGATGTATGAAGGCACAGGGGCCTCGCTGCCGGTCGGCCGCGTCGGCCTGCCGGAGGAGATCGCCGAGGCGACCGTGTTCGCCGCCTTCAACACCTATCTGACGGGCCAGGTGCTGGACGTAGACGGCGGTCATACCATCCGCCAATACGCCACGCGCTGAACGCATCGCCCGGTTCGTGACAGTTTGGTTATAGGACAAGACCGGCCAGTGGGCCTGGCCGGGCGACCCTGAGCGTGCGCTGATAGCAAATTCTTATAGCTTAAGTGGTTTTTCAATTGGTCATCTCGGTCCGGTCGCGCAAGACTGCCGGCAGAACGAAGCGGGAAGCGCGTGAACCGAACGTTGGCGCCCGGCTTGCCGGCCCGACCGGTGAACCCGGCCAATGCGGCACTGGCCGTGGTCAACGTCTTGCAATACAACAGTGACAGTCATCCGCGAGAACAGCGGACAATTGGGAGGTAACAAAATGAGAATTCTCGGAACACTGACCGCGGGCGCCTTTGCCGCATCCCTTTTTGCCGGTGCAGCGGCGGCCCAGGACATCACGCTCAAGCTGCACCATCTGCTGGGGCCGAAATCGCCGGCTCACAGCCAGATGCTGGTCCCCTAGGCCGAGCGCATCGAGAAGTCCACCGGCGGCAAGGTCAAGATCGAGATCTACCCGGCCATGTCGCTGGGCGGCAAGCCGCCCCAGCTGGTCCGCCAGGCCCGCGACGGCGTGGTGGACATCGTCTGGACGGTGAACGGCTATACGCCGGGATTGTTCCCGCGGTCGGAGGTCTTCGAACTTCCGTTCGTGCACACCAACAACGCGGTCGCCACGAACCTGGCCATGCACGAGATGTTCGACGAGTACCTGGCCGAGGAATACAAGGGCCTGAAGGTCATGTTCACCCATGTGCATGCCGGCCAGGGCATTCACATGGTCGACGAGGTCGTGCGGACGCCCGCCGACCTTGAAGGTAAGAAGATGCGCATCCCGACCCGGACGGGCGCCTGGATCATCGAGGCACTGGGCGCCTCGCCTGTCGGCATGCCGGTGCCGGAGCTGCCCCAGGCCCTGTCGAAGAAGGTCGTGGACGGCGCCTTCATCCCCTGGGAGATCATCCCGCCCCTGAAGCTGCAGGAGCTGACCAAGTACCAGATCGAAGGGCCCAACAAGGTGCGCTTCGGAACGACGACGTTCCAGGTTTCGATGAACCTGGATCGCTGGAACAGCCTGCCCGATGACGTCAAGAAAGCCTTCAGCGATCATTCCGGCGCGGACTGGCACCGCGAGGTCGGCGAGATCTGGACCCGGACCGAAGAGGGCGGCCTCGCGTTGGCGCTCAAGGCCGGCAACGAACACATCCAGCTCACCGAGGAGGAGTTGGATCAGTTCCGCGCGAAGCTGAACCCGGTGGTGCAGCGCTGGATCGACGAGGTGAACGCCAAGGGGATCGACGGCCAGGCACTGGTCGACAAGGCCCGGGATCTGATCGCCAAGTACTCCAACTGATCAGCATCGATGGCGTATGACGCAACGCCAGTGCGGGCGGGGCCGGTCGGCCTCGCCTGCAAGCTGATCGAGTTCTGGGCCCTGATGGGCGGCCTGGTGCTGGTGGCCATTGTGTTGATGTCGACCTGGAGCGTCACCTCAGGCGCCGTCTTCGGGGCGCCGCTGCCCGGCGATTTCGAGATGGTCGAAGTGGGCTGCGCCATTGCGGCCTTCGCCTTCCTGCCCTATTGCCAGCGCCGACATCTTCACCGCGCGCGCGGGCCGAAGGACGGTGGCGGTTCTGTCGCTGCTGGCATCGGTCGTCGCGCTGGGCTTCAGCCTTTTCCTGATGTGGCGGATGCGCGCCGGCATGGTCGACTACCAGGAATACCTTGAAACCACCGCCATCCTCGGCTTTCCGATCTGGATCGCCTTCATCCCTATCCTGTTCTCGCTGGCGCTCCTGGCGGTGGCCGCGCTGATCACGCTGACGGACGCCGCGCGCAACGTGGTTGCCGAGCGGTAGGGGCAGGCCGCGGTGGAAGGGAATCTCCTGATCGGGCTGGTGGGCCTGATCTTCCTGATCGGCCTGATCGCCATCCGTATGCCGATCGCCTATGCGATGATCCTGGTGGGCGGGGTCGGCGTGACCGTGCTCAGCGGGCCGGCGATCTTCATGTCCCAGCTGAAGGACCTGGCCTACGCCCAGTTCTCCATCTACGACCTGTCGGTCGTGCCGATGTTCGTGCTGATGGGGGCGGTCGCGACACGGGTGGGCTTGAGCCGCGACCTGTTCCGGGCAGCGAACGCCTGGCTCGGCTGGATGCGCGGCGGCGTGGCGATGTCGGCGATCGCCGCCTGTGCCGGGTTCGGCGCGGTCTGCGGGTCGTCGCTGGCGACGGCGTCGACCATGGGCCGCGTCGCCTTGCCCGAACTTCGGCGTTACGAGTATTCGCCGGCGCTGGCGACGGGGACGCTGGCCGCCGGCGGCGTGCTGGGGATCCTGATCCCGCCGCCGGTGGTTTTGGTGATCTACGCGATCATCGTCGAAGCCAACATCGTCACCATGTTCATGGCGGCCTTCCTTCCGGGGCTGATGGCGGTGCTGTTGTTCCTGCTGACCATTGCCGTCTATGTGCGCCTCAGGCCGAAGGCGGGGCCGCCCGGCGAGGCCGTCAGCCGGCAGGAGCTCTGGGAGTCCACGGTCGGCGTGCTGCCCGTCCTGCTGGTCTTCGGCCTGGTGATCGGCGGTATCTATCTCGGGTTCTTCAATCCCACGCCGGCCGCTGCGGTGGGCGTCTTCCTCGTCGCGCTTTATGGCGTCGTGCGCAGGATGCTGACTCTGACCGACGTGCGGATCGCCCTGTTGGAGACGGCCAAGACGTCGGGCATGATCTACCTGATCCTCTTGGGCGCGGAGATGCTGAAGATCTTCATGTCTC
>Ga0209366_1000002_pt1 | contig 179967 bp, 166 predicted proteins | sample WorMetmaBAHAMAS2_FD_187391 | JGI IMG/M metagenome (GOLD analysis project Ga0209366, IMG submission 187391) | Marine gutless worms symbiont microbial communities from Max Planck institute for Marine Microbiology, Germany - Inanidrilus... | ecosystem: Host-associated > Annelida > Digestive...
CTTCGGGCCGGGGCGGCCGCCCCGGCCCAAGGCACAACCAACCAAAACTGTCAGGGATGTAACCGGTCTATAGTGTTAGGGATATATCCGCTTGCTCAGCAGCCTAACGGTTCGTCGGCATCGTAAACTCGGCGCCGGCACGGATGCCGCTGGGCCAGCGCGACGAAATCGTCTTCATCTTGGTGAAGAAGCGGATCGATTCCGGTCCGTGCATCTGGGTGTCGCCTAACTTCGACCGCTTGGAACCACCGAAATTGTGAAACGCCATGGGCACCGGGATCGGAACGTTGACGCCGATCATGCCCACATCGACCTGACGCGTGAACTCACGCGCGGCGTCGCCATCCTGGGTAAAGATCGCAACCCCGTTGCCGTATTCATGGTCGTTCACCATGCTCACGGCCTGATCGAAGCTTTGTGCACGCGCCATCGACAGGACCGGTCCGAAGATCTCGGTCCGGTAGATCTCCATGTCCGTCGTGACGTGGTCGAACAGGGTGCCGCCGACGAAGTAGCCGTTCTCGTAACCCTGCAGCGTCGCGCCCCGGCCGTCGACCACCAGGTCTGCCCCTTCGGCGACGCCCTGGTCGATCAGGCCTTCGACCTTCGCCTTTGCCTGGGCCGTCACCAGGGGCCCCATGTCGGCATCCGGGTCGTTGTAGGGGCCGGTCTTCAGCGCCCTCACTTGCGGCTCCAGGCGAGAGCGGATCGCCTCTGCGGCCTCGTCGCCGACCGGCACCGCGACCGAAATCGCCATGCACCGTTCGCCGGCCGATCCGTAGCCGGCCCCCATCAGCGCGTCGGCCGCCTGGTCCATGTTGGCGTCCGGCATGATGATCATGTGGTTTTTGGCACCGCAGAAGGCCTGGACGCGTTTATTGTGCGCACTGCCCTTCTGGTAGATGTATTCGCCGACCGGCGTCGACCCGACGAAGCTGATTGCCGGAACATCGGGGTGCTCCAGGAGGGCGTCGACCGCCTCCTTGTCGCCGTTCACCACGTTCCACACGCCGTCCGGAAGGCCTGCCTCTTTCCAAAGCTCGGCCAGGAACAGCGGTGCCGACGGGGCACGCTCGCTGGGTTTGTTGATGAAGCAGTTGCCGCAGGCAACCGCCATAACCCCCATCCATAGGGGGATCATGACCGGGAAATTGAATGGGGTGATCCCAGCCACCACACCCAGGGGCTCGCGGAACGAATAACAATCGATCCCGCCGCCCACGTTCAGCGAGAATTCGCCTTTGATCAGGTGCGGCGCACCACAGGCGAATTCCGTCACGTCGACGCCGCGCTGGATTGACCCCAGGGCATCTGCAATCGTCTTGCCGTGCTCGCGCCCCACCAGGTAGGCTATCGTGTCGCGGTTTGCAATCACCAGCTCGCGGAACTTGAAGATCACGCCGGCGCGGCGCGGCGCGGACATGGTCGACCACTCGTCGAACGCCGCCAATGCCGCCTGAACCGCGGCGTCAACATCCGCGGCACTCGCATAGGGAGTATGCGCCGCGACTTCGCCGGTCGCCGGATTGAACACCTCGCCAAGCCTGCCGTTGGCGCCCGCGCTGCGGCTGCCTCCGATGAAATGATACAGCGTCTCTGCCATCGCACTCTTCCCCTTTCTCGTGCCCGCGGTTAGCCCGCCGTGCAGTTGCCCCGGCGGGGTCCCGGACGGTGCCTCATCCCCCGGCTGCCGGGCCGAGTTTCTAACCTATCCTGATGGGATCTGGAACGGGTTTTCGGTCACGACCAGACGGTCCCTGCGGGACACATGCGCCATCGAGTCTGCCGCGACGGCCTTGCCGTGTTCCGAGGCGTAGGCCGCGGCCAGATCCTCTTCGGTATCAAACCACAGTTCCGACGCCGCGTCGTAAGGGCCGTCGCCGTCCCGGGCCATGTTCACCTGGTATCCCTTGATGCCCGGCAAGCGGGTCGCTTTGGGCGCATGCGCCTCAAGCAGCCAGTCCCGGAACGCCTCGAACTCCAGGTCCTCGCGTCGCTTCAACAGAATGATCGCCTTGATCATGGCCCCTCCGATAAGAGCGTTTGAGCGCTCTGTCGCTGCGGTTTGTCCGGCATTATGGCGGGTCAGATCCGTGGGGCACACCACAAATCCGCGCGCGGGGGGGGGGGGTCAGGTCTCCGGGTTCAGCTCGAAGCAGGTCATCAGTTTTTCGGCCGTCTCGGACCCATTGCACAACGGCAACATTAGTTTCGGCACCATGCGGCCATGGTACAGCCTGTCACGGCTGACCAGCATGCTGCGAACCAGCAACGGCCGGCAGTTCTGCGCGACAAAGCGGTATTCACTGAGGATCTGCTCCCGGCTATCGCCCCAATCGATGTCGGACAGGCGCTGGTCCCGATATTCCATCCCGCACGCATTGACCACATCGACGCCGGCAAGCCGATAGATCATATCCGCACCGCCATCGACCACCTCCAACAGCGAGATGGAGCCCAGCCACGGCATCATGTCCTCCGGGCTGAGGTCGCCCCGGGACGGACAGCACCGGTCGCCGGCTTTGTCGTTCCAATACTCGTAAAGTCCGCGCAGAAAAGACGACTGAATGTCGTCGGACGATGAGATCTCCACCCACTCGAACGGAGACAAACCACTCTCCCCCCGTGACTGTCCTGCGCGCAGCCGAACCGCCGGCCCGTTCTTCCCGTCGCGGCGCCGGCCGATGCCCTCTCATCGGCAAGCCGCCCCCGATCGACAGGAACAGGATGTGCCCTATGACAAACGATCCTGCATTCAAAAGGAAAACACAAGCCGATTCGCAACAAACATTGGCGCGCGCAACGGCGGCGAGAGAATCTCAGCGGTGCGCGAGATGGATGTCGAAGCGACCGGCCACGCTGCCCGCCTCGATTGCCGGAGAAGGCTGGAGATCGACGATCAGGCTCTGCCTGGCTGCATCGTTACGCACGCTGTTCAGCAGTCGATCCCAGCGGTTTTCCGGCGCCCCGGCCACGTACATCTGCGTCACAAGTGCCCGGGTGCTGTCGTGAGCGACCTTGAAATGGATGTGCGGCGCGCGGCCCGGATAGGGCACGGGCCTGATCGTGCGAAACCGATAGCTTCCGTCCGGGCCCGTGATGAAACGTCCGTAGCCCTGGAGGTTCCCGTCGCGGTCGACCGAACGGCGATCTGCGGAATGGAGATAGCGGCCGTTCCCGTCACACTGCCAGATCTCGACCGTCGCACCGGCGGCGGGCGTTCCATCGATCAAAGAGACGCGCCCGGCCACGTGGCAAACCTGACCCAATGCGACCGCAGCATGGCCCCTGACCAGGATCAGGTCATTGTCCGTGTCAAGCGGCAGGCGGTCCGGATAAAACGGCCCGAGAGACTGGCGCGGCGTTGGCGTCGCCGCAAACGCAGGCGAAGCCGCCGCAGCGAATGCCGCGGCGCTCGTTCCCAGAAGTGTTCGTCGCGTTATCGCTCGCATCGCCCCGGCCCAAGCTCTGGTGTCACAAGCAGGAACCTAGTGGCACCGCCTCGAAGAACAACGCCCATGACCTCGCCGAACGGTCAAATGCGCGCGAGCGCAATCCGTGTTGGCCAATCGGTCAGTCCCGGTCCTGCCAGCGGCTGTGGCGACGGTCGGACCGGTGATTCCGCCCCCTGGCGCGCAAGGCAAGGAACAGCACCATGATCAGGATCGGCAGCGCGGGCCAATGGAACCAGATGGTCCCCAAACCGGAAAACAGATTGATAAAAAACAGCATAACGACAACGGCGAGCCCGAAGGCGAGCCATCGCGGCAACGCCGCATACCAATCGGCGAACTCGGCCCAGGACATGTGGGACATCGGAGACCGCCCGCGCCCCGCAGGGGCGCCGTGTGCCGGTCCGGCCCTGTCATGGGCGGTGCCGGACGCCGCCGTCTTGCGGCGGCCATCCAGCGCGACGCGATAGCTAACGACCGGTTGGGAGACATTCTTGTATGACTGCGCACCCAACCGGTCGAATGCGACAGACAGGCGATTGTGAACCTGATCGAAGACCGGCCCTGAGATCATGATCCCGCCGGGTTCGGCCGCCTCCTGCAGGCGCGCGGCGATGTTGACGCCATCTCCATAGATGTTGTCCTGCTCGACCATCACATCACCGAGATTGATTCCGATGCGAAACCACATCTGGTGGTCGTCCGGCAGGGCCTGGTTGCGGCCCTTCAGTTCGGTCTGGATTTCGATCGCGCACTGGACCGCCTCGACCACACTGACGAATTCCGCGATGATGGCGTCGCCCCACGTGTTGACGATGCGCCCGTCGTGGCGCGCGACGAGGCCCGCCATGGCCTCGCGGTAGTGGCGCAACGTCTCCAGCGTTCCGGCCTCGTCAACTTCCATCAGCCGGGTGTAACTCTTGACATCCGCGCACACGACCGTGGTCAGTCGCCGCTTTACGTTGCCCGTCATTCCCATCATCCGATTGTGCGACAACGATACTGCATACACCACGCCGTGCCGCGCGTCTTGCGCCTGTGTCAAACGCCACCATGCTTCCCTGGTCATGCGGGAAGAGAGGAGAGATCAAACCTGCGGCCGGTTTGCCGGGCGTATCGCTGCCAGCCATTCTTCTTGCGCCACGACGTCGGCGGGGTTGCACATGGGAGTTACTGACGCGTCAAGAGATCGAACCGACGCCATCCACAAAGCAACAAATTGATTTGAATTCTTCCCAAGAGTTTTTGTTTTCGTTTACTGGACACTTTTTGGGTCCTTATTGATTTCTACGCGGAATAAAGGTGCTATCCACATCGTTATAGACACACCTGTCCTTTGGCGTTCCCGTTTCGAGTTCATCTAGCTGGAAAGACCTGTCGATTGGAATTCTTCAAATGAGTGAGCGCAGCGCAGAGGCCGGACCGGTCGGGCTGGTTTACAGAGCCCCAAATCCGAGCCGTTATTCCATCAAACCAAATCTGGAGATCGAAACGTGAGCTGGGTCGCGGCGGTCGACTATCGACGCGGCAGTCTGCGCCAGCGGCGCGGCCTTCCCTGCCAGGATTACGGCAAGCTGAGAAAGATCGGCGACGATCTGGTCATCGGCGTTCTGTCGGACGGATCGGCTGATGCACCGTTGGCACAGCTTGGAACCAAGGCCGTGGTCCGGTCGGCGATGAGCTATCTGACCCACCGGGTCGAGGCCGATCCCGACACCGCCCGTCACCTATCCGACTCCCTCGGCTTGTTCGATGGCATGCTCGAGCAGGTGCGCACAGAGCTGAAGACCACCGCGCACCGAATCGAGATCCGGCCGGAAGACCTGGCCTGCACCTTGTTGGCCTTTATCGCGGTGCCGTCCGGCATCGCAGCCCAGCAGATCGGCGACGGTTTCCTGGCATGCCGGACCCATGCGGCGGGCTATGACTATCTGTTTCGTCCGGTTGCGACCGGAACGGACCGCAGCAGGACCTTTGTCACCAGTCCCGAAGCGGTGCGCATCGACGCCATCAAGGCACTATCCTGCCCGGTGGAGTTTATCTGCGCTGGCACGGACGGCATGGGTGCGGCTTCGGACCAGCGCGGCCCGGTCAGACCGGAGAACCCGTTCCTGCAGAAACTGGACGACTATGTCGCGACCACGCGCAATGACACCGAGGTGCACGAGGGCATCCGCCAGATCCTCCGGTCCGGCCGATTGGCCGACCGGGCCGAAGACGACATGGCCTTGATGATCTGCGCCTGGCGCGCCGGCAACCAGCTCGACGAGGCGACGCGGTCCGCCGCCTGAACGGCAGACACTCGGGTCTCTACTATTGCAGGGCGTTCGGTGCGACGGACCCTTCCAGGGCCGGCTCGCGCTTTTTCTCGCCCGTGCTATTCGGCGCGACCGCCACCTTCTCCCGGGTGCCTTTCGGCGGCCCTTCCGGCTTCACAGTCGGGCGCGGGACTCTGACGTCCGCCCGGTATCGCGCCGGCCGGTACCGGCCTTCCACCCGGGCGCCTGCCTCGACCCTCAGAACCTCGTGCACCACATCACCCATCATCAACGACGAAGCCATCAGCCGCACCACCTTGGCCCGCACGCTGCCCACCAGGGCGCCGCGCAAGGTCAGCTCTTCGGCGTCCACGTTTCCACGGTTTTCGGCCTGATCGGCCACGGTCACGGTCTTGCAGTTGATATCGCCTTCAAGGCGTCCCTCGATCCGGACCTCTCCGTCCGAAATCACGTCGCCGATCACGCGCATGTCGCTGCCGATCACCGAAGGTTTCTTTGGCGCCGCAGATGTTTCGCCGCCGCCTGCCGTCTTCGATTTGCTGAACATGACCCTGCCGCCCCCCCAAGCTACGCCGGGATGGAATCATCCCAGGGCGATCATGCTACGCAACAAGGTGGTATGGGACAACCGAATTCTGTCGGCCGGTCCGAGGCGCCGACGGTTCCTATTCGGCGGCGGCGGCCGCGGCGGCATCCTCCATCTCGGCCAGAAACCGCTCCGCATCAAGCGCCGCCATGCAGCCCATGCCCGCGGCGGTCACTGCCTGGCGGTAGACCTTGTCCTTGACGTCGCCTGCGGCAAACACCCCCGCCACGCTGGTCAGCGTGCTGTCCGGCTGGGTGATCACATAGCCCTCGTCGTCCATGTCCACCTGGCCCTTGAAAATGGCTGTCGCGGGATCGTGCCCGATGGCCACGAAGAAACCGGTACAGGGAATATCGCTCATTGCGCCCGTCTTGACGTTGCGCACACGGACGCCCTCGACGGCGTCCATGGCCCCCTCGCCGCCCAGGATGTCCTCGACGACGCTGTCCCAGACAACCGAGATTTTCTCGTTCCGGAACAGCCGGTCCTGGCCGATCTTTTCCGCCCGCAGCGCATCGCGCCGATGCACCAGCGTCACTTTGCTGGCGATGTTGGCCAGATAGAGCGCCTCTTCGACGGCGGTGTTGCCGCCGCCCACGACAACCACCTCCTGGTCACGATAGAAGAACCCGTCGCAGGTGGCGCAGGCGGAAACGCCGCGCCCGTGAAACGTCTGTTCGGCCGGAAGCCCCAGCCACCGCGCCTGGGCGCCCGTTGCGATGACCACCGTGTCGCCCGAGTAGGTATCGCCGCCGTCGCCCTTGGCCTGGAAGGGACGCTGGCCAAGGTCGATCTCGGTAATCAGGTCATAATGGATCTTGGTGCCGACCTTTTCGGCCTGTTTCCGCATTTCCTCCATCAGCCACGGCCCCTGGATCACCTCCTCGAAGCCGGGATAGTTCTCGACGTCGGTCGTAATCGTCATCTGACCGCCAGGCTGCAGTCCGGCGATGACTTCCGGTTCCAGGTTGGCGCGCGCGGCATAGATCGCGGCAGTGTATCCGGCCGCGCCGGACCCGATGATAAGGACCTTGCTGTGGTGGTGCTGCGTCATGATGAAGTGATCCGTGACTGGCGTGATGCGGACCCGGACGGCCCCGCTCCCGATCACGTAGCGTGCCATCCACACCGGTTCAAGTCCCTTGATAGCCGGGCCCTGCGGTAGAGATTTACCGCCTGTTAAGGTCTTGTGAAGATAATCCGAAAGGTTGTCTTAACTTTTCGGATTATGCCCATAACGCGACGGATCGGAACCGCCCATGTCGATGCTGCCCGCGACACGCCTGACGATCGAAAGACGCAGGCTGACCCAACCAGAGCTTGATATCGTCATCGAGCAGCATCACCGCCATCTCGAACAGAAGAGTGGCGGCATCCGGGCCCGCCTGAAACTTGCCGACGCCCGCGGACTCGATTTCAGGTCGGCGGACCTGACCCATGCGGACCTGACCGGGGCACGGCTATTCCAGGCCAATCTTGCCGGCTGCAAGCTGGACGGTGCCGTCCTCTACGCGGCCGACCTCACCGAGGCGAACTTGCGGCGCGCGTCGATGGATCGGGTCGATCTGCGCGGGTCTTCGTTGCGCGGGGCCGACCTGACCGAGGCCTCGCTGATCGAGGCCGACCTCAGGGCGGGCAAGCTGTTCACCCCCGACGACGAGGGCAACCTCATGGTCCTGCCGGGCGCACGGGGGCGGGTGGACCTGGGCGATGCGGTCCTGAAAGGCGCCAACCTGCAAGGGGCATCGATCAAGGATGCGATCATCGTCCGCACCGACCTGACCGATGCCAGTCTTGACGATGCCCGCCTGATGCGCGCGGACCTGAACAACGCGGATCTCACCGGCGCCTCGCTGAAGGGCGCCGACCTGTCGGGATCGAACCTGCGCAACACCACCTTCAGCGCCGCAAACCTGACGAAGGCGCGGCTTGGTGGCGCCAACCTGGACGCCGCCGACCTCGCCTGCGCCGTCATGGACGCGGTCGATCTGCGGCATGTGGACATGTCCCGCGTGAAACGGCCGCGCCCGCTGCACGAACTTGGCGCAAACCTGATTGCGATGATGGAGAACCACAAACTGTGGCTGCAGACGGAAGGCCGCGAAGGTGCGCGGGCCGCCTTCACGGCGGTTGATCTCACCGGCGTCGGCCTGGTCGGAGATAACCTTGCGGCCGCCGATCTCAGCTATTGCCTGCTGCGGCGCGCCAAGCTCCGGGACTGCCAGTTGATGATGGCAAACCTGGCCTTCGCCGACCTGCGCGAAGCCGATCTCAGCGGCGCGGACATGCGCGGCGCGTCTATGACCCGCGCCAATCTCGGCCGTGCCAACCTCACCGGCGCGCGCCTCGACCCGGTTCGGATCGCCGGGGACGTGCGCAAGGACCGGAGCACAAACCTGGCCAACGCGAAACTGGACGCCGCGCAACTCGCCGGTGCGAACCTGCGCCAGGTGGTGTTCACCTCGGCCGTGCTGCGCGGTGCCAGCCTGCGCAACGCCGACCTCAGCGGTGCCGACTTGAGCTATGCCAGGACCCGCAACATCGACATTCGCGAAGCTTGCTTCGAAGGAGCGACGCTGCAGGGAACCCGGCTGATCAGCCGCGTCGATACCGGAAACGCCAACGGTTAGGTCGCCGGCGCCGTCTCCAGGCGGCGCGCCAGCGACGGCGCCAGACGCATCATCAGTGCCGACCAGGCAATGCACAGGATACCGCCGACCACCAAAGGCGCGGCGAGGCCGAATGGCCCCGACAAGGCGCCCATGATCAGCGCACCGACCGCGGGACCGCCCCTGAAGACCACGCCCCACAAGGCAAGCACGCGACCGCGCATCGCCTCGTCGACCGAGGCCTGCAGCAAGGTCTGGGTCCCCACCCCGCACGCCACCATCGAAAAGCCGGCCACCGCCATCACCCCAAACGCCAGCGGGAACCAGGCCGTCGTGGCGAACACCACCACGGCCACGCCGGCCAGGGCGCCGCAGTAAAGCGCGATCCGGGTCAGGCCTTCGATCCGGCCCCGCTGGGCCAGCCAGACGCCGGCGCTGATCGCGCCAAGTCCGACGGCCGATGTCAGCATCGCCAGGCCCGCCGGCCCACGCTGGAAGACTGCGTCGGCGAACCCAGGCAGCAGCTCGAACACCGGCCGGGCCAGCACGCAGATCGCAATCAGGATCAACATCAAAGGGCCGATCGCCCTGCTCTGCACGGTATAGGCCAGCCCCTCGCGCACCTCGGTCAACATTCCGCGCCGTACTCTCGCCACCCGCACCGGCGGTGCCACCTTGATCGCCAGCAATGCCGCGATCATCACCAGATAGCTGGCCGCGTCGAACAGGAACGCCGGCGCCACGCCGAACACGGTGATGATGCCGCCAGCCACAGCCGGTCCGACGAAACGTGCGCCGTTGAAGATCACAGATCCGATCGCCACGGCGGCGCCCAGGTCGTTGCGCGGCACAAGGCGCGGGATGAAGGACAGGCGCGCCGGCTGATGAAACGAGATCACGATCCCCAGGAACAGGGTCAGTCCGAACAGAAGTTCGATGGTCATCAATCCGTTCGCGGTGAGGCCGAACAGCGCGATTGCCTGCGCCATCGCCAGGACCTGACAGGTCAGGATGATCCGTTGCGGGTTGTGGCGGTCGGCCAGAACGCCGGCGAACGGTCCGAAGACGACGACCGGGAAAAGATCGGCGAACGCCACCGCCCCCAGCCAGAACCCGGATTTGGTCAGTTCCCACGCCAGGTAGCCCGTCGCTACGCGCTGCACCCAAAGCCCGATCAGCGAAACGGCATTGCCGGCCGCATAGAGGGCATAGTTGCGGTGCCGGAACGCGCCCGCCACAGCGGAAAAGTCGGTCAGCTTCCGCGCCATATCCTCAGTCCTACACCCACGCCGAAGCAGTGGCGAGGGTGCAGCGACCGGTTTAGCGGTCGTTCAGTGTCGACCGTTCGTAGGTCACCCAACTGCAGGCCGGCCGGTCTTCTGCAGCGGGCAGCTCTTCCCGTGCAGTCTCCCGCCAGTCTGCCAGGTCGGGCATCTGGAAACGCGCATCTCCGTCGTAGGACGCGTGTACGTGCGTGACATAGAGGCGGCCGGCCAGGGGCATTGCCTGCGCATAGATCTGGCCGCCGCCGATCACCATCGCCTCGTCCGCGCCGGAGGACCGCGCCGTCTCAAGGGCTGCCTGCAATGAGGGGACGACCGCAAATCCCTCCAAGGCCAGGTCCGGCTGGCGCGAGATCACAATGTTGGTCCGGCCCGGCAAGGGCCGACCGATCGATTCCATGGTTCTTCGGCCCATGATGACCGGCTTTCCCATGGTGACGCGTTTGAAGAACTTCAGGTCTTCCGGCAGGTGCCACGGCATCTGATTGCCGATGCCGATCACACCGTTCTCCGCCCGCGCGACGATGATGGAAATCTGCACTGCCGCCAGCGCCGTTCAGACCGCAACCGCCGCCTTGATGTGCGGATGGGCCTGATAGCCGACCAGCTCGAAGTCCTCGTAGCGGAATGCAAACAGGTCGGTCACGTCGGGGTTGATCTTCATCTCCGGCAGCGGCAGCGGCGCACGCGTCAGCTGCTCGTCGGTCTGATCCAGATGATTGAGGTAGAGGTGGGCATCCCCCAGGGTATGGACGAAAGTGCCGGGTTCAAGGCCCGTCACCTGTGCCAGCATCATCGTCAGCAGGGAATAGGACGCGATGTTGAACGGCACGCCCAGGAACAGATCGGCGCTGCGCTGGTAAAGCTGGCAAGACAGCCGGCCCTCGGCCGCATAGAACTGGAAAAGGCAATGGCAGGGTGGCAAGGCCATCCGGTCGATGTCCGAGACGTTCCAGGCACTGACGATCAGGCGGCGGGAATCCGGGTCGGACTTGATGCGGTCGACCAGGCGCACGATCTGGTCCACGTGCCCGCCGTCGGGCGTCGGCCAGGACCGCCATTGGTGCCCATAGACGGGCCCCAGATCGCCCTTTTCGTCGGCCCATTCGTCCCAGATTCGCACGCCGTTTTCCTTGAGATAGGCGATGTTGGTGTCGCCGGCCAGAAACCACAGCAATTCGTGAATGATCGATCTGAGATGCAGTTTCTTCGTCGTCACAAGCGGAAAACCGTCGGCGAGATCGTAGCGCGTCTGGTGGCCGAACACCGAAAGCGTGCCGGTCCCCGTCCGGTTGGACTTCCGGACGCCGTTTTCGCGAACATGCCTGAGGAGGTCGAGATATTGCTGCATTTTTGAGCGTCCGAAACTATCGCTGAGTCGGGGGTTGAGTGCAATCAAATGCGAATCCCGACTACACTGCGCCCACCTCGCATCAGGGAGACCGCCATGGCCGCAAAAAACCGGACCCAGGGGCTGTACTACCGCGACTACCTGCAGCTGGATCGCCTGCTGTCCAGCCAGAGCCGGGAAAGCGAACGCCAGAACCGGCCGGCGCACGACGAGATGTTGTTCATCACCATCCACCAGGCCTACGAGCTGTGGTTCAAGCAGGTCCTTTTCGAATTGGACGCCGTCACCGCGGTGTTCGCGGCCGACCGTGTCGACGACCGTGCCATTGCCGCGGCCGACCGGGGCCTCGGCCGGATAAAGGAAATCCTGCGGCTGCTGGTTGCCCAGGTCGAGATCCTGGAAACCATGACGCCTCTGGACTTCCTCGACTTCCGGGACCTGCTCTATCCCGCCTCGGGTTTTCAGAGCCTTCAGTTCAGGCTGATCGAGACGCGCCTGGGGCTGCCGCGCGCAAACCGGCTTGAATTCGACCAGCAATCCTTCGACCAGCGCCTCGACGCAACCGACCGCAATGCACTGCAGGCGGCGGAAGCGAAGCCGACCCTGGCCGATCAGATCCAGGCCTGGCTGGAACGCACGCCCTTCGTGGACAGCGAAGGCTGGAGCTTCGAGGGCGCCTTTCGCGGCACGGTCGGCGCGGCGCTGCAGGCGGACATGGATTATGTTCGGTCCAACCCGAATCTGGATCCCGACCAGCGGAACGCCGAACTGGCACGACTGGACGCGGCCCGGGCGCGGTTCGACGCCCTGTTCGACCAGAAGGCCTTCGCGGCCGCCCGGGCGGCAGGCCAGTGGCGGTTCTCGCGGCGCGCGCTGCAGGCGGCCCTGTTCATCATCCTCTACCGCGACGAACCGGTGCTGCACCTGCCGTTTCGGCTGCTCAGCCATCTGATGGACATCGACGAGACGCTGACCGCCTGGCGGCACCGGCACGCGTTGATGGTTCAGCGGATGATCGGCATGAAGCTGGGGACCGGCGGATCCTCCGGCGGCGGTTATTTGAAAGCCACGGCCGAAAGCCACCAGATCTTCACCGACCTGTTCGCGTTGTCCACCTACCTCATCCCGCGATCTCAGCTTCCGCCGTTGCCCGAAGCGCTGCGCGCCCGGATGGGGTTCACCTATGACACCGGCCCCGGATGACCGAGATGCAAAGCTACAAGTCCCAGTTCAACCGCTTCTTGTCGGCCGCACCCGAGCGGATTCACTTGGCCGCCCACAGCCACCATCTATGGCCCGACGTCAGTTTCGACGCCCATTGCCAGGCCTGGTCGGACGCGGCCGCGATGGTGGACCGAAAATGGGAGCATATCTTTGGGACGTTGTGGCCGGCGGCCCAGCGGCATGTGGCGCGTCTGATCGGCCTGTCCGATCCGGCAAGCGTCGTGTTCGGGCCCAATACCCACGATTTCCTGCTCAGGATCCTCTCCTGCATGGACGACCGGCACAAACCCCTGTCGGTCCTTGCGACGGACGGCGAGTTCCACAGCTTCACCCGCCAGATGGCACGCCTGGAAGAAACCGGCGCGGTGTCGCTGCACCGGGTGCCGGTGGAACCCTTCGACAGTTTCGTGGACCGGTTTGCCGATGCCGCGGCGGCGGGCGGCCACGATCTGGTGTTCTTCAGCCATGTGTTCTTCAACTCTGGCTTTCAGGTCCCGGCGCCCGAAGCCGTGGTCGCGGCGGTCGCGGATCCGGACACGTTTGTGGTGATCGACGGCTACCACGCCTTCATGGCCTTGCCCGTTGACATTGGCGCCATCGCGGATCGGGTGTTCTACATCGGCGGCGGCTACAAGTACGCCATGACCGGCGAAGGGGCCTGCTTCCTGCACGTGCCGCCGGGATACGGTCCGCACCCCACGAATACAGGCTGGTACGCAGCCTTCTCGGCGCTGTCCCAGCCGGGCCAGTCGACCGTCGCCTATCCGGCCGACGGCCTGCGGTTCATCGGCGCGACCTTCGACCAGACCGCCCTCTACCGGTTCGTGGCGGTGATGGACTGGGCCCTCGAGCAGGGCCTCACGCCGGCTGCGATCCATCAGCGCGGCCACCTCCTACAGCGCGCGTTCGTGGAGGCGTTGGACGCCCATGCCGTTGCCGGTCTTGGCAGCGACCGCCTGGTGGTGCCCCTCGACCAGCCCTTGCGCGGGCAGTTTCTGGTCTATCGAACGCCCCAGGCGGCGGATATGAACGCGCGTCTGATCGAAGCCGGGATCGTGACCGACTGCCGCGGAGACCGGTTGCGGTTCGGATTCGGCGTTTACCATGATCTCGGGGACATGCCCGTTTATGCCAGCAAGATCAGCGAGGTTCTTGGTTAACGGGCCCGCCTGCAGCCCCGCAATCCTTCGCTCTAAGCTCTTTCAACGGACCGCGTCAGATCGTATATTGCAGGGGCTGGGAAACCGGCTATGGCGCTAAACGGCTTTGTGGAATAAGCGCAGCGGACCCGGGGGCAGTACCCGGCGCCTCCACCAATTTCGAGACCGGCACAGGCTTGGCCGGCTAGGCGGTTATGGGGGCGAATCAGGATCGACGCGCGTGGTAAAGACATCGTCGGTGCCCGGCATGGTACCGCCGTTATCGGGCCATCATAATAGTTGCGAATGACAACTATGCTGAGGCTCGCCTGGCTGCTTAGTCAGCTCGGTAACCTCTACCGATTCTCCACGGTTAGCGCCGTGTAGTGGGGCCGCCGGCCGCCTAGCAACAGAAGGCCGGCACCTCGCTTCGTGCATTTGACCCCAGGCAAAAAGCGGAATTCTGCGGTACCGGCCCGTGGGTTCCACTGCTAAAGTACCCCGTGTTAACGTGGGCAAGTGGCAATGACTCAGGATCTGTTGGGCTACAACGAAATGGTGGAGCAGGCCATGCGGTCCGTCGTCCGGCAAGCCTTGACGCACGCTGCCGAGAACGGCCTGCCTGGGAACCACCACTTCTACGTGACCTTCAACACCGATCACCCGGACGTTTTCATGCCGGATCATCTGCGTCAGCAGTATCCGAGCGAGATGACCATCGTCCTTCAGCATCAGTTCTGGGGCCTGGAAATCGACGAAGACGGTTTCGACGTCACGCTCAGCTTCAACAAGCAGCCCGAGCGGTTGCGCATCCCCTTCGAATCGCTGGTCACCTTCGCCGATCCCAGCGTCAACTTCGGTCTGCAGTTCCATGTGGATCCGGGCGAGGACGAGTCCGCACGCGAGGCCAAGCCTGTCGCCTCGGATCCTGAAATCGACATCGAGGAAATCGTCCAGACGGAGGAACCGATGCTCGAGCAGGATGAGGGCGACGGCAAGTCAAGCGACGGCGGCGATAACATCGTCACCTTGGACACGTTCCGGAAGAAATAGCTCCGGGCTTGGCGCTTCCCGCGACGTTTGCCAGCGTCGCGGCAGCCGTATAGAACTGCGCCACCACCCTTCCCATCCTGTTCAGAAGGTACGCATCGCATGACCGATACACGCACCGAATCCGACACCATGGGCAATGTCGAGGTTCCGGCGGACCGTTACTGGGGCGCCCAGACCCAGCGGTCGCTGCAGAACTTTCGGATTGGGGAGGAGCGGATGCCGGCCCCGCTGGTCCGCGCGCTGGGCATCCAGAAGAAGGCTGCGGCGCAGGCGAACATGGCGTTGGGCGAACTGGACGCGACCAGAGGCGATGCCATCGTCAAGGCGGCCGACGAAGTGATCGACGGCCGGCTTGGCGACAACTTTCCGCTGGTCGTCTGGCAGACTGGTTCAGGCACCCAGTCCAACATGAACGCGAACGAGGTCATCGCCAACCGCGCAATCGAAATGCTGGGCGGAACGATCGGCTCGAAGGATCCGATCCATCCGAACGATCACGTCAACCGGGGTCAGTCGTCCAACGACACCTTTCCCACCGCCATGTACATCGCGGCCGCCGAGGAAAGTCACAACCGCCTGCTGCCGGCGGTGCGTCGCCTGACGGAGGCGCTGGACGCAAAGGCGGAGGCCTTCGCCCAGGTGATCAAGATCGGCCGCACCCACACCCAGGACGCCACGCCGTTGACCCTGGGGCAGGAATTCTCGGGCTATGCACAACAGATGCGCTACGGCCTTGCCCGTATCGAAGGAATGCTGCCGCGACTGCTGGAGCTGGCCCAGGGCGGAACGGCCGTTGGAACCGGCCTGAACGCCAAGAAGGGGTTTGCCGAACGGTTCGCCGAAGAGGTCGCCAAGATCACCGGCCTGCCTTTCGTAACGGCGCCGAACAAGTTCGAGGCGCTTGCTGCGCATGACGCCCTGGTCGAGGCGTCCGGCGTCCTGAACGTTCTTGCCGTTGGCGCGATGAAGATCGCGAATGACATCCGGTTCCTGGGCTCCGGCCCGCGCTCCGGCCTTGGCGAGCTGGTCCTGCCTGCCAACGAACCCGGCTCGTCGATCATGCCGGGCAAGGTCAACCCCACCCAATGCGAAGCGCTGACCCAGGTATGCGCTCAGATCATGGGGAACCACGTGGCCGTCAGCGTCGCCGGATCGAACGGCCATTTCGAGCTCAACGTCTTCAAGCCGGTGATGATCTACAACTATCTGCAGTCGGTCAGGTTGCTTTCGGACGCCGTCGACAGCTTCGTCGACAATTGCCTCGCTGGGATCGACGCCAACGAGCGGCGCATCGAGGAACTGATGCAGCAATCATTGATGCTGGTGACGGCCCTCAATCCGCATATCGGCTATGACAATGCGGCCAAAATCGCCAAGACAGCACATGCCGACGGGACGACGCTGAAAGAGGCGGGCGTGAAACTGGGCCTGGTCGACGAGAAGCAGTTCGATCAGTGGGTGCGGCCGCAGGACATGGTCTCTCCCTCGGACTGACCCGACCGGCAAAAGAGAAGGGCAGGCAGCGGTGGCTGCCGGCCCCTGGTCTACCGTCCCGACGCGGTTAAAGGACCACGCCGCCCTCTTCCATCACTTTGTAGCCCGCCGGCGGTTCCGTCTCAACCTTGGCATTTATCGGTTCCGGTTCCGGCACGGCAGCTTCGACTTCCTCGTCTGCAGGCGCGTGCGCGGCGGCCGGTTCGGCTGCCCGCTCTTCGCCGGCCTGCGGCGTTTCTTCCTCGGCGGCGGGCTTCGCCCCCGCAGCTTCCCCGATGGCCTTCTCTTCGACCTCGGGGGCGTCTTCGGCCGGCGTACCGGCGTCGTTGGCGGCATCCGCCTTGTTTTCGACCTTGGCCGCGCCTGACCGGTCAAAGACCAGGCGCCTGCGGGTCATGATCGGCGTGCGCATGATGGTGTCTTCTTCCAGGATCTTCTGGACGTCCAGAACCACCAGCAGATCGTCCTCAAGCTGGAAAATCCCCGCGCACACGCGGCGAATGCTCTCGGCCAGCGTGACCGGCAGCTTGTCGAAATCCTTGCGCGGCAGGTGCCTGACATCGCCGATCGAATCGACCAGCAGCGTGTAGAGGTCGTGCTTGTGCTCGACCGTGACACCCATCTGGGTATTGGGACCCTCATCCGACAGGTCGCCCAGGCACTTGCGCGGGTCCAGGACAGTGACGATCCGGCCGCGCAGGTTCAAGACGCCGGCGATGGCGCTTGGCGAACGGGGCACAGGCGTGATCTGCTCGGGCTCGACGATATCCTGAACATTCAGGATCGGAATCCCGTAGAGCTGACCGTCGATCGTCATTGTGACCAGTTGTTCTTCATCGCCCACCAGCACCGAATGGGGGTCGGCGGTTGCTACCTCCGTAGCCATGCCCGCTCTCCTGCTCCTCACATAGGGGCGCCCCTATGGATCGGGCGACCCTTTCACCAGTGAAGAGACAGTCTTAATTGCGCAAAGTTAACATCCGCTTGACGTCGCAAAGGCGCCCATAACCGTATGATTATAAAAGTTAATTTGAAATACCAACCAAGCAAACGGATCTCGCCATGACTACGCCTGAATTCATCTGGGACGGCTCGGACAAAGCGCCCGCGACGCTGCTACTCGCCCATGGTGCCGGCGCAGCGATGGACTCCCCGTTCATGAACAGCATCGCGGCCGGACTCGCCGCAACTGGGATCCGTGTTGGGCGCTTCGAGTTTCCCTACATGGCCCGGCGCCGGCGGGACGGACGGCGTCGTCCGCCCGACCGTGCGCCTGTGTTGTTGGACTGCTGGCAGCAGGCGATTTCATGCGCCGGCCCGCGCGATCGTCTGTTCATCGGCGGCAAATCCATGGGCGGACGGATCGCAAGCCTGATCGCGGACGAGGCAGCCGTCAGGGGCCTGATCTGCCTTGGCTATCCGTTTCATCCGTCGGGACGACCGGATCGACTGCGGACCGATCATCTGAAGACCATCCGCACACCAACCTTGGTTTGCCAGGGAGAGCGCGACCCCATGGGGAACAGAACCGAGGTCGTCCGCTATTCCCTGTCCGAGTCGATCCAGTTCTGCTGGCTTCCGGACGGAGACCACGGCTTCAAGCCGCGCAAGGCTTCCGGCACCACCGAAAATGCGAATCTTCAGGCGGCCGTGTCGGCAATTGCGGATTTTGTGATGCACATCACAGATTAAGGGGTGGACCAATCGATAGAATTTAGAACAGAATTTAATGAAATCTGTTCGGGTCGCTTGCCCGACCAACTTGGACAGGAAATCGCCTCGTTCGAGACGCGGGGCGCAATACCCGGGGGAGCAATGCTCAAGCTTAGGATTTGCGGGAAGCCGGGCAGGAACGGGGACGGCAAGGACAGCCGCGTCGGCTGTTGGACATTGCGATGCCGCGGCGGCCAAGCCGGTGCATCCGCAATCGGAACCACATGTTTGTCGCGCGACTCGCGGCGCCCGCGGTTTGGATGCACACCTCCGTATATGAGTGATGGTTTATAACAGTGTATTGTCCGATTATGGTTGATGAGCCCTTTTGCGCCAGCGGTCGGAACGGCCGGTTCGCACACAAGGGGCAGGTATTGATAGTGGGGGGCTCCGATTGGTTCGGACAGCCCCATTCCAAGGGGGGATAGATGGCCTTGGCCGACGCAACAGTGAATGGGGACCGCAGTATCTCGGGACGGAAAGGTGCCGAATCAATCAAGAAACGTTCAGTCGTCATTGGTGGCCACCGGACCAGCATTTCGCTGGAGGAACCGTTCTGGGATGTTCTGAAGAACATAGCCGCCGAGCGAAAGCTCTCCGTCAATCAGATCGTGACCGAGATCGACCGCAACCGGCAGGGCAATCTCTCCAGCGCGATCCGGATCTACGTCCTTCAATCCCTTCTGGCGACGCGCTAGCGGCGCTGGAGCCAGGCGCCGGCGACTCGCACGTTGGGCGTTTGAGGCGGCCCGACGAGGCCCAGGGTGAAATAGGGTGTTCCCTCGGCGCCGCCGCGCACCACATCGATGGTCGTTTCAAGCCGCTGCCCCGGGATGTCCCAGGTGCCATAGCTGACCGTCCGGGCGCCGGCCCCGGAAACGAGCATCGTCTCGGTGCGCGCGATCCCCTGGGAGACGGCGATCTCAGCCTCAAGTGGCGCCGCCCGCCGGCCGAAAGCGGCTTCCAGCACGGATGAGAGCTCCGCTACCTGCTGGATCGGCGGCAGGTTGTCGCCCAACAAACCCGCCGCGAAGCGGCCGCTCCCGCTCTCCGCGGGCACGATCCTGACCTCACCCGAGAGCTCCGCACGCCCCGACAGCGAGGCGAGGTACTCCGCCACGGTTCGCCCCCGCGCGCTAAAGGCGGACTGCAGGTCAAGTGCACCGTTCAATGCGGCCGGCCCGCCCAAGACCTGCAGCAGGTCGCCGGGATTCAGGCCCTGTGCCGCAATCTGTCCTTCGATGAGGTCCTGCCCCGCCTCCAGCCCGATCGACAAGGCCAGGTCGACCGTTCCGCCGAGCGCGACGCCCCGCACGGGTGCGATCGCGGCTCCCAGCGCGGTCATCTCGGCGTGCGCGCTGGCATCCTCGATCCGAAAAGGCCCCATCGTCAGCCGTTCCGCCTGGAGGTCCAAGGAAACGTCCGTGGCGCGCTGGACACTGGACAGGACCGCGAGCACACCGGCGCCGGAGACCTCGGTGCCGACGATGACCAGATCCAGCGCAGGCCGGTCATTGGCGAGCGACAGGTTGGCCTGTCCTGCAATATCGGTCTCGCCGATTGTCAGGGAGTCAACGTCGACGGCAACGCTGTCGCCCGCCGCCCGTGCCCGGGCCGCCATGCGCAGCATGCCGCCGTCGCCAAGGGCCTCGGTGTCGGCTGCGGTGATTCCGGGCAGGCCCAGGGCGCCCACCAGCCGAACCGGCGTCGGATGGCTGGCCTGGACCTCGGCGGTCAGTTGCGCTGGGCCAAGCGGATCGGCGACGCCGCCGTCGATAACGAGGCTGCCGCCGGCGACTGCGGCCTCGGCACTGAAAGTCACCAATTCCAGATCGCCTTCGCCGCGGCCCTCCAAGGTCGAACCCGTCAGGCGGCGAGATGCCGCCGTCGGATAGAGACCCAGGTGTCGAAGCAGCCGCTCCGGGTTGCGGGTCTGCGACGCCACGTCCAGGCCGATCTGCGGTCGGCCATCGCGCAAAGAAACCGTCATCGACCCATTGACGGCAATTCCAACGAAGTCTGCGACCTCGATGTCATGGACATCCATCGCCCCGTCCGAAATCCGGGCCCCCAGCAGGACTCTCTCCAGCGGTTGACCCAGCACCGTCAAACGGTCGAACCGAAGCCGGATGTCTCCGGTGGCGGACGCCAGGAAACCGAACGGGTCCGGTCGCTCGACGTCCGGTCTCGGCGTTTTCGGCCGGCGCCGTTCCTGCAGGCGGTATGCATCCAGGCTGAACGTGTCGATCGCCAGGTCGATGTCGAACCGCGGTTCGTCGCCCAACCCGACGGCAACCCGTCCGTTGGCTTGCGTGGCATCGACCAGGGCCGTCAAGTCGTCGATCGAAAGGCTGTCCGGGCCCGAGCGCAAGGTGCCGCCCAGTTCAAGGGCCCGCAACCGGGCCGGCGGCACGCGGCCGGTATCAAGGCCCGCCCATTCCATCAGCGCCCGCAGATTGTCGGACGTCACTGCCAGTCCGCCTTCGAAGGCCAAACTCCCCTCACGCGGCTCCAGCACGCCGTCGAGCGCAAGATCCGATCCGCCGGGCAATAGGATCGCGGCCTGCTCCAGAAACAGGGTTCCCTCGCTCACCACCGCAGCCAGGTTCGCATCGTGGACGACACTGCCGCCGACCCGCATCGCATCCGCACGCAGGCGCAGGCGCAGCGCAAGGTCCTCGGACAGCAGGGACGGATCCGCATCCGCAAGCGCCCCCAGGAAGGACGCCAAGCCGCCCGCCACATCGAACCGTTCGCCGGCCGCGAAACGGTCCACATTCACCCGCGAAAAGGCGATGTCGATATCCGCGGTGGGTCGTCTGCCGAACCCGACCTTCGCCTTGCCCTTGGCCCGGGCCCCTTCCGTGGAGAAGTTCAACTCGCTGAGCGTGACCTGTGCCGGAGAGAGGCGCGCAAGTGCCACCAGCTTGGCCGCCCCTTCGACCTCGGGCATGGACGGCAGGCCGGCATCTCCCGACAAGGCGGCCAGACGATCCGCATCAACCTCGATCCTGCCGACTGCCACCGCGTCGGGCATCGCGCCTTCCACGTGGCCGTTGAAACTCGCCGACAGTCCTGTTTCGGCGAGTTCGAAAGAAAGGCGTAGCGGCATGGGCCGATCCGGACGTGCCTGGCCTAAGGAGGCCGAATACGCCAAGGAACGCCCCCCGACCAGGCCGTCGCCCTTCACGCTGATCCTTCCGGTGGTCTGCGACGTCGTGACGACACCGTCGATGCCGTCGATGACAAACGTGCTGTCCGGCTGGCCGCGTCGTCCCACCGACAGCATTCCATCCTGCACCGCAATCCGATCGAACGTGAAGGTCGTTGATGCGCCGTCGTCATCCGCACCGCCGCCGTCAAACCAGTCAGGGCGACCCTGTTCGTCCAGGACCAGGATGGCCCGCGGTCCGGCCAGGGCAATGTCGGTGATGCGCAGTTCGCCCGCGATCAGGTCCGACAAAGCCACGAAAGCCTGCACCTCCGGGATCTGCACCGAGGGGCGCCGCCCCTCGCCGGCTGGCCAGGAGACGTCCCTGGCGTTGACCCGCGGCGACGGCAGTAACGTGATGTCCAGGTCGCCTGCAATGTCCACGTCGAGGCCGGTCGCCTCGCTCAGCGTGTCCTCCAGGGAATCGCGATATGCATTCCAGTCGATCACTGCCGGCGCGGCCAGCAGGCCGACCACGCCAAGGACAACCAGAAACACAACGGCGCCGATTAGTTTGTACAAAGGTTGATTCCCCTGGGCGGCGGGCACGGGGGTTCACACCCCCGCCTTACGCCATTTAAGCTATGCGAAGGCGATGGGTGGATCAAACTGAATGGAGCCCGCACTAATGGCCGAAATCGTCAATCTGCGCAAAGCCCGCAAGGCAAAAAAGCGCGTCGACAAGAAACAGCGGGCCGCAGAGAACCGGACCCGGTTCGGACGCACCAAGGCCGAGCGCGACAAGGACCGGAGCGATGAGGAGCGCCGCCGACGGCTGATCGACGGAAAACGTCTGGAACCCAACGCCGATGGCTGACGCGTCGGGTTCCGCGCGGCGGCGTCCCTGTCGCTAGCCCTGCTCCAGAACCTTCATGTTCACCAGGTCGCCAAGAAGCTTGGACCGGGCGGCCGGATCCATTGCCGGGGCCGCCTCGGCAAAATCCGCACGCGTGAACCGCTCGTGGCCGACGACCCAGGCGACCGCCTCTTCGAGGCAAGCCGGCACCGGCAGCGCGCCCCGCGGCCCGCTCAAAAGTGCCTGTCCATTCTTCCAGACCAGTTCGAAGCCGGCACGAACCCGGAAATCCTCCTGCTCCAATTCGACCGGCAAGTCGAAGCCGCCGCGCGGATAAAGGAAACTTCGCTGCCACGCCGCCATCTCCCCGGCGAAGGCGTCGCTGGCGCCGATGTCGGACGCCCGTTCGGCAAGCTCCGCCAGGTAGGCGGCCAGCCTTTGACGCCCCTCGGCCGGCCGCGGACAATCGGCGCGGAACAGGGGATCGCTGGTCGCGGCGGGAAGCAGCGCATTCAGATAGTCCAAACCGATCAAGGCCACGGCACCGAATGTCACGTGCATCGAGTTTCCGGTCACCGCGATCGCATCGTGATAGTGGCCGCGCGGCAGGTAGATCACGTCGCCCGGACGCATGATCAGGTCAGCCTCCAGGCGGCCTTTCATTTCCTCGTGCTGGTCCGGGGTCATGTCGTGGAAGTGCGAATGGGCGATCGGGTTGTCCAGGCAGCCCTCATAGATATGCCACAGCTTCTCGCCTTCCAGCTGGATCGCATAGACGTCGTGGGTATCGAAGTGGGAGTCGAAGGCCTGGTGCTCCTTCCAGGAGCAATAGAGATTGGCCTGAACCTTGGCCGAGAGGGTTTGCTCCAGGACCGTGGCAAGCGCAGTAAGCCCGGGGGTGAGACTGTCGATATCGTTGGCCACCAGGGACGCGCCCTTGCGCAAATGGCCCATGACCCGCGGGCCGTCGGGCCGGTAGACGTCCTGTCCGTCGGGCGTCTTGGTCGAATAGCAATAATCCAGGATCGGCACACCTTTTCGGTCCTGCACCAGACCCAGCGTGGCGGAACTCCACACGCCGCTCTTGTTGAGCAGTTCTGTGAGCGAGTCCCAGTTCAGGACGTCGGGGAACTTGTCGGCATCGCCGGGAATGTGGATCCATTGTCGCCCGCAGTTCTCGGCAAAAAACGTCTCCGGAGTGATCGGGGCAAGGATGTCGGCGAAGGAAAAGCCCGCACCTTTAGTCTGCATTGCCATCGCTTTGGGTTCCTTGCTGGATGCCACTGTCTTCGACCGGCAGGCGGACGGCACCACGTTCGGTCCGCATGGTTTGCTGGTATTCGGCGAACCGGGTCACGAAGCCAGGATCGGCCGCGGTGTCCCGGATCTGCTGGCCGAGCGCCTGCAGGCGCTCCCGCAAGGCCGTCTCGCCTTCGGCGGCGCGCGGGAAATCGCGCCGGAAAACGGGATCGTAGACCGTCTGCACGATCAGCGCGCGCAGGAATTCGCGACCGGTGAAGGCCTGCACGCCGAAGGCCAGATGCAGCGAATCGCCGGCCGTGGGCACGGCGTCGTGAAACACCCCCCGGGGTAGATACAAAAGGTCGCCCGGCGTCGTCGTGACAGTGGCCTGCTCCGCACCCGGGTCCAACCGGAGATTGGCGCCCGGGTCCGGTCGCGGGAAGGCGACGTCGGTGACCGGCGCCTCGATCCGATTCTCGAACAAACGCCAGCGCTGCTCGCCCTCAAGCTGGAGCATGTAGAGGTCGTGGACTTCATAATGGGTCGACCGCATGGGGTTGCCGCGCGACGCAAAGGCTGCGCCACACCCCACCTTCGCACCCAGTTCAGCCTCCAACGCATCGGCAATCGCCGCGATGCCGGGCGACGCCGTGTCCATCTGGCCGGCCATAAGGGCCGCGCCCTGCCGCAGCTGGGCCATGACCGCCCCGGGCAGGGGACGCGGACGTTCCGTCCCGCCGCCTTCGCCCTCGCCACCACAATACTCCGCCGCAGGCACCAGGGCGCCCCGGCGATAAAGACGCAGCGATTCCGCGGTCCAGATGGCCGAATTGCTCAACAAGGCGTCGAAGCGGTCCCAGGAGAGGAGTTCTGCGAACCTGGCGCGGTCGCCTTCCACATGCGCCCATTGGCGGCCGTGGTGCGTCTCGAAAAACCGCTCGGCCGACAATGGTGCCAACAGGTCGGCAAAGGTCAGTGCTGCTGCCATCGTCACACTCTACGCCCTATGTCTTTTCGCCGTTCCTGGCCTGAACCGAACGCCCGCCGGCCGGCGGCTCATTCCGACCGGCCCGGCACCGGCCGCAATTTCTTGTAGGCCTCCATCACCAGAACCAACCCCAGAACCGGCGGCAGAATCAGCAGCCAGCTATCCACGCTGACCGGGATCACCCGCAGGAATTGCCCGAGTTCGGGTGTATAGGTCACAAACACATGCAGCGCCAGGGTCAGCACCACCGCCACCGCGACGAATGGATTGGCTGCCAGCGGGACCCTGAAGACGGAGAGATACTCCGACCGGCAGCTGAACACATGCACGTTCTCGAACAGCACCATCATCAGGATCACCACGCTCCGGGCACCGGTGTCCGAAGCGCCCTGCCCCAGCACCCAGCCAAACACGAAGAAAGCGCAGATGCCCATGTAGAAGCCCGACAGGACCGTCTCTTCCACCATTCGGCGATCGAAGAGGCTCTGCTCCGGCGGCCGCGGAGGTTGGTTCAGAACGCGCGGGTCGCCACGCTCGAAGGCAAGCGCAACGTGCTGGACGCCGTTCGTGACCAGATTGAGCCACAACAACTGGGCCGGAAACATCGGTATGGGCATTCCGGCAAAAAGCGCCAGCATGAACAGCACGATTTCCGCCAGACCGGTCGAGATCAGCAACAGCGTGACGCGCCGGACGTTCTCATAGGCGACACGTCCTTCTTCGACGCCGGCGACGATCGATTCGAAATTGTCATCCGACAGAATCAGGTCCGCCGCGCCGCGCGCGACGTCCGTGCCGCCCTGTCCCATCGCAACGCCAATGTCCGCCGTGCGTAAAGCCGGTGCATCGTTGACGCCATCGCCGGTGACGGCCACGAACTCGCCGCCGCTACGCAGGATGTCGACGATCTCCAGCTTCTGGGTGGGTTCGACGCGCGCGAAGACGCGCGTCATGCGCACCAAGCCCTCAAGCGCGTCCGGCCGGTCCGCCAGTTCGGTCATCTGTCGGCCCGTCATGACCTCGTCATGGGTGGTCGCAATCCCCAGTTCACGGGCAATCGCCAGTGCGGTCTCAGGATGATCGCCGGTCACCATGCAAACCTCGATGCCCGCGGCGCGGCATCGCTGGACCGCGTCCGGCACTTCCGGTCTGACGGGGTCGATCAGACCGACCAGGCCAAGAAACGTCATGTCTTCGATCGCGGCGGCATCGATCTCACCGGAACCATCGACCCGGTCGGGCTTGATCGGTCCCGCCGCGACCGCCATCACACGATAGCGGGCCGAGGCCAGCGCCTCGGCCTGCCGCAACGGCTCGACCGACGCCCCCTTGCACATCGGCATGATCACCTCGGCCGCCCCTTTGACGTGTGCTGTGGTCACCCCTTCAGACCAGTGGAAGTACGCCGCAAAACGACGATGGGGCTCGAAGGGGATGAAACCGATCTCCGGTGACGTCTCCAGCACCGTTTTTCGGTCGATCTCCAGCTTTCCGGCAAGCGCCAGAAACGCGACGTAGACGGTATCGCCCAGGTGCACGGTACGACCGTAGGCTTCGGTCAGCGTGGCTTCGTTGCAAAGAACACCGGCCAGGGCCAACTGCCGCACCGCCGCTTCGACGGAAGGTTCCAGCGCCATATCGTCCAAGGTGATCTTGCCGCGCGGCTGATACCCTTCGCCGGATACATGCAACAGGCTCCCGTCAGGCAGCGCGATGCGGCTGATCATCAGTTCGTTGCAGGTCAGCGTTCCGGTCTTGTCACTGGCGATCACGGTACAGGCGCCGAGACCTTCAACGGCCGGCAGCGCCCGCACAATGACGTTGCGCCCCGCCATGCGCCCCGAGGCGATCGACAAGGCCACGGTGATCGCCACCGGCAATCCTTCCGGCACGGCCGACACCGCCAAAGCGACGGCCAGAAAAAAGACCTGGGCCAGGGGTACACCCTGCAGCAACTGCGTGGTTGCGATGATCAACAGCAGAAACAGCACGACCAGGCCGACCATACGCGTGAAGCGCTCAAGCCGGACCACCAGCGGCGGCGGAGGCGGTTGTTCCTCGGCCAGGATCCGCGCAATACGACCAATCTCCGTGGCCTGCCCGGTCTCCACCACAACGCCGCGCGCGCGCCCGGACAGGACGGTCGAGCCGGCATAGGCCATGTTCAACCTGTCGGCCACGACGGCGTCCAGGGCAACCGCTGCGTTCGCCGACTTGTCAACCGGTGTCGATTCGCCGGTCAGCGCGGCCTCGTCGATGCGCAGTTCTCGCCCCCTTAACAACCGGATATCGGCGGGGACGGAATCGCCGCTTTCAAGTTCGACGATTTCGCCAGGCACCAGTTCCGCGCTGGGAATGCGCTGCCTCGCGCCGTCGCGAAGGACGACGGCCCGGCGCGGCACCATGGATTCCAGCGCACGTGCGCTGGATTCCGCCCGCCACTCTTGGATCGTGCCGATCACGGAGTTGATCGCCAGGACGATCATGATCAGCAGCGCGTCGGCGACTTCGCGGATGGCGACCGATACCAGGGTGGCCGCCAACAACAGATAGATCAGCGGGTTCCGGAATTGGCCCAGGAAGACGACGATCAGGCTCGTGCGCTTGCGCCGCGGCAGCACATTCGGGCTGATCCGGGCAAGCCGTGTGGCAGCTTCATCCGATGAAAGCCCGACCTCGGTGCTGCTCGCGCGCGCCAGAACGGCGGCTTGATCCAAGACATGCCATGCCGCGGCTGCAGGAGCCTGGGAGAGATCCGTCGCCTTTCTGTTCACGGCGATCCTGTCTCCAAGTTTCCGGGCCGTTACCCCATCTCAGGGACGCGGCGGACCGTCCCACAGACGTTGTCGGGTGACATTGATTCCCGTCAAAGCGTAGGCCGCCACGGCGGACGTCAGGCGATCTTGTCCAGCTGTTTGGTGACCGCCATTTTGCCCTGGCTCCGTTCCCAGTCGAACATGTAGTCGCGGGTTATCGGAACCGTGTCCACCTGCCGGGACAGCTGAAGCTGGAAGACGATATGTCCGCCCCGCCGGAAGACGGCCTCAGACGCGGCGAAATAGAATTCCCACATGCGGCAGAAACGCTCGTCGTAGATCTCGGCCACTTCCGCCCGGCGTGCCCACAACCGGTGCAGCCATTGCTTCAAGGTTTCGGCATAGTGCAGGCGCAGGATCTCGATGTCTGTTGCATACAGTTCCGACCGTTCCACTGCCGGCAGGACCTCGCTCAACGCCGGCGAATACCCGCCCGGGAAGATGTACTTCCGGATCCACTGGTTGGTGACGCTCGGCCCGTCGGCGCGGCCGATCGAATGCAGCAACGCAACCCCGTCGTCTTCAAGGCAATCGCGGATCTTCGCGAAGAAACGGCGGTAGTGGTTCGTGCCCACATGCTCGAACATGCCGACCGAGACGATCCGGTCAAACCGCTCCTGCACCTCGCGATAGTCCTGCAGGCGGAATTCGACCCGGCCGCCCAGGCCGGCCTCACGGGCGCGATCCTGGGCCACTTTCAGCTGTTCCTGGGAAAGGGTGATCCCCGTGACATGGACTTCGGCAGTCTGGGCCAGATACATCGCCAGCCCGCCCCAGCCGCAGCCCACGTCCAACACCCGCATCCCCGGCTTCAGCAAGAGCTTCGACGCGATATGTCGCAGCTTCTGTTCCTGCGCGGTTTCCAGGTGGTCATCAGGCGTGATGAAGTAGGCGCAAGAGTATTGCCGCCTGGAATCGAGGAACAGGTCGTAGAAATCGTCGGACAGGTCGTAATGGTGCGCAACGTTTCGTTTCGAGCGGTACACCGGATTGTGCTCGAACAGGCGCTTTCCCATTTTCTGGACCCAGTTCAGGGTCTCCAGGAACCAGTGTCCGTGTCCCCAACCCATGTTGAGGAACAGGAGATCCATGAGGTCTTCTATGGTGCCGTCTTCGACCGAGAAGTCGCCATCCATGTAGGTTTCGCCAACCCCCAGGGGCGGGTTGCGCAGCACCCGCCGCGCGAAACGGGGATGGTCGACCCGGATCGTCACGTGCGGATCACCGGAGCCAAATTTCTCGGAACGCCGATCCGGCCAGATCACCGTCAGCGACCCAACCTTGATGATCGATCCCAGAAACGCCCTTAACCCAACCTGGAACACCCGTCCTCCCCACGAGCTCTGTCTAGCCACCGCGGCGAAGGCCTCGATGGCCCTTCCTGTCCTGGGGATATGGTAGTGCCGGCCCGGCCTGATGTTCAAGAGGGATTGGACCGTGATTGCATCTTAAAGGTGCACGATCATTGGAATGATATAACCGATGATTGCAAACCCTAAACGCGGAGGATCTTGCCGGGGTTTAAGATGTTCGCCGGGTCAAGGGCCTGCTTCAGCGTCCGCATGACGGCGACGCCCTCGCCGTGTTCCTCTACTAGGTATCGGATCTTGCCTTGCCCGATCCCGTGCTCGCCGGTGCAGGTGCCGCCCATCGAGATGGCGCGGTGATTGAGGCGCTCGACGATCCCCATCGCCTGGCCTTTCTCCGCTTCGTCGTCGGCTTCAAACATCAGCAGAACATGGAAGTTCCCGTCGCCCACATGCCCGACGATCGGCGCCACCAGACCGCTGGATTCAACGTCGTCACAAGTGTCCATGATGCACTCAGCCAGCCGCGAGATGGGCACGCAGGCATCGGTGGAAAGGCCCTGCTTGCCGGGGAAGCTGTGCACGACCGCGTAGTAGGCATCGTGGCGCGCCTTCCACAGCTTGTTGCGATCCTCCATGCGCGCGGCCCATTGGAAGGCCGAGCCTCCGAATTCGTCCGAGATCGCCCTGACCTGGTCGGCCTGCTCGCGCGTGGACGCCTCGGTTCCGTGGAACTCGAAAAACAGGGTCGGCGCCGCTTCGAAGCCTTCCAGATTGGAATAGGCGATCGAGCAGCGCATCTGCGCACTGTCCAGGAGTTCGATGCGCGCCACCGGGATCCCCGACTGGATCGTCAGGATGACCGTGTTTACCGCCGATTCCAGGTCGGGATACTGGCACACCGCTGATGTGATGCTCTCCGGAATGCCGAACAGCTTGAGCTGTACCTCCGTGATGATGCCCAGCGTGCCCTCGGACCCCACGAACAGGCGGGTCAGGTCGTACCCGGCGGCAGACTTGCGTGCCCGTCCGCCGGTCTGGATGATCCGGCCGTCGGCCAGAACGACCGTCAGCCCCAGCACGACCTCGCGCATGGTGCCGTACCGCACGGCGTTCGTTCCCGACGCCCGGGTGGCGGTCATGCCCCCAAGCGACGCGTCGGCACCGGGGTCGATCGGAAAGAAAAGTCCCGTATCGCGCAGATAGTCGTTGAGTTGGTTCCGGGTCACGCCGGCCTGGACGCGGCAGTCCAGGTCCTCGGTATTGACTTCCAGGACTTCCTGCATCCGGCTCAGGTCGATGCAGACGCCGCCCTTGACCGCATTCACGTGGCCTTCGAGGGACGTGCCGGTGCCGAACGCGATGATCGGCGTGTCGTGGGCGGCACAGATCTTGACCGCATCGGCCACCTCATCCGTGCTCAGCGCATAGACCACCGCATCGGGCAACTGTGGCGGGATCCAGCACTCGCCCTTTGCATGGTGCTCCCGAACCGCATGCGACGTGCTGCAGCGATCCACAAACCGCTCCTTCAACACCGCTATCGCCGGCTCGTACCGAAGTTGTTCGGCGGCATCCGCTGGCATCGGCTCTCACCCTCTTCGCTTTCGCCCGGATACACGACCGGGCACCGTCATCTAACTGGGGCGCTTCTCAGCACCGCCAAGCCCGCCCCACTGTAGCATCCCCGACGACCGTCTTTACAGGGACGTCGCCGCCCGTGCCGCCTGATCATACAGACCGGAAAGTGCCCGCAACAGCTTGGCCGTATCGCCGATTTCCACGTTGTCGACCGAGCCGATGGCGCCCAGGGCCTCGACCAGGCAGGCCTCGCGGACCTTTCGATACTCAGCACACAGCGACACGCCCGCGCCGGTCGCGGCATAGAAGGCCTCCTTGCCCCTTTTGGACGTCGTGACCAGACCCGACTTGACCAGCTTCTTCAGGGCATAGTTGACCGTGTGCGTGTCCTCGACATTGAGGACGAAGCAGATGTCGGACAGGCGTTTCTCGCGGCCGCGATGGTTCACCGTATGCAGGACCAGCACGTCCAGAACGCCGAGATCCTTCACCCCTGCGGCCGCCATGCAGCGGACGATCCACCGGTTGAACGCGTTGCCGGCGACGATCAGGCCGTATTCGAATTCGGACAGCTCGCCAGCCTGTTCGGAGACAAGGTGGGCCGACGAGACGATCTTAGTCTCCGCATTCGCAGGTTTCGCAGTCATGGCACCCTCCCTGCTGCCCGGCGCCGGCTGGTCCGGCGCGCAATCAGACTGTGGTTTCACCCGCCCCCGGAGGCCGGCCGAAACCGCCGGCCGACGGCGTTTCCAAGACGAAAACATCGCCGGCCTGCACGGTGGTCTGGTCCGTCCCGGTCATATCGTGCCGGCTGCCGTCGGCCCGCTCCACCCAGTTGCGCCCGCACTCACCAGGCAAACCGCCGTCCACACCGTAAGGCGGCACGCGCCGGTGGTTCGACAGGATGGCGACCTGCATTTCTTCCAGGAACCGAAGCCGCCGGCGGGTTCCGTCGCCCCCGGGGTGTTGGCCCCTGCCGCCGGAGCCGTGTCGAACCTCGAAACTCTCCAACAGCACCGGGAACCGCCATTCCAGCACCTCAGGATCGGTCAGGCGCGAGTTGGTCATGTGCGTGTGGACGGCACTGGTCCCGTCGAAATCCGGGCCGGCGCCCGACCCGCCGCAGACTGTCTCGTAGTACTGATAGTGATCGTTGCCGAAGGTGACGTTGTTCATCGTCCCCTGGGATGCCGCCAGCACACCCAGCGCCCCGTACAGGGTATCGGTCACGCACTGGCTGGTTTCCACGTTGCCGGCAACGACCGCGCCGGGATAGACGGGGCTCAACATCGATTGGTCGGGTATCACGATCCTGATCGGTTTCAGGCATCCTTCGTTCATCGGGATGTCGTCGTCGACCAGGGTCCGGAACACGTACAGCACGGCCGCCCGGCACACCGCGGACGGGGCGTTGAAGTTGTTGTCCTGCTGTGAACTGGTGCCGGTGAAATCCGCCGTGGCGCTGCGCGCCTTCTTGTCGATGGAGATCCGGACCTTGATTTCCGCCCCGGAATCCATCGGATAACAGAATTCACCATCGTTCAGCACGTCCAGCACCCGTCGCACCTGCTCTTCGGCGTTGTCCTGGACGTGCTGCATATAAGCCTGGACGGTCGCAAGGCTGAAATGGTCGACCATCCTGTTCAACTCACGCACGCCCTTCTCGTTCGCGGCAATCTGGGCTTTCAGGTCGGCGACGTTCTGGGTCGGGTTGCGGGCGGGGTAGGCACCGTCGACAAGATGCGCGACCAGTTCCTCCTCGCGGAAACGGCCCTGATCGACCAGCTTGAAGTTGTCGAACAGAATCCCCTCTTCATCGATCGTTTTTGAGTCCGGCGGCATCGATCCCGGTGTCGTGCCGCCGACATCGGCATGGTGCCCACGGCTACCGACATAGAACAGAAGGGTCTGGTCCGACTGATCGAAGACCGGCGTGATGACGGTGATATCCGGCAGATGCGTGCCGCCGTTGTAGGGCGCGTTGACCGCATAGACGTCGCCCGCGTGAATTGTTCCGGGGTTCTCCCGAATGACGGTCTGGACGCTTTCGCTCATCGAGCCAAGATGCACCGGCATGTGCGGCGCATTGGCGATCAACTGCCCGGCCGCATCGAAGACCGCGCAGGAGAAGTCCAGCCGTTCCTTGATGTTCACCGAATAGGCTGTGTTCTGCAGCGTGTAGCCCATCTGTTCGGCAATGGACATGAACAGGTTGTTGAAGACCTCCAGCATCACGGGATCGCTGTCGGTGCCGACCGCCACCCGGCGCGGCAGCGCCTCCACGCGGGTCAGGACCAGGTACCCCTTCGCGGTCAGTTCCGCCTGCCAGCCGGGTTCGACGACCGTGGTCGCAACCGATTCCCGGATGATCGCCGGTCCGTCGACCGTGTCCCCGGGCAGAAGCGCATCGCGGTCGTAGATGGGCGTGTCCCGATGCGCGCCCGCCATGTAGGCCTGCACGACGGCCAAAGTCTCGGGATCGCCACCGGCCCGGCGCGCAGCGTTTTCCGGTTCGGTGGCCTCGAAGGTCGTCCCGATCGCCTCGACTTCCGCGGTTTCGACGATCAGAGCCTTTTCCGGCATGACAAAGCCGAACCGCCGCCGGTAGGTCTCGCTGAAGGCGTCCGCCATGGCCTGCAAGTCCCCATAGGGAACGGGCATTGCGGTGTCGGTCCCTTCGTAGCGGAGGTGTACCCGGTGCACGGTGCGGATCTGATCGGCGCCGATGCCCTGGTCCCGAAGTTCCTCGCTGGCATATCCCGACAATTCGCCCATCAAAGAGGCCAGCTCGTCGCTTGCCGCCTGTGTCAGTTCCAGCTCCACCGACCGTTCCCGCAGGGCGCGCACGTCGGCGAGCCCCATTCCGTAGGCGGAAAGCACGCCCGCAAAGGGATGAATCAGGACGGTCTTCATGCCAAGCGCGTCTGCCACCAGGCAGGCATGCTGTCCACCCGCCCCGCCAAAGGTGGCCAGCGTGTATTCGGTGACGTCGTAGCCGCGCTGGACCGAGATCTTTTTGATCGCGTTCGCCATGTTTTCAACGGCGATTTTCAGGAACCCGTCTGCAACCTCGACCGCCGCGCGCCGGTCGCCTGTCGCGGCGGTGATCTCCTCGGCAAGGGCGGCGAAGCGGTCGTGCACCGCCGCGGCATCCAACATCTCGTCCTGACCGGGGCCGAAAACGGCCGGGAAATGGGCCGGCTGCAGCTTGCCAAGCATGACGTTGCAGTCGGTAACGCACAGCGGGCCACCGCGGCGGTAGCTGGCCGGGCCTGGATTGGCGCCCGCGCTTTCCGGACCGACCCGATACCGGGCTCCGTCGAACGAGCAGATCGAACCGCCGCCGGCCGCAACGGTATTGATCTGCATCATCGGCGCGCGCATGCGCACGCCCGCGACCAGCGTTTCCATCGTCCGTTCGTAGGTGCCGTCGAAGTGCGCGACATCGGTCGACGTGCCGCCCATGTCGAAGGTGATGATCTTGGAAAAGCCGGCTTGCTCTGCCGTCTTGACGGCACCTACGATGCCACCGGCCGGCCCCGACAAGATGGCGTCCTTGCCCTGAAACAGGTGCGCGTCGGTCAACCCGCCGTTCGACTGCATGAACTGCAGCTTGACGTCGCCCAGCTCCGACGCGACCGCGTTCACATAACGGCGCAGGATGGGCGAAAGATAGGCATCCACGACAGTCGTATCGCCGCGCCCGACAAGCTTCATCAGCGCGCTTGTCTCGTAGCTGGTGGAGACCTGGGCAAAACCGATGTCGCGTGCCAGTTTGGCCGCGCGGCGCTCGTGATCGTGATAGCGATACCCGTGCATCAGGACGATGGCGACCGATCGCACGCCGCTGTCGTAGACCGCCTTAAGGTCGTGCGCCAGCGCCGTTTCGTCCAACGGCACCAGCACTTCGCCCCGGGCCATGACGCGTTCGTTGGCCTCCACGACCTGCTCGTAGAGCAGTTCTGGAAGGACGATATGCCGGTCGAACAGGCGCGGCCGCGCCTGGTAGGCAATGCGCAGGGCATCACGGAACCCACGGGTGATCACCAGCGCGGTGCGTTCCCCCTTGCGCTCCAGAGGCGCGTTCGTGGCCACCGTCGTCCCCATCTTGACGGCTTCGATCTCGTCGGTGGGAATCGACTGCCCGTGCCCCAGGCCCAGGACATCGCGGATGCCCTGGACCGCGGCATCGCGGTAATGCTCGGGGTTGTCGGACAAAAGCTTGTGGGTCAACAGCGCCCCGTCCGGCCTGCGCCCCACCACGTCGGTGAACGTGCCACCGCGGTCGATCCAGAACTGCCACCGGTGTGGCTGCGCCGACCGGTCGGCCACGCTTGTTTCAGCCATGCAATGCACCCCTGCAGAAATCAGGGGCGCATTACGAACATTTTATCGACAAAATGTCAACGTATTCACGGTTGTCTTTGCGGCCCGATCTTCGAGCTGCCCGGCTTGACCACGATCACGATGCACGAGGCGGCATTGACGACGGCACGCGAAACGCTGCCCATGTCGGCGCTCGCGATCCCGCCGTGGCCATGGCTACCGAGAACGACTGCGGTGCAGTTGTTGCGCTCGGCGGCATGGGCGATCTTCTCTGCCGGACTGCCCAACTCGTTCAGCAGACGGATGTCCTTGACGCCCAGTTCCTTCAGCCATCCCTCCGCCCGCGCCAGAACGCGCTCACCGAAGCTCAGTTCGCTGTCGGTGACGGAATCGTGGGCATAACAAGGTTTTTCCTCGTGCGAGGTCTCGGGCAGGATGACCTCACGCAGGTCAGGGGAAACATGGATCACATGGGTGATCGCGTCGTAGGTCGCCGCAAGATCACCGGCGACTTCCACCGCCTCGTCGGACGTCTCGGATCCGTCGATGGCGAGAAGAAGATGGTGCTTTTCGTACATTCGTTTACTCCTCGTCCGTTCGTCGCACCAGATCCCGGACTATCTAGCCTAGTCCCGAAGGGCATCCGCGCGCCTTGATAGAGGTCAAACTCCGCGTGATGCAACCAATTCCTTGCCTCGCTGTTCGGGCAACTCGCTGCAGGCGGTCAGGCCCGCTCCACATCGGTGGCCAGGGCCGGTCCCGTGTCGCTGCACCGGCCCTGGAGGAAATAGACCCCGACCTCGCCGGAGAGCCCGCGCAACTGCCGCGAGCCGATCGGGACAAACCCCGCTTCGCCGCCGGCGTGGACCGTCTCCTAGCTGGCCAGGACCACCCAGGCGCTGTCGGGCATGTGTAGTGTCGCAGCCAGTTCCTCCAGCCTTGCGGCCGTGCTCACGGCGTCGCCGACGATCGTGTAGTTAATCCGGTTCTTGGACCCGATGTTGCCGACGACGACGGACCCGGTGTGGATTGCCGCGCGCATAGCAACCGGTGCCAGCCCGTCGGCGACCCGCCTTTCGTTTTCGCGATCCAGCACCGCGACCATCGCCTTCGCGGCCCGCAACGCCCGTGCCGCATGGTCCGGCTCTTCCTCCGGCGCCCCCCAGAACGCCATGACCGCGTCGCCGATGAACTTGTCGACTGTCCCGCCCTCGGCCTCGATGCACTCGCCGATCAACGTGAAATGCTCGTTCAACAGCGCGGCGATCTGCTTGGCGTCCATGCGTTGGGCCATCCTAGAAAAACCGCGGATATCCGTGAACATGATCGTGACGACACGCTCGCGAGACGCCAACGCATCGGCGCCGCCGCCACGACCCCGATTCGCCGCGCCAGCATGCGCCCGATCATCAATGACCCGAAGACGGCAAGCACCAGGACAACCAGCCCAAGCACAGCGCTTCCGATCAGGCGCAGAATCCCTTCGCCCACCTCGCGGGCAGGAGAATAAATGACGGTCATCCACACCGATGGTCCGAAGCCCCGGATTTCGGAGATCTGGAAGTACTCTCCCCGATTACCGATCCGGACCACTTCGCCGATGATCCCGATGTCCCCGAAGCCGGTGCCCTTCTCGATCGCCGCATCCAGGTCGCCATCGGCCCACATCTGAGCAATCACCGGGTCTTCGATCTCGTCGATACGCGGCAGGGGCGGCTGCCTGCCGGTATCGGAGAATTCGAACCTGTCCCTGGCCAGGTTCTTGTGGGCGATGACGTACTCGCGATCCGACAGAATGACGGCCTCGATTTCGTCGCCTTCCGACAAGGTGCTCAAGAACCGGGAAAGGTCGGCCAAGGAAATGGCGATGATCAGCGCGCCGCGGAACCGGCCGTCGATCAGGATGGGCGCTCGGTAGGTTAGAAGAGTCGCCCGGAGCTCCTGCGACCACACCGGTTCGCCCCAGTAGGGTTTTCGGTCACGCTGCAGCGTTCGCAGGGCGTCGTGCAGGTTTTCCGTGATTGCGGTACTGTCCTCCAGGACGCGGATCTCCCCGCCAACGCGTCCCACGCGCAGGGCCGTCCGATCGGGCCAGACAAATCCCAGGCCAGTCACCTGCGGCGTTGCTGCCAATGCGCCGCGCAGCGTGTCGATGATCTGCGCGCGATTGCCGATGTCGACGATGCCCTGATCGAACAGTCGGACCAGATAGCGCGACTGGCGCTGCGGCGGGCCGAGCTGGTGACGGAGACTTGATTCAACCGCCTCCTGGATCAGTTCCGCCTTGTCCGTCAGCAGGGCGACCGTGTTCCGACCCCCGCTGTAGATTCCCACGTACAGCACCGTCGCGACGGCAACCAGTGTCAGCGCGCCGAAGCCCACGACCAGCAAGGTCGCGATCGGAATTCGAAACCTGCCGTCGGGCGGCGTTTCGGTACCGTTAACCGTGTTGTCGTCGGGCTCCGCCATTCCTTCCCAATCCTGCCATCACGACATGGTGATCGGACACCGCCGCATTGTCGCCATGCGCCTGCCGCACTATTGTTGATGCATGTGGCGATGGCTACGACATAGTCTGGTGGTGCTGGTCCTCCTGTTGTCGGGGCCGGCGATCATGCTGCTTGGAGGCGAAGTCTTGGGCAAGGACTGGTGGGAAGCAAGCCGCGACCCCGCCAAACTGGCACCGGACCCGGCCAACACGCCCGAAGCGGTGGTCCAGGTCTACGCGGCGCGGGCCTGGGGCTGGCGCGGTGCGTTCGGGGTCCATACCTGGGTGGCCGTCAAGCCGTCCAACGCACGCGCCTACACCGTTTACCACGTGCTGGGGTGGCGGGCCTATCGCGGCGGCCGGTCCGTCGTCATCCAGCAGGACGTTCCCGACCGCAGTTGGTTCGGCAACCAGCCCGACCTTCTTGCAGACATGCGCGGACCCGGCGTGGACGAGGTGATCGCAAGGATCGACAAGGCCGCGCGGGACTATCCCTTTGCCGACCGCTACACGGTCTATCCCGGCCCCAACAGCAATACGTTTACGGCCTGGATCGCCCGGAACGTCCCCGAATTGCGCCTCGACCTGCCGCCAACGGCAATAGGCAAGGACTATCTTGGCGACACACTCGCCGCGTCGACTCCCGGCGGCACGGGCTACCAGATTTCCTTCTGGGGTTTGTTCGGCATCACCGCAGCAACCGAGGAAGGCTTCGAGATCAACATCGCCGGCCTGACCTTTGGCATCGATCCCAAAGACCTGGGATTGAAGCTTCCGGGCATCGGCCGCATCGGCCCGACCCCCGATCCCTCCCGCAACCCGCGGTCTCTGGACTATTACTGATCCCGCGCCGGCTTGCGGCCACAGCTTGCCATGAGGCATTATTTCTATAATAATGGAATTATAGAAATTGCGGACATGTCCGACAGAGGAGCGACCGGAATGAAGAGGCTTCACATCCATATCGGCGTCACCGACCTGGACCGTTCCCTAGCGTTCTACACGGCGCTATTCGGCCAGGATCCCACTGTCACGAAACACGACTACGCCAAGTGGCTGTTGGACGACCCGCGCGTCAATTTCGCGATTTCCACACAAGCCGCCAGCAAAGGCATCAACCATCTGGGCATTCAGGTGGACGGCGCGGACGCGCTTGCAGAGATCTCGGGACGTCTGGGTGCGGCCGGCCAGGCCCTGCGCGACGAGCCTGGTGCGGCCTGCTGCTATGCCCGGTCGGACAAGGCCTGGGCCGCTGACCCTGAAGACACGTCCTGGGAGCTGTTTCACACCACCGGCGCGATCGAGACCTATCACGGGGAGGAGGATACCTGCTGTGACGCCCCCGCGACGACCGCCGCGCCGGCCTGCTGTGGCGGGTAACAGCCCCGGCAGCGGCCGCGTGCGCGGATCCTGGGCGCTGGCAATGCGGCGGCAAATCGGATAGACGAAACCGGTAGGACCACCAATCACACGCATTCGCGACCGCCGGCAGCCATGAACATTTGGGGCAAGATCTTCGGCGGGGCCGCCGGCTTCGCCCTGGGTGGCCCGCTGGGCGCGCTGGCGGGTGCCGTCAGCGGGCACGTGATCGACCGCCTGCGCCGGACGCGCGCGGATCGGGACGACGCCACGAAGTCCGTCGCCTTCACGATCGGCGTCATCGCGCTGGGCGCGAAGATGGCCAAGGCCGACGGGCAGGTGACCCAGGACGAGATCGCCGCCTTCAGGCAGGTGTTCCAGGTACCGCCGGAGGAGGAAAAGAACGTCACCCGCGTGTTCGACCGGGCACGCAAGGACACGCGCGGCTTCGAACTCTACGCCCGGCAGATATCCGGCATGTTCCACGACAACCCGGCCGTTCTGGAAGAGCTGTTGTGGTGCCTGTCCTATATCGCCAAGGCCGACGGCCACATTCATCCGGCCGAGCTGGATTTTCTGCGGCAGGCGTCGGACATATTCGGGTTGGATCGTGCGGCGTTCGAACGGGTGACGGCATTGCAGATGGCCGGCGACCATGCCGACCCCTACCAGGTTCTCGGAATCTCGTCCGGCGCAGACGACGCCACCCTCAGGGCAACCCATCGGAAACTGGTGCTGGAAAACCACCCCGACCGCCTGATCGCACAAGGCATGCCGGAGGAAACGATCGCGGTCGCAAACGCCAAGTTGGCCGCGATCAACGCGGCCTATGATCGCATCCGCGCCGAACGCGGCTTGCCTTGACCAACAAGACACACTCTGTGACCGGGCCGGCCAGATGAGGCCTTTCGACATCGTGCTTGCGGTCCTGGTCGCGACGGTCTGGGGCGGCAATTTCGTCGTCGCCAAACAGGGCCTGCAGGAGATCCCGCCCCTTTTGTTCATGGCCGTCCGTTTCATGCTGGTAGCACTCTGCCTGCTGCCGTTCGCCCGCTGGCCACGGGACAAGCTTTTGCCGCTCGCGCTTTACGGACTTGTCATGGGTGGCATCCATTTCTCTCTGATGTTCACCGCGCTGGTCACCATCGACGCCGCGACGGCCAGCATTCTCAGCCAGCTCTGCGTGCCGTTCGCCACCTTGTTGGCGGCCTTCGTGTTCAAGGACAGGCCGGGCTGGCGTCGGCTGTCCGGCATGGCGATCGCCTTTGCCGGGGTCGCGGTCATCGTCGGTGAACCCCGTTTCGAAGGCGGGCTGGCGCCTGTCCTGATGGTGATCGGCGCGGCATTCGCCTGGGGCCTCGGTGCGGTCCAGGCCAAGGCGATCGGCGACATCGATCCCTACACGCTGAATGCCTACATGGCCCTGTTTGCGGTGCCGCCGTTGGTCGTCCTGTCGTTGTTCCTGGAATCGGGACAGATCCAGACGCTGATGTCGGCCAGCGCCGTGGGATGGTCCGCGATCCTCTATCAGTCCTTCGCCGTCGTGATCTTCGGTTACGGCATCTGGTACCGGCTGTTGCGCCGCAATCCGATCAGTCTCACCATGCCGTTCATGCTGTTGGTTCCCCTGATCGGTGTCATCTCAGCGATACTGTTTCTGGACGAAGCGATGAGCGCGAGCCTGGCCGTGGGCGGTGCGCTGACGGTGCTGGGGGTTGCGATAATCATCGTCCGCCGGCCCGACGCCGCCGAACAGGCGGTGCGGAAAGCATGACCGACGCCGCCCTGTCCCCCAACCGCGACACCCGCCCGCCCGGCACGCCGATCGACATGCTGGTTATCCACTACACCGGCATGCCCACCGCCGAGGCGGCGCTGGCGCGGCTGTGCGACCCAGATGCCAAGGTCAGCGCGCACTACCTGCTCCATGAAGACGGTACGGTTGTGACGCTCGTCCCCGAAACGGAACGGGCCTGGCATGCGGGCGTCAGCTATTGGCGCGGCAACACCGACATCAACGCGCGTTCGATCGGCATCGAGCTGGTCAATCCCGGGCACGAATTCGGCTATCGGTCCTTTCCCGAACCGCAAATGGCGGCACTCGAGGCGCTGGCACAGGCGATCCTTTCCCGCTATGCGATCCCGGCACGCAACGTTGTCGGCCATTCCGACGTGGCGCCGGACCGCAAGCAGGACCCCGGCGAGCTGTTCGACTGGTGCCGCATGGCCAAGACCGGTATCGGTATCTGGCCCAGGCCGGCTGCGGCGGCTGCTTCAACACTGCCGGCACTGCTTCAGCGGATCGGATACGACCCGGACGCCGGCCAGGCGATCGCGGCCTTCCAGCGGCGGTTCCGTCCCGGCCGGATCGACAACCGGCCGGACGACGAGACGGCGGCACTGGCGGCCGGGCTGCTGGCCGGTTTGAGGTGAGCGCCGCTTGCTTCGCCAATCGGGTGGTCTTACATAAAAGAGAGGTCAGACGGCCGGATGGCCGCCTCCCGGCAATGGGGAAACCCGCCGGGGGGAGGAAAGTCCGGGCTCCACGGAGACACGGTGCCGGGTAACGCCCGGCGGGGGCGACCCCAGGGAAAGTGCCACAGAGAGCAGACCGCCCGGCCTCCGATTCCGCCGGACGTCAGGCAAGGGTGAAAGGGTGCGGTAAGAGCGCACCGCGGCATCGGCAACGGCGCCGGCATGGCAAACCCCACCGGGAGCAAGACCGAGTAGGGACGGTGGCCGGTTCGACCGGCAGGCGGGTTTCCGCGTTCCGTCCGGGTAGGTCGCGCGAGGCGTCCGGCGACGGGCGCCCCAGATGAATGGCCATCGCCTGCACCACGGTGCAGCGCACAGAACCCGGCTTACAGGCCGTCTGACCCCGCCCGTTGCAGTCCGTGCCTTGCGCTAGCGGGCGCCGCTGGGTTTGCCGTTCCGCCAGCGCGCGTAAACCGCGCTGGTGTTGCGCCAGTCTTCAAGATCCTGCTCGGCCTGCACCGCGTGATCCAGCGGCACGTTCGGCGACAGCAGGGCCAGCATGCGGTCGGCCTCGTCTCGCTTGGCCGGGTCGGCGTCGACCTCGGCGGCGAGGCCCAGCCAGAACAGCGCCGCCCGCACGTTGCGTCCGGCCTTGCCGTTCTCCAGGTCGCGGCCGGCATGGATGAAGAACAGTTCTCCCAGATGGTAGGGCGCCCGCCGGTTGCCGGCGGATACGGCTCTGCCCCACCACTTGCCCGCCAGCGTGGGATCCCTGTCGACGCCCTTACCGGTCCGGTACAGGGCTCCCAGGTAAAGCATCGCGTTGGGCTGTCCGTTCGAGGCCGCTCGCTCCAACAGAGCGACAGCACGGCCATAGTCCCGCTCGACGCCTTCGCCACGGATGTACATCTCCGCGAGGTCCGTCTGCGCGTCCGCATGACCTTCGTCGGCGCCGACCTGGCACAGGGCCGCGGCCCGGACCGGATCGCGTTCAACGCCCAGACCGCGCCGGTACTGGTTGCCCAGCGCGCAGTATGACGGGGTCATACCCTGCGCGATCGCAGACTCGAACCAGTGGCGCGAACGCGCGAAGTCCCGTGGACGCCCTTCACCCTGGAGATAGCAGTTGCCCAGATTGTGCATCGCCGCCGGGTTTCCCGCATCGGCGCTTTTCTGGAAACAGTCGCAAGCTTTTTGCGGGTCACGCCGCCCCAGCTTGCCAAACCAGTGGATTTCGCCCAGCAGGTTGCCCGCTCTTGCATCGCCGTCGGCGTGCGCATGTTCGAACAGCGCCCGGGCGCCTTCCATGTCGCCGGCACGCGCCAGTTCCACAGCGGTGTTGAAGCTTTCCTCGTCGGCCATTGCCGCCGATATGCTCAGCCCGACGGCCAAGCCACAGGCGACGGCCGTCCTGTAGCCGTTTTTTTTCATGCCCCGCCTCCCTGCAGCGGTTTCTTATTTTCTAGTCCGATTGTTCGGACCTAGTTCGCGGGTCCTGTTTCCCGGACCACCATATCTTGACGCCTGACCTGCAGACGCCATCAAGCCATAGCAGATGCCGGCTTGCAAATCGTTAAATTGAGAACATTGCAAGAACAAAGTCACGGCTTAACGATCACTTGAACAAGACAAGAACAAAAATCCGTTTACTTAAATTCACACGACATCCCATTGACGAAGAATAAATTCCCATGTTATCCCATGATCACCCAATATTCTCCAAATGAGGGCAGTGCGGCCATCCGGCCTGGTACACGGAGAAAGGCGGGAAGGTCGGACCCCGGTCCGACACGACGGTTTTTTGGGGGTGATCCTTATGGCGCTGTTCACGGGCACCTACGTGAACAAGGTGGACAAGAAGGGCCGGGTCTCGCTGCCGGCCGACTTCCGGGCCGAACTGCCGGAAGACGGGCAGCGGCTGGTCTATGTCTACCGCTCGCCCAAGGACCAGGCCCTGGAGGCTTGCGACAAGGCCTTCATGCAGCGCCTTGCCGACAGCGTCGAAGAGCTTGCGATGTTCTCCGACGACGAAAACGACCTCAGCGCCACCATCGTCGGCGATGCGCGGCGCCAGCAGATGGACGAAACCGGCCGCATCAGCCTGCCGCCCGAATTCATCGCCTATGCCGGGATCGTCGAGCGGGCCACCTTCGTGGGCCGCGGCTCGCGGTTCCAGATCTGGCAGCCTGAGCGGTTCGAAGACCATGCCCGGACCGCCCGCGAGCGGGCGCGCGGCCGGACCCTGAAATTGCGTCGGCCGGAGGGGATGTGATGACACCCTCTTCGCCATACTCGGAAGACCGCATGCATCACCCGGTGATGCTGCGGGAAGTGTTGGACACCCTGGCACTCTGCGCCGGAGGAGCCTATGTGGATGGCACCTTCGGCGCAGGTGGGTACTCCGAGGCAATCCTGGCAGCGGCCGACTGCCGCGTCTGGGCGATCGACCGCGATCCGGACGCCATTCTCCGCGGACATGCGCTGGCCGAGCGCTATCCGGGCCGCATCACCATCCTGGCCGGCCGCTTCGGCGACATGGAGGCCTTGCTGGCCGAAGCCGGCGTCGACCGGGTCAACGGCGTCGTGCTGGACCTGGGCCTGTCGTCGCCGCAGGTCGACACGGCCGAACGCGGCTTTTCCTTTCGCACCGACGGCCCCTTGGACATGCGCATGGAGCGTACCGGCGAAACGGCCGCTGACGTGATCAACCGGCTGACCGAAAAGGAATTGACCGGAATCATCAGGACACTGGGCGAAGAACGGTTCGCCGCGCGGATCGCGCGCGCCATCGTGCGGACCCGCGCCAAGCAGCCGATCACCCGCACGGGCGAGCTGGCAGACATCGTGCGGGGCGTGCTGCGCCGCGCCGACGACGGCATCGACCCGGCGACGCGGACTTTCCAGGCCTTGAGAATATACGTGAACGACGAACTCGGAGAGCTGGATCGCGGCCTGTTCGCAGCCGAGCGCCTTTTGGCGCCGGGCGGACGCCTGGTCGTGGTGGCCTTCCACTCGCTGGAGGACCGGCGGGTCAAGTTGTTCATGCGAGTTCGGAGCGGCGGTGCACCTCGTGCCTCCCGCCATACCCCTGAAGCCCCTGATCAGGTGAGGGCACCGTCGCTCCGTCTTCTTACCCGCTCGCCGCTGCGGCCACAGCCTGACGAGACCGCCGCCAACCCACGGGCGCGCTCCGCCAAGTTGCGGGCCGCCGAACGCACGGATGCTCCGCCATGGCCCGCCAACGAGGCGGCGTGAGAGCCCGGCGATGCGGTTCTTCGCGCTCTTCGTTTGGATGGTGCTTGCGCTGACGACCGGCTACGCCCTGTTCGACATCACCTTTCGGGTCGAGGCCATCGAAGAGCGCCTGGCCCGCCTGAACCGTGAGATCCTGAAGGAACAGGAGGCGCTGCACGTGCTGAGCGCCGAATGGAGCTTCCTCAACCGGCCGGCCCGGATGGGCAAACTCGCCAATGATCTGTTGCCGGAGATGTACGAGCTGAGCTCGGCGCAGATCGCCCTGCCCGGCGACCTGCCCGAGCGCGATGAGACCCCGTCGGACGCGGCCGCCCCGGTTCTGCCTGCCAGCCTGGCCGACACGGCGGGGAACAGATGATGCGCACGCTGTATCCGCACGACCGAGACCCGATCAGCCAGTGCGGCGCCGCCCGGCGGCGGCGCAAGCCGGCATCAAAACCCAAGCCACAGCGCGAAAAGACCGCGGAACCTGCACGGCCGCCCGTGCCCTGTCCGCCGGCCCGGACGGACCGCCTGTTCCGCACTGCAATCGAGACCGGGCGAACCCGGCTGCTTATCACGGGGACAGTCATGGCGCTTGCATTCGTGATCGTCGGCGTTCGGGTCGTCGACCTGACCGTCCTGCGCACGCCCAGCGAACCGTCGCAGGCCAAGCGTTCGCGCAGCGGCAACATCGAAACCGAACGCGCCGACATCGTCGACCGCAACGGCGTCCTGCTGGCGACCTCGCTCAGCACGGTCTCGCTTTCGGCGAACCCGCGCCGCATCCTGGATCCGGACGACGCAACACGGCAGTTGCTTCGGATCATGCCGGAACTGGACGCGGACGAGCTGGCGCGCAAGCTGTCGTCGAACCGCACCTTTGTCTATGTCAAGCGGCGGCTGACCCCCCGCCAGCAGTACGCAGTGAACCAGCTCGGCATTCCCGGCCTGGAATTCCAGCGCGAAGAAACCCGCGTCTATCCCCACGGCCAGCTCATGAGCCATGTCTTGGGTCACACCGACATCGACAATCTGGGCGTGGCGGGGCTGGAGAAGACCTTCAACGACCGGCTGCGGATGGACGGCCGGCCGATGCGCCTGTCGATGGACGTTCGGGTCCAGTACATTTTGCGGGACGAGCTCTCCCAGGCGATGACCCGGTTCGACGCCAAGGGCGCGGCCGGCGTCGTCCTGGACGTCCAGACCGGCGAGGTTGCGGCCCTGGTGTCGCTGCCGGACTTCGACGCCAACCATCCAGGGACCGCCAACGACGAACAGAAGTTCAACCGCGCCACCCTGGGCGTGTACGAGCTGGGCTCGACCTTCAAGATCTTCACCACCGCGCAAGCCCTGGACGCCGGCATCGTCGACATGCGCGGCGGCTACGATGCGTCCAAGCCGCTGCGCGTCTCGCGTTTCACGATCCGCGACTACCACGCAAAGAACCGTTGGCTTTCCGTGCCCGAGATCTTTAAGTACTCGTCCAATATCGGCGCGGCAAAGATGGCCATGGACATCGGCGGGCCGGCCCAGAAGGCCTTTCTTGCCGATCTGGGGTTCCTGGACCCAGCCACTATCGAGATTCCCGAGGTCGGCAGGCCGAGGGCCCCGAACCCCTGGCGCCCGATCAACACGATGACGATCTCATTTGGACACGGCCTGTCCGTCAGCCCGCTGCATTTGGCGGCGGGCGTCGGCGCCATGGTGAATGGCGGCCGCGTCCTGACGCCGACTCTGATCAGGATGCCCGAAGACGTGCAACGCCATGGCAAACAGGTCATCTCCGAGCACACGTCGGCGCAGATGCGGCGTTTGCTGCGCCTGGTCGTGGCCGAAGGGACCGGCGGAAAGGCGAATGCCCGCGGCTATCTGGTCGGCGGCAAAACCGGAACCGCCGAAAAGATCAATGCCCGCGGCCGGTACGAGCGCAAGGCGCTGATTTCGAGTTTTGTCGGGGCCTTCCCGATGACCCGCCCGCGCTATGTGGTCTACGCCGTCCTGGACGAGCCCCAGGGCAACAAGGAGACCCACGGATATGCGACCGGCGGGTGGGTTGCTGCGCCGGTCATCAAGCGGGTCGTCGAACGCATGGCGCCGATCCTGGGGATCGCGCCCGTCGACCCCGAGGCGCCCGAAATTCGCCAAGCCCTTGCCATCGATCCGCCGCACGATGGCCGCAGGTTGGCATCCTACTGACGCGTGGACGTCGATGGGAGACACTGTTGAGAACGATGAATGGACTACCGGGAACCCCGCTGGCCGGCCTGACGGCCGATAGCCGCAAGGTGCTGCCCGGCTATCTGTTCGCCGCCTTGCCGGGAAGCAAACACGACGGACGCCAGTTCATCCGCGCCGCGGTTGCCGCCGGCGCGGTCGCCGTTCTTGCGCCCGAGGACACCGATCCGTCCCTGATCCCCGAGGGCGTCACGCTGGTCACCGACGCGAACCCGCGCCGGCGGCTGGCCCGGATGGCAGCGGCCTTCTATCAGGCGCAACCCGGGACCATCGCCGCGGTCACCGGAACCAACGGCAAGACCTCCGTCGCAAGCTTCACTCGCCAGATCTGGACGGCGCTTGGCCACGATGCCGCCAGCATGGGAACGCTGGGGATCGTTGCGCCGGGCATGTCTGCCGGACCCAGCCTGACAACGCCGGACCCGGTGGCCCTGCACGCAAGTCTTGCCGAACTGGCCGAACGCCGGATCGACCACCTTGCCATGGAAGCGTCCAGTCACGGGCTGGAACAGTTTCGCCTGGACGGCGTGCGGTTCACTGCCGCCGGGTTCACGAACCTGACGCGCGACCACTTGGACTATCACGGGTCGATGCAGGCCTATCTCGATGCCAAGCTGCGTCTTTTTAACGAGCTCTTAAGCTCCGGGGGCGTAGCCGTTGTCAATGCCGACGATCCGGAATTCGCGACCATTCGCGATCGCGTCGAACGACGCAAGCTCGCAATGCTGAGCTACGGGTTCGGACCCAGCGACCTGCGCTGCACCAAGGCCGCGACTGAGGCGGGCGGCTTTCAGCTTCAAATCGATGCCATGGGCACGGTCTTCACCGTCGACTTTGCCCTGCCCGGCCGGTTCCAGATTGCCAACGCGCTGTGCGCGACGGGTCTTGCGATCGCCTGCGGCGCCTCGGCATCGCATGTGGTGCCGCTGCTCAGCCGGCTGGAGGGTGTGCCCGGCCGCCTGCAGCGCGCGGCGATCCTGGAAAACGAGGCGACCGTCTACGTGGACTACGCCCATACGCCCGACGCGCTGAATGCGGTCCTCGATGCGATGCGGCCGCATGTTACAGGCAGGCTGCACCTGGTGTTTGGCTGCGGCGGCGACCGCGACAAGGGCAAACGCGCCCAGATGGGGGCCATCGCCGCCGAGCTGGCCGACAAGATCATCGTCACCGACGACAATCCGCGCACCGAGGATCCCGCGGCGATCCGGGCCCAGATCATGTCGTCGTGCCGGCGCGCCCGGGAGATCGGCAACCGCGCCGAGGCAATCGCCGCCGCGATAGAACGCCTGGAACACGGCGACGTGCTGATCGTCGCCGGCAAGGGGCACGAGCAGGGCCAGATCGTCGGCGACGAGGTCATCCCGTTCGACGATAGCGAGGTGGTCCGAACCGTCGCGTCCGGCGCGACGGGAGGGACGGCATGATGCTGTTGTGGAACGCGGCCGAACTGGAACGCGCGACGGGCGGACGGGCGACGGCGGCCTTTGATGCGACCGGCGTTTCGATCGACAGCCGAACGATCGTGCCCGGCGACCTGTTCGTCGCCCTGAAGGGCCCCAATTTCGACGGCCACGACTATGTGGAGGCAGCCCTCGGTGCGGGCGCCTGCGCGGCAGTCGTGGCCGAAGCCTGGGCCGCCCGGTCCTCGGCGGGTCCGTTCCTGACCGTGGCCGATCCGGAACAGGCTCTGGAGGCAATTGCCACGGCAGCCCGACAGCGGTCCCGTGCCCGGATCGCGGCCATCACCGGAAGCGTCGGCAAGACCGGCACCAAGGATGCCCTGGCCATGGTGCTGGGCCGCCAGGCCGAGACCTGCGCCACGCAGGGAAACCTCAACAACCAATTCGGCCTGCCCCTCAGCCTCGCGCGCCTGGGCGCTGACGCCCGCTATGGCGTCTTCGAGCTGGGAATGAACCATGCCGGCGAACTGGCACCCCTGTCAGCGATGCTGCGTCCCGATGTTGCCCTGATCACGACGGTCGAGGCTGTGCACCTGGAATTCCTCGATTCCGAAGAGGGCATAGCCGACGCGAAGGCCGAGATCTTCCAGGGCGTGCCGCCGCAGGGAACCGCCATCCTCAACCGCGACAACCACCACTACGGCCGGCTCTACCGTCGGGCCCAGGAAGCAGGGATTTCCCGGATCGTCAGCTTCGGCGCCCACGAACGCGCCTATTTCCGTCTCCAGGAATGCACCCTGCACGAAAACACCAGTTCGGTGACGGTTGCCAGTAACGGCACCACGTTCAGCTACACCATCGGCGTGCCCGGTCGGCATTGGGTGTTCAATTCCCTGGCGGTTCTTTCGGCGGCCCAGGCGCTGGGCGCCGACGTCGGCGCGGCGGCGGCCGCGCTGGCCGAGATGCGCGCAACACCCGGCCGCGGCCTGCGGGCGGACATCCCGCTGTCGAGCGGCGGCAGCTTCGCGCTGATCGACGAGAGCTACAACGCCAGCCCGGCCTCCATGCTGGCGGCCTTCGAAGTACTGGCCCGGACGGCGCCCAAATCGGGCGGCCGCCGCATTGCGGTGCTGGGCGACATGCTGGAGTTGGGCGACGACGCCGAAGCCCTGCATGCCGCGCTGGCCGCCGATCTTGTCGCGAACCGCGTCGACCTGGTGTTCACCGCCGGGCCGTTGATGGCGCGGCTGGCCACTGCCCTGCCCGCCCCGATGCAGGGCGGCCACACCTCGACCAGCGGCTGCCTTGCGCCGCGCGTCACCGCCGCGGTCCGCGCGGGGGACGTTGTGATGGTGAAAGGATCGCTGGGCTCGCAGCTGCAACGCGTCGTGGATGCGTTGCACCATCTCGGGGACCACGTCGACCCGCCGCGCCGCGTTGCCAACGGCGGTTAGGGCGGATCATGCTGTTTACCGCGCTCGCCCCTTTCGCCGAAGACCTGCTGGTCTTCAATCTGTTCCGGTACCTGACTTTCAGGACCGGTGCGGCGGTGCTGACGGCACTGATCGTGTGTTTCGTCTTCGGTCTCGCGGTCATCAACTGGCTTCGCAGCAAGCAGGGCGGTGCCTCGAACATACGCGAAGACGTGCCCGAACAGCACCTGAAGAAGACGGGTACGCCGACCATGGGCGGTTTCCTGATCCTTCTGTCCATCACGATCAGCACCCTTCTGTGGGCCGACATCCGCAACGGCTATGTGTGGATCGTCATGCTGGTCACCATGGGATTCGGACTGGTCGGCTTCGCGGACGACTATCTCAAGCTCACGCACAGGAACTCCAAGGGGCTGCCGGGGCGCGTGAAGCTGGTCTTCCAGCTTGTGATCGCGGCGATCGCCGCCACCTGGTTCATCCTTGTCACCCCCGGCCAGCTTGGCACCGGCCTTGCGCTGCCTTTCCTCAAGGACGTGCTCTTGAACCTGGGCTGGGCCTTCGTGCCGATGGCGATCTTCGTCATGGTCGGTGCGTCCAATGCGGTCAACCTGACGGACGGGCTGGACGGTCTTGCCATCGTGCCGGTGATGATTGCCGCGGTTTGTTTCGGCTTTATCGCCTACCTGGTCGGCAACTCGATCTATTCCAACTACCTGCAGATCCACTACGTTCCCGGCACCGGCGAACTAGCCGTCTTCTGCGGCGCCATGGTGGGAGCGGCGCTCGGTTTCCTCTGGTTCAACGCCCCGCCTGCGATGGTCTTCATGGGCGACACAGGCTCGCTGTCCATGGGCGGCGCGCTTGGCGCGATCAGCGTGGTCACCAAGCATGAAATCGTGCTGGCGATCGTCGGCGGCTTGTTCGTTCTGGAAACCGTGTCGGTGATTGTGCAGGTGGCGTCCTTCAAGCTCACGGGCAAGCGGGTCTTCGCCATGGCACCGCTGCACCATCACTTCGAAAAGAAGGGATGGGCCGAACCCACCATCGTGATCCGGTTCTGGATCATCGCCTCGATCCTGGCCTTGATCGGGCTGGCGACGCTGAAACTGAGGTGAGAATGGCGGTCCCGGTCACCCAATTCGAAGGCGATACCGTTGCCGTGATGGGACTCGGACGCTCCGGCCTGGCGGCGGCCCGCGCCCTGATCGACGGCGGCGCCGAAGTCCGGGCCTGGGACGATTCCGGCGCACGGCGCGACGACGCCGCCTCGTCGGGCATCCCGCTTGCGGACCTGGCAGCCAAGGACGCCTTCGACGGGGTGACGGCGCTGGTGCTGAGCCCGGGGATCCCGCACACCCATCCCGCTCCCAATCCCGTGGCCGCCCGCGCCAAGGCCGCCGGCTGCCCGATTATCGGCGATATCGAGCTCTTGATCCGTGCCTGTCCGCAGCCGCGCTATGTGGGGGTCACGGGGACCAACGGGAAGTCCACCACGACCGCGCTGTTGGGACATGTTCTGGAACAGGCCGGCATGCGTGTCGCCGTCGGCGGCAACCTGGGCCAGCCGGCACTGACCCTGGCCCGGCTGGATGCGGACGGCGTCTATGTGCTGGAGATGTCCTCTTACCAGCTGGAATTGACCCCGAGCATGCGCTTCGACGTGGCCGTCCTGCTGAATGTCTCGGCCGACCACCTGGACCGGCACGGCGGCATGGAGGGCTATATCGCCGCCAAGCGGCGCATCTTCGCCAACCAGGGGCCCGGCCAGGCTGCCGTGGTGGGCGTGGACGACGCGCCCGGGCGCCAGATCTTCGCTGCCCTGTCGGAAGGACCCGCGCGGGTCGTCCCGGTATCCTGCGAAACCCCCGTCGAGGGCGGCGTCTACCTGGACGGAACAGCGCTGATCGACGCGATGGGCGGCGCCCCCGTCCGGATGGTCGACCTGGCATCGGCGGCGGCCCTGCCCGGCCGACACAATGCCCAGAATGCGGCGGCCGCCTACGCCGCGGCGCGGCTGTTGGGCGTTGAGACCGGTACCATCGCAGCCGCCATCCTTTCCTATCCGGGATTGCCGCACCGCCAGCAAGTGGCGGCGGTCATCGACGGGGTCACCTTCGTCAATGACAGCAAGGCAACCAATGCAGAGGCTGCGGCCAAGGCTCTGGCCAGCTATGACGCCGTCTACTGGATCGCCGGCGGGCAGGCCAAGGAAGGCGGCCTCGCGCCGCTGCTGCCGCTGATGAACCGGGTGAAAGGGGCCCTCTTGATCGGCGAGGCGGCCACGAACATGGCGGCGACGCTGTCCGACATCGTGTCGTGCCAGGAGTGCGGGACGTTGGCGGCCGCGATCCGGAGCGCGCAGAAGGCCGCGCAAAGCGACGGCAACGATGGCGCGGTCGTGCTGCTCTCCCCCGCCTGCGCGTCTTTCGACCAGTTCGAGGATTTCGAGGACCGCGGCGACACGTTCTGTCGCCTCGTTGCCGCGCTTCCGGGCGACCGCCGCGACATTCGCTATCGGGGGAAGGCGGCATGATGGGCGGCATTGCACGAACGGACAGATCGGTCCTTGGCCGCTGGTGGTGGACCGTCGACAGGCTGACCCTGTTGATGTTGGTTGTCCTGGCGGGGGTCGGCGTGCTCTTGACCTTGTCGGCCAGCCCGCCGGTTGCCGAACGTCTCGGCCTCGATCCGCTGAACTTCGTGCGACGCCAGACAATGATCCTGCCGGTTGCTTTGCTGGTCATGTGCGGCGTCTCACTGCTCGGCCCACGGCATGTGCGCCGCCTGGCCGTGCTGCTGCTGGGTGTCAGCTTTGTGCTGTTGGCGGCCACCTTGGTCGGCGGCAGCGAGATCAAAGGGGCGCGGCGCTGGATCTCGCTGGGCGGCTTTTCCGTCCAGCCCTCCGAGTTCGCCAAGCCCGCCTTCGTGGTGGTTGCAGCCTGGATGTTCTCGGCCCGCAGGCTGGGCGAGGAAATCCCCGGATACGCCATCTCCGCTGCGCTGTTTCTCGTGGTCTTGACGCTTCTGCTGCTGCAGCCGGACGTGGGCCAGGCCGCCATCGTGACCGTGGTTTGGTTCACCCAGTGGTTCCTGGCCGGCTTGTCGATGGCATCGGTCGCCACCCTGGCCGGCCTGGCCTTGTGCGGCATGATCGGCGCCTATTTCCTGTTTCCACACGTGGCAAGCCGCGTCGACCGGTTTCTGGATCCGGAATCAGGCGACAACTACCAGGTCGACCGGGCGACCGACGCCTTCATGAACGGCGGACTGTTCGGCCAGGGGCCGGGCGAAGGCCACGTCAAGCACATCCTGCCCGACGCCCATGCCGACTTCATCTTCGCGGTGGCCGGCGAGGAGCTTGGACTGATCACCTGCCTGGGCATCGTCCTGTTGTTCGCGATGATCGTGCTGCGCGGCTTCACCCGTGTCCTGAACAACAACGACCTGTTCGTGGTGCTGGCCGCGACCGGCCTTTTGGCGCAGTTCGGCCTGCAGGCCTTGATCAACATGGCGTCCACGCTCAGCCTGATCCCGACGAAGGGCATGACACTGCCATTCATCTCCTATGGCGGGTCCTCGCTGATGGCGCTGTCGATCGGCATGGGCATGCTGCTGGCGTTGACACGACGAAACGCGGGGGAGCTGCTTGAATGACCTTGGCACCCGCGAAACAAGCTCCGGGTCTGGTCGTGTTGTCCACCGGCGGCACGGGCGGCCACGTGTTCCCGACACAGGCGCTGGCCGCCGAGCTGGCCCAACGCGGTGCCCGCTTGGCCTTGGTCACGGATCGCCGCGGTGATGCGTTCTCCGGACCGCTCGCGTCCCTCAACACCCACCAGATCAGCGCCGCCGGTGTCAGCGGACGCAGCCTGTCCGCCGGCATGTCGGCCGTGTTCAAACTTTCGATCGGTTTCCTGCAGGCCCGCCGCCTGCTGAAGGAACTGCGACCCGACGTGGTCGTCGGATTCGGCGGCTATCCGTCGGTCCCCACGATGCTGGCGGCCAGCCGGCTCAGGCTCAAGACGGCGATCCACGAGCAGAACGCGATCCTGGGCCGGGCAAACCGGCTACTGGCGCCGCGTGTCGACAGGATCGCCACGTCTTTCGAAGCCACTGCCGAACTGCGCAATACGGACGCATCGAAGGCAAGTTGGACCGGAAACCCTGTACGGCCGGAAATCGCCAGGCTGTCCGGCCGTCCCTATCCGACACCCCGGGATGATGAACCCATTAATATCCTGGTCTTCGGCGGCAGCCAGGGCGCGGCGGTCTTCGGCGAGGTGGTGCCGACCGCACTTGCGCGCCTCCCGCAGACCCTTCTGCCACGCTTGCGCATCACCCAGCAGGTTCGGGCCGAGCAGATCCCGACCATCGAGAAGACCTATCAGAATGCCGGGATTGCCGCGGAGATCCGCACCTTCTTCACGGACATGCCGGAACGCCTGGACCAGGCCCATCTGGTCATCAGCCGGGCCGGAGCCTCGACCATCGCGGAACTGACTGCGGTCGGCCGGCCGGCGATCCTGGTTCCCTACCCGCATGCCATCGACGATCACCAGTCGGCAAACGCCGCACGGCTGTCCGACGCCGGCGGCGCCTGGATGTACCCGCAGGAAAGCTTCACGCCGGATGCCCTGTCAGACAGGGTGCAGTCGCTGATCGAACAGCTGGCAAACCTGGAAACCGCGGCCACCTGTGCGGCGCGGATCGGCATGCCGGGCGCAACCACGCGCCTGACCGACATGGTCTGCGACATGATCGCCGGCAACGGCGCCAGCCGGCCGAACGGCGACCGGACCCTGCACGAGGACGCCGCGTGATGCAGCTGCCACTCGAACTTGGCCTCATTCACTTCGTCGGCATCGGCGGGATCGGCATGTCGGGCATTGCCGAGGTGCTGCACAACCTGGGCTACAAGGTGCAAGGCACCGATGTCGCCGAAAGCGCCAACGTTGCGCGCCTGCGCGAGTTGGGAATCGCCGTCGCGATCGGACATGCCGCGGAAAACCTGGGGGATGCCTCGGTCGTGGTCTCGTCCAGCGCCATCAAGGCCGATAATCCGGAAATCGCGGCCGCTCGGGACCGCATGATCCCGGTTGTCCGGCGCGCCGAGATGCTGGCCGAGCTGATGCGATTGAAGTGGTCGGTCGCGGTCGGCGGTACACACGGCAAGACGACGACGACCTCGCTGGTCGCCGCCATGCTGGACTGCGCCGGCTACGATCCCACCGTCATCAACGGCGGCATTATCAACGCATGGGGCACCAATGCCCGGCTCGGCACCGGGGACTGGATGGTCGTCGAGGCCGACGAATCTGACGGAACCTTTGTCAGGCTGCCGGCGACGATCGCTGTCGTCACCAACATCGATCCCGAACACATGGACCACTACGGGTCGTTCGACGACCTGAAACGGGCGTTCCGGGCATTCGTCGAAAACATCCCCTTCTACGGCTTCGCCAGCCTGTGCATCGACCATACCGAAGTCCAGGCACTGATCGGTCAGATCACCGACCGGCGGCTGATCACCTATGGATTGTCGCCACAGGCCGAGGTGCGCGCTATCGAGCTGCGGCACGGTCCCTTCGGGATGGAGTTCGACGCCGTCATCGCCCGGCGCAACGAGCCGGAACGGCGCATCGTCGGGCTCAGGCTGCCGATGTACGGCGACCACAATGTCCAAAATGCCCTTGCGGCGGTGTCCGTGGCCTTGGAAATGGGTATCGAGGACGAGACCATTCGCCGGGCGTTGGCGGAATTCGCCGGGGTGAAGCGTCGGTTCACCCGGGTCGGCGAGGTCAACGGTATCACCGTGATCGACGATTACGGCCACCACCCCGTTGAAATCACCGCCGTCCTCAAGGCAGCGCGCCAGGCCAGCCGCGGCGATGTGGTCGCGGTCGTCCAGCCGCACCGCTATTCCAGGCTGAAGGGACTGTTCGAGGGCTTCTGCACCTGTTTCAACGATGCCGACCTGGTCATCGTCGCCGACGTCTACCCTGCTGGCGAGGCGCCGATCGAAGGCGCCGACCGCGACGCCCTGGTGGAAGGTTTCAAGGCCCGCGGCCACCGCGCCGTCCTGGCCCTGGACGGACCGGAAGACCTGCCCGGCCTTGTCTATGACAACACCAAGGCCGGCGACCTGGTCATCTGCCTGGGGGCGGGCAACATCACGGTCTGGGCCAATGCCCTGCCGGAAGAACTTGAAGCCCTCGCCGCCGACTCCAAGCCGGCGGAGGCGGGGTGATGGCGGCGGTGGCGAAGATGTCTCAACCACGGCTGATCGACAGGCTTCCAGCCGTTTCCGGACGCTACGAGGAACATGCGCCGCTGGCAAAGTACGCATGGTTCAGGGTCGGCGGCCCGGCGGAGGTGCTTTACCGGCCGGCGGACGTTGCGGATCTGCAGTTATTCCTGGCCGAAACGCCCCGGGACATACCGCTGACCGTGATCGGCGTGTCATCGAACCTTCTGGTACGCGACGGTGGCGTCGCGGGCGTGGTTGTCCGGCTTGGCCGGTCGTTCGCCACGATCGACGCCCTGGACGGACACCGGATCCGGGCCGGCGCCGGGGCAATGGACGTGAACCTGGCCCGGCAAGCCCAGGCGGCCGGCATCGCCGGCCTCGAGTTCTTCGTCGGCATCCCCGGAACCGTGGGCGGCGCCCTGTGTATGAATGCCGGCGCCTACGGCGCGGAGACGCGGGAAGTTCTGATCCAGGCCCGCTGCGTGGACCGGGACGGTCGGCTGCACGTGTTGACGCCGACAGACATGAATATGACCTACCGGTCGACGGGCGTTCCCGCCGACTGGATCTTCGTCGATGCGGAGTTCCAGGGACGTCCCGGCGATTCTGCCACGATTCAGATGCGGATGGACGAAATCTCGTCCGCCCGCGGCGAGACGCAGCCCGTCAAGAGCCGGACCGGCGGTTCGACCTTCAAGAACCCGGCCGGCCACAAGGCCTGGGAACTGATCGACCAGGCCGGCTGCCGCGGGCTTAAACGCGGCGCGGCACAGGTGTCCGAGCTGCACTGCAATTTCCTGATCAACACCGGCGGCGCCACCGCGGCGGATCTGGAAGGACTGGGCGAGGAAGTGCGTCGCCGCGTCCGGGCGCACAGCGGCGTGGAACTGGAATGGGAGATCCGACGGGTCGGCATCGAGACCCCGGAGGGCGGCACATGAGCAAGCATGTCGCCGTTCTGATGGGCGGATGGTCGGCCGAACGGGAGGTCTCCCTGGTCTCGGGCCGGGCCTGCGCCGATGCCCTGCGGTCCGGGGGCTACAGTGTCACCGAGATCGACATGACCCGCGACCTGCGGGTCTTGCTGGACAGTCTCGACCCTCTCCCCGACGCCGTGTTCAACGCCCTGCACGGCCGCTTCGGCGAAGACGGGACGATCCAGGCGGTTCTGAACATCCTCGGCATTCCTTACACCCATTCTGGGTTGCTGGCCTCGGCTTTGGCGATGGACAAGCCGCTCGCGATTTCCCTGTTTGCGGCCCACGGGATCCGTTGCCCTCAGGGACGTATCGTCGAGGCGGCGAACGTGATGCGGACGCATCCTCTGCCGCCGCCCTATGTGATCAAGCCTGCCCGCGAGGGCTCTAGCGTCGGCGTGATCATCGTCCGCGAGGGGGACAACGGTCCCTCGCTGGAGAACTGGGCTTTCGGCGAGATCCTGGCCGAACCCTACGTCGCCGGCCGCGAATTGACCGTGGCGGTCATGGGCGAGCGGGCTCTGGGCGTTACGGAACTGCGTCCGCTGCAGGGCTTCTATGACTACGAGGCCAAATACACCGACGGCAAGACCGAGCATCTGTGCCCGGCCCCGGTGCCTGCGGAGATTGACGCTTTGGCCCGTGAATGGGCGCTTCTGGCCCACCGGGCCCTGGGGTGCCGCGGCGTCAGCCGGGCCGATTTCCGCTGGGACGACCGCGCCGGCAGCGACGGCCTTTACCTGCTGGAAGTCAACACCCAACCGGGAATGACGGCGCTGTCCCTGGTGCCAGAGCAGGCCGCCCAGGTCGGCATGTCCTTTCCCGAACTGGTCGGTTGGATGGTGGAGAACGCAGCATGCGACGCCTAAGCGCACCCCCCCCTGCCCGGCGCCGCAAGCGGACAGCCGCGGCCGCGCCCAAACGGCGACAGACCCGGCGGCGGAAGACCTTCCGTCCGTCGCGGCGGACGCTGACGATCGCAGCCCTGGCACTTGCCATCGGTGCCGTCGGCGGCGGCGCCTACTGGTCGTGGACCTCCGGCGCGGTCGCCCGGGCGACCGCCGCGGTGCATCGCGGGATCGTCGCCTTCACCGTGGATCTGGGTCTGTCGGTCCAGCAGGTCTATGTGGAAGGGCGGCAGGAAACCGACCCGGAGATGGTGCTGGCTGCCCTGGGCGTGAAGGCCGGCGACCCGATCCTGACCATCGATCCGGAACAAGCACGCCTGCAGTTGGAGGATCTTGGCTGGGTCGCCTCCGCCCGGGTCCAGCGGCAGTACCCCGATACCCTGTTCGTCCGGATCGTCGAGCGGCGCGCTGCCGCAATCTGGCAGCGGGGCGGCCGGTTCGTCCTGGTGGACGCGGACGGGGCCGTGATCGGAAGCCACGGTCTGGATCGCTTTAGCCACCTGAAGGTCATCGTCGGGGACAAGGCGACACTTCGGACCAGGCATCTGATGTCCGTTCTGGCCAGCGCGCCGGCGATTTCCGAGCGCGTTCAGGCGGCGGTGTGGGTCGGCGGACGCCGGTGGAACCTGCGCCTGTCGAACGGCATCGACGTCCGCCTGCCCGAAGAAGAGCCCGCCGCGGCCCTGGAACGGCTGGCCAGCCTGGATGCCGACCACGGCATCATCGACAGGGACATCAAGGCAATCGACCTGCGCATGCCCGACCGTCTGATCATCCGCATGAGCGAGGGTGCCAAGCTCAAGACGGAAGCCAGGGCGCCCCGCGCAGGCAACGAGACATGAACCCCGAGGATTTGGGGGAAAGACTGCGGTGGCGCGACACGGCAAGATAGCAGCACTGGACATTGGATCGACGAAGATCTGCTGCTTCATCGGCGAGGCCGACGAGGCCGGCCACGTGCGGGTCACCGGCATCGGGCATCAGGCCAGCGCCGGCATCCGCAGCGGCTGGATCGTCGATATGGATGCGGTCGAGGCATCAATCCTGTCGGCGGTACATGCCGCGGAACAGATGGCATCGACCACGATCCAGGAGGTAACGGTCAACCTGAACGGGGGCCGCCCGCTCAGCAAGATCGCTGCCGGCGAGCTGTCGATCGGTGGTGGGGCGATCTGCGACGCCGACGTGCGGCGGCTGTTGCTGGAAGGTCCGATGCAGGCGGACCTCACGGACCGGATCCTGATCCATGCGATTCCCACGGGTTTCACCATCGACGGCTCCAATGGGATCCAGGATCCCCGGGGCATGCACGGGCAGACGCTGTCGGCGAAAATGCATCTGGTCACCGCCGAGGCAAGCGCCGTCCAGAACGTCGTCACCTGTCTCACCCGCTGCCATCTGACGGTGTCCGACCTGGTGGCAAGTCCCTATGCCGCGGGCCTCGCCTCTCTCGTCGAGGACGAAAAGGATCTGGGATCAACTGTGATCGACTTGGGAGGCGGGACGACGTCGCTGGCGGTCTTCTACGACGCCGCCTTTATCCACACCGATTGCATTCCCATCGGCGGCGGTCACGTGACGATGGACATCGCGCGCGGCCTTTCCACCGCGGTCGGCCACGCGGAGCGGTTGAAGACCCTGTTCGGCAACGCGTTACCATCGGCAGCCGACGAGCGGGAAATGATCGATGCGCCGCATATCGGCGAGGAGGACGATGACCACCCCAATCGGGTGCCCCGCTCCTACCTGATCTCGATCATCGCCCCGCGCATTGAGGAAACCATGGAACTGGTCCGCGACCGCATCGCCGCATCGGGAATCGCTCATCTGGCAGGACAGCGCATCGTGTTGACGGGCGGCGCGTCGCAACTACCGGGCGTGCGCGAACTGGCAAGTCGCGTCCTTGGTAAACAGGTCCGTCTGGGCAAGCCGTTGGGCATGCCGGGCCTGGCCGAGGCTACCAACGGCCCGGCCTTCGCCACCTGCGCAGGGCTGCTTTCTTTTGCCGTCGACGACCGGGGCGAGGCACGCGCGACGCGACCGCACCGAAACGAGGCGGAAAACGGCGGCATGTTCCGCCGTCTTGGGGGATGGTTCCGTGAAAACTTCTGACATAAAAACCGGACCAAAGATTGCGAATCAGTATAGATTTTCGCCGCCTGCTTGGCGGCACCGGGTTATGCCGACGCTGTGCGGGGCGGCGGCATTGCAGTGCATACACCGCGTGACACCATCGAGGCTTTGGAGGCAGAAATGACCTTGAACATTAGCGTGCCGACGCCCGATCTCGACCTCAAACCGCGTCTGGTCGTGGTCGGCGTTGGGGGTGCCGGCGGCAACGCCGTCAACAACATGATACGCTCCAATCTGGAGGGCGTGGAGTTCGTCGTCGCCAACACCGACGCACAGGCGCTGAGCCAGTCGCTCGCCGAACGCAAATTGCAACTGGGCGTCAACATCACCCAGGGTCTGGGTGCCGGCGCGCGACCGGACGTGGGCACCGCTGCGGCGGAAGAGGTGATTGACGATATCCTCGACCATCTGAACGGCTGCCATATGACCTTCATTACCGCCGGCATGGGCGGCGGTACAGGCACCGGCGCGGCGCCGGTTATCGCCCGCGCGGCGCGCGACCGGGGGATCCTGACCGTCGGCGTGGTCACCAAGCCCTTCCATTTCGAGGGCAACCAACGCATGCGCATCGCCGAATCGGGGATCGAAGAACTTCAGCAGTACGTCGACACACTGATCATCATCCCCAACCAGAACCTCTTCCGCGTGGCCAACGAGAAGACGACCTTTGCGGACGCCTTCAAGATGGCGGACGACGTTCTGTATTCCGGCGTCCGCGGCGTCACCGACCTGATGGTAATGCCCGGCCTGATCAACCTCGACTTTGCCGACATCCGCACCGTCATGGGCGAGATGGGCAAGGCTATGATGGGAACGGGCGAGGCCGAAGGCGACAAACGGGCGATACATGCGGCGGAAAGTGCCATTTCCAACCCGCTGTTGGATGACGTGACCATGCGTGGCGCCAAAGGCGTGCTGATCAATATCACTGGCGGCCCCGACATGACCCTGTTCGAGGTCGACGAGGCGGCCAACCGGATCCGCGAAGAAGTGGACGACAACGCCAACATCATCTTCGGGTCGACCTTCGACGGCGAGCTGGAAGGCGTGATGCGCGTTTCGGTTGTGGCGACCGGCATCGACTCCGCCGGCCAGGTGGCCCCCCGTCCGATCCTGACTGGACTGACGTCCGCCGTTGCCGAACTGCGCGAAAGGCGTGCGGCTGAGGAGGCGGAGGCGCCTGCGCCGGAAGCAGCAGCCGTGGTCGCCGAGGAGCCGCACCAGGCTGAGACCGCCCCGACGCCGGATACTGTGATTGCTGCGGAAATGCCCGCCGAACCCGTCGAACCGGCGCCGGCGGAGGTCCGCCGTCCACCGGAAACCCTGCTGGACCTGCCGGCAGCAGACAGCGGAACGGCACCGGCGGCGACCGCAGAACCGCCGATGGTGGCAGACGCTGACCTGCAACCGGCCGCGGCGGAAGTCGGGCCGGCATCGGAAGCCGAAATCGCCGCGACGATCGAGGCAAAGGCCGCCCCAAGTGACGCCTTTATCCCGCCCCGTCCGGCAGTCGCCGAACCGCGGCCGGCTGCGGCCCGCCAGGCTGGCGCACAGAACCCTGGGCGTGCCGGCCAACCGGACGCTGCGGCCAAGGTGGCACACCGCCCCAGCCTGTTTGAACGGGTCACCGGGACCGGGCGCGCGCGCAAGCCATCGGAAATGCCGGAATCCCAGCAAACGCCGGCAGAGCCGACGGCCCCGACCCCGGAACCGGAGGCACGCCAGGAGCCGCGGTTCGAGGCGGTCGACGAAAAGCCGGCCCCCCAGTCCACCCGCGCCGACGAGGACATGCTGGAGATCCCGGCTTTTCTTCGGAGACAGGCGAACTGACCAGAGTGCCAGAGCGTCTTTTCTTGGTGTCACGAAGGCCTGCGCGACCACGGTTAAATGCCCGTGGTCGCGCAACATTTGGTAACAAAGAGTGACTTGAGGGGCCATAGAGCGGCTGTTACACATCAAACGCAAAGATGGTTAACTCTATTCGTGCCTTGGCGTTGGTGCCCGGTAGAATGGGGTCAACCGGATGCAACGGTCCAACGCCCGATCGGAGTTCCGCTCAGGTGGCCTGACGGGCAGGGTTTGGGGGGTAACTGGTCGGCGCAAGGCCGAACGGGGTGCCGCACAGTAGGGGGAGTGGTCGCATTCAAATGCTAGATGGGCTCCGTGATAGCAATGATCGGCGCGCGCAGGCGTCCGTGCCGCGCGCAGGCTGGTCCGCCACGGAGCACGCTTCCCAGCGAACGCTCAAATCATCGATTCACTGCAATGGCGTCGGCCTGCATTCCGGCGAGGTGATCTCACTGTCGCTGCACCCAGCACCGACGGATACGGGGATCGTGTTTCGCCGGACTGGAATGGCGAAGACAGGAGCAAACATCGCGGCACGGTTCGACCAGGTCGTCGACACCCGTATGTGCACGCGGATCGAGAACGAGCAGCACGTCTCGGTCGGCACCATCGAGCATTTGATGGCGGCCCTTCACGGGTGCGAGGTGGACAACGTCGTCATCGAAGTGAGTGGCCCGGAAGTCCCGATCATGGACGGCAGTTCCGAACCCTTCGTCTTCCTCATCGAATGCGCCGGCATCGTCGAACAGGACGCGCCGCGCCAGATTCTGCGCATTGCCCGGCGGGTCGAAGTCCGCAATGGAGACCGCGTCGCGGCGCTGGAGCCTGCGGACGGCTTCTCCGCATTCGTTGGGATCGATTTCTCCAGTTCTGCAATCGGCTACCAGGAGATCAGCCTGGAGTTGACGCCGAACCTCTTCAAGACGGAGATCGCCCGTGCCCGGACATTCGGCTTCCTGGAAGAGGTCGAGACGTTGCGGGCGATGGGTCTGGCGCGCGGCGGCTCGCTTGAAAACGCGGTCGTCGTCGACGGCGACACCGTGGTCAACGAAGAGGGCCTTCGCTACCGAGACGAGTTTGTGCGGCACAAGCTGCTGGACTGCCTGGGCGACCTCTATCTTGCCGGTCATCGTGTGATGGGACGTTTCCATTCCGTCCGGGCCGGCCACTGCATCAACAACGAACTCCTTCGGGCAGTGTTCTCGGATCAGGCCAACTGGGAAATCCTCAGCGCCGACGAAACCTCCGCGGCCGAAGAATTGGCGGTCGCCGCCACGGCCTGACCCACCCTGGCCGGGGGCCCATTGCGGTCAACCGCCACACCCATACAGTCGACCGTTTCGCCCGTGTCGCCGATGGCGTTGGCGGTGGATTCGGCCTTCAGCAGTGGTATATTCCTGAGGGAGACCGGGCCGTGAAGCAGGGCCCTATTGTTTGAGTGTACAGACGATGCTTTTGCTGAACTCGAGCGGGATCGGCGCGATTCGACGGGCCGGAATGCTGCGTGCAGTCGCCGCTGCCGGCGCGTTGGTTCTGGCTGCCTGCGAGGGAAACCAGGAGTTCGATTACGAGGATCGCGCGGTCGAGGATCTCTATAACGGCGCGATGGATTCGTTGGAGAGCGGCTCCTATTCCGCGGCCTCGCGGCTGTTCGACGAAGTCGACCGCCAGCACCCCTACTCGGTCTGGGCCACCAAGGTACAAGTCATGTCGGCCTATGCCCACTATCTCAACGACGATTACGACGAGGCCATCATTGCCCTGGACGGCTTCCTGGAGCTGCATCCGGGCAACAGCGACGCGCCCTATGCGTACTATCTGAAGGCGATCTGCTACTACGAGCAGATCTCCGACGTCGGGCGCGACCAGAAGATGACCGAACTTGCGATGCAGTCGCTGGAAGAAGTGGCGCGCCGTTATCCCAGCACCAAGTATGCCCGCGATGCCCGCCTGAAACTCAACCTGACCCGCGATCATCTTGCCGGCAAAGAGATGGACATCGGCCGGTTCTACCTGCGCCAGTCGGAGTATCTGGCGGCCATCAACCGGTTCAGGAACGTGGTCGAGAGCTACCAGACCACCACGCACGTTCCCGAAGCGTTGCATCGGCTGACGGAGTCGTATCTGGCCTTGGGGATTTCGGACGAAGCCCAGATGTCGGCGGCAGTGCTGGGGCACAACTATCCGGGCAGCCAGTGGTATCAGGATTCCTACGCGCTCCTGCAGCGCCGCAACCTAGAACCTGAAGAGAAGGAAGGTTCCTGGTTGGCCGGATTGTGGAACTGGTTCTAAACGCCCGATGCTCACGGACCTCGTGATCCGGGACGTTGTCCTCGTCGATCATCTGGAAATCGCCGCTTCCCAGGGGCTGATCGTTTTGACGGGCGAGACGGGCGCCGGCAAATCGATCCTGCTGGACGCGCTCGGGCTTGCCATCGGTGCCCGGGCCGACTTCGCGCTTGTTCGCCGGGGCCAGCCGCAGGCCGCCGTGTCAGCTGTTTTCGACGTCCATCAGACCCACCCTGTTTGGACTCTGTTGGCGCACCTGGACATCGAACGGGACGACGGGTTGATCCTAAGGCGGTTTTTGGGATCGGACGGTCGCAGCCGTGGCTACATCAACGATCAGCCGGTCAGCGTCACCCTCTTGCGGGAGGCCGGCGGGCTTCTCGTCGAAATCCAGGGTCAGCACGATCAATCGGGGCTGTTGAACCCGGCGACCCATCGGGCGCTCTTGGACGCCTACGCGTCGGCGCCCGACGCATTGGCGGCCACGGAAACAACCTACGAGGCCTGGTGCGACGCCGATGCCGCCGCCAAGGAGGCGCGTCGCCTGGCAGACGAAGCCGCTCGCGACGCGGACCTGCTGCGTCATGCGCGCGACGAGTTTGAACGACTGGCTCCCCGTAAGGGCGAGGACACCGCGCTGGCCGAGCGGCGTGCCCTTTTGCGGATCGGCGAACAGCTCACCGAAGCGATCAGCGCCGCCCACGGCGACCTCGCCGGATCCGAAGGCGCGGAGGGCAATGTCCGCCGGGTGCAGGCCGTCCTGGGTCGCTTGGCCGAGCGCGTTCCCGACCGGCTTGGCGATGCGATGGACGCCCTTGACCGGGCCAACCTGGAGATCGGCGAGGCGATCGGCGCTCTCGCCCGCCTTGCGGCGGAAGTGGAATTCGCACCCGGCGAATTGGACGACATCGAACAGCGTCTGTTCGCACTGCGCGATCTGGCCCGGAAGTATGGCGTCGCACCGGACCAGTTGGAGGAAGTCTCCCGGGAGGTCGAGCGCAAGCTGGCGCTGATCGATGACCGTTCGGACCGGCTGTCGGGCCTGGAGGCCGCGGCAATGGCGGCGCGCGAAGCTTATCTGGGCGCCGCCGCGGAACTGACGCGCGTCCGCAAGGACGCCGCAACGCGTCTCGATCGGGATGTCGCGGACGAACTGGCGCCCCTGAAGCTTGAAAAGGCACGCTTCCGGACCCGGATCGAAACCCTGCAGGAGGCCCAGTGGGGCGCCTACGGAACGGACCAGGTCCGCTTCGAAATCGCAACCATCCCCGATGTGCCGCCGGGGCCGTTGCACCGCGTGGCATCGGGCGGCGAGCTGTCGCGGGTTCAGCTTGCGCTCCGGCTGTGTCTTGCCCAGTCGGGCGTGGCGCCCACACTGATCTTCGACGAGGTCGATGCCGGCGTTGGCGGAGCCACCGCGACCGCCGTCGGCCGCCGCTTGCAGCAGCTTTCCCGTCATGTCCAGGTGCTGGTGGTAACGCACTCGCCGCAGGTGGCCGCCTGCGGCAGCGACCATCTCCGCGTGGAAAAGCGGGAGGACGACGGCCGGCTCGTTGCGCGCATCGCCCGCCTGGAAGGGACAACCAGGCGCGAGGAAGTTGCCCGGATGCTGGCCGGTGCCACTGTCACCGACGAAGCCCGCGCTGCGGCCGAAAAATTGATCACGGACCGCGCGGCATGAAGACGGCCGAACGGCCGGTCGAATCGCTGAGCGAGGATGAGGCAAGGGCCGAACTGGCCCGTCTGGCCGCGGAGATCGCCCGACACGACAAGCTGTATTTCCAGAAAGACGCACCGGAAATCAGCGACGCCGCCTATGATGCCTTGCGCGTGCGGAACACGGCCATCGAGGCTGTGTATCCCTATCTGAAGCGCGCCGACAGCCCCAGCGACCGGGTCGGCGCGGCACCTGCCGGCGGGTTTGCCAATGTCACGCACGCGATGCCGATGCTGTCGCTGAGCAACGCGTTCTCCGACGCCGATGTGGCGGATTTTCTGAACGGCGTGCGCCGGTTCCTGAGAGAGCTGCGAGACGATCCATCCATCCCCATCGAGGTCGTCGCCGAACCCAAGATCGACGGCCTGTCCGCCTCGATCCGCTACGAACATGGTCAAATGGTCCTCGGCGCAACGCGCGGCGACGGGACCGAAGGTGAAAACGTCACGCCGAACCTGGCGACGATCGGGAACACTCCCAAACGGCTTGCGGGTGACGGCTGGCCGGACATCCTGGAGGTGCGCGGCGAAGTCTACATGGACAAGTCCGACTTCGACGCCCTGAATGCCCGCCAGGAGGCGGCCGGCGGGAAGCTGTTCGCCAATCCACGCAACGCGGCAGCGGGCAGCCTGCGTCAGATCGATCCTGCGATCACCGAGGCACGCCCGCTTCGGTTCTTCGGCTATGCATGGGGCGAGACTTCCGCGCCCTTGGGCGGCACGGTAGTGGAGGCGCGCGACAGGCTGGCCGCCTGGGGGTTCACCCTGAACGAGCCGGCGCGGCTGTGCGCGACGCTGGACGAGGTGCTCGACTACTACCAGGAACTGGCAACCACACGGGCCGACTGGTCGTTCGATATCGACGGCGTGGTCTACAAGATCAACAGGCTGGACTGGCAATCGCGGCTGGGCACCGTCAGCCGGGCGCCACGGTGGGCGATCGCCCACAAGTTCCCCGCAGAGCAGGCACAGACCAGGCTGAACCGGATCGTCATTCAGGTCGGCCGCACCGGCGCGTTGACGCCGGTCGCGGAACTTGAACCGATTACCGTGGGTGGGGTCGTCGTCAGCCGGGCCACGCTGCACAACGAAGACGAGATCGCGCGCAAGGACATTCGCGAAGGCGACACGGTCGTGGTCCAGCGGGCCGGCGACGTGATTCCACAGGTCGTGCAGGTCGTACCCGACCGGCGGCCGACCGGCAGCAAGCCCTACGTCTTCCCCGACCACTGTCCGGAATGCGGTTCCGAAGCGGTGCGCAGCGAAGGCGAGGCGGCGCGCCGGTGTACGGGCGGCTTGATCTGTCCGGCACAGCACGTGGAACGGTTGAAGCACTTCATTGCCCGCGACGCCTTCGATATCGACGGGTTCGGCGGCAAGAATGTCGAGGCTTTCCTGCGCGACGGGCTGGTCGCAAGCCCGGCGGACATCTTCAGGCTTGAAAGCCGCGCAGACGATCTGGCGGAACGCGAAGGCTGGGGCGACCAGTCGGTCAGCAACCTGCTGCGCGCAATCGCCGCCCGTCGCCGGATCCCGCTCGACCGGTTCATCTATGCCTTGGGCATCCGACAGATCGGCCAGGCAACCGCACGGCTGCTGGCAAAGCACTATGGCAGCCTGGACGACCTGCTGGCGGCCATGAACGAGGCGGCGGCCGATCACGAGTCCGAAGCGTACCGCTCGCTCATAGATATCGACGGGATTGGGGCCTCTGTCGCCGACGACCTGCTTGCCTTCTTCTCGGAACAGCGCAACCGCGACCTGATCGCGGATCTCCGCGACGTCCTGGAGGAAATAGAGCCGTTTGCGGCGGCCCCGTCGGCCGCAGACAGCCCGGTCGCCGGAAAAACCGTGGTGTTTTCCGGCACCCTGGTTGAGATGACCCGGAACGAAGCCAAGGCGCGCGCCGAGGGGCTGGGGGCAAAGGTTGCCGGATCGGTGTCGCGGAAGACCGACTACGTGGTGGTCGGCGCGGACGCCGGCTCGAAGGCGAAGAAGGCCGAGGAGCTGGACGTGCCCCGCCTGAGCGAGCGGGAGTGGCTGGACCTGATTGCCGGCGCCTAGCGCGGCTTTCCCCGCCGGACCCGACGGGGATAACGCACTCCAATACCGCAACTGACTAGGTTACTAGCGCGTACGCTGAAAACCCGCGGCGTCCTGATACCGCGTGTTGTAAAGACACCCTCAATATTCCGTTAATTTACGAAGTAGAAAGCGCCGCATCCCCATCATTCGGACCATGGCAAAGTCGCCTCGCATAGCAGCCCGGATTGGCCGCACCACCACTGCGGCAGCGGTCGTTTGCGTCCTGTTTGGCTTCGTCGGCACCAGCCCGGCACAGACCGGCCGCTCCATTCTCCAGTATGACGAGCAGGGACGGGTGACGGGCGCTATCGTCGAGCACGGCAGCCAGCGCGACGGCGCCGCCCAGGACGGGCAGAACCCGACCCTTGGTGCGCAGGACTACGAAAAGGGTGAAATCCTGGCGGTCAACCCGCCGACGTCCATCCTCCCACGGCTGCAGGCGATGGGCTACTCGCTGGTCGAGCGGGTCGAGCTCAGGGACCTCCAGATCAACATCTGGCGGATCGGCACGCCCGAGTCGATGGAGACGGTCGCAGCGCTGGAGCGTTTTCAAAGCGCCTTTCCCCGCGTCCTGACCGATCTCAATTCGCTTTACACGCTGGCCGCCCCGACGAAGGGCACGAAGGGCGGCGCGCTGCCCTACGATCGGGAGACCGTGGGGTGGGGTGCGGTCGGCCCCACATGCGGAAGCGGCCTGCGATTGGGCATGATCGACAGCCCCGTGGACATCGATCATCCCAGCTTTCTTGGCCGCAAGATCGTGCACCGGTCCTTTGTCACACCGGAACGGACTGCGGCACCGCGCGAACACGGCACCGCCATCGCGGCGATGCTGGTCGGCGCGCCGTCCACCGATAACGCAGGCGGGCTGATTCCGGGCGCTGCACTCTACGCTGCCAGCATATTCGAGGATCGCGGCGGCCGTGTGATCGGCAATCTCACTGCCATGCTGCGTTCGATCGACTGGCTCGCTCACCAGAAGGTCCAGGTTCTGAACCTTTCGATTGCCGGTTCACGGAACAAGGTGCTGGTCGCAGCAGTCGACCGCGCGCTGGAACAGGGCATAGCGCTGGTCGCCGCGGCCGGGAACAACGGTCCCGAAGCCAAGCCGGCCTGGCCCGCCGCCCATCCTGGCGTCATCGCGGTGACGGCGGTCGACAAGAACCTCTCGCATTACCGGTTTGCCAACCAGGGCCGCTACATCGATTTCTCCGCCCCCGGGGTCCGCATCGTGACGGCGACACCGCCCGGCTACAAGGAGCAAAGCGGCACGTCCTTCGCGACGCCTTACATCACCAGCATGGTCGCGGTCCACCTGGCGGCAGGGTATAGCAGCGATCCAGAGGTGTTGCGCGACTCCCTGAAGCGTTATTCCATCGACCTGGGCATCAAGGGCAAGGACCAGGTGTTCGGCTGGGGTCTGGTACGCCTGCGCCCTGACTGCTAGGGCATTTCAGGCCGACAGCGGCTCGGTCGCCGCCAACAGCCACTCCCGCGTCTCCGCATCCATATCGGGCAACAAGGCCGCGCGCACCCGCGCGTGGTAGTCGTTCAGCCACGCCAGTTCGTCCGCCGTCAACAGGCCGGGGGCGACCAGATTGCGGTCGATCGGGACCAGGGTCAGTGTTTCGAACTCGTAGAACGGCTTTTCCGTCTTCGAAAGCGCCTCGCAAGGCCGGACCGCCACCAGGTTTTCGATACGGATACCGTAGTGGCCGGGCAGGTAGTATCCCGGCTCGTTGGAGACGATCATGCCGGGCTTCAGCGCTACCGTATTAGCCACCTTCGAGATCCGTTGCGGGCCCTCGTGAACGCCCAGATAAGAGCCGACGCCGTGTCCGGTGCCGTGGTCATAGTCCAGGCCCGCCTGCCACAGCGCATGCCGCGCAAGGGCATCGATCTGGCTGCCAGACGTGCCGTCGGGGAACCACAGCGTCGCAATCGCGATGTGTCCCTTCAGCACCCGGGTGAACCGGTCCTTGATGGTGTCGTCCGTCGGACCCAGCGCGACCGTTCGGGTCACGTCAGTGGTGCCGTCCGGGTATTGCCCGCCGGAATCTACAAGGTAGATCTCGCCCTGCTTCAGGGGACGGTTCGTCCTTTCGTTGACACGGTAATGCGTGATGGCCCCGTTCGAGCCGGCGCCGGAGATCGTATCGAAGCTGAGATCGCGCAACGACGGGTCGTCGGCACGGAAACCCTCCAGCTTGTCGGCAGCAGACAGCTCCGTTGCCCCTTCATCAACAGCGTCCCGGGCAACCCAGGCCAGGAACCGGGTCACGGCGGCGGCGTCCCGGCGATGCGCCGCACGGGCACCGTCGAGTTCCGCCGACGTCTTGCACGCCTTCGGCAAGGCACAGGGATCCGCGGCTTGAACAACCGTCGCATCGGCGGCGTCGAGCGCATTGAGGACGGCGGCCGACGCAACCGCCGGATCGACCAGCACGGTGCGGCCCGCCTTGCCCAGGGCCTGCAGCGCGGCGGAGAATTCCAACTGGGGATGGATGGCAACCTCGTTGCCCAGGCTTTCGGCCAGAGACCGGCTGACTTTCCGCAGGTCCACGTAAAGATCGACCAGTCCGTCGCCATGCGCCACCGCATAGCTCAACGGCAGCGGCGTGCGCGGCACGTCAGCGCCGCGCACGTTCAGCAGCCAGGCGACGCTGTCCGGCGCCGTGATCACCGCCGCATCCGCGCCGGCATGCACGATCGCCTCTCCCACTTGTTCGCGTTTCTCGGCCGAGGTTGCCCCCGCAAGGTCCGCGGGATGGGGGCGGATCGGCGAAACCGGAGCGGACGGCTGCGCCGTCCAGATCGCATCGATCGGATTGCCCTCCAGTTCGACCAGCGTGACCCCGGCCTTTTCCAGAGCCCCTCGCCAGCGATCGACGGCCGCCTTGGAATGCAGCCACGGATCGATCCCCAACCGATCGCCGCTTGCCAGCTTTGCCGCCGCCCACTTCATGGGCGGTGTCTCGGTAATGTGCTCGGGCGTCAGGATTTCCGCGTCGATCTCCTGACGCACCTGCAGGACATAACGTCCGTCCACGAAGATTGCCGCCTGGCTTCGGAGAATCACGGCGAGCCCCGCGGATCCTGAGAAACCCGTCAGCCAGCGCAGCCGTTCCGCACGGGCCGGCACATACTCACCCTGATACTCGTCCGTCCGCGGAACCACGAACCCAGCCAGATCCAGCGTTTCCAACTCTTGGCGCAACGCGGCGATCCGCTCTTCAGGGGCCGGCCCGCTGGTAAAACCGGCATCGTTGGCCTTTTCCACCTCCCGCCGCAGCGCGTCCAGTTGCCGGCGCAAGGCGGGCGCCGGATCGGCACAGACCAGCGCCATCCACGCATCGCCGTCGCGCGCCGGCGGCGCCGCGACCACGCCTTCAACCACGGCGCGGGCATCCGCCGCGGTCACGCCTGCATCCTGCGCCTGCAACAGGGCTGTCAGCCCGTCGTCCCCGCCATAAGAAACGGAAGGTTCATGCATCTTGGGCCCTTGGTTTCAGTAGAGTCCACAGAACGGCTGCGGCTTAGGTCGCCCGGACGTCCCGGGGCACAAGATGCGCGCGCCATGCACCGCGTGCAAGGGTGCACTGCTGTTTTTTCAATGAAGCCGGCCCGTGCCGACCCCATATCCATCGCACGGGCGAAGACAGCGCACGCCGTCCTCGCCGGCAAGCAGATTGCTTAAGGAGATGCCGTAAACAGGTTCTGTCGATTTGGATCCCCGCCCTCCCACTTTTTGCGGGATCCTCCTCCCTGTCGACGGGTCTGAACGACATCTCAGCTAGACGCCGCCATATTCGCGGCACAACGGCCCGGCCGATCCTCCCACGGCCGGGCCGTTTTTTGTCACGGCCGGCGGCGCGCCAGGACAAGCGTGCTCCATCCAAGCCGTTCGATCCGCCGGATGAGCGCCAGGCCCTGCATGCGATAGGCGTTCAGGACCAGGCTTTCCTGGCTGTCCAGCAGTCCCGACAGGATAACGACCCCGTCGGGCGCCAGATGCCGGGCCAGATCCTTGGCCAGCGACCGCAGCGGCCGGGCCAGGATGTTGGCAACCACAAGATCGTACGGGGCCCGTCGCTGCAGCGTTCGCGCGGACAGCCCCGCCGCCCGCACAGCGGAGATCGCATTGCCGACACCGTTGCGCCGGGCGTTTTCTGCGGTGACCCGAACGGCGTCTGGATCGATGTCGGAGGCGATGATCCGGCACCGCCAGGCCCGCGCCATGGCGATCGCCAGGATCCCCGATCCCGTTCCAAGGTCCAGCGGACGGACGAACCGCCGGTGGCTTGCCAGGTCCGACAAGGCAAGCAGGCAGCCCATCGTCGTGGCGTGCTCGCCCGACCCGAAGGCCAGGCCCGCATCGATCTCGATCGCCCAGCACCCCGGCGGTATCGGCCCGTCATAGTGGGAAGGGTGAATGAAGAACCGGCCCGCTGTGATCGGCCGGGTCGCGCGTTGGGTCTCGGCCACCCAGTCCCGGTCTTCCAGCGGCATGCAAATGAAATCCGGCTCGGCAACGCCGGCTTGCGCAGCCGCCAGCGCCACAGCGATCACCAAGCGGTCGTGATCAGGCATTGCCGGCGCGTATCCTTCGACACGCCAGGCGCCGGCGTTGGGGATCTCGAAGCTGGCAACCGCCGCGGCCAGCGGTTCCAGTGCGGCCGAAAAAACCTCCACGGCCTCGTCTGGAACCACCAGCTCGACCTTCCAGACCGGCGGTTGCGGCATGCGCCGCTCAGGCTTTTGCGACGAATGCGGCGACGACCTTCTTCTCTCCGGCCTTGTCGAAGGCGATCGTCAGGTGGTCGCCGGTGACATGGCGGACGGTGCCGGGGCCGAACTTCTGATGGAAACAGCGGTCGCCGGGCCCGAAGCCGGACTCGGCGGGCCTGATCACTTCCGCTTCGCCATCGATGGTCAGCGGTCCGCTGGAACCGGGTCCCCGGCTTTGCAGCCGCCGCCATCCTGGCCCGCCGCCGCGGAAGCGGTCGCCGCCGTACCCTTCCTGGTTGCGCGGCGCGACCGCGTGCATGCCGCCGGTCTCTCCATACCCTCCGCCGAAGATCCCTTGGGCCGACTGCACCTCGACGTGTTCGCCCGGCAATTCGCCCACGAACCGCGACGGAATCGCACTGGTCCATTGGCCATGGACCCGGCGGTTGGCGACGTAGGAAACATGCGCCTTGGACTTGGCACGGGTCAGGCCCACATAGGCGAGCCGGCGTTCTTCCTCCAGGCCGGCCATGCCGCTTTCGTCCATTGCGCGCTGGTGGGGAAACAGGCCCTCTTCCCAGCCGGGCAGGAGAATAGTCTGAAATTCCAACCCCTTCGCGGCGTGCAGGGTCATCACGGAAACCTGCTCGCCGGGGTTCGCTTCTTCGTCTTCCATCACCAGGCTGACATGTTCCAGGAACCCGGGCAGGCTGTCGAATTCCTCCATCGCCACGATCAGTTCCTTGAGTTTCTCCAGCTTGCCGGGTGCTTCAGGCTTCTTGGAGGCCTGCCAGAAAGCGGTGTATTCCGACTCGTCCAGGATCGTCTCGGCCAGGTCCGTATGCGCGATCCCGTCCGCCATCGTCCGCCATTGGCGGAACTTCTCCAGGATCGCCGTCAGGGCGCGCCGTGCCGCGGGCTTCAGTTCGTCGGTCTCGACCAGGCGCGCTGCCGCCATCCACATCGACCAGCCCTGGGCACGGGCCAGCAGATGGACGCTCTGCAGGGTCGTCTTGCCGATGCCCCGCGTCGGCTTGTTGATAATCCGTTCCAATGCCAGATCGTCGTCCGGTTGGTGGACGACGCGCAGATAGGCGATCGCGTCGCGGATCTCCTCGCGTTCGTAGAACCGCGGCCCGCCGATCACACGATACGGGATCCCCAGTGTGATGAAGCGCTCTTCAAACTCGCGCGTCTGGAAACCCGCACGGACCAGGATGGCAATTTCGTCCAGGCTGTGCCGGGCGCGCTACAGCGCCTCGATCTCGTCGGCAACCCAGCGGGCCTCCTCTTCGCCGTCCCACAGGCCGCGGACCGAGATCTTCTCGCCATCCTCCTCCTCGGTCCACAGGGTCTTGCCCAGACGACCCTCGTTGTGCGCGATCAGGCCGGATGCCGCGCCGATGATATGGGACGTGGATCGGTCGTTCCGCTCCAGCCTGATCACCTTGGCGCCCGGGAAATCCTTCTCGAAGCGCAGGATGTTGCCGACCTCGGCACCGCGCTAGCCATAGATCGACTGATCGTCGTCGCCCACGCAGCAGATGTTGCGTTCGCCCTGGGCCAGCAGGCGCAGCCACAGGTACTGGGCCATGTTGGTATCCTGGTATTCATCCACCAGGATGTACCGAAACCGCCGCTGATAGTCCTGCAGCACATCCGCATGCTGTGTGAACAGCGTCAGGCAGTGCAGCAGCAGGTCCCCGAAATCGGCCGCATTCAGAACTGCCAGCCGTTCCTGATAGGCGGCATAGATGTCGACCGCGCGGCCGTTGGCAAAGTCGCCCGCCTCCCCCACCGGCACCTTGTCAGGCGTCAGTCCCTTGTCCTTCCAGCGCTGGATCACATGCATCAGCGCACGTGCCGGCCATCTCTTGTCGTCGATGCCCTCGGCTTCCAGCAGCTGTTTCAAAAGCCGGATCTGGTCGTCGGCATCCAGGATCGTGAAGTTCGCCTTCAGACCCACCAACTCGGCGTGCCGGCGCAGGATCCGCGCGGCCAACGCATGGAACGTTCCCAGCCACACGCTCTCCGCCGGCGGCCCGATCAGCGCAGCGACCCGTCCGCGCATTTCGCGCGCGGCCTTGTTGGTGAAAGTGACGGCCAGCACCTCGTAAGGCCGGCAACGCCCGCTATATAGAAGCTGGGCCAGGCGGGTTGTCAGGACGCGGGTCTTGCCCGTACCGGCGCTGGCCAGGACAAGGACCGGCCCGTCCAAAGCCTGGACTGCCGTCTGCTGTGATTCGTTGAGGGATTCCAGCCAGGGCGCCGGGGCGGCCGCATTGGTCGGGACCAGATCATCATCGTGCTGCAGGGGATCGGACATGGGACCTAGTATACTCCACGCTTCGCACTGCGACAGCCGGGCAAGGCATGGGTGCCCGCCCTCACGCTTTCGTCACCCGGCCGAAAGGGAAATAGCGGTAAAGTGGCCGCGATCCAATGGGATTTCGCCGTCCCGGTCGCGCTGCAGCCCGGGCAAGGAGATTTTCGCATGACGGGTCCTTTTCGAACCTTTGCCGTCCTGGTCGCCGCCATCACATGCGCGGCCACCGCCGTTCGTGCTGACGAGCCTTCTCCGCTAGACGCGGTTGTGCAGGTCCAGGCGGTGGTGCCGGGCGACGCCCGAACCGCCGATACCCTGGGAACGGAGCGCGAGGGTGCCGGGGCCATCATCGATTCCAGCGGCCTCGTCTTGACGATCGGCTATCTGATCCTGGAGGCCAGCGAAGTCAGCATCGGCCTGCATGACGGAAGAAGCCTGCCGGCCACCGTCGTCGCCTACGATCATGAAAGCGGGTTCGGCCTTGTGCGCACCCTGGCACCGCCGGAGGTCCGACCTCTGCGGCTCGGCGATTCCGACAGTGTCGGCGAATCCTCCGACTCCATCGTTGCGGGATTCGAGGGTGGGCCCAGCGCGGTCCCCGCACGGGTCGTTTCGCGCCGTCCGTTTGCCGGATACTGGGAATACCTGCTGGACGACGCGATCTTCACGGAACCGCCCTATTCCGGATTCGGTGGTGCGGCGCTGCTGGACCCGAACGGACGCCTGATCGGCATCGGGTCCTTGTTCGTCGGCGACGCCCGGGGCGCCAATACCCGCAGCCCCGGGAACATGTTCGTCCCCATCAACGAACTGAAGCCAATCCTGGGCGACCTGTTGGAGAACGGCCGGCGCGGGAGTGCGTCCAAGCCCTGGCTGGGCCTCATCTCAACCGATCTGCAGGGCCATCTGATGGTGCGGCGGGCCTCGCCGGACGGTCCCGCATCCAGGGCCGGAATCCAGGCAGGTGACATCCTGGTGTCCGTGGACGGTCAGCCGATCCGGGGGATGGAGGATTTCTATCGCAAGGTCTGGGCCCTGGGTCCGGCCGGATCGCAGATCAGGCTACAGGTGCTGCATCCGGGGGCCGGACTGGAGGAGGTCCAGATCCAGTCCATGGACAGGCACGACTGGCTCAGGATGCATCAGGGGAATTAGTACCGCTTGTGCGCTTGGACGGAGCCGCCTCGTCGTCTTCGGGGCGCGCCTCCAGAATCGCGCGGTGGTAGGTCTGCATCACGTCGCGCTGGTGCAGGACGCCCACCATATGGTGCGCCTTTACGCTGTCCATCACCGCGATGTGCTCCTCTCCGGCCCCGTCCATCAGGCGAACCGCCTGATCCAGCGTGTCATCAACCGTCAGTGCAGGTGGATTGCGCCGCTGAACGTCCTTGGCCAGCAACTCGTCGTCGTGGCTGGTATCGAAGGCATTCTCCGCCAGGTCGGTCAGCGTGATGGTGCCGCACAATTGCCGCTCGTCATCGACGACGAACAGCTCCGCATACCGGCTGCGTTGCAGCTGGGCGCGGATTTCGGCCAGAGTGGCATCGGGACGGACCGTTAGGAAATCCTGTTTCATGGTATCGCCGACCCGGGCCGAGCGCAGCGCCCGGCTTTCGCGACCGCCCTTCAGTGAAATCCGGCGGCGCGACAGCTGCCAGACGAAGAAGGAATCCGCGTAGTAGTGGCTCATGACCTGGCTGGAAATCACCGTGGCCACCATCACGGCGATGGTCAGCGAGTAGTCTCCCGTCAACTCGAAGATCATCAGAATTGTGGAGATCGGCGCTCCCAAGACCGCACCGGCCACGGCACCCATGCCGACGATGGTATAGGCCCCGTGGCCCGACGACAGGTCAGGCAGAACATAGGTGGCGACCAGGCCGAAAGACCAACCCAACATGGCGCCGACGAACAGCGACGGCGAAAAGACCCCGCCTCCGAAACCGCAACCCAATGAGATCACCGTGGCGAATACCTTGGCGACCAGCAACGCGACCAGAATCAAGAAGGGATAACCTTCGCGCAGCGCCGTGTCTGTCGCCTCGTAGCCGACGCCCAACACCTCCGGGAAATAGACAGCGATTCCGCCAACCGCCAACCCTCCCAGGCCGGGCTGCAGCCATGCCGGGATCCGCCAGTCCTGCAGCCGATCCTGGACAACCCCCACCGACCAGACCAGGGCGACGGCAACCGCGGCACTGAGCACGCCTAAGAACGCGAATGCAGGGAATTCGAAAAACGAGGCGATCTGATGCGAGGGCAGGACGAATGCCGGGAAATCGCCGAAATACATGCGGCTGATGATCGTTCCCGTCACCGATGCAACCACGATGGGCGCGAACGTCGCCAGCGCATAGGAGCCGACGACCACCTCAAGCGCGAAGAACACCCCGGCAATGGGCGCATTGAACGATGCGGCAACCGCTGCGGCCACCCCGCAGCCCAGCAACGTCTGCGCCATTGACCGGCCCAGCCTCAACCGGCTGGCCGCCAGAGCACTGAGGGTCGCGCCCAGATGGACCACCGGTCCTTCGCGCCCGGTGGACGCGCCCGCGCCCAACGACACGGCGCTGACAACGGCCGCGACAAGGCCCGCACTCGCGCTCATGCGTCCGCCTCTCAGCGCGCTGGCCTCGATGACGTCGGCAACGCCCTGTGGCCTCCTGCCCGGCATCACCAGGTGGACCAAAATGCCGACGGCAAGCCCGCCAAGCGTCGTTGCAGCAAGGATGTGCCACCAGGGCAAGCTCCGGGCATGGCTCGCCAGACGCTCACTCCACTCACCGTAGAACAACAGCTGGGCCGCGCTGATGGCTTCGCGGAAGGCAATCGCCGAGCCGCCGCCCGCAATCCCAACAGGACCGCAAGCGCGGCCATCACGATCTTTTCGTTTCGGATCAGCGCCAGAAGCTTGGAGGCGTTCGTTGCGTTGTTTTTTTTGGTCACCGGTCGCTCGTGAAAGCTCGCTCGGACCGCCATTGTCAAACGCCGCGGCCAAAAACACAAACGCTCCGGCCAGGAGGCCGGAGCGCCGGGTTGGCCTGTCCGTTCGGCAGAGCCTAGCTGGCCTTGGCGGTGTTCAGCTCCAGTTCCGTGACCACCTGGTTGCGGCCGCCACGCTTGGCACCGGAGAGGCCTTCATCCGCGCGCTGGATGAATTCCGTCAGGGGTTCGCCCTGCCGGAACAGGGCACAGCCGATCGACAAGGTGATATTGCCCATGTCCTTGCCGGTCTGCCGGTTGCGAATCCGTTTGGTCTCGATCGAGCGCCGAATCGTCTCACCGACGGCCTTCGCCTCGTCCAATTCCGTGTTCGGCAGGATGATCGCGAATTCCTCGCCGCCGTAGCGCGCCGCTGTGTCTTTGCCTTTGACGTTTTCCACCAAGGTCCACCCGACCAGTTTCAGGACCTGGTCGCCGGTCTGGTGGCCGTAGGTGTCGTTGAAGGCCTTGAAATGATCAATATCGGACAGCAGCAGGCACAGGGGATCGCCCTTCTCCATCGCCCCCATGGCCTCGTTGCGCAGCGCCTGATCGAAGTACTTCCGGTTTGCAATCCCGGTCAGAGCGTCGGTCATAGCCTCGCGCTGGACGTCTTCCATCCGCTAGCGAAGCTTGTTGATTTCTTCGGAGGAGTTTTTGAGCTTCTCCTCAAGCGACTTGTTCTGCTCCTGGATCTTCTTGGTTTCCGACACGATCGATTCGACGATCGACTTGATCCCATCAAGGCCCGTCTGCTCGCCTAGAGCACCCAGGTTTTCTTGCATGGCGTCATGGAAGTTTGACGCGCCTTCCGTGGCGTCGGTGATGAAACCCAGAACCTCAACGACCGATTCGCGGATCTTGCGGCTGGCATCGTGCAGCGCGATCCCCTCATCGGCATGGCCGAAGTAGCGTTCGAAGAGCTCCAGGTTTTCCTTGTCGCCGAATGCCGTGCCGTCTTTCACCATCTGATCGACGGCGGTGGTCAGGTCCGGGAACTTGCCGCTGACATAGGTGTACCAAACAGTAAAGTTCCGGGGTGTCGCCGGAATCTTATGCTGTTCCATGGATTTCAGCGCGTCGTCCGCGAACTCGCGTGCCGCATCGAAGGTCTCTGGGTACTCCACGTTCCGCCCCCGCCCTGAGATGTCCCCAAAACTGCCAAAAATCGCTGGCAACCCGGATGCCTCAATCGCCTGCGCGGAAAACCCCGCCACGGTCATCGGTCCGGAGTGCCCGGCTGAAAACCCTCACTTAGAGCGGGGATGGTACCCGGATTATCGTAAGGATTTTATTACCCGTCCGACGCCTGCGGGCACGTCCAGGTCGCTCTGGGGCTTTCAGAGGGCCTCTCGGCCGTTCTCCGCGCCGGAGGCAGCGCAGCAGGCCGGCGGCTGCCCAGGTCCACGTGGACACACATGATCTCGTGGTGGCCGCGACCTCCATGGATTTACCACCAAGCATTGTGTGAAATATGTGGAGGCGCTTGTCGTCGAAATCGAAGAGCCGGGATTCGAAACGCAGCATGTCGCCCTCATGGACTTCACGGCGGTAGGCGACATGCATATCCGCCACGAAAATCGACATGCCGGAAGTGTCCGCATAGGCGGCCCCCAACCCCAACGCATCCAGGACCACGTCGGTCGCGTGGTCAAAGGCCAACACGTAATAGGCCACGTTCATATGGCCGTTGTAGTCTATCCAGGCGCTCTGGACGGGTTCGAGATGGCGGATCAGGCCGTTGTCTTCCTGGCGGTCCATTCCCGTTCCCCTTCGCCGGTGACAGATGGTGCGCGGCTCCTTAGACCGCAATCCATCAACAGAATTCAAGCACTTCGGCCAACTCTGGCATTTCTGCAACACTGGGAGACTGAATCCCAAACGCCGCCATCGGCCGGTGGATTCAGTTCCTCCGCCATGATAGCGATATCAGTGTCAGGTGCTCGAGCTTGGGGCACGCGTGTTTGGGGCACGCATTGAAGGCACCTGACGCCCGCGGGGTCGTCCAGCAGGTCTGCACGCACACCGCGGTGGGACGATCTGTCAGCCAAGGTCGGTTGATGGGTGGTTTTAACTGCTTGGGTCAGGGAAACGTACGTGGCGGGATTCGTGAGTTTCTTCGGACGGTTGAGGCGCGGGGCGCTGGTTGCGGCGCTCGGCGCCCTTCTTGTCGTGACGGGGTGCGCGACGCCCTCCGACGATCCTGAAGAGTTGGCGCTGTTCCAAGAGGCCAACGACCCTGCCGAGCCGCTTAACCGCGCGATCTTCGAATTCAACCTCTTCCTCGACAAGGGCATCCTTCGTCCGGTCGCCTCTGTCTATCGCACCGTTCTTCCACAGTTTGCTCAGGATGGCGTGCGGGACTTCCTGCGCTGGCTGCGTTCGCCGGTGATCTTCATCAACGACATCCTTCAGGGCAAGCCGGACCGTGCCCACGAAACAGCGATGCGCTTCGCGGCCAACTCGCTGGGCTTCTTCGGCTTTATCGACTGGGCTGGCGACGCGGGCCTGGAGTTCCACGACGAGGACTTCGGCCAGACGCTCGCCGTGTGGGGTTTCGGCGAAGGGCCCTACATCATGCTGCCGGTCCTGGGGCCGTCGAACGTCCGCGATACCGTAGGCTTCGTGGTTGACACCTTTATTTTCGATCCGATCTCGTGGTGGCAGCGCAACGACAGCAACGCGTTCATTCACTGGACGGCGTGGTTGCGCTTCGGTCTCACCGCGGTCGACGGACGCGCGCGAAATATGGGCCAGCTCCAGGAACTCGAGGACTCCTCGCTCGACTTCTACGCCGCAGTGCGCAGCCTCTACCGCCAACGGCGCAACGATCTGATCAGAGACGGTGCGGTTGAAGACGACGAGGCGCTCCCCGAGTTCGATATCAGTTTCGACGAAACGGACGATCTCTTCGACGACGAGAGCTTGGACGAAATCGAAGAGCCCGCAAGCGGTGTTGGCCCGCAGGCAAGCATCGAACCGCTTCGGGAAACCCAATAGGAACGGTCAGGGCCTATCGGGGGGGTCTTGAACGGGAGGCGCCGCACATGCGGCGCCTCTTTTCTTTTTCCCACTCGATAAGGGTGCGAGCGCAGGTTCAGGTCGCGTCGATTCGCCGACGCAGTTGCAGCCAGATGGTTTGAGACGGCGTGCTGCAGCACGCCTCATCACCCTGAGGAGCGCCCTCTTGTCGGGTGTGGCAGCGAACGGCCGATGCCGCCAAAGCGCGCCGACGGAACGAAACCGATCGCGTGCTAGCGGGTCAGCGGCTTGTAGCGGATCCGATGTGGCTCGACCGCGTCGTCGCCAAGCCGGGCCTTCTTGTCCGTTTCGTAGTCTTGGAAGTTCCCCTGGAACCACTCCACATGGCTGTCGCCTTCGAAGGCCAGGATGTGGGTCGCGATCCGGTCCAGGAACCAGCGGTCGTGGCTGATCACGACGACACAGCCGGCGAAATCGACCAGCGCATCCTCGAGCGCACGCAGAGTGTCTACGTCCAGGTCGTTCGTGGGTTCGTCCAGCAACAGGACGTTGGCCCCCGACTTCAGCATTTTCGCCAGATGCACCCGATCGCGCTCGCCGCCGGAGAGCTGCCCCACTTTCTTCTGCTGATCCGGACCACGGAAGTTGAACGCGCCCACATAAGCCCTGCTCTGGACCTTGCTTTTGCCCAGGTCGATCTGGTCCTGCCCGTCGCTGATCTCTTCCCAGACGGTCGCCGAATCCTTCAGCGCGTCCCGGCTCTGGTCCACATAGCCCAATGTCACCGAGTCGCCGACTTTCAAGCCGCCCGAATCGGGTGCTTCCTGCCCGGTGATCATCCGGAAAAGGGTTGTTTTTCCGGCGCCGTTCGGGCCGATCACGCCGACAATGGCGCCTGGCGGCAAGCGAAAGGACAGCTCGTCGATCAACAGGTGGTTGCCGAATCCCTTGTGCAGATTCTCCGCATCTATGACCAGGTTGCCCAGCCGCGGCGGCGTCGGGATGACGATCTGCGCGTAACCGGGCGCGCGCTCCTGCGACTCCGCCAGCAGTTGTTCGTAGGCCGAGATCCGAGCCTTCGACTTCGCCTGGCGCGCCCGGGGGCTCGCCTGGATCCATTCGCGCTCCCGAGCCAGGGTGCGCAACCGGGCGTCTTCCGACTTGCCCTCCTGTGCGATCCGTTTCTGCTTTTGCTCCAGCCAGGCGGAGTAGTTGCCCTCGTAGGGAATCCCTTAGCCACGGTCCAGCTCCAGAATCCAGCCCGTGACATTGTCCAGGAAGTACCGGTCGTGGGTAACCATCACGACGGTTCCGCCGTATTCCCTGAGATGCCGCTCCAGCCAGGCCACCGACTCGGCGTCCAGATGGTTCGTGGGCTCGTCCAGCAGCAAAAGATCCGGCTTCTCCAGCAGCAAGCGGCACAGCGCCACCCGGCGTTTTTCGCCGCCCGACAACCGGTCGACCGCACTTTCCCCGTCCGGGCAACGCAAGGCGTCCATCGCAATCTCGATCTTGCGGTCCAAGTCCCAGGCATCGGCCGCATCGATCTTTTCCTGCAGCTCGGCCTGCTCCTCGATCAGCCGGGTCATTTCATCGGGGCCCTCGACTTCGCCCAATTGCGCCGAGACGACCTCGAACCTGTCCACGACCGCTTTCAGGTCCCCCATTGCGTCCATCACGTTTTCCGCAACGGTCTTGTTCCGGTCCAGATCGGGCTCCTGCGGGAGGAAACCGACCTTAGCGCCTTCCGCCGCCCAGGCCTCGCCGACGAACTCGCTGTCCAGGCCTGCCATAATCCGCAACAGGGTCGACTTGCCGGCACCGTTGTAGCCCAGGACGCCGATCTTGGCGCCCGGCAGGAAAGACAGGTTGATGTTCTTCAGAACCTCCCGCCCCCCCGGGATAGCTCCACCCCAGACCGCGCATGGTGTAGATGTACTGGTAGGCCGCCATCGTCGGGTGCTCTTTCGCAGGTTGTTCGATTGTCGGGTGTCAGATGCGGGTCTGTTTATCGAATCGCATGGGCCGGCGCAACGCGGCCGATGACGCATCTGTCCGGTCCCACTCGCGCCTAGCTGCGGCCTGCGCCCCTGTCCAAAAAACCGCCCGGCCGCGCCAGAAAAGCATCGAGTTCGGCAATGTCGGTCAAGCCCGCGCCGTGCATTCGTCGGAGACAGCGGCGGTATAGCTCCGCTACGGCAAGGCACCGTGAGACCCCGCTGATCGGCGGCTGCGGGGTCAGGTCCAGTTCGGCAACCAGCCTGTCGAGGTCGTAGGATTGCCGATCCGGATAGAACGCCCTGGCCATGCGGCGCGTGCACAAGAACATGGGCGGCACCCATTCCACGCCAACCGCCAAGGTCGCCTTGCGCAGAACCGTGCGGGTCCACGCGGCTCCGTGTGCGACGACCGGCCCGCCCGCCAGATATGCGCAGAGGTCCGGCCAAACGGGCTGGAATGCCGCGATCTGCTGGCGATGATGCATCTCGTCCATCGCCGACGACTGGGCCACGGGCAGCTGCCAGTCGAACGGCACCGCCAACGCTTCGGCCTCCGGTGCAATCCGCAGCGCCGAGATGCCCGTGACGACCCCTGCCGCGGCATCGAAGCTGGAGACCCGCAGGTCGATCACGGTGACAGTGGGCATTGCCTCAATCCGCAGCGGCGGGATCGTCGAACCAGCCCGACGAACGTTGCTGCGCCAGGATCTTGCCTGCCCGGTTCTGATAGGCCATGGCATCGCCCAGCGTGCCGGCGCCGTCATGTTCCAGGTGGGCCTGCAGGCGCGCAAAGATCTCTGCAGTGACCAGGCAATCGCCCAGCGCCGTGTGGCGGCCGCGAATGATGACACCGAAATGTGCGGCCAACGCATCGAGTTCCAAGCTGTCCAGCCGCGGGTCGATCGCGGTCATCAGCAACAATGTGTCGAGGACGTAACCTGGCCGCCAGTCGACCCGCGCGCGCGCCGCGGCGTGCCGTAGATGGGCAATGTCGAAGGCGATGTTGTGACCGACAAGCACCACGCCGTTGAGCGTCTGCGCCAGATCGGGCCAGACCTCGTCAAATCGTCGCGCGTCAGAGACCATATCGTCGGTGATGCCGTGGACCCGCGTGGATGCCGCCGGAATAGACCGTTCGGGATTGACCAGCCAATCGATCGTGAGATCTCGATAGATCCGCTGACCATGCATGCGGACCGCGCCGATCGAGATAATGCTGTCCGTCTTGACGTCCAGGCCCGTGGTCTCGGTGTCCAGCACCAAATAGTGGGTTTCCGCCAACGGGGTCGCCTCGGAGACCGCCATGACTTCAGGCAGGCCGTCGTGGAGCGTTAGGTCGAGGTTGAACCGGGCTTCGCTTTCCAGGCTCTTGACCGGGAAGGAAATCACGATGCCGCCATGGTGCTCGAGCTCGGACACCCGTGCATCCAGCGACTGGTCGTCAACAGTTTTCAGTTTCACGTCGACGCCGCGGCCCTCGTGCTTCGCCTTCTTCAGTGCCTTTTCGAACGGGTGGCGATGCAAGGCCGCGAACACGCTCGTCCCGGTTCCGACCCGCTCGCTGCCCAACAGGGCCAGTGCCTCGCCGTTGACCAGCGTGACCATCCCTTCCTCGGTGACCACCAGAACCGCTTCTGCGACCGAGGCCAGGACCGCGGCAAGACGCTCTTCGATCTGGATGCGCATGGCGCGCCGGCGCATGATCAATGCGTTGACGGCATCGTGTATGTCGGCGGTTTCCTGATCCACGTTCCAAACGCCCTCGGGAAGGGTCAGCGCTTCGGGTGCCATCGCCGCAACCACCGCGCCGCGCAGCCGTTCCATGGCGATGAAATGCCGGTTGAGGATCGCCAGTATGGCCCCCACGAGCAGGGCGCCCGAGGCCCCGGCCCCGAAAGCAACCAGCGCCACCTTGGGATCTTCGCTCAGGACGGCGATCGTGATTGTCGCGCCCCCGGCAATGGCGGCGACCGCTGCCAGAAGCAGGGTCAGAAGCAGCTTGCTTTTCGGTCTAGAAGACATTGGCCGTAAACTCTGAACGAAGCCGCTTGTGGAAGTCCTGGATCGTCGTGAAAGCGTCCACGAGCATATCGCGTTCCCGCTCGGTCAGGTCTTTCGGATTGACATAATTGTCCGGCTGTCGCCCGGCTTTCACGTTGCGGATCTGGCGCCGCAGCAAAAGGTGGGTGATATGCCCAAACGCACCCGTCAGGTAGTCGGCTTCGTCCGCCGACATGAACCCGGCTTCCCGCAACCGTTCGATACGCGCCAGTGTCGAGGTTTCCGGAATGCCCTCCTTCAGCGCCAGCAAGCGCACCGCCTGGACCAGCGGCATGGTGCCGCTGTGTTTCATGTTGATCTCGCCGCGGTGTTCCGGGTGTTCCTTGTCGGTGATGAACCGGCCGAACCAGCCCAGTGCCACGCCCGCCTCCGAATCGTCCTGGTACAGCTGCAACAGGAAAGCGTGCCCGCGTTGGGTGATCTCGGTGACATGCCGCCTCAGCGCCGCCACCAGGTCGCGCTCGCCATAGACCCAGGCGAAATCGAAAAAGATGTCGGCGAAGCGGATCGCGAACGAGGTACGCCTGCGAATCCACATCGACGTCTGGGCGCGCCACTGCGACAGCGTCTTCCGCCACATCGGATTGGTGGCCATGACATAGCCATGACAAAGCGGAAATCCGATCGCATCCAGATCGCGGGTTACCCGTTCCGCAAGGTCGATAAACCAGCCATCGATCGCCGTGTGATCCTTGTCCGGATAGTCCTCCAGAATGAATCCGTTGTCCTGATCGGGGCGCAGGAAATTCTCGCCGCGGCCGCCAGACCCCATCATCAGCATCGCGAAGGGCACGGGCGGCTCACCCAGGCCTTCGTCGCGCATCTTTGCGAGTTTGAGTTCGACCACACGCCGGTTGATGTCGTTGTTGAGGTGGGTCAGAACCGCCTGGATCTCCGGTGCCGGCAGGTTGTCGTTGAACAGGTCTTCGGCCAAGTCGATTTGTGCGGCCTTGACCTCCCGCAGCCCATCGAGGTTGCCCTCCTGGGTCAGATGGTCGATCCGGTGCATGACGCGCTCGGATGCGGCCGCCATCGCGTTGGACAGCCGCAACATGCCGACCACCTGCCCACTCTCGTTCACGACGGGCATGTGGTTGTGGCCGAACCGCCGCATCCGGGCGATCGCGTGATAAAGATAGTCGCCTCTGGCAACGGTTTTGACCGAGTCCGTCATGACCTCCGAAATCGCGGTGTCGGCATCGACACGATAAGCCAGTCGACGGACCACATCCTTCATCGTCAGGATTCCGGCCAGCCGCTGGTTCGGTTCGACAACGATCACCGCAGTCGCATTCTGGTCCGCCATCCGGCCGACAGCCTGCGACACCGCAGTGGACGGTGAGACGACCACCGGTTCGCCGGTCACGAAGTCGTCGACAAGCTGATGGAAAATGGCGGTTTGAGATCGTTCGTTCATGGCCCCCCCCCCGCTGCGAATCGGCCGCTAGGCTACACCGACACCCAGGCACCAGGAACGCAGAAATAGCATCCCGACGGCCGATCCGGGGACAGCCCCGTCACTTGTTGTCAAGTAAAAACGGAAGAAAGGCGAAATCCCAATACGCTCAATGATGTAAGTCAAGCAAGACCGCAAGATCTATAACCTCCGGGATACACCTGATTGCATGGATGCGCGGGCTTTGCTTGCGGGAATCCTGAAGAATGTGTTAGCGTGAGCCTTTGGGAGGTTGTCCAATCTCAGCATTTTCCTTAGGCGGGTAGCTCGGTTCCTACAGTGGGAAAGAGCCACCGTTTGGGATATGCGGAGTTGGGATGACGCTTTTTGCATCTTGGGCTCGTCGGCGGCGCAATAAGGCTGTCGGTTGATCTCAAGTCGCGCTTATAGGGAGGATTTCCGCCTTGTCAGCGAAGGTTGTCTGGCTGTTCGCCCTGGTTGCGCTCTACTGGTGCTACTGCATTTACTGGGGCATCAGAGGTGCGCAAACAGCCAAAACCGCCTCCGACTACTTCATTGCTGGTCGGCGGCTCTCCATGTGGGTGTTCATCTTGGCGGCGACGGCGACGTCGTTCTCGGGGTGGACCTTCATGGGTCACCCGGGGCTCGTCTATCGCGACGGGTTCCAGTACGCCTACGCATCATTCTACACCATCACCATTCCGTTCACCGGCGTGATCTTTCTGAAACGCCAGTGGATGCTTGGAAAGCGTTACGGCTACGTGACGCCTGGCGAGATGCTGTCGGACTATTTCCAAGGCGACGCAATTCGCATTCTCACGGTGCTGGTGGCCCTGCTGTTCTCGATCCCCTATCTGGGGGTCCAGCTCGGTGCGTCGGGCTTCCTGTTCAACGTGCTCACTGACGACCTGGTTCCCAGGGACGCAGGCATGTGGATCCTGTCTCTGGTGGTGTTGATCTACGTGGCGTCGGGCGGCTTGCGCGCCGTGGCCTACGTGGACACCCTGCAGTGTATTCTGCTGGGGCTCGGCATCGTCATCACGGGCTTCATCGCCCTTAACCTCGCAGGTGGCTGGGGCGCATTGAACGAAGGCTTTGCGGCACTTGCGGCCAGCGACGTGGCCAAGTGGGGTGTGACCGAACAGGGCTACAACTCCTACTTCGCCATTCCGGGCGTGATTCAGTTCACGGCCGGGCTGGGCAAGGAGACGCCAGTCGGCGGGTTGTGGACGGGCATCATGGTGCTGACCTACATGTTTGCGCTGATGGGCATTCAGTCCGCCCCGGCGTTCACCATGTGGGCGTTCGGCAACAACGATCCCCGGCCATTCGCGCCGCAGCAGGTCTGGGCATCGTCCTTCTGCATCGGCCTGATCCTGTTCTTCTTCACCGCATTCCAGGGAATGGGCGCGCATCTTTTGGGTGCCAATCCCTTGGTGAACGAGGCAGGGCTTGCGCTGAGCCAGGTTCTGGACGGTGAGGCGATCGCCGCCAAGCCGGACAGCATCGTGCCCTACTACTTCAACCAGATTGCCGACGCCGCGCCATGGCTTGTGGGTCTTCTGGCGGTCTGCGCGCTTGCCGCGATGCAGTCCACCGGTGCCGCCTACATGTCTACGGCCGGTGCCATGCTGACACGTGACCTGTACAAGCGGTACCTGAATCCGACCGCCGACCACGGCACGCAGAAGCTGTTCGGCCGCTTGGGCGTTGCGTTCATCGTAATCGCGGCGCTGCTGGTTGCCACCTTCTCGACCGACGCCCTGGTTCTCTTGGGCGGCCTGGCCGTGGCCTTCGGGTTCCAGATGTGGGTGCCGCTTGCCGGCGTCTGCTGGTTCCCATGGATCACGCGGTCTGGCGCGACTCTGGGGCTGGCGGCAGGCCTGATCGCGGTGATCTTCACCGAGACCTTCGGTCTGAAGTTCGCCGCCTTCCTCGGCATCGACCTGCCGTGGGGACGCTGGCCCTGGACCATCCACAGCGCCGGTTGGGGAATCTTCTTCAACATCGCCGTGGCCGTCATCGCATCCGCGATGACCCAGAACCAGGCGGCAACGGACCATCGCATGAAGTTCCACAGCTTCCTGCGTGAGCATGCGGGCCTGCCGGCCAGCAAGAAGGGTCTGGTGCCGGTTGCGTGGATCATCACGCTGGCCTGGATGTTCTTCGGCATCGGTCCGGGGGCCGTTTTGGGCAACGACATCTTCGGTGCCCCGAACGACGCGGCAAGCTGGACCTTTGGAATCCCGTCAATCTGGGCCTGGCAGATCCTGTTCTGGATCCTTGGCACCGGGATGATGTGGTTCCTTGCCTACAAGATGCAGATGTCGACAGTGCCAGAGAAAGAAATCGAGTCACTGGCCGAAGACATCGGCGATGTCGCACCGGGTCGGGCGCAAGCCGACTGATCCGATCGACACCAAAAGATTGGGGGGAGAGCATGTCTCTCCCCCTTTTTTTGTTTCGGCCCGACGGGCTATAACCGCTGCCCGCGCCCTGAACAACTGGCGGCCGGCTGCACGCCTCTGCTAAGAAAAACGCCGGGAAACGGATCCGATGGAAGCCCTTTTCAACCCGACCTATCAGCCTATCTGGGCGCTCGTCCTGGCGCTGGCGCTGTTCCTGCCGATCCGCAGGCTGATCTGGGTCCTCTACATGCGGCGCGCCCAGAAACGAGGGGAGGACCTGGAAGAGATCGGCAGCCGGCTGTTCCGCCGGTCGACCATCACCGCCGCGCTGCTGGCGCTGGTGTTCTCCTACATGTACACCGCCTACCTGTTCCAAGGCTGAGCCATGAACCCCGCAGTCCTACGCCGTTACATCATCCTGATGGCCATCCTGACGATCGGCATGGCCCTGCTTTGGGCGTTCTACGGCTACATCAACCCGTCCGAGCCGGGCGATTTCGAAGTCAGGCAGGGCGGAATCCACTTGACCAACGGTGAGTGGGACCTGGCGCTGGAGGATTTCACGGTGGCCCTGGAAGTGTCACCGGATCACCGCGGTGCGGTCATGGGGCGCGCCATCGCCCTCTTGCAGCTCGAGCGTATGGAAGAGGCCAAGGCCGAATTCGATCACCTGATCGACTTCCTAGAGAAAAACCTGGAGCCGGACGATGCGACCGGCCGCGGGACGCTGGCCGCCGCTTACGCCAATCGCGGCATCCTGCACGATCGCCAGGGCGACTACGAACAGGCGCTGGAAGACTACAAGCAGTCCTTGCGCGTCGACTACGGGGCCGTCGAAGGGCCCGGCCTGGTCGACAAGATCCTGCACGACCCCAACCCATCGACGGTCCTGAAACGGGCGCGTTACCTGATGGAGCAGTTGGCGCTGCCGGAAGACCAGCGCCTCCTCACGGTGCCGGAACTGGACGCGGAACAGCGCATGCACAAACCATGAGCGCGCCGGCGGTCAGGAGAACTGGACCAGCCCGAGCACGTCCTGGAAGAGAACCAGGAAAAAGAACACCGCCGCGATACAGCCGAACAAGAGCCGGACAAAATCCGTGTTGCCTTCGGCGTCACGGAACCGGATACCGTGCAGGGCGATCGCGCCCGTCACCACCAGGAACAGAATATTGATGGGATGTTCCCACTCGGGGCCCAGGCCGAAATCCAACATGGCCGGACCATAGCGCCCCTCCGGACGTTGCTCAACGGTTCAGGGGGTCGGATTCGGGGCGCTTTCCGCGCTGTCCACCGTGGCGCGGTCGAAATAGGGCGGCAGGACCGACGATGCACGCCCGGAAGCGGCGAAATGGCTGAACAGCATGCCACCCACAACGAACAGCACCAGGAACAGCGCCGCCTGGCTGAACCGCCGCAAGCCCTTGGGAACATGGGTGATGTATTCGGCGTCGTAACGGTGAAAGCTGGCGTGGTTGATGTCGACAAGCCCGCGTTTTTCGCCCTCGATCACCTTGCGGGCATAGTATCGCGCCCAGTGCGGGACCTGATCCTTCAGCATGTACTCGCGAAAAAGCTGGTCGACCATGGGTTCCGGCAGGTCTTCGTCGAACCAGTCGTAATAGGCCAGCTGCAAAAGCTGGAACTCGCCGACCTGGAGGATATTTGCTGCCTTAGCGACCTCGCCGCGATCGGATTGCTCGTGCTCCTCCCGATCGGGTTTGATCAGCGTCTTGAATAGGCCATTCAGCATCATAGTCGATCCGCGTCACACTCTCGGTGGCATACGCCACCCCATAAGTGTGGGGCTTCCATAGCGGGAAGGCAACCTCGAGCTGGGCCGCTCAAGCCTTCGTGTCTCCGCCGCCGCCGGGCTTCTCCTTCTGGCTGGCGGACTTGGTCGCGGCTTCGCTCCAGGCCTTGGCCACTTCGGAAAAAGCCGCCTTGCGGCGCCCGCCAGGCACTGCACTGGCAATCCAGGCATCGCGCTCGCCGATCACACGATCCTTCAGGGCGGTCGCCAGGGCGGCCTGTCCGCCGAACGGCGCAACGAAGTGGATGACCCACAAATGGTCACCGCTTGCCCAGTCGTTGGGGCTGAGATGTCCGGTTTCCAGATAGGCCCGCTCCGCCTCGTCGTTCAACAAGGCCCAGCTTGCCAGGCCCACGGCCTGGTCGTGGTCCCGGAACAGGGTGAATTGATGGCGTCGCATGGCCGGGAGGAACAGCCGCTCGATCGCGCCGATCTGCACCGACCGATAGTCAGGCGATTGAAACAACAGCCACATCGCCTCGCCGAGGGTCTGGTGAAACCGAACCTGGGCTTCCTTCCGGTCGGCCGGTCCCTATCCTGACCCGGTTTCGGTCGGCTGTGTCGCCGGGTCGGCGCCTTGGTCAGGCGTTGGGTTTTTGGATTTCGGAGCAGCGGTGGATTTCCTGGCCATGGCGGGCTGTGTCCCAAAGTTGTTCGAACGCGGTGCAAACCACCGTAGGATAATGGCAAAGCATCAAGAGATTGCGAAAGCGTTAAAGACGCAGCGCACCGTCGTTCAGGAGGGCGCAGGGATGGACAGTTTCGCGCGGATCTTTGCCCGCGCAGCCAAGCGCAAGGGCGGACCGGGCGCGCTGGAATCGCTGTTGCCGGTCCCAAAAAGCGACAAGGCGCTGGCACGCTTGGGCGACGACCGGTACCTCTCGCAGTTCGCCAAAAGCATCTTCCAGGCAGGGTTCGTCTGGCGGGTCGTCGAGAACAAGTGGCCGGCCTTCGAAGAGGCCTTCGGCGGCTTCGAGCCCTCCCGGATCGCCGCCTGGCCGGATGAGGAACTGGATAGGCTGCTGCGGGACACCCGGATCATCCGCAACGGCACCAAGATCAAGGCGGTCCGCGACAATGCCGTCTTCTTGGGCGCGCTGGCGCGCGAGCATGGCAGCGCTGCACGGTTTTTCGCCGCTTGGCCGGCAACCGATATCGTCGGCCTCCTGGACGTGATGAAACGGCGCGGCCAGCGCCTGGGCGGCATGACCAGCTAATACAGCCTGCGCAGCCTGGGCAAGGATAGCTTCATCCTGTCGACAGACGTCACGGCGGCCCTGATCGCACAGGGCGTGGTCGACAAGGCGCCCACGTCCAAGCGCGACCTGGCGGCCGTGCAGGCGGCCTTCAACCGCTGGCACGACGAAAGCGGCCGTCCGATCGCGCAGATCAGCAGGACCTTGGCCTGCAGCATCGGGGACCAGGGCGCGCCAAAAGGGCCTTGATCTCCGGTGCCTTGTCGGTTCGTGTCGCGCCGGTCTCGGTCTACGGGCTGGGAAACAGGGCTTTTGGTGTCAGGTCGACCAGGAAGGTGTCGTCCAGTGCCCCCTGAAACGCCGGCACGCCCGACGTTGTGACCGCCGGAATGAAGGCGCGAAATCCAGCGATGGATGCCACCTCTGCTCTCCTTATTCGCAGATGGCCGCGCTTGCCCCTTAACCATGGCGAAACCGCGCCGGGATGACAATTGCACGGGCCACATGATACCGACCGGCCGACCGCCACCACCACACGGTATGACCACAGTAGCGACGATGTTCGGCCGCCTGTTCCGCAAAACCCCGCAACGCACCGGGCCGCTGTTGGCCCCGGGGCGGCGCGTCTATGCGATTGGCGACATCCACGGCCGCAGCGACCTCTTGGCGGCGTTGCACCGCAAGATCCTCGAGGATGCAAAGGACCATGCCGGCGCGAAGGACGTGGTCTATCTGGGCGACTTTGTGGATCGCGGGCTAGATTCCAAGGGCGTTCTCGACCTACTGATCAACAAACCTCTGACCGGCTTTCAATCCACCCACCTGATGGGGAACCACGAGCAGGCGATGCTGGCGTTTCTGTCAAACATCGAGATCTGCCAAAGCTGGCTTGCCTTCGGGGGCAGTGCCACCTTGCACAGCTATAGCGTCCCGTTCGACGTGGTCCAGCCGTCCGACGAGGACTACCGGGCCCTGCAGCAGGCACTGATCCGGAAGCTGCCGCCCGAGCATCTGGCCTTTCTCAAGGCGCTGAAACCCTACCGGGCGATCGACGGCTACCTGTTCGTACACGCGGGCATTCGCCCGGGCGTGGCGCTGCAGGACCAGACCGCCGCGGATCTTCTTTGGATCAGGGACGATTTTCTCGGCTCCGGTGCCGATCACGAACATCGGGTGGTTCATGGCCACAGCGTCACCTTCGACCCGGAAATCCGCCACAACCGCATCGGAATCGACACCGGCGCCTATGCCACGGGCGTTCTGAGCTGCATCGTCCTGGAGGGCGACAGCGAACGCGTGCTCCACACCTAGATGGCTCCTCGACAGGGCCGAAATCGTGCCGGGGCGGAATTAACCTATTCGAATTGTTAAGAACTGCTGTGGCATGGAAACACAGCATGCGTCAGTTCTTCTCGCAATTGGCACCAGATCGCGTTTTCCCGCGTGGGCTTCGCATCCTCGAAAGAGCGGCGATGGTTGATGGTCGTTTCCTGATCGCGGTCCTGTTTTGCTGTCTTTTCGGGCTTTCCGCCTGTGGCCAGACCACCGCGCTTGGGCAGATCGGAAAGGACCATAGTCCGGAAAACCGGGCCAGCGCGCAGGGCGAGGGCCCTGGCGAGCTCTATGTCCTGGACAGCGACGATACCGTGTCGGTGCTTGTCTACAAGCACCAGGACCTGTCGGGGGAGTTCGTGATCGGCACAGAAGGCAGGATCTCGATGCCCCTGATCGGCGAAGTCGATGCCGCGGGTAAGACGGCCCAGGGACTGGGCAAAGACATCGCTGCCCGATTCCGCGACGGATACCTGCGCAACCCGCAGGTCAGCGTCCAGATCTCCAAGTACCGCCCCTTCTACATCTTCGGCAGTGTCCGCAAGCCCGGTGACTATGCCTACCAGAACAACATGACGGTGCTGAGCGCGATTGCGATTGCCGGCGGCTACGAGGACGACGCCATCGAGGGCTCCAACGTCCTGATCATCCGCAGCACCGACCGGGGCCGCAGCCCCGAAGTCGTCGGCCTGACGGCCCGGGTCTATCCCGGCGATATCGTCGAAGTGCCCAGCGCCGGGACGATTTCGGTCCCGGGACGCTAGAACGGACCACAGAGCGCCGGCTGCCCCATAAACCGCTAAGTGGGCTTGTCGAAGAGGCTTCGCTCCACCAGGTCGCACAGGACGTGACCGATCGCGATATGCGACTCCTGGATGTGCTGGGTGCTGTCGCTGGGGACGCAGATACACTGGTCCGCCTGCCTGCGGATCCGGCCGCCATCACGTCCGCTGAGGCCGATCGTGACCATGCCGGCTTCCCTGGCCCGGTCGACCGCGGCCAGAACGTTGGCGGAGTTGCCGCTGGTGGTGATGCCCAGCAGAACATCCCCCTCGGCACCCAACGCCTCTACCTGACGCGCGAAAATGCCGTCGAAACCGAAATCGTTGGCGCTGGCGGTCAGCATGGAGGTGTCTGTCGTCAAGGCGATGGAGGGCAGCGCCGGCCGCGGGAATGTCTGGCTCAGCACGCTGACGAATTCGGCGGCGATATGCTGGCTGTCGGCCGCGCTGCCGCCGTTCCCGCAAATCAGCAGCTTCTTGCCGTCCCGCATGGCCTCCGCCACCGTGGCGGCGGCCCTGAGGATGTCGTCGGTGCAGTCCCGGGCGACCCGCCGCTTCGTTTCCGCGCTTTCGACCAGGGCGTCGCGGACCCGTTGGGCCGAATCCGCAGCCAAAACGGCGGTTGGTTGACTGGCTTCCGACTCGGCCATTTCTTGCGGTTCCCTCCTGAGCTGCGTGCCGCATCCCGATGGCCGTTGCCTCCAGGATCGCGCGGCGGCGGCACGAACCGAACTGTTATGGGCCGATCCGACACCTTTTGTCCAATACAGCAGTCCCACGCCGGCCTGCGCCGTCCACCCTTTCTTTACCCCGCCCGGAGATAAATCCGCTGAGTCCCTGGGCCTTCGGGCGCCATGCAAACGGATTTCGATGTCACGACGATTCCACCGCGCCGCCTCCAATCGACGCTGGCCGGGCGTTCTGTATCTCCTGGCTGTCCTGACCCTTTTTGCGGCGACGACCGTTGTCTCGAACGCGCGCTTCCAGTTTGGCGAAACCGACCTGGTCTTCAATGCCGACCTGGGTTCCGGATTGGATGCCTGGCGTAGCCGAGGAACCGGCCGGGCAACGCTTGACCCGGCCGATGTGCCGAGCGTCCGTCTGACCCACACCTCTGGCCATGGTGATACCGCCGTCTACCGGGAGTTTGCGCCCGACGGAACGCTGACCCACCTCCGGGTCAGTGTGGAGGCAAGGACCCGCCAGGTGGCCAAGGGCCCGAAGCCCTGGAACACGGCACGGCTGGTCGCCGCCCCATTCGATGCCGACGGGGCCTTCATCCCCGGCAGACCCCACGTCCTGTTTTCCGAAACCGGAACCCGGGGCTGGCGCCGGTATGACGGGATCTTTCCTGTCGGGCCCGACGTGGCAACGCTGAAAACCGAACTTCAGCTGCTGCAGGCCGCAGGAAGCGTGGGGATCAGGAACCTCAGGGTTCTCGAGGCCTCCGCGGTCCCCGCGCTTGCCCGTGTTCACCGAATGCTTGGTGTCTGCTGGGCAGGCGCCATCGTCATCGCCCTGTTCTGGCTGTTGCGACACCCGCCGAAACACGGCCTGTGGGTGTGCGGCGCCCTGACGGTTGCCGTGATCGTCCTGACGGCACCGCGACCGCAGGACCACGTGGTCCGGCCGGTCCTGCTCGACCGGTTTATCGACGCCGCGCTCATCGCCCCCTATTTGCCCGATTTCCTGGCGCCACCAGCCCGCCCCGTGCCACCTGTCAACGTCGCTGTGCCGGATACCGCAGCCCCGCCCCCAGACGCCGAACAGCGCTCGACACTGGTCGCCGCAGCCACCGGCGCATGGCTCAAGGTGGTGGACGTTGTCCGCCGGTTCGATCATCTCGACGAATACATGCACGCGACGCTGTTGTTTGCAGTTTCAATTTTCTGCGTCGGCATGGCCGGGCAGGGCGCGCTTGGGCTGATCGACGCGGCGCTGCTCGTTCTGGCCCTGATATCCGAGTTTCTCCAGGTTTTCAGCCTGGGGCGCAGCTTATCCCTCGGCGATGCCGGCTACAACCTGCTCGGTGTCGCGGCCGGGGTGATCGTCTTTCTGGCAACCCGAAGGCTCGTCCTGCTCGGACGGCCGGCCCGCCGTTTCGGTCATCGGACCTGACGTTCTTCATCCAGCTTGCCTGAAATCAAGGCGCTGTGGCGCGAAACCGCTACAATGCAGCCCGGATGATGAGCGACGCCGCGGCTGCCTAAGCCGCGCGCGGCGCGCATGCGTAATCCTTGAAAGAATGCGAGGACGGCCATGCGTCAGAACGGCAACAAGGCCGGAGCGGCGATGACCACGCGTCGCGACCGGATGATCAAAGAGCGGATTCACGACCCCTATCACGTCCGCCACAAACCGGCGGAAGGGACCACCTGCCCCGCGTGCGGACTGGTCTTTCGGGGCGGCGCCTGGCGCAAGGACGGAGCGGGCGCGGATGCCGCAAAGTCAACCTGCCCCGCCTGCCAGAGGGTCCGAGACAAGATGCCGGCCGGGACCGTAACCCTCTCGGGATCGTTTCTGACCGCACACAACGAGGAGGTTCTGAACCTGGCGTGCCGTGCGGCGGAACGCGAAGGGGAAACTCATCCCCTGCATCGGATCATGCAGATCGAGAAAGATGACGGCGGGTACGTCATCACGACGACCGACATCCACCTTCCCCGCCTGATCGGACAGTCGTTGCAGAAGGCTTACTCGGGCGAGCTGAACATCGCTTACGGAGACGAGGCCTATTCGGTGCGGGTGGCCTGGTCGCGTGACCAGTAGTAAAAACGGGCCGACCGGTTGACGCACATCAAGGCGGCGCCCGGTCAATTGCCCTAATCTGCTTGCGCCATAACGGGGAGCGCGGCTGGAGAAGCCGACCGAAGAACCGTCCACTGGGCGCGAATCCGCAAGGCGACGAACCGGTTAGAACGATGATCCGTTATGACGGGGCCCGCAATCGAGCGGCGTAGCGCACATGAGGAGACTCTGGTGTGGAGCGTCGGGAGAAAGCGGGCTCTCGCTTTTGCGTTTTCCCTAGCCCAGGCGTGGCCACCATGCCGCTTTCACCGGGCACCGTTCGGGTCGGCACATCCGGCTGGCAGTATCGCCACTGGGTGGGCCCGTTTTAACCGCAAGGAACACCCGCCGCGCGGATGCTGGGCCACTATGCCCGACACTTCTCGACCGCCGAGGTCAACAGCAGTTTCTACCGCCTGCCCGATCCGAAGAACGTGTCGGCCTGGTGCGACGCGACACCGGAGGGGTTCATCTTCGCCTGCAAGGCCAATCGTTTCATCACTCATATGAAGAAACTCAAGGACCCGGCCGCGTCCCTGCCCCCTTCCTGTCAGTCCTGGAGGCATTCGGCGACAAGGCCGGCCCGGCCCTGTTCCAGCCGCCGCCCCGCTGGCGGTCCAATCCCGACCGGCTGGGCGCTTTCCTCGACTGCCTGCCGGCTGGCGGGCAGGACGTCTTCGAGTTTCGCGACCCTTCCTGGTGGACGGAGGACGTGTACGCGCTGCTCCGCGCCAACGGCGCCGCGTTCTGTCTCTTCGACCTGGCCGGAACGCATCCGGACCCTATCGTCACCGCCGACTTCGTCTATGTCAGGCTGCACGGCCCGGGCGACGCCTATCAGGGCAGCTATACCAACGAAGCACTGGGGCCGTGGACCGCCCGGATCGCCGAATGGGCGGCCCAGGGTCTGGATGTCTACGTCTATTTCGACAACGACGCCGAAGCCCATGCGACGCGCAACGCCGCTGCGCTCGCAGCTATGCTTGCCGGCGATCACCCCATTTCCCGGACATAACGACGGTTAGGGCCCGTGCGAGGGTCGGCGACCCGGTCAGCCGGCCTGCACGACGTTCGTCAGCGCCTCGGCTGCGATCCTGACGCCTTCTTCGTCCACATCCAGATGGGTCACCGCACGCATCAGGCGCTCGTCGAAGGGGCCGATGCGCGCACCCTTCTCGGCCAGACGGTCAGCGATGTCGAACGCGGTTTGTCCCGTCTCCTTGACGTCGAAATAGATAATGTTGCTCTCAACGTGCTCGGGCTCGACCGAGACCCCTTCGATCGCGGCGATGAGATCGGCGAAGAGGCGGGCATTGTCGTGGTCTTCGGCCAGGCGGGAAACATGGTTGTCCAGGGCATAGAGGCCTGCGACGGCCAGCACCCCCGACTGGCGCATGGCCCCGCCGACCCGTTGTTTCCAGCGCCAGCAATCGTCGATGAATGTCCGCGACCCCGCCAGCACCGCGCCCCCCAGGCCCTTGGACAGGTCCAGCCACACGCTGTCCACCGTCGCCGCGAAATCGGCCGCCGCAATGCCAGAGGCGACGACCGCACTCATCAACCGAGCCCCGTCCATATGTGTCGCCAGCCCGCGCTCTTGAGCCAGAGCCGAGACAGCCTTAAGCGCCGGCAGCGGCCAGACCGTTCCACCACCCAGATTGGCGGTCTGTTCCACCGCAATCAGCGTCGTCCGCGGTGCATAGTGGTAATCCTGCTCGACCGCCGCGGCCGCCTGATCGGGCGAAAAGACCCCGCGCGCACCATCCACGCCGCTGACCGTAACGCCTGCAATCGCCGCGGGACCGCCACCTTCGAAATTGCCGATGTGGGAGGTCTTATCCGCAACGACGGCGTCGCCGGCGCGGCAATGCACCGCCAGCGCGATTTCGTTGCACATGGTTCCGGACGGGAGAAACATCGCAGCCTCCTTGCCCAGCAGGTCGGCAACACGCGCGCGCAGGGCATTCGTCGTGGGGTCTTCACCGGCCTGCTCGTCTCCGACCTCCGCCTCGGCCATCGCGGCGCGCATGCCCGTCGTCGGTTTGGTCCGGGTGTCGCTGTAGAGCTCGATGTCGATTCGATTGGCTCCGATTGCCATGTCTCTCCCCCCTTGCGGCGGCGCCGTGTGCCCGAACGTCATGCCGAAACGGGGTAGGATAAGGGGCGTCCCGCGGCCGGACAAATGGCAATGCAGGTTAATGCCCGTCGTGCGGCGCCGTGTTGACAATCCGGAACGATCGCCGTCAGATCGTCCGGCCCCTGCAGCACGGCTATGGCATGGCTCAAAAACCTCTTGATCCTCAGAAACTCTATCGGCACTGCGACCCGGAGGGGCTGGGATTTGCCCGCAGCGACGAGGTGGACCAGTCCGTCTCCATCCTGGGACAGGAACGCGCGCTGGACGCAATCCGGTTCGGGGCCGGTATCGACCGCACGGGTTACAACCTCTTCGTCTTGGGACCACCGGGAACCGGCAAGAGCACCGCGGTGCGTCAGGTCATGGACGCAAAGGCCGCCGAGTAATCGGCGCCTGACGACTGGGTCTATCTCAACAACTTCGCCACTGCCTATCAGCCGCAGGCGCTGCGCCTGCCGGCAGGCCGGGGCAGGCAGCTGCTCAACGCGATGCGCGCCCTGATCGAGGATGTACGGACTGCCATCCCCGCCGCCTTCGAGGCCGAGGACTATCAGAACCGCCGAACGGCGATCGAAGAGGAGTATCAGCAACGCCAGCAGGAGTCCTTCGAGGCCTTGCGCAAGAAGGCCGCGGGGCGGGGTATCGCACTGGTCCGCACGCCGATGGGTTTCGCGCTGGCGCCGATGCGGGACGGCAACATCCTCGGGCCCGATGCATTCAACGAGCTTCCCGAGGAGGAAAAAAAACGCATCCAGGCTGACAGCCGCATCCTTGAAACGGAACTGGAAGAAATCATCAAGCAGATCCCGTGCTTGAACAAGGAACGTCGGGATGCGTTGCGGAGGCTCAACGAAGAGGTGACGGCCTATACGATCGGGCACCCGATGGAGGAACTCAAACGGGGTTTCGAGGACCTGCCCCAGATCACGGCCTATCTGTCGGCGGTCCTGTCCGACCTGATCGAAAATGTGCATGACCTGATCCGCGCCGATGTGGGCCTGCAGGAAGCGACGGGCCAGCACATCGTCGATCCGGCGGCCCAGGGACGGACGAACGGGTTCAGCCGCTACGAGGTGAACCTGATCGTGGACAACGGCGAAGGCTCGGGAGCCCCGGTGATCGAGGAAGACCATCCGACCTTGGCCCGGCTGGTCGGTCGGGTGGAGCATGTCGCCCATCTCGGTGCCCTGGAAACCAATTTTACCCTGATCAAGCCGGGGGCGCTGCACCGGGCAAATGGCGGCTGCCTGATCCTGGACTGTCGCAAGATCCTGACCCAGCCGTTCTCCTGGGAAGCCCTGAAACGGGCGCTGAAAGCCAAGCAGATCAAGATCGAATCGGCTGGTGAGATGCTGAGCCTGGTCAGCACCGTCTCCCTGGATCCCGAGCCGATTCCGTTATCGGTCAAAGTGGTGTTGTGCGGCGAGCCGCTCCACTACTACCTGCTCAGCGCCTACGACCCCGAATTCCCCAGCATGTTCAAGGTCGCAGCCGATTTCGAAGATGCCATGCGGCGCGACGAGGGCAAGGAACGCGAGTTCGGGCAAATGCTGGCGGCCATGGCGGGCTCTGAAGATCTGATGCCGTTCGACGCCGCTGGGGTCGCCCGCTCGGTCGAGGAAGCCGCACGCATGGCCGGCGACGCTGAGAAGCTGTCGATCCGCCTGGAGCCCTTGCTGGATCTTTTGCGCGAGGCCGACTACTGGGCCCGGGAAGCCGGCGCGACGCTGGTGGGTCGGGACCACGTGCAGAAGGCCATCGACGCCAAGGTACGGCGGGCCGACCGACTGCGCGAAAGATCCCAGGAGGCGATCTCACGGGAGATCCTACTGATCGATACGGCCGGCGAAAAGATCGGCCAGATCAATGGGATCAGCGTCATCCAACTGGGCGGTTTCGCCTTTGGCCGCCCAACACGCATCACCGCCCGGGTGCGGCTGGGGGCCGGCAAGGTCATCGACATCGAAAGAGAGGTGGAACTGGGCGGCCCCTTGCATTCGAAGGGCGTGATGATCCTCTCCGGATACCTCGGATCGCAATTCGCGGCCGACCTGCCGCTGTCGCTCTCCGCCAGCCTGGTTTTCGAGCAGTCCTACGGCGGCATCGACGGCGACAGCGCCTCCGCGGCCGAGCTTTTTGTCCTGCTGTCGGCCCTGGCCGAAACACCGATCCGCCAGTCGCTTGCGGTGACGGGCTCCGTCAACCAGCGTGGGGAAGTTCAAGCAATAGGCGGCGTGAACGAGAAGATCGAGGGTTTCTTCGACGTCTGCCGGTCTCGCGGGCTCACCGGCGAGCAGGGCGTGATCATTCCCACGGCGAATGTTCAGCATCTGATGCTGCGCGCCGACGTCATCGCGGCGGCACGCGAAGGCCGTTTCCATATCCACGCGGTCGACACGGTCGACCAGGGCATTGCCCTGCTGACGGGTGTGCTGGCCGGAGAACGCGGCCCCGACGGAACCTATCCGGACGACACGGTGTTCGGGCGAGTCGAGCGGCGCCTGCAGGCACTGGCTGCGGCACGCCGCTCCTTCGCACGGGGCGACGGTGGCGAGGAACCGCAGGAGGCCCCATGAATACCCGGCGGAAGGACCCCAAGATCGTCAAGCGGATCCTGGTTCCGATGGACGTGCCCAGCGAGGCCAGGGCCGGGCTCGTCTTCGCCGCCCGCCTTGCACGCGCGCTGGAAAGCCGGCTGGAAGGCCTGTTCATCGAAGACCAGGATCTGATGTCCCTGGCCGGACTGCCCTTCACGCGGGAGCTTTCGCTGACCGGCGGACGGCCGCAGAGGCTGGACCTGGAGCGGCTGGAACGGGACTTCCGGGCAAAAGCCGCGGCGGCCGAGCGCCTGTTGGAACAGGTCGCGCGGGCCGAGAACGTTCCCAGCAGTTTTCGCACCGCACGCGGAAAGACCGAGCTTGAGATCACCGCGGCCGTCGAGGAAGGCGATCTCGTCGCGGTCGGACGGGCCCTGGGCGCCATCGTCGGCCTGGGCGCACAAGGTGGTGCCGTGCGGGCCGCCAGCCGGCGGGCAGCCGGATCCGTCCTGTTCATCGGCCATCGCCCGGTCGCGCGGCCGGCATCGGTCGAGGCGGTGATCGCGGGTACCGAACCCTGCGAGGCGGCGTTGAAGCTGGCCGAGCAGCTTGCACAGGCCCTGCAGGTCCCGCTTGAAGTCCATGTGGCCGCGCCAACCGAACGACAGGATCTGCAGGACTGGGTTCGTGCGCGCCTGGCCAAACCCGAGGCGGCCCATTTCCACGTTGCCGACAAGGCGGAAAGCCTGCTTGCAAAACTGTGCGGCCGGCCCGGCCGCCTGGTCGTGGCGGCCGCTGCGGCGCTGGAACACGAGGAGGAGACGATCGAACGCCTGGCGGGACGGATCGCCTGCCCGCTGCTCCTGGTGCAACCGCGGCCCGGGAGCCAACCGGCAGCCGGACGCACTGCCGCACGGCCGGAAGACGCGGCTTAACGCCAGTCAACGACGAAAAAGCAATCATGTTAAATGGTTCTCCCGGATCGTCCGGGCGCCGGTGGGCGTCCCGGACAGTCGGGAATACCGAACTATGAGACAGGCAATCACCACCTCCCTTGTCGACGGAATCAGGCAGGCATGGCATGACGATGCCGGCCTGGGCCTCTATGCCGGCCTCTTGGATCTGTATCTGGAGAACGGGACGGTGATCGTCGCCGGCGAAGTCCCGACCATCGGGGTCAAGAAACGGGCCTTCTTTGGAGCCAACGCCTTCTGCCGCCGCGTGGTCGACCGGATCACCGTGGCGCCACGCCAGCCCATGGACGACAGCGAAATCGAGGAAATGCTGATCGATGCCTATGCCGGCGAGCCGTTGTTCAGCGATATCCACGTCCGTCTCCGACAAGAGCGGCTACACCCTGTCTCGGATGGCAGTGCAGCGATCGGCGTTTCGGTCGAGCAAGGCATCGTGCATCTCGCAGGGTCCGTGCCCGGTCTGGATTGCAAACGACTTGCCGGCGTGATGGCCTGGTGGATTCCGGGCAGCCGGGACGTGGTGAACGGACTCTCCGTACCGCCGGCCAGCACTTTTGATTCGCTCGCCGAAGCGGTCCGCCAGGTGCTCGAAAAGGACCCGTGTGTCGAAGCGGCACCCGTGCGTGTCGGTGCCCGCGACAGCGATGTCACGCTGGCCGGTACGGTTACCAGTCCAGATCAACGGCGGCTTGCCGAATTGGACGCCTGGTACGTGTTCGGGGTAGACAATGTAATCAACAGGATGACTGTCCGCCGCTGACCGCACATGGCCGACACCAGCATTGAAGCCGCAGCGCGACGATATCTGGAGCGCGGCTGGTCCGTGATCCCGATCGCACCGCGTTCCAAGCGGCCACTGATCAAATGGGAACCCTTTCAGCGTCGCCAGGCGTCCGACGCGGAGCTTGAAAGGTGGTTCCAACAGTGGCCCGATGCAAATATCGGCGTGGTGACCGGTGAAATCTCCGGCCTGCTGGTCCTGGACATCGACCCCAGGCACGGCGGTGCGGCCGCGCTTCGTTCGCTTGAACCGGATCATGCCCCGCTGCCGCCGACCGTTGCCGCGGCGACCGGCGGCGGTGGCCGTCACATCTATTTCCGCCATCCGGGCCGAACCACCAGCAACCGTGCCGGCCTCGCGGCAGGCATCGACCTGCGGGGCGACGGCGGCATGGTGGTTGCCCCCTTCCGTGCACACCTCGGGGAACGCCTATCGCTGGGAGGCCGGCACGGCACCCGACGAGATGCTGCTGGCCCCGACGCCGGCTTGGCTGCTGCAGGTGCTGACGAGGGCCGAAGCCCATCCGGGACACACCGCGGCACATTGGCGCGGCGTGGTCACGGACGGGACCGCGGAAGGCCAGCGGAACGACACCATCGCGTCGCTGGCCGGCCATTTGTTATGGCATGGCGTCGATCTGGAGGTTGTCCGCCAACTGCTGTTGTGCTGGAACGCGCAACGCTGCCGGCCGCCGCTCGACGACGATGAGGTGAGCCGAACCGTGGACAGCATCAAGTGCACCCAGGATCGCCACGGCGGCGCCTGATCACGTTCGATCTCATGCTTTATGCGTAGGCCCGGTTTCCGCCGTGGTCACCGCTATGGTCGCTGTTCCGACCCAGGGGATAGCCGCCCAGGAAGGATTCCGCGTCCAGACTTGCCAGGGCACCCAGCCGGTCGGGATCGTTGATGGTCAGACGTCCGTGCCGCAGGCTCAGAATCCCGTCGCCGCGGAGACTGCTCAGCATGCGGCATACATGCACGGAGCTGAGGCCCACCGCGTCCCCGATGTCGCTTTGCGTCAGCGGCACAGCCATGGTGTCGTCGGCCTCCGGGTCACGCAGATAGCTGCGCAGGAACAGTTCGTAGAACAGGTAGGCCACCCGTTCGACCGCCGTCTTTCGGGCGATCGAGGTGATCAGATGGCGTGCCTGCACGGTCTTCCACAGGAGATAATTCGTGACCTGGCCCAAAACGTCCGGCATTTCCGCCAGCATGCCTGCCGCCGCCCGGTCTACCGCGCACAAGGTGACATTGCACACCGCAACCGCCGAATGGTCCAGTTCGGCCGATAGATCGGACATATAGCCGACAATGTCGCCGGGCAGTGCGAAACCGACATTCTGCCGCCGGCCGTCCTCCAGCAACATGTAGAGGCAAATCCACCCTGAAGAAACGACGTAGAAATGCTGCGTCCGGTCACCCTGGCTGTAGATCTCTTCGCCCTTCGTGAAGACGGCACGATGCCGGATACAATGGGCGAAGCTGCGCCGGCTTTCGACGCTCAGGTGGGAAGCCATCAATGGACAGCCGGGCTTGCACGAGGCACAGGCCTCGATGTCAAAGGCTCTCTTGATGTTCCGCGGCATCGGCGCTCTCCTGGCGGTTCTTCCCGTACCAGGCAGATGGTTCCTGCCATTTCTTCGGCACGGAGACCCAGAATTCCGCTTCGGCCTGTTTTCGGCAGGGGCGCACCGTTCCAGCAATGCGCCCGCACGCTGTACCGCGTGCGGTTATCGTTCAGGTGGTTGGGAGTGATTCAATCCCCGCTTGGCGTCGATTTCTTCGCCCCCAGCAGACGCCGCGTCCCCCGTTCCAGTGGCCGGACCGGCAGAACACTCTCCGATCGTCTGCTCCACTCAACTTTGCACGGTGACGCAAGACCCGACAAACAATGTGGGAAATTGCCGCATGCGCGGCGTTTCCGGAACAATCATTCGCCTAAACCCAACAGATGTCCGGTTTTCAGATAGTAGGTGCAGCCGGTCTCGGTGCTGATCCTGTGGACGCTGCCGTCGGGGTAGCGAACCCAGCTCCCCTCCTCATAGCTGCCAAAATCGTCGGTGAAGCTCCCCTCCAGGACGAAAATCTCCGCGCCGCCGTCATGAACATGGGAGGCGACGACCGTCCCCGGTTCCAGACGCACGAGCTGGATTTGCTCCGGATAGCCATCTTCGCGGTAAAGCGAGATCATGCTGACACCAGCATCGTCGCAAGCCTGCCAAGCGTTTCTGCGGGTATCCACGGCCAGTTTCTGCCGCTGCTTTCCCGGGTATTGCCGAAGTTTCACAAACAAAACGCAACCCTCCCGGGAAAATGGAGCATGGTTGAACCCCTCTGGGTTCAACAGGAAACTGCCGGCCGGATAGTCCCCATGCTCGTCGGAGAACACGCCCTCCAGAACGAAAATCTCCTCGCCATCGGGGTGCGGGTGTTCGGGAAAAGCGCTGGCCGGATCATAGCGCACGACGGACGTCACCCGACTGGATTCCGAAGGACCGGTCAGGTCCAGGCGCTTTCGCCAAACCGTGCTGCTGGGACTGGCTTGCCAGTCCATCTGCCCAGTGTGCATGACGGCAAGGCGGCTGAAGTCTGCATTCGTCCCTGTCTGGTCCATGGCCTGACTCCGTTGGGTCCTGATTGGTTAAATGGCGGACCGTCCCGCGACGGCAAGTCTCGAGTCGCGATCCCTTGACAATAATTCTATATCTCTATAGATATGAAGGTATGAACTTACAAGAAATGACCCAGACCGCCGAAACGGTCAGCGACCTGATGAAGGTGCTGTCCAACCGGAACCGATTGATGATCCTTTGCCAGCTGGTCGAGGGTGAGAAATCGGTGGGCGCCCTGGCGCGCCTCTTGGACCTGCGGGATGCGGCGATGTCGCAGCAGTTGTCGTTGTTGCGCAAGGACGGGTTGGTGAAGACCCGGCGCGACGGCCAGACGATCTACTACGGGCTGGCGCGGAGCGACATCTCGCACCTGATGCAGTTCCTGTACGAAACCTATTGCGGTCGGTCGGAAGCTGAAACCGATTCCCAAGGAGTGAAAGATGCCTCAGTCAGCGATACGCGAAATTGATCCCAAAACCCTCCACGGATGGCTGGAAGACGAAAAAGCCGTCCTCATCGACATCCGTGAAATGGACGAATATGCGCGGGAGCATATTCCCGGGTCGCGGCTGGTGCCGTTGTAGGGCTTCAATGCCAACGACTTCGACCACGAACACGAGAAGATAGGCGTCTTCCACTGCAACAGCGGCAACCGGACGGCCGAAGCGGCGAACAAACTCCTGAGCACCAGCTTCAAAGAGGTCTACCATCTGGACGGCGGTTTCCAGGCCTGGAAGAAGGCCGGCCTTCCCATCAATCTCAACCGCAAGGCACCGATCAGCATCATGCGGCAGGTCCAGATCACGGCCGGCAGCCTGGTGGTCCTGGGCATCGTCCTGGCGGTTCTCTATTCGCCCTGGTTCATGGCTCTTTCGGCCTTCGTGGGTGCCGGCCTGGTCTTCGCCGGCGTCAGCGGTTTCTGTGGCATGGCCAACCTCCTCGCCTTCATGCCCTGGAACCGGCCGTTGAAGTCGGCCGTTCCCGGCACACCGGGTCACACAGCCGCCGCCTAACGCGGTGCGGCGCGGGCGATCGAACGCCCGCGCCATCCGACCTGATCCATCACAATGCGGCCGATCGACCGATCCGCAAGGATGCGCGCCTCACCAGCAACAAGCAGGCAGGAGAGGACGCCATGCCGAAGGACTATGCCGAAATCGCCAATAGACTGACCGCCGAAATGAAGGAGGTCGGCAAGGCCAAGCCCGACGTCACTGCTGCCTTCGCCAGTCTTGGAAAGGCGGTCTACAGCGATGCGGCGCTGACCCGCCGGACCAAGGAACTCATCGCGCTGGCGATCGCCATAACCGTGCGGTGCGACGGTTGCGTCGCATTCCACGCCCGCCAGGCCGTGGAGGCCGGGGCAACACGAGAAGAAGTCGTCGATACGATCGGTGTCGCGGTCCAGATGGGCGGCGGCCCGTCCATGGTGTACGGCGCCGACGCACTCAGCGCCTACGATCAGTTCGCCGGCTGAGCAATCCCAACGAATTCGGCGACGGCAAGCTCTCGCCCCCTCACCAAGCGGCCGTGTCGGCTTGGTGCGTTCAGAACGGGCTCAGGCCCCGATGTTTGGAGCGTGGCGTAATCGGTGCAATTTTGATGGTACCGCCGGGGACAGTTGTCCCCGGCGGACCACATTCACTCACACTTTATTGCCAGCGCTTGATGATCTCCTCATAGGCGATCGTCTCGCCCTGGGGCTTTTCGTTATCAAGCTTGGCCTTCGGACCGTCCGGCCTGCCGAGCCATGCCGAAGCATCCTGCTCGTCGTTCAGCCGCGGGCCGCAGCCGCCATACACATTGGCCGCTTCGTCCGCCGCCTGCATGCGGGCCATCACCTGGTCCATCTCGTTGGCGAGACGGTCCATGGCTTCCTGCGGCGTAGAGGCACCCGAGCTCACATCGCCGATATTCTGCCACCAGAGCTGTGCCAGCTTCGGATAGTCCGGCACGTTGATGCCGGTCGGGGACCACAGCACGCGGTCCGGCGAACGGTAGAACTCAATCAGGCCGCCGAGCTTCGGCGCACGCTCGGAGAAGCTCTCATGCCGGACCGTGGAGTCACGGATGAAGGTCAATCCGACATGGCTCTTCCGCACGTCGACGGTCTTGGAGACGACGAACTGCGCATAGAGCCAGGCTGCCTTGGCGCGTTCCACCGGCGTCGAGTTGAGGATCGTCCAGGAACCGGCATCCTGGTAGCCGAGCTTCTGGCCTTCGTTCCAGTAGGGGCCATGCGGGCTCGGTGCCATCCGCCACAGCGGATTGCCGTCATCGTCGACGGTGTTGTTGCCGTCCGACTTCGGCGCCACCATCGATGCGGTGAAGGCGGTGTACCAGAAGATCTGCTGGGCCACGTTGCCCTGGCTCAGTGCAGGAAGCGACTGGTAGAAGTCGTAGCTGGCTGCGCCCGGAGGAGCGTACTTGCGGAGCCACTCGTCCCATTTCCGGATCGCGTAGACGGATGCAGGGCCGTTCGTCTCTCCGCCGCGGCTGACGCTGGCGCCGGCCGGGTTGCACGAACCTGCCTCCATACGAATACCCCATTCGTCGATCGGAATACCGTTGGGTGACCCCTTGTTGCCGGTTCCGGCCATCGAGAGCCAGGCATCGGTCATGCGCCAGCCAAGATCGGGGGCGCGCTTGCCATAGTCCATATGACCATAGACCCGAACACCGTCGATCTCTTTGACATGAACGCTGAAGAACTCGGAGATGTCCTCATAGGCGGACCAGTTGACTGGCACGCCCAGGTCGTAACCATAAATCTCCTTGAACTGCGCTTGGAGCTCGGGCCGATCGAACCAGTCCTTGCGGAACCAGTAGAGGTTCGCAAATTGCTGATCCGGCAGCTGATAGAGCTTACCGTCCGGGCCCGTGGTGAAGGACTTGCCCATGAAGTCGTCGACGTCGAGCATCGGATTGGTGACGTCCGCGCCGTCGCCAGCCATGAAGTCCGTCAGGTTGTAGGCCAGTTGAAGCCGCGAATGGGTTCCGATCAGATCCGAGTCGTTGATATAGGCGTCGTAGAGGTTACGCCGCGTCTGCATCTGGGTCTGAACGGCCTGTACCACCTCGCCCTCGCCGAGGAGCTGATGGTTCACCTTGATGCCGGTGATTTCCTCGAAGGCCTTGGTGAGCACCTCGGATTCGTAGGAATGCGTCGGGATCGTTTCCGACAGGACATTGATCTCCATGCCCTGGAAGGGTTCGGCCGCCTTGATGAACCATTCCATCTCGGCTTTCTGCTCGTCTCTCGACAGGACCGATGGCTGGAATTCCTCATCGATCCATTTTTCCGCTGCGGCCATGTCGGCGGAGGCTGAACTCGCCCCGCACATCAAGCCCACCGCAGCGGCCGTTGCCAGTAGTTTTTTCATTGATTTCCTCCCTTGAGGTTGAGTGTTGTCCGGCGTCCGGGCCTGAAACCGGCCGCATCGAAGTGTAAGACTTCCACACAGCAAGCTTCGCCATCGCCCTTCTGTGTCTCTGGCTCCGGGGAGCCCGGAGCGAGGGCGAATTCCAACATCGTGCATTCTAGACCCATCGGAACACCGCGAGGGCATAGAGCACCGAAATCACCGTGGCCACCCAGAGCGGACCATCGGACAAGGCCAGCCAAGCGAGATGAATGTAGGCGCTCCCGAGAAGCGAGATAAACAGGCGATCGCCTCTGGTCGTATTAAGGCCAAGCACGCCAAGACGCGGATCGCCGCCGGGCCGCCTGATCTCCCAAACGCTCATGCTGATCAGCAACAGCGCGATCACGACAAAGAACGTCGCCGTCTGCCAGGTCCATGCCATCCAAGAAAGGCCCATGATCAAACCCTCCCCATCGCGAAACCCTTGGCGATGTAGTTGCGGACGAAATAGATGACGATGGCCCCGGGTATGATCGTCAGCACGCCGGCTGCCGCCAGCAGACCCAGTTCGTAGCCGGATGTGCTGGCCGTTCGTGTCATGACCGCGACAATCGGCTTGGCCTCGACGGAGGTCAGAGTCTTGGCCAGCAGCATTTCGACCCAGGAGAACATGAAACAGAAGAACGCCGTGACCCCTATGCCGCTGCGGATCAGGGGCATGAATACCTTCGTGAAGAACAGCGGGAACGAATAGCCGTCGATATAGGCGGTTTCGTCGATCTCTTTGGGCACGCCGGAGATGAAGCCCTCCAGGATCCAGACCGCCAGGGGGATATTGAACAGGCAGTGCGCCAGTGCCACCGCCAGGTGCGTATCGAACAACGCAAGCGCCGAGTAGAGCTGCAGGAACGGCAGTGCAAAGACCGCCGGCGGCGCCATGCGATTGGTCAGCAACCAGAAGAACAGGTGCTTGTCCCCGAGAAAGCGGTAGCGCGAAAACGCATAGGCCGCCGGCAATGCGAAGGAGACCGAGATGACCGTGTTCAGGACCACATAGATGATCGAGTTGATATAGCCGCCATACCAGGTCGGGTCGGTGAAGATCTCGACATAGCTCTCAACGGTGAAATCGGCCGGAAACCACGAAAACCCGCCCAGGATTTCGTTCGTGGTCTTGAACGACATGTTGATGAGCCAGTAGATCGGCAACATCAGAAAGATGATGTAAAGCGTCGGCACCAGCCAGCGCCAGCGGGTCATTTGTTCTCTCCCCGCATCGTGATCGTATAGAACAACCAGCAGACCAGCAGCGTCATCAGGAAGTAGATGATGCTCATCGCCGCCGCGATCCCGAGGTTGAATTCCCCGAGCGCAGCCTTGACCAGGTCGATCGACAGCACCGTCGTCGTGTTTCCGGGCCCGCCGCCCGTCAACACGAAGGGTTCGGTGTAGATCATGAAGCTGTCCATGAAACGCAGCAGGATGGCGATTGTCAGCACGTGCCGCATTTTCGGCAACTGGATGTACCAGAACACCGCCCACTGCGAGGCGCCGTCGATCCTGGCGGCGCGATAGAAGTTGTCGTCGATCGATTGCAGGCCGGCATAGGCCAGCAAGACGACCAGCGAGGTCCAGTGCCACACATCCATCAGAATGACGGTGAACCAGGCCGATGCGGGCTGCTGTGTGAAATCGTAAGGAATGCCGAGCCAGTTCAGCCCGAAGCCCAGCAGCCCGATGTCCGGCAATGCGTAGATGTTCCACATCGCGCCGACCACGTTCCATGGAATCAGCAGCGGCAACGCCATCAGCACCAAACAGACCGAGGCCCAGGGGCCGGATCGCGGCATTGTCAGGGCGATGGCAACGCCAAGCGGAATCTCGATGACCAGGATCGATCCGGTGAAAAACATCTGGCGCAGAAGCGAGGCATGAAACCGCTCGGACGCCAGCACATCGCGGAACCACCGCGCGCCCTCGAAGAAGAAGACATTGTCCCCGAATGTCTCCTGCACCGAATAGTTGACCACCGTCATCAGCGGTACGATCGCGTTCAGTGCCACAATGAACAGCACCGGCAGGACCATGAACCAGGCGCGTTGATTGAGCGTCTTCTGCATCAGGTCATCCCCCGGCACCCTGCGCCTTGCGCGCATCGCTGTCGACGATCCAGCCGTCGCGATAGACATGCGCGGCAGCCGCGTCGAAGGTAATCCGGGTCATATCCGCCGCAATCTCAGCATCCTCTGGCAAGACCGCGTTGACCTCGATGCCCTCGAATTCCGCGCGGATGATTTTGTGCCGCCCCACGTCTTCGACCCGCAGGATTCTGACAGGCAAACCCTCTTCGCCGGATGACAGCTTTGCAAATTCCGGCCGGAACCCGATCGCCGTCTCGCCAACAGCCAGATCGCCGAAACTGCGTCCCATTGGGATTTCATGACCATTGACGATCGCGCTCGTGCCGTCGATTTGCGCCGGCAGCACGTTCATCCCCGGCGAGCCGATGAAGTATCCGACAAAAGTGTGTGTTGGCCGCTCAAACAGCTCCTGCGGCGAACCAACCTGCAAGATGCGGCCGTCATGCATAACAACGACTTGCTCGGCGAACGTCAGGGCTTCGTTCTGGTCATGGGTGACGTGGACCAGGGTCAGTTTGAACTGTTCATGGATTTCCTTCAGCTTGCGGCGCAGCTGCCATTCCATATGCGGGTCGATCACCGTAAGCGGTTCGTCGAACAGGATCGCCGCCACGTCCGACCGGACCAGTCCCCGGCCCAGGGATATCTTCTGTTTTGCGTCCGCCGTCAGGCCGCGGGCGCGCCGCTGCAGATCGCCCGACAAGTCCAGCATTTCTGCAACGGCTCTGACCCGCTGGTCCACGTCGGCCGCCGGCACACGCCGATTGCGCAAGGGAAACGCCAGATTGTCGTAGACCGTCATCGTGTCGTAGATCACCGGGAACTGGAAGACCTGGGCAATATTGCGCTGCTCGGTCGGCAGCGTGGTCACGTCCCGGTCGTCGAACCTGACCCGTCCCCGCGTCGGCACGACGAGACCGGACATCACGTTCAGCAACGTCGTCTTGCCGCATCCGGAAGGCCCCAGCAAAGCGTAGGCGCCGCCATCTTGCCAGTAATGGGTCATCGGCTTCAGCGCAAAGCTGCTTTCGTCCGCGTCGCCGCCGGCATAGCTGTGCGCGATGTCCTCAAAGCTGACCCGTGCCATGACGACCCCTAACCCGCCGCCATTGCCGCGACGTCTTGCGACGGCGCCGCGGCAAGCATTCCGTCCCCGCGAAAGGCGAAAAGATGACGCGGGTTCATGTGCAAGGTGATGTCCTGACCCAGATCGAAGGTGTGGACGCCCTCTTCCTGGGCAACCCAGGCAACGCCATTGTGGGAGGTATGAATGAACGTCTCCGAACCGTTGATTTCGGAAAGCTCGACCGTTCCCGGTATCTCCACATCGTCCGTCGCGCTGCTGGCGACGAACAGATGGCCGCACCGAATTCCGAAGGTGTAGGGCCCCTCGCCCAGAGCCGAGAGATGGCGGGTCAGCGGGATCTGCAGCGTCTCGCCCAATATGGCCGTCTGACCGGCAACACGACCTGGGATCATGTTCATCGGGGGATCCGAAAAAACCTCGCCCACGCGAACGCTGGCGGGGTTCTTGAAGACATCGTGCGTCGATCCCGACTGCAGGACGCGTCCGGCATCCATCACGATCGTGCGACCGCCCAGCATCAGCGCCTCCAGCGGTTCAGTGGTCGCGTAGACCACGATCGCCGCCCTGCGATCGAAGATGTGGCCAAGCTCCGACCGCAACTGTTCGCGCAACTTGAAGTCCAGATTGACCAGCGGCTCATCCAGCAAGAGCAGACTGGCATCCTTGATCAAAGCCCTGGCAAGCGCGGTCCGTTGTTGTTGTCCGCCCGAAAGCTCTGACGGCAGGCGATCCAGCAAGCCGTCGATACGCAGCATGGACGCCGTCTCGCGAACCTGACGATCGATGTCCGCCGACGGCAGGCCCGCGCGTCGCAGGGGCGATGCGATGTTCTCGTAAACGCTGAAGGACGGGTAGTTGATGAATTGCTGGTAGACCATGGCGACATTGCGACGGCGCACGGACATACCGGTAACGTCCGCTCCGTTTTCGATCACGCGGCCGGATGTGGGCCAATCCAGTCCCGCCAGAATTCGCATCAGAGAGGTCTTGCCGGCCGTGGTCGGGCCCAAGAGGATGTACGGTTCCCCTGGTTCCAGCTGCATCGAGATGTCGTACAGAAACGGCTCGCTTCCGACGACCAGATCCACATTCTCAAGGGCGAGGGTCATTGAACCAGCGCCTCGGTCCGCTGCGCGCCGCGGGCGGCGATCCAGTCGGCCAGTTCCTGTGCCGCCCTGTCGCCCGCATGCAGGCCCATCTTGGACCGACGCCACAACATGTCGTCGGCGCTGCGGGCCCATTCCTTGTTCATCAGGTAGGTCGCCTCGGCCTCGGTGAAGCCGGCACCGAAATCCCGCCCCAGATCCGACGACTGCTTGGCATCGGCGATGATCGCTTCGATCCGGGTCCCGTAGTTGCGCGCAAGGCGCCAAGCCTGCCCGGTGGGCAACCACGGCCACCGGTCCGTCACCTCGGCCAGGAACCCGTCAAAGTCGGCATTGGGAATGTCACCGCCCGGAAGGGCGGCAGCCTCGGTCCAGGACGTTTCCGCGCCACCCACATAGGGAATCAGCTTTCCGACGACCTGTTCGGCCAGCTTGCGATAGGTGGTCAGCTTGCCGCCGAACACGTTCAGCAAGACCGCCTTTCCGCCGTCGCCTTCGTCGAGGTCCAGCACATAGTCGCGTGTGATTGCCGAGGCGCTGTCGGAATCATCGTCGAACAGAGGCCTGACCCCGGAAAACGACCAGACCACGTCTTCCGGCGTGATCTGCTTCTTGAAGTAGCTGTTCACGGCCTCGCACAAATAGCGGGTCTCTTCGTCCGAGATTGCCACCTGGTCCAGGTCGCCGTCGTATTCCTCGTCAGTCGTTCCGATCAGGGTGAAGTCCTGCTCGTAGGGGATGGCAAAGACGATGCGCCGGTCCTTGTTCTGGAAGATGTAGGCGTCGTCATGGTCGAACAGCCTGGGCACGACCATGTGGCTTCCCTTGACCAGGCGCAGGCTCTGTTGCCGGTTCAGGCTGATCCTGTTCTGAAGCACCTGCGACGCCCACGGCCCGGCCGCGTTGACCAGGGCACGGACGGCAACCGTACGTTCAGCGCCGGTGGTCCGGTCGCGCAGTACGATTTCCCAATGCTCGCCCATGCGCCGCGCCGACAGACACTCGGTACGGGTCAGGATTTCGGCACCGCGGCCGGCCGCGTCCATGGCGTTCAGCGCGACCAGGCGCGCATCCTGGACCCAGCAGTCCGAATACATGAACGCCTTGGTAAAACCGGGACTGAGGGGTGCGCCGGCGGGGTGGGTGCGCAGATCGATTCCTGTCGACCCCGGCAGCAGTTCGCGCCCGCCGAGATGGTCGTACATAAACAGACCGAGCCTGATCATCCAGGCCGGGCGAAGCCCCTTGTTGTGGGGCAGCACGAAACGCATCGGCCAGATGATGTGCGGGGCCGCGCGCAGCAGAACTTCGCGTTCCCTGAGCGACTCCCGCACCAGGCGGAACTCGTAGTACTCCAGATACCTGAGGCCGCCATGGATCAGCTTGGTGCTGGCCGAGGACGTCGCCGATGCGAGATCGTCCTTCTCGCACAGCAGCACCGAAAGGCCGCGGCCGACCGCATCGCGCGCGATGCCGCACCCGTTCACGCCCCCGCCAATAACTGCAAGATCGTACGTGCCGTTAGACGACACAGGCCCTTCCCCCTTTGTTTGCGTTGTCTTGAGGCCTGCGACTCACACTCTCGAACGGAAATCAGTGTGAAACGAAAAAAGCGAAATCACAACAGGTGAAATCCGCCGGTAAACCGAAAATCGACGAAATCCGGTGCCGCCCGCTACCCCTTGGTTTCCGATCTGTTGCCGCCATCGAAAAAAGGCAGCGCACATTCGACCCGAACACCGTTGTCGGCGCAGACCTGGGTCAGATGGTCCGACGACATGGCATCGGTGATGAACGTGTCGATCTGAGAGATGTGACCGATGCGGATGGGCGCGCTGCGGTCGATCTTCAGCCTGTCGGAGACCAGAAAGACCTTGCGCGAATTGGCGATGATCGCCTGCGTGACCCGCACCTCGCGGTAGTCGAAATCCAGCAGAGTCCCCTCTTCGTCGATCGCCGAGGCCCCGATCACCGCATAATCCACCATGAACTGGTTGATCAGGTCGATCGTCGCCTCACCGGTGATGCCGCCGTCGACGCGACGCACCACACCGCCGGCAAGGATGATCTCCGCTTTCGGGTTCGCGAGAAGGATGTTGGCCACATGCAGGTTGTTGGTGATCACCAGCAACCCTTCATGCTGCAACAACGCCTTGGCGACCTCCTCGGTCGTTGTGCCGATATTGATGAACAACGAACAGTTGTTTGGGATCAACCGCGCTGCAAGCGCACCGATCTCCTGTTTTTCTAGGCTTGCGATGGCACGCCTGGCCTCGTAGCCCACATTGGCGACCCCGGACGCCAGCGTCGCCCCGCCATGGACGCGCCGCAGCAGCTTCTTGTCGCACAGCTCATTGAGGTCCTTGCGGATCGTCTGCGGCGTGACGTCGAAGCGGGTCGCCATGTCGTCCACCTTGACGTGCCCGCTGGTTCGGGCGACCCCAAGAATGTCGCGTTGCCGGATTGTCAGGTCCTGCATGGCGCCAACGATGCCCGAGAAGAAACCCGGCGACAAGTGGCCGGGCGGCGCTATCCTGCGGTCGCCCAGGCGCCGTAGCCGACCACCTCGCGGCGGGATCCGGCGGTGTCGCCCGAGTTCCGAAGGTCCAGGCGCTCGATCGCCAGACCGTGACGGGCACAGGCTTCCACAAGACCGGCGATACCCAGATACCCGCATGCATGGGCACCGTCCAGCCGTGCGCTGTCACCGCCCTCGATCGCCGCGGCGGTCGCGGCATCCATCGCCCGGGCAGTGGCGTCGTCGTGATAATGCGAAAGGTCGGAACTGATCACGATCAGGGTTTCCGCGCCGCCCCACAGGCGCTCCAGGACCTCGGCCACCTGGGCCGGGGTGGCGTCGCCGACGACCAGCGGGACCAGGGTGAAGGCGCCAAGAACAGTCTGCAGGAACGGCAACTGGACCTCCAGGGAATGCTCGCGGCGATGAGCCTCCTCGTCGACGGCAACCCAGGGTAGGTCCCTCACCGCCTCGAGCCCAGCTTGATCCACGGACACCGGGCCCAGGGGTGTTTCGAAGACCTCCGATCTCGGCGCGGCGAGGCCCCGCACCCGGACATAATGGGCAGGCCCGACCAGGACCACCCGGTGCACACGGTCCTTCAGGCGGCTCAGCAGGACATAGGCCTGCGCCGCAACCGGGCCCGAATAGACATAGCCGGCATGGGGGACGATCACCGCCTTCGGCCCGGCGGCACCATCCGCGGTGTCGGCCGCCGCCAGGAACCGCTCGACCGCCATCCGCAGCCTCGCAGGATCGTCAGGATAGAACGTCCCGGCCACCGCCGGGGGCCGTGTTTGCGCCATGCGCCCTCTCCAAGGATCTTGATCCGTATTATTGCGCCGGACCGCCCGGCCGCACCATCATGGATCAAGATGGCCAAAACCGCTGACAGAACCTTGGCCGGCGCGCCCGGCCGTTACTGGCACCGGGTCGACGAGACCCGGCTGCAATGCGATTTGTGCCCGCGCTATTGCCGTCTTCATGAGGGCCAGCGCGGGCTGTGCTTCGTGCGCGCCAGCGACGGCGCGGAGATCCTGCTGACCACCTATGGCCGGTCGTCAGGCTTCTGCATCGATCCCATTGAAAAGAAGCCGCTCAATCACTTTTTACCCGGCACGCCGATCCTGTCATTCGGGACCGCGGGCTGCAACCTGATCTGCAATTTCTGCCAGAACTGGGACATCTCCAAGGCGCGCGAATTCGACCGGCTGACCGCCCGGGCGACGCCCGAAGCGATTGCCCAGGCGGCAGCCCGACACGACTGCCGCTCGGTCGCCTACACCTACAACGATCCGATCATCTTTCTGGAGTATGCGGTCGACACGGCCAACGCCTGCCACGAGCGGGGAATCAGATCGGTCGCCGTCACCTCTGGGTATATCTGCGACGAGCCGCGGCGGGAGTTCTTCCGGCACATGGACGCCGCCAACATCGACCTGAAGGCTTTTACCGAACACTTCTACCGCGAGCTCTGTTCCGGCGCGCTGACCCCGGTGTTGGAGACCCTGGAATATGTCAGGCATCAGACCGACGTCTGGCTGGAGATCACCACGCTGCTGATTCCTGGCGAAAACGACTCGCCGGAAGAGATCAAGGCGCTCAGCGGCTGGATCGCGCAGCATCTGGGCCCGGACGTGCCGCTGCATTTCTCCGCCTTTCACCCGGACTGGAAGATGATGGACACGCCGCCGACGCCGTCGTCGACTCTGGTCGATTCGCGCCGGATCGCGCTGGATGCCGGGCTGCGCTACGTCTACACCGGCAACATCCACGACCGCGAGACCCAAAGCACCTATTGCCATTCCTGTGGCGCGACGCTGATCGGGCGCGACTGGTATGTGTTGTCCGACTGGGGACTCGACGCCGACGGTTGCTGCGCCGGCTGCGGAACCCGTTGTGCCGGCGTTTTCGAGGCCTCCGCCGGCGCCTGGGGCCCACGGCGCCAGCCCATCGCCATCGACCTGCCGGTCCTCACGACATAAGTGTACGGGTCTTGATCAGCATTTCCGTCTCGTAGGCCGAGACGGAATCCGCAACGTTGAAATCCTGTGCGCGTTTTCGAAGGCTGTCGCGCAGCGGCGGATTGTCCAGCGTCTCCTCGATGGCATCGGCGATCGCCTTGGCATCTCGCACGGGAACGAGTTTTCCGAACCGACCCCCATCGAGAATCTCCCGCGGTCCGCTGGGACAGTCAGTGCTGACGACGGGACAACCGCACGCCAGGGCCTCCACGATCACATTGCCAAGCCCTTCCCAAGCCGACGACAAAACGAAGATAGATGCCTGGGAAAGATAGGCATACGGGTTCAAAACGTACCCGGGGAGGTCGACTGCATAGGACACGCCAAGCTCTCTGGCGCAGGCGTTGAGCCGGTCCAGTTCCTCGCCCTCGCCCAAAATGATGAGCCGAGCAGGTCGCCTTTGCGTCAGCAGGGCAAAGGCCTTGATCAACGTCTCGAAATCCTTCTGCGGCCTGAGCTTGCCGACGCCAAGGTTGACGGGAATGCGGTCGACTTCCGCAAGCCAGGGATGACCGGGGTCGGTTGACGCCTGCTCCAAGAGACTGGGTTGGAAGATCGGGTTGTAGATTGTCATCACCCGAGATTCGGGCAAACCCGCCAGCTGCGGCACATCGTCGCGGACACCCTTTGAAACGGCGATGACTTTGTCCGCCAATGGAAACAGGTAGTTCATCAGAATCGGGACTTCCTTCATCCGGGCAGACTTTGCCCCGATGACCGAATGCGTGATGTTGTTGTGAATGCACAGCAGGATCCGCGTCTGCCCCGGGGCAGAACTGCGAAGCAAGCAATATCGAAAGGCATGGGTGGTTCAGTGAGGCCAGCACCGCCGCTGGCTGGCGCTCGGTAACGTATCGGCTGAGCGCATAGATCGGGGGCCGTCTCTTGAACAGAAAGCGCCGCAGGCTGCTGGCGACCGAAAGCGGGCGTGGATTGCCTGAACCCAACAGGGCAAACGCATTCCGGACGAAGCTGATCACCCGAAACTGAAACTCGCGCAATTGAGCTGAACCGCTGCGTTTCAACGGGATGAGCGAAATGCCGTCTGGCAGATCGTCAAGCAGATGACCATCTGGATCCTCGAGCAGAAGATCGACACGGTGGCCTTTCTTTGCCAGCCCCTTCGCCAAGGTCACAACGACCTGTTCGGCGCCGCGTCCCTTTCGAACCGAGCGTACATAAAGTGCAATGCGCTGCCCCTGGCGATCGGCAGGCGTTTTACCCGGTTGGCTGGTCTCCGCGGCGCTGATGGCAATACTCATGCGTGTGGGTACCTGCCTAGACCCGCCCATGCCCGATCTGGCGGGACATAACAGTGGCACGTGCCGGCCGGATGGCCGAGGGCGCCACAAGCAAAGGCGAACGATAAACAGTTCCCATGGTCAAGCACATCCTCGGTATTGTGGAGCTACCGGCTCCACCCGACCTAACCGACGCGTCTGTTCCGCAGGGATCTGGTCTTGATGAATGCTAGGCGCCCGTGCGTGAAGAACCTCAAAGGGCTGAGTTTTCGCTCTTCGAGAAACTCTTCGACGGCCCGTCTGGAACCCGCCCAGTTCTTGTAGTCGTCAACAATAATGACGCCGTCCTCAACGACCAAATCGTACAGATGCTGCAGTTCGTGCCTCGTTGAACTGTACCAATTGGTATCCAGCCTCAAGAGGGCAATCTCTCCTATCCCGTCGTACGGCAGGGTATCTTCGACCGGGCCAACAACGCAGGCGAACCTGTCTTCAGGAATGGCCGTTCTGCCTAGTGTGGCCTTGACTTCCGACAGCGGGCTATAGACCCATTCGTTGTGATCATCCCGTTGTTGGCGCTTGAAAGTGTCCAAAACGTGGTCTCTCGTTGTCGGATCCTTTGGGCGAAAGTCCTCCGGACCCGGTTCGGTCATTCCGGCAAAGCTTTCGAAAAGGTAGAAGTCTCGGGGAACCTTGGAGAACTTCGTCGACGCTTCCGCCATCATCGCCATGCATCCGCCCTTGAACACACCGCATTCGACAATGCTCCCAGGGATATTGTTCTCCGAGATATATCTAACCGCGTTGTACGTTTGATGCAGGCCTTCAACCGAAACAATCGTCGTTTCTCGATACTTATCATGCAAACGACGGAAGTATTCGTCCACGCATGACAAGTATTTTACCTTGTCAGTGCGCCGAACGCTGACCTCATATCCAATGTTTCTTGCGATTTTCTTCAGCCTAGATACCATTATATTTCCATCCGCGAAGTTCTTGCAGGAGCGGCTTGCAAACGGACCGCTGGCCAAGCGCTCGGTGGTTTGCGGCTTTGTCGGACCGGAAGCCGACAAACGCGCGGCCACGACACGGCGGCTTCTAACACATCAGCCGCAAAGACCGCCAGGGGCCGCGGTCCACAGGATTGGGCTGGCATGTCCAGTGCCAGGCTAGTCGCGCAAACAGGCTTGAAACCGGCACATCAAATAACGGCGTTCGCGGCTGCGCTGAGGGCAAATGTGGTAAAATTGACCTCTCTTTCGGGCCTTCAAATTCCCAGGATACCCAACTCTGGTTTAGTATGGGTCGGTCAGGGTGGCCGCCGCGGGTAGGGCCCGCCGAACCGATAGCGTGGCCTTATGGACGGCCCCACCAGATTATTGGCCATCATGCTCGCATCCGCGGGCTTCAGTTCCAGGCCGAAATGGAGTGACTGCAGTACATGATGAAGAAGCGTGTCATGGTTACCGGCGGGGCCGGGTTTCTCGGCTCCCACCTCTGCGAACGGCTTCTGGAGCGGGACTGCGAGGTCTTGTGTGTGGACAACTTCTTCACGAGCCGGAAGGAGAATATCGCCCACCTGATGGGGAACCCCTATTTCGAGCTGATACGCCACGACGTCACCTTCCCGCTGTATGTGGAAGTGGACGAGATCTACAACCTGGCCTGTCCCGCCTCTCCCATTCACTACCAGTTCGATCTGGTTCAGACCCTGAAGACCTCGGTCCACGGCGCGATCAACATGCTGGGGCTGGCGAAAAGGACGAAGGCAAAAATCCTGCAGGCCTCCACGTCAGAGGTCTATGGCGACCCGGAAGTTCACCCGCAACCCGAAAGCTACTGGGGCCGGGTCAACCCGATCGGGCCACGTGCCTGCTACGACGAAGGCAAGCGCGCAGCCGAGACCCTCTTCTTCGATTACCACCGCCAGCACGGATTGGTTATTCGTATTGCACGGATATTCAACACATATGGGCCGCGCATGCATCCGCATGACGGTCGGGTCGTGTCGAATTTCGTTGTCCAGGCGCTGAACGGAGAACCGATAACGATCTACGGCGAAGGAACGCAGACCCGCAGTTTCTGCTATGTCGATGACCTCATCGACGGGCTGGTCCGATTGATGGAGACGGCGGACGACTTCACGGGCCCGATTAACATTGGCAATCCGGATGAGTTTACGGTTCGTGAGCTTGCCGAACTGGTCCTGGAAAAAACCGGCTCGGCTTCAAAGCTGGTTTTCGAGCCTCTACCGACCGACGACCCCCAACAAAGGCAGCCGGACATAGGGCTGGCGCGCGAGATACTCGACTGGCGGCCTGTCACGCCCCTGGAGCAGGGGTTGGACCACACAATCGCGTATTTCCGCAGTATGGAATGAAGCGGCGCTAGCACCCGGGGACCGGACCGAAAACGCCCGGTTTCAGGCGCATGGCAGGCTGCGGAGCGGGTGGTATCGGTCGTTGAGGTCTGATACTAAGGCGCCGCGTCATGCTAAAGCTGTTCACCATATTCTTTAGGGCCAGGGGCACGAATCAATGGTTCGTCCTGGGGTCCCTGGTTTTCGCGGGTTTTGCCGAAGCCATCGGGCTTGCAAGCCTTCTGCCGATCTTTTCGCTTTTGGGCAGCGGCGAGATTTCCCCCGATTCGACTATGAACCGGGCGGTTCTCCAAGCTTTCTCGGCGATCGGACTAGCACCGGACCTGGCGATCCTCTTCATATGCGTGATTGTCGCTTTTACCCTCAAGGCGATTCTTGTCCTCCTGGCCATGCGCTACGTGGGAAATGCCGTGGCGGAGGTCACAACCGAGCGGCGCGCCAGTCTGATCGACAACATCTTGCAGGCGAAGTGGTCCTATTTCACCCGCCAACCCGTCGGTCGAATCGCCAACGCCATTAGCCTCGAAGCCCAACGCTGCGGCGATGCCTATCTCATCGTGGCCCAGGTCTTGGCGACCTGCATCCAGATGACCGTCTATCTTACGATTGCCGTATTCGTTTCCTGGAAGCTCGCGGTGGCGTGCATCGTGGTCGGCCTGATCATTGCCGGTTCTTTGTGGACGTTCGTCAAGATGGCGCGCAAAGCCGGCAAGCGCCAGTACAAGCGCGCGCGCGAGCTTGTCACCCATCTCACCGACGCGCTGATCAGCATCAAACCGCTGAAAGCGATGGCCCGGCACGACCAGTTCGCCGCCCTTTTCAACCAGAAGATCGCAGATGTGCGCATCGCGCTCCGCCGCGAGGTCGTCTCCAAGCAGCTCCTGAAGCACGTGCCGGAGCCGATCCTCGTTCTGGTACTGGCTTCTGGTTTCTATCTTCTGGTCGAAGTGTTCGGACAGCCGGTCTCCGAGGTCCTGGTCATGGCGATCCTCCTGGAGCGCACCGTGAGTCGCATCCGTAAGATGCAACGGCGCATTCAGGACGCCGTTGTCGTCGAAGCAGCCTATTGGAATGTGCACCACATGATCGAGGAGTCGACCCGCCACAGGGAGATCGGCGACGGGCGCCGGAACCCGACACTCGTAAGAGGCTGTTCCCTGCAAACCGTGTCATTTGCCTTTGGCGATAACCGGGTGCTCGATGATGTCTCGCTCGACATACCTGCCAACCATTTGACTTTGGTGATCGGCCACTCTGGCACCGGCAAGACAACCTTGACGGATTTGCTCCTCGGGCTTTACCAACCCGAATCCGGAGAGGTTCTGGTCGACGGTGTTCCGCTCAGAGAGATCGACCTCGAAGCCTGGCGGGGCATGATCGGCTATGTGCCCCAGGATCTGATCCTGTTTCACGACACGATCCTTGCCAACATCACGCTGCGCGATAAAGCGCTGACGCCCGAGATGGCCGAGGCCGCACTGAAAGCGGCGGGTGCTTGGGATTTCGTTTCCAAGTTGCCGGAAGGGATGGACACGGTCGTGGGCGAACGGGGCGCGACGCTGTCCGGCGGGCAGCGCCAGCGCATCGCCATTGCGCGCGGCCTCGTTCACTCGCCGAAGCTCCTGATCCTGGACGAAGTGACCAGCGCCCTGGACAAGAACTCCGAGCGCGCAATCTGCGAGAACATCAAAGAGATCTCCAATTCCGTCACCGTGCTTGCAATCTCGCACAGGCCGGCCTGGATCAATATCGCTGACACCGTCTACGAACTGGGCGGCGATACCGACGGTTACGAAGACGAAGACGAAGAAGCTTCAGTCGCCGCGCTCTAGACAGGCGTCGGATAACTTCGCCGATGTCTGTCGGCGTTTGTCCCTCAGGTATCTGTAAACGCCGGGCAACAGACCGATCGCCCACAGCAATTTCGCCGGCAGATTGGACAGGTCGGCCAATTGCTGGCGCGGCGAGCGTCCGATGTGAAATCCAAAGCGGCTGAGATTAGCAGCGTTGTGGAAGGACGAGGCCGGATCCTCTTTGAACCAGCGGATTTCGTCGTTAAAGATCGATAGCCGGCGCAGGTACTTGCCCCGCGGCCATTTGAAAGTCCCTTCCGACTTGCCGCGTCGATCCGTAATGCGTTCCTCGCCATCATTGGTGAAATAGCGACGAATCGCACGGTTCACCCAGATAACCTCGTACTTCTTGGACAACTTCGCATAGGTGACGCTTTCCGGCACATACTCACCGTCAGGGAGTTCCGGGAAGTCGGTGGCTTTCAGGATGTCCGTCTTGTAGAGGACAGCCCATTCACCGCGCAGTTTGTACCTGTACTTCGCTTCCGACATGGAGCATTGAAGAGTCTCCGACGGCAGCTCCGGATACCTTGGGCGTCCTTCGTCGTCAGTGCACATGAAGGCCAATCCAGCCACCCCCGCCAGATTGCCAACTCCAGTCGATGAAACGTAGTGTTCGATCGTTTCGACCGCGCCATCCAGGAAAGCATCGTCGCTGTCAAAAATGATCGTATAGTCGCTGGCCAACAGCCGTTTGCCGTAATTCACCGCTGAATGCTTGCCGCCGTTTTCCTTGTGGAAATAGCGTACGGGGAACGACGCCTCCTTTGCCCAGCGCTCGACCAGGGCGCGCGTACCGTCCTCGGATCCGTCGTCGATCACGACCCATTCGAAGGACCCGATCTTCTGCCTTTTCAAGCTCTCCCAAACCCGCGGCAATGTGTGTGCGCGGTTATAGGTCGGCGTGAGGATCGATAGGGAAAGGGCGGTCATTGATCGCCTTCGGTCGTTCGACGTGGAGAAGCCGCGGCCCTGCGGCGACTCAGCCCTTATAGTCCTGGACCCGACGCATTGAAAAGACGCTGGACTCCGCCCGCAGGTGCCAGCTGATGCCCGGGTTGCGCCGTGCTGCCGCTTTCACCTGCTCTTCCCACCAATGCGGCGGCATTACGGTGAGATGGGCGTCTTCACCCGTCGAAAGGCGCTCTTCCGCCGGGAAGCAGGAGACCGCCACGAACACGAACCGGTTTGCACGGCGGAACAAGGCATCCAGCATCCAGGGGATATCCTCGTCCGGCATCCGTTGCAGCGTGTCAATGGAGATCGCAGCATCGAACTGGCCGTCCGGCGCGGCAACCGGCCCGCCATGAACCGGATCGTGCAGGGTCACCGCAACGCCGGGCCACAGCGTTCCGCCATCGCTGCCCGACCACAGATGCAACAAAGACCCCGTCCCGGTCTGACGCACCAGCGATTCCACGAGACCGGCAAGCCCGGCTGCGGATCCGCCTTCCAGCCAGCGCCGTAATCCAGCGCCAACGGTTCCGTCCTTGCGTTCGACCACCGCCCGGTAGTCGGCCAGCATCTCGTTGAACCGGCCGCTGGGACGCTCCTCGGTGAACAGGGTGAAACCGGCCTCGTCGGCGCTCTTTTCCAGCCGATGCCAAATGTAACCTTGGGGATTGTCACGGTATTTCAGCTGTTCCGGAAACGGGCGCCAAGGCTGCGTCTGCAGCGTCGTGAAATGCAACAGCTTTGACTCGCCTTCCTTAAACTCCGCGTCGCGGGCATTCCAGATGCCCGGCAATTCGCCCCACATGTCGTCGATCGCGGTCACCTTTGCCCGGAACACCTTGTGCTGCACGCCGTTCTTGGCATCGTTCTCGTCCCAGATCCGACCCAGCTTTTCGCAGTCCATCAGCATCACCGAGGTCTCGCGCCGGTTGATGCACATCTGGCCGTGGCCGTCCATCTCCATGTCGAACAGCTCGGCCGGGTCGCTCAGATAGATCTGGTCCACGTCGTTGTAGATCGCCCGGCCGGCTTCTCCGGCCATCGCAGGGATCGCAAAACGATAGTTGGTGAAACCGGTCTTCCAGCGCGTGCGGTCGTAGCCCTCCAGGTCCTTCATGAGGTAGATCTCGTAGGCGCGGGACGGGTCGCGCACCTGCATGACCGACCAGACCAGCACCCGCTCGGCCCGGAACTGGGTTGGCTCTGTCCCCACATAGATGCGCACGGCCGGCCTGTCGCTCGGCGTCACGCCGTCTGCGGTCGCCAGTCGGATGCAATGGGGTGTCCGGCGGCGGCCTTCCGGCCGCTCCTTGTCCCGCTTCACCAGATAGCTGAGCTTCTTGTGCCGGGTCCGGGTTTTGAAATCATGTTCGATGACTGTCACGTGGTCTTCTTCGGCTCTTCGCCGTCCTCTGTGTTGCCTTCTTCCGGGCGGGGCCGACTATAGGGACCCCAGCCGGCGGATGACAATATCCGCATCGTCCGGACACCAGCTTGATCCAGAACAAGCAAATCGTCTCCGCGCCATCATCCAGCCCCCGCCGCCGCATCTGGTTCGGCGTCCAGGCCCAGATGGCGGCGAAGCACGTCTCCGACCACGACCACCTCGCCATCATACTGCCCAAGATAGTGCTTGATGATTCGCAGTTCGACGTCCTTCTCGTGCAGCGGCGTATAGGCGTTGGCGGTGGCCGAATGGCCCGGGTAGCTGCCGGCCGGGTGAGCGAACAGATCGATCCCGCCGATGATGATCCGTTGCGGCTTCAGCGCGACGGCAAGAGCGATCATCGCCATCCCGTTGGTCGGTTTCGCGCCCCAGTCCGTCCCGTCGAACAGGATGCCAAGCCGCTCCATCACAGTGTATCGGACCCGGCGCACCCGTCCCGACAGGATATGCGCGCGCATCAGGCGGCCTTCCGCCCGCGCCGTCTGAAAGGCAAAACTGGCGTTCGGAAGCCTCCGAACGGCCCGCTTGTCGCCCGTAAAGACCATGGCCGCGTCGGTCAGAATCCCCCGGTCCAGCCACATGTCATTGACCCGGAAAATGCAGTCGTGGCCCATTGCGCGCAGTGCCGGATCCTCCGACGAAGGTCCATTGCCCAGGCACATGATCGACCGGGGATGGCCCAGAGCCGCCGCCACGGTGTCCAGATCATCCAGCCGCTCCGCCCATGGCGACAACAGCCGACGGCCCAGGGGACGCGACAGGGCACCCAGCAACAGCCCCTCGATTGCGCTGCGAATGCGCCGGCCCTCGCTGCGTTTGATCTTGAGGTCCTGCCGGATCAGGGCTGCAAGCTCCTGCAGGACGGCCGCCGACCCGGCTGGCACCACCACCTTCGACGGCGGAACCCCTTGGCGCGCCGGGAATTCGCGGGCCGCATGATCGGGCACGAAGAACCTTGCGATTTGGTCGAGCGCGAAATCATCAAGGGATGTCATCTCGCGGTTGGCCCCGGCCAGCCAGACCACCGGGATCTGCCACCAGCCAAGCCGTTTCAGCAGCCGCTTGCCGACGCCGTCTGCGCCGTCCAGCAGGATCATCATGCGCGGCTTCAGCCGGTCCATATGCGCACACACCGCGGGACCCACATCGAACGGCAGTGGCACCACCACATCGTCGGGGAAACGGTCGGTCAGCCAGGCCCGGGTGGTCTCCCGGTTGCTTGCAAAGGCCAGCCGCACCCGGGGATATTCCCGGCGCAGGCCAGCGATCACGCCGTCCACCGCCTGCACCTGCTCCGGTGTCTCCGCCACGATCCAGAAAGACCGCGGACAGGCGGCATCGAGATGCCCCAAGCGTTGCCGAAATAGGTCAAAAGCCATACCGACACAATGTCCTGGTTCAGTGTCCGCCCCTGGGGCGTGATTGCCCGGCGCCGTGCCAACGGATTGCGCCTGCCTAATACACAATCGGCGGGCCGAAGTTGAGCCTATACCGTCCCAAAAAGGGACGAAATCCATCAGACCCGTCGCGCCTCGGACCATCCGGCGTCGGCCGGAAATGCACGGGTCCTATTGCCTTATCGGCTTGAAAAACAGTCGATTTGCAAGCGAGTGTTTGCGGGACTGCCGCAAGCGCCGCTTCACCTCTTTCCAGAAGGAATGGTAAGCAAACGGTCTGACTGGTGGCTCCTGGGCCTGCCCACGAGCAACCTCCATCGCCGGCTCCTGCTGAGAGGCCTGCCACCGGGCGGAATAGTCACTTTGCTGTGGCGAACTCTCAAACGGGCGGACTTCGGCCACCTTTTCGGCATAAACCGACACCATCAGCGGCTTGTTGTTGACGAGCCGCACACGCTTGCCGACCGTTGCGGGATCGACTGTTCGATAACTGCGCCATCGCCGAGACGCCTCGACGCTGGTGAATGGGCTTTCGGTTACGATCATATCGCGCACGGCAAAGCCGTTTGACTCACTAAACACGCGATAAAACAACTCTGGGCTGAATTGGCAGACGCCGTGACCGAATAGGTTGTTCGCAGGAACGGAAACGAAAAGCCGCCCACCGACCTTGATCAAGCGCATATAGTTCTCAAGAACCTGCCGCACGTCAAAGATGTGCTCCATCGATCCCCCGTCGATCAGCGCATCAAACGCTCCACGCAGACGCTCAGGCAGCGGCTGGTTCAAGTCGTGTGCGTGGCTTGCGCCCTGATAGCTGGAATGATCGATCGAATCGACGCTCTGCGCCCCCAGGAATCTGGAAAGAAACGTCTCGCAATAACGATCGCCGCCGGCTTTGTCGATTTCGTCCTTGCCGAGCCCCAGCAATCCGGCCAGCCGCTCCAATTCCTCGCGCGGCACGTACAGCGACAGTCGGCCGATCGTGACCGTGCGCCCAAAATCGGCGCCTTCGGCCCGGGCACCAACCAGAAGCTCAGCGAACGACGCGTCGATGCCCATGAATACCCCCGCAACAGGTCTTTTTCGACCCAGCGTTTTTTCTTTTTGCCCAATTCTCGTTCGAACATTGCGGTCCTTTAGCACAAGTGAACCGGTTGGGTTAAGTCGCTGCGCCGCCGCCACGCCGATGGTGCCGGAATAGTCCGACAGAGCGGACCAGGACGCGCGCTCGGTGGATCTCCTTAAACTTCCGCACACAAAATACCGCTAATCCTTAAGCCTAGGGTAGAATTGGCCTTGGCCGGCCGCCGCCGAAGGAGCGGAGACCATGGAACCCAAACAGGCGCTGCGACACGTCACCCACGAGGTTGAGAACCAGCCGCCGCCGCTCGCAGACACGAACCTCTACGAGACCGACCGCTGTCTCATGGACGCGGTTACCCGCGGCGGGGCGGACTGGCACGAAGACGCACTGAGGGCCTTCGGCGCCGTGGTCGGCAGCGATCGGGCGATCGCCCTGGGCCGCGACGCCAACCGGTTCCCGCCAATCCTCCATACCCACGACCGTTTCGGGCATCGGATCGACGAGGTCGAGTTCCATCCGGCCTGGCACGAGCTGATGAAGCTGGCCGTGGGGCACCAGGTCCACTGCCTGCCCTGGACCGAACAGCGCCCCGGCAGCCATGTGGCGCGTGCGGCCCTGGCCTTCATGATGAACCAGGCCGAAAGCGGCGTCTGCTGCCCGATGGCGATGACCTTCGCCAGCCTGCCGGCGCTACGCCATCAGCCGGATGTCGCGGCGGAATGGGGGCCGCAGATCACCCGGGCGAACTACGATCCGCGCTATGCGCCGGCAGCGGACAAGACCGCGGCCACCATCGGCATGGCCATGACCGAGAAGCAGGGCGGGTCTGACGTGCGGGCCAACGCAACCCGCGCAGAACCAGCGGGGCCGGGTGGCCCCGGCACGGAATACCGGCTGACCGGGCATAAATGGTTCTGTTCGGCGCCGATGTCCGACGCGTTCCTGACCCTGGCCTATGCCAAGGGCGGCCTCAGCTGCTTCCTGGTGCCGCGCTGGCGTCCCGACGGCAGCCGCAACGCCATCCTGATTCAGCGGCTGAAGGACAAACTGGGCAACCGGTCCAACGCTTCCAGCGAGATCGAGTACCAAGGCGCAACGGCGGTGCTGATCGGAGAGGAAGGCCGCGGCGTGGCCACGATCATCGAGATGGTCCACCACACCCGCCTGGACGCCGCCGTCTCCGCTGCCGGGATCATGCGCCAGGCGCTGGTCCAGGCGACCTTCCACGCCCGCCACCGCAACGCCTTCCAGAAGCGGCTGATCGACCAGCCGTTGATGCGGCAGGTCCTGGCCGACCTGGCGCTTGAATGCGAAGCGGCCACCACGCTGGTGATGCGTCTTGCCCGGGCCTTCGACGCGGGGCCCGGCGACCCGGCTGCGCGGGCCTTTGCCCGGATCGCGACGGCGATCGCCAAATACTGGGTCTGCAAGCGGGCCCCCGGCATGGTCTACGAGGCGTTGGAGTGCCATGGCGGCAGCGGCTACGTGGAGGAATCGATCATGCCGCGGCTCTACCGCGAGGCGCCCGTCAATTCCATCTGGGAGGGCTGTGGCAACGTCATGTGCCTGGATATCCTGCGGGCCCTGGCCAGGGACCCCGAGTCCGCCGCCGCCCTGGCGGCCGAACTCGACAGCGTCAAGGGCGCCGATGCCGCCCTGGACAGGGCCGCCGCGGCGGTCAAGACCGCGCTGGCGGCCGGATCGGTCACCGAGGCGGACGCGCGCCGCCTGGCCGAACAGGCAGCGCTGGCGCTCCAGGGCACCATCTTGATGCGCGAGGGCGATCCGGCGGTGGCCGAGGCCTTCATCCGGGCGCGTCTGGGCGATTCGCCGTCCCTGACCTATGGCGGCCTGCGGCCTGGAATCGACACGACCCCCCTGCTGGAGCGGATTTCGCCCACCGCTTGATCCGCGCCGGACCGGCAAAGGCCTGAATTCACTTAATTTCCCGAACAGGGCACAGCCGGGGAAGTCGGCGCGCTGTAACCAATCTTTTATTGAATTAACAGACAATTAGACCGTCATGACGGAGTTGCTTAAACCGGGCATTGGACTGGCCCTCGGCAGCGGCGGCGCGCGCGGGTGGGCGCATCTGGGCGCGCTCAGGGCGCTATCGGAGCTGGGCATCAAGTTCGACGTGGTCTGCGGAACCTCGATCGGGGCCCTTGCCGGCGGCTTTTACCTCACCGGCCAACTGCCCGATCTGGACGCCTGGGCCCGCCGTCTGACCCGCCTGAAGATCGTTCGGTTCATGGATTTCGGGTTGAGCAAGAACGGCCTGATCGCCGGGAACCGCCTGTTCGCCGAGATGCAACGCGCGATCGGGGACACCAGGATCGAGGACCTGTCCTGCCCCTTCGCCACGGTCGCCACGGATCTGTTCACCGGCCACGAGGTCTGGCTGAACCGGGGCTCGCTGATCGAGGCGATCCGGGCGTCGCTTTCGCTGCCCGGCCTGTTCGAGCCGGTGCATCTGAACGGCCGCTGGATTGTCGACGGAGCCATCGTCAATCCGATCCCCATCTCGGTCTGCCACGCGATGGGGGCGGAGATCACCGTTGCCATCAACCTGAACATGCCGGCACCCGGGAGGAACGGCAATCAGTGGCACAAGCCTACGCCGAAGCCCGGCTTCGAAATCATCTCCCGCTGGCCCAGCACGATCCTCCGGCGCAAGGGCGCCGCCGAAAAGCAGCCTACTGTCGAGCCCGATGAGGTCAGAGTGGACACGCCCCGGCTGCTCAACGTCCTGGCCTCGACAATGAATATCGTGCAGGATCGCATGACGCGCAGCCGGTTGGCCGCAGAACCGCCCGACGTGATCATCACGCCGAAGGTCGGCCATATCGGATTGTTGGATTTCTACAAGGCCGAAGAAGCGATCGAGGCTGGGGCGACCGCCGTCTATCAGGCCGAAGCGGAAATCCGCGACGCGCTGATGCTGTTCGAAAGAACGGCGTCTGCATAGGCGCGATACGAGACATGAGCAGCGTTCTTACGGCAATCAGGCGGGTCGGCTTCTCGATCCGTGAGGTCTGGGACCGGTTGCGCCTCACTGGCGCCGGCGAAGGCCCGTTGCTTCGTCCCTATCCCTGGGAACAGGCCTATCCCGATGGTGTCGCATGGGACTTCGACCTCGCCGCGCGGCCAGTCCACGCAATCCTGGAGGATTCGGTCCGGGCCCACGGCGACAAGCCTTGCATCAGTTTCCTGGGCAAACGCTACAGCTACGCCGATATCGGCAGCGCTGTCGACAAGGCCGCCAGGACGTTTCAGGACATCGGCGTCGGTCCGGGTGTCAGGGTCGGGCTGTTCCTGCCCAACTCGCACTACTTCGTGATCTGCTACCACGCCGTCCTGAAGGCCGGCCGCACAGTGGTGAATTTCAACCCGCTTTACGCCGAGCGCGAGATCGAGCGCCAGATCCGCGATTCCGGCGTCAAGACGATCGTCACGCTGAACCTGAAGACGCTGTACCGGAAAGTCTCGCACCGGCTCGACGACGACACTCTGGACCGGCTGATCGTCTGCAGCATGAGCGCCGCCCTGCCCCTGCCGAAGAAGGCTGTCTTTGCGGTGCTTAAACGACGCGAAATCCAGAAGCTGCCGGCCGACGACCGGCATCTGAAGTTCGATGCCTTCATCAACAACCAGGGCAACCCGGACCCGGTCAAGATCGACCCGGGACGGGATGTGGCAGTCCTGCAATACACCGGCGGCACCACGGGCGTGCCCAAGGGCGCCAAGCTGACCCACGCCAACCTCTATGCCAACACCCGCCAGACCGATGCCTGGGCCCCGGCGATGGTGCCGGGCGCCGAGAAGATCCTGGGCGTGTTGCCATTGTTCCACGTATTCGGCATGACAGGCGTGATGAACGCCGGGCTCGCGATCGGAGCGGAACTCATCCTGCTGCCGCACTTCCGGCTGGCCGAAGTCCTCAGCGTCATCGACAAGGAGAAACCCACGCTGTTTTTCGGCGTGCCCACGATCTTCTCAGCGATCAACGGCGCCAAGGACCGGGACAAATACGACCTCTCCAGCCTCAAGTTCTGCATCTCCGGCGGCGCGCCGTTGCCGAAGGAGGTCAAGCGGGTCTTCGAGGAGGCGACGGACTGCAGCCTGGTGGAAGGCTATGGCCTGACGGAGGCGGGCCCCGTGGTCAGCATCAACCCGATCGGCGGCATCAACAAGCCGGGCTCGGCCGGACTGCCGATCCCGGGCACCGTGGTCAGCATCGTCTCGCTGGACGACCCGACCCGGACCCTGCCGATCGGCGAGAAGGGCGAGGTCTGCGTGCGCGGCCCCCAGGTGATGGCGGGATATTGGGACAATGATGAGGACACGCTGTCCGTGCTGGCCGAGGGCGTGCTCAGGACCGGTGACGTCGGCTATCTGGACGAAGACGGCTATCTGTTCCTGATCGACCGGATCAAGGACCTGATCATCACCGGCGGCTACAACGTCTATCCGCGCATGGTCGAAGAGGCGATCTATCTGCACCCGGAGGTGGTGGAAACCGCAGTCTGCGGTGTCCCCCACGCCCATCACGGCGAGATGGTCAAGGCCTTCGTCACACTGAAACCCGGCGAGACGCTCAGCGCCGGCGAGCTGCGCCGGTTCCTGAAAGAAAAACTCGCACCGTTCGAGGTGCCCAGACGGGTGGAATTCATCGACGCGATCCCCAAGACCATCGTGGGCAAGCCGCTGCGCCGGGAGCTCGTCCGCCGTGAGAAAAAGCGGTGGCGGGGCGCGCGCCAGAAGTCACAAGGAAAGGACCCCGCATGAGCCTCGAAACGATTTCCCAAACCATCAAGGACCGCGCCATGGACCTCATCGGTCTGAACGCGCGTGTCGTATTCGACCTGGGCAACGACGGTGCGGTCACGGTAGACGCCACCGCCATGCCTCCGGCGGTTTCCGAAGGCGCCGACGAGGCCGACGTGACAATCCGCCTGAGCCGGGAAAACCTGGAGAAACTCCTGGCCGGCGATCTCAATCCGACGCTCGCCTACACCATGGGCAAACTCAAGATCGACGGCTCCATGGGCGTGGCGATGAAACTGGCGGCAATGCTGGACGACTAGGAAATGCCCTTCACCGCCGACCCGCTAGACACGAAGAGATCCGGTCAACACGGCTAACCCCGACTGCGCGGCACAAGCAGGTAACAGTTGGGATGAGGTGCCAAAAGCTCCACGTCGCATTTGAAGTGCTCGTTCGCGGCGGCACTCACTTCGGGCACGCGCCTGAAGAAGGTTGCGTCGAACTTCCTGCCCCGGTTCTTGTTCGCCTTGTTCCGCTTCGGAAGAATTTGCTTTGTCAGCCGTTTGCGTGAATCCCTCAGCTTTCCATGTCGTGCCGACTTCATCACCTGCCCGACGATCCTGTCGAGGTCGTCACGGCCGGCCGGCGGCGGGCACTCCTCTTCGATCATTCCGACGATTCCATCGATCGCACCGGCGTTGGAAATCGTCCTGGTCAGGCTTTCCGGGTCCGGGGATACGCTGTTTCTTTCCAGCGCCTCCAAAACCGCTTCGGTCGTTTGGCATTTTTCTCCGACAAGATTCGGAAGACCCGGCGAGAACTCCTCGATCTCGTTGACGGGAAGGTAGGTGATCACAGGTTTCTTCGCGATTTGGGCCTGGATCGCCGTGGTGCATCCGTTGTGAATGAGTGCACGACAGCGCCGGATCCAGGAACGAACGTCGCCGCGCCACTCGACGGAGATATTGGAGAAGTCCGCCAATAGATCCTGGTAGACGCCGGGATCCTCAGCCGGATGCGGACGCAGAACGATTTCTTCGTTCGGCAGCGCCTCTGCAAGTTCCTGGACAAGTGAGATGAACGAGTACTGGAGAATGCCGCTCTCGGCGATCAGATGGCGAAGCGAGCGCCGGTCAAAAACCTGCGACACGACGCTCTCCTCATCAAGATGCTCCTTTATGGAGATCAATCCATTACTCAACGAAAACCTGGTGTTCACCAGAATGAAGTTCTCCCGCCCATCTGTTTCGACGCGATCGAACTCCGATAGCGCATCGGCATAAACGGGACTGAAGATGTCGAAGTTCGGCGCCCCGGTTACGCGTACCGGGCATTTGGGATTCAGCTCAAGATAGGCCTGCTTTTGCCACTCACCCCACGTCAGGATCTTGTCGTCCTCGCGGAGAACATCAGGATTGAGGTGCTTGAGGAGGACTTTCCGCCAATCATCTTCGGAAGAACCAGTATAGATCCCGCCCTCCTCATCAAAGCGCCAGACCCTGATTCCTTCCTCTTTCATCTTGTTGTAGTGCTTCTCTTCCGAGAAGCCGAAACTTCGAAAGCAGTTCTTTCCCACATAAACGCCGGGTGACGGCCATCCGTTGAAATCAAAGAAGCTACTCTTGAAAAGAGCGACAGGGTAACCCTTGCTGGCAAGTATCGTTGCGGTAAAAACCTTGGAGACCATTTCCCGGCGCGCAGTTTCAACCGGCAAATAAATGAGCATACTATTTCTCGTCTCGTCGGTATCTAAACTCACTTGTCGCGTTCCAACCAGCGGCAAATGACTTTCTCGGCCATCTGCTTCGGATGGAACGCCAGACGATGCCGGGTTCTAATGAGTGCGCCCCCAATGGGTCAAGTGGCGGGCGATGTTCTCGGAATCGGTCGCCGCACACTAGCGGGTTGCTCGCGCATTGCCAATGCGACTGGCCTATCGCCGTCGCCCGCGGCCATCCGCCAGTGTGATCTTCTTCATTTCATTGCATTTTTGGCCTCAAGGGTGGATCCGTCGTCGCGGACCCTGGGGCAGGGCCGGCCAGCGCCGACGCCATGACACCATTGCAGATGAAACTTGCCTTCGAAATATCTCTTATAACGGGTATTTCGGCCTCGCGGCTCGGCCTATGGATCATTTGCCAGACGGTCATGGATCGATTAAACACTCATGTCGATGCCTCGAGGGTTGGATCAGGGAACGGACGCCAGGCCTTGGGAACGGGACGGGGCGAAAAAGGCACCGTGTTATGACATTCCAGACCACTCGTTTTTTGCAGTCTCAGACCACGTTCGAAGGGCTCAGCGCCCTGCTGGATGGCTCTAATACTCTCGTGACGGGAGGCACGGGATCGTTCGGGAAGGCGTTCGTTGCCCGTGTCATGGAGATCTGCCGGCCGCGCCGCTTGATCGTTTATTCGCGCGACGAACTCAAACAGTTCGAAATGCAGCAGGATCCGCTTTTTCAGGGCGAAGCGGCCGAGAGCACACTGCGCTATTTCATCGGCGATGTGCGGGACTTGAACCGCCTGGAGATGGCCATGCGCGATGTGGACTACGTTATCCACGCCGCCGCGCTGAAACAGGTTCCCGCCGCGGAATACAACCCCTTCGAGTGCATCCACACCAACGTCATCGGCGCCGAAAACGTAATTCTGGCGTCACTGCGAAACGACGTAAAGCGCGTGGTGGCCCTGTCGACTGACAAGGCGGCCAATCCCATCAATCTTTACGGCGCGACCAAACTGGCCTCCGACAAGAGTTTCATCGCCGCGAACCACTTGGCGGGAAAGGCGGCATTGCGCTATTCGGTCGTGCGATACGGAAACGTCCTGGGATCCCGGGGCAGTGTCGTGCCGTTCTTCCGAAGTCTCATCGAGAACGGCGCGGAAAGCCTGCCTATCACTGACGAACGGATGACCCGGTTCTGGATCACGCTGGAGGAAGGCGTCGATTTCGTGTTGTCGACGTTGCTGATCATGCATGGCGGCGAGATCATGGTTCCGAAAATCCCCAGCATGAGGATCGTCGATCTGGCGCAGGCAATGGCGCCCGACATGCCACAGACTGTGGTCGGCATCCGCCCCGGCGAGAAACTCCATGAGGTCATGGTGCCGGAAGACGATGCCAGGACGACGGTCGAGTTGAGTGATCGATATGCCATCGAACCAGCATTCGCGGATTGGCCACGCCGGTCCTTCCTGGAGCTGGGTGCGACCGCGGTGCCTGCCGGATTCCGCTATGCCAGCGACAACAACACGGAGTGGCTGGAGAGGGACAGCCTGCTTGAAATGCTCGAGAAAGCGAGAGCATAGCAGTGGCCGCGGACGCCTTTCTGCCCTACGGCCAGCAATCCATCGACGACGATGACATTGCCGCGGTCAACGAGACGCTCCGCGGCGATTGGCTGACCACCGGCCCTAACGTCGAGGCATTCGAGAAGGCGTTCGCGTCGAATGTTGGAAGCAGTCAGGCGGTTGCGGTGAACAGCGGGACCGCCGCACTGCACGCGGCAATGCATGCGCTTGACATCGGACCTCAGGACGACGTGATCGTCCCGGCAATTACGTTCGTGGCCAGTGCCAACGTGGTGGTCTATCAAGGCGGCACACCTGTCTTCGCCGACGTCCAGAAAGACAGCCTTCTGATCGACCCAGAATCGGTCGAAAGGCGGATCTCTGCGCGCACCAAGGCAATTGCTTCTGTCGACTATGCCGGCCAACCCTGCGACTACGGCGCGCTCGACGCCATAGCCGATCGACACGGCCTTTCCATTGTCTCCGACGCATGCCACGCTCTTGGCGGTTCCTATCGGGGTCGCGCCGTCGGCACCCTGGCGACGGCGAGCACATTCAGTTTCCATCCGGTCAAACACATAACCACCGGAGAAGGGGGCATGGTCACCACCGATCGCCCCGACCTGGCCGATCGCATGCGCCGGTTTCGCAATCACGGAATCGAGACCGACCATCGCCAACGCTCGGACAAGGGCACCCACGCCTATGAAATGGTGGACCTTGGGTTCAATTACCGTCTGACTGATTTTCAATGCGCGTTGGGGATCAGTCAGCTCAAGCACATTGATGCGTGGGTTTCCCGTCGGCGCGAAATCGCCGCGCGGTATGATGAGCTATTGAACGGCATCGAGGGGGTTCGGCCGCTTCGCGAAGCCGAAGGCGTGGAGCACGCCCACCATCTGTACGTCGTGCGTCTCGGCGGCGCGGACGTGGCTGTGGACCGTGACCAGGTGTTCGCTGCCATGCGAGCCAGAAACATCGGGGTCAACGTTCACTATCCGCCTGTTCACCTTCACCCGTTCTACCGCCAGCGATTTGGGTTCGCAGAAGGTCTCTGCCCCAATGCGGAGGCGGTCTACAAACAGGTCCTTTCGCTGCCGATGTTTCCGGCAATGCGGGATTCGGACATTGAGCGAGTCGTCGGCGCGTTGGCCGACGCGATTCAGACCGCGCGCAACGCCGCCTAGCGTGGAAGCGCTGCAGACCATGACTGGAACGACGCTTGCGGTATGGGGGCTCGGCTCCATAGGACTGCGCCATGCCACGAATGGATTGGCATGCGGTGCCCGCATCATCGGATATGACCCTTCGGCCGACCGTCGTGACCTTCTGACAGCCCGGGGCGGGGAAGTTACGGAACACAGGAAGGACAGCTTGGCACAGGCCGATGCCGTTCTCATCTGTACACCCAGCGCTCAGCACCTCGACGACTTGAAGACCGTCCTGTCCGCCGGGAAATCCGTGTTCGTGGAAAAGCCTCTGGCGGACCGCCTCGACGGGCTAGAGGACATGCTCGGGCTCGCCCAATCCCAGGGCTTGACAGTCGCGACCGGCTACGTTTTTCGATTCCATCCGGCCATCAAACGGGCCGAGACGTTGCTGAAATCGGGCGCGGTCGGACGTGTGCTCTGGGGACGGTTCATTGCGTCAAGCTATTTGCCCGACTGGCGTCCCCACCAGGATCACCGAACCGGCTATGCGGCATCGGCCCGGTTGGGTGGTGCCATCTTCGACTATACGCACTACATCGACCTCGCCCTGCACCTGATTGGCGCCGGTGAGGTGGAGGCGGCGGTGGCATCCAACAGCAATCTCCTGCAAATCGATTCCGAGGATCTGGCGGTCATCGTCCTGCGTCATGGAGAAGGCGCGGTGAGCAGCCTGCACATGGACTACGTGTCCCGCCCGGGTCAACGGCGGTTCGAGATTGCCGGTACGGAGGGCCGGCTGACTGTGGACGTTCTGGCACGACGCCTGGAGCATCTCGGTTCGGATGGACAGGTCATCGAAACGGAGACTTTTGGCGGCAGTTTCGATGACGACTATGTTGAAGAGATGGAGGCGTTTCTTCAGGCGCTGCAAGGGTCCGAAACCCCGCTGGCCGGTGCCGGTGCGGGTCTCGCGACCTTGAAGGCCACCCTGTCGGCCCGGCGGATGTGTGGGTTGCCACAGGCATGAACGTCGTCGCCATCATCCAGGCCCGCATGGGATCGACGCGACTGCAAGGCAAGGTGCTTGAGCCGCTGGCGGACGCTCCCCTCTTGGAATGGGCGGTGGCCGGCGCCCGGTCAATTCCCGGCATCGATCAGGTCGTCGTCGCAACATCCCGCGAGGATGCCGACGATCGCATTTCGGCCTGGTGTGCCGAGAACTGCGTAAGCTGTGTTCGGGGCTCTGAATCGGATGTGTTGAGCAGGTTCGCCGAAGCGGCGCGGTCGGTCGAGGCGACGCACGTCATGCGGCTTACCGCAGACTGTCCCTTCATCGACCCGGTCATCTGCGGCCAAGCCATCGCGCTTCGGCAGCAGACCGGTGCCGACTATGTTTCCAACGTCTTTCCCAGGACGTATCCGGACGGGCTGGACTGCGAGATCTTCACGGTCGATGCGCTTTTTGCGGCGGACCGCGAGGCGGTGCGGGCCTACGATCGCGAGCACGTCACGCCCTTTATCCGAAACAACCGGCATCGGTTCGCTGTCGAAACGCTGGTCTGCCCGATTCCGGGACTGGGTGGCCATCGCTGGACGATCGACTCGCGGGACGACCTGGACTTCGCAAACGCCGTCGCTGCTGCCTTGCGGGCCTCACCATCGAACAACCGCCCCTCCCATCTCGACATCCTCGGCTTGCTGCAGCAGGATCCGGAGCTTGCCGACAGGAGCACCAGACCGCCTGTTCCGACCAGTTCCAATGCTCTTTTCCCGCCTCCGACCGCGGACGCCAGCTTCGCGGCGTCCGCGGCATTGTTGACCCGCGCGAAGAAGACGGTCCCGCTGGGTTCTCAGACATTCAGCAAAGCCGCCTTCCAGTTTCCCCAGGACGCCGCGCCGCTGTTTCTGACCCACGGCCTGGGCGGACGTGTCTGGGACGTGGACGGGCGCGAGTATGTCGATCTCGTCATGGGCCTGTTGCCGATGGTGTTGGGGTACCAGGACCCCGAAGTGGACACGGCGGTTCGACGGCAGTTGGTCCGCGGGATCACTTTCAGCCTGGCGACCGAGTTGGAATGCCAACTCGCTGAACTGATCTGCGCGATGGTTCCGTCTGCCGAGGCCGTGCGGTTCGGCAAGAACGGTTCGGACGCGACCAGCGGCGCGGTCCGCGTCGCGCGCGCCTATACAGGCCGCGACAGGATCGTCGCCTGCGGCTATCACGGCTGGCAGGATTGGTTTATCGGCACCACGAGCCGGAATCGCGGCGTACCGGCCGCCACCAGCGCGTTGACGCACGGCATTCCCTACAACGACCTCGACGCACTGGAAGCAACGCTGGCATCCCATCCGTCCGGGTTCGCCGCGGTCATCATGGAGCCCATGAACGTCTCCTATCCTGCGCCCGGCTATCTCGCCGCCGTCCGGGATTGTGCCCACCGGCACGGAGCCCTCTTGATCTTCGACGAGATCATCACCGGATTCCGCTTTGCACCCGGCGGCGCGCAGGAGCTCTTCGAAGTGACGCCCGACCTGACCGCCCTGGGCAAGGGCCTGGGAAATGGCCTGCCGATCTCAGCGGTTGCCGGGCGGGCGGAGGTCATGCGGGAGATGGAAGAGGTCTTCTTCTCCTTTACCGCCGGCGGCGAAGCGCTTTCACTTGCGGGTGCGATTGCCGTGCTCGAAAAGATCAGGACCGAACCGGTCCTGGAAACGATCCATCGAAATGGTGAACGTCTGGCCAACGAAGTCTCCGCTCTCATCGAAAAGGCAGGGCTGGATGACGTTCTCCAACTCTCCGGCCATCCTTCGTGGAAGGTCCTTGTCTTCAACGATCATCCGCAAGCACGCAAGGAAGCGACCCGGACGCTGTTCCTCAAGGAAATGCTGGCACGCGGGATCCTGATCATCGCCAGCCACAACCTGTGCTATGCCCACGACGGCGCAGACGTCGCGCAGGTGATCGCCGCCTACGAGGATGTATTGCCACGCGTCGCGGAACAGTTGGCCGGAGGGCGCCTCGAGGAAGGCCTGGGCATTCCTGCGATTGAACCGATCTTTCGCGTGCGTTGATCCGTCATGGCGGCTCGGGCCGCGACCGGCGGGCACGCGCTGCCCGCGGCGAACCAGGGTCCATCACCCAAACGAAAATGCCGAGACCTGCGCTCCCATTACCCGGTCCGTGAAGATGCGCCGTGCAGGTGAGGCGGCCGCCGCACCCGCAGCGACGAAAACCGGTGCCAGATGCTCCTCGCGCGGATGCGCCGTGCGGGCCGCAGGAGCGTTGACCCAATCGACGAGGCGCCTTTCGCGCTCCGCGGGCTCGGCCTCCATCGTTTCGGTCAGCCACGCGTCGAAAATGTCGGACTCGGCGATATCCTGTCCGGAAAAGAGCTGTCGAAGATTGTGATAGCTCATGCCCGATCCCACGATCAGGACGCCCTCCGATCTGAGCGGCGCCAGCGCCCGGCCCACAGCCAGATGCGTTGCGGCGTCCAGGTCGCCGGACAGCGACAGAGCCACCGTCGGAATGTCTGCCTCGGGCACCGCCACCTTCAAAGGGACGAACACCCCGTGGTCGAAGCCCCGATCAGGATCGGCCGCATGCGGCAGACCAGCATCGGCCAACAGTGCGCCGACACGATCCGCCAGCTGCGGGTCACCGGGAGCTGGCCAGGCCAGCCGGTAGGTATGCTCCGGGAAATTGTAGTAGTCGTAGATCAGGTCGGGCGCAGCGGCCGTGCCGACGGTCGGGACCGGGCATTCCCAGTGGGCCGAGATCACCAATAGCCTTTCGGGCCGTGCGGGCAGAGTTACCAACAGCCCACCCAGCCAGTCGCGCATCACGTCCCACGTGTCCGCAGGACCCATCGTCCAGTCCATAAAGAAACACGGTCCACCGCCGTGAGGGATATAAAGGCTGGGGAGTGCGGTGGCGTCTCCGGTCATTTACGAACTCCGGACTGGCTGGGAGGTCGGCGCGCCGGTGTAGAGCCGGCGCGCCGTTCGATCAAGCGTTGGCAGAGGCCCTGGCCGAGGACCTGACCGGCAGTTTCAGCGCGTGGGCGCCATCGCCCAGCAGCGCCTGGACCACAAGGGCGACTGCCCAGAAGGCCGGAAACTCCCAGCCGCCGCCTTCGCTGGAAAAGACCCAGCCGGCCCCCAGTGAACCACCACGGCGCCCAGCATGATCGGCAGCAGCGCCAGCGAGACCCAGCGGGTGAGCACACCGGCGATCAGCGCGAAGCCGCCGCCGATCTCGGCGATGATGGTCAGATAGGCGAGAAAGCCCGGCAGGCCCAGCGATTCGAAAAGCCCACGGTTCCGGCGGGCGTGAACACCAGCACCTTCAAAAGGCCGTGGGCGATGAAAAGAACGCCCATGGTCACGCGCAGCAGGAGGGTTTCGTAGGCGGCGGATCTTGCGTCAGTCATGTCTCGGTTTCCCTTCGGCAGAGTTGGTCAGGTTTGGCATACCGGACAGATGGGTGTGGCCATGCCGAAGACAAATAGCCTGTTCGTTCAATGATTATCCATGATATAGAGATAAACGATGGATACGATCGATGGCATGCGCACCTTCGCCACGGTGGCGGCCGCAGGCAGCTTCACGGCAGCGGCCAAGAAGCTTGGCATTTCCACCAACCTGGCCAGCAAGTACGTGGCCCGGCTGGAGGACCGCCTGGGGGTGCGCCTGATGAACCGGACCACTCGCAGCCTCAGCTTGACGGAGGTTGGACAGGCCTATTTTGCCCCGCTGCCAGCAGCTTCTCGACGATCTTGAAGACCTGGAATCCGCCGTGCAGCACGTCCAGACGGCCCCGCGCGGCACCTTGACGGTCACTGCGCCACAGACCTTCGGCGAGATGTACCTGACCGGGCACATCGCGACCTTCCTGGAGGAGCAGCCCGGCCTCAGCGTCGACCTGACACTGACCGACCGGTTCGTGGACCTGGTCGACGAGGGGTTCGACCTGGCGATCCGGATCGGCGCGCTGGAGGATTCAAGCCTGATCGCGCGGCGCCTCGCCGACAACCGGATCGTCACCTGCGCCGCGCCCGCCTACCTGGCCCGCGCCGGAACGCCGGCCCGGCCGGAAGACCTGAAGGACCACGCCTGCATCATCGACACCAATGTCAGATCGCCCACCCGCTGGCCGTTCCGGGTTGACGGCGCCCGTCAGATGGTCCCCGTCGAAGGGCGTTTTCATGTGAACAGCTCCCGCGCCGTACATGACCTCGTCCTGCAGGGCGCCGGGATCGGGCTCTGCCCCGCCTATTCGGTCGGGCCCGATATCGCATCGGGCCTGTTGACCCAGATCCTGGAGGATTTTCGGGTTGGTGACGTCGCGGTCCATGCGGTCTATCCCCATAACCGCTATCTCGCACCCAAGGTGCGCAGCTTCGTCGATTTCCTGGCCGACCGTTTCGGCCCCACGCCCGTTTGGGAGCGGTTCTAGAACCACGCCTCTTCGGGAGCCATGATGGAGTCCCCGCCGGCCATGATGGCGGAGAACAGGCCCGAGGTCTGGGGCAGGATGCGGGCCATGAAGAACCGGCCGGTGGCGAGTTTCGCCTTGTAGAAGTCGGCGTTGTCGCCGTCCTGGCGGTCCAGGGCCACTTTCATCATTCGCGCCCACATGTATCCCATCGTCACCAGCGCGAAGAGCCGCAGATAGTCGCTGGCGGCCGCGCCTGCCTCTTCCGGGTTCTTCAGGCCCTGCTGCGCGATCCAGGCGGTTGCCTGCTGCAGCCGCCCGAAGGCCTTGGCCAGCGGCACGACGATTTCGAGCATGGCCGCATCTTCTTGGTTCTCCTCCAGGAAGGCATGCAGGGGATGGAAGAACCGGCGCAGGGGCCGGCCGATGTTCTGGCCCAGCTTGCGCCCCACCAGATCCAACGCCTGGATTCCGTTGGCGCCTTCGTAGAGCTGGGCAATGCGGGCGTCGCGCACCAGCTGTTCCATGCCCCATTCGCGGATATAACCGTGGCCGCCGAACACCTGGACGCCCAGGTTGGTCGCCTCGAAACCGTGGTCGGTGAAGAAGGCCTTGATGATCGGCGTCATCAGGGCCACAAGGTCGTCGGCCTCCTGGCGCTGGGCCGGGTCGGGGTGCTTCTCGGCGATGTCCAGCGTCATGCCGATCCACAGCGCGCAGGCCCGCGCGCCCTCGTTCAGGGCCCGCATGGTCAGCAAGTTCTTGCGCACGTCCGGATGCACGATGATCGGGTCGGCCGGCTTGTCGGGCGCCTTGGTGCCGGTCAGAGACCGGCCCTGCAGGCGTTCCTTGGCATAGGCCGTGGCCGACTGGTAGGCGGTCTCGGCCAGTCCGAGGCCCTGGACGCCGACCGCCAGCCGCGCGGCATTCATCATCGTGAACATGGCGCGCATGCCCGAATGGGGGCGGCCCACCAGTTCGCCTTCTGCCTCGTCGAAATTCATCACGCAGGTGGACGAGGCCTTGATCCCCATCTTGTGTTCGATCGACCCGCAGGCAACGCCGTTGCGCGGTCCCAGGCTGCCGTCGTCCTTGACCTGGAACTTGGGCACGACGAACAGCGAGATGCCCTTGATCCCCGGCGGTGCATCCGGGAGTTTGGCCAGCACCAGGTGCACGATGTTCTCGGTCAGGTCGTGTTCGCCGGCGGATATGAAGATCTTGGTGCCGGAAATCTTGTAGCTGCCGTTGCCGTTGGGCACAGCCTTGGTGCGGATCAGGCCCAGGTCGGTGCCGCAGTGCGGCTCGGTCAGGCACATGGTGCCCGACCAGCTTCCGTCGGTCAGTTTCGGCAGGAAGGCCGCCTTCTGCTCGTCGGACCCGTGCAGTTCCAGGGCGCGGTAGGCGTCATGACTGAGGCCGGGATAGGTCCCGAAGCTGAGATTTGTCGAACAGACCAGTTCATCCATGATGAACTGCAGCGTGTTGGGCAGGCCCTGTCCGCCGTATTCAGGCGCACAGGCAAGCCCGGTCCAGCCGGCCGCGACGAAGGCATCGTAGGCCTCCTTGAACCCCTTGGGCGTGCGCACGACGCCGTTCTCGAACGTGCAGCCTTCCTCGTCGCCCGACCGGTTCAGCGGCAGCAGTTCTTGCACGCAAAACTTCGCGCCCTCTTCCAGGACGGCGTCGACCACGTCGCGGGTCGCGTCCTCGCAGCCGGGCAGGCCGGGAATCTGGTTCTCGTAGTCCCACAGCTCGTAGAGAACGAACCGGATATCGTCGAGAGGCGCGGCGTAGGTCACCATGATGTCAGTTCCTCAGCGGCTTGCCGGTTTCGAGCGTGTGTTCCATGCGCGCCAGCGTCGGCTCGGTGCGCACCAGGCGCATGAAAGCCGTGCGTTCCAGCTTCAGGACCGCGTCCTCGTCCATGGGCTCCGTGTGGTCGGCGTCGGGACCGCCGGTCAGCACGTCCCCCAGAACATCGGCAACCGTCTCGTCGTGGGGCGTCAGCAGCCCCTTGGCCCTGAACTCGTCCAGGGCAAGGCCGATCGCCGCCTTTCCGGCGGGACCGGGAAGCGCGATCTCCACCGGCTCGGGCGGCGCGTAACCCTCCGCCATGTCCAGGGCCTTCGCCTTCGCGTCGGCCAGCAGGCGGTCGCGGTTGAAGGTCACGCCGTCGGTCGCCTTCAGAAAACCCTTCTCCTGGGCCTCGAAGGCCGACTTGGCGACGTCCGCCAAGCCGATGGTCTGGAACGCCTGGGCCACGGGCGCCATTGGCCCGTGCGGTCGTTTGGGGTCGGCGGCAAGCCGCGTCAGCATTTCCTTGCAGCCGCCCCAGGCGGGCACTAGCCCGACGCCGGTCTCCACCAGGCCGATGTAGCTTTCCGCGTGGGCCTGAACGGCGTCGGAATGCAGCAGGATCTCGCAGCCACCGCCCAGCGCCAGGCCCGATGGCGCGGCAACCACCGGGAAAGGTGCCCGTTTCAGGTCGGCATAGATCTTATGCCCCTGGGCGACCAGGTCTTCGATCATCGGCCACATCGCCGTGTTGGCGGCGAACAGCGCCAGGCCGATGTTGGCGCCGGCGGAGAAATGGCTGCCTTCGTTGTAGATGACCAGCGCCTTGAAGTCCTTGGCCACGATGCCGATGGACTTGCGCAGGAGTGCCATCACCTCCTGGTCGATGCTGTTCAGCTTGGTGTGGATCTCGAAGCAGGCGACGCCGTCGCCCACGTCCCACAGGCTGGCCGACCCGTTGCGGGCAACAGGCTTGGCGGCCAGCTTGACGTCCGCCAACAGCGTGACCCCTTCGGGCCGGACGACGTCCTCGTAGCCGCCGTACAGGATCAGCATCTGCCGTCGTCCGTCCGCGATCCGGTAGAAACCCTAGGCTTCGGCCGCCGTCTTCAAGAGCGCGGGCACGGCCGCGCCGTCCTCGGCCAGACGCGTCGCCATGTCGGCAGGACCGATCGCATCGATCAGCTCGAACGGGCCCTTCTTCCAGTTGTAGCCGAGCCGCATGGCCTGATCGACCGCATCCACGTCATTCGCGATCTCCGGCACCAGCGACGCCGCATAGGCCAATGTCCTGGACATCACGGCCCAGGCATACTGGCCGCCCTTGTCGGCGTGGGAGACCATCGCCTTCGCACCGCCCCGGCGCGCCTCGCGCAGGCTTTCCAGGGCCGGCTTCGCCGCCGGCGCGTAGGCACCCGATGAAAGGTCGACCGCCTCCTTGACGCGCCCGCCGCCTTCGGTGTTCAGCCGGTAGAACCCGCCCTTGCCCTTGCGGCCCGTATAGCCGTCGGCGATCATCTTGCCGATCAACGGGACCTCGCGGCGGATCTTCATGTAGGCGTCGTCCGCCGACAGGGCTCCGGCCAGGCTCTGGTCCACATAGGGCATCAGATCGATGCCCACCAGGTCCATCAGGGCGAAGACACCGGTCTTGGGAATGCCCAGCGGGCGGCCCAGGCAGGCGTCGGCCTCTTCGATCGAGAGGCCGCGGTCGATGGCCTCGACGATGGCGCATTGAATCCAGAAGGTGCCGATCCGGTTGGCGATGAAGCCGGGCGTGTCATGGGCCTCGACGACGCCCTTGCCCAGGCGGCGGTCGGCGAAGTCCTCGAATCCGGCCACGGTTTCCGCAGCGTTTTCCGGTCCGGAGACCACCTCCAATAGCCGCATGTAGCGGGGCGGGTTGAAGAAATGGGTGATCAGGAAGTCCGCTGCAAAGGACTGGGACATGCCCTCCACCAGCTTCGCCCGCGGCAGGGTCGAGGTGTTGGAAGAAACGATGGAACCCTTCTTGCGGACTGCGTCGATCTTCTTGTAGAGCGCCTGCTTCACGTCGAGGCGCTCGACCACCGCCTCGACGATCCAGTCGCTGGCGGCTGCCTGGTCCAGGTGGTCCTCGATATTGCCCGCCGTGACGCGCTTGACGGCTCGCTTGGACATGAAGGGCGCGGGGTCCGCCTTCGCCATGCGCGCGACCGCCTGCTCGGCGACCGTGTTGCGGTCGCCGGCGCCCTCGGGCACCACGTCCAGGAGCAGCACCGGGATGCCGGCATTGGCGATCTGGGCTGCGATGCCGCCGCCCATCACGCCGGCGCCGATGACCGTGACGTGTTCGATGGTCATTGGACCGCTTCCAGGATCGTGGCGATGCCCTGGCCGCCGCCGATACACTGGGTGGCGAGCGCCAGGCCCTTACCGTCGCGCGCCATGATCTGGGCGGCCTTGCCGGTGATGCGCGCGCTCGTGGCGCCCAGGGGATGCCCCAGCGCGATGGCGCCGCCGTCGATATTCTTCCGCTGCATGTCGATGCCCAGCTGGTCGACGCAGGCCAGCGACTGGCTGGCGAAGGCCTCGTTCAGCTCGATCACGTCGATGTCCTGCATGGCAAGACCGACGCGCTTCAGCGCCTTGTTCGTCGCCACCACGGGCCCGATCCCCATCACCTCGGGCTCGCAGCCGGCAACCGCGACCGCCTTCAGCCGTGCCAGCGGCTTCAGCCCGTGTGCCTTGGCATAGTCCTCGGAGGTCACCAGCACCGCCGCCGCGCCGTCGGTCAAGGGCGAGGACGTGCCGGCGGTGACCGAGCCGTCGCTGCGGAAGGCGGGTTTCAGATCGGCCAGCGCGGCTGCGTCCGTCTCCGGCCGGATGCAGCCGTCGGTTTCCACCGCGCTGCCGTTCACCTGGATCGGCACCAGCTCGTCTGACAGCTTGCCGGCGGCCTGCGCCGCCGCCGCTTTGCGGTGGCTTTCCACCGCCAGTTCCTCCTGGCGCGCGCGGGATCTGGTACTTCGCGGCCACGTTCTCGGCGGTTTCGCCCATCCCCATGTAGGCCGCGGGATAGTCCTTGGCCAGGCGCGGATGCGGCATCGGATTGAAGCCCGGGATCGGCACCCGGCTCATGGACTCAACGCCCGCGCACAGGAAAGCCTCGCCGGCATCCAGCTGGATCGCGCCCGCGGCGATGTGCACCGCCTGCATGGACGAGCCGCAGAACCGGTTCACCGTGGCCCCGGACACCGAGATCGGCAGGTCGGCCAGGAAGCCCACCAGGCGCGCCATGTTCAGGCCCTGCTCGGCCTCGGGGAAGGCGCAGCCGACGATCAGGTCCTCGATGTCGGCGGGATCGACCCCGGTCCGGTCCAACAGGCCGCGCACCACCTGGGCGGCCATCTCGTCGGGCCGGGCCTTGACAAGCGCGCCCTTCGCGGCGGCCTGAAATGGCGAACGGGCATAGCCCGCAATCACGACGTTCTTGTGCATGGCATTCGTCCTCCGGGGCAACCGGCCAACCCCGCGCCCGCCGGTTGCAGACCCACAAGTGTGGGCTGTGTCTTACTCTAAAAGGGTTAACGGACGGTAGGAATTCAAGGCCAAATAAGGCCGCGTCCTAGACACCCCCGTCGCGGGCCCGCGTCCAGCGGTGGAGCCAGACCGGCGCCGCCACCCGCCCGCCGCCATCCCGAAAGACAAGGCGCAGCTCGACCGCATTCGCATCACCGGGCGCCAGCAGGAATGTCAGCCGCGCGCCCCGGCCATCGGGGAGGGGGAAAAGGCTGAGGCCCGTGATCTCGGCCTGGCCTTGCGCCATGATCTCGGGCCGCAGCCGCGCCGCGTCGCCCGCGATGTCGATGACGTAGCGTCGCGTTCCTGGGCGGTCATGCTCGCGCCCGCTGCGGCTTTGCAGGATGGCGTGCCCGCCGCCCGCGTCCGGCGGCGCAAGCGTCCAGGTCAGGCTGTAGGCGAAGCGATGCTCGCTTCCGGGCGCAAGCGCCTGTTCGGGCCGCCAGAACGCGACGATGTTGTCCATGAACTCGTCGCCCGCCGGGATCTCCACCAGAACCACGGCTCCGCGCCCCCAATTGCCCCGAGGGCGCACGATTGCATTGGGCCGGTCGTGATACCGCGCCTCGGTGTCCTCGTAATCGGTGAAGTTCCGGACGGATTGAAACAGGCCGAAACTGGCGGGGCCATTATCGAGGAAGGCCGAGGTCTCGACCCGCGCAGGGTTCGAGATGGGGCGCCACAGCCGCTCGCCCGCGCCGTTGTCAATGACAAGGAGGTCGCTGTCATGGACCCGCGGACGGAAATCGTCGGACACCGATGCCCGCAGCGGCCCCTTGAGATACATCGTGGTCAGCGGCGCCACGCCGATATCGGCAATCTCGCGCCGGGGCAAGAGGGTGACGACAAGATCCATCACAGTCTCGGCACCGGGGCGCAGAGTCATGTGGAGATGCCCGGCAAGCGACGGGCTGTCGATGATGGCTTCCAACGAAACGGCGCCGTTTTGCGCGGGATACAGCCGCAGATGGGTAAAGCGCGGGAATTCCTCAGGCCCCGCCCCCCGGTTCCGAGCGCGACCGCGCGCGCCGACAGCCCGTAGGCCATCGCCAGCCCGATGGCGCGGAAATAGCTTGCCCCCTGGACCACCAACACCTCGTCCATCCGGCCGGGCGCGTTGAGGGGATGCCGCAGCCTGAGACCAGAGAAGCCGGCGCCCGGGGCGGTGTCCGGCACCGTGCCGAAATAGCGGGCGTCGAAGCTGAAGAGGTCGGGCGAGAAGGCGATCTCGCGCGGGCCGGTACCCGTGTCGCGGTCGATCCGGACGGGATCGGGAAAGCAGAGACCCGGCGGCAGTAGATCGACCTCGAACCCGGGTCCGTTCGGCAGCATCGCGGCGCGGCCCGGGATCGGGCGAATAGCGCGAAAGGCGTCATAGTCGAGCCCTGCGAAGGGCGGCGGCAGGGGCGGGGTGTCGTCGACAAAGGGCTGCGCGGCGAGGCGACGCGCTTTTGGCAGAAGCGAACCGTCCGTCCGGGCGGACAGCCGGAGCGCCGGTACGGTCGCCAGCGCCGCGGCACCGGCGAGAAACGTGCGCCGCCGCATCAGACAGGCGCGTCCAGCGCGCGGACGATCAACGGCGCCGCGCACAGCGGCAGGGCGACCGGTACAAGCCAGACTGCCGCAGGGCCCGCCGCGAGGACCGAGACCGCCACAAGAAGAGCGCCCGCGGCCGCCTCGGACAGGCCGGCGGGCGCGGCCCGGCGGGCGGTCCGCCCGGATTTCCAGCCGCAATCCCGCCCCAGGCAGATCGACGCTACCGCGCCTGCCTGGCGCAGCATGACAAGCGGTGCAATTACGCTCGACAGCGCCAGTTCGCCGGCCCAGGCACGCAGGCCGACAGCGCGCCGCCGCGACGTACGGGCGCGGCCCAGCCAGGCGGCCAGGGCGCAGGCCTTGGGCAGAAACAGCACGGCGGCCACCACCGCGAGCGGAACGCCGCCCGTCACCGGCACCGCCCCCGTCGCGATGAGACCGACGAGGATCAGCCACAGCGGAGCCACCAGGTAGCTGAGGATGCCCGATGTAAGGTGAACCCGGCTGATCGGGTCGAGGCACGGCTCGGCAATGAGACGCAGGTGCTGCAGGTTGCCCTGGCACCAGCGCCGATCGCGGGCGTGGAACGCGGCGAGTGTCTGCGGCGCTTCCTCGGCGCTGCCGGCCGGGTCGGGGTCGAGCGTGATCGCCCAGCCCGCGCGCCGGATCCATGCCGCCTCGATGAAGTCGTGGCTCAGGAGGTCGCCGCCGAAAGGCGCGCGCCCCGGCAGTATCGGCAGCGTCGCCGCTTCTCGAAAGGCCGCGACCCGCATGATGGCGTTATGGCCCCAATAGTTGCCGCTGTCGGAGGTCCAGGCCGCGAAACCGCGGCCGAAATTGCGCGACAGCAGCCTCGCGGCAACGCGCTGATGCCGGCCGAAGCGCGTTTTCCCGGGCACCAGCGCAATTCCCGCCTGCAATAGGCCGATCGTCGGGCGACGTTCGATTTGCCAGATCATCCGACGGATGCGCCCCGCTGTCATCCGGCTGTCGGCGTCAAGCACCATCATGTAGTCGAAGCCGTCCCCGTGGGCGGCCAGCCAGTCGGCGATGTTGCCCGGCTTGCGCCCCGTGTTCCGCGCCCGCCGGCGGTAGGAGAGCGTTCCGCCGGCGTCCAGCCGGCAGAATTCGGCCTCCTCGTCCGCGACCGCCGCGGCGCCCGCGGTGTCGGACAGGACGAAAACCTGCGTCGTTCCGCCAAGCCCGGCGCGGTCGAGCCCCGCGCAAAACGCAGCGAGGTGCCGGGCGAGCGACTTCGGCGCTTCTCCGCACAGCGTCACGAGGATCGCGGTGCGCCCCGCAGGCGTCCATGTCTCCGGCACGACGGTCCGCTCCGCATCGGGCAGGGCCACACCCAGAAGCGCCGTCGCCGCCCCGCCGGAGATCCAGAACCCAGCGAGGGCGACGAGCGGCAGCGCAATCACCGCGGCCGGCGTCCAGACCGTGACGCCCCCAGCGAAGGTCAGGATGATCGCAAGCGACATCCCGCCCGTCAGCGCGGCGTAGACCATGCGTATTCCCGGCCGCGCAATCTCCGGGGCGGCGGAGCGCTTGGATGTTTCGGCGAGCGACATGGCGACTAACGGATCTTCCCAAGCTACGCGCACGCGGCGGCCGGCGACGCACCGCGAATGACGTTCATATGTCAGCTATGGCGCACGGCGCGCTCGGCAAGCGGGCCTGTCCGGCCCGCCCGTCGACGGGCGGCCATATGCGCGAAGATTTGCCATCCGCGCCGCAGAACTCGGTGGCCAGCGCCATCGCCCTTGCGGACCTTGCCCGGCCTCCTCACAAGTCGCTTCAAGGCCGCGGACAGCCGCTTGACTGCGGGTTTGCCGGACTATTTATGACGGATGGTCGTGACCTCTCATCAGATGCATACGCGGCGGCCAGGTTTTCCCGCCACGCCGGACGACGGCCCGCCGGGCGCCCTGGCGCCGACCCGGTCCTTCGGAAAAGACATGCCATGGTGCCGGCGGCCATGATGCACGCGGCACCGCGCCTGGTCCTGGCCGCACTGCCATTGCATCTCCTCCTCATCCAGCCGAACCATCCGGCCGCGATGAACTGGGAAGCCCTGTTCGTCCTGCCGCTGGAATTGCCGGTCATTTTGCTCGGGCTGGTCGCACTGGGACAGGGCCCTTGGACACGACGGATCCGCGCGGCCCTTGTCGCCGTGCTTCTGCTGCTTGCGGTGCTCAAGGCCGCTGACTACGCCATGTTCTCGGCGTTCGGCCGGGGCTTCAACCCCGTCGCCGATCTGGCGTTGATCGGGGCGGGGTTGCGCCTGTTGACGGGGGCGATCGGTCCGATCCTGACGGCGGGTGCCGTTCTTGCGGCGCTGGCCACCGTGATCGCGGTCGCGGCCCTGGCTTATTGGGCGAGCGGGGTCTGGTCGCAGATTGAAGTCAGGCCGGCGGCGGCACGCGCCGCAGCCGCGGCGGCGGTCCTCTTCGCCGGTATCGCTGCGGGGGAGGTCGGACACGCGATGGACCGCTGGAACCTGCCGGTGACCCCGCCCGGCGCGGCCTTTGCCGCGCGCGTCGGGGTCGAACGGGTCCTGATGGCGCGTGAGACGCTGGCCGATCTGCGCGCCTTCGCAAAGGCCTCGGCGAACGACCCTTACGCAAACCGCGACGGATTGCTGAACGCGATCGACCGCGACGTTCTGGTGGTTTTCGTCGAAAGCTACGGCCGAACAAGCCTCGACACGCCGCTTTACGCGGAGACCCATCGCGCGACGCTTGCGGCAGCCGAGGCGCGACTCGCCGGGCTGGGTCTGTCCATGCGGTCGGGGTTCTTGTGCGCGCCAACGCGCGGTGGGCAAAGCTGGCTGAGCCACGCCACGTTCGCCAACGGCCTCTGGATTGCGGACCAGACAAGTTATGGCGCGGCGCTGGCCATCGAGCGCCAGACGCTTTTCCATACCGCTGCCGATGCGGGGTTTCGCACCGCAGCCGTCATGCCGCAGATCACGCTCGAATGGCCGGAGTCGGCCGTCATGGGGTTCGAGACGGTGCTTGTAGCCGATGACCTGGGCTATGCCGGATTGCCGTTCAACTGGGTGACGATGCCCGATCAGTTTACCTTGGCCGCGCTGGACCGCCTGCTGCGGAACGGGACCGACACGAGGCCGCTTTTCGCGCAAATTGCGTTGGGCTCTTCCCACGCGCCCTGGGTTCCGGTGCCGGATCTTGTCGACTGGGAGTCCGTCGGCGACGGCCGCATCTTCGGCGCGATGGCCTCGGCCGGCGACCCGCCGCGCGTTGTCTGGCGCGACCGCGACCGGGTGCGCGACCAGTACCGGCAGGCGGTGGATTATGCGCTGCGCGTCGTGTTCGACTACGCGGCGCGCCACGCAGGGGACCCGCCGCTCATCTTCGTTGTGGGTGACCATCAGGCCGCGAACTTCGTGGCGCTTGATGATCGTCCTGACGTGCCGGTGCACGTGATCGGGCCCGAGACGCTGGTGGCTCGGGCCGACAGATGGGGTTGGGCGGACGGCCTCTTGCCTGGCGCAGAGGTGGAGCCGCGCGGGATGCACCGGATGCGCGACCTGATCCTCGACGCCTTTTCCGAAAGCTGTTCCGCCTTGGAGAGAACGGTCCAGGCTGAGCGAGCGGATCAGGCTTATTCGACCGCTTGTTGAAGGGGGGTCAATGGCAGGCACCGCTGAAATGGACACGGCTCAAGTCCTGACACCGCACGACCATGCCTGCCGAAGCGGGGAATACCGGCCTAGCGGGTTTTGATCGCGTCCAGGGGGAAGGACGAAACCTCCTTCAACAGGGTCGCGAAGCCGTTTGCAACGTGCTCGACCACCGCCTTGCCTGCCTCCGCCGTCGCCGTGGAGGCGTCGCCGCAGGCGCCGTCGGGGTTCAGGTCCTGGGTCTGCCAGGCGATCTTGACGCCGCCCAGGTAGGTGAGTTTCTCGTAACGGCCTTCGATCGCCTCCATGGCGGTCTTGAAGTCCTGCGTCTTGTCCATGTGCACCAGGTCGGGCCTGAGATGCAGCATGACCGAGGTCTCCACCGTGCCGCCGTGGATGCCGTATTTCGATTCCTTCGGGTCGAACAGGTCAGGGATGCCCATCGCCGGCCAGTTCAGCCCCACGCACATCATGCCGTGTTTGACACGCAGGTCGCGCATCACGATCTCCATCACCTGGGGCTGGCCGCCATGGCTGTTGAAGAAGACCAGCTTTCTGATCCCCGCCCGCGCGACGCTTTCGCCGATCTCGAACCACAGCCGGGCCAGGGTGTCCGCAGACAGGGTCAGCGTTCCGGGGAAATCGATGTGCTCGTTGCTCTTGCCCACCGGCATCGCCGGCAGGACCAGGACCGGCAGGTCGTCCGGCAGCCTTTCCACCGTCGCCTCGATCAGGCCCGCATTGATGCAGGCGTCCACATAGACCGGCAGATGCGGCCCGTGCTGTTCGATCGCGCCGACCGGCAGGACCGCCACCGTCCGGTCCGGATCCAGGCGCTCGAAGTCCTTCGTGGTCAGGTCTTGCCAGTAGTGCGACGGGGCCATTAGCGTCACTCCGTTCCAGTCCGCGCGCCAGTCAAGAAAGGCTCCAGTCATGATAGTGCATCACACGCCGGAAACTATCCGTGCGCCCTTCTCCACTTACAGCCACGGCGTGGAGGTACCGCCCAGCGCGCGCTGGTTGTTCTGTTCCGGCCAGCTTGGCATCACCCCCGAAGAGACCGTCCCGGACGGCGTTGCCGCCCAGACCGAACGGGCGTTCCTGAACATCGGCGCGATCCTGAAGGCCGCGCACATGGATTTCGGCGACATCGTGCGGCTGAACGCCTATCTCACCGACCCCGGCGACCTGCAGGCCTATATGGAGGTGCGCAACCGGTTCGTGACCCTGCCCGCGCCCGCTTCCACACTGATCGTCGTCTCCGGTTTCGCCCGGCCCGAATTCAAAGTCGAGGTCAAGGCGGTCGCGGCGCGGGTCTAACCAGCGTCGGCCTTCCCGCCGCTGATCAGGTTCAACCCGACGCAGCCCGTCACGATCATCAGGAAGAAGATAAGCTTCAAAAGCGACATCTTCTCCCCGAACAGGCCGATCCCCAGAATCGCGACCAGGACGATGCCGAGCCCTGCCCAGATCGCATAGGCCACGCCCACGGGAATGGTCTTCAGGCTGAGCGCCAGCAAGGTGAAGCTGACGGCGTAAAGCGCCAGCGAGCCGCCGAACAGCGCCAATCGTTCGCCGCCGTTCGACATCTTGAGAATGGTGGTCGCACCGACCTCCACGCCAATCGCGGCATACAGATAGAGCCATTGCATGGGCCAAGCCTCGTCGCGGACAGATTGTGTGTTTGAGGCGCAGTCTAGCCCACCGCGCCCTGTCCCGGCTTTGCCAAATCGTGGGATTGGCACTGGACCCCCGCCCCTTTGCACTCCATGTTGCTGCCCATCATGGATACGTTCGAACAGACACACCTGCCATTGGCGCGGTTCGGAATGGGCCAGCCGGTGCCCCGCAAGGAAGACCCCCGCCTGCTCACGGGCCGGGGCCGCTATACCGACGACATCACCCTGCCCGGTCAGGTGTGGGGCCACGTCCTGCGCTCGCCCGTGGCCCACGGGCGATTGAACGGTATCGACACCGCCGCGGCGCGCGCCATGCCGGGCGTGCTGGCGATCTATACCGATGCCGACATCACCGCGGCCGGTTATGGCGACCTGCCCTGCAAGCTGCCCTTGAAAAGCCATGACGGGACGCCGCTGATCAAGCCGGCCCGCCCGGCCCTGGCACGCGACAAGGTGCGCTATGTGGGCGAGGCGGTGGCCTTTGTGGTCGCGGAAACCGCGGTCCAGGCCCGCGACGCGGCCGAAGCGATCGAGCTGGATATCGACCCCCTGCCCGCCGTCACCGACGGGGCCGGTGCGCTGGCGCCGGACGCAGCCGTCCTGCATGACGAAGCGGCCGGCAACACTGCGCTGGACTGGCGCTTCGGCGACGTGGACGCAGTCGAGGCCGCTTTCGCCAAGGCCGCACATGTCACCCGGCTGGCGATGGCCAATAACCGGCTCGTCGTCGCGTCAATGGAGCCCCGCAACGCGGTTGCGTCCTATGACGCCGACAGCGACCACTACACCCTCGACATCGGCTGCCAGGGCGTGTTCGGGCTGCGCCAGTCGCTGGCGACCGACATCCTCAAGATCGAACCTGACCGGCTGACCGTGCGTGCGGGCGACGTGGGCGGGTCCTTCGGCATGAAGGCGCAGTCCTATCCCGAATACGTGCCCCTGTTGCACGCGGCGCGCACGCTGGGACGGCCGGTGCGGTGGCGCGACGAACGCAGCGACAGTTTCGTGTCCGATAACCAGGGCCGCGCCAGCACGGTCGAGGCGGCACTGGCGCTTGACGCCGATGGCAACTTCCTGGCTGCCCGCGTCACCGGTATCGCCGAAATGGGCGGATACCTCTCGGGCATGGGGCCGATGATGCAGTGCGTGAACATCCAGAAGAACACGCCCAGCCTCTACAAGCTGCCGCTTCTTCTGGTCGAGACCAAGGTGGTCTTCACCAACGCGACACCCGTAGGGCCCTACCGCGGTGCGGGCCGGCCGGAAGGCAACTATTACATCGAGCGCCTGATCGAAACGGCGGCGCGCGAGACGGGCCGCGACCCGATCGGGCTCCGGCGCCAGAACATGATCGAACCTGCCGCCATGCCGTACCAGGCGGTCTCGGGGCTCACCTATGACAGCGGCGACTTCCCGGCGTCCTCGACAAGGTCCTGTCGCTGGCCGACTGGAACGGCTTTGCGGCCCGCCGCGCGGCGTCGGAGACGCGCGGTCTCCTCCGTGGTATCGGGCTCGCCGCCTATCTGGAAGTGACCGCCCCGCCCGGCAAGGAGATGGGCGGCATCCGGTTCGAGGCGGACGGGCGCGTCTTGCTCATGACCGGCACGCTGGACTACGGCCAGGGCCACGCCTCGGCCTTCGCCCAGGTGCTGACGGAGAAGCTGGGCGTCCCGTTCGAGCTGATCGACCTCGTCCAGAAGGACAGCGACCAGCTGCTGGTCGGCGGCGGAACCGGCGGCTCCCGCTCCGCGATCGCCAGCGGCACGGCCATCGTGACGGCGGCGGAACAAGTGATCGAGAACGGCCGCGCACTCGCAGCCCACTTCCTGGAGGCGGCCGAGGCCGACGTGGAGTTCGTCAGCGGCACGTTCCGGATCGCCGGCACGGACCGGGCGCTCGAAATCATGGAGCTTGCCGAACGGGTGCGCGGGGCGGGCCCGCTGCCCGACGACCTGCCCGGCGAGCTGGGCGCGTCGCTTGCCATGGACACGCCGCCCTCGGCCTTCCCCAACGGGGCGCATGTGGCCGAGGTGGAGATCGACCCCGACACCGGCGTGACCCACGTGGTGCGTTACACCGTCGTCGACGACTTCGGCACCATCATCAACCCGATGCTGGTCGAAGGCCAGGTGCATGGCGGGATCGTGCAGGGGATCGGTCAGGCCCTGATGGAACACACGGTCTATGACGAGGATGGCCAGCTCCTGTTCGGGTCGTTCATGGACTGCACGATGCCGCGCGCCGACGACGTGCCGTTCTTCGCCTTCGGCTCGCACGCGGTTCCCGCGAAGACCAACCCGCTGGGCGTCAAGGGCTGCGGCGAGGCCGGCGTCTCGGGCGCCGTGCCGTCGGTGATGAACGCGATCATCGATGCCCTCGCCGACCGCGGCGTCACCCACATCGACATGCCAGCAACGCCACAGCGGATCTGGCAGGCGCTGAACGGCGGGTAAAATCGGCAGACAAGAAGCTGTCACAAACGCCTGCTCTAACCGGCAGGCGGCCCCTCCCCAACACGCTGTTGAGACGGCGGCGGCCGCGCTAAACTGGTGCGTGCGGCTCCGTCGCGGCGCGCGAGCGAAGGGAGGCAGGGAATGAGCCAGGCAATCGAGATCAGGCCGCTGTCGGGCGCGCTGGGTGCTGAGATCTCCGGCATCCAGATTGGCAACACCCTCAGCAACGAGGCGTTCGACACCATCCACCGTGCCTTCAACGACTACGGCGCCATCTTCTTCCGCGATCAGGAACTGACGCATCAAGCCCAGATCGATTTCGCCCGCCGCTTCGGCGAACTGGAGCAGCACCCCATCGTCGACGGGTTGGAGGACTTCCCCGAGGTCATCAAGGTGCTGAAGCCGGCCGGCGAAAGCGCCAGCTTTGGCACCGGCTGGCATACCGACAACTCGTTCCTGGAACGGCCCAGCCTGGGCTCGGTCCTCTACGGCGTGGTGATCCCGCCCGTTGGCGGCGACACCTTGTTCGCCAATCAGTATCTGGCCTACGAGACCCTATCCGACAGCATGAAGCGGATGCTCGATAACCTGACCGCCGTCCATTCCGCCGGCCCGGCCTTTACCTCCGAAACTGCGATGGAGAAGTACCGGGGCGAAACCGCGATTACCTACACCTGGACCGACGACGTCCACGAGGAAGTCGAACATCCGGTGGTGCGCACCCATCCCGACACGGGGCGCAAGGCGCTCTACGTCAACGCCATGTTCACCCAGCGCTTCGCCGGCTGGACCGCCGAGGAAAGCCGCCCTCTGCTGGAATACCTCTATTCCCACGCGACCAAACCGGAGTTCTGCTGCCGCTTCCGCTGGCAGGCCGGTTCGGTCGCCTTGTGGGACAATCGCTGCGTCCAGCACTACGCGATCGACGACTACCGCGACCATGACCGGCTGATGTACCGGGTCACGATCCGCGGCGAGCGGCCACACTAGAGGAGCCTTCGCGTGACGTTTCGGTTCCTGGTGATCGATGGCTACCGGCACCGCGCGCGCGAAAAGCTCGCCGCGGCGGGCTGCACGCCGGCCGGCAAGCTCTACGAGGCCATGGCCGGGCGCCATGCGCCCGGATGCCACGTGGACATTGCCTACCCCGCCGACGGTGCCGATTTCCTGCCGCAGGGCGCCGGACTTGCCGACTATGACGGGCTTCTGTGGACGGGCTCCAGCCTGACTGTCACGGACGACCGACCCGAGGTCACCCGGCAGATCGCCCTGGCCAAGGCCGCCTTCGAGGCGGGCGTTCCCGGGTTCGGAAGCTGTTGGGCACTTCAGATCGCCGCGGTCGCCGCAGGCGGAACCTGCCGGCCCAACCCGAACGGGCGGGAGTTCGGCGTCACCCGCAAGGTGGTGCTCACGCCGGAAGGCCGCGGCCACCCTCTTTATGCCGGCAACCCGCCGGCCTTCGACGGCTTCACCAGCCATTTCGACGAGGTGGAGTCGCTGCCGCCCGGCGGCGTGGTGCTGGCGACCAACGCAATGACGCGGGTCCAGGCGGCCGCGATCAGCCGCGATGGGACGGCGTTCTGGGCGTTGCAGTACCACCCCGAATATGACCTCGGGGAGATCGCTGCGCTGGCGCGGCTTCGGGGCGACGGCCTGATCGCCGAGGGCCGCTTCAGGGATCGCGACGATCTCAACACCTGGATCGCGGCGCTCGAAACACTCAACGACGATCCCGATCAGCCCGGTCTGGCCTGGCGCCTTGGCGTCGATGCCGACCTGCTCGACCCGGCGGTGCGTTGTTGCGAGTTCGTGAACTGGCTGGAGGCGCTTCAGGCGGGAACGCTCGCCGCACCCCGCGCGAAAGCCGGCTGATCCGGGCCGATCACACGCCCGTATTTTTTGCCAAGGGTGACGTGGGCGGAGCATCGCATGACCAGCCAACAGAGTGTCCGCAGGCTGCCGAACGGCGCGAGCAGCGGCACGGTCTATGTCTCGATTACGGGGCTCCGACTCAAGCGGCCGTGGCACGTCTTCCGGTTCTATCGACACGCGATCCCGTCGCTCCGGCAAGCCAATGACGCCCCCGGCAACCTCCGGACCGAGGTCCGCACCATCAACGGCGTCCACCACACGCTGACCGTGTGGCAGAATGAGGCGGCGATGCGGGCCTTTCTTTATTCCGGCGCCCACGGTCGGGCGATCCGCGCGTTTCGACAAATCGCCACGGGGAAGACGTTCGGCTTCCACACGGAGAACGTGCCTGGCTGGGGCGAAATCCACGAAATCTGGAATTCGCGCGGCCGGGACTACCATTAACGGATTTGGTGCCTGAATACCGCGAACGGCACGGTCCGCGAACAAACCGGTAAGGTTCGGTCAATCACCGCGGCGCTAGGCTTCCCCTCAGGCTCTTGGGGAGGGAGTCGCGTCCATGAAAGACCAATACTCCGGCCATACCGGGGCAGCCGCCGGCAGCCGCATCGCGTCCCTCAAGGAGGGCCAGGACGGATCGGACTATTGGCCGATCGACGTCCGACGGGCGGCAACCAACGATGAGGAGTTGTTTTGCCTCTTCGTGGGGCCGAACGCGAGCAAGTACATCAAGACCTACCGTGCCATCGTCGAAGGCGACGGCCGGGCATGGTCGTTCAACTGGGTTGTCCTGTTGGCCGGGCTTCCCTGGTTCTTCTACCGCCGCATGTATCTTGCAGGAATCGGGATCCTGATCCTCCCCATATTGCTGGCGGTCCTGTTTCCCGGTTTTGCCCAGGCGGGGATACCCGGTTTCGCGGCTGTCCTGGCCGTCATGGCGAACCGTTGGTACGTCAATACTGCGATCGCCCGCATCGATAAGATCAGGGCGCTGGACCTTCCGCCCGACGAGCAGGCCAAGCGTATCTATCTGGCCGGCGGTGTTTCGATCGCCGGGGCCGTATTCGGTGCGGTAATCGTGCTGTCCCTGGCCGCCCTGCCGCTTGTCGCCACCTACGGCGTTTCGCTTCCCGGCTGCGGTTCGGCCCGCGTGCAACACCTGGCAAAGGAGTCGATCGCCGAGAGGCTCAATGAGTCGGGGGTGCGCGCGATGGGGCTGACGCTGTCCGATTTCAAAGCTGTGCAGTCCGCCCCGGACGGATCCTCGCACATCTGCGAGTTCCAGGTCGGTTGGGGCAGCGAGCAGCACACATACTACCTGGGCGTGTCCTGGAGCAACCGCAAGACCGGCGAATACCGGGTCAACATGGGACCCAGTATGGACGGCCTGGTGCCATAGATCCGTTATGGCTGAACCCCTTATCCGGCTGGCCGCGCTGGCGGCCGCAGTCATCCCGGCATTTGCGATTCTCTGGTATTTCCTGGCCGCCGCCCGGGTCCGCATCGACGCGCCGATGATCTGGGCCGGCTTCGGATTTGGCGCCTGCACCGCGTTGCCGGCCGCGGCGTTCGAGGGCTTCTATGCCGTCTTCGTGGGTTTCGGCACCGATCCCTTCGGAGTCGGCGCTCGGCAGGCGGTGATCGGCGCGGCCGTCCCGGAGGAAATCTGCAAGCTCCTCGCGCTGCTCTGCCTTTGCGGACGGCATCTCCGCTACACGTCCGCCAACCATGTTTACGTGCTGGCCATCGCGACCGCCTGCGGCTTCGCCTGCCTGGAAAACACCTTCTATGTGGTCAACGACGGCGACTGGCATACAAACGCAGCCATGCGCAGCCTCACCGCGGTGCCGGGCCACGCCTTCATGGGGGCGGCCATGGGTTTCGGGATCGTCCAGGCGGTGCATCGCGGCGGCGGCCCCCTTTGGTGGATCCTGGCGCTTGCCATGCCGATCGCCTTTCACGGCCTCTATAATTTCCCGTTGCTGGCCATGGCGCAGATCGAACTGGACCCCACTGCCGGCTCCGACGTGGTTGTCTGGAACCTGGTCTTCCTGTTCATCGTCGTTGTGGTCGTGGAGGGCGTTGCCGCGCACCTGTTTTTGCATCGGGTCCTGGCAGTTGGCCGTTCGACCGAGTCGTCCCACCACACACGCAGCCGGTCGGCCGGCTGGTTGCAGCGCCTCTGTGAGTTTCCCGTGTTCTGGGGCTTGTTCGGGCTGGTCTGCTGGGCCGGTGCCGGTGTCGTGCTCTGGGGCGTGCCGTCCTGGGACGGGATTGGCCTGGCACACGCCCCGGCCGCCGCAGCGTCTTTCCGCAAAGGCCTTGCGGCCTTCGCCGCGCTGCACGGCATCGCCTTTCTGGGGCTTGCCGCGGTCGTCGCACGGCGCCGGTTGGTCGCCGCCGACTGACCGGCTGCGGCGTCAGTCCAGCCGCTCCATCCGATCCTCGAGATCACGGATGTCGGCGATCAACAGGTCCCGCTCGTGCTTCTTGTGCTACTCGGCTTCCGCCGCCTCTTGGTCCTCCATCTCCAGATCAGCCAGCATCTGCTCGAACTCCCCGGCCTGGTGGCCCTGTGAGCGGACCGTCCGGCGGAGTTCCTCCATCCTGGCTTCCAATGCTTCGCGTTCGTTTCCGACCTGGACCAGGTGTTCTTCGACCGCCGCCACGCGGTCGCGCGCCGCCTCCAGTTCCTGAACCAGCGCCTCTCGCGCGTCGACCATGACACGTCCTCTCGGTTGACGTCCCGGCACCAGTCTAGCATGAAGCGCACACCAGCACGGAATGGAACCCCCATGCGCTTGTGCATCATTGCCTTGACAGTCTTCTTCGCGGCATCCGCCCATGCTGCGACGCCAGGGCTGGACGACGGGGACACATGCCGGGACCGGTCGAGAACCCCGGACGCCCGGATCACCGGCTGTTCCCGCGCACTCCAGTCCGGCGGTCTCACCTCGGAGGTCCGGGCCGCGCTGATGTACAACCGCGGCCTCATGTACCTGCTGCGCGGCGACGAGGGGCGGGCGCTCAAGGACTTCACGATCGCGCTCCGGCTGCGCCCCGACTTCCCCGATGCATTGGTCAACCGCGGCAGCCTGTACCATGCCCGCGGCAGGCTCGATCTTGCCATCCAGGATCTTGACCGGGCTCTGCGGTTGGACCCCACCCATGCAGGTGCGCTCAACAACCGGGGCCTTGCCCGCCTCGATGCGGGGGACTACGCGGGCGCTCTTGCCGATTTCGACGCGGTCATCCGGCACCATCCCGACGATGCGGTGGGGTACAAGAACCGGGGCAACGCCCGACGCCAGAGCGGCGCCCTCGCCGCCGCCCGCGCAGACTTCACCGCGGCCATCGACCGCCGCGCGGACTACGGCGAGGCCTACAACAATCGCGGCATTGTCCAGCACGACCTCGGTACCTTCGACCAGGCGGTCGCGGACTTTGACCGGGCGCTGGCACTCGATCCTGGCAACTCGGTGATCCTGAACAATCGGGGCAACAGCCTGCGCGCCATGGGTCATCTCGACCGGGCGATCGCCGATTACGACGCCGCGATCGCCCGCCGGCCCGACTTCGCCGCCGCTTACAACAATCGGGCCAATGCGCTGCGCAACAAGGGCCTGTTGAAGCGGGCGCTGAAGGACTACGACCGGGCGCTGGACCTGCAGCCGGACTACGCGGCGGCCTTCGACAACAGGGGCATTACCCACTACCAGATGGGCCAGCATGGCCGTGCGCTTGCCGACTACGACCAGGCCATTGCCTTGAAGCCCGACTTTGCGGATGCCTACAACAACCGTGCGCTGGTGCACCAGGCCGCGGGCCGGCTGGACGTTGCGTTGGCCGACTACGACAAGGCGATTGCGCTCAAGCCGGCGGACCCGATCGCCCACGGCAACCGCGCCGGACTTCTTCTGCAAAACGGAAACACCGACGGGGCCATCGCGGACCTGACTGTGGCGATCGCCGGCCAGCCCGGCAATCCGGCCTGGTGGCACAATCGCGGCCAAGCCTTGCTGGCCAGCGGCAAGGCGAACGAGGCGATCGCGGACTTCGACCGCGCCCTGGAACTGAAACCGGATCATCTCGCCGCGCGTTTCGCGCGCGGCAATGCCCGGCGCGCCCTACGCCGCTACGAGGCCGCGGCGGCGGACTATTCAGCCGTGATCGCGGCCCGGCCGCAACATGCCGGCGCGCTGTTCAATCGAGCCATCACGCTTGCAAGACTGGAGCGCGGCAACGCGGGCATGGCGGATATGGAGGCAGCGCTTGCCGCCAATCCCGACGCGGCAGGCCGGTTCCGGGACAGCCTTGCGAGACACGGATATCTTGCCGGTGACAAGGCTAGCCTGCGGACCGGCGTGCGCGCCTGGATCGACGCCGGCGCCCCGCCGCTGCGCTAGCGTGAAAACAGCTAACCTCAAATGACTTGCCGTCAGGCAGCCACATGCTTCGTGACGCGCCCTGCGGGCGCTCCTCAGCATGAGGGGTGATGTCAGGTCCAAGCCAACCCTCATGCTGAGGAGGTGCGCGTCAGCGCGCCGTCACGAAGCATATGGCTGCCACCCGCACTGCCGCCCACCTCAGTCCAACTGCGTCACTTCCGGTCCCGTATCACCCATGAACTTGACCCGGTATCTGGCGTTCTCGCAGAGGATGACCCAGGCCTTGCGGTCGGGTTCGGAGTGTTCCACGTCGTGTTCGACGGACTGCGGACGTTCGCAGACCTGGCCCCGCTGGCGTACCGCCGCGGCGACGGCCTCCAGGGCGGCCTCCTGGGACTGCGCATCGACAGGGTCCGGTCCAACGGACAGGAGGACGAACAAGAGGCCGAAGGCAACGAGAGGTTTCATGTCTGCTCTCTTGGTTCGACGACATCCATGCCCGCCGGATTAGACGCGGACAGCCGCCCCCTCTTCGGATGCGGCTTCGACCGCTTCAGGCACCTCCCGGTGCTGGAACCCCTTCACGGCCGCCCGCAGCGTCGGAAAGATATACTGATCGTAGCCGCCGCGGACTTCCGAAACGAAGCTGGGCCGGAAGAACTGCGATAGCGTTCCGCGCGCACGGGCGATGCCCAGCACGATCCCCTCGGCGGCCAGTTCGTCGTGCAATTCCTGGAACTGCTGAACGGCCGTGAAGTCGATGACGTTGACCGGGCTGACATCGAGGATGACCCATTCGACAGGGTTTTCCTCGGCTGCAATGGCTTCGCGCACGCGTTGCCGGAAGAGCTCGGCATTGAAGAAGATTAGATCGGAGTCGAAGCGATAGATCAGCAGGCCCGGCACCGTCGTCGCCTCGGGGTATTCCCGGACATTGTGAAAGCCCTTCATGCCTTTCACCCGGCCCAGCACGGCGTCCGACGGCTTGGATCCGACCATCAACAGCCACACAAGCGTCAGGGCAACAGCCAGCAACACTCCCGGCAGCACGCCCAGGACCAGAACGCCAATGGTCGTGCCGACGGACAGCACGAACTCGCGCCCGCTCGCCTCATAGAGTTCCTTCAGCGCCTCAACGTCGAACAGGTGCACGGCCGAGACGATGATCACCGCCGCCAAGGCGGCTGTGGGCACCAGCGCCAGCGGCGCCGTCAGGAAAAACAGGATCAACAGCATGGCGCCCGCCGCGACCAGCCCCACGACCTGGGTCTTGCCGCCCATGGCGTAGTTGACGGCGGTCCGGGAATCCGCACCCGTCACCGGGAACCCCTGCATCACGCCGGAAGCCAGGTTGCCGACGCCGAAAGCGATCAGTTCACGGTTGGGGTCCACACGCTCGCGAATGCGCCGCGCAAAACTCTTCGCCGTCAGCACGCCGCTGGTGAAACTGACCAGCACGAGGCCCGCGGCGCCGGCCAGCATGTCGTCCAGCTCCGACAGGCCGACCGCCGGCATCCTGAACGTCGGCATTCCGGCGGGCACCGTTCCCAGGATGGCAACACCCTGCCCTTCCAGACCCAGGGCGTAGACCGCAATCACCGCGATGATGACAACGACGAGGGCTGACGGCAGACGCCGCGCGAAGCGGCGCATGCCCAGCAGGATCACCAGCATGCACAGCGCCAGGATCACGGTCGGCATGTGTGTCTCGCCCAGTTTCGTGACGATCTCCAGAACCTTCGGAAAGAACTCCTTGGCCTCCAGCGAGTAGCCGAACAGCTTCGGGATCTGCCCCACAATGATCAGCAGGGAGACCCCGTTCAGGAACCCGACCAGGATCGGCTGGGACAGGAAGTTGGCGATGAAACCCAGCCTCAGGAACCCTGCGATGATGTAAAGCACGCCGGCCATCAAGGTCAGGGCCACCATCATCACCAGGAATTTCGAGGGATCGCCGCCGGCCAGGGGTGTCAGGATGGCCGCGGCCAGGATGCAGGTCGCCGCATCGGGTCCGATCATCAACTGCCGGGAGGAGCCAAAAAACGCATAGGCGATCAGCGGAAAAATCGCCGCATAAATCCCGTAGACCGCCGGAACGCCCACGATCTGCGAATAGGCGATGCCCACCGGCAAGGCGACGGCGGCAACCGACAGGCCTGCCGGCAGGTCGTCGCGCAAGGTGGCCACGTCGTAGCGCGACATGGCCTCTACGCCCGGCACGAACCTCCGGACCAGCTGCCGCGCCCTTCCTCCCTGCTCTTCGTCCCCGTTCATGTCACGTTCCTGGCCATTGAACTGACCAGCCCCTTCTTGCCTATCCCCACGCCGTCGTTCGTGGCGCCTGCTCCAAGTATTGCATACTGCATGACATCAAACCGTCATGAATTGCCCTTGTGCGCCAATGCCGTCGACTTGGTGATGGTGGTTGAGCTTTCCATGGAGCGCGCCGCATGTGCAACGGGCTTGATGTATGATGGTCAGACGGCAGAGTCGTCAGGCGTCATGGTCGCGCGTGCCTTCCTCGGATCGCGGCGCGGGCACATCACCAAACAATCTGATCAAGAGGGTCGGAATCGCAGGCATGCAACTCATCCCAAGCGAGGTCGCCATCGGCGGCGTCTATTTCCCGCCGCTTCTCCTGGCAGGCGCGATTGGCGTCGCCCTGGCGGCATTGACGGCGTTCCTGCTCAATCGTTATCGCCTGTCGCGGTTCTTCTGGTCCCCGCCTCTGGTGTTTCTGGCCCTGTCGGTGATCTACACGGGCCTCATCGGCACTTTCCTGATCCCGGCGTGAGGGCACCATGCTGAAGACTTCGCTCAGGGTTCTGCTGACCGGCGCCGTCGTCCTCGTGGCCGTTGCCGTTGTCGCCTACAAGTACTGGGACTATCTCATCAATCCCTGGACCCGCGACGGCCAAGTCCGCGCCCAGGTGGTTGAGATCACGCCGCGGGTTTCGGCGCCGATCGTCAACCTGCCGATCGCCGACAACCAGTTCGTGCGCGCGGGCGACCTCTTGTTCGAGATCGACCCGCGCACCTTCGAGGCGGCGCTGGACCAGGCACGGGCAGACCTGGACCGGACCCGGGACGACATCGAAGCCCTGAAGAGCCAGGTCCAGGCGGCGGAAGCGACCGTCGACCAGTACGAGTCCCTCATCGTTCAGCAACAGGCGGTGATCGACGCGAACGAGGCGAGCCTGGCGGACGCCACGGCCAATTTCGAGCGGATGACCAGGGCAGGCGAGACGGGCGCCGTGGCCCGACAGGCGGTCGACGACGCCAAGGCGAACTTCGACATCGCCGTCGCGTCCCTCAGCCGGGCGCAGGCCCAGATGATCGAAGCCTATGCCCAGCGGGCCCAGTCCGAAGCCGACCTTGCCGAAGCGCGCGCAGCTCGGCGCGCCAGGCGAGGACAACGCCCGACTGCGCGCCGCCAAGGCGGCGGTGCGCTCGGCCGAGCTCGACCTGGAATTCACCCGCGTCACCGCGTCCGTCGACGGCTATGTCACCAACCTGAGTCTCAGGCTCGGCGACCAGGCCGTCGAGAATACGCCCGCGCTCGCCCTGATCGACGTCAACAGCTTCTGGGTCCACGGCTTCTTCAAGGAGAACTGGATAGCCGACATCCGCACCGGCGACCGCGCGATCGTCACCATGATGACCTATCCCGACCGGCCGCTGGAAGGCCGCGTGGACAGCGTCGGCTGGGGCATCTCCCAGGACGACGGCAGCACCGGTTTCGACCTGCTGCCCGATATCTATGCCACTTTCGAATGGATGCGCCTCGCCCAGCGGGTGCCGGTGCGCGTTCACCTCGTCGACGTGCCGGAGGACATCAAGCTGCGCGTCGGGACGACAACCTCCGTCCTCGTCATGACCGGGACCAGCGAGACTCCGGACGATAGCGCGGTGCCGCCGGCGCCGCGGCTGCTGCAATAGCCGCGTCGCAGAAACGGTCGTTCAGGAAGCGGGCCATGCTGAGCCGCCGCACCAAGGAATCGATCAAGACAGCGCTCGCAGTCGTGATTGCGTACGGGATTGCCTTCTATTTCGGATGGGAAAAGCCGTTCTGGTCCGCTTTCGCGGTTGTCATGATCAGCCTGGACACGGCCGGCCAGTCGCCGAACAAGGCCGCGCTGCGGATGCTGGGGACCGTCGTCGGGGTGTGCGCGGCGCTGACGTTCTTTGCGCTGTTTCCGCAGGAGCGTTGGGGGCTCTTGGCGGTCTTGTCTCTTATATCGGTCTCTGCGTCTACATGGTCGCCGGTCCAAAACGTCAGTACTTCTGGTTCGTCTCTGCGTTCGTCTGCCTTGTGATCATCATCGACGGCGCGCCCGTCTCGTCCGATCTGTTCTCGATCGCCATGGCCCGGTTCGAGGAGACCGCCATGGGCATTCTGGTCTATTCGGTCATCAGCATTCTCCTGTGGCCGCAAAGCAGCCGGGACGACCTCGAAGCCTCTGCGCAAAGGCTTTTCGGAACGCAGGTCGAACTCTACAAGACGTCACTTTCGCAAACCGCGGCCAATTATCCTTCAGCAGAACTGCAGCCCGTCGCCATCAAGGAAATCCAGGCTCTGATCCAGTTCGAAAAGGATCTCGAAGCCGCGGTGCACGACAGCTACGAGGTCTGGGAAATGCGGCGCCAATGGCGACGATACCACGCCCTGTCGCAGTCGCTCTTGAAGGCACTGGGGCGCTGGCGGGCGAGCTTTACCGATGCGCGGCATCTGGATTTGCCAGGGCTGTTGCCCAATCTCGAGGTCTTCAAGGCCGAGATGGCCGATCGCGCCGACAAGATTGCGGCCATGTTGCGCGGCGAGCCACCGCAGGATTGGCCGTCACCCATGACGCTGGAGGTGGCGCTCGCCGAGGCCCGCGCCCTGTCGCACTTCGACCGGGCGGCACTTGCCGCCTTCAAGGCGCAGCTTGACCGGATCGAGGAGCTCAGTCGTGCGCTGTTCCAGTGTGTTGCGGACATCAAGGGATTCGGCGGAAGGACACCAGATGCCGCCCCCGCGACAAACAACGGCTTCGCCCTCGACCCGGACCGCCTGCACGCCAGCGCGACGGTCGTGGCGACCCTCTTCGTCGCCTACTGTGTCTGGATCTACGTCGACCCGCCGATGCATCAGCTGTTCGTTTTCCTGCCGACACAGTGGGCGATGGTGTCCGTCCTGTCGCGTCAGCCTGTCACCAAAATGGTCCCGGGCTTTCTCGTTGCCTTTCTCACAAGCGGGATTGCGTATGTCTTCGTCATGCCGCACCTATCCAGTTATGCCGAGCTTGGAACGATGCTTTTCATCTTCGTCTTCGTTCAGTTCTGGCTGTTCTTCGAACCGGCGAAACGGGCGACCCGCTCAGGCGCATTGGCGAACTTCCTCATCCTGATTTCACTGGAAAACAACCAGAGCTACGACTTTGCGAGCTTCGTCAATACGGTAGCCGGAATGAGCATTTCGGTCGGGCTGGCGATCGTCATCCAGTACTTCCCGTTCTCGCCTCGGCCCGAGAAGGTCTTCCTGCGGCTGCTCAACCGCTACTTCCGGCAGTTGGAGTTCCTGCTGACGCGTCTTTCATACGATTTTGAACGGCAGCGAGGGCCGTTGGGCCTCCTGCAGACCATCCTGTACCGGTCGGACATTCTGCGAATCCCGGTTCGGCTTGCGGGGCTCGCCGACCAGATCGACTACCGGGTCCTCCCAGGCACAACGCCCCAGCGCGTCCATGACCTGACCGCCAGCCTGCAGGCAATCGCCTACCGCATCAACGACCTTTTGGACATGCGTGAACCCGAGCGGGCTAACCCCCTGGTCCAGGAACTGCTGGGCGATCTCAGGGACTGGCAGTTGGCCGTACTGGCCGTTGTGCGACACTGGGCGGCCGACCCGGGCGCACCGCCGCCGGGGGATATCGAACAGCGGCTCGCCGCGCGAATCGAGAACCTGGAAAGGCGCATCGGCGAGGCGCGCGGTCGGTTCGATCCCGATGTGCTGAGCCAGGCGCAATACGAAGGACTCTATCGCGCGGTCGCCGCCTTTCGCGGGCTGTCGGACGCGGGCGTTGCCTATGCGGGCCTGGCCGCCGGGATCAACTGCCGGCCTTGGAAAGAAGCGCGATTCTGATACCGTGATCCGTCGCTGTATTCCATCTGCGCGTCGCGCATCCGGCCGTTGCCGCTGACTGCAAGGACAGACCATGAGCGCCGTTGCCATCGTTGCCGCAGTGCTGTTCCTGACGGCCCTGTTCAATTTCCTCAACGACCGGTTCCTGAAGCTCCAGCAGACCATCGGTCTGATGCTGATTGCATTGCTCTTCACCCTTTTGCTTGGCGGCCTCAACGCTTTTGGCCTGACGAAGTTATTCGCCTGGGAACAGGAATTCGTCGAAAGCCTCAGACTGGATCGCAGCCTGTTGAACGGCGTCCTGTGTTTCATGCTGTTTTCCGGCAGCATCAACGTCAAGGCCCGCACCCTCGGCGAGGAAAAATGGGTCATCGTGACGCTTGCCATCGGCGCCACCCTGGTTTCCGCGGTTCTGACCGGCGCCGCACTGTGGGCGGTGCTGCCGGTCTTCTGTGCCGGCCTCGCGCTCATCTATTGCCTGGTCTTCGGCGCGCTGATCTCGCCGACCGATCCGATCGCGGCGCTGGCGATCCTGGGCAAAGTGGGGCTGCCGCCGAAACTCGAGGCCATCATCAACGGCGAAAGCCTGTTTAACGACGGCGTCGGGGTGGTGGTCTTCTCCATCTGCCTCACAATCGCGATCGGAACCCAGGACCCCACAGCCGGTGACGCCGTGGTCATGTTCCTTCGCGAGGTCTTCGGCGGCATCGCCTTGGGCCTGGTCGCGGCCGCCGTGATGCATCACGCGCTGACGCGCACGTCCGAATACGGCCCCCATGTGCTGGTATCGCTTGCCGTCGTCGCCACGGCCTATGCGCTCTCCGAGCGGATCGAAGTGTCCGTACCCATCGCAACGGTCGTGATCGGTCTGGCGATCGGCAACTACACCATGCCGCGGGTCGCCGAGGTACCGCGCGACCGGTTCAAGACCTTCTGGCGGGCGATCGACGAGGTCCTCAATGCAACGCTGTTCGTTCTGATCGGGTTACAGCTGGCGACGGTCAGCGTGTTTCTGCCGGCACAACCGGTATCGGCCCTGCCAGCCATTCTCCTTTGCCTCGCCGCCCGCTGGATCAGCGTCAACCTCTCGCTCAATGTCCTTGGCGGGATCGGCGCCCTGGAAGCCAAACGGGTCGGTCTGACCAACCTGCTGACCTGGGGCGGGCTGCGCGGCGGCCTCGCCATCGCCATGGCCCTGTCGCTGCCGGAAGGTCCGGAGAAAGAGGTCATCCTACAGATGACCTACGGTGTCGTGGTCTTTTCCCTGCTGGTTCAGGGCCTGACGATCGGCCGGATCTTCAAGGCCGACCAGTTGAAGACCCTGCTATCACGGTGAACCGCCGATGCGTGAATTCCTTTCCTTCTGCAGGCACCTGCGCCAGCTTCTGCAATTCGTCTGGGCCGTCCTCGGCATTCTGGCGCTGATCTTGCTCGCCTGCGCCGTCGGTATCGCGATGGTGGAGGACCTGCGACTGGGAGAGGCCATCTATTTCACGCTGATAACGGGATTGACCGTCGGTTTCGGCGATATCACGCCTGCGACCGGGATCGGTCGGGTCCTGAGTGTTGTTGCTGGCTTTATCGGCGTGATCGTCATCGGCCTTGTGGTCGCCGTAGCCAATCGGGCCCTGGCAATGGCCGCGGAAGACAAACGTCGCGAAACCGGCACGGACTAGCCTGTTTACGGCAGCATCGCCAGGTTCCAGAACGCTCGCGCGGCGCGCTCGCGACGCCACACGCGTCCACCTCTTCGGCCACACCTCGACTTAACGGTTTATTCGGCAGACCTGCAGTATGGCAGAGGGTTGTCGGCGACTGAGTTGTCCGCCCCCTCTGTCCTATGAGAGCAGGCCTTTATGAAGATCGTCATCTGCGGACTTGGATATGTGGGCAGTACCATGGCCGCGTGCCTGCTGCGGGACCGACACATCGTCGTCGGGATCGATGTCAACCCCGACAAGGTCGCAGCTTTCCTTAACGGCACGTCACCCGTGCGCGAACCCGGCATCGACGAGATGCTGGCAGCCGGCAGGGCCGATGGCCGCCTGACTGCCGGCACCTGCATCGCCGACCATGTGGCGGATTCGCACGTGATTGTCGTCAGCGTCGGCACACCCAGCCAACGCAACGGCGCGCTGGATCTTTCCCAGGTACTGGCGGTCACGGCCGAGATCGGGGATGCCCTGAAGCAGCGCCCCGACATGGCCGGACAGATCATCGTGTCCTATCGCAGCACCATGCTGCCTGGATCGATGGACAAGACTGTCATCCCCGCGCTGGCGGAGGCGGCTGGCAGCCCGCCCGGCGAGCGCTACGAAGTCGTCTACAATCCCGAGTTTCTGCGCGAGGGAACCGCAGTCCAAGACTATTTCTCGCCACCCAAGATCGTCATCGGCGAACGGACGCCGGGCAGCGGCCGCCGCCTTCGGGTGTTGTATGGCAGCATCGAAGCACCCGTCTTCAAGGCTCCCATTGCGGTCGCAGAGATGGCCAAATATGCCGACAACAGTTTCCACGCGCTGAAGGTCGCCTTCGCCAACGAACTGGGGCGCCTTGCGCGCGTGCTGGAAATCTCGCCCCAAGCGGTCGCCGACGTTTTCGTCTCCGACAGGAAGCTGAACATCTCGCCCTACTATCTGCGCCCCGGCGGGGCCTTCGGCGGCTCGTGCCTTCCCAAGGACGTGCGTGCGCTGACCGCCTGTTTCAGGGACAACGGAATCAACGCACCGGTGATCGAGAGCATTCTGAACAGCAACGGCGCGCACAAGGACTTCCTGGTGGACGGCGCCATGGCGAACGCGCCCCAAGGTGGGCGCGTCCTCTTGCTGGGGTTGACTTTCAAGACCGATACCGACGACCTTCGCGAAAGCCCGCTCGTCGATTTGGCCGAGAACCTGCTGGGCAAGGGTTACCAACTGACGATCTACGATCCGGACCTCAAGACGGACGAACTCACCGGGACCAACCAGTGTTTCGCAAAGTCTCATCTGCCCCATCTGTCGTCGCTGATGACAGACAACGTGGAGGCGGCCGCCCGTGCCGCAGATCTCATCATCGTAGGCAAGCCGATGCCGGGACTGCTGGACCGGCTGTCCGGCACGACGCTCTTGATGAATATCGATCGATTGTGATTTGCCGTGCGCGGACCGCGCAATCACCCGGCCAACAGCGACATCGCCATGTTCAGTGAAGGCAGTTCGATCAAACGGGTATAACTGACGATCGCAAGGCACAGCGTCGAGACGTAGAGCACGGTCAGGTATGAGGCCATCGCCTCCCGAATCCGCTGGCCCACGCTGACCTCGTATCCTGCGGTCTGGTTGCCCCGGTTGGTCCAGCGCTGTTTCGACAGCCGGAACAGGCAGTAGACCTTTACCGCCGCGTTGATCAACTGGTTGAGATAAAGGATGAACGGATAAGTCAGCGACACCCGCCTGCTATAGCCGTACATCGCCAGACATAGCGCCATGCGGGATATGGCGATCCAGATGAAGTAGGAAACGAAATAGCTGGCGGTGTGAAGCGTGCTTGCCATGATCGCCATGATCGGGCTGACCAGCATCGTCCACATGGCAATGCGCTGGTCCACCAGGCACCACCAGATGAAGAACCCGACCCGGCGCGGTCCCAACGCGATGGCGCGCGCGCCGTTGCGCAGCATGTTGCCCGACCAGCGGCGGAAGTTCTGCACCATACGGGCGACGCCCGAGCCGTGCACGTGCTCCACCGTGTAGACCATGGCGTCCGGCAGATAGAGCATCTTCGCGCCAATCGTCAGCATGTAGTACCAGGTGCTCTTGTCGTCGCCCGACAGGAACCGGAAGTCACCCCACAGCCAATGGTTCAGGTGGTCTGCCTCCAACAGGCGGATGAAGCGCAGATCCAACAAGTGACCCGCCGGAAGGCCGACATCCGCCCCGTTAGCGTCAGCACCTTGCCCGACAGACTGTGACTCTGCATGGCGATCCGGCGCTGGGTGAATCTGAGCGCCAGCCAGTTGCGGACCCACCTGGGACCGAAGCAGACCACCTCCTCGTCGGTCGTGACCGCCTGCACCTCCGGATCGGCCTGGAACACCGAAACGCATTTGCGGACGCAGCCCTCGCCGAGGATGGAATCGCCATCCATGAAGATGACGACGTCGTCGCGTTCGACTCTGCCGCGGCTCATGGCCCGCAGCACCAGCCCGATCGCCAGACGCTTGCCGGGCTGGTTCTGGCGCACCATCGTGTAGGTCAAATCGAGATCGCCGGCGTTGAGACGCAGATAGTCCTCGATGACGCGTTCGTCTTCCAGGTTCGACGAGCCCAACCAGATGCTGCCGGGCACGCCCATGTCGCGCAGCTGGGCGCAGATGCTTTCCACCACCGCCTCGGTCACCGGGCGGTCTTCGTGGTGGGTGGTCATCATGAAATGTACGTGCCGCGGTCGCGCCCCCGCCTCCCACACCGCATCCGCGCGGCGGCGCAGGCGCGGATAGACGAGCTTGCCATAGACCGTGGCCCGGACCGCATGGGTCGTCCACCACAAGTAACGCCAGATGCCCAGCGCCCCGATCATCAGCGTCACATGCCGGAGTTCCGGATCCCAGATGGTGTTGGGCAGCAGGTCGACCGCGATGAAGCAGAGTGCGAGGTAAAGCCCGATCTTCAACATGACAGGCAGCGACCACTTCTCCCGCCAGGGCACCGGCTTCGACGGATCGTCGACCAGCGGGGCCGAACTCCCGCAACCGGTTGCGGACAGGCTCATATCTCGTCGCCTTTGGCGTCCTCGCTTTCCGGGAACTTGACCCGGATCACGGGAGACGTCATCCGATCGGCCAGGCTGCTGGTCAGTTCGTCGGTGTTCCGCCTTTGGAAAATCACGGTGGCGGGCAGGCCTGCCGGAAAACGCCGACGGACTGTCCCCGCATCCAATCCCACGAAGGCCAACGTCACCATGGCAGATCGGTCGCGCGGACCGCGCCATGTGTACTGCGCATCCATCTCGTCGACGAAGCCGGTGGTCATGTCGATCGCTACAACGACGGCGCGCACGCGTTGGTCCAGCGAAGGGAAGAAGACGGTCGCGCCATCGTCCAGGCCGACCTCAAGAACTTCCTCCTGCGTCAGGAAGGCCTGGATAGTCCTGGCCTCGTCGCGTTCGAACAAGGCGACATGGTCGCCGCGGCGCACATAGCCGCCCGGCGCCTGCGTCACCTGCAACAGCCGGCCTGACGCCGGCGCGACGATGGTTAGGCTTTTCTGGCGCCTGCGCAGCGCCTCAAGCTCGGCGTCGGCCAGTTCGACCCGGCTTTGGTGCAAACTAACCGCCGCGGCAAGCTCGTTGAGACGACCTTCGATGTTGTCGTTGTTGAAATACCGCCCGTCCTCGAAGCTGCGGACCAGGCGGTTCCGCTCGTCCAGCAGCAGACGGGCGCGATCCAGTTCGCCCAAAAGAGCAGCATGCTGGCGGGGCAGCGAGGTCACAGACCGGCCGCCGCCGTCGCGGCCGGGCGCCGTCGCCCGCTTCATTTCCTCCTCGATTAGGGCAATCTGTTCCTCCAGCGACCGAACCGAGACCTCGGACTGCTGCAACTGGCGCAACGCGATGTCACGGTAGTCGTTCAGGCGTGCGCGTTCAGCCGCGAGTTCCTCGCGTTTTGCCTGCAACTCGGCCGCGGCGCGCTCGACAGCGATTTCCGCGCGTTCAACCGTCTCCCGAAAACCAGGGTCTTGGATCCCGAACAACGGCGCCTCTGCTGTCACCAGGACCCCAACCTCCGCCGCAGGGGAAGTCAGGCGACCGTCCGCCGCGGCAATGATCTCCTGGACTGGGGCACTCACCACCGCGCTCTCGATCTCCAGGCGCCAGAAGTTGGCATACAGCGCGAGAACTCCGTATGCGATGACGCCCAGCCCGGCCACGGAGTAGAACGTGGTCATCATCAGTGCCTTGAGCGACCAGCGTCGCAGGGGCTTGCCCGCCTGCGCGCCCTCGTCCGGGGTCGTCGGCACGGGCGTGACCGGGGTGTCGATCCGCAGGATTGTGTCGGCGGCACTGACCATCGCGCCGCGCAGCAGATCGTCCACGAAGTGGCGCATGATCTCGGTTTCGCGCTCGCCGAGCGCGTTGAACGTGACGCCCACATGACCGTCATGGGACCGGCGAACGACGGTCACATCGCATGCAAAGGATATGCTGAAGCCTTGGAACGGAAGATGCAGCGTACAGGACAGAATATCGCCCGGCGCGCACGAGCCATCATAGTCTTCGATCCCGAAGCCGGTCAGGCTCCAATCGACCGCGTCGTACCGACCCTCCTCCAGGTCGACGCGCAACGGCGCCGTCACGCGGTGATGAAGCCGCTGACTGGGTTTTTCCCGTCTAATATGAACCATCCACCCCGTACCCGGTGCGTTGCGGGGTCTCCGCCCCTTGGCTCCGTGGCCTCCTCAAATCCTCGGCTGCTTGACAGCTCGTTTCTTCTCTCGGGGCGAGTATCGCTCACTTATCTTTCAAAATCGCAAACTTGGCAAAATAATCACGGTAAATGAAGGAGTTAATCTTAATCGACCTTCACCAAGCCGACGTCCGCGAGGCCTAGGCTTCACAGGCGAAATGCCGTGCCGTACTGATAAAAGCCGCCACCGCCGGCGAGAACCGCCGCCCCGCCACCGAAGCCAGACTGATGGTCCGGCTGACCTCCGGTTCCACCAGGACCCGTGTCGCGATGCCCGGGATCGCGGGAAGGTACTCGGGCATGATGGCCGAGCCCATGCCAGCCAGGACCATCACCTGGACCCAGTCCTCGCGCTCGCTGGAATAACGAAGGCTGACCTCCAGATCGGCCGGCCCGCCCAGGACCTCGAAATGGTCCATGAACTCGCAGTGCAGACGCTTCAGGTAGGGCTCGCCCGCGAGTTCCTACACCGCGACCGCCGGCATCTGTTCGAACCGGTGACCCTTGGGAAAGGCGATCAGATACCGCTCCTCGAACAGCGCCATGGAATCGATCCGGTCGGGATAGGACGGCAGGCCGATCAGTGCGATGTCCAGATCGCCGCTCATCAGCAACTCCAACAGCACCTTGCCCGCGGCCTCGCGCAGGTCCAGGTCCAGCGAAGGGATCTCGCGGCGCACCCGGGCGAAGAAATCCACCAGGCGGGTCGGGCCGATCGTGCTCATCACCCCCAGCCGGATCGGCGCCCGCTCAAGGCTGCGATAGCTTTCGGCCTCGGCCCGGGCGGCAAGCGTCGCATCGTGGGCGGCCTGGATATGGGGTTGCATCAGCCGCCCCAGGTCGGTCAGGTGAGTGCGGCTGCGCTCGCGCCGGAACAGCGGGCCGCCCAGTTCCTGCTCCAGCTTCTGGATCGCCCGGGTCAGGGACGGTTGCGCCACATGGCAGTGTTCGGCGGCGCGGGTGAAGTTCATCGTTTCGCAGACCGCCAGGAAATAGCGCAGCTGGTGCATCTCCATGGCTGGAAGCCTCCCAAATTGAATGCTCTCAGGCTATCACAAAGCCGTCAGATTCCGTGAACACTGCTGAAATGTATGGGTTTTTCACCAAATCAATAGCGCACGGCTATTGAATCTAAAGCTCATCGATATTTCAAACCCGGCAGTGCCGTCCTCATCTCCACCCTTGTAGGCAAAACCCCATCCCACGGAGCTTCTCAGATGCTGAACAAGACCGCACTCAAGACCACCCTCGCCGCCGCCGGCATCGCCGCGGCCTTCGCCGGCACCGCCCAGGCGGCCGAGCCGACCGTCATCGACCTGACCCAGACCGCGTGCCAGTTCGTCGAGGCCGAAGGCATGGACCATGGCTTCACGTCGGCCCGCAAGGCAGACTGCGAGGCAATCAACAAGTCCTCCGGCGACTAGCGCCTGGCCCAGTCGAAGACCCTGGAACTCAAGCCCGGCAAGTACATCTTCCGGGTCAAGAACGAGAACGTACCCTACCAGCTTGGCTTCTGGGTCCGGGGCGACGGCCTGGTCGGCCGCGCCACCCTGCCCAGCGTATCGGGCGGCGGCCTCACCCAGGGCGCGACCAAGGACTATGTCATCGAGCTGGTCGAGGGCGAGTACGTCTACTCCTGCCCGCTGAACCCCACGCCTGACTACAAGATCGTCGTCAAAGGCTGACCTGCTGGGCCGGGCGGTTCAGCCGCCCGGCCCACAGCCCGGAACATGAGGAAGAGGACGGGACGATGAGCGAGCTTATTCAAACGGACATTTGCGCTATCGGTGCCGGATCGGGCGGCCTGTCGGTCGCCGCCGGCGCGGCCCAGATGGGCGCGAAGACGGTTCTGATCGAAAAGGGCAAGATGGGCGGCGACTGCCTCAACTACGGCTGTGCCCCCTCCAAGGCCCTGATCGCTGCGGGCCATGCGGCGAACACCACCCGCCATGCCGGCAAGTTCGGCGTCAACGGCCACGAGCCGGAGGTGAACTTTGCCGCGGTCAACGACCATGTGCACGGCGTCATCGCGGCCATCGCCCCGCACGATTCGGTGGAGCGTTTCGAAGGTCTGGGCGTCAACGTCATCCAGGGTGCGGCCCGTTTCACCGGCCCGCGCGAAGTGGAAGTGAACGGAACACGCGTCCGTGCCAAGCGGTTCGTCGTTGCAACCGGGTCGTAGGCCGCGCATCCGCCGATCTCCGGCCTGAAGGACGTCCCCTACTTCACCAACGAGACCATCTTCGACCTGCGCGACCGGCCCGAGCATCTGATCGTTATCGGCGGCGGCCCCATTGGGTCAGAGCTGGCCCAAGCGCACAGGCGGCTGGGGTCCAAGATCACGCTGGTGGAGATGTTCAAGATCCTTGGCAAGGACGATCCGGAGGTCACCGAGATCGTGCGCGAGCGCCTGGCCGAAGAAGGCATCGAGATGCTGGAAGGCGTCAAGATCGAGGAAGTCGCCCAGGCCGGCAACGGCATCAGCGTGCGCCTCGACGCCGATGGCGAAATGAATACCGTGACCGGTTCGCACCTGCTGGTTGCCGCGGGGCGGCGCCCGAATGTGGACGGGCTCGATCTGGATAAGGCTGGCATCGAGTTCTCGCCCAAGGGCATCAAGGTGGACGACCGCCTGCGCACCACCAACAAGCGCGTGTTCGCGATCGGCGACGTTGCTGGCGGCTATCAGTTCACCCACATGGCAGGCTATCACGCGGGCATCGTCATCCGGAATGCGCTGTTCCGCTTGCCGGCCAAGGTCAACTACGACGCGGTTCCCTGGGTCACCTATACCGACCCCGAGATCGCCCATGTGGGCATGACCGAGGCGGACGCCCGCACGCGCTACGGCGACACGATCAAGGTGCTGCGCTGGTCCTTCGACGAAAACGACCGGGCCCAGGCGGAACGCGAGACGGACGGCCTGATCAAGGTCGTGGTCGCCAAGGGTGGCCGCATCCTGGGTGTCAGCATCGCCGGCCCGCATGCCGGCGAGCTGTTGATGCCCTGGGTCCTGGCGATCACACAGAAACTGAAGATCGGCGCCATGGCCAGCTTCATCGCTCCCTATCCGACGTTGGGAGAGGTCAGCAAGCTCGTGGCCGGATCCTATTTCACCCCCGCCCTGTTCGGCGCGCGCACGCGCAAGCTGGTCGGGCTGTTGCAGCGGCTGCCTTGAGCCCGCCCCTTCGAACGGAGTAACAACCATGAGCGACCTGACCAACACTACGGAAAACAGCGCGCCTGCTGCCGGCTGCAAGAGCCTGTTCAATCGCGCGCTTCCGATCATCGTTCTCGCCGCCCTGGCCGCCGGATTCTTCGGCCTGGGCCTGGACCAGTACCTGACCTTCGAGGCCTTGCGCGAACACCGCGCCACCCTGACCGGCTTCGTCAGTTCCTACGGCGTGCTCGCCATTGCCGCCTTCGTCGGCATCTATGCCACCGCAACCGCACTTTCGTTACCAGGCGGCACCGTCCTGTCCGTGGCCGGCGGGTTCCTGTTCAACAGCATCCTGGGCACCGCCTGGGTAGTGATCGGGGCCACGATCGGCGCGACGATCATTTTCCTGATCGCCAAGACCGCCTTCGGCGATGCCCTGCGCGTCAAGGCCGGGCCGTCGCTGCGTAAGATGGAACAGGGCTTTCAGGAGAACGCGCTGAGCTATCTCCTGGTGCTGCGCCTGATCCCGCTGTTCCCCTTCTTCGTGATGAACCTGGTGCCGGCCTTCCTGGGCGTACGCTTGAGCACCTACGTCATCGGCACCTTCATCGGGATCATCCCCGGCGCCTTCGTCTTTGCCTCGGTCGGGGCGGGCCTGGGCAGCGTGTTCGACAGCGAGGGTTCTTTCTCGCCGGCCGGTGTACTGACGCCCCAGATCATCACCGCCCTGGTCGGCCTGGCGGTCCTGTCTTTGCTTCCGGTCGCCTACAAGAAATGGAAGACGCGCGGAGCCGCCGAATAGCGCGCACGCATTACCGAAACCCGACCCCCCTTGTGTCTTGGGAATCTTGTAGATGAAGAGGTACCGCCCGGGTGGTGCATGCACCACCCGGGCGGTATGGCCCGTCGCCCGT